>ENA-UOJR01000021-UOJR01000021.1-human-gut-metagenome-genome-assembly--contig:-C115P-NODE-21-length-248848-cov-26.102153_pt1 | contig 248848 bp, 203 predicted proteins | sample MGYA00242354_ERZ723901 | MGnify/ENA metagenome assembly ERZ723901
CTTGTTCCGCTTGTGTTTATTTCATCATTTGCTGTGGCATGGTTAAAGGAAAGAATATTAAGAAGATGAGTGGAATTTGTTGATATTTCAGATACATGTAAATGGAAGAAGGAAGAATAAAAGGATTATTTAGTGGTAAAAAAATATAACCTGTTGGTTCGCTTGTAAAATATTGATTATTAGCATTGTATAAACTTCTGTATTTTCCCGTAGAGTTTCGGAGCGTTTCTCATAGAGAAATCGGGTGAAACTCTACGAGGAACGGGGAGTTGCTCTACGAGAAATTAACTGAATATCCATAAAATGTGACAATGGTGTATAGTAGTAAAGGTAGAAATATTCATTAATTGTAATATTAATGAATATTCTCTTTGAGAGTGAGTATATTTAATAATCGTGTTAAAACTACAGTCTAAGATATTTAAACGGTGTATTGCCATTTGTCTATTGTTCTCCTATCTCTTAACCAATAACTTATTTTACTCTTACGTCTGCTATTGGAATGACAAGTCTTATATCACCCCTCAATGGAATCCATGTAAGAAATATAAAATCGGAATCATAATGGGAGGATTCGGATACATGGATAAATTTACCGGAAAAATAGGCTACGTGATGTATAGTGAAAATAGAACTCAGAATGGAATCAGGCCGGACATGAGAAACAGATTGTGGAGAGCTATCAGTTTATGGAAAGAAGGACATCTGGAGAAGATACTGATCACAGGAGATATGGTGGCAAACATACATAAAGATGGAACCTCAGAAAAGAATCTATTTCTGTGCTATATGAAAAAGTATGCCGGAGTTCCTCCGGAAGTTTTTGTATTTGAACAGCAATCGAAGAATACATACGAAAATGTCCTTTTCACATCGGAAATTCTTAAACAGAGAGAGATTACAGGACCGGATTGTCTTTTAATAACAACGGCATCACACGTTGGACGTAGTTTGAAATGCTTCTCCGAGCAAGGAATCGATATAGATTATTTCTCCGTAGATGCAAGAAAACCTCTTATGATATCTGGCAATTGGTGGCAACCGGATATAAGGATTTTAAAGAAATGGGAAGAGTTGTTATACGAATGGGGTGGCATTATGGTCTATTGGCTAAAAGGTTATATCTAAAAATGAAATTATGTTTTTTGAACTTAGCAAATTTCTAAACTTCTTTCTTATTTCACCTATCAGTTGGATGTTTTTCTTGTTGATAGGCTTTTGTTTGTTTAAGAGAAGGCGCAGGAAAAAGGCGTGCTTGATCAGTTGTATTGCTTTGTTTCTAATTTTTACTAATAATTTACTGGTAGATTATGTAAAATATCTAACTGTAAAAGAATACAGTGCAATGACAATCTCAGTGGGAAAACAATATAAACTTGCTATCGTGATGGGAGGATTTGCTTCTATGAATAGAAATACCGGGCAAATGCAATATGAACTTGATCGGGCAGACCGAATTTGGGAAGCTGTGAGGCTTTGGAAGAAAGGGGTTGTAGAAAGGATTTTGATTACAGGTGATCCTACTTCCATTATTCAGAAAGATGGGACCTCTACAAAAGAATTGTTTCTTAACTATATGGAAGAGTTGGGAGTACCTCGTTCTGTTTTTCTCCTTGAACAACAGGCTCGAAATACACGTGAAAATGTAATATATGTTCGGAGTATTCTTGAAACAGAGCGAATAACAGAAGAGGAATGTGTACTTATTACTTCCGTTACTCATATGAAACGCAGTTTGAAATGCTTTGCTAAAATTGGGATACACTTGGATATGTATCCGGTAAACACTTACATAAGGCCGGCTAATATAAATCATCGCTCTTTTTATCCGGATTGGGAAGCCGCAATGAAATGGCAGGAACTGTTGAATGAGCAAATAGGGGATATTGTTTATTCATTCGTAGGGTATATTTGACATTTTTATTCATTTTATGGAACGATATTTTAATATCAATTACGAGTTTGATAAAGTTCGTATTTTGGCAGCAGTTGAGGAACAGCTTCAACAAAGCTCTTCTGGTTATGTTTGTGTAGCCGATGGGGTCATATTAAATACAGTTAATAGCGATGCAGAATATATGCATGTGGTTAATAACGGTATGTTTTCTATTTGTGATAGTAGTTATGTACCAATCTATCTTCGTTGGATTTATGGAATAAAGCGTTCTCAATATGCCGGGAGTGATATATTTAGAGATCTTGTTCATCAAAAAAAATATCGGATGTTTTTTATGGGAGCATCACAAACGATATTGAATGGACTACGGTCTAATTTGTCTCAAATAGATAAGCGTATTGATAATATGACATTTTATGAATTGCCATTCTGTGATGTGGAAGATTTTGACTATCAGAATATTGCTCAAATGATAGAGAAAGATAAGGCAGAAATTATTTGGATTGCATTAGGAGCTCCTAAACAAGAAATTTTCATGAATCGACTGCAACCACATTTACGGAAAGGAGTAATGATTGCTGTTGGAGCTGTTTTTAAATTTTATAGTGGGTGTAGCGTACGACGTGCCCCTGGCTGGATCGTCCGATTACACGGAGAGTTTGTCTATCGAATATTTAGTGAACCTAAAAAGCAAATACAGCGATGTGCTTTAATTCTTTATACGCTTCCGTCTTTATTATATAATGAGTGGAAAAGGAAACATAAAAAAGAATCATCAACAAAGATTTCTACTTGGCTTGTTCTTTGATAGGGGAGTAGGATAAAACTCTAATAAAAAAACATAAAAATCAAGGCTTTAATTGGGTTTTGGTGATCTGTCTGGGATTTATAATTTGACTTTGTCTGATTTTTATTGATTTTGTATGGTGTTATGAATCAGTATGTTATAACTTTATTTCTATTTTCTAATAGCACATAAATTTTGTACGATTAAATAAAGAGTGGGGAGTAAATAGACACTTACTCTCCACCTTTTTTCTTTTCATATTTGTTTCAAAATAACAAATAAAGGAATAAAATATATGATGGAAATTAGTTATAATTGTAGAGCATTTTTACATAAGAATGGCTAGGCTATGATTCGCGTCAGATGGAATAAAGAAGCGTGAAGTTGTATTTTCTGTGGGTTACAATGATGATCCTATAAAAATGGTATAATGAGAATCAAAGAACCAGATACAATACTACTTCCAAAAAACTGGAGAGAATACATAAATCACACTCCAAAAGATTACTATACCATGAGAAAATCATTTATATTTTATGTAAGGATACTTGCTTTCACCAAGTAAATGCATTTGTAGAATGATACGGAGAAAATAGACTTATTTTGAAATTATAATGGAGAATATTAATGAACAATATCTTAATATTTGTAATGTAAATGCTTAAACAATAGTTAATTTCTTTCATAAATTTGTGAATTTATGAATTGTACAATAATTTTGCAGCCAAATTAATTTTAAGAAGAAATAATATGAGATCGTTTTTATTAGGATTATTAGCTATCGGCCTTGGCTACACGGCAAATGCACAAACCTCTAAGGAGGAGTTACAACAGGCAAAAATAGATTCGCTGACTACTGTTATTCAAGATTTACGAACCAATCAGCAGAACATACAGAAACAGATTGAAACTGTTGACAAAAATGCGACTGTATGGAAGCGTGGAAAGTACCGTAACTTTAGTTTTAGCAAAGAAAAACTTGAAATTGATGGTTTTGATGCTGCTATTAAAAGTGAATGGGGAGCTGCAATTACACTGGGAAAGACATTTTATTTGCATAAGACTCCTATCTTGAATATGATTAAGATTGGTCTTGACTGGACCTATTTCGATATTAGTGCTGCCGGATATGAAATGAATAATGAGGAAGGGGGAAAGGATGACACCTATCATTTTACAGCAGGCATGCATATCGGTCCTTCTGTAACGGTAAATCCGATAGATAATCTGAAAGCCAGTGTTTATTTCCGTTATGCACCGAGTTATGCAGGAATGTATGCAGACGATGAATATTATTCAGGTGGATATGCCAGCTTCTTTGTTTCCGGTCTTTCCGTAGCTTATAAAGTTATTTCAGTTGGAGTGGAGAAGCGTTGGGGGACCGTTAAATATGACCGCTCGGATACAGATGAAAAAACTAAGTTTAAAGTTTCAGGTCCCCGTTTTTATATAGGTTTCCGTTTTTAATCAAATCGTTCGATTATAAGGAATGTTGTTGGATACTATAGTTTTTCATATAATGACAGACATAATATTGTAATACTTATTCCAACAGGAAAAGAAATTAAAGGAAGGTAGCTTTTTACACTATCTTCCTTTTTTATTTATTCCTACTTCAACTTCATCGCTAACGCATCTTTCCTGATATCTAAAACCAAATCTTTTACGGCTAAGTTTGAAGTAGTACTGAGATAAGTTACAGAAAAAAAAGCTGCTAATTTGTTGATTAACAGCTTTTGTGGAGAGTATCGGACTCGAACCGATCACCTCGACACTGCCAGTGTCGCGCTCTAGCCAGATGAGCTAACCCCCCAAATGTATTATGCCAACGTTTGCAGGCTTTGTTCCATTTTCGTGGTGCAAATATAATGCATTATTCTGAAATAATTGCTATGTTTGCGGTAAATAATAACAAAAAAAAGAAATATGCTTATCTATAATACGACATTTCAAGTAGATGACGAGATTCATGATAACTTCCTGATATGGATTAAAGAGTGTTATATTCCTGAAATAAAAAAACATGGAGCGTTAAAATCACCGCGTATGTGCCGGGTGTTAAGCCATAGAGAAGATGGTACTTCTTATTCTTTGCAGTGGGAGGTGGAGAGTAGCGGGGTATTACACAGGTGGCATCTGGAACAAGGTGTGAAGTTGAATGGAGAATTATCGAAAATATTTAAAGATAAGGTAGTCGGGTTTCCGACATTGATGGAGGTTATGGAGTGATACAGCCGGTAAAAGAGAAGATAATTCTGGGGATCGATCCGGGGACTACCATTATGGGATATGGGGTGCTGCGGGTGACGGGAACAAAGCCTGAAATGATTGCCATGGGAATTATCGATTTGCGTAAATTCGGTGATCATTATTTGAAATTGAGACATATTCATGAACGGGTATTGGGTATAATCGAAAGTTATCTACCGGATGAATTGGCAATTGAGGCACCTTTTTTTGGCAAGAACGTTCAGTCCATGCTGAAATTGGGACGTGCACAGGGGGTAGCAATGGCGGTGGCGTTGAGCAGGGATATTCCGATAACCGAATATGCTCCTTTGAAAATTAAGATGGCGATTACGGGAAATGGGCAAGCATCGAAAGAGCAAGTGGCCGATATGTTGCAACGTATGTTACACTTGGCGAAAGAGGAAATGCCTGTTTTCATGGATGCTACAGATGGATTGGCGGCAGCCTATTGTCATTTTCTTCAAATGGGGCGTCCTACGATGGAGAAAGGATATCATGGTTGGAAAGATTTTATAGCCAAGAATCCGGATAAAGTGAGGTGAATAATAAAGTGAATTTGAAATAAAAAGAAATGCTATGAAGTTAAACTATCTGGCTATAATAGGAGTGACGACAGCAACAGTGATGAGTTGTACACCAGCAAGAAAAGAATATGCATCTTATGAATTATATCCCGTCCGTTCGGGAAGCCTGACAGAGATGGAGTATACGCCTGCGACTACAAAGTTTTCGCTTTGGGCACCTACGGCAGACGAAGTCCGATTAATGTTGTTCGAAACCGGAGAGGGCGGACATGCCTATGAAACGATACCGATGGTGTTGGGAGAGGAAGGTACGTGGGCAACAACGGTTGATAAGGATTTGGTAGGAAAATTCTATACTTTTAATGTAAAAGTAAACGATAAATGGCTTGGTGATACTCCGGGCATCAATGCAAAAGCAGTAGGTGTGAATGGCAAACGGGCAGCCGTTATTGACCTGAAGACTACTGATCCGGAAGGTTGGGAGACAGATGTACGTCCGGAGCTTAAATCTCCTGCTGACATTATTCTTTATGAAATGCATCATCGCGACTTTTCGATAGATTCTGCTTCGGGCATTAAAAACAAAGGAAAATTCTTGGCATTAACGGAGCACGGAACTTTAAATCCGGATAGATTATCGACAGGTATCGATCATTTGGTCGAACTGGGAGTGACACATGTACATTTGCTGCCCTCTTATGACTATGCTTCTGTGGATGAAACTAAGTTGAATGAAAATAAATACAACTGGGGATATGATCCTCAGAATTACAATGTGCCGGACGGATCTTACTCTACCGATCCCTATAATCCTGTGGCGCGTATCAAAGAGTTTAAACAGATGGTGCAAGCGTTACATAAGGCGGGTATACGGGTGGTGCTTGATGTAGTGTATAATCATACATTCAATACCACTGATAGTAATTTTGAGCGTACGGCGCCGGGATATTTCTATCGCCATAAGGAAGACGGAACATTGGCAAACGGCTCTGCTTGTGGTAATGAAACGGCGAGCGATCGTCCGATGATGCGTAAGTATATGATTGAGTCGGTGCTTTATTGGATGAATGAATATCATATTGACGGATTTCGTTTCGACTTGATGGGTATTCATGATATCGAGACAATGAATGAAATCCGTAAGGCGGTGGATAAGGTGGATCCTACTATTTATATCTACGGAGAAGGATGGGCTGCGGAAGCTCCGCAATATCCGGCTGATTCGTTGGCTATGAAAGCCAATACTCATGAGATGCCGGGGATTGCCGCATTTTCTGATGAACTGCGTGATGGTTTAAGAGGGCCTTTCAGCGACAATCATAAAGGAGCGTTTCTGGCAGGATTGCCCGGTAGTGAGGAGAGCCTTAAGTTTGGTATTGTGGGAGCGATTCAGCATCCGCAGGTTAATTACGATTCGGTGAATTATAGTAAAGCTCCTTGGGCATTGCAGCCTACACAGATGATAAGTTATGTGTCTTGTCACGATGATATGTGTCTGGTGGATCGTTTGAAGACAAGTATCCCTACACTTACACCGGAGCAATTGGTGAGATTGGATAAATTGGCTCAAACAGTGGTTTTTACTTCTCAGGGAGTGCCGTTTATTCAGGCAGGTGAAGAGGTGATGCGTGATAAAAAAGGAGTGCACAACAGTTACGAAAGCCCGGATTCTATCAATGCCATCGATTGGAAACGCAAAACCACGAACAATGATGTATTTATTTACTATAAGCGATTAATAGATTTGCGTAAATCGCATCCGGCTTTCCGTATGGGGGACGCGGAGAAAGTGCGTGAACACTTGGAATTCCTACCTGTGGAAGGTAACAACCTAATAGCATTCCGCTTGAAAGATAATGCGAACGGGGACACATGGAAAGATATAATCGTTGTATATAACTCGCGTGATGCTTTAGCTAAACTGGCAGTTCCAGAAGGTAAATACACGGTTGTTTGCAAAGATGGTGTGATCGACAGCCGTGGCTTGGGAACGGTTTATGGGCCAGAAGTTTCTATTCCTGCACAATCGGCATTGATAATGTATAAAAAATAAAATGAGACAAAATATCGTAAGTATAGCGGGGGGCGTAGCACGCAACCCGCTTGTGCGTTTGGCACAGCCTGTAACGGCAACTTTGGAGGCAGGTGAGCATATTGCTATCGTAGGGCCAAACGGTGGTGGAAAGAGTTTGTTTGTGGATACGCTTCTTGGAAAATACCCACTGAAAGAGGGGACGTTGACGTATGACTTTTCACCGTCTTCTACCAATACCGTATATGATAATGTGAAATATATCGCTTTTCGTGATACTTATGGGGCGGCAGATGCGAACTATTATTATCAGCAACGTTGGAATGCACATGATCAGGATGATGCGCCCGAAGTCCGTGAAATGTTGGGTGAGATAAAAGACCCGGCATTAAAAGAGGAACTCTTTGAATTGTTTCGAATAGAACCGATGCTGGATAAAAAGATCATTTTGCTTTCCAGCGGAGAGTTGCGGAAATTTCAATTGACGAAAACATTGCTTACTTCTCCGCGTGTGCTTATAATGGATAATCCTTTTATCGGTTTGGATGCTCCTACGCGTGAATTACTTTTCACATTACTCGAACGTCTTACGAAAATGTCTTCTGTACAAATCGTTTTGATACTTTCGATGATGGACGATGTACCCTCGTTTATAACTCATGTCATTCCAGTCGATCATCTGACGGTTTATGATAAAATACCTCGTGAAGAGTATTTGATAAAATATCGTGAAAATGTTGTAGAAGAATCATTTGCAGAACTGCAGCAGCGTATTGCCGATTTGCCGTATAGTGATACGAATTATAGTTCGGAGGAGGTCGTAAAACTCAATAAAGTCAGTATCCGTTATGGCGATCGTACTATTCTTAAAGAACTTGATTGGACAGTCCGTCGGGGCGAAAAATGGGCATTGAGCGGAGAGAATGGTGCCGGAAAATCCACCTTGCTTAGCTTGGTTTGTGCCGATAATCCTCAATCTTATGCTTGTGATATCAGTTTGTTCGGGCGTAAACGAGGAACGGGTGAAAGTATTTGGGAAATAAAGAAACATATCGGCTATGTCAGTCCGGAAATGCATCGCGCTTATTTGAAGAATCTGCCTGCTATCGAGATTGTTGCCAGTGGTCTGCACGACAGCATTGGACTGTACAAACGTCCGCATCAGGAACAGATGGCGGTATGTGAATGGTGGATGGACGTTTTTGGAATTGCTTCTTTGAAGGATAAACCGTTTCTTCAGTTATCCAGTGGGGAGCAGCGTTTGGCTCTGTTGGCCCGTGCATTTGTGAAAGATCCGGAACTGCTGATTCTTGATGAACCTCTTCATGGATTGGATACATTCAATCGCCGGAGAGTAAAGAAAGTGATTGAAGCCTTTTGCCGGCGGCAAGATAAAACGATGATTATGGTGACACACTACGAGTCGGAATTGCCGGATGTCATTTCAGACCGTCTTTTTTTGCGGAGGAATAGATAAGGAGCAGGCAGTGGATCGGGAATTCAAAAAATCGCAGTATGCTTTGTGGCAGGTTTTTAGGTCCTCTTCTCCATATACGAAATGAGTGGATTCCGGCAACAGGATCAATTGAAGATATTTTGTGGATATCGTACGTTGGAATACTCTTACGCTGGAACTGCTGACCAGTTCGTCTTTATCTGCATGAATCACTAAAGTAGGTACGGCTACGCAGTGTAGCAGCTTTCTTGTCTGCTTCATCAATCGGAATAAATCTATTATTCTCGGTGCCCATGTGAGATAGGTGAAAAGCGAACAGGGAGCTACACTACTTGCGTGAAGCAATGCCTGAGCCGGATCATTTTCCGATATCTTTTTAGAAAATCCTATTTTAAGGTTGTTTTTAATGGCCAGCCACTTTACACTGACATGCAGTGGCGAATCTATGGCTACAATTCCTGTTATTTGCCCGGGATTTTCTGCATAGGCGATAAAAGAAAGTAATGTTCCCATAGAGTGGCCGACGAGGATAATCTTGTCATATTGTTGTTTATATAAATTTATTTGGGTACGTGTATAATCGATCCACTGGTCTCCGCTACTACGGGCAAAATCTTTACCGGTCCCGCCGTGTCCCGGTAATAACAAGGAAACAGCCGAATAGCCGTGCTGTATTGTCAGTTTCATTAGATCCTTGAACTGTGCCGGTCCTTCCACAATACCATGTATAAAGATAACAATCGTGTCGGTGTTCTTGACCGGACAAAATTCCGGCTTTTGGGATTCTGAGTATGGATTCATTCTATTTTACTAACTTAAAGGATGAGTAAACCAGAAATAAGACCCTTTACCGGGTTCTGATTCAAGACCGATCTGTCCGTTCAATTGTGTGACGATATTCTCACAGATGGAAAGTCCCAGTCCTGTGCCCGGGATGAAGCTATTGAGTTTGACAAAACGTTTAAAGACATCTTTTTGCATTTCCGGCTCTATCCCGGTTCCTGTGTCTTTTACATAAAATTTCACTTCTTTTTCCCTTACTTCATATCCGATGGTGATATTTCCTTGAAAAGTGAATTTTATGGCATTGGTTATGAAATTTATCAATACTTGGTTCAGTCTGTTTTTATCACTGACGAGATATAATTCCGGAAGGTCGGGTGCAAGAAGTATCTCCACACCCGTTTTTGCTTTTCCTTGAAATGAATTTACCAGATCGGTGCAAAGTTGTCGTGCTTCCATCTCTTTCGGGTTTATGTCGAAAGTTCCGGCTTCTATTTTAGACAGATCCAGAATATCCGAAATCAATTGTAGCAATAATCGGTTGTTTTCTTCTACAATATCGGCATATTGCTTTCTTTCTTCCGGATCGTTTGTCTCCTGCATCATACTTGAAAAACCGACAATGGCATTAAGAGGAGTCCGTATTTCATGACTCATATTAGCAAGAAAAGCTGATTTTAACCGATCGGATTCTTCTGCCTTTTCTTTGGCGTCGATCAGTTTCAATTCGGTCTCTTTTAGTTCGGTAATGTCGAAATTAATACAAAGCATTTCTATGATATTGTCTTGCGGACGATAACTTCTGACAAGAACATTGATCCGTGTCCAGGTATAATGCCCGTCTTCCCTGCGGATACGGACGTCCCGGCATAGTTTGGAAGCAGTACCTTTTACCACTTTGTCGAGAAAATCAATCATTACCGCACGGTCTTCCGGATGAAAATGAGAATGAATACCGATGATATCTGTAAGGGGAGTACCTTCTTTTTCTCCTACATTGCGGAACCAGCTTTTTAATGCATAGCCATCCCGGCTGAGACCGTCAAAATGGGCATAACCTACTTTGGCGTAGTCACCAACCAAGTCGAAGAAACTTTTAAATTCCTGTATTTTATTGTATGCAACTGTACTTTCTGTTTTGTCTACATTGATCAATAAATAATTAATCGGTTGTTCATTATTGTCGTATAGAGTGGTTACTTTTATCATTAAATCCATTATGCCTTGAAGCTGTTGCGACTTATAATATCCGTTTAGTTTGGAGAAGTCGTATCGAAGGGCTATGTCAGCATCTTCATGGTTTCTCAACTTTTCTTTTAGTTCATCAGAGAATACCGGGTTATCGAAGATATTGACTCCTAATATCTGATCTTTATTGGTAATATGAAACATATCCATATCTTTCTTGTTAAGGTCGATCAGATATCCGTCCTTATTATATAGTTCGATTCCTACCGGAAGATTCTTATAGATGTTGTGTAAAATACGTTCACTATGTTGAAGTGCCTGATAGGCTGTGGTCGTATTAGGACCATCCTGTGCTTCGGCGATACCGTATACTTTTATATTTCCTTCATTGTCTGTTTCCTGAAAACATATCTTGCTACGTATCCACACTCCGCCTTTGGGGGTGTCGAGTAAATATACTTCTTCAGTTGTTTGTTGTAATTCATTAAAAGAAGAGACAGTGGTATGATGTTGATCTTCTTTCAATATGCGTGCATTGAAATCTTTGAAGCTGATGGTTCCGTCCTCATCGAGCCCCAGTAAATCAGAGATGAATTCGGAACAGATATAGCGCTCGGTTTTTATATCTGCTTCCCACCATCCCATATTCGCTTTGTTCATTAACTTGAAAATAAACTTATCGTCTGATTGTCTGTTAGTATTCAAAGTCGTATTTTTTTGATTAAAGATTGTTTATGGTGTAAAAATAATGATTTAGATTGAAAAAAGAGCAATAAATCAGTATTTTTAGGTATTGATAACTCCCATCTTTCGTATGAACTTTGTTCTCGTCAAAAATGTTCTATATTAAAACGGAAAGGAGATTATAAGAAATGAAAAAGATTGTTTTGCTCCGCCACGGCGAGAGTGCATGGAATAAAGAAAATCGTTTTACGGGATGGACAGATGTTGATTTGACTGAAAAAGGGATTGCTGAAGCTAATAAGGCGGGTGAATTGTTGAAAGAAAATGGCTTTAATTTTGATAAAGCGTACACTTCTTATTTGAAACGAGCGGTGAAGACTTTGAATTGTGCTTTGGATAAATTGGATCAGGATTGGATTCCGGTTGAGAAAACTTGGCGTTTGAATGAAAAACATTATGGTGCGTTGCAGGGATTGAACAAAACTGAAACTGCTGCCCAATATGGAGATGAACGGGTGTTAGTGTGGCGTCGTAGTTATGATGTAGCGCCTCATGCATTGTCAGAAGATGATTCGCGCAATCCACGCTTTGAAGTTCGTTATAAAGAGGTGCCTGATGCAGAATTACCTCGTACAGAATCCCTGAAGGAGACAATCGACCGGATTATGCCTTATTGGAAATGTATTATTTTTCCGAATTTAAAGACTGCAGACCAATTACTTGTCGTAGCCCATGGAAATAGTTTACGGGGAATTATTAAACATTTAAAACATATTTCTGACGAGGATATCGTCAACCTTAATTTGCCTACGGCCGTTCCTTATGTCTTTGAATTCGATGACGATCTCAATCTGGTGAACGATTACTTTTTGGGAGACCCGGAAGAAATAAAGAAACTGATGGAAGCTGTGGCTAATCAGGGGAAGAGAGAAGTTAGAAGTTAGGAGTTAGAAGCTATGCAGCATGTTGGCGTTATTGATCAACAAACTTTTGACTACTTATTGTCAGCTCTTAACTTCCAGCTTCCAGCTTCCAACTCCTAACTTCCAACTCCTAACTTCCAACTCCTAACTTCCAACTATTATTAATTATTAAAAACAATAACATTATGAGTAAAATAACAGATTTATTAGGTGATAAGGCAGCTTATTATCTTGACCATACTTGCAAAACCATTGATAAGTCACTTATTCACGTGCCTTCTTCGGATACGATAGACCGTATTTGGATTGATTCCGACCGTAACATACAGACTTTACGTAGTTTGCAGACGATTCTGGGACACGGTCGTTTGGCAAATACCGGTTATGTTTCCATTCTTCCTGTCGATCAGGATATCGAGCATACTGCCGGTGCTTCTTTTGCTCCGAATCCAATTTATTTCGATCCGGAAAACATTGTAAAATTGGCTATTGAAGGAGGGTGTAATGCTGTTGTATCTACTTTTGGTATTCTCGGTTCTGTGGCACGTAAATATGCTCACAAGATTCCTTTTGTGGTGAAACTGAATCACAATGAATTATTAAGCTATCCCAATTCGTATGATCAGGTGATGTTTGGTACGGTGAAAGAAGCATGGGAGATGGGAGCGGTTGCCGTAGGTGCTACCATTTATTTCGGTTCCGAGCAGAGCCGTAGGCAGTTGGTAGAGATAGCCGAGGCTTTTGATTATGCTCATGAGCTCGGTATGGCGACTATTTTATGGTGTTATCTACGTAATAACGATTTCAAGAAAGACGGTGTGGATTATCATGCAGCTGCCGACCTTACCGGGCAGGCCGACCGACTTGGGGTAACTATCAAGGCGGATATCGTAAAGCAGAAACTTCCTACGAATAATGGTGGCTTCAAGGCTATCGGTTTCGGTAAAACAGATGAGCGTATGTACACACAACTGACTTCGGAACATCCGATCGACCTTTGCCGTTATCAAGTGGCTAATGGCTATATGGGCCGTGTCGGATTGATAAATTCCGGCGGTGAGTCTCACGGTGCTTCCGATTTAAGAGATGCTGTGGTTACGGCCGTTGTCAATAAGCGTGCCGGTGGCATGGGATTGATTAGTGGGCGTAAAGCTTTCCAGAAGCCAATGAATAAAGGTGTGGAATTGCTGAATGCCATTCAGGATGTTTATTTGGATCCGGCTGTTACGATCGCCTGATTCCATTTGACACGTGTGATACAAAGGTCACAGAGCGTATTGTTTAATAGGGCTCTGTGACCTTTCTGTTTTTTTGCAATGGATATGATAAAATGGATAGTAATGAAAATAGATTCTTTTACATTCTTTGTACTAATATAAAATCATATTCTTATTTGAAAACTTTATCTTTGTGCCGTAATCTTATATAAAATGTTATGAAAAAGAGAATCTTGTATAGTGGTGCTTTGTTTATCGGTCTTGTCAGTGTTCAATCCGGTTTTGCTCAAAAGAAGAAATCAAAAACTCCTCAACGGCCTAATATTGTTTTTATTCTGGCCGATGACTTGGGCTACGGTGATTTGAGCTGTTACGGGCAAGAGAAGTTCGATACTCCCAACATCGATCAGTTGGCACAAAACGGAATGCGTTTTACGCAATGCTATTCGGGGACTACGGTTAGTGCCCCTTCACGTTCTTGCCTTCTGACCGGTACCCATAGTGGGCACACAGCTATTCGTGGAAATAAGGAGCTTGATCCCGAAGGACAATTTCCTCTGCCGGCCGATGCACGTACCATTTTCCACCTGTTTAAAGATGCCGGATATAAAACTGCTGCTTTTGGTAAATGGGGATTAGGTTTTATCGGCTCTACGGGTGATCCTAATAAGCAGGGAATCGATTATTTCTATGGTTATAATTGTCAATTGTTAGCGCATAGTTATTATCCCGATCATTTATGGGAAAATGATCAACGTATCGAGCTGAAAGATAATGTATTGGAGGTGGAGTATGGCAAGGGAACCTATTCTCAGGATTTGATTCATTCTAAAGCACTTTCTTTCTTGGATGCCAGGAAGCAGGAAGAACCGTTTTTCTTATTTTATCCGACCATTATTCCGCATGCTGAACTGATTGTTCCCGAAGATAGCATTATTAAAAAATTTCGCGGTAAATTTCCGGAGGTTCCATACAAAGGGTTTGAACCAGGAAGTCCTGCTTTCCGTAAAGGAGGATATTGCACTCAGTTGAATCCACGTGCTACATTCGCTGCGATGATTTATCGACTCGATGTATATGTAGGACAATTGGTCCAGAAATTGAAAGAAAAAGGAATGTACGAGAATACTCTTATTATTTTTGCAAGTGACAATGGCCCTCATCAGGAAGGAGGAGCCGATCCCGATTTTTTCAACAGCAACGGTATCTGGCGTGGCTATAAGCGCGATCTGTATGAGGGAGGAATCCGGGTTCCCATGATTGTGTCCTGGCCGGGACATGTACAATCCGGTACGGAAACCGATTTTATGTGTTCTTTCTGGGATCTGATGCCTACTTTTGAAGAAATGTTACGTCCTAAAGCCGACCTTCGAGAGATGGATGGTGTAAGTATGCTTCCTTTGCTTGAGAACCGGAAAGGTCAAAAAGAACATGAATACCTGTATTTCGAATTTCAGGAATTAAATGGTCGCCAAGCTGTTCGCAAGGGTTCATGGAAACTTGTTCATATGAATATACGCGGTGATAAACCTTATTATGAACTTTACAATCTGGCTGCTGATCCTTCGGAAAAGCACAATGTTTTAAGTCAGTATCCCGAAAAGGTGGAAGAGTTAAAAAATATCATGAAAGAAGCACATGTAGACGATCCGAACTGGCCTCTCTTTTAAGATTCTTTTTTTGGTAATAGAAAAAGAAAAAACTATTTTTGCTCCCGGTCACATACGAATCTTATTATGAAAATAGTCAATTGCCTCCGTCTTTTTTGTTGGATAGTAGGTCTGCTTTTATGTTGTAATCACTTAAAAGCCAGCCATTATTATTTTAAACAAATCTCCTTGAAAGAAGGGTTGCCTTCTACGGTCAGGTGTATTTATGCCGAAAAGAAAGGATTTGTGTGGATCGGGACGAGAAGCGGGCTAGGACGTTTCGACGGACATGAGCTGAAACGATATACGTATCAGTCTGATAATCCGAATTCACTGCCTCACAATCATATTCATCAGATTGTGGAAGACAGTTTGCATAATATCTGGATTATGACCGATAAAGGTATTGCCCGCTATCGGCGCAGAAGTGATGATTTTGATGTCATTAAAAACAATAACAATCAAAATATAATTGTAAATGCTTCCTGTCGCACCAGTCAGGGAATCTTGTTCGGTGCACGTAATAAAATTTATTTTTACAGTTATAAGGACGATTCTTTTGTCCTTGTCCGGGATTTTGCCTCTGACGCGCAATTCTCCATATCTTTTATTGGCATGTGGAATGCAGAAACAGTACTTTGTGCCAGCCGTTGGCAAGGGGTATTGTTACTTAATCTTCGTACCGGAGAAGTGTCGCCTCCTCCTTTTGATTGTGGAAAAGAAATCATGGAGATCATGATAGATTCCCGACAACGTGTGTGGGTTGCTCCATACAATAACGGCATCCGGTGTTTTGCAAAAGACGGTGCCTTGCTGGCTTCTTATACCACTCGGAATTCTCAGTTGAATAATGATGTCGTTTTATGTATGGCCGAAAGGGACGGGCATATATGGATCGGTACTGACGGTGGCGGGATTAATGTATTGGATCCCGAGACCCAAGAAATATCCGTTTTGGAGCATATCCCCGGAAACAATTATTCTTTGCCTGTAAATTCTATTTTATGCTTGCACAATGACGTTAATAATAATATGTGGGCAGGCAGCATCCGTGGCGGACTCATTAATATCCGTGAAATATCGATGAAGACTTATACGGATGCAGTACCGGGAAACGATGCCGGATTGAGTGATAATACAGTCCTGAGTTTATATCAGGATTCTGTATCCGGAGATATCTGGATTGGTACCGATGGAGGCGGATTGAACAGATTAAATCCAGGGACGGAAAAATTCCGGCATTATCAGGCTACATGGAAAACCAAAGTAGCATCGATTACCGGTTTTACTTCTAATGAATTGTTATTATCGCTTTTTTCCAAAGGTCTGTTTATCTTTAATAAATCAACGGGAAATCTTACTCCGTTGGTTGTTGATAATGAAGAGATAAACAATCTCATCCGATATAGCGGGCGAACTGTGAATGTTTATCAGATGGTGCCTGGTTCTGTCTTATTGCTTGGTTCTCATATTTATAGGTATAATATTGCTTCCGGTAAGGTCGACGTGATAAAGGAAGAAGAGGGAGAGGATTTTGTCGGTACGATTCTTCCGGTTTCTTTGGGCTCGCGGACGAGTTATTTTTGCGATCTTCATCGGATTTATGCATTGGATCACTCTACGAATAAGTTGCATGCCGTATTTACTTGTGGCAGGGATACGCTTATCAATTCGGTTTCGCGTGATGAGCGTGGTGTTTTTTGGATTGGCAGCAATCGGGGGCTGAGTAGTTACAATCCTGTGAATCATGAATATCAGCATTTGCCTACGACGCTTTTTGATGAAATAATCTCTATTGTATGCGACCGGAAAGGAAAAGTGTGGATCGGAACGGATCAGATGCTGTTTGCATGGCTCATCAATGAAAAAAGATTTGTTCTTTTCGGAGAGTCGGACGGGGTTTTGATAAATGAATATCTATCTAAGCCTAAGTTGGTTTCTACTAAGGGTGATATCTATATGGGAGGTATTAAGGGGTTATTGCGCATTGATAGAAATTTGCCGATAGAAAGTTCGGAATACCCGCAGATGCAATTGACGGATGTACTTATCAATGGTGAATCGGTGAATGACGCTTTAAGTGCGGAACCTATCGGTATCTCTGTGCCTTGGAGTAGTAAGTCGATTGCTATTCGTGTCATGTCTTGTGAGAAAGACATTTTCCGCCAAAAAATTTATCGTTACCAGATTGCCGGTTTGAATGAGCAATATATTGATTCTTATAGCCCGGAACTGATTGTCCGTTCGTTACCTCCCGGAAATTACCGGATCATGGCTTCATGTAGTACGAAAGATGGTAACTGGACTCCCTTACAGCAGGTTTTGAGTCTTACTATTTTGCCGCCGTGGTATAAAACGTGGTGGTTTATAATGTGTTGTGTCTTGATTGTATCCGGAGCCATCATACAGACTTTTCTGGTCACTTTGCGTCGTAAAGAAAATAAACTGAAGTGGGCGATGAAAGAGCATGAGAAACAGATGTATGAAGAGAAAGTGCGTTTTTTGATTAACATCAGTCATGAACTTCGTACTCCGTTGACTTTGATACATGCGCCCCTCAATCGTATCTTGAAAACTTTATCTCCTACGGACTCCAATTTCGTACCTCTTAAAAGTATTTACAGACAATCACAGCGTATGAGAGATTTGCTCAATATGGTACTCGATCTACGTAAGATGGAAGTCGGAGTGAGTAAATTGCAGATTTATCCGCAGCGATTAAATGATTGGGTACTGGAGGTTTCGGCAGACTTTGTCGGTGAGGCTGAAGCGAAGAATGTGGAGATTAATTATCAGTTGGACGAACAGATCGAAGAGGTTAGTTTTGACAGGGATAAGTGTGAAATTATTCTGACTAACTTGTTGATTAATGCACTAAAGCACAGTCCGGAAGGAACAGGAATAACCATTATTACCAAACTATTGTCAGAAGAGCAACGCGTTCGCATATCGGTTTCCGATCAGGGTTGTGGATTGCAACAGGTAGATGTAAATAAACTCTTTACCCGTTTTTATCAGGGAAACGGTGAGCAGCGTAACGGCTCGGGTATCGGATTGTCTTATTCCAAGATTTTGGCCGAATTACATGGGGGAAATATTGGTGCCAGAGATAACGAAACGGTGGGTGCCACTTTCTTTTTTGAGCTTCCTTTACAAGCCATATCGGAAGAGGTACTTTGTGAGCCCAAAGCTTATCTGAATGAACTGATCACTGATAGTGGTGGAGAAAACATTCCGGATACAAATGCTTTTGTCATGAGTAACTATTCTCTATTGGTTGTTGATGATAATCAGGATTTGGTTGATTTTCTGCGGGATATGTTGAAAGATAAATTTAAGCAAATATATGCTGCCGCAGATGGGGTAGAGGCTTTGGAGCTTCTTCGGAAATATCAACCGGATATTATTGTCAGTGATGTAATGATGCCGCGTATGAACGGTTATGAACTTTGTAAGCAGATAAAAGAGGATATTGCCGTCAGTCATATTCCGGTTATCCTGCTTACTGCGCGTGACGATGAGCAAAGCCAGTTGCAGGGATATAAAATCGGTGCGGACGGGTATTTGACCAAACCGTTCGAAGAGGAAATGCTACTCGAACTTATTCGTAGCCGTTTGCGTAATCGCGAACAGACAAAGGCACGCTATCTGAATGCCGGATTGTTGCCGGCACCCGAAGACAGTACATTCAGTCAGGCAGACGAGACTTTTCTTCTGAAGCTGAACAAAATCATTACCGATCATCTGTCCGATTCCGAGTTGGATGTTGCTTTCCTTTGTAGAGAGATCGGTATGAGTCGTGCTACGCTTTATAATAAGTTAAAAGCACTGACGGATGTGGGAGTCAATGATTATATCAATAAACTTAGAATAGAAAAGGCAATACTGCTTATTACCACTACCAATTTGAATTTTACCGAAATAGCAGAACGCTGTGGATTCACTACATCGCGTTACTTCAGCACTTTATTTAAGCAGTATACGGGAGAAACGCCGACGAAGTATAGGGAGAAGAGTAGTCAAGTGGCTAAGTAGTAAGTAATTGAGTAGTTAAGTAGTAAGTAGTTCAGTAGTCAAGTAGGATAGACTTATTTCTGATTTTTTCATGTTACTTGCTATTTAGTCATTTATTATTAATGGACTACTTGTTATTTGATAGCTTGTTATTAGGCTATTTACTACCTGCTACTTACTACTTGACTACTTAACTACTTGACTACTAATTTCATTTCAGTCTGAATACTGATATACTTTCAAATCAAATTTGGGTACCATGGCAAATAGATGGTCGAAGATATCGGACTGAATACGTTCGTATTCCTTCCATATTTTGTTTCGGGAGAAGAAATAAACTTGGATAGGTACGCCATATTCGGTAGCTTCTTTTTGGCTGATTATCAAGTCAAGATCTTGGTTTACTACAGGCAGACTGCATAAGTAACGTTCTATGTAGACACGATACACTTGCGAGTTGGTCGGTATCACTCCTTCTTCCGGTTGGTAATCGGCCAGTAAAGGGATTTCTTTCCGAAAAGTATCCAGCATTTCGGGGGTACAGAATTTTAGTGTGGTAAGGTCGAGAGTGATATTCTTCATGACTCTCCGTCCACCCGATTCCACCATTCCGCGCCAATTCTGGAAAGAGTTGTTTACGAGACTGTAAGGAGGAATAGTAGAAATCGTGTTATCGAAGTTTTGAATTTTGACCGTATTCAATGTAATTTCCTGTACTATACCATTAGCATTGCTCGAAGGGATTGTAACCCAGTCTCCTAACCGTACCATGTCATTGGCTGATAATTGTATACCTGCCACAAATCCTAAAATGGAATCTTTGAATACTAACATCAGAACGGCCGCCGAAGCCCCCAAACCGGCAAACAGACTTGCCGGCGATTTGTTCACGAGAATGGCAATCATGATGATGCCTCCTACAAAGAAAAGAAGAACTTGCAGAACCTGTATAAATCCTTTCATCGGATGGTTCTTTGCCTTGGCTTTTTCCGAATATGCGTCCAATATCATCAGCAGTACTCCGTTGATGGCAAGCAGCAAGGACAGGATGATGTAAACGGCACATATCTTCTGAGAAATAAGCAACAGTTCTTTTCCGCGTACAAAAGCGATTGGTAATAGTATATATACCAATATGCCGGGAATCGTATGTATCAGATTATGGAATACGCGTCGTTTCATTAATAATGTATTCCATACGTGTGGGGAGTGTTTGGTATATTTTCTCATTCCACCTACCAGAATGGCCTGGCAAAGGTAATCGAGCCCTACCGCGATGCAGATCATTAAGATAGCAATAATGGCCTCATCAAACGTGTTGGCTATTTTCGGGTCTATTCCCCATCCGATGAGGATCTTGTTCATCCAATTTCCTAAGTCCATAATTATATCTTGTTTTTTATAAGTATAACGGCAGACTTAGGAAATTGTTTCATCCGGATTTTCATCCGTTTACTTTTTTGTAGTCTTCCAGGAATTTTTTTAATCCGGATTCTGTAAGCGGGTGGTTTAGTAGTCCCTTAATGGCGCTTAACGGACAAGTAGCTACATCGGCTCCGGCTTCTACGCATTCCATGATGTGCTTGGTGTTGCGGATAGAGGCTGCCAATACTTGTGTCTTGTAATTATAATAACGGTACATGCGTACGATATCGGCAACGAGCCCTACACCGTCTTCACAAATATCATCCAGACGACCTACGAAAGGAGACACATAGGTAGCTCCCGCTTTAGCAGCCAGTAAAGCCTGCCCGGCAGAAAATACCAAGGTACAGTTGGTACGGATACCTTTTTCCGTGAAATATTTAATAGCTTTGATGCCATCGGCAATGCATGGTACCTTTACTACGATATGCGGATTTAATGCGGCAAGTTCTTCACCTTCCCGAATCATGCCTTCATAATCGGTAGCTATCACCTCGGCACTTACGTCACCTCCCACGATATTACATATTTCTACATAATGTTTACGTTGGTTTTCGGTTCCTTTGATGCCTTCTTTGGCCATAAGTGAAGGATTGGTAGTAACTCCGTCGAGCACACCGAGTGCATATGCCTCGCGTATCTGCTCCAAATTAGCTGTGTCGATAAAAAATTTCATAACTTCTAAATTTTAGTGGTTAACTATCTAACGTCCAAAGGTAAGTATTTGTTTATCCATTTGCAAGATTATCAGATATTCTCCATTTTTTGTTTCCAATATTGTCTACCGGATGTTCGTAAATGTCTATTTTTTGCTTGTGCGGTAAAAATATTGACTGATGCAGGGTGTGTATGTTCTCATAAATGACGATATTTGTTCCGGAATCTAATATTAACTTATCATGAAAAAAAATTATTTTGTACTTCCCTTAGTTATTACTCCCTGTCTCGTTCAAAATGCCGTTGCGCAAGAGAAAGGAGAACAGCGTCCGAACGTGGTTTTTATCTATGCCGATGACATCGGTTTCGGTGATTTCAGTTGCAATGGTGCGAATACGATTCATACTCCCAATGTAGACCGTGCGGCGGCACAAGGCGTGCGATTTACTAATGCACACAGTGCGGCTGCAACAAGTACTCCTTCCCGTTATGCCATGCTTACGGGAGAATACGCTTGGCGTAAAGCCGGTACGGGTATTGCCGACGGTGATGCCGGTTCTATTATTCGTCCGGATCGCTATACTATGCCGGATATGTTCAAGCAAGCCGGTTATACTACTGCTGTAGTAGGTAAATGGCACTTAGGGTTGGGAGATAAAGGTGGTGAACAAGATTGGAATAAACCGTTGAAACCGGGTACCAACGATATTGGTTTTGACTATTCTTTTATTATGGCTGCCACCGGCGACCGTGTTCCTTGTGTATTTGTAGAAAATGACCAAGTGATCAACCTTGATCCGGCCGATCCTATTCAGGTCAGCTATAAAAAGAATTTTCCCGGGGAGCCTACCGGAAAGGACAATCCCGAATTGTTGGTTATGCATCCTTCTCACGGACATGATATGAGTATTGTCAATGGAATTTCCCGTATCGGTTTTATGAAAGGCGGTAAGTCGGCACTTTGGAAAGATGATAAGATAGCCGAAACCTTGACCGATAAGGCTGTATCTTTTATCGAAACACATAAAGATCGCCCGTTCTTCCTTTATTTTGCTACGCAAGATGCGCATGTTCCCCGTGTTCCCGGAGCACAGTTTGTTGGTAAGAGTGGTATGGGGCCTCGTGGTGATTGTTTGTTGGAGTTTGACTGGAGCGTAGGAGAGGTGTTGAATGCGCTTGAACGACTGGGATTAGACAAAAATACGTTGGTCATTATCTCCAGCGACAATGGTCCGGTTGTAGATGATGGTTATAAAGATCAGGCAGTCGAACTGTTGGGTGATCATAAACCCGGTGGTAAGTATCGCGGTGGTAAATATAGTATCTATGAAGCCGGCACTCGTGTTCCTTGCATTTGGAGATGGCCGGGACAAATTAAGCCCGGAGTGTCCGATGCATTACTTTGTCAGATTGACTGGTTTGCTACTTTTGCACAAATGTTGAATCAGTCTCTTCCCGAGGGTGCGGCACCGGATAGCCGCCCGATGAAAATGGCTTGGATGGGGAAAGAGAAGAAAGGGCGTGATTATCTGGTTCTGCAAAATGCACAAAATAATCTTTCCATTACAGATGGTCGTTGGAAGTATGTTCGTCCCGGTCGGGGGCCGGCTTATAATAAGCAGGTGAATATTGAGTTGGGAAACAGTATGGAACCACAATTGTATGATTTGAAAAAAGATGCCGGTGAAAAGAATAATTTGGCGAAAGAACAGCCCAAACGTGTGCAACAGTTGAGTGCCGAATTGGAAAAGGTAGTTGACGGACGGTACGGATTGCCGTTGTATTGATATTACCTTTGTTGCTGATAATACGTGTTTATAAAACGGATTTTTGTTAACCTTGTTTCTAAAATGTAAGAGTGTATATTCTTATTATATAAGAGTATATACTCTTACATATTAAATGTCTATACTTTTTATACACAAATGTCTATACTCTTATAAGTGTTGATTATCAGTTTGTTATATTCTATTAGACTTTCTGATATGGAATATAAATATTGGATGAGAATATTACTAAAGTTGATTAATAGACAATTATGGGTAGAATGTTGTTTCTATCAATAAAATTCTGTTTCACAAAAAAAGAACCTATTTTTTATATTAAACTATTGCAATCCAGTTGACTGACTATACTATTTATCCGATTCAAAATTTTGAAAAGCGTAGATTATTATTATATCATACTTCTTGTTGTTATTTCTCTAATGATGCTGTGGCAGGTGTATGGGGTGGATTTTATATTTCCTAAAACTAAATAGTTGTTAATTTCACTTTCAAACTCTGAACTAAAATTTGATATATTATGTTGTTTAAAATGAAAGCGAGTTCTACTTCGGTTTTAAAAATCGAATAAAACGGAGAGTAAGATTTATAAAATGAAATAAATTATTCGTTTTCTAAAGTTTTGAATGCTAAATTTATTAATTCATGTAGCTTTATGAAAATATAGAATTAAAATCTATTAATAGATTCAGTCATTGAATATATGCTGTGTAAGCATTTGACCTTTACTCTCAAAATAAAAATCCCATTTAGGGAATGTATGATATATTTATTGTATAACCAACTTAACACATTTTAATTATGAAAAAATTTATTATTGTATCTGCTTTTGTATTGGGAGCATTTACTGCAAGTGCCCAAAACGACCAGACTGCTCTTCAAGGAACTAAATTTGGTGATAACTGGTCTATAGGAATCAATGCCGGTGCAACGACTCCTTTGACTCATAGCGCATTCTTTAAGAACGCCCGTCCGGCTTTTGGATTTGGAGTAGCGAAACAATTAACTCCTATTTTCGGTTTCGGCCTTCAGGGTATGGGATATGTGAATACTACTCAGAGTAAAACGGCTTTTGACGCTTCTGATGTCAGTCTGTTAGGTAAAGTCAACCTGATGAACTTGTTTGCAGGCTATCAGGGAACTCCCCGGCTGTTTGAGATTGAAGCGGTTGCCGGTATCGGTTGGCTTCATTACTATATGAATGGTCCTGGAGATGAAAATTCGTGGTCTACTCGTCTCGGATTGAATTTGAATTTCAACCTTGGCGAATCTAAAGCATGGACTTTGGGAGTGAAACCCGCTATAGTATATGATATGCAAGGCGATTTTAATACGGCAAAAAGCCGCTTTAATGCCAATAATGCCGCTTTTGAACTGACAGCCGGATTGGCATACCATTTTAAAACCAGTAACGGAACCCATCATTTTACTACAGTCAAACCTTATAATGCTGCGGAAATAGCCGAATTGAACTCTTCTATCAATAATCTTCGCTCACAGGTAGGTAGTAAGGATAGTCAATTGGCAACTACCACGCGTCAGGTGAACGAACTGCAAAGTGAGCTGGATGCTTGCCGCAATAAGGTTGTTCCTGTTGAAACAGTAATTAAGACGGATCGGATTCCGGAGTCTGTGATCACATTCAGGCAGGGAAAATCGGTTGTTGATGCTTCTCAATTGCCCAATGTGGAACGAATTGCTTCTTATCTGAAGAAACATCCGGATGCTAATGTGATCATTAAAGGATATGCTTCACCGGAAGGAAATCTTGAATTCAATAAGAAACTGGCAAAAGCACGTGCTGAAGCTGTCGAATCTATTTTGGTGAAAAAGTACAAGATTGATTCTACACGGGTTAGTGCCGAAGGACAAGGTATCGGAGACATGTTTACAGATCCGGATTGGAACCGTGTGAGCATCTGTACGATTGACGAATCCAAGTAAGCGTTTTACTCCTTTTCATATATGATTTCCCCCTCTTGCTCTACTTCTATTGAAGCAGAATAAGAGGGGGAAATTTATTGTATTATCTTCTTGAAATTTTTATTTGCGTTGTTCTACCATGCGGATGGTACCGTCTTCGTTATAATACAGTTTATCGACACATATTGAGCGCAACCAATCGTGATGCGACAAAGCACTGTTGTGATAAAAAGCATACCATTGCCCTTTATATTCTACGATAGAACCGTGATTGGTAGCACTGTCTGTAGGATCCATATAAACACCCATATGCTTCCAAGGACCTAAAGGGCTGTCACTAATGGCGTAATGCATGCGGTTGTCTCCTTCTACGCCATCGTTCCAGTCGTCGTTATGGTTGTCAGAATAGGAAAGGTAGTATTTTCCTTTATATTTATGTATCCATGTAGCTTCATGAAAGTCTACCAGACCTTCCATGACTTTCATTTCTCCATCCAGTTCCATCATATTATCTTTCAGTTTGCCTCCCTTACAAATACCGCCACCGCCATTGTAGATATATGCCTGGCCGTCATCATCCATAAAGACACAAGGATCTATCAGCGAATCCATTCCTTTGATATATCCTTGTACGGTGAAGTTTGCGGCAGGTTCTTTGCTGGTGGCTACTCCGATTTTCCAACTTCCGTTCCAGTCCGTATCGCTGGGGTGGGGGAAATAAAAGTAATACGTGCCGTCTTTGTAGGCACAATCCGGTGCCCACATGAATCCGCCTTCTTTACGTCCCCAAGGTACCTGAGAAGAATTCAGAATTTCACCATGATCCGTCCAGTGCACCATGTCGTCGGTAGAAAACACATGATATCTGTCCATTAGGTCACAACCCCGTGGCGGAGCTATATCATGCGAAGCGTAGACATACAGACGACCGTCGTTCCAAACGTGGGCAGAAGGGTCGGCTGTGTACATGTGTGTGATAAAGGGATTTTGAGGAGTAGAACCCATGCATCCCGCTAATAATAGAGCACATGCGGCATAAAGATACTTTTTCATAAATATAGATGTAATAGTTTTGTTTTGGCAGATATAAAAATATGTATTTGCCGGATTATCATTAATTTCATTTACGTTGTTTTACCATCCGGATAGTACCGTCTTCGTTGTGATACAATCTGTCTACACAAATAGAACGCAATGCCGGATTTTTAGATAAGGAGGTTGTATGATAAAAAGCGAACCATTCTCCCTTATATTCCACGATAGAGCCTTGATTGGTAAAACAGTCGGAAGGTTTCATGTAAATGCCCATGTATTTCCACGGTCCTAAAGGGTGGTCGCTGATAGCATAACGCATACAGTTGTAGCCATCCATGCCGTCATTTCTGTTCGGATCATGATTATCGGCATAAGAAAGATAATATTTTCCTTTATACTTATGTATCCATGTACCCTCGTGGAAATCGTCCAGACCTTCCATTGTTTTCATTTCGCCGTCCAGTTCCATCATATTGTCTTTCAGCTTTCCCCCTTTGCAGATACCTCCTCCGCCATTGTAGATATAAGGTTGTCCGTCGTCGTCGATGAAGACAAAAGGGTCTATCATCGGATCCATTCCTTTGATATATCCTTGAACCGTAAAGTTGGCAGCAGGTTCTTTACTGGTAGCTACCCCGATTTTCCAGCTGTTATTGGTATACGTATCACTGGGATGCGGAAAGTAGAAGTAATACGTTCCGTCTTTATATGTACAGTCCGGTGCCCACATAAATCCGCCCTCTTTGCGTCCCCACGGCACTTGTGAAGAGTTTAATATTTCACCATGATCTTTCCAGTGTACCATGTCATCGGTAGAAAATACGTGATACCTGTCCATCAGGTCACATCCTTGCGGCGGGTCTATGTCATGCGATGCATAGACATACAGACGGCCGTCATCCCATACACGGGCAGAAGGGTCGGCCGTGTACATGTGTCTGATAAAAGGATTGGGGGCCAAGCTGTCGATAGTAGTCTTTTCTTTTTTTCTGTTTTTATTTTCAGATGACTGGTGAGAGACTTTGCACCCAACTGATAATAAAGTGCATAGAGCATAAAAGCATATCTTTTTCATAATATAAATTGTTGTTGTACTCTTTTGAATGTACAAATTCGTCTTCTTTGGATTGAAATAAAAAGGAACATACAGATTACTTTATCGGCCAAAAATAGCCAATTTGTATGCTCCAATATTGTAAAAAACAAGCAAAAAGTAGAAAATCCGTCCTATGATAGGGACGTTAGTCGAAGTATAGAACGTCTACGTTATTTTGTGAGACAGGTATGTTGATTATTGTAGACAATGTGAGTTGCTTGTGGATAGATTTGGAATAATCAGTTCTGGAATGCTCGTATAAGAAAAGCTATATTCTTTTTATTGAAGATTTATGTTGAAATTTATGAGTGTATTTCTATCTTGTTTCTCTATTAGGATAAAATTCTGTGTTATAGAAAAATGAATACAAAATAAGGGGTTGCTAATTGTTTGATAATCTGCCGATTATACATATTTGCTTTTTCTCTATGAGAAACAGGTTGAAAGTCGTAGAGAAACGTCTCGTTCCTCTACGACCAACGGGACGTTCCTCTACGACCAATGAAATGAAAATTTATAATACTTTACGCGGTACGTGGCTTTTTAGAAAGACTATTTATGTATCTCTGTTCGTAATTTTGACTGTATGATTTTAGAGCGTGATTCTGTGTATAAGTTTCTCTGCCCAAATTTGTTCTGTTACCAACCATCGGGTTTCTTCAGTTTCATGAGATTGTTGAATGACGTTTTCTAATAAATCTTGATATTCTTGCAAAAGTTTTATAGTTACGGTCTGTTTGTTTTCTCTGAGCGACAGTAGAATTTTCAGCTTATGGATATTCAGATTGGGAGTATTGGATAATTCTTCGGCTTTGTTTAAATAAGCTATACATTTTTTGTTGTTTTCCGGAGTATTCGAAAGTTTCATAATACTGTTCGTTATCACGATATAGTCATTCGGACAAGCCATTTTATTATCTATGTTTTTCATGGCAAGACGGGCGGACGCGATATATTTACGATTATAATCCATCATTCCGGACTCAAAACTGACTACGGTGGAGGTCATTTTCAGATAATTTCTGTCTTCTGATAGTGGAGTGAATGCGCCCATTTTTTCGAGTCTTTTTTCTAAAGTACCATAAATATCTCCTTTAGATAGCGCTTTCGCATTATGCTCGTCTTTATAATATGAATAGATTTTAGTGAGAGCGGAAATTAGAGCTTCTTTGTTTTTTCCGGTGAATTCCATGAACTTCATGGCATATTCATCGGCTTCAACTTCCTGTTTTTCTGAATAGTCTAACCCCATGCGATTGATTATTTTTTCATTGACTAATGTTTGTATGAGATCATTAGTCGCAAAAACTAATCCCGGTTCATAGTTGTAGTAACGTTGATAGAGATATTCTTCTGTAGCAGCCACTACTCCGTTAGCCACATCGCCCCAAAATTCGGCACGTTTGGCATGGGCTATATTTTTATTGGTAGTGATAATGGCATGATCCAGAACGTTGTGAGCGACTTCGCGAGCCAGAATAGCGCACAATTCCTCTTCCGTATCCAAGGTCGTAAGTAATCCTGTCGATATAAGCAGACATTGGTTACTTAACATAAGTGCGTCCGGCGAAGGAGATTTTAAAATTCGTATTTGAGGAACGGGGTTTTTATGTGTATTGATGAATTGATTAGGTGCAATGGATAACAACAAACATTGTAGATAATCTTCAGTTGCAGCATCTTCATAAAGCAGTTGCGATTGAGCCAATTCCTTTAAATATTCATCGGCTTCTTCTGCCTGTTCTTGCCGGAATATTTCCTGATATCCTTTTTTATCATAATAGGATATTAATCCGTTGGATAATTGTGCAATCTGCCAGAAAGCATTGTTACTATCCGGATGCAGATCGATAATGTCGAGCCGGCTTATGGGAATACCTAACTGCACTCCGTTGGCTACTATCACTGCTTGTGTTTCGTAATTACCATTGTAAGGAGTAGCTTTTAATTTAGCGATTCTTTGCAATACTACAGGGGTTCCTTTTGTTGCATTTTGGTAGTCTTTTTTGAGAACGCCTTCGATGTTTAGCGTAGGATTAAAAAAAATATCCTGAGCAAATATTGTTCCATGGCTTAACAGAACGATTATTAGTGTAAGAAGTATACGTTTCATAAGTACGGTGATTTTGTTATTGTTACAAATGTAGAGAGAAAAAAACATATCTGAAAAAGAAAAGTACTATTTGCCGATAGGGATTTCCCTCTATGTTTATTGGCCTTTCCATAATTTCTTGTCCTCCTTCCAGAAACATCTAAAACTCATTGCTAATGGTAGATTTAGACGTTTTTGGAAGCTTAAAAGTGATTTTTGAACATCGATTTATACATGATGTGCTATGTTTGCAATGAAAAAAGTCGTTTAACTAATTTGAAAAAGAGTTGATTAAACGTTAGGTAATTTAATTATTAACTTTATTAATTTATTATTATGAAAAGAAATGTACTTCTCTCAGCAGTTACATTGATGATGACTGCTAATGTTTTTGCACAAGCAGAAGATGTAACTCCCGCCGCGTTTAAATTTCAAGAACGCTCGGTAGGTCCGGTTGAAATGTTTTGGGGTACTGGTGCCAATCCTAGTATAGCAGAGTTAAATGTCAGTGGTTCTATTGTGACTGCAGTGGCACCGGCAAATCAAACAGAGGAAGAAGCTTTATCTTCCGGACTTTCCATTGTGAATAGTGAATTTGGAAATCTTTTGTTGCTGAAAGGTAAAAATGCGCCTGCATCAGCAGAAGGACCTGCATCGACAGGTGATTTAGGCAAAGGTTGGTTCTCTTTAAATTTTATAGGACCGGCAAGTGCTGAAGGTGGGAATGATTATCGGGTTACATATCAAATGAAAATGGTTTCGGATCTTGAAATCGGTGTTAAGAAATTAGGTTTGTCTTGTGTCTCTGGAGGTGGAAATAATACTTCATTAGGTTCTAAGAGTGAAGTACTTTTTACCGGAGACTCTGGTTGGTGGCAATTCCAAATAAATGCGAAAACCGGAACAAAAGATCCTTTCCGTGCCCGTATTGAATTTGATGGCCAAATGATGGATAAAACTGCTTTATATGTTTATGAAGTAAGTTTTGTGAGGAATCCGGAAGGAGAGTTGGTAAATACGGAAGGTACAGAAAATGCAGACGGTTCTTATACAGGTATGAGTAAACCGAATGGAGCTGTTAGTGTTGGTGTTGCATCTACTATGTCGGATTTGAATGCTCCGTTTGTGACTTGGGATCATCAGTATATTTATGTGAACAATGCCAATAATCGCGAGATGGTTTATATTTATAATATGATCGGACAATTGGTTCATAGTGCAGAAGCCACAGCAGGATTTATGGAAATTCCGATGAATCCGGGAGCTTATATTGTAAAAGTGGGTGCAAAATCAACGAAAGTGATATTATAATTGGATATATTCAATCAGATAAAAGGAGTACCGGTTCTGTACCGGTCTCTTTTTAATTTTTTACTCTTTAAATTTGATAACTATGAAGCAAATAGGAAAGATTTTTTCTTTGTTTGTAGTCTGCTGTTTCTGTTTCTCTTCTTTGCAGGCACAAGTCGTTAATTATGCTTTAAAACTTTCGGGGGATAATTCTGTTATTTGCGGACAAGTACCTGAAATTAATGGGAAAAGTGAATATGCTGTTCAATTTTTAATGGCTCCACAAGAATGGACTGCCGGTGCTTATATTTTTAAACGTGGCTCTGATATAGAGGAGTTTTCAGCGAGACTATCTTCCGTAGCAGGGAATGTCGTTTTTAAGATTGGAACCGAGGAAATCGTTTTGACAGGGGTTTCGGTAACAGGTTGGACACAGATATCATTAGGGGTATTTAAAAATGGAGCCGATACATGGATTAATGGTGTGAAAACCTGGAATGCCAACAGTAATTTGCAGATGCCGTCTTCTAATGAGGATTTGGTTTTAGGTAAAGGGTTTAAAGGACGTTTGGATGAATTCCGTGTATGGAATACCAGCCTACCGAGCGCTGCTGAAGAAGAACTGATGTTCCAGAATACGGTAAATAAATTTCATCCGAAATGGGAATCTCTCGTTTTATACTATAAATTTGATCAAGAGCAATGTGCAGATCATATTGTTGACTATAAATTCGCTCATCACGGTACGTCAAATACTGTAATCCAGAGGGAAGAAGTGACTGATAATAATTTTTTCCGATACCGTGTCGTAACAGGATATTCTTCTTTTAATCGCCATTGTGATCGTCTGCAAATAGATAAAGATATGCATTTACTGACGAACGATTTGATTTTTCTGAATGCTTCAGTAAACGGACGTACAGGTGAGGTTACCATGACGGCTTTGGATGACGCTTCGGCAACGGGAGGGGTTACTTACATGGCTACAGATGGAGAGCGCTCCGGTATTGCGGTTCTGGATGGTACAGGTACATTAAACTTAGGTAAAGCTATTCAGGAGGGAGAACCGTCAAGTTTGTCGGCGACTGTTGAAGGTTGGTTTTATGTAGAAAAATGGGTTGAGGGTGCTGTTCTTTTTGAACAGAAAGAGAATGATTCCAACTTATTTGGTATCTATTTAGGAAATTTGGAAAAGAAACAACTGATTGTTAAAGCAGATGGTTGGCAGATGGAGTGTGATAATGTTCTCAGTCCGGAGCAATGGCAGCATTTAGCTGTAACAATGGATCCCACTTCTTCACGTAATCCCATGCGTATTTATGTTAATAATCAGAATCTGAAAGGAACAATAGACAAACCTGCTGACGGAGTGATGTATACCCTTAAAGATATTGATGCCGATGCGGTGGTGGGTACTGGTTTCATAGGTAAGATGGATGAATTGATGGTTTGGAGAAATGCCCGTACTACTTTTACTTCAGATATGGACGGTACATTGACTTCTGCAGTGTTTCCAGGTGGAGGATATGATGCTATCTTCTTCGATGGTTATTGGAAGTTTGACAGGGAAGATAATATCGGATATAATTCAAAAGGCTGGAAAGCAATGATTGAACAAACCAGAGAGTTGTATAAAGGATATAGAGGATATAAAATAAGAATAGGCCTGATCAGTTCGGATAGTGATGACAGCGGAAATAAGTTGTGGCCTAATTATATTGGAAATGAATCTTGGCGTGCGAATATTGCTAAAGGAGTTGAGGCGTTGATTCCTTATTGTGACGGTGTAGATATCGATTTGGAATGGCTGGATAATAATCCTAATAATCCTAAATGGGCTTCTTATGGAGAAATGGTAAAAGCAATACGTGCAGTAGTGCCGAACGATAAAATATTTAGTGTAAGTTTACATCCGGTTTCTTATACGATGCCTTTGGATGCGATTGATGCTGTTGATTATGTAACTTTTCAAAATTACGGGCCACGGAAAAGTAGCTTAGTATGGAGTGCTTACTCTTCTTTTTATACTACGGCTGTAAATTATGGCTATCCTGCGGAGAAGATTCGTCTTTCTATGGCGACAACCGCAGTTATGAGTGATAATTCCGGGAAGAATGTGAAAGGATATAAGGATCTGGATTTTTCAACTGTGACTGCCGAATCGAATACAGGTACTATTGGAGGTGTTGACTATACCTTTAATGGAGTAAAAGAGGTACAAAAGAAAATGCAATTGCTTGTTGATAACAACACCGGTGGATGTATGTATTTTGATATGGGGAATGACGTAAGTGTACAAGATGAGTTAAGTTTGATCAGAGCTTTGAGTATGACCATTCATTCTAATGTGGATACATTGGTGACAAAAGTAAGTACAGACCCTGTAGGAATAGAGGAGAAAAAACTTTATCCGGAATTAAATTCGGCTAAGGTTAGTGTTTATCCTAATCCTTCCGATGGTAATTTTCAGGTAGACTTACCTTTTAGCGGAGAAGCTGTATGCGATTTGTTTTCCATGACCGGTAATAAAGTATACAGCACAATAGGAGAAAAACAAATTCGTTTTTCATTAAGTGGTATTCTTTCGACAGGATTATATATATTGAAAATAGATTCTTCTGAGGGACAGGCTACCACAAAAGTGCAGATAAAATAAATGTGAAACTTAATATAATATGGTATGAGAAACAAATGGCAATTTAGTTTATTAGCTTTCGCCTTGCTGATGATTTGTCCTTTCTTGTCATTGCATGCTGAGATTGAATCCGTGCAGCAGTCTAAGGTGATTAAAGGACGGATTACAGATGAGACGAATGAGGGAGTTGTAGGAGCGAATGTTCTTGTGAAGGGGACGACTAATGGAGTTATAACAGATATAGATGGTAACTATTCTATTTCTGTGTCTGGGAATAATGCGATTTTAGTAATTTCATTTATCGGATATAAAACACAGGAAATAAAGGTTGGTAATCAAACGACGGTCAATGTCAAGCTGTCGGAAGATTCCGAGATGTTGGATGAGGTTGTGGTTGTTGGATATGGGACAGTACGTAAAGGAGATGTGACAGGAGCTATTTCTTCGTTAAAACCCGATCAGAATGAAGCGGCAAAGGTTGTATCTATAGATAATCTGTTGCAAGGTAAAATCGCAGGTGTGAATGTTGGAGCAACGGTGGCTACTCCAGGAGCTGCTTCTTCTGTAACCATTCGTGGTGCCAACTCATTGCGTGGTGATAATCAACCTTTATATGTCATTGATAATATCCCGCAAGCTTCTACCGGTGAGTTTGCAGCCAGTGCTTTTGGCGACAGTGATTTTCAAACCGCTCAAAATCCGTTGACGAGTTTGAATCCGCAAGATATTGAGGATATTCAGATCTTGAAGGATGCATCAGCCACAGCTATTTATGGTTCACGCGGTGCTAATGGAGTTATTCTTATTACAACTAAAAAGGGTAAAAGCGGAAAACCTAAAGTCAGCTTAAGTGCGAATTTTACAATTGCAAATGCAACGAAGTTAAAAGATATGTTGAATTTGGAGGAGTATGCGCGCTTTCGTAATGAACAGTTGGGTGAAAAGTCTGCACAGTTCTTTTTTGCCGGTGATGAAGTGCGTTATATTTATTCCGGTGGTGAATACGATCCGGAAAACCCTGAGTCTTATCATGTATTGACCTATCATAACTGGCAAAAAGAGATTTATCAAAGTGCTTTTTCTCAAAATTATTCGGCTACTATCAATGGCGGTAACGACAAAACAACTTATTTTGTTTCAGCTTCCTTTAAAGATATCAATGGTATTGTTTACAATACGGGATTGAAACAGGGGGATTTACGTGCAAATTTATCAATGGATTTATCTAAAAAAGTAAAACTGGATATGACATTGAATGGTTCTATCAAGCAGAATGATATGATGTCTGGAGGTGATACGAAGGGAGGTGCGACTGGCTCTGTAACCCGTACTGCTCTTGATTCGGCACCTTACGTGACACCATCTGGTGAACAAAATTTGTCGGCAGAGGAAAAAACAACCGTATGGAGTTGGATCAATGATTATGATGATATTACTAATGAGAAAACGTTCAGAGCTTCTGCTGATCTGACTTGGAATATTGGTGCGGGATTTTCTTATAATGCCCGTGTGGGTGGAGATATTTTTATGCAATCTCGTGGGCGTTGGTTCGGACTCCAATTGTTTAAGGGGGAGAATGATAATGGTTCTCTTGGATTGACGAATTTGGAGAAAAACCATTATACAGTTGAAAACATTGTAAATTACAATACTAAAATTAAGGATATTGTTGATATTGCAGCTACTGTGGGTATTACTTATGATGATTATGGGTATTTAAATAAGGTTACTTCTGCCCGTAATTTTGAAAACCACTCTTTCCGTACTAAAGGATTGCATATGGCAGGAACTATCAATGAAGAACAACCGATTCAGAAAGATTATCAATTACTTTCATATTTGGGACGTCTGAATTTGGCTTTTATTGAAGGACGTTATTTATTGACTGCAACATTTCGTGCTGATGGTACAAGTAAATTTGTAAAGTCTAACCGTTGGGCATATTTCCCATCCGTAGCTTTGGCATGGCGCATGGAACAAGAGAATTTTATTAAGGAAAATGCTTCATGGATTGATCAGTTAAAGCTTCGTTTAGGATATGGTCAGACAGGAAATCAGTCTATAGATCCCTATAATAGTTTTTATAATTATAAAAAGACAATCGACTATGCGGATGCCAGTGGAAATAAAGAACTGGGTTTGGCTGTTAGTAATTTGCAAAATCCGGAACTTAAGTGGGAGACAACTACTTCTTATAATATAGGTCTTGATTTTGGCATATTCAATAGCCGTTTATCCGGTACATTGGATTGGTATTACAAACGTACGAATGATTTGTTGATTGATCGTGCTGTTTCCTATACAACAGGGTTTGCAAATGTTCTGATGAACCAAGGAGCATTGTCAAACAAGGGGGTTGAAATCTCTTTGGATGCAGACATTATTCGTACCAAAGACTTTACTTGGAATGTGTCCGGTAATATAGGCTTTAACAGTTCGAAAATTGAAAAATTGGGCTTGCCGCTTTCTTATTATGGAAATAACCAGTATTCAGCTTATTTAGGTAATTCAATCGGTGATCATTTTGGTGTAGCCAATATTTTCATAGAAGGAAAGGCTCCCGGATTGTTTTGGGGATATAAAACAGATGGTATTATTCAGGAGGGGGATGATGTGCCTCAGAAAAGTGACAATAAGAATACCGTTGCAGGAAGTACGGATCCGGGTAATATCAAATTTGTGGATAGCAACGGTGATGGCATGATCACTGAAGATGATAAAGTCATTTTAGGAGATCCTAACCCGGATTTTACTTACGGTTTCCAGACCCGATTGGCTTACAAGGACATTTCTTTGTCTGTATCTTTTAATGGAGTTTATGGAAATGATTTGTTGAATAGCAATTTGCGCTATGAAGCGATGCCGTCTAAGAATTCGTCTAATATTCGTAAAGATGCTTTTGCGAATGCATGGCGGGCGGATAATCCGACAAACCGTTATCCGAGTGTAAATAGTACCAACCCCTCTACCGCCGTACTCGACCGCTATATTGAGGATGGTAGCTTTTTAAGATGTTCGGATATTACTTTGGGATATACTATACCGAAGAGTCTCGTGGGTAAAATTGGTTTTCAAGCAATAAATGTGTTTGCTTCTGTAAAAAATGCATTCGTCATTACCGACTATTCAGGATATGATCCGGAAGTGAATACATTTGCATTTGATGGGTTAAGAAGAGGTATTGATATGAACTCGTTTCCTCAATCACGTTCTTATATCTTTGGTTTAAGTGTAACATTTTAATTGGGTATCATGAAAAAACTAAAATTAATATATTTCTTATTAGCTATTTGTGCATTTTCTTCTTGTTTGGACGAAGATCCTCAATATGCTTTAAATAGTGAATCTGTTTTTTTGGATAAAAATACAGCACAGTTGGCATTACTTTCCTGTTATGGACAATTGACAACATATGATGGTTTTGGCCAGGCTGCTCAGGAGTTGTTGGTAGGTGCTTCCGGATTGGGATGGGCACAAACGAACGCCGGTGATCAGGATCGCTATGTTTCTTTAAATGCGTCTTCCGGTTGTACGATAACGAAGATGTATTGGAGAAGTTTATATAAAACAGTGTCGGAAACAACCTTTTTTGTAGAGAATATGAAAGCGAGCCCGTTGGATGAGGATTTTAAAACGGGCTTGGTAGCACAAGCTAAATTCTTGAGAGGATTTGCATATTATCATTTGTTGACAACTTTTGGAGGAGTTCCTTTGCGCAATACAATTCCATCTTTAGAAACGCTTTCTATTCCAAGGGCGTCAGAAGAAGAAATAGTGGCGCAGATCGAGGAAGACTGGAAAGCGGCTATTAGTGGATTGCCGGAAACTTCCGATGCCGGTAAAGCTTCTGGTTTGGCAGCACACGCTTATTTGGCTAAATTATACTGGTATCTGGGCTGTCAGGGGAAAGAGTCTGCTTCTGATAAGACATATTGGGATTTAGCCTTGGAGCAATGTGAACTGGTATATGGAAAATTTGAATTAGAATATAATTTTTCGGATTTATTTGTGCAACATTCGAATTCTAAAGAGGCTATTTTTCAGTTAAATTTCTCAACCGAATCTTCTACAACAGGAAATCGTGGAAGTTGGATATTTGCTCCTCAGAATTCTACGACTGGAATATCGTGGGGACGTATTCGTATGTCGAAAGCTTTTCATGACTATTTGAAAGGAACCTATCCGGATGATCCGAGATATAATGAAACTGTTTTCTTGGAATGGACCAATACGAGTACAGGTGATAAACAGGTTGCCTATCCTAAATTGATCTATAAAGAGGGTCGCGTTACTCATAATGTGGAGATTGATTATAGTATATGTGCTGAATCCACTAATCCTACAGTGGAAGAATTGGAATCTATGGACCAAATGTTGGTGAAACGTTTCGTGGAGCCTACCGGAGAGCACAATGGATGGGCTTATTATAAGAAAGCGATTGATCTGAACTCTACTGCACAAAACTCTCGTAAGAATCTTATTTTATATCGCTACGCTGACTTTTTACTTATGATGGCAGATGTTCTGAACGAATCTGGTGATACGGAAAGAGCTATTAAGATAGCAAATGAGGTATTGCGGAGAGCGCGCCAGTCAGGAGGGGCTAATGCGGTTTATCCGAAAGATTGGGAGAGAAATTTAACTCAGGATGAGGTGAGGAATAAAATTTTCTGGGAACGTTTGGTCGAATTGGCCGGTGAACAGACAATGTATTGTGATGTACGTAGACGAGGAACAGAATATCTGAAGAAAGTATTAGAAATTCAGAACAATCATCATATAACAAGAGCCATTGTAGAGAATGCTGAATTGGGTGGACATAAATTTAAAGAACGTCTTTTTAATAATGGTAATTTGACTGAAGACTTTTTAAAGAAAAATCTTAGATTACCTATTCCACAAGAAGAATTGAATACGAATGAGGCAATATCTGCCAGTGATCAGAACTATGGATATTAATTTGTTTTTTCGTTACTAACTTCTCATAGGAGAACGATAGGTATATAAGGAAAAGTTTTACGTTTTACTATAAGTAGTGGTGAGTCATGAGCTCACTGCTACTTGCTGGAAAAAGTATAATAGAAATTGTGACGAATAATAATCATTTGGTCATATTTATTGTTGCAAATTATATTATATGAAATTTCTAATCTGAATAAATACTATTAAAGAGTAATTGTATGTTCTGTTAGTAATAACTATAAGATAACCAGACTTTATAAGATTGAGATGAGATCGTTTTCCCATTTTCAATTTTAGTGTCATTATTAGTTATTATTTTGTCTTTCTTTTCAAATAATATTCAGAAACAGATGTATTTTGAACATTTTTGGAATATATAAAATTATTTCCGAACATTGGTTAGTAACTATTGTCGTACATTTGTATTCTAATTAAGTATAGAATTACTGAAAGATAAAAGATAGAAATTATTGTATTTAAATTAATCTTGTTTTACAATGAACCGACCAGACTTAAAATTAGTTTATCCCTTTGCCGGATTAGCAACATTGGCAGCAGCTTCTTCTTGTCAGCATCAAAAGAAAGAAGAAGCAAAACCATATAATATTGTTTATATCATGACAGACGACCATACAGCTCAGATGATGAGTTGCTATGATACACGTTATATGGAAACTCCCAATTTGGATCGTATCGCTAATGACGGAGTACGCTTTACCAATAGTTTTGTGGCTAATTCACTGAGTGGACCGAGCCGTGCCTGCATGATAACCGGTAAGCATAGTTGTGCCAATAAATTTTATGATAACACTACCTGTGTTTTTGATAGTGCACAGCAGACTTTTCCTAAGCTGCTTCAAAAGGTGGGTTACCAAACAGCTTTGGTAGGTAAATGGCACTTGGAAAGTTTGCCTTCCGGTTTTAATTATTGGGAAATCGTGCCTGGTCAGGGAGATTATTATAATCCGGATTTTATTACTCAGGATAATGATACCATTCAGAAACAGGGATATTTGACGAATATCATTACGGATGACGCTATCGACTGGATGGAGAATAAACGGGACAAAGAGAAGCCGTTCTGCCTTTTGATTCATCATAAGGCTATTCATCGTAATTGGATGGCAGATACATGCAATCTGGCACTCTATGAGGATAAGACTTTTTCTCTTCCGGAAAATTTCTTTGATGATTATGAAGGACGTCCGGCTGCTGCTGCGCAGGAGATGAGTATCGTGAAAGATATGGATATGATTTACGACTTGAAGATGCTTCGTCCGGATAAGAATTCACGTTTGAAATCTTTGTATGAGAGTTTTCTCGGACGTATGAATACTGATCAAAGGGCTGCATGGGATAGGTTTTACGGTCCGGTTATCGATGATTTTTACAAGCAGAACCTGAAAGGGAAAGAATTGGCCAATTGGAAATTCCAGCGTTATATGCGTGATTATATGAAGACGGTGAAATCATTGGATGACAATGTGGGTCGCGTACTCGATTATCTGGAAGAAAAAGGGATGCTGGACAATACTTTGGTGGTTTATACTTCAGATCAGGGATTTTATATGGGTGAACATGGCTGGTTCGATAAACGCTTTATGTATGAAGAATCGATGCGTACCCCTTTGATTATGCGTCTGCCGAAAGGTTTCGATCGTAAAGGCGACATCACCGAGATGGTTCAGAATATCGATTATGCGCCGACTTTCCTTGAACTGGCAGGTGCGCCGGTACCTGATGATATTCAGGGAGTATCGTTGTTGCCTCTGTTGAAAGGAGAACATCCGAAAGATTGGAGGAAAGCGTTGTATTATCACTTCTATGAATATCCTGCCGAGCATATGGTAAAACGTCATTATGGAATTCGTACGGAACGATATAAATTGATACATTTCTATAATGATATCGACTGGTGGGAATTGTATGATATCCAGAGCGATCCTACTGAAATGCATAATTTATATGGAAATATACAATATGATTCTGTAATAAACGAACTTAAAACGGAGATGCTTAAGCTACAGGAGCAATATGATGATCCGGTACGCTTTTCTCCGGAAAGAGATAAAGAATAAAAATGTAAATTGTTGATTTATCATGAAACACACCTTATCAATTATAATAGCATTACTGTTTGCCCCTATTATAGCAGTACAGGCTGACGACTTGACACGAAGTATTTCGATTGTTCCCACCCCGGTGCAGATGGTACCGGGAGAGGGGAGCTACCGATTTTCGGATCAGACGGTGTTTGCTGTAGAAAATTCGGGACAGGCGGAAGTTGTCAGGAATTTTATTAAACTGTTTACCCGTGCTGCCGGATTTACACCCCAACTGAAAGAGGGAAGCGCAGCCGGTGGTGACGTTTGTTGTGTAACAGATCGTAATTTAAAAAGTGAAGCTTACCGGTTGGAAGTTACTCCGAACCGTATCGTGATGAAAGCTTCGGATACGAAAGGCTTTTTTTATGCGTTGCAGACTATTCGTCTATTATTGCCGTCCTCTATCGAGAATGCTCGGAATGTAGGGGGGAATCCGGACTGGACAGTACCTTCGGTGAAAATCAGTGATGAACCTCGGTTTGGTTATCGTGGGCTGTTGTTGGATGCCGCCCGTTTTTTTATTCCTAAAGAGAACGTGTTGCGGATTATGGATTGCATGGCTATGCTGAAGCTGAATAAATTGCATTTTCATTTATGCGATGATAATGGCTGGCGCTTGGAAATAAAAAAACATCCTCGTCTTACGGAAGTGGGGGCCTGGCGCGTGGATCGTAGGGATGTACCTTTTCATTCGCGAAGGAATCCGAAGTTGGGAGAAGCGACTCCTGTCGGTGGATTTTATACGCAGGAAGACATGAAAGAGATGATTGCTTATGCAGCCGAACGGCAGATCGAGGTGATTCCGGAAATAGAAATGCCTGCACACAGCAATGCTGCGTTGGCATCTTACCCGGAGTTGGCTTGTCCGGTAGTGAAGAATTTTATAGGAGTGTTGCCCGGTTTGGGTGGAACGCACGCCAATATTATTTATTGTGCAGGCAATGACAGTGTATTTGCCTTCTTGCAGGATGTAATTGATGAAGTGGTGGAGTTGTTTCCTTCCCGGTATATTCATCTGGGAGGTGATGAGGCTAATAAAACGAATTGGGAAAAATGCCCTCTTTGTCAGGCACGGATGAAAAAAGAACATCTGACTCACGAAGAGGATTTGCAGGGATATTTTATGAAGCGGATGTGTGAATATGTGCAAAGTAAAGGACGTGAGGTAATCGGATGGGATGAATTGACCAATAGTACGATTCCTGATGGGACTATTATTTTGGGCTGGCAAGGAATGGGGACGGCCGCTTTGAAAGCTGCTGAATTGGGGCATCCGTTTATCATGACCCCGGCACGCATCATGTATCTGATTCGTTATCAGGGGCCACAATGGTTTGAACCTGTTACTTATTTCGGAAATAATACTTTGCGGAATGTGTTTGACTATGAACCGGTGCAGGAAGACTGGAAACCGGAGTATACATCTCTTCTGATGGGAGTACAAGGGTCTATGTGGACGGAGTTCTGCAATAAACCCGAAGATGTGGATTATTTGCTTTTCCCTCGTTTGGCGGCAGTGGCCGAGAGGGCTTGGACAAAACCGGAGTTGAAAGATTGGAACGGTTTTTTGAAAGGACTGGATGTTTATAACAGCCATATTGCGGTTAAAGGGGTGGGCTATTCCCGTTCGATGTATAACATTCAGCACACCGTGACACCGGTAGATGGAGCGTTGCAGGTTAATCTGGAATGTATTCGTCCGGATGTAGAAATACACTATACATTGGATAATAGGGAACCTTCGGTAAAATCACCTCGTTACACTCAATGTCTGACTGTCAAAAATGCACAAGTATTGAGATGTGCTACTTTTAAAGATGGGAAACAGATGGGAAAGACGCTGATTTTACCTGTTATTTGGAATAAGGCTACCGGTAAGCCTGTACTTGGAGATAACAAGAATGAGATAGTGATGACGAACGGGATACGTGGAAGTCTGAAACAGACCGATTATGAATGGTCTTCTTGGGAAAAGAGCGATCACATTTCCTTTACAATTGATTTACAGAAAAAAGAGATATTGAATACATTAACTTTAGGCTGTATTACCAATTATGGAATGGCTATTCATAAGCCTGCTGTTGTCAAAGTGGAAGTCTCTGATGATAACCGTAAGTTCCGTGAAATAGGAATATTGAACTTTACTTCCGAAGAAATTTTCCGGGAGGGTAATTTTATCGAAGACTTATCATTGGATATGGGCGGTATACAGGCTCGCTATATCCGTATTACGGCTGAGGGCCCCGGAGCATGTCCGGAGGATCATGTACGACCGGGGCAGGAATCCCGGGTGATGTTCGACGAGGTGATGGTGGAGTGAGAATTAGATTTTAGAATTTAGTAGCTGGTAGTTAGAATCCTTGCGGCGTGACAGTCACAAACGGCATATTTCCTACCTTCTACCTTCCAACTCCTAACTTCTAACTCCTAACTACCAGTTTCTAATTTTAAAAACATAAAAACGATGAATAACTCATTGAAATCATTTTTATTGATGATACTGGCAATGCCGGTTATCATTCCTGTTACGGCACAGCAACAGCCTGAATGGCAGAGCCAGTATGCCGTGGGGTTGAATAAATTGGCTCCTCACACTTATGTGTGGCCTTATGGCAGTGCTTCGGAAGTACAAAAAGGTGCTTATGAGCAATCTCCTTATTATATGAGCCTGAATGGTAAATGGAAGTTTAATTGGGTAAAGAATCCAGATAATCGTCCGAAAGATTTTTATAAACCTGCTTTCTATACCGGCGGATGGGCAGATATTGATGTTCCCGGTAACTGGGAACGCCAAGGGTATGGTACGGCTATTTATGTTAATGAGGCCTATGAATTTGATGATAAGATGTTCAATTTCAAAAAGAATCCTCCTCTGGTTCCTTATAAAGAGAATGAGGTAGGCTCTTACAGGCGAACCTTTACCGTTCCCGCCGGATGGGAAGGGCGTCGTGTCGTTCTTTGTTGTGAAGGAGTTATTTCCTTCTATTATATATGGGTAAACGGTGAGTTTTTGGGATATAATCAAGGATCTAAGACAGCTGCGGAATGGGACATCACAGATAAACTGGTAAATGGGGAAAATACGATCGCACTTGAAGTATATCGTTGGAGCTCAGGATCTTATCTGGAATGCCAGGATATGTGGCGTTTGAGTGGAATTGAGCGGGATGTGTATCTTTACAGTACTCCGAAACAGTACATTGCCGATTATAAGGTGACTTCTGTTCTTGAAAAGGAATATTATAAAGAGGGGATATTTAATTTGGATGTGACGGTTGCCGGTCCTGCATCGGGGATAGCTTCCATTGGTTATACACTGAAAGATGCTTCGAATAAAACGGTCCTGCAAGGAAGTCAGGATATAAAGTCGCGCGGATTGAGTAACTATATTACATTCGATGAACAGCGTATTCCCGATGTGAAAAAATGGAGTGCCGAATATCCGAATTTGTACACGTTAATATTGGAATTGAAAGACGCGAGTGGAAAGACTACCGAAATAACAGGTTGTGAGGTTGGTTTCCGTACTTCCGAAATAAAAGACGGACGTTTCTGCATCAACGGTGTACCTGTATTGGTAAAGGGGGTCAACCGTCATGAGCATTCCCAGTTGGGCCGTACAGTCAGCAGAGAATTGATGGAAGAAGACATTAAATTGATGAAGCAACACAATATCAATACCGTCCGCAACTCTCATTACCCGACTCATCCTTATTGGTATCAGCTTTGCGACCGTTATGGCCTTTATATGATCGACGAAGCCAATATCGAATCGCATGGTATGGGTTACGGTTCTGCTTCTCTTGCCAAGGACAGCACATGGCTTACGGCACATATGGATCGTACGCACCGCATGTACGAGCGTTCAAAGAATCATCCGGCTATTGTAATCTGGTCTTTAGGCAACGAATCCGGAAATGGAATTAATTTCGAACGTACGTATGACTGGTTGAAATCGGTAGAAAAGAATCGTCCTGTACAGTACGAACGTGCGGAGGAAAATTATAATACGGATATCTATTGCCGCATGTATCGGAGCGTGGATGTGATTAAAGATTACGTGTCCCGTAAGGATATCTACCGTCCTTTCATCCTTTGCGAATACCTGCATGCCATGGGCAACAGTTGTGGCGGCATGAAGGAATACTGGGATGTGTTCGAAAGTGAACCGATGGCCCAAGGTGGTTGTATTTGGGATTGGGTCGATCAGTCGTTCCGTGAAATCGACAAGGATGGTAAGTGGTATTGGACTTATGGTGGTGATTACGGTCCGAAAGATATTCCCAGTTTTGGTAATTTCTGCTGTAACGGACTTGTAAATGCCATTCGCGAACCTCATCCCCATCTGTTGGAAGTGAAGAAAATCTATCAGAATATCAAGAGCACATTGATTGGCAAGAAGGATTTGACGGTTCGTGTGAAAAACTGGTTCGATTTCTCCGATTTGAATGAATATGTATTGAATTGGAATGTAACCGGTGATGACGGAACGATAATTGCCGAAGGTACGAAAGAGGTTGCTTGTGCTCCTCATGCGACGGTAGATGTTACTTTGGGAGATGTCAAACTTCCGAAAACGCTCCGCGAGGCTTATCTTAATTTGAGTTGGAAACGACAGGAAGCCACCCCGTTGGTAAATACCGATTGGGAGGTAGCTTATGACCAGTTTGTACTTCCGGTATCTAAAAATGCTCGTGGATACAGACCGGATAAAGTCGGAAATACGACTTTTACGGTTGATAAGGCAACAGGTGCTTTGAATTCTCTTTGTCTGGATGGAGAAGAGTTATTAGGGAGTCCGATGACACTGAGCTTGTTCCGTCCGGCCACAGATAATGACAATCGCGATCAGATGGGAGCTAAATTATGGAGGGCTGCCGGATTGGATGCGTTGACTCAAAAAGTGGTTTCCTTGAAAGAAAGCAAAACATCGACTACTGCACAGGTCGATATCCTGAATGCAAAAGGGGAGAAGGTGGGCGATGCTACTTTTGCCTATACGTTGAATCGTGACGGCTCTGTGAAAGTACGGACCACGTTCCAGCCCGACACGACATTGGTAAAATCAATGGCCCGCCTGGGGCTGACATTCGAAGTGGAGGATGCATACGACCATATAACTTATTTGGGAAGAGGTGAACACGAAACCTATATCGACCGGAATCAGTCGGGTAAAATCGGCATTTATGAAACGACTCCGGAGCGTATGTTCCATTATTATGTGGTACCTCAATCTACGGGAAACCGTACGGATGTCCGTTGGATGAAACTGACGGATGATGCCGGTAAGGGTTGTTGGGTAGAGTCGGATTCTCCGTTTCAGTTTAGCACCATTGCTTTCCCGGATGTAATGGTGGAGAAAGCTCGCCATATCAATGAACTGGAACGTAATGGAAAGATAACCGTACATCTGGATGCCAAACAGGCAGGTGTAGGTACCGCAACTTGCGGGCCGGGAGTGCAGTCACAGTATCTGGTTCCATTGACAAAACAAACTTTTGATTTCATTATTTATCCGGTGAAGAATAGAGAATAATAGAAGGTAATTATATATTGCCTTACAGTGTGAATCCTTGTTAAGCAGTAGGATATATGAAAATATAAACCCTCTATAAATTGTATAATCGTTTATAGAGGGTTTTGCTGTAAGATAGTATAAGTCGCCTTGCTTAAATAAACTGGTAAATACTTTTAAGAAGAAAGTTTAAATATGCTCTAAGATGAGGGTATATCCAAATGGATGGGTATACCCTATGCGTTATAATTAAAAAATACCATTTGTTATTATTTTCACTTTTTAATGTTTTCGATCTTTTGCATGATTTTGATATTTTAATTTATGTAAAATTTGGTTTCATACCATAAAAGCAATATATTTGTTGACTAAACTATTCTAAATCTATAAAATACAATGAAAAAGATACTTGTATTTTTCATGTTGGCGGTCACTTTGATTACTTATGTACAAGGGGTGACCATATCTTCTTCGTACATCAGTGATATCACGTTAGATGGAGTTCCGGCTGTTATTGAGAACACTCATGGGGAGGAACGTTTATTCTTCGCCATAGACCCTGACAAAGGATCTGCATTTACAGCAATCCTTAGTTGTCCGGGAGCGACACAAATCCTGTTCGATGGACAGAATATCTCCACCGACAATCCTGTAATAACCGTTGCTGACTATGCGACGGGTAACCATACCCTTTCTGTGACTCGTGAAGGAATACAGCGTACATGGCGATTGATGTTCACCACGCTGCCGATTATCTGTTTCGATTCAGACTTGGAAGCAATGCTTGCCGTGCGTAACAGTGAAGATTTGTATTATCAAAATCCCCGTAAAAAAACAGATGGGCATATCGTGATTGTCGATCCTCTGAAACGTACGGATGGTGAATATGTATTTAGCCAAAACACAAAATCCCGCATTCGTGGTGCGACATCGGGTGGATATAGTAAAAAATCATTCACTGTTAGCCTGTATGATGATGCTTACGAAGATAAGGTAGATGCCACCGTTCTCGGTATGCGCGATGATGACGGATGGATTCTCGATGCAATGTATGCCGACCATGCACGGATGCGTAACCGCTTGTTGTTTGATATTTGGAACGATATGGACGATCTGCCTTACGACAAAGACTCTGATAGACCTTTTCAGGCCAATGGCACCCACGGCATGCATGTCGAGATACTGTTCAACGGTTCATACTTCGGGCTTTACTGCCTTACCGATAAAATCGACCGTAAACAGCTTAATTTGAAGAAATCGCGTACCGATTTCGACGGTAATTACGCGGGTTCCCGTGGCATATTGTGGAAGGGGAGATTCATGCAAGATATCTGTACTTTTAACTCATACCCCAAAGAATATCCTGCTGACACATTGTATTGGGGATATGTTTCTCAGGAATATCCCGACGACAATAATTCTCAGGCTAATTGGGAACTGCTCAAGCAATTCATCGACCTGATTTCTCCGGCCAATAATGGGAAATACGATGAAGGAGCCAAAGGACGTCTCACGGCAGCATTGCCCCAATGGATTTATATTGACAATGTGGTCAATTATCAGATATTCGGCGAAGTATTTTGCCTTCAGGATAACTGGGGTAAAAATCTGCTTTACAGTATCCGTAATTTGGAGAAAGGGCATAATATTCTTTTCACTCCTTGGGATCTGGATGCAAGTCTGGGGCGCACTGCCGGTGGAGACATTCACGGAACCGATGATCCCAAATGGCACCCTTTCGGGGAACATTGCTCCCCGAAAAACGGCATGTATTTCACTCTTTTGCAGCATAATCCCCTTGAGTATAAAACTCGATTGCGGCATCGTTGGAATATGCTGAAAGATAACCTCCTCTCTCCTGAAGCGGTATACACGCGTATGAAAACCTATGCCGATAAACTCACAAATAGCGGTGCATGGGCACGGGAAAAAGCCCGTTGGCCCGAACATGCCGGAGACGTGTACGAAGAAATAGATTATATGAAATCGTATTTTGAAATTTATCACGACCTTTTCGAAAAAGCGGTGGTAAATTTCTCGACGGGTATAACGTCTCCTGCTATGGAGGAATCTGATGCCATCCTGCAGGTTTATACCGGTGCAGGAAGTATAAATGCCAGTGTTTCCGGCAATAACGATAAAGGTGTAATTGCTGTGTTCGATGGTGTAGGACGTTTCATTACCTCTTCGGAAACATCACAGTTGCAAATTGGCGGATTGGTGTCCGGAATATATTGTGTACAACTTAGGCTTGACAATCGGGTTCAGATTCAAAAAGTGATTGTGAGAGAATAGGGGGGGGAGATATCGACACATTATCAGAAACAATTTTGAACGATTGCTGAATGAACATGAGGGATATTTTGAATGTCTATAGCCCGATAACGCTCGACGAGATGAGTGGAATAAGTTTGATGAACCGGACGGATACCAAATTTGTTGCCGGTATCGAAAGGGTTCGTGAACTGTTGTTTATGGCAAAGAACGATTATTTTGTACAGCAAACCGGTGGAATGCGGATATTGTCATACTATTCGGTGTATTTTGACACAAAGACATTCGATATGTACGTAGCCCATCAAAATGGTAAATTGAATCGCCAGAAGATACGTATTCGTTCGTATGTCGACTCGGGGGATAATTTTCTTGAAGTGAAAACAAAGAACAATCGTGGACGGACTGATAAAAAACGTATACCTGTTGATACATTTGATCCGTCTAAACCGCAATACAACATTATATTTTCCGATGACATTCATGATGATAAACTAAACTGTGTCGATTTTCTCAAAGAATATCTCCATTGTTCCCCTGCCACACTTAAGGAGTCGCTTGAGATTCGTTTTGATCGTATCACTCTCGTGAACAAGAAAAAGACCGAACGATTGACAATTGATATGAATCTGAATTTCTTTAACACATCCACCGGTATTATAAAGTCCCTCGAAAAACTTGCCGTAATTGAGCTCAAGCGTGATGGATTAGTACATTCGCCTGTTCTTGAGATGCTTCGTACTTTGCGTATTTTACCGATGGGATTCAGTAAATATTGCATAGGGGCGGCTATTACCAATCTGGCTTTAAAACGTAATCGGATTCTTCCGAAATTGCGGCAGATTGAAAAGATATCCATGGTTTGATGTACAAAATGACTATTTAGTAAAGCGTCGATAAAAATACAGAATAACACATTTATCAAATATAATTTTTACATAATGGAAGATATTGAAACTTTAGACTTATTGGTAACACCGTTGATGGAAGGATATAACCTGATTACCATGTTATTGAGATTTTCGTTCAATATGCTCGTGGTGTGGCTTATGATTCATTGCCTCTATTACCCTAAGAGCGGACGGAGAGACTATTACTTTACATTTATGCTTATCAGCATCAGTATCTTTTTTCTGATTTTCCTGCTCGGTGGTGTGAAACTGAAAATCGGATTTGCACTCGGCTTGTTTGCTATTTTCGGAATAATACGTTATCGTACGGAGTCTATGCCGGTGAGGGAGATGACGTATCTGTTTTGTATCATAGCAATATCGGTTATAAATGCTCTTGCCATCACGATAAGCTATATCGAACTTCTTGTAACGAATGTCATATTCTTATTGGCCGCATGGCTCTTTGAAAGTTACATACTACTGAAGCATGTATCGACGAAACTGATCCAGTATGACCGTATTGCGCTTATAACGCCCGATAAGCGTCTTGAACTGATAACTGACTTGGAGCATCGCACAGGATTGAAAATTAACTCGGTTGAAATCGGTGCGATTGATTTTCTACGTGATATGGCAATAGTGAAAATATATTATGAGACAGATCATGTGGGCGATAACAGTATTAACAACGAACTTAAATTATCCCGTGAAGAATGGACAGATGTAGGAAGACAATAACCCGTTATGCCCGCATTCCGACTCTTGCGGCAATATTAGTCGTTGGGTTGCTTGGGCCGACAAGTGTAAAGGCGCAATCTTCCGATTTTGGTATATGGTCGGCGGTTGGGGTTGAAAAGAAAATTAACAAGAAATGGAATGTCGGTGCGGAGACCGAATTTCGCACCCGTAACGATTCGAAGACACCCGAAAGATGGAGTTTCGGAGTGGATGGCAGCTATAAGTTAATGCGTTACGTCAAAGTTGCTGCTGCTTACAGCCTGCTTTACGATAATAACAAAGAGAAAATAACGTGGAATCCCGACGGTAACTACAACAATTGGCGTCCGTCTTATTGGGGAGTACGCCATCGCTTTTCCTTTTCCGTGACCGGGAATGTCGATATAGGAAGGTTGAAACTTTCATTGCGCGAACGCTGGCAGTATACTTATCGTCCGTCGAAGATTACCGAACGCTATGATTTTGATAATGCGCAATGGGAGACTACTGAAGTTCGTGGCAAGGGGCGGAACGTTTTACGTTCGCGATTTCGTGTAAGATACGATATTCCTCATTGCAAGCTCGATCCATATACTGATATTGAGTTGTTTAATTCGTGGTCACTGACTAAAATGCGCTACACTATCGGTGCTGATTATAAAATAAGGAAAAGACACGTTGTCGGTCTTTATTATCGGTGGCAGAACATTACCGGTGACGATGATGATAATCAGCCGGATTGTCATATTCTCGGTATGGGTTATACGTTTAAATTTTAAGATATGTATAAATTCTATTCAATAATAATATTTGTAGTCATGGCGGTATTTGCGTCATGTGAGAATGATGACACCGATTTCAGTCATATCATTGATGGGGCTGAAGTTGAAGTGAAAGATATCGAATTTGATTCTACGCCACTTGACGAGGGAGTCGAAAACATTCCCTCTGACGATAACGACTACGTTGAAAACAGTGATTTTTATTCTGTTGTCAAAGTCGATTATCGTGGGATGACTGCTGTAGTGAGCGGTGATGTCGATATGGTAACCGTATTTGTCGAAGGTGCACATGTCACTATCCATTCTTATCGGCACAACATCGAGTATGTACTTAAGGGTTCGAGTGATAACGGTTCGTTCAAAATTTACAGCGACTACAAAATGAAAATCACGTTGGATGGCGTTGCATTGCATCATCCTTCGGGTGCCGCTCTCAATAATCAGTGCGGTAAGTCACTCTATCTCGTACTTGCGCCCGGCAGCGAAAATACTCTCAGCGACGGTGATCATTACATAATGTCCGGCAATGAAGATATGAAAGGGGCTTTTTTTAGTGAAGGGCAAATTATATTCAGTGGCTCGGGAATTCTTAATGTAAAAGGGGGGTATAAAAATGCCATTGTCAGCGATGATTATATCGTGTTTCGTCCCGGTAATGTGATTAATGCCGGCAGCACAGCTGGTCACGGCATTAAAGCTAATGATGGGGTGAAGATAATGGGGGGAGTACTCAATGTGGAAGTGACTGTAGCGGCAGCCAAAGGCATTAATTCCGAGTATGATGTGATTGTGCGCGGAGGACGTACCACGGTTATCACATCGGGCAATCCGCGTGTTAAGAGTGATGATAGCAGCAGTTGTGCAGCAGTAAAATGTGACGGCTCATTCATCATGACTGCGGGAATGCTTAACCTCAAAAGTACCGGTGAGGGAGGTAAGGGTATCAATTCCGATAAAGACATTTCGATAGTATCCGGAGAACTCAACGTTGTGACACTCGGCGACAAAGGTGTAGCATCGCCCAAAGGCGTTAAAGCGGACGGCGACATCACTTTCGGAAAGGCGGACATATATGTTTATAGTAAAGTGGGCCGTGCCATCGATGCTTTCGGCTCATTTACATTTGGTTCTGACTACGCTTCACTTATCGACAGTAAACATTTCTTTGAGATAAAATATTAATAAACCCTTAATGCCTAATATTGCTTTTGTTTAATATTTTTTGAAAGCAAAATTGAAACAAGTCAATCTTTTCTATTTTTTAAAAATATTTTGTTCGGAATAGTATAATTTCATTTGAAATCTTATAGTTATAGACATTTTTGGAAAATAAAAAAATAGTTTTAGACATCATTTTGTATTTATCATCGTAAGTTTGCAATAATATTCAAATATTTGATGATATCGATTCGATATAAAAGTGTTGTATAGCTTTCTGGAGAGATAATAAACTATAAAAATAGAAATTATATTGAAATATGTTGAGTATATGTGAAATGTTCGGGCTTTCAACTAATGGGAAATCGTATGAGGCCTGTTGAGTGAAGTTGATAGATGAAGGAGGGAAAATATATTGAGTCGGATTGAATTCTTGGTTGCGGCTTAGTACTTTTCCTTTTTCAAATGTAATATTATTAAAGAAAGTGTGTTATGTCAATGAATTGGAATGTAGTGGAAAGATAACTTTGTATTAAGGAAATAGTGTTGACGGTTTATCATTGAATAGTAGAGAAAATCCATTCATGACAAAGAATATTTCTGTAATTTTGGAACTGGATAGTATAACGTAATGGATTTTTAAAATTGTAAAGTGACTGGCATTGTAACTATTTTGTAAATTTCCCAATGGAATATATGTGGTAAAGTTATATTAAACTTAGGTTGACTACCTTTTGTAAGGTTAAATAGATGAATACTATGAATAGAGATAAAATATTGGAGAATAATTCTTCTCGACTTGCTTCATTAGATATATTACGGGGCTTTGACTTGTTTCTTCTTGTTTTTTTTCAACCTGTGTTTGTAGCATTAGGGCAACAATTAGATTTGCCTTTTCTGAATAGATTAGTCTATCAATTTGACCACGAAGCGTGGGTTGGATTTCATCTTTGGGATCTTGTAATGCCGCTTTTTTTGTTTATGACAGGGGCTTCGATGCCTTTTTCTTTGTCTAAATACAAAATTTCTTCTGCCGGCTGCCAGTTTGTCTATCGTCGGATTTTTAGGCGGGTTGTTTTGCTATTTTTATTTGGTATGATTGTTCAGGGCAATCTGCTGGGATTTGACAGTCAGCATATTTATTTATATTCTAATACATTGCAGGCCATTGCTGTAGGGTATCTCATAGCTGCTATTATCCAATTGCATTTTTCATTTAAGTGGCAGATTATAATAACCTTGTTACTACTTCTGGTATATTGGATTCCTATGACATTTTGTGGCGATTTTACACCCCAAGGAAACTTTGCAGAGCAAGTAGATAGATGGGTTTTAGGCCGTTTTCGAGATGGAGTTTATTGGAATGGAGATGGTACATGGAGTTTCTCACTTCAATATAATTATACGTGGATTTGGAGCAGTCTGACATTTGGAGTAACTGTAATGCTTGGAACTTTTGCCGGAAAACTAATGAAAGAGGGGGAGGCGAACCGGAAAAGGGTAGTGAGGATATTGTTGATAACCGGATTGATATTGATAGGTGTAGCAGTGTTGTGGAGTTTGCAAATGCCTGTTATAAAGCGTCTGTGGACAGGCAGTATGACATTGTTGTCCGGTGGATATTGCTTTTTGTTAATGGCGTTTTTTTATTATTGGATTGATTATAAAGGCCGTATCTGGGGGCTGAACTGGTTGAAAATATATGGAATGAATTCCATTGCGGCTTATCTGTTGGGTGAAGTGATAAATTTTCGGTGTGTTGCAGCTTCGGTGAGTTATGGGTTGGAACAATACTTGGGTGATTATTATCAAGTATGGTTGACTTTTGCCAATTACCTTATTCTCTTTTTCATTTTGAGGGCCATGTATAAATGTGGATTATTCCTTAAGGTTTAATAAGTGGATGTAGTGGAGAAATGATATATTGGCGGAATGTAGAAAGTAAAATGAACCTGATAATCTGGGAAAAGGATATTTTTCATATTTAGAATATTAATAATTACGGCATAGAGAATGAGAAAATTGTATTTATGTTTTGTGAGTGTGTTTTTATCTTTTTCTGCGCTTTGGGCGGAGGGAACGGATTATACCCGGGGACTTTCCATTTGGTTCGATACCCCGAACAGTCTGGATGGAAGGGCGATCTGGTTGCGTGCTGACGGATCGGGGATGAATCCCGATAGAGAGTGGGAAAATGCTTCTTTACCGATTGGAAACGGTAGCTTAGGGGCTAATATATTAGGCTCGGTAGCTGCAGAACGGATTACCTTGAATGAAAAGACCCTTTGGAAAGGAGGTCCGAATACAGCCGGAGGGGCCGACTATTATTGGAAAGTGAATAAACAGTCGGCTTCGGTAATGGAAGAGATACGGCAGGCATTTACCGATGGCGATTATGAAAAGGCAGAATTGCTGACTCGGAAGAACTTTAATGGTTTGGCACATTACGAGGAGGGAGATGAGACTCCTTTCCGTTTCGGATCATTCACTACGATGGGAGAAATTTATGTGGAAACCAGATTGAGCGAGATAGGGATGAGTGACTATTACCGGGCACTCTCGCTGGATTCGGCTATGGCGGTGGTGAGTTTTAAGAAAGATAATACCCGGTATATGCGTAAATACTTTATTTCGTATCCGGATAGCGTAATGGCGATGAAGTTCACTGCTAATAAAACCGGGAAACAGAACCTGGTACTCCGTTATTGTCCGAATTCGGAGGCAAAGAGCAGTCTGTGTGCGGACGATACCGACGGATTATTATATACTGGAGTATTGGAGAATAATGGGATGAAGTTTGCAATCCGTATCAAAGCGATAACGAAGGGAGGAACGACGACCGTAGAACAAGATCGTCTGATAGTGAAAGATGCCGATGAAGTAGTTTTCTTGTTGACTGCCGATACAGATTATAAGATGAATTTTCAACCGGATTTTAAAGATCCGAAGACATATGTGGGGAGCGATCCGGAGCAGACGACCCGAAAAACAATGGAAGGAGCTATCCGGAAAGGATATGATGAACTATATCGTGCCCATGAAGCGGATTATACTTCTCTTTTCAATCGTGTGAAGTTACAATTGAATCCGGAGGTAACTGCCCGGAATCTGCCTACCAATCTGCGTTTGGCAAACTATCGGAAAGGGCAGGCCGATTATCGTCTGGAGGAGTTGTATTATCAATACGGCCGTTATCTGTTGATCGCTTGTTCCCGTCCGGGTAATATGCCTGCAAACCTGCAGGGCATGTGGCACAACAACTTGAATGGTCCCTGGCGTGTGGATTATCATAACAACATCAATATACAGATGAATTATTGGCCGGCCTGCTCCACCAATTTAGGAGAATGTACCCAGCCGTTGGTTGATTTTATCCGGAGCTTGGTGAAGCCCGGTGCAGAAACGGCAAAAGCTTATTTCAATGCCCGTGGGTGGACAGCTTCTATTTCCGCCAATATTTTCGGTTTTACGTCGCCTTTGTCGAGCGAAGATATGTCATGGAATTTTAATCCGATGGCAGGTCCCTGGCTGGCTACCCATATTTGGGAATATTACGACTATACGCGTGACAAGGAATTCCTGAAAAGCACGGGATACGATCTACTTAAAAGCAGTGCACAGTTCACAGTGGATTATTTGTGGCATAAACCAGACGGAACTTATACGGCTGCTCCTTCCACTTCACCGGAACACGGTCCGGTGGATGAGGGGACTACCTTTGTACATGCAGTGGTGCGTGAAATCCTGCTGAATGCCATTGAAGCAAGTAAGGTGCTGGGAGTGGACAAGAAAGAACGAAAAGAGTGGGAGTATGTGCTTGCGCATCTGGCTCCTTATAAGATAGGACGTTACGGGCAGTTGATGGAGTGGTCCAGAGACATCGACGATCCGGAAGACGAGCATCGTCATGTGAATCATCTGTTCGGATTGCATCCGGGGCATACCCTGTCTCCGGTGACGACTCCGGAATTGGCTCAGGCTGCCCGGGTGGTGCTCGAACATCGTGGAGATGGAGCTACCGGATGGAGTATGGGTTGGAAACTGAACCAATGGGCAAGATTGCAGGATGGAAATCATGCTTATAAACTGTATGGCAATCTGTTGAAGAATGGGACATTGGATAATTTGTGGGATACGCATGCGCCTTTCCAGATCGACGGGAATTTTGGAGGTACGGCAGGTATCACCGAAATGCTGCTGCAAAGTCATATGGGATTCATTCAGTTGCTGCCTGCACTGCCGGATGCGTGGCAAGACGGTTCGGTAAGCGGAATTTGTGCAAGAGGCGGTTTTGAAGTGAATCTTTCGTGGAAGGATGGCAAGTTGGCAGAGGCGGTAGTGACCTCTGAAAAGGGTGTTCCGTGTACGGTGAGATACGAAGATAAGACGTTGTCTTTTAAGACAAAGAAAGGTAGCAGCTACCGGATTGTAATGGACAATAATGAACTGAAAAAGAAAATAATTGAATGATGAAGAAAGGACTTTTTTTATTGCTGTTGCTTTGGTTACGGATGATACCGGCCGAAGCGGCTTATCAGCCTCAGTATTCAGTGGCCGGCTTCTATCCTTTGGATGATACCGGACGTACGGTGTATTCCATGAATCCTGCCTGGCATTTTCATAAGGGAAGTGCTTCCGAAGCGTATCGGGTGGATTTTGAAGACAGTGCCTGGGAAGTGGTTTCATTGCCGGACGGAATAGAGTATCAGCCGACGGAAGCCAGTGGGTGTACGAATTATCAAGGGGAGGTATGGTATCGTAAGCATTTTACTCCGGTAGATGAATGGAAGAATAAGAAGCTGTTCCTGCATTTTGAGGCGATCATGGGTAAATCTAAAATCTGGATTAACGGACATTTGGTGAATGAACACTTCGGGGGATATCTGCCGATTATTGCGGATGTTACCGCCTATGTGGATTTTGGAAAAGACAATGTGATAGCCGTATGCGCTGATAATAGCGACGATCCTTCGTATCCTCCCGGTAAGGCGCAGGATGTACTGGATTTTACTTATAGCGGAGGAATCTACCGCGACTGCTGGCTGATTGCCCATAACGATGTGTACATTACAGATCCGAATTATGAAAATAAGGTAGCGGGTGGCGGATTATTTGTTGCTTATAATAATGTGTCGGAAGAAAGCGCGGATGTATTGCTGGATATTCAGGTAAGAAACGACCGTAAACAGTCTTTTAATGGAAAGGTGGTTTATGAATTGCTCGATGCCAATGGCGGGAAAGTGGGTGAAGCTGGCCGTAGACTTTCCATAGGCAAAGGAAAGGCGGTTTCCGGTGCCAGTAAGATAAAATTGTCTGCTCCGCATCTCTGGTCGCCGGAGTCGCCCTATTTGTATCAGTTGCATGTGTATATAAAAGATAATCAAGGAAATGTGATTGATGGTTATCGTCGTCGTATCGGTGTGCGCAGCATAGAGTTTAAGGGGAAGGACGGTTTTTGGCTGAACGGGAAACCTTATGAAGCTCCCCTGATAGGTGCTAACCGGCACCAGGATTTTGCGATTGTGGGCAATGCACTGTCTAATGGCATGCATTGGCGGGATGCAAAGAAATTGAGGGATGCCGGATTGAAAGTGATCAGAAATGCCCATTATCCGCAAGATCCCGCCTTTATGGATGCTTGTGATGAATTGGGGCTTTTCGTAATAGTCAATACTCCGGGATGGCAGTTCTGGAATGAGGCTCCGGAATTTGCGCAACGGGTTTATTCTGATATTCGCAATATGGTGCGTCGGGATCGGAATCACCCTTCCGTATGGATGTGGGAGCCGATTTTGAATGAGACGTGGTATCCGGCGGATTTTGCACAAAACGTGAAAAACATCGTGATGGAAGAGTATCCGTATCCTTATTGCTATACAGGATGTGATTCGGAGGCGAAAGGACACGAATATTTTCCGGTACTTTTTAAGCACCCGCAACTGGGAGGAGTAGATAAAGAGGAAGCGGAACATCCGGAAATTACTTACTTTACCCGTGAATGGGGAGATAATGTGGACGATTGGTCATCGCACAATTCTCCCAGTCGTGCCAGCCGTGCCTGGGGAGAAACTCCCATGCTGATTCAGGCACAGGGGTATGCGAATCCTTCTTATCCGTATACCTGTTATGAGACGTTGTATCAGACAACCCGGCAGCATATCGGCGGATGTCTGTGGCATTCGTTCGATCATCAGAGGGGCTATCATCCCGATCCTTTTTACGGGGGGATTATGGATGCTTTCCGGCAGCCGAAGTATTCGTATTATATGTTTCAGGCGCAACGTAGCCCGCAGAAAAGCGATTTGATAGCCGAAACGGGGCCGATGGTATACATCGCACACGCGATGACTCCTTTCTCACCCAAAGATGTGACGGTTTATTCCAATTGTGACGAGGTTCGTCTTACGGTATTTAAAGAGGGAAAACAGTATCATTTTAAAAAGGAGAAAAGGGAGAAGGGAATGCCGTCTCCGGTGATTACGTTTAAGGATGCGTATGATTTTATGCAGGATAAGGCTTTGTCGCGTAAAAGAAAGCAGGCGGATGTATATATGTTTGCAGAGGGGCTTATCGATGGAAAAGTGGTGGCTACTCATCGGGTATCTCCGGCACGTCGTCCGTCCCGGCTTTTGCTGTGGGTTGATAATGAGGGGATGCAGATGGAAGCCAATGGCTCGGATATAGTTACGGTAGTAGCTGCTGTGGCAGATGAAAACGGGAATATCAAACGTTTGAATAACTATTTCGTTCGTTTCGAGATTGAAGGTGAAGGTACGATTTTGGGTGATGAGGACATTATGGCGAATCCACGTCCCGTACAATGGGGGACGGCACCTGTATTGGTGAAGTCGACTACCCGTCCCGGCAAGATTAAGGTTCGGGCTTCCGTATTGGTGGAAGGTACACAGATGCCCGCCAGTGAAACGATTGAAATAGAGACTTATCCGGCAACTGTTCCTTTGATTTTTGATGAGGCCGAAGAGAATGCTATGGGTAAGATAGTCAGAAAGAAAACTACCGGGAAAACGGAAGACGAAGATTGTGCACGCGAAGTGAAGAGATTACAAATGGAATTGAATCAATATAAACTGAAAGAGGTGGAACAACAACAAACGGATTTCGGTGAAAAAAGATGAATAGAGAAGTACAATGAAGAAAATTTTATTATCAATGGCTCTGCTTGCTGCGGTTTGTAGCGGGCAGGCACAAAACGGAGAAGAGTATTATGTGAAGCATCTGGATTTTCCACAGGGTGCTACACTTCAAGAGAAAGTGGATATGGCGGCAAGATTGGTACCGACGCCACAACAGTTGGCTTGGCAACAGATGGAACTGACTGCTTTCCTGCATTTCGGTATCAATACCTTTACAGGTCGTGAATGGGGAGACGGGACAGAAGATCCGGCCCTGTTCAATCCGACACAGTTGGATGCAGAGCAGTGGGTGCGTACATTGAAAGAAGCCGGTTTTAAGATGGTGCTTCTCACGGCGAAGCATCATGACGGTTTTTGTTTGTGGCCTACCAAGACTACGGCTCATTCGGTAGCTTCTTCATCTTGGAAGAATGGTAAAGGGGATGTGGTGAAGGAACTTCGGGACGCTTGTGATAAGTATGACATGAAATTCGGAGTGTATCTGTCTCCCTGGGATAGAAATGCGGCATGCTATGGGGATTCTCCGAAATATAACGAGTTTTTCATTCAGCAATTGACAGAGTTGCTTTCCAACTATGGGGAAGTGCACGAGGTGTGGTTCGATGGTGCCAATGGTGAAGGGCCTAATGGCAAGAAACAGGTTTATGACTGGGATGCATTCTATAAAACGATCCAGAAGTTACAACCGAAAGCTGTAATGGCTATTATGGGTGACGATGTGCGCTGGGTAGGCAACGAGAAAGGAATCGGCCGCGAGACGGAATGGAGTGCTACCGTGCTTACTCCGGGAATCTATTCCCGTTCGGAGAAAAACAACAAACAGTTGGGGGTATTTGGCAAGGCGCAGGATTTGGGAAGTCGGGATATACTCGGAAATGCAACGGAACTTTTCTGGTATCCTTCGGAGGTAGATGTTTCTATTCGTCCGGGTTGGTTCTATCATCAGGAAGAGGATAGTAAGGTGAAAAGCCTGAAACATTTGACGGATATTTATTTTCAGTCTGTCGGTTATAATTCGGTTTTACTGTTGAATATACCGCCGGATCGCCGGGGATTGATAAACGAAGCGGATGTGACCCGTTTGAAAGAGTTTGCCGAATATCGTAAACAGACTTTTGCCGATGACAGGGTGAAAGGCGGACAGAAGTTATGGGAAGCGAAACCGGGTGAAGAACGCATTTATAAACTGAAATCGGGTTCGGAGATCAATGTAGTGATGTTGCAGGAGGATATTTCGAAAGGACAGCGTGTGGAAGAATTTTCGGTAGAGGCACATACTGCTGATGGCTGGAAAGAGGTAGGGCAGGGGACTACCGTAGGTTATAAACGTATGTTACGTTTCCCTGCAGTAAAAACCGATCGGTTGAAAATTAAAATAAAGAATTGCCGTCTGACCGCCAATATCAGTAAGATAGCTGCTTTTTATGCGGTTCCTTTACAGGAAGAGGGTGAAACGGTCGATTGGAACAATCTGCCGCGTTCTGCTTGGAAACAGGTTTCTGCTTCTCCGCTCGTTATTGATTTAGGCAATCCGGTATCGTTGGGGGCTTTTACTTATGCTCCTGCCAAAGCCGAAGCCAAGCCGACAATGGCGTTCCGGTATAAATTCTTTGTGAGCTTGGATGGTAATAATTGGAAAGAAGTTCCTTCAAGTGGAGAGTTTAGTAACATTATGCATAATCCGCTTCCGCAAACGGTATCATTTAAGGAGAAGGTGAAAGCCCGGTTTATCAAATTAGAAGCTACTACACCGACAGATACTCCTGCTGTGGTGGAAATAAATGAAATCGGGGTAACGGTGAATAAATAACGTCCACTCGCAACAAGGATGCTGCAGCATAGCTTCTCCTCCTTTTGGAAGCCATACGGAATATAAAGTTATATCGAACTTAGATTAAATAAATAATTGATGAGTACAATGAACATAAATAAGCGTAATTTATATACTACCGCCTCTGCTTTGGTTTTGTCTGGGCCATTAGTGGCTCAGCAACCGAATATTATTCTTTTTCTGGTGGATGATATGGGGTGGCAGGATACCTCAGTTCCTTTCGGGGCAGAGCCCACCAAGTTGAACGAAATTTATCATACCCCCAATATGGAGAGGTTGGCACAAAAAGGGGTGAAATTTACTCATGCTTATGCAAATTCCATCAGCTCTCCGTCGCGGGTAAGTCTTTTTACCGGGGCAAATGCTGCAAGACATCGGGTAACTAACTGGACCTTGAAGAAAAATGTTTCTACTGATCGCAAAAACGATCTGTTGGAATTTGGAGATTGGAATTACAATGGTTTGTGTCCGGAAGAGGGTGTGCCTTATACATTTTATGCCAAATGTCTACCCGAACTGCTTCGGGAAAACGGATATACAACCATGATGGTGGGTAAAGCGCATTTTGGATCATTGGATACTCCGGCAGCTGATCCGTTAACAATTGGCTTCGACTATAACATTGCCGGACATGCTGCCGGAGCGATGGGGAGTTATTTGGGAGAAGAAGGATACGGGGCTACCGGAAACCCCGAGTGGGCGAAGATATGGGCCGTTCCCAATCTGGAAAAGTATCATGGTACGGATACGTTTTTGACTGAAGCTTTGACGTTAGAGGCTAAAGGATTGATGGATAAGGCACTGCTTAAGCAAAAACCTTTCTTTTTGTATATGAGTCATTATGCAGTTCATGCTCCATTTGCTACCGATAAGAGGTTTTATGATAAGTATATTGCTAAAGGACTTTCTCATAAAGAAGCGCAGTATGCCGGACTGGTGGAAGGTATGGATAAGAGTTTGGGCGATCTGATGGATTATCTGGAAGAAAAAGGTATCGCACAAAATACGGTTGTCATTTTTATGTCGGATAACGGTGGTTATACAATAGGCCGTCCGGATAAGAACTTTCCATTAAGTGAGGGAAAAGGGTCACTGAAAGAGGGAGGTATTCGTGAGCCGATGATCGTCTACTGGCCGGGGGTGACGCAACCTTCTGCCGAAAATGCGACACCGGTGATTATTGAGGATTTCTTTCCCAGTATTTTGGAACTTGCCGGGGTAAAGAAAGGAATACATACTCCGCAAGTTGTGGATGGAAAAAGTTTTGTGCCATTCCTGAAGGGAAAACGGGGGGATATGAAACGTCCTTTATATTTTCATTATCCCAATAATTGGGGGGAACGTCATGGTACTACCGGTGCCCCGCAAAGCGCTATTATTGAGGGAGACTGGAAACTGATTTATTATTATGAATCACAGACTTCTGCTTTGTTTAATTTGAAAGATGACCTGTCGGAATTGCACAATCTTATCAATGAGGAGGCATGCGGGAAAATCGCTGCCAAGTTGGCGAAAGATTTGACTCGTCATTTGAAGAAAACAAATGCTATCATACCTGTATTGAAATCAACCGGTAGGCCGGTGAGATATCCGGATGGAACAGAGATAAAAACGGTTTCTTAATTGAATAATTTTATTATAGTAGTTAAGTAGTAAGTAGTCAAGTAGTTAAGTAGAAATGATTTGCCTGATGTGTTTTTCTTGACTACTTACTACTTGACTACTTTTTACTTAACTACTGATCATGAATTGTTGAGGCCTAATTGTTTCTTATTATTTCAAAGTCGGTATATATAGGTAGATGATCGCTGTACCCTCCCAGATATTTTATGCCGGAATAAGTGCGGAAAGGTTGTTTTCCTCCATATTTTTCATCGTTGGATAACAGAAAAGGCAGACGGGCTACGTTTGCCTTTTTTTCGTTGGTATGGAAAGGTGATGAGTTGTCCAATAAGGTACCGGATATAATAAGGTGGTCAAGTAATCCCCATTCTCCCTGATATTTGTAAGAGCCAAAGCTGTATTTTTCGGCTTCTGCTCTTGATGCAAGTAGGTGATAGAGCTGTAAGGGGGCGGGATGGGGTGGCGGGGCCAATGCACCCAGTGTTTGGGTTATTGATTTATTGTTTGGGTAATCATTAAAGTCTCCCATAATAATAAGTTGAGGATGTAGGCGGGTAGTCAGCAGACTGTCTGCTATCGAACGGATTTTTCCGGCAACTAACATACGGTAGGGTTCGGATACCTTGGCTCCGCCGGAACGTGAAGGAAGATGAACGACTAATACATCCAGACTGTCTCCTGTAGCGAGTAGTCCGCAAACATGGAGGATGTCTCGTGTTGGGCGGTTCTGCGGTCTAAAAGTACCGGTCGGGATGGAACGGTGGGATAGTAATTTAAAACGGTCACGTTGGTAGAGCAATGCTACATCGATGCCGCGTTCATCCGGAGAGTGAGTGATGACATAGCGGTATCCTTGTTCTTTTAAAGGAGAATAGCGTGTCAGATCGCGCATAACATTGTCATTTTCTACTTCACAAAGCCCCACCAGAACCGGTGGAACCCATTCACCGACAGCAGTAATGACGCGGGCTATATTGACTAATTTCTTTTTGTAACGCTGGTAGTTCCAGTGGCGGAGAGCATCGGGCAGAAACTCATAATCGTTTTTTAGGGAATCATGGTGGGTGTCGAATAGATTTTCTACATTCCAGCACATTACGCGGAAAGGGGGGTAATCGGCTTGAGCGGTGAGTCGGGGCATGTACAAGAAAAGGAATAATAAGACAATTATTCCTCTATTCATTTTCTTCTTCTTCTTTTTCTTGCCATTCATAACATCCGGCATCGGGTGCTTCGTCTATGGTTCGTGGCATTCCTTTCAGATCCAGAGGAAAGTCTTGGGCATCTTCGCTCAGTCCGATATTAATGGCAGCCGATTTTGGAGTTAACTGGAAATCGAACAATTGTTCTCCCCGTTTATCTGTTAGCAAAAAGTTATCGTCCTTTTTCCATGTCACATTGATTATCTTGTCATTTTTTTCTTCTACGGAATTGATGAGGCAGTGAGAAAAAAGATAGTCGAAAGCTATGGAAGAGTCATCTGAACGTGAACCGTTGATTTCGTCATTAGAAGAGCCGGCTATGATACAATTGTGAAAAGCCGCATTGATAATAGGATAGGCTATTTCTCCTGATTCGTTTTTTAAGGCAAGGGCTACTCCTTGTTTTATATCCCAACTATAATAATTGGCCAGCGTACAGTGCACGAATTTATAATTTCCCCCAAGCAGGCTTACACAATTTTTTCCGGCATTACTGATTTCACAGTTACCAATGCTGGCTTGGCAAGAGGTCATTTCCAGTCCGTTTCCCGAGACTTGCCGGATAACGGAATTGGTAAGGGTCAGCTTCTTTTGGTCGATAGCCGATGAGTCGCAACGGATACCATATATTCCTCCGTGTATATCGACAAAGTTCAGAGAATTATCATAGCTTGAAGTATGGAAACGGATACCGTCCCATTGTCCGGGCAAGCGGTCATAGGGGAGGTTGGAGAACATCTTGTCAGTACGGTCGCCTCGGAAAACAACGGGAGCTTCCAGTGTGCCTTCTGCTACGAGTTGTCCATGTACTTGGATGCTCGATTTGCCGTGAAAATAGAACCGGGTTCCGGCGCCAATGGTTAAGCGGGCACCTTCCTTTACACTCAGACTGTCATAGATGACGATAGGACGTGCGGAACTGATAAGGGTATCTTGTGTGATTTCCTTTTGGCGCAAAGAGACAAAATCTTGTCCATATGCCAGCAACTTAACGTTCTGTCGGTTGGTATTGGTGATGAATACGATGGAATCTTTCCGGAAGACAGGTTCGTCACTGTCTTGTGGAGCTAAAGTTGCTTCAATAAAGACATATAAGCTGTCTTTGCTCCGTATCTCCACATCATAAAAGGAATTGCCCTTCATGCCGTCCACATTGATGCGGAATCCGGAATTGGCGGCATCTGCCAATACGATCGATGAAATGATTAATGATTCTTTGTTGCGGTTATATACTTTCAGGATATGGGTGGAAGTGCCGATACCGGCTAATATGGTATCCATTCTTAACGTGTCTTGGGAAAAAGAGAGTGCAAGAGAGGGATCGGCAGAGAAGTTCTCGTCATCACAGGCCGGGAACAATACCAAACTTGCCAATAAAAATAAGAGAATGTATACCGGGTTTCTTTTCATATCTTGCTGTTATATAAATCAGGCACAGATTAGAGAATCCGTGCCTAATATAAACGAGGAATGACCTTGTTTATTATTTCTTTTCCGGGATATTTGCCAATACATCCAACAGGTGACGCCAGAATTTGTCTACCGAAGGAATGTGCATACGTTCGTCCGGTGAGTGAACTCCCGTCAGTGTAGGACCGAAAGAAATCATATCTAAGGAAGGATATTTATCGAGGAAAAGTCCGCATTCCAGACCGGCGTGAATTGCTTTTACCTGAGCGTCTACACCGAACAAACGTTTGTAGGAAGCGGCTGCCACTTCCAGAATGGCTGAGTGCGGATTCGGTTTCCAACCTGGATAACCGTCACCGAAAGTTACAGTTGCACCTGCCAACTGGAAAGCCGCACGAACGGTATTCGCCATATCATCGCGGGCGGAGAGGATAGAACTGCGCTGGCTGGTTTCGATACGGATTATATTTTCCGGTTTCATCTTAACGGATGCTAAGTTGGTGGAGGTTTCTACCAGTCCGGGGATATCCTGACTCATAGCATATACTCCGTGGGGTACAGCATAGAGTGCTTTCAACAGACGGGCGGTGGTATCTTGGTCAATAGCTTTGGTACGGGGTGTTTCCGATTCTAATACAAGTTTTAAATCCGGTTCTGTTACTGCGAGCTCATTTTCTATTTCGGCAGTAAAGATGTTCAGGTCAGCACGTACATCATGTTTGGCATCTTCGGGGACGGCACAGACAGCGTATGCTTCACGAGGGATAGCGTTGCGAAGGTTACCGCCATTAATTTCACATAAGTACAGGTCGTATTTGGCTATCATTTTACTGAGAAAACGGTTCAGTATCTTGTTGGCATTACCGCGACCCAGATGGATATCACCACCGGAATGTCCGCCTTTCAGACCTTTTACCTCTACTTTAAAGAAAAAGTAACCGGCTGGAACATCTGCCTCCTTATAAGTAAATTGGGCTACGGAGTCTATTCCTCCTGCGCAACCGATGAAAAGTTCCCCTTCATCTTCCGAATCAAGATTCAACAGGATATCACCGTTCATGAAACCTTCTTTCAAGGCAAATGCACCGGTCAACCCCGTCTCTTCGTCTACTGTGAACAGGCATTCCAACGGACCGTGCTCGATGGTATCATCTGCCAGAATAGCGAGTTCTGTGGCTACTCCGATTCCGTTATCGGCTCCGAGTGTCGTACCTTTGGCTTTCATCCATTCACCATCAATTTCTGTTTCGATAGGATCGACAAGAAAATCGTGCTCCACGTCATTATTCTTTTCGCAGACCATATCCACGTGTGATTGCAAAATGACGGTTTGCAGATTCTCCTTTCCCGGCGTGGCCGGTTTCTTGATCAAAACGTTTCCGGCTTCATCAACTTTGGTCTCCAGATTATGTTTTTCTCCGAACGCTTTTAAGTATGCGATAATTTTTTCTTCCTTCTTTGAAGGGCGCGGTACTTGGCATATTTCTGCAAAATACTTGAATACACCTGCCGGCTTAAGTTCTTGTTTTTCCATTCTTTTTTCTTTTTATTTGAGTGAATGTTTGAAATATAACCCCTTATTGCTAAAGATGGTTAAAATAAATCTACTTTCTGAACCCGTTTCTCTTTTTTTATAATAAAAAAGGCGGTTGAGTCCATACAAAAGTCTATATTTGCACCCACAAAATTAATAGAAATGCTCAATACAATACTGTTTACTTTGTTAATAGTTACTATTTGTATCTTATTATTAGGTATCAAGGTCTTTTTTGTGAAAGGTGGAAAATTTCCTAACGGACATGTGAGCGGCAATAAAGCTTTAAGAGATAGGGGGATTAGTTGTGCACAGTCTCAGGACCGTGAAGCACAGAAGAAATCCCGCTTTTCTATTGATGCCCTTGAAAAGGCTTTGAATGATAGTATGAACTAATTAATTAAAAACTATATTTTTACAAGTTATGAAGAGAATAAATTGCCTCATTAACGGTTTGGCTGCTCTTGCGCTTATCGTTTTGTTTTCACAATGCGCTGGTAAAGCTGATACAAAAACTACGACATCTGCCGGAGAAGCAACAGCTAATATTGTATCCGGTGATTTAAAGATCGCTTATGTGGAAGTGGATACGCTGCTTTCCAAATACAACTTCTGCATTGATCTGAATGAGGCTATGATGAAGAAAGAAGAGAATATCCGTTTGACACTGAATCAGAAGGCTGCTACTCTTGACAAGGATCAGAAAGAATTCCAGAAGAAATACGAAAACAATGCGTTTATTTCTCCGGAGAGAGCTCAGCAGGAATATAACCGTTTGATGAAGATGCAACAGGATTTGCAGGCATTACAGAATAAATTGACTAATGAGTTGGCTGCCGAAACACAGAAGAACAGTTTGCAGTTGCGTGACTCTATCAATGTTTTTCTGAAAGAGTATAACAAGACGAAAGGTTATAATTTGATTCTTAGCAATACCGGTTTTGATAACTTGCTTTATGCTGATAGTTCATTCAATATCACACAAGAGATTATCGATGGCTTGAATGCAAGATATACTTCTGCTGCTAAGAAATAATTTTAAGATATTTATAGAAAAAGGGGCATAAATGCATCAACTGCATTTATGCCCCTTTTTTTATATTCGCGGATTCGGAATTAATGTCCGGGCCTGCCGCCGCCACCGCCACTGCTACCAATTGTCGTTACCATTGAGCTGGTGGTGAAAGTGGTTGTTTTCGTTCCGGGAGTGTACACGGCTCCTGTGTAGTAGCCATGGAAATCTTCTCCACCGGAGATGCTGCCTCCTGTATAGATCGTGTAATTGGTATTGGCTTTCAGGTCGGCACTGCTGAATAATAGAGTCATTGTCTGATAAGAACGCGGCAATTTATACGTAAACACATTCGTACCGTTTGCATCTTGTATGTTGATCAGATTGCCGGATGTTGCTGATGATGCACTATATAACACGGAACGTTGACTACAAGCCGATGAAGTAGGAGTGCTACTCGAGCCACCCGTACCTATTAGCACTCCTCCTGTGATAGAGAATGTATTCCTGTCACAATCGAATCCCTCTTCCGGACTGTTTGTGCCGGATGCGATCACAATACCACCGGTTACGGTCAGAGTGCCATTAGAGTCGATACCGTCATTGCCGGATGAATAACAATAGATATATCCGCCGTTTATCACTACTTGATTGGCTGCATTAATAGCGTCGTCATAAGTTTCTATGTCGTAAATTCCACCATTAATGGTTAGGACATCTTTACTTTCCATGCCTTCTCCTCCGTCTTGTGTACAGCGGATTGTAAATGTGCCCGAATGGGATGTAAGGTCTCCGATACATTTTATTGCTTTCGGGTTGGCATAATCTGCGTTTTCTCCATGTCCGGAAACCAGGAATTTAGCTCCGGTTGTAGTGGCGTCAACAACGGGGCCTTCGGCATTTACTGCACCGAAAACAATTTCACCGTCGGCCGAAATTCCCTTACCTGCACTACCTGTACTCTTCATTGTAACTGTGCCGTTTGTGATATGTATGTTACCGTTGCTTTTCATACAAGTGGCCGAATAAGAATCGAGTATACTGTTGGTATTCGTATACGTTCCTCCGTTACCGGAGGTTGTGATTTGGACATCGCCGCCTGAAATAACCAGGTCACCGTCTGTCGATATTCCTTTTCCTGCTGTTCCGGTACTTGTGATAATGATGTTGCCTCCTGCTATATAAACCGTTTGGTCACATTTGATACCTGTACAATAGGAAGGATCGTTATCAACAACTGCTACCGAACCGGTAGTCTGGATATGTATTGTTCCGTCATTAATCCGGAGATCGTTTTTGGTTTTGATCCCTTTGGATTGGTTACCGGATACCGACATATGAATTTCACCTCCGTTCATGGTGAAAGTGCCGTCGCATTTAATGCCTTTTACATCGTCGGAAGTAGAAGTTATTTGAACTTTTCCTCCGTTGATTTCAATGTATCCTTCGTCTCCGTCGAGTCCGTCACTATCGGAGGTTACTGTTACCGAACCTCCGTCGATACGGATGTAATCGTTGGCATGAATCCCATCGGAAGCGGCTCCGGTAATTGTTATGTTTCCGGAATTTACTAATAAATAATCATCACTGCAAATGCCATGCTTTTTATTACCCTGTACATATAGAGCACCTTCTCCATTGAAAATCAGTTGACCCTCACTGAAGAAGCATCCTTTCATGTCTTCTGAACCGGAGTCGGCATACTTCTTTCCGTCTGTTAATGTGTTTATCGTACCTTCCGTCAAATTGACTGTGACCTTTTTACCCGATTGGATATTGATGGCCGGGCCGTCTGCATTCGTTATATTTACTCCGTTCAGTGTCAATATAAATTTTTTATCGCTATAAATCTTAAACATTCCATTGGAAATAGTTCCGGTAAGTATGTATTCTACTTCCTCGGAGATGGTGGATGTTATGATAACATTTCCGTCATCTACGGAAATTGAAACACCTTCGAAAGCCAATGGATTAACAATCTCTATTCCGGTATCGGAATAGAGGATTTTTATTTGCAGAGAATTGTCTCCGAAACTCAGACTATCTATTTCGGTCATGGAATACGTAGGGGCATCTTGATCGTGCAAGTGTAAAAGTACGGCTTCATTTACAAATGTCATACTGTCGAGAACTGACAGGAGAACTCCTTGGGTTATTTTGTCTGAGCGATGTACAAACATCTTTTCTTGCGCCAGTATACTTTGTATACACAACGCACAAATTCCTGATAATAAAATAATCCGTTTCATGGTCGTCTGAATTTGAATACATGGTGGTCTATTTTCAGCAGATAAATTCCGGGAACCAAACGGTCTGTATCCAAATAGCCGGTTTCGCTGACTTGATCTTGAAAAATTTTCATTCCATCCAGCCCGTAAACAACTGCGGTAGTACCTTTTGCTATGTTTCTGATCTGTACATTTTTTGTGGATGGATCTACAAAGATGTAAACATTCTGTTCTCCGGTAAGAGAATTACTGATGCCTGTGGTTTCGTTACTGAAAGTAATTGTCCGTACTTCTGAATAGTGAAAGGAGCTTTCCTCTCCGTTCAGCCGGTTCAGCCATAGTGAGCCATTCTGAAAAGCCAGTTTCCTGATCTCGGATAGACGGAAAGTCTGTTCCGTGCCATCATTCAGATTGATGATTAAATTCTCTTGTGCTTGTATATGATATACATTTATCATAAATAGCCATCCGAGAATGATTGATGGTAATACTCTGATTCGATTCATATTTTTTAGCGTATTAAGAACTTGTCTAAATTTTCCTCTAAAAGTTTTATCAGTTTTTGAGTTTATTTTCGGCCTGTTTCCTTGTTTTCACTCGTCAGATAGCCCGTTATCCTCCTCTGAAAACAGAAAAATATCCTTAAATAATGATTCTTAAAAGAATGCTGAGCAAAATTTAAACCGGCTCTAAGTTTTAATCGAAATTGAGTATTTTTATATTAAATAACAATTAAAATCAATCAACAGGTCTTTTTTATCTGCCAATACTGAGATTTTGAGGTGTTTACAGAAATACTTAATATTTATGATTAGAGGATTTCCTTGTGGTAGTAATGAGATCTTGGAAAGAGGGGAAACCGGGGTAAATTTTTATATCGAACATAGAAGGGTCTGTTTGAATTTTCCTCTCAAAATAATACTGAGTAAAATTTAAGCAGGCTCCCAGGTAAATAAAAAAATGATGAGAAAACTTTTATTATAGCTTGGCTTCTTCTTGTGGAATGCGAAAAGCCGTGTAAAGTTCCAGAATGGCAGCGATGGTAAGACAGGCGATCCATTCATTTCCCCGGGTAGAGAACATGAAAGCTCCGGTCAGCACTAATGCGACGGCGCCGAATATTTGCTGGATGCGCAAGCGTTTCAATGTTTTGCTTTTCCCCTTTACCGGAGTATTGATTTGGGCAAGAGCTACAAAGCCAGCTCCGATGGTATATATATAAGGTGCATAAATCCATCCGGTGATGAATACTGCTGCTCCTACAAGAGCCATAAGAGCGCCTACGGCAAAAAGTGCGGGTACGAGTTGTTTCATTTATTTATTTTCAAATACGTAAATATCTTCATTGGGTTTCTTCATCAGATACTTTTCACGTGCTATTTGCTCGATGGCATCAGGATTACTGCTTAGCTCGTTGAGTTTCTTTGTGTTTTCTTCGTAGTCGGCACGGTATTTTTCGATTTCGCTTTGCAACCGACTGATTTCACGTGTATATCCGATACGCCGGATGGCGCTGTTTTCGTCCAGAAAACCGATGATGGCTGCAAAAGCCAACACAGTGATGAGGTATTTGTGTTTACCGATAAACTCCCAGATTGTTAGTAAATTGCCCATAACTTCTCCTTTAATTCCGTATGCAAAGATAAAACTTATAACTTAAAACTTGCCACTTCCCGGCTAAAACTTCTCACTCATCACTTATTACTTATTACTTTTTTTGCGTACATTTGCAGAAACTCAAAAAACAGAGAGATCCCGACGTATGGAAAACTATATTGTATCTGCCCGTAAATATCGTCCGTCTACCTTTGAGTCGGTGGTGGGCCAACGGGCATTGACTACGACACTGAAGAATGCCATTGCCACGCAAAAACTGGCGCATGCCTATCTGTTTTGCGGGCCTCGTGGAGTAGGAAAAACCACGTGTGCACGTATCTTTGCCAAGACTATCAACTGTATGACTCCTACTGAGGATGGAGAGGCTTGTAATGCATGTGAGTCTTGTGTGGCTTTCAATGAACAGCGTTCCTATAACATTCATGAATTGGATGCCGCGTCCAATAATTCGGTAGATGATATCCGCCAATTGGTAGAGCAAGTGCGGATTCCGCCACAGATCGGTAAGTATAAGGTATATATTATTGATGAGGTACATATGTTGTCGGCCTCTGCTTTCAATGCTTTTTTGAAAACATTGGAGGAACCTCCCCGTCATGCTATCTTTATTTTGGCGACGACGGAGAAGCATAAGATTCTTCCTACTATTTTGTCGCGTTGCCAGATTTATGATTTTAACCGTATCAGTGTGGAAGACACGGTGCAGCATCTGGCTTATGTGGCTTCTAAAGAGAATATCACAGCAGAACCCGAAGCGCTGAATGTCATTGCGTTGAAGGCGGATGGCGGTATGCGTGATGCACTTTCCATCTTCGATCAAGTGGTAAGCTTTACCGGTGGACACATTACGTATAAGAGCGTGATTGAGAATCTCAATGTGCTGGATTATGAATATTATTTCCGGTTGACGGACTGCTTTCTTGAGAATAAGGTGAGTGACGCCCTGTTGTTGTTCAATGATGTGCTGAACAAAGGTTTTGACGGCAGTCATTTCATTACGGGACTTTCTTCTCATTTCCGTGATTTGCTTGTCAGTAAAGATGCTGCTACTTTGGCATTGCTTGAAGTAGGAGCCAGCATCCGGCAGCGTTATCAGGAACAGGCACAGAAGTGCCCGTTGCCTTTTCTGTATCGGGCTATGAAGCTCTGTAATGATTGTGATATGAATTACCGTGCCAGCAAAAATAAGCGTTTGCTGGTGGAACTGGCCTTGATACAGGTTGCCCAGCTTACCACCGAGGGGGATGACGTGGGTGATGGGCGCCGCCCTAAGCAAGCTATAAAACCCATATTTACGCAATCTGTTGCTGCTCAGCAGTCACAGACTGTTCCTGCTACGTCGCAAACTCAACCGGTTTCTGCTGTCGTTACTCCGGTTCAGCAACAACAGCAGCAACTGCAACAACCGGCGTCTGTCCAATCTGTTCCTGTGGCTGGGACTTCTCCGGTTATTCCATCATCAGCAGATATACCTGCTTCCGGATTGAAGGTGCCGGTGAAGGAAGAGAAGAAAATTCCGGTAATGAATAAGGCCGGTTTGGGGGTTTCTATTAAGCATCCTCAGAAAGAAGCTGTTTCGCAGAGGATGACTACGCCTCAAGCATCGTCTCAGGTTCAGTCTCAGCCCGAAGAAGATTATATCTTCAATGAAAAAGATTTGAATTACTATTGGCAGGAGTATGCCGGCCAGCTTCCTATCGAGCATAAAGCGCTTGCGATGCGTATGCAGAATATTCGTCTGACGCTACTTAATGATGATATAACTTTTGAGGTAGTAGTGGATAATGAGATTGTGGCAAAGGACTTTACTTCTATGATTCCTAATGTACAAAACTATCTTCGCAGTCGTTTGAAGAACAGGAAGGTGAAGATGACGGTCCGTGTCAGTGCACCTGCCGAGAATGTACGTGCCTTCAGCAGGGTAGAGAAATTCCAGATGATGGCAAAGAAAAACGAGGCATTGTTACAGTTGAAAGACGAGTTCGGGTTAGAGTTATATTAAATCTTGCACTTCTTCTTCCTGTAATATCTCCCAGAATCTTTGTGGCAACCAGATATTGGGTATGTTTATTGCGTTTTTGAACAATGGTGCAATATCGGCAGGACGGAATCCTGCTATTCCACATCCTATCTCAGTGACGAGGAATGTTCTTTCCGGATCGTTTTGAGCAAATTTTATGAATTGGTCTATGTAGGGGCGAATCGTTCCGATGCCACCTTGCATGGTAGGGATGGCATACGTCTGTCCTTGAAGACCTGTGCCTTGCCCCCAGACGGCTCCCCATTGGTTCATAGCCAGACGGGCGGCACCTCCACCATGATAGCCTTGCAGGTTGCTGCCGAATACGAATATCTCATTAGGCTTTAATTCTGTGATGTGATTGGGGGTGATGCGTGTATTCATGATTCAATAATTCTTAGTTGCCCGTAAAGATAGTGATTCTTTTATTAATTTTGTGAATGCATTCCGGTCGTTCGTTCAATTTATTTCTGTTATAGAGAGAATTAGCGGACTTTTGTGATATGTTTCACTAAAATAAAAGATTTATGGAAAAGCAGAAAATGCAATTTAAAACTCGGAATGTAGGATTTATTGTTCCTATTGGTCTTTATCTTCTTTTTGCCGGAATGCTTTCCTGGGGATCTGTCGTGAGTGCCAGATCTTTTCCTATAGGCGTCATGGCTACTTGAGGGATAGCTATCCCTGTCCTCACTATTCTTTCGTTGTTTTGTTCTTATCTCTTTTCTCATTTGTATACTAAAAATAAGAAATGGGGATGCTGGGGATTCATTCTTTATATTGGAGCCATTATTCTTTATACCTATCTGCTAAGTAAGAATTGGGGATTGGTATTCTGGATGTTATGTTCTAATTTGCGTTCGCTTACTTTAGGGGTTTTGAATATGATGTGTCCGACTATTTGGGGTCTCCTTGATCCCCAATGTGGCACTTGAAAACGAACCACTTTAAACGAAGAAATCCTCAATAATCTGATTATCAAGGATTCTCTTTGGGTGGAAGACCGGACTCGAACCGGCGACATTCAGAACCACAATCTGACGCTCTAACCAACTGAACTACATCCACCATGTTTGCGTTTCTCTAACGCGGTGCAAAGATAGATATAATCTTTTAATCTGCAAATATTAGAAGGACTTTTTTTAATAAAAAATGTACTCTTTTATTCCCTTATTATGTTTGTTGAATAGGGAGCGGGTATCCTTAGTAAAGATTTTCAAGTGGTTACGTTCTGTAACGGATAGTGAGTCTGTCGGATAATTGATCGGATATAATATGTAATTCTTCTTTCGCGATAATACCGGCCGAGAAGTCCATACTAAACCGTATTCGCAATTGGTGACGCGGGTAATGCTGTCCTTTTCAAGTTCTAATTTAAACAAAATTCCTCCGTCTGTCCGGCGGGCAGACATATTGGAAATGAAATTTCCTAAAGAATAGACTACCGCATGTCGGCTACCTGCCGTGCTGTCCGTGCGAAGTTCCATTGGCTGTACTACATGGGGATGAGAACCGATGATATGAGTTACACCTTGCTGCAATAACCAGTCTGCGAGAGAGGTCTGTTCCCGGTTAGGGAGCGATTGGTATTCTTCACCCCAATGTATACAGGCAATGAGAACATCGGGTTGGAGTGCTTTCGCTTTCCGGATGTCCAGTGCCATCGTCTCTTTGTCAATGTAATTCACAATGTTGGGAGAAGTTGCTTTGAGACCGTTTGTACCATACGTATAGTTGAGAAGTACGATGCGGAAACCGTTCTTTTCTATCATGAGCGGATATCGCTGTTCGCGTGTTTCAGCATTGGTGTATGTACCTGCATATGGGATGCGGAGGGAGTCGAGCATGAGAATGGTTCGTTCCAGACCTTTTTTACCCCGATCCAGACAATGGTTGTTGGCTGTTATCAATACGTTGAAACCCGCTTCACGGATGGCGGAAAGATATTCGTCCGGTGCACTGAAAGCAGGATAACCACGATATGGTTTTCCGCCGAGGGTTACTTCCAGATTGGCGACGGCAATATCCGCCCGGCTGATTTCTTCTTTGACGAATTTGAAACAATCGGAGTAATCGTATCCGGCAGGAGTACGGGCGGCATTGATTTGTCCTTGGTGTTGCATCAGGTCACCGGCAAAAAGGAGTGTGATGCGGTGGGGAAGAAGGCTGTCATTCGCATTGGATATGATCGTATCTGAAACAACCTTGACTGTATCTCCCTTTTCCTGCGACACAGATGTGCAGGAAAAGGAGAGAAGTAAGAGAATTATGAATGAGAAATATCTCATTTATAAATGGCTTTTTTACCGGCCAACAGCGTGTTCTTCATCAACGAAACAATGGTCATAGGGCCTACACCTCCCGGCACGGGGGTGATGTATGAACACTTGGGAGCAACCTCATCAAACTTTACGTCGCCCGTCAGTTTGAAACCGGATTTTTTGCTGGCATCGGGTACGCGGGTGGTACCTACATCGATAATAACCGCACCTTCTTTCACCATATCGGCTTTCACGAAATTAGGCTGTCCTAAGGCAGCGATAATGATATCGGCTTCCTGACATTCTTTTACCAGGTCACGTGAGCGGCTATGGCAAACGGTGACTGTTGCGTCTCCCGGGTAGGCTTTCTGCATCATGAGGGCAGCCATCGGTTTACCGACAATGTTACTGCGTCCCAATACTACGCACTTTTTACCCGATGTTTCGATTTTATAACGCTTCAGCAGTTCGAGTATGCCGTTCGGAGTGGCAGATACGTAACAGGGCAGTCCGATAGACATGCGTCCTACGTTAATGGGATGGAAACCGTCTACGTCTTTGCGATAGTCGATGGTTTCGATTACTTTCTGTTCGGAGATGTGCTTGGGCAACGGGAGCTGTACGATGAAGCCGTCCACGTCGGTATCTTCGTTAAGTTCGCGTACTTTGGCCAGCAGTTCGTCTTCGGTCACATCGCTTTCATAACGGATAAGGGACGATTTGAAACCGCATACTTCACAGGCTTTTACTTTTGCAGCTACGTATGTTTCGCTACCTCCGTCGTGTCCTACAAGGATAGCGGCCAAGTGGGGACGTTTACCTCCATTAGCCACAATTTCTGCCACTTCATCGGCAATTTCTTGCTTTACTTGTTCGGAAATGGCTTTTCCATCTATAAGGGTCATGTTCAATAGTATTTTGGTGATGGGCAAAAGTAGAATAATTTGCCGAACTCTCCAAGTCAAAGGAAAAGAAAGAAAGGAGCTTGTTTTTGTCAAGAGCTGATTTACGTATTCTTAACAAAATAGCCGGCGCTTCGCAAGAAAATGTGTGCCGCATTGTAATCCGGTTACATTTGTATCGCAACTAATAATGAAATGCATCGTGACATTACTTGTTATACATCGTGACATTACTTGTTATGTACCGTGACATGCCTTGTTATTTTGTATAAGTATTGTTCGGAAGTGCCGTAAGCACCCATCCCGGAGCCTTTGGCAAGTGATTTAAAAAAGAAAAGGAGAAAGCCGAAGCTCTCTCCTTTATAGGTGTTTTAACTGAATATACTTTATGATTACGTCTGTAAAGATACGAAATCAGAATGCAATAATCAAGCTTTTAGCCGGAAATTATCAGCGTTTCATTTTAGGCATCATCTTACCCATCTTGCTGCCTGTTACCATCTTCATCATCTTACGGGTCTGGTCGAATTGTTTCAGCAGGCGATTTACTTCCTGAATAGTCGTTCCGCTACCTTTGGCAATACGTGTGCGGCGTGAGCCATTAAGTATTTCGGGATTGGAACGTTCTTCCGGTGTCATGGAGTAGATAATGGCTTCAATGCTTTTGAATGCGTTATCGTCGATATCGATATCTTTGATGGCTTTGCCTACACCCGGAATCATGGATGCGAGTTCCTTAAGGTTACCCATCTTCTTGATCTGTGCAATCTGGCTGAGGAAGTCGTTGAAGTCAAATTGATTCTTGGCAATCTTTTTCTGTAAACGTTTGGCTTCTTCTTCATCGTATTGTTCCTGGGCGCGTTCTACCAGCGAAACGATATCACCCATACCGAGGATACGGTCTGCCATACGTGCCGGATGGAACTGGTCGATAGCATCTAACTTTTCACCTGTTCCTACGAATTTGATAGGTTTATTTACAACCGAACGGATAGAAAGGGCTGCACCGCCACGGGTATCACCGTCGAGTTTAGTCAGCACTACACCGTTGAAGTCGAGACGGTCGTTGAACTCTTTGGCTGTATTTACAGCATCCTGTCCGGTCATGGAGTCGACTACAAAGAGAATTTCATTCGGCTGGATGGCTTCTTTGATCGCTGCAATCTCTTTCATCATTTCTTCGTCTACCGCCAGACGTCCGGCTGTATCGACGATGACGAGATCATAACCTTTGGCCCTGGCCTCTTTGATAGCGTTCTGGGCAATCTCCACGGGATTCTTGCTATCCGGTTCGGAATACATCGGAACATCGATCTGTTCGGCCAGTACGCGGAGCTGTTCGATGGCAGCGGGACGATATACGTCACAGGCTACGAGTAACGGTTTACGGTTTTTCTTTGTTTTGAGCATCCGGGCCAGTTTCCCGGAGAAAGTAGTTTTACCCGAACCCTGCAGACCGGACATCAGGATAATGGCAGGCTGGCCTTTGGTATCGATTTCAACGGTTTCTCCACCCATCAATTGGGTCAGTTCGTCGTGAACGATTTTCACCATCAACTGACTCGGTTTTACAGCGGTAAGAACGTTCTGTCCTAATGCCTTTTCTTTTACCGTGTCAGTAAAGGTTTTTGCCACTTTATAGTTAACGTCGGCGTCCAACAAGGCTTTGCGTACGTCTTTCAGTGTTTCTGCTACATTGATTTCGGTGATCTTACCTTCACCTTTCAAAATCTTAAACGACCTCTCCAGTCTCTCGCTTAAATTATCGAACATGGTTATATTAATTACGAATTAGGGTGCAAATGTACTAAAATCTCTTGTATTTATATCTTTTTATTCTGCCATTTTGCTTTTTTGAGATAAATATAGCTTGTTATGAACAATAATGTATAATACACTATCTCAATGGTAAAACACCATTCGATAGGCGCTTTCAGCCACATTCCGATAAAGATTATATACGAACCGTAGATGAGGATCGTAATGGTTTCCAGCAGGAGGGCGGCTTGGGTATTGCCTGTTCCCGATATTCCGTTGAATACGACATTGGCAATCGAAGCGATCAGCATGGCGCAGCAGATGACGTACACTGAGGGGACAGACTCCGTTATCAGTGCGGCTTCGTTGGTATAGATCGAAAGCATCGCCTGCGGAAATATTGCAGTGACAATGACCAGTGCCAGCATAATGAAGAATGAAAAACGGGCTATCTTATTGATGAGCGGCATGACGTGTTGTATGCCGCCTGCACCGATTGCATTACTTACCAGACTGTTGGTTGTCGTGGCCAGTGCATTGACCGGAATCAGCATCACGATATAGATGCTACGTACGATATTGGCAATGGCAAGTTCGCGTTGTCCTAACCTCTCTACGGCAATGAAGAATACGAACCACGTAGCCATTGACAGGAAGTACTGTAACATGGTGAAGCATGAGATGCTGAGTATGCGCATCAGCAACTGGGGATCGAAGGAACGGAACCGGTTCAAGCCGTATTTTTTCAGATCGACAGTAATGTACGTGTAGATAAGGAAAAACAGGATGGAACTGGCTTCGGCTATCACAGAAGCGATAGCGGCTCCCTTGATGCCCATTTCCGGAAATCCGAAGTGTCCGAATATCATGGCGTAATCCAGAATCACGTTGACAATGGCCATGACAATGGCATTAATCGTTAGCACTTTGGTACGGGTAATGCCGATGTATAATGCGCGGAACATTACATTGACAAATGAGAAGAAGAAACCGTAGATGCGCCAGTCCAGAAACTCCATCGTGGCATCGAATATCGATTCGGAGGATACCAGCATGCGCATGATGTTGCTTCCGAAAGCTTTGGTGAAGCCAAACAGTAACAGGGCCATGACCAACAGGAACATAACGCCCTGCATCATTACGGGACCCACGTCCGCATAGCGTCCTTCTCCATTGCGGCGGGCAATGACGATTTGTGAACCGGTACTAAATCCGAAAGCGATCGTGAAGACGCATATATAGAAAAGCCCGCCCATCGCAGAGCCTCCGAGGGCTACTTCTCCGACTCTTCCGAGAAAGGCCGTATCAGTGACATTAATGACATTTTGTGCTAATAAACTGAGGAGTATCGGGTAGCTGACACTCCAAATCTGTTTGTTGGTATACATAAATCGGCGTTTAGGTTTGCAATTTGCAAAGATAGCTCTTTTATTCGGATATGATATCGAGAGGATAAGTAAAATTAATGACAGGTCGTTCCTGTTCATCGGCCGTTATGTTGTAGCTGCCTCCGAAATGCTGCAACAAAAGGCGATTGATATCATGACGTATGCTTACTTCCTGGGAATTGAATTCCGGATCGGCCAGTGGGCTGTTGCTGATGCGGAAACATATCTGTTTGCCGGAATCGTCACGAGTCAGAGTGAAAGTGATTTCTCTGTGTGCCGTGTTTTTCTGCGGATAAGTCAGAGTGCTGACCAATGCTTGAATGAGCCTTCCGGTATCGGTTGTGATGGGTTGCGTCTCGATATGGGTATCGAAATATATTTCTATGGTTTCCTCATTGCGCATGCGGGCCATATAGATAGCGTCATTACAGAGTGCCACAGCATCATATTCCTGTATTTGGAACTTCATCATGTTGGCTTCCAGACGCGACAAGTCCAGTACGTCATTAACCAGTTGCATCAATTCTTCGGTATTTTTCTGGATGATGGCAGAGAATTCTTTTCTTGTGTCCTCGTCCATATTCGGTTCTGATGCTATCAGTTGGGAAAATCCTACGACTCCGTTCAGTGGAATGCGAATATTATAGCTCATGTTGGCAAGGAAATGATTCTTAGTCTCATTGACTTTTTCGGCTATCCGGGTAGCTTTGCGGGTTTCGCTTTCTGCTATTTTCAGGGCTTTACGTACCCGGAAGATGCGTAACATGAAAAATACCAATACGATTAATGTCGTGCCGATAACGATAAGTACAATAAGTTGTATTTTGTTTTTCAATTGTTCCTCTTCGAGGGCTATTTTATTGATGTGATAGTTGCTTTGTATCAGTTTCATTTGTTTGTCGGAAAGCTCGGTGACCAGTGAGTCTTTCATTTGCAGTACCTTTTCATAGATGGGCAGCGCTTCCTGGCTGCGGCCGGCTTCCACGAGTATGTCCGCTTTGGCAGACAATTGGTTGACGTAGTCGGAACTGAACGCTTCCTGTAATAAGACGATTGTGGAATCCAACTGGCTAAGGGCCTTGTCATACTCCTTACAGCGCCGGTAGTACAAAGCGTATGCATCGTAATAGAGCACGCGATACATAAAATAGGTATGTGGTGTGAGATACTTGGCTCCTTTTTGTAAATGTTCAAAAGCAGGGTGAGGCTGATTCATCTCTAAATAATAATAAGCATAATAGAGTTCATTGAAGATCAACGGATCCTGAAAAGCCTCTTCCATGGTGGGATTCTTTCTTATGTAGTCTTCAAGGATACTTTTCTGTTCATCGAGATATTTCTTCAGGTTTTCAAAGTCATCTTTGGCTTTACTGAGTGAAATGAGTTGGCAAAGTACGGAGTTGTGTACAATTACGTTATCCAGTTTGGGGAGTAGCATATGGGCCTCTTCCAATGCTTTTTTCCCTTCTTCCCAACGTCCGGTACCCATGTAAGCATTTGCCAGACATTGTTTGGCACCGATTAATCCGCGCACATTGTTGGCTTCCTGTGCCTTTTGGTACATCTCGAGTGATTTATTGATGGCAAATTCGATCTGCTCTCTATAAGAATAAAGATCTATCTGGCATCTTTGTGCGTCGAAATAATAATCCCACAGATTGCCTTCGCGGACAAAAGGCTCCATCTTTTCGATCTTTTGTATTACGCTGTCCAGTTCGTTCTGGTTGTAGTAATAGATAATCTGGAAATAAAGGGCGGTTCCGGCATATTTGGGATTATTCTGTGCGATAGCTTCTTGCAACAGCATATCCGAGTAGCGGATACAGTTGGGATTGGTTTGCTCCATCCGCGTGATATCCTGTATCATTTGCAGGCGTACAGAGTCGTGCGGCATGCTTGTCAGCAGTCTTTCCAGACTGTCTCTTTTTACCGAGGATGGAGTAGCCGTAGGCATACCTGTTAAAAAATGGCAACTCAGAATAAGGGTAAATATCAATTGTTTCATTGGGTATTCTCCTTTCTGTTGACTACCGGGATTATGGGGTGGGTGAACATAAAACGGGCCCCCTCGGTATATTCATGATCTATCCATATCCGGCCACCGACTTGTTCGATGATAAGTTGGCAGATGGAAAGTCCCAATCCTGTGCCCTGTGCACCTTCATTTAATTTTTCAAAGCGGTTGAATATCTGCTTTTGTTTTTCCAACGGGATACCGCAGCCGGTGTCGGTGACGGAAAAGAGCGCGACCGTATCCGATTCTTTCTCGACCTCGAGAGTGATAACACCCTCTGTCGTGAATTTGGTGGCGTTGATAAGTAAATTGATGAGCAGTTGCTGCAAACGGGAGTCGTCTGTTACAAGAGGAAGTGACTCTAATGTGGTAACAAAGCGTACTTCGGCTTGTGTCTGTTTCACTTTCTCTACAGTTTCTACCACGTTACGGCAGATGACCACTGCATCGCTTTCTTTCAAATTGAATGTCAGTTTTCCTACATCTACACTTGAAAGGTCGATAACGTCATTGATAAGTTTAAGGAGAAGTTCTGAGTTTTGTTGTATAATCTCGTTGCATTGCTGGCGTGTGTCATTGTCGATGGAGTCATCCGTGAGAATGGCGGAGAAACCCGAAAGAGCGTTCAGGGGAGTGCGTATTTCATGGCTCATGTTCGATAGAAAGAGACTTTTGGTTCTTGTTGAGTTCTCTGCATATTGCTGGGCTTTTTCCAATTTCTCTTTTGACAGGAATAGTCGTTTGTTCCCTTTTTTAATAAGGAAAATGAGGAGGAGGATGAGGCCTAACATGGAGAGTACTGCAAGAATTCCCCATAAGATTGTTCTGTTACGTTCTTGCTGGTTTTTAATTTCCAGTTGGTCTATTTGGTAAATGGTACGTAATTCATTAATTTGGCGGACATAGCTGAGGTTGTCCAATGAGTCTTGTAATGCACTTGTCCTCTGATAGATAAAACAAGCTTTGTCGGTTTGCCCTTGTTTCGCCAGAAGCCGTGCGCATTGGATATTCAGTTGTACGTGTTGATACGGGGCATAAGACGGACGGAGTTCGCTGATGATTTTACCGTATTGCTCCAATGCCCGGTCATATTGTTCTGTCAGTTCGTAATAGCTGGCATGCATGTAATCCAGCATAAAGTTCATATGAAAGAAATTGTTTTCTGCATTTGCACGTGTTGCTTCGGTGAGGTATGCTTGGGCTTTGTCGGGCTGATGGGTCATTATCAGATAATATGCACGGCATATGGAGGTATAAAACAGATTGGATGATGTTGGAAACTTGTCGAACAGGCTTTCGAGTTGCTTTAGATATGCATGGGCTTCGTCGATTTTTTCTATTTTAAGCAGACTTAAGATAAGATTAGGCAGGATATGTATTTTTATCAAATCCTCATTATCTGATTTATCCAATATTCGTATGGCTTCTTCGTATGAGTCGATGGCTTGTTGCTGTATGTTGGATGCCAGGTAAACATCGCCTATGGCGCGGAGTGAAAGAGCTATCCCTTTGTCATATTCCATCTCTTTGGCCTTTTGATACATGATGTGGGCTTTATCTACAGCTACGGTAATATCGCCACGATTCGCATATGCCCTTGCTACCAGTTGCTTCAGATAAAAAAGAAGATCATATCGTTTGTCGGCTTCCAATTTCGGTTCGAGTTCTTTTTCCAATAAAATAATACTGTCGGAAGACATTTCCCTATCATAAGGCAGGTTATGATCGATAAGAATCTGTAACTTTTCCAGGTATTTGGAAGTGTTATCAACAGGATATGCCGGCAGGGAACATAGAAGTCCGGCCAGCATTCCTAATATATAGTAATAGATATGACTTCTCACTACCTGGTATACTGTTTGTGATGTATTGCTGCAAAAATAAATAAAAAGAGCGAAGATTTTATAAATCTCCGCTCTTTTTATTTATTTATTTTCTATTGACGGTATTCCGTACTCCGGTGTCTTTATGATTGGGATATCCGGGGGTATGTTTTTTCCGGTGTTTATCCGTGTCTGCTCTGAAGTTATGATAATCATCTTTTAGCTATTCATGCTCATCAGGAATTCGTCATTGTCTTTAGTCTTTTCAAGACGGTCTTTTACGAAATCCATCGCTTCTATCGGGTTCATGTCCGCCAGATACTTACGTAATATCCACATACGGTCGAGTGTAGTCTTATCAAGCAGCAAATCATCACGACGTGTACTTGAAGCCACAATATTAACAGCCGGGAAGATACGTTTGTTAGATAAGTTACGGTCGAGTTGAAGTTCCATATTACCGGTACCTTTAAATTCTTCAAAGATAACCTCATCCATTTTCGAACCGGTATCGATCAATGCGGTTGCGATAATGGTCAGCGAACCTCCGTTTTCGATATTACGGGCCGCACCGAAGAAACGTTTGGGTTTATGCAGTGCATTGGCATCCACACCACCCGAAAGTACTTTTCCGGATGCCGGTGAAACAGTATTGTAAGCGCGTGCAAGGCGAGTGATGGAGTCTAAGAAGATGACAACATCGTGTCCGCACTCTACCAGTCTTTTGGCTTTTTCAAGTACGATGCCTGCAATTTTTACGTGGCGCTCTGCAGGTTCGTCGAAAGTCGATGCAATAACTTCTGCGTTTACGCTACGTGCCATGTCCGTTACTTCTTCCGGGCGCTCATCGATAAGCAACATTATCATGTATACTTCCGGATGGTTGGCGGCGATTGCGTTGGCAATATCCTTCATAAGTAATGTCTTACCTGTTTTAGGCTGTGCTACGATCAGTGCACGTTGGCCTTTACCGATCGGAGAAAACAGGTCTACTACACGTGCAGACATAGAATCGGAATATCCCCCTTTGCAAAGTCTGAACTTTTCGTCCGGGAAAAGGGGAGTCAGGTGATCGAAAGGAACGCGGTCGCGTACAAATGCTGCATCACGTCCGTCTATTTTCGATACCTTTACTAATGGAAAATATTTTTCGCCTTCTTTGGGCGGACGAATTACACCTTCTACTACATCTCCTGTTTTCAGACCAAATAGCTTGATTTGTGATTGGGATACATAAATATCATCCGGAGATGAAAGGTAATTATAGTCCGAAGAACGTAGGAATCCATAACCATCCTGCATGATTTCCAATACGCCTGTACCAGTCAGGATGTCATCGAATTCATAAGGCTTTTCACGCTCTATGACTTTACGTTCCGGTGCCGGTACATTTTCACCTGCATTTTGTTGTTGCGCAGGTCTTTGCATAGGCAGACGGGGATTGTTGTTATTTCTTGGAGCGTTATTATTATTGTTAGCGTTATTATTGCTGTTATTATTATTGTCACGTGGACGTATAACACGGGGGCGCGGTTGGTTTTGCGCTTGTTCAGGGGCAGGAAGGGTGATTGTTTCAGCCTTGGTCGATTCGAATTTACCGAATAATTCAGTTGGTAATTCTACTTTTTCAGATGGAAGATCTTCTATAGGAATGAAGTCGTCATCAGAGCTTTCCGACAGGATTTTACTTTCTTCATCAACAACGGCCGGAGCTTTGGGCTTGATAATCGGTTTGGAAATCGGTTTAGAAGCAGGCTTAGAGATTGGTTTGGAAGCCGGTTTCGCTTCCGTTTTCTTTTCTTCTTCCGCTTTCTTGGTTTCCGTTACCACCACTTCTTTTTCTTCTTTAGCGGCAGGCTGTTCTTCTACCGGTTTGTTTACTACTGGATTTTTGCGTGGACGTCCTACTTTCTTTTTCGGAGCGGCTGCAGGAGTCTCTGTTGCGGGAGTAGCGGTTTCTTGTTTTACAGTAGCGGCTTCTTGTGCTTGTGCTTTAGTTGCCGGAGCCGGTGCAGTTGTTTCTGCCTTGGTTATCTCACCGTTTTTGGTAGCAGAAAATACTTTGTTTTCTTTCTTCACTGCTACGCGTGACCGTTTTTTCTTGTCTTCGTTTCTTTCCTCTTTCAATTTATCTGCCGCAACTTTCTTAGTAGCGCCGGCGATAGCTTGTTCATCAAGGATTTTGTAAACAAGTTCTTCTTTTTTTAGTGAGTCTGTCTTTTTTATACCCAGTTCGTGGGCAATAGTTTGTAGTTCCGACAAATCTTTGTCGTTCAATTGGATAATGTTATACATACAGTATAGTAAGTTATTAATATTTTTCTGTTCAGCTGAAATATGAACAACACAACAGGACTTCACTTGTCACTGGTCATGTGAACATATGCTTTAAATTATGAATCTGGGATATTTCTGTTGAATTGGATATCTGGTTGTTTCCCTCTGGTGAGAAATAGCAGAGTGTTTCAACGGCGCAAAGATAATAAATAATTCTGGTTTCATAAATAAATCATCATTTTTTTCATTTAAAAGTGTATCTTTGTTACTTGAAGATAAAAAAGCAGTTTAAGAGATTGATAATGAGTTAGATTTTTTATCGTTACCCATAAATAGGTTACGAATTAGTTATAGTACAGATGTTTAGGACTTCTGTGTTTTGCATAACCTCAAATAACTCTTGCTTTTTATTGTATTGCAAAAGTACATCAAAAAACTGATTTTCCAATGAATTTTTATGAGATAAAATCCGTCTCCCAAACTTTGTATTTCCCGATTTCTCATCCGAAAAAGATCGTCTCATAAATTCAACGACCATTTTCGGACAGCGGCATAACCGAAAGAAACATCCCCCCGTTGCGGCTCTTTTCAAGAGCATCGTAACGGGGGATAATTCTTTATGGCAGGTTATGCAGACAGGCATTTGCTTCCGCAGGTACACATACAGCCTTTATTCTGACGAAAGCAGTACAGGTTTTCTTTTCATTTTCGCCTCTACTCGCTTTCCTCCACATTCGTCTTTATCAAGTCGCTTCATGTCATTTCCGTTCTCAGTCGCAAAGAAACTCCGGGTCTTGAAAGTAAAACAAGGTCAAGCCTCCTGTTTTTGAAAAAATCTCCACACCTCCGTTGTCGGGTAGTATTTCTTCAAAAAACCTTGTTTTCCCATACCCTTCCGTGAATGGGCAACTGAAACGAAAACGACCGAAGCGACCGAAAGACGCATAAAAAAAATGTCGGAAAACGAGAGGCGAAAAAAGAGATGAAACTCAACTCCCTCAGCTCTCAAATCCGCATAAATAAAAATCAAAACCGATATGGCAACAACAGAGATAGCAACAAAATTCGTGGCGTGGGAAATCCCTGCATTGGAAACCCTGCAAGGCAGCAAGGTCTATATGCTCCGTAGGAAAGTGAGCGACAAAGAACCATTGAGCCGAGAGGAAAAAGACTGGATAACGGAACAGGTCAATCGCAACACCTATTTCCGAAGCGCAATCCCATTGCAGGGCTGGCGGTTTGACTTTGCGGACATCCTCCGCACATACATCGTCAAGCAGTACGGGCAGTGGCACGAATACAAGGCGGTGGACAAGACGGCACTCCGCAGGATGATATACGGGCGGATAGAGAAAATAACGGAAATCTGAAATCAAATTTAACATAAGGAAGATATGGCAAAGAGACATTCAAAGACGGCAGCGCAACAATGCAGATACTACGGGGTGGACAATTTCTTCGAGTATTTGGCAGAGGTGTATATCAACGGCAATTTCAGCGCATTCCGAGAGCTATACAAGGAGTTGTGCAGTGAGGCAAGAAAGGACTTCATAGACTTTCTGCTAAGCGAGGTAGAGCCAATCTATTGGAGAGATATTTTGAAAGAGACCATTTGAAAACCATAAAGACGATAAGGATATGAACTCAACAGCACATTTCAAGAGAACGATACAAGCCTATCTGGAACAGAGGGCATCGGAAGACAAACTCTTTGCGGTGGCATACCGCAAGGAAGGCAAGAATATAGACGATTGTGTCACCTACATTCTCAACGAGGTACAACGGAGCAGTTGCAACGGCTTTACAGACGGGGAGATTTATTCAATGGCAGTCCACTACTATGACGAGGACAACATTGAGGTAGGCAATCCTATTTCCTGCCAAGTGACGGTAAACCATACCGTAGAACTGACAGAGGAAGAAAAGGCGGAAGCGAGGAAAAGAGCCGTAGAGCAGTACCAGCAAGCCGAACTCCGCAAGATGCAGGAACGTAACAAGAAGCCGACCGCCAAACAAGAAACCCAAGTTCAACCATCATTATTCGATTTTTGATTATGAAACCGAAAACACGCATACAGAAAGAGGTCGCCCGATTGAGTAAGCGACTGCCACAAATATCCGAGAAGCAGGAGGCATACGCCTATCGGCATTGTTTCAAACATTATGGGCGCAGGAGTGCAAAAGGCATAATCCACTGTACCGAATGCGGACATTCGTGGAAAGAGGAACACTGCCTTGCAGATGCCATTTGCGGATGCAGGTGTCCCCATTGCGGTATGGAGTTGGAGATATTGAACACACGCAAGCGGGTGTTCAGGAACAACGAATATTACTCCATCATAACGACCTGCAAGCAATACCAAGTAATCCGCTTTTTCTTCGTCAAAGCCCACTTCAAGATTGGAGAGAAAGCCAAGTACTACATTACCGAGGTTGTGCAACGATGGATTGCTCCCAACGGCAAGTCCGAGACGGTTGCCCGATTGCGCAGTATGTCCCTGCTTTATTATGACTTGTGGTCTGAATACAGCGATATGGAAGTAAGGCAGAACAATCAGCATCGTGTCTATGACATAGACCCTCGTTGTACCTATCCGAGACAAAGGGTAATCCCCGAAATAAAGCGCAACGGATTTAAGGGTGAATATCATCATATCCTGCCGTATGACCTTTTCACGGCAATTCTAACCAAGCCCCAAGCAGAAACTTTGCTGAAAGCAGGACAATACGCCATGTTGCGTCATTGCTTGTATCGCTCTTTCAATATGGAAAGATATTGGGCATCCGTAAAGATATGCATCCGCAACGGCTACACCATAAAGGACGGCTCTATGTGGTGCGATATGATAGACTTGCTCCAACATTTCGGCAAGGACACGAACAACCCGAAATATGTCTGTCCGTCCGACCTCAAAGCCGAACACGACAAGTTGGTACGGAAACGCACCCGACAAAGGGAAAAGGAGCTGTTGGAGGAACGCAGGAAAGAAGCAAAGGTACATGAGGAAGAATACCGCAAACTCAAAGGGAAATTCTTTGGCATCATCATTACTGACGGCACTCTGAATATCAGAGTATTGGAGAGCGTGGCGGAATTTGCTGAAGAAGGTACGGCAATGCACCATTGTGTGTGGTCTAACAAATACTTCCTCAAAGAAAACTCGCTTATCCTTTCCGCTACCATTGACGGAGTACGCATTGAAACAATAGAGGTCTCCTTAAAGACATTCAAGGTAGTGCAAAGTCGTGGTGTCTGCAATTCCAACACAGAGTATCACGACCGTATTGTCGCCCTTGTGGACAGCAACATGAACCTTATCCGCAAGCGGATGAGAATGAAGGAAGCAGCATAATATCAGCCCTATAATACATAATGATATGGATGTAAGAATTGAAACAATGCTTTGCGTGTGGGACAAGGCAATTCCCGACATCTTCATCGGACTTGTCAATGCGCTGACTTTGACAACGGACGAACAAGACGTTCGGAAAGTGATGAACGCCTTTTGGGAAAGAGATGAATACAACGCCTTTTTTATGCACGGCTTCGGGAAACACCACCTTTGGGTCTATCAACGCAAGGCATCCAATCCGACACAATGCATGGACAACAGATTACTGATTGTTGAATTTTAAGTGACTATGTGATTATGAATACACGAATGACCATCAACGGAGTGAGTACCTGCCAAACGGCAGGTACGGAAAAGTACGAGAGTTTCCTATCGGGCTATGGCAGGAAAAGGCGTACCCTTGTGCAGTACGATTACCGACATACAGACGGAGAGTTATTTTCATGCGTAAAACCTACATTGGAGGAGTGCCGAACAGCAAGGGACAAGTAGCTGGACAAGAAACAAGGAAAGGAGGACAGACAATGAATACACCTATATATCAGACGATAATCGTCAAGTTCAAGAAAACGATAGCGGAGTTGGACGGTATTTTCAGCGATACGCAGTTTTGGGGAGTGGCAACCCTCAAAGAGTGGATAGACGACTATGAAAGCACCCGTTTCACGCAGACAGACAGCCATACGGCAGTCATCACGAGCGAATACAACATGGAGTGTGTGAAAGAGTGGCTCCGCAAGCATAGCGACATAGCCGAATTGACCGAGTATTAACAGCGTGTGGCGGTGTTCCGCCACCGCCCACCTTTCCCAACAAGCAGTAACCGATTAAAACAGAACAAATATGATAGCGCAGACTATATTGGAACAGATTGGCGGACGAAGGTTTGCCGTTATGACAGGAAGCAAGAATTTCACGGATTTAGGCAACGGCTTGTTGATGAGCCTTACGAAGAACACAACCTCAGCAAATCGCCTTGAAATCATCTATGACGAGGGGGCAGACCTCTACAATATGCGGTTTTACAGAAAGACATTCAGCAAAAAGACTTTCAAGAGCAAGTCAAAGGACATAGCCAAGTACGAGGGTGTATATTGTGATATGCTGGAGAACATATTCAGGAGCGTAACGGGATTATATACCCGATTTTAAGAGGTGGCGGCATTTGCCGCCGCTACTTTCTTTCATGAGCCGGAGGCGGAAAAGTAAAGTAGCAAAGAAACCAGTGTTCAAATCTTCGATTACAGATATTTTATAAGTCCCTTTCTGCTTGAAATATTCATATGGTACATACCTGTGAATATTTCATAGCTTTTATACTTCTTGTATAATTGGAAATGAGTATTTTTGCAGAAAAATAATTTTATGTATAAGAGCTTTCAAATAATGCTATATAAAGACTATTTTTCTGACCAGAAATATTTTTTTGACATAGGTAGTAGTCATTTATTAGAATATCGGACGAAAGTTGAAGAAACAATCAATTCTTTTGTATTGACAGATGCTTCGCTTGATGGTAGTCAAATGCAGGCAAATTGGTTTCCACAAATAAATGCAGATGTTTTTATTTCACATTCTCATCGTGATGAAGAATTAGCCATTATATTTGCTGGATGGTTATATGAGGCATTTGGATTAACGGCATTCATAGATTCCTGTGTATGGGGATATGCAAATAACTTATTGAGGAAAATTGATAATCAGTATTGCCGTAGAGAAGCCACAAACAGTTATGATTATAATAAACGCAATTACTCTACCAGTCATATACATATGATGTTGTCTGTGGCTTTGTCTCAAATGATAGACAATACTGAGTGTTTGTTTTTTCTTAATACTCCTAATTCTATAACCCCAAGAACTGTAATACAACAAACAGAGTCTCCTTGGATTTATTCTGAAATAGCAATGAGTAGATTAATTCGGCGAAAACCTCTAAATGAACATCGAATACAGAGGATTACCGAATCATTTTCTTCTGGAGGAGAATTACGAGTGAAATATTTCTTACCAACAGACCATCTTATAACAGTTGATAGTGATACATTGCTTGATTGGCAAAAGAACTGGAATAATAGGTCTGATGTTGGAACGAAAAACAAATATCCCCAATATACTCTTGATTTTAAGCACCACGCATTGGATGATTTATATGAATTAATAAAAACAAATTAATATGAGTGACACATTACAAAAAATGGAGAGTTCGGCTGTTCAAGCCCACGTATCTATGCTACAGGGCATAATTAACCGAATGGCAAATAATAGTGCTAACTGCAAGACTTGGACTATTACTATTGTTGCAGCTATGTTGGTATTACTTGTAGATAAAAATTACAATATGCCTAACGCTTGGATATGCTTTATTCCAATCGCACTATTTTATTTAATTGATTGCTATTATCTTGGACTGGAAAGATTGTATATTAAATCTCAAAACAACTTTATTGTAAAAATTTCAAATGGCAATATTACTGATGAGTTGTTTACTGTAAAAGAATTATCAGGATTTGGTACTCAATTGTGTAGTACAATCAAAGCTACTGTGTCCTTTTCCACCACGCCATTTTATCTGATAGTTGCTGCTTTTATTCTATTTTTCAGTGGTATATTATAGTGGGAAAAACAAAACGAAAATACAATGCTGAATTAATAAGGTTTCGCAAAACATTAAAACGCCCTCTGAAAAACATATTACAGATAATGCCCAATGGATTTTCTGAAGATATGTTTTTATCAGAGTTTAAGGCTTTATATGCTTACTTATGGGATGATATTTGTGCAAAATCACAAGAATATCATCGCATGGATGTCGGATTGCAAAGAAAAGGATTTCCTAAACGCTATTATTTTCCATCACCTAATAATTACCTTAGAACCATAGCTGCTCCTATCATAAAAAATAATCGTTTATATAACGAATTGAAAGTTGATTCAGAAAAGCGCGAAGAATTAAAACTTTCATTAAAGCAGCGATGTGAGGTTATTCAAAAGAGAAGAAAAGAAAGGCTTGAAGAAAATTTAAAATACGTACAAGCTGTCAATCCTTCTTATTCAAATTATTACATTGAAACTTATTTTGAGCTTAAGCATCGTGATCCTATAGACGTAGATGCACGGTATGCTGTATTGGTTGAAGCTTCCAAATACAAAAGCCCAGAAACAATTAAGTTTCTACATAAGGTAAATGCTTCCGAAAGGAATTTTCATCTTAGACATTTTGCGTTTTCAACATTGCAGAAATTTGGAATCAAAGAAGTTCGCTTACGTAAAAACAGAAAAGGGAAGAAAAGACAAGGAGATGAACTTGTTCCGATACCTATAGAAACGCCCAAAGATTTAATTAATCACATTTATAACTCTCAATTAGAGCAAATGAAATCGTATGATTTATTTATTTCACATAGTTCTACTGATAGCGAATTATTGTTACAACTTAAGTCTATATTAAATTGTAGCAGTATTAATGTTTATATTGATTGGGTGAATGACAAGGAGGCTTTGAAAAGAGAATTAACCAATGTAGATACAGCAAATGCCATTATTGAAAGACTAAAATCTTCTAAGGCTCTATTGTATATTCACACAAATGCCAGTCTAAATTCTCGTTGGACACCGTGGGAATTAGGTTTTTTCCATGCTCTTAAAAATAAAGTATGTGTTTATAATCCCGATAATATCGAAAAGGCCCCATATTTAGATGTGTATCCTAACGTAGTCTTAAAAAATGGACTCTTCTTTATTGAGACAAATACAGAGTTATTACCTCTTAAAGATTGGATTGAACATCTGTTTTGATTAAGATTTTTTGTTCTCAGACTGAAAAAGGGTTGTCCGAAAGAATAACCGGACAACCCACAATCCATTTATTTATTAACTTTTTACTCAATCATATATAGACCTTACATCAACTGTCTGTCATAGTCATAGGCGAGGTTTTGCGACAACCAAGGAATCCAGCGGTCTCAGGTAGAGAGGCTGCTTGCCATCATCTCCTTTTTCGCCGGTACTGCCATTGTCATGTTGAAAATCAAATTCCAATTCACAGGATTTCCCGAAGTTGTCCTCCACGACCACGATGAAATTCTGCGACTCCTCGCACTGCGATGTGTAGTACAAGCGGAACTGTTCGTTTTCAAGCAGGTAGCGGTCATTCGGAAGCAATACGAGATTGTTGTCCAGACTGAGCGTCCCCTTTCCGTCATATTGGAAATAACGGATGGTGTAGAGTGCATCGGCAAACTCTCCCGACCGTTTCAGCGTGCAACGGATCTCGGCGGTTTCCCCTTTCGCCAGTTCTTTCGGGACAGGCATTGTCTCTACGGTAAACTCATAGGACTGCTGTATGTCCAAATCGTCATTGCAGGAGGTGCAGCAAAACAAGGCGGCAGCCATGCAGCCGCACATAAAAATGTTCATTATCGTTCTTTTCATTGTCTTTTCGTCTTTAATCAGTTAATGATGAATTTAATCCCGGCTCCATACTGCGTATGGAAATGTCCCGTGCTGCCTCCCCACAGGAAACGCTCACGCACGGATGCGGTCAGGGCAATGCGGTCTGCAAGATACACTTCCATCTCCAATGTGGCGGCGCAGCCGTAGATGAAGGCATCCCTGTTGTTCAGACGGGAGCCGTCATAGAGCAGCTTCTCGCCCCAGTTCACGGTCTCATATCCGGCAAGAGCCGAACCACCTATGTAAAGGAACATTATCTTACGCTTGTCGGAAAGGAAATTGTAATAGAAACCTCCTTCCGCAGTAAACTGGGACACGGGCAGACGCAACACCCGATAAGGTTTGTGCCGTTGCAGGTACTCCACTCCGTACACCCATTTGTTGCCGCCTTTCGTGTAGGACGAGAGCGCAGCCCCGAAATAGTATCCCGCTTCGTTTTTCAGCTCTTCTGTATAAAAGCCGTCCGCCATACCGCCACGCAGCTCGATACCCTTCATCTTCGGCAGACAGCGTTGGGCGTGCGCCTGCCCCGTCAAAAAGGCAAGCGACACCATTGCCAGAAACACGACCTTCCTCATCGTACCCTCAATTCGTTAATGACTTTCGCCAATACCAAATCCCCGTTCTCCACGACAAAGGACTGGTGGCGGCCCCCGTTCTTCTCGCACACCTCGACCACAAGCTGCTTGTCATCGGGGATGGTGAATTTCGGAAGACAGAACACGGTGCGCTCCGCCTGCTTTCCAGCCACACGCACGGCATAATTGAAGGCACGGACAGGGAACAACACCTGCTCTTGAATAGCTGTGCGTTTCGCAACCTTCTTGTCCACGACCTTGAAACTGATATAGTCCACATCGAAAGGCACGTTGGACGAGTTCCTTATTTCCGTGTGCAAATAGAGCAGGTCATTATGCACATACACCCCTTTGAGGATATACTGGATGCCGAAGCTCTTGCTGCCGATATGCTTCACGGTACGCTTGTTCTCCTTGTGGATTGACTTCATAATCAGGCGCACGAGCATCGGACTTTCCGAACCGAGTTCCTTCAGGTAGATTTCCTGAGCATTGTTCGGGCGGTTCACGGCACTGCCGTCATGCAGGAAGTCCGCCATCTCCACATTCAGAAGCAGCGGCTCATCGGCGTACTTGACATTGAAGGTGTAGAAATTTCCGTCTTCCGTAATCACGGACATGTTCGTCTCGTTGCGGAAATTTTTGACAGTGGCTTTTACACGGATGACATTCTCCGCCCCGTCCGCCTTTCCCGCAATCAGATTGGGAGAACCCAAATCCACATAGCGGACAGGTGCAGGGAAAAGGATATGTACCGTCTTGTCGTAAGTCACCTCCAACCCATGAGGCGGTATCATACGGTCGAACATCAGCTTGCGTGTCAGGCCGTGGTAGAGGTCTCCGTCCTCTCTCTGCTGCGGATAGACATCCTTCTGCAAGGCCAGCCCGTCCGTTGTCTCTTCGGAGGTTGCCGAAACTTCCTTCGTAACCTGAGAAACACTGTTGCCGTTCTCATCATTCTTCACTTCCTGCGCGTTTGCCGCACACACGGTGCCCAACAAAAGGGCGAACATAAAAATTACTCTTTTCATTTTATTTCACTTTGGATTTAGTGGTTTATAAAAATGTTTGTAAATCAGTTCTCATATTGGTATAACAGCACCTTGTAGCCTGCCTTGAGGTGTACTTTCACGGTGCGCATCTTTTTGGCGATGTACTGGCTTGTGCCCTGTATCACTCCTTTCCCCAAATCGGAGGCGAGCTGCGCCCCCGCATTGGTGGAAATGTTGATGCTGCTGCCAAGCGAACTGCCCATATTGGCTGCTATCTCCCTGACCGCATCCATCTCCATAGAGCCGGGAATGAAGATGCCCTCCTGACCGTCGCTGTCGAATACCGACAACTCAACGGGGATGATTGTGCCACCGTATTCTATCGAGGAGAGTTCTATGCCGAGCCGTTCACCCTGCACCCTTGCCGCACCCACCACGACCGTGTTTCTCGGAATAACCTTGTCCGCCACCCTCATCGCTTCGAGCAGACGGAGGCGCACCGACTGGCCGTCCGTTATCGTCTGGTTGGCGTGGACACAGGCGGATATGGTGTTCTTGCCTGCCGTCTGCGCCGTACCGACCGCTGTGTTAAAGCCGTAGTTTCTCTCTCCTGCATATCCGGCAATGAACTCCGCATCGCTCATCGGCTGCGCAAGCGAGGAGACGACCTGCCTTGTAACCGTCCCTACGGGCATAGCCACCGCCTTGCCGTTACGCACAGCCGGGGTCTGCCCCTCATCCGGACGGGCGGTTACAGCCTGTCCGTTCCCGTTCTGACCGTTCGGCATATACTTCGCCGCCAGTTCGTAGGACTTTTCAAGCAGGGCAATCTGTTCGTCCATTGACGAGGGCTGTGCCTGCTGCTGCGCCATCATTGCCTCCAGCTCGTCCACACGCCTCTGAAGCTCATCCTTCTCGGTGTCCTCTTCCGGTGTTTCGTAGAAGTTGCCCAATGTGGCGTTGATGTCCCGGTAAGCGTTGGCGGAGGTCTGTATCGTTGTCTGCCTGTAACCGCCTCCGCCACCCGTATAACCCGTGGCAGAGGAACTGCCGGCGGGATTGAGCAGGTCGTATTCCCCGTTGTCCGTGCTTTCCTCCTCCGTCTCTCCGCCCTCGAACAGCGAAGCGAGGTCTTGCACGGCTCGGTTACGCTCTTTCCGCTTCGCCTCCAACGAGGCTTGCTCGTAGGCTTTGCTTTTGTCGCCGATGATGTCGGCATCGGTCGGAAGCGGCATTTCCGTATTGAAACCCGTCCCTATTTGCTCCTGCTCCTTTTCCTCCGCCGACGGAGAGAATATCAGCCACATCGAGCCGAGAAACATCAGACCCATCAGCGGATAGATGAGCATCTTCTTCCGCCTTTGCCACTGTTCATGCGTAAGCGGCTCTTTCGGGGCATTGCCCTTTTCCCCGTCAGGCTTCCTTTTTATCAGTTCATTCAGTTTCATTGGCTGTCAAATTTTCGGTTTCACAATCGGTTTGTCCCGTCCCGTAATCGGGCAGTACAGTCGGCTGTTCACGGGAAGGCAGTTCAAACTGCCCGATATGCTCTATCCGCATCGGCTCGCTGCCTTTCCCGAAATCGCGGATTGCCGTACCTAACATGGCAAGGCATCCGACGGTAAATAGCGAGAACAGCACGAGGACGGTCATAAGGCGGGCTTTCGGCGGAAGAGCCTCCAGCCTCCCGCGCAATCGCCCCTCGAAGGCGTTGCGCCACTCTGTAATCTTCTTTATAGTCTTCTTCATGTTCCTATCGTTCTATTGTCCTTAAATCCTTGTTCTCCAAAATGGTAAACCCTTCAATCGTAAACCCGTTGGGATTGTTGTCGCTCCGGGTGGCGTTGAGCAGGCGGCACGAGGTGACGAGGCTGCGTTCCGTCAAATTGCTCTCACGGATAATCATCTGCCGTGCATAGGTCATGGCACTGTACGGGTAGCTGTCGAAGTCGCACACCACGCTGTCCACCTGCAACACTTGGTTGATGTTCCCGGCAATGATGCGGTTGTAGTAACCTTTCTCGGCAAAGTCCGTGTAGTAGTTGTATGCGCTCCTGTCCGCCAGCAGCAAGGCTCGTTTCAGGTTATGTTCAATCGCACTCTTTTCAGGAGAGAGCGTGAAGAACAGCTCGTGAAAGCGTCTGACGTGTTCCCTCGCTTCGGCGGGGCGGTTCTGCGCCATGTCCTGCGACAGGGCGAGCATCAGCGACTTGCCGTTGTCCAGCACATAGATTTTCTGCCGTTGCGCCTCCGCAAAGCGGAACGCGCTCCATACCGAGCAGACGGCGATGAGTGCACAGAGCGACACGAAGACAATCCCGAACAGGCGTATCTGCCGGAAGGATGTCTCGATGTTCTTTAATGACTTGAATTCCATAATTTTCTGTTGTTAAATGGTTGGTTGATTCCTTTTGAATAGCTTTCCGGCGGCAGATTTCGCCATGCCTCCGGCACTTTTCATCAGTTTGCTTCCGCGTCCTGCCACATTACCGGCTACTGCACCGCCTACGCTTCCTGCCAATGCCCCCGCCGTACCGATGTTACGGCCGTAGTTGCCGATACCGCCTCCTGCGTTGATGATCCAGCCTGCCACCGTAGGTATGGTGAAATAGCCCACGATACCGATGATGAGGAACGTGATATAGACCCCGTTGCTCGCCTCGATTGAAAAGTTCGGGTCAGTCTGCAAGGCTTCGATGTCGTTCTGGAGCATCAGTATCTGTATCTTGGCGAGTATGGTGCTGAACAGGTCGGACACGGGCAGCCACAGGTATATCTGTATGTACCGGCAGAACCACTGCGACAGGGTGGAATGGAAGCCGTCCCATACCGAAATGGCGAAGGCTATCGATCCCAGTATGGAGAGCACCACGAGGAAGAAGGTGCGCAGCGTGTCGATGACCAGAGCGGCGGCAGCGAACAGCAGTTCCAGTATCTCACGGAAGAAATCCCTGATGTTTTTCTTCATGTTATACATGCCGCGCTCGATATACATCCCCGCCATCGTCGCCATGTCACTCGGAGACCATCCCAGTTCCTCCAGCTGCTTGTCGAACTCCTCGTTTGACACCAAGTAGGCGGTTTCGGGATTGCGCACCATCGCCTCGTATTCCAATTTGTCCTTCTGCTCCTGATAGCTGTTCATGTCAAAGGTCTGCGACTCCAGTATCCGGTGCGTGCCCTGCACGACAGGGCTGAGGATGGAGTTCATAGTGCCCAGAACAAGCGTGGGGAAGAACATGATGCAGACGCCTATCGCAAAGGGTCGCAGCATAGGGTACACGTCTATCGGCTCGGCTTTGGCGAGCGACTGCCATACCCTGACTGCCACATAGAGCAATGCCCCCAGCCCCGCCAGCCCTTTCGCCACGGAGGTCATGTCCGAGCAGAGCGGCATCATCTCCTCATAAAGCGAGCGCAGTATCTGGTGCAGGTTGTCGAACTCTCCCATATTACCAGTATCTTTCGTTAGCGTTGCCGTACAGTGACATCACACGGCTCACGTCGTTCTTCTTCCTTGCCCTCAGATAGCTGACGGAGATGTTCTTGTTGGTGTAGTACGACACCATGTTGCGGTAGTGCCTGATGGAATTGTAGCACCTGTCCACCACGTCCATGCGCTCCTTGTCGGTCATCTGGAGCGTGGTGATGTTCACCACTTCTTTCATTTCCTTCAGCACGTTGTTGCTCTCCTCCAGCAGTTTCGTGTAACCGAATGCGATTGCCGATAGTTCCTCCGCCGTGAAGTTCTCGTCCTGAAGCATCAGTTGGAAATTCTTAACGTACATCTCCGAGATTTCCCCGACCATCAGGATGGTGTTCTTGACCTTGATGCCGTCCTTGACAAGGTTGTTCACCTGTTTCAGGGCATCATAATACTTCTTGCCCTGCTCGTAGATCTTCACGGTCTCATTGAAGTTGTTTATCATATTTTTTGCGGTCGTGGTCGTCTGCGTGATGTTCTTCGCCGCATTGATGATACCTTGCGCCAAGTTGGTCGGGTCTGTGACAACCCATTGGGCGTTTGCCTTGCCTGCCAACAACAGGCACAGGCTGCATAAGATTATAATTTTCTGTTTCATATCAGTTCTTTTTTATGGTTTATAAATTCGATTCCGCTCGGCTACATACCCATTCTTCTGCCTTTGGACCTGTTCCGCAAACTCCTGTCCCCGGCATTTGCAGCCACATCCGTTTTCTGCCTGTTCCGGCCGAAAAGCTCATCCGCATACGGTCGGCGTCCCGTCATCTTGACGAACCTTGCGTCAAGTTCCCTGTATGCAGCCTCCGCCTGACGTATCCTGACCTCCTCCGGGCTTTTGCGATCTATGCCGTATTTGACAAGGAAGTCATTGTAGATGAAAAAGTCGTCGATGCTCTTCGGATTGACAGCCAGCCTGCCCAACTTCTCCAGTTCCTCATTCAGTTGGTCCATATATGGATTCGGGGGACGGTTGCAAAGACTCTCCAAAGCCTTTTCCGCCGTTTTCGTCAGCCGGGCACTGACAACGGTATGGTCGGGAACCGTGCCGTACTTTTCTTTCAGGGTTTCCGCCTCCATACCGTCTTCCAATGCCTGATGCAGCTTGTAGTCCTCCGCCATCCCGTACCGCAACTGCACATACGGTGAAGGGGGCTGGCACATCATCAGATAGCCGTACAGTTCCGAGAAAGCCTTGTCCTGTGTCATGGTGTCCCCATCCAGTATGCGGACAGCCGCTTTCACCTCCTCTGCTTCGGGGCGGGCAATGCCGCAATCGGGATGTTCCCGTACATAGTGGTCAAGCATGAAGGTGTGTTTTGCCGCTATCGCTTTCGGGATACTGTTTTCTTCCGGATTGATTCTGCCGTTCCGCATCAGGTAGGTGCCGGACAAGATGTCGAACAACCGCATGATACCTTTCTCGGCGGCTTTCTCCGGTGTGCGACTCAAATCGGCCTTGTGCATGTGAAAAGCGATACGGGACACGGCATTTTCCGATTCTCCATACCTGCGCAACAACCGCCCGACACCCTCGTAATCTCGTTTTTCAAGCATATCCTTAGCTTGTTCCGAGATATTCTCCAATGTCTTCCAATCCGGTTCGTAAATCATACGCCTGACCGCTTCGCTGTCATACGGGCTTTTTCCCACAGTACCGGCACTCATAGGCTTGCTCCTTCCTCATTTGCCCCCTTACGCACATAGTCCCCGTTCGGGGAGAATGTCAGCACATCGGCGGCTTCGTTGTAAGCCACATCTATACGGAAGCCCGTGTTTATGAACATATTGCCGTTCTCCTCCTCCTGAAGAAGATAGGTCTCCGGCTTCATTCTTCGGCTCAGTCCCGACCTCTTGAATACCGTAACCTTGTAGGCATCGCCCTCCTTGTAAATCAGGATGTCGGGCTTTCCTGCCACGCTTTCCCAATTTCCGCAAAGGCGGTCTCTCAGTTGTCCGTTCACTCCGGCGCAACCCTGCAAAAGCAGGCTTGCCATTCCGATAAGGTAGCCGCCCATCAGCAGCACCTGTTTTCTTGTCATATTCATAAATTCCTGTTTTAATCGTTATTGTTTCTGTTCTTTTCTCTTTTCGGCTATCTGGCGGATAGCCGCCTCAATATCGCCGCCCAGTTTCTCCGCAAGGGACTGGACTTCCATCTTTTCAGTCTCTTCTGTCGTGTATGCCAGATATTCCTGCATGCTTACTTCGGTGGCATAGACGGCGGACTGTGTTCCGCCGAGACCTATCCACACTTCCTTGTAGAGCCTTGACGGGTCGTTGGACTGGTTGATGGAGAGTATCTGCGCCTTTTCCTTGTCGGTCAGACCCAGAAGCGACTGTATCGCGTCAAACTTGTTCATGAACTTCCGTTGGTCAAGCAGGATTTTACAGTCGGAGTTGTTGATTATGGACTCTTTCACGATTTCCGAAGAAATGATGTCCTCCACTTCCTGCGTGACGATAATCGCCTCGCCGTAAAACTTTCTGACCGTTTTGTAGAGGTACTTTATATAGGAAGCCATGTTTGCCGAAGCAATCGCCTTCCAAGCCTCCTCAATGGCAATGACCTTGCGGACACCTTTCAACCTTCTCATTTTGTTGATGAACAGCTCCATAATGATAATGGTCGTTACCGGGAAGAGGATGGGGTGATCCTTTATCGCATCAATTTCAAAGACAATGAACCGCTTGTGCAGCAAGTCCAGTTCCTTGTCCGAGTTCAGCAGGTAGTCATACTCGCCGCCACGATAGTACGGTTCAAGCACGTTCAGGAATCCGGCAAGGTCGAAGTCTTTTTCCCTCACTTTCTTCTCCTCCAGCCGGGCGCGGTACTCCGTATTCACGAACTCATAGAATGTGTTGAAAGACGGCACTACCGTTTCATCTTCCCTGATACGGGCGATGTAGAGGGAGACGGCATTGGAGACGGCGACCTCCTCCGCACGGGTGGCAGGCTCGTTGTCCTTTTTCCAAAGAGTCAATAACAAAGTCTTGATGCTCTCCCGTTTTTCGATGTCGAAAAACTTGTCCTCCGTGAAGAAGGGGTTGAACGATATGGGGTTCTCATCCGTATAGGTGTAATAGATGCCGTCCTCGCCGTGCGTCTTGCGGTTTATCATTTCGCACAGACCCTGATAGCTGTTGCCCGTGTCCACGATAACGATATGGGAGCCTTGCTCATGATACTGCCTTACAAAGTGGTTCATGAAAAAGGACTTGCCGCTGCCGCTGGGTCCCAAGACGAATTTGTTTCTGTTTGTTGTCACGCCCCGTTTCATCGGCAGGTCGCTGATGTCGATATGGAGCGGCTTGCCTGTCAGCCTGTCCACCATCTTCAACCCGAAAGGCGATACGGAATCACGGTAGTTGGTCTCTTCCGTGAACAGGCATACCGACTGTTCGATGAAAGTGTAGAAACTTTCCTCTGACGGGAAATCCGCCTCATTGCCGGGGATGCCTGCCCAGAACAGGGTCGGGCAATCCACCGTGTTATGCCGTGGCGTACATTCCATAGAGGCAAGCTGGCTGCCCGTCTCGTTCTTTATGCGCTTGAGTTCATCCGCATCCTCGCCCCACGCCAGCACGTTGAAATGGGCACGGACGGAGGTCAGACCGAAACTGTGCGCCTCGTTCAGGTACTCGTCTATCCACTCCTTGTTGATGGCGTTGGAACGTGAATACCGCGAGAGAGACTGCATGTTGCGTGCGGACTTCTCAAAGCGTTTCAGGTTCTCGTCGCTGTTGTCAATGAAAATGTACTGGTTATACAGATGGTTGCACGAGAGGAGCAGACCGAGCGGGCTGGCAAACGACAGCCGGCAGTCGCTCCGGTCGGTGGACAGCCGCTCATAACGGCTGTCTGTCCCGACCTTTGACGGCATGTCGTCCACATCCGAAAGGGTATGCAGGCAGAGCCGCTTGTCCCCGACACGCATCTCATCAGCGGAGAGGGCGATGTCCTGCAAACAGGCCGTTTCCTCCGTGGAGAGCGAAAAGTAACGCTCTATCAGCCCCGCCTTGTTTCTCGTTCCCGTGATTTCTTCGTCGGAGAGACGGCGCAGGCGGATGAAACCGGAATCGTTCATAATCCTCGCGAACTGGTCTGCCGCTTCAAGGAATTTCAAGACGGCGTCCTTGTCTCCGATTTCCTTCGGGACGATGAAGCCCCTGCACAGCGTGCTGAAGTTGCTCTGCCTGCGGCTGCGCTCCTTCGTGGTCTTTGTCAGGAACAGGTAGCACCGATGGTTCAGGAACGGGCGTTCATTGAAGTGCCGCTCGAATGAACGGCTCAGAAAACTCATGTCCTCCTTCTGAAGTTCGGGCTCGTAGTTCTCCCTGACAAACCAGTCCTGTTTGTGGACGATGCAGAAGTCCGGCAACACCTTGATTGACTTGCACCACGCCCCGTGGATGGCTTCGTACTCCGCTGCGGTAACGGTATAGATTTCGGGCAGCGTTACCTCGAAGGCGACTGTAATGTCAGCGTCTTTGGATACGATGCAGCCGTTCTCCACGCTCATCAGCGGAAACTTGCTTTCCAGCGTGGCGGCTTTCATGATGTTTCTCATCGGATTGCCTCCTTTCTCTTTTGGTGTGTGAATAATCGGGATATGGCTTTTCGGTTGATGATGTATCGCGGGTGGCTCCGGGACGCACCGAGCTTCATCAGCCCGTGCTCCCCGTACTTGCCGTTCAGGTGGAATGTGAACCACACGAGCACGGAAGCGGAGGCAATCCCGAAACCTATGCAGATGCCTTGTGGGATACCTGCCATATACATCACCACGAACAGGACGAAGACCGCCAGCAGACCGCCACAGAAGATGAACAGGTATTGCGCCTTCAAGCCCTTGAACTCAACCGAACGTCCTATCCCCTTGTTGATGGGATATTCCATTGCTTCTTCTGATTAAGGTTAAAGGAAGAAGGAACGCAGGATCGTTGCAGCCACGATAAGGAAGATACACGCGCCGAACCAAGAGGCTGCGGTCTTGCTCGTGTCGGGGTCTCCCGAAGAGAACTTGCCGTACACTTTCACGCCTCCGATGAGTCCCACGACCGCGCCGATAGCGTATATCAGTTTTGTCACCGGGTCGAAGTAGGATGTTACCATACTTGTCGCTTCCGTGATGCCTGCCATGCCGTTGCCCTGTGCGAAGGCGGAGCTTGCAGCCATAAGAAAGGCCGCGAAGAAGAAAATCTTTTTCGTCATAATAAACTGTTTTTTGTGCCGGAGGGGTGGATAGACCCTCCGACGGGTTGATACTTTTTTTACTTTTCGGATTTAGTGGTCTGCTTGTTTTGACGGGAGCAGCTACCCGTAGTCTCGCTCTTTCATCGTTGTTTGTTTTTTACTGTCAGACAAAATCCCTGATGTCGAAGGATTCAAGACCCTCCACGACGGGTATGGGTTGGGGACTGACCGATAAAACCTCATTATTCCCCCCTGATGAGATAGTCGGTTTATTTTTATAATTATCTATCAGCCCCCGTATCTTGTCCTTGATTTGCGGTTTTCCCGCTGTCAATACCAAATACAGTTCGTTGCCTTCCATTTCGTGAAGCACCTCTCCGGCTTTCAGCTTTTCGGACTCCGTAGCCTGCGGGTTGTCCGCCGTGCGGATTGCCTCGTTCATTTCCTCGATGGTCGCCCCGCTCGCGTATTCTCCGGTTTCTTCGTCCTCTCCGTTCTCGTATTCCACAGGGACATCGGAAAGGCGTATATCGCTGAAAGCATCCTCCACCTTGCCGTCCGGCAAGCGCATGGACGGTTGCCCTGCATCCGTGGAATCCGGTGTTTCGTCCGCAAAGGTAACGTCATCTTCTTCAAGAGGTTCTCCCTCAATCGGTGTGGCAGCTTGTGGAACTGCCGTGTCCCCGGTCGTCCTGCTTTGGGGCATTTTGAACAGGCTCCTGCCCACGACATCCGTGTCGTTTCCCGGCTCTTTACGCTTTGACGGCGGCTTCGGTTGTCCCGCCTGCCCGTCCTGCCGCCTCTCGTACAGCAGGTAAAAGACCAGCCACATATTGTAGAGGAGCAATATCGCTATCAGTACATCCGTCATAAATAGTCCATTCTTTTAGTTGTTAATACTTAAATCAAATCTTCCCGTTCCCGTCTGTAGAGTTCGTTAATCTCGTCCTTGTGCTGTTCCAGATGATGGAGCAGCACGGTGTCGATATAGCCGCCTACCGTGATTTCCTTGTCCGCGATGATGTTCACAATCTTGGAAATTTTGTTGTGCATTTCACGGCTGATATAGACACACTGGCGTGTCTTTATCTCGTTGCGTTTGAGGTAGGTCGTACCGTAATCGGCACTCTGCCTTTTCCTGCGGGCGGGAGCTTCCTTCGGTGTCTCCGGTGGCACAGTCGGCTCTGCCTGCCTCTCTTCTCCGGAATGTGTGCCGGTCGGCGTTGCCTGACCGAGAGGCTTGATGCTTCCGTCCTGCTTGCGCCTGCCTATCGCCTCCAGCAACAGGTTTTCGTCTATCCCTTCGGTATCCGCTCTGCGACTTGCCATACCTATTGCCATTTAATGAGTGAGACAACCTCTTCTGAGAACAGGTCGATGTTGCTTCCTTTTATCTGGCTCTTTTCGGCGGGAAAGAGTGTCGAACGGAAAATGTTTTTCCGGTCGCCCAGCATCTCCTTGCGGAAACGCTTGCTGTCAGGCAGGCGGGTCTTCATTACGGAAATGTTCATTTCATCCATAATGCTCTCGTACATGGCATACAGCCCATTCTTTTCCCGACCGTCCACCTTTGTCCAGAACAGGTGCAGCCCTTTGGTTCTGGCGATGCCTGTCGTTATCAGGTTCTCGTTGAAAAGCGTCACGAACTGCAACGAGCTTTCCATGTCCAGACGGTCGGCACTGATGGGTGTGAAGATATAGTCCATCTGCGAGAGGGTCTTGATTACATCGTTGCTTTTCAATGTGCCCGGCAGGTCAAAGAAAATGATGTCCGGTTTCACGGTTTCCTCATTCAGCAACTTGTCCGCTTCGTCAAGGGCATTGGCGGCATCGCTGCGGATGACGGGATAGGACTTCTTTCCGAGATTGCGGAAGTGGGCACAGGCAAGGGCCTTGAAATAGTCGTTCTCGCTGACGACCTTGATTTCGTGTTCCCGCAGGTCGCAGATGCTTGCCTGCGGCGTGTCGCAGTCGATGACTGCCACATTGTAGTTCTTCACATAGTGGAGATAACTCGCCACCAAAATTGTCATGGAGCTTTTTCCCGCCCCTCCTTTTTGGGTGTAAAATGCTGCAAAGATTTCTTTATTCATACCTTTAATGTTTTATGTTAGTGATTATCTGTTCCGGTAGATACTTGTTTATCTGTTTTGTCAGCGGTGCAGGGCATTGTATAACCGAAGCTGCGGAGATTCGATTATCCGTTTGCCTGCTTCGGTATATACCTGAAGCGATGCGACAGTACGACAGCAAGTCATTGAACCTGTACGACACCGCTTCTTTGCCGCAACGGATATCCGGATACCCGTTGAGAGGATTCGGCGGTGATTTTATCCGGCAAATCCCTGTTGCCTCAATTCTCCATTTGTTCGTTTCCATAAACCTTTCGTTTTTTAATTCTGCGGCAAAGTAAAGCCTTAAAACCCGTACCGGCACCATACCCGCCAAAAGTGGCAGCAAGTGGCACAGGTGGCAGCGAGTGGCACAGTTAAAAAGCTGATTTCGTGTATGCAACAGCAGTAATTTTGCGCCCAAGCGACAGGGTACGCCGCCGATGTCCCATCGGCTGTCACAGAGAGTTTCCATCCAATCCGTCCGAAGGCGGATTTTTGTGTTCACCTGAACACAGCAAGATGTCTTTTCAGCCGCTCAAAAAGATTTGAGCATCCCGAAAAGCACTTGCCCTTGCAGGGGGCGGGTTGCCTTTCCGAAGTCGGGCAACCTTTCAAGACCTCCGGTCGGGATGTCGAAAGCGGCGGCTTATGTCGTGACACCACTAAATCCAAAGTAATATGACAGAAAAAAGAAAGAAGAAATGGGGGCGGAACCCCAAGAATGATCCGGCGGTGTTCCGCTACACCGTCCGTTTCAACGAAGAAGAACACAACCGGTTCCTCTCGATGTTCGAGAAGTCCGGTGTTACGGCAAAGGCGGTCTTTATCAAGGCGCACTTCTTCGGACAGCCGTTCAAGGTGCTTGTCGTGGACAAGGCTTTCGTGGAATACTACACGAAACTGTCCGATTTCCACGCACAGTACAGGGCTGTCGGTACGAACTACAACCAAGTAGTGAAGGAACTGAAGAGCCGTTTTTCCGAGAAAAAGGCGATGGCATTGCTCTACAAACTGGAAAAATGCACGCTGAAACTGGTCTCACTCAGCCGTCAGATTGTTCAGTTATCGCAAAGTCTGGAAGAAAAATGGTCGCAAAAATCTCGTTAGGAAGTTCGTTGTACGGAGCACTGGCGTACAACGGGGAGAAGATAAACAAGGAGGAAGGCAGGTTGCTCGCGACCAACAAAATCTACAATGACGGTTCGGGAACGGTGGACATACGCAGGGCGATGGAGGACTTCGGGCGGTTTATGCCCACGAATGTGAGGACGGAAAAGCCCGTACTCCACATATCGCTTAACCCCCATCCTGATGACCGTCTAACGGACACCGACCTGACGGACATCGCAAGGGAGTATCTTGACAGGTTGGGCTACGGCAACCAGCCCTACATGGTATATAAGCACGAGGACATAGACCGGCATCACCTGCATATCGTGACCGTCAATGTGGACGAGACGGGCAGGAGGCTTAATCAGGATTTCCTTTTTCGCCGGAGCAACAGGATACGGAAGGAACTGGAGCAGAAGTACGGGCTGCATAAGGCGGAAGGCAGGCGCAACCCGCTGGAAAATCCGCTCCGCAAGGTGGACATATCCGCAGGTGATGTGAAACGGCAGGTGGCCAACACCGTCCGGGGGCTGCTTGCCTCGTACCGCTTTCAGTCGATGGGCGAATACCGTGCGTTGCTGTCGCTTTACAACATAGCCGTGGAAGAGCCTCGTGGCGTGGCGGACGGGCGTGAGTATCACGGACTGGTATATGCGGCTACCGATGATGCCGGGAACAAAGCCGGCAATCCGTTCAAGTCCTCCCGTATAGGGAAAAACACAGGTTATGAGGCAGTGGCGAGACGCTTTGAGAAGTCAAAGGCGTATATCAAGGAGAAGGGACTTGCCGATATGACAAAGCGGACCATTCTTGCCGTACTGCAAAAGACTTACCGCAGGGAAGAGTTCGTCCGTATGCTGCACGACAAGGGCATTGATACGGTATTCCGCCTGACGGACACGGGGCGCATTTACGGGGCGACCTTCATTGACCACCGCACGGGGTGCGTGCTGAACGGTTCACGGATGGGAAAGGAACTGTCCGCAAACGCATTGCAGGAGCATTTCACATTGCCGTATGCGGGAGAACAACCGATACCGTTCACATTGGCTTCGGACGGTGCGCCGCAGGCTGCTGCCGAAAGCCTTTGGGGAAACGAATGGGAACATTCATCGGGATTGGGCCTGCTCTCCGGCGATAGTTCCGGAACGGAAGCGCAGGAGGAAGCCTTTGCCCGCAGTCTCAGGAGAAAGAAGAAAAAGAAAAATCAACGTAAAATCTGAAAATCGAATTTATGCAACAGGAAGATGATTTGAGAGCCTTGGCGAAAATCATGGATTTTCTGCGGGCCGTAAGTATTTTATTGGTGGTCATGCACCTTTATTGGTATTGCTACGGGGCGATACTCGCTTGGGAAGTAAACATCGGCGTGGTGGACAGGATCCTGATGAACTTTGACCGCACCGCCGGACTGTTCCGTTCCATGCTCTACACGAAACTTTTTGCGCTCGTGCTGCTGGCACTCTCCTGTCTGGGGACAAAGGGAGTGAAGAACGGGAGGATGACATGGACAAGGATCTGGACGGTGCTCGGAGCCGGACTTGTCCTGTTCTTCTTGAACTGGTGGATATTGGAACTGCCTTTGCCGGTTCCAGCAAACACAGCCCTCTATACGGCTGCTGTCGCCGCAGGATATGTGTGCCTGCTGATGGCGGGAACTTGGATGAGCCGACTGTTGAAAACGAATCTGATGGATGATGTTTTCAACAACGAGAACGAGAGCTTCATGCAGGAGACACGTTTGATAGAGAACGAGTATTCGGTCAATCTGCCGACCCGTTTTTACTACAAGAAGAAATGGAATGACGGCTGGATAAACATTATCAATCCGTTCAGAGCCTCCATCGTTCTCGGAACACCGGGCAGCGGCAAGTCATACGCCGTGGTAAACTCCTATATCAAACAGCAGATTGAAAAGGGGTACTCAATGTATATCTACGATTTCAAGTTTGCGGACTTGTCCACTATCGCCTATAATCACCTGCTCAACCATCTGGACGGCTATAAGGTCAAGCCGAAATTCTATGTGATCAACTTCGACGACCCGCGCCGGAGCCACCGTTGTAATCCCATTCATCCGGATTTCATGGAGGACATTACGGATGCTTACGAAAGTGCCTATACCATCATGCTCAACCTCAACAAGACATGGGTGCAGAAGCAGGGCGATTTTTTCGTCGAGTCGCCGATAATCCTGTTCGCGGCAATTATCTGTAAGCATCCGATAAAGTACACATTGTAAAGCCATCCACTCTTCCGTTACTTTGCCAATAAAAAGACCATGAAACGAATAATGAGTAAAGAAGAGTTCCTGTCTGTTTATGAAAGACAACAGGCCAGTGGCCTGACCATAAAAGATTTCTGTGAGAATGAGGCCTATTCATCCTCCTGTTTCCATTATTGGAAGAAGAAATTCGGCCTGAGCCGTACTTACACCAGCCATCCGGACAAGCTTCCCGATGATACGTTCATTCCATTGGATTTGCGTCGCAGGGGCAATCTCCCGTCAGGCGCGGGTGGCGAGGTAACAATAGAGCTTCCTTCCGGAATCAGGATCCACCTTGACAGCCATGGAAACCCTGAACTGACATTTGGATTGATACACAAATTATGCGTCCATGTTCTGTCTGAATGATACCATGCGCTATTTCCTGTGTCCCGGAAAGACGGACATGCGCAAGGGGATCAATTCCCTTTGCGGAGTGGTTCACGACCGGATGGGACATGACGTCCGTCTGGGCGATGTCTTCATCTTCATAAACAGAAGCAGGACCACCATGAAGCTCCTCCATGCAGAAGACGGCGGCATGGTATTGTATGTGAAACGTCTGGAAGAGGGCACGTTCCGTCTTCCGGCCTATGACAGCCGGAGCAGGTCTTATCCGATGGAATGGCGCGACCTGGTCATGATGGTGGAAGGAATCAGTGACAATCCGAACGAGAGGCAGAAAAGGTTGAAAGCCAGTAGAAAGGATGGCTTCTATTGAAAGTTTTTTCATGTATCCGGTTGCGTATCTGACGGAAAATCAGTATCTTTACATCATATAAAGAGATAGAAACGGATGATTCGGCAGGATACAATGGAACAGATAATCAGGAGTCAGCAGGAGCAGATAGCCGGTCTCCTGGAGACTAACCGTTCCCTTGTCGAATCCAACGGGAAACTGCTGGAACAGACGGATGCGCTGCAACGGAAGATACAGGAACTGCTCTCACAGATAGCATGGCTGAACCGCCAGCTTTTCGGGCGGAGAAGTGAGAAGCTGGCAGCCCTGGATCCCAACCAGCTCTCCCTGTTCGATTCCGTTCCTGCAACCGGACAGGATGAAGACATCCGGGAAGATGACAGCAGCGCAGCGGTTCCTTCGCAAACAAAGCCCGATGGAAAGAAGAAGGAATCCCGGCGTAACCGCGAACTCCTGGAGGGACTGCCGGTAGTTGAAGTGGTGATTGAACCTGACCGGGTGGATCTGGACCGTTACAGACGGATCGGCGAGGAACGTACCCGTACGCTGGAATTTGAACCGGGCAGGCTGTATGTAAAGGAGACTGTCCGTCCCAAATATGGACTGAAAGACAACCTGAGTCTTCCCAGGGAAGGTGAAAGCGGCGTAATCATTGCTCCGCTTCCACCTTCTCCTGTTTACAAATGTCTGGCCGGTTCCACCATGCTGGCCGAAATGCTCCTGCAGAAATACGAATATCACGTTCCATTCTACAGGCAGGTCAAGGAGTTCCGCCATCTGGGTATCCGTCTTTCCGAAAGCACACTGAGCGGCTGGTTCAAGCCTGTGTGTGAACTGCTGAGACCACTTTATGACGAGCTGGTACGGCTGGTTGTCGGCTGCGGATATGTTCAGGCGGACGAGACCACCATAAGGGTGATCAGCAAGGGAAAGGGGAAGGCCGACAAGGAGTATCTGTGGATGGTCAGGGCGGTCATGGAAAAGCTGGTCATCTTCCATTACGATGACGGCTCCCGTTCGGGACAGACTATAAGGAAACTTCTGAAAGACTTCAAGGGATATCTGCAGAGTGACGGTTACAGTGCCTACAATGTATTTGAAGGTACTGAAGGAGTGTGCCTCATAGCCTGCCTGGCCCATATCAGACGTCATTTTGAGACGGCTCTGGAGGAGAACAGAAGTCTGGCAGAACATGCCTTGAAAACAATACAGGAAATATATCGCATAGAACACTTTGCCGACTCCCGGGAATATACGGCGGAAGAACGGCGTGAACTGCGGCTCTGTCAGTCCGTCCCCCTGCTGGATTCCTTTGAGAAATGGATGGAAGGCACATATGTCAAGGTTCCGCCCAAAAGCCGGATGGGACAGGCCATCTCCTATGCGTATCCGTTATGGCCAAGAATGAAGGCCTTCCTCAAGGACGGCAATATAAAGATAGACAATAATCTGGCTGAAAATGCGATACGTCCTCTGACGCTCTCAAGAAAGAACTTCCTCTTCTGCGGGAATCATGAGGCCGCGGAAAATACAGCGGTCATCTGTTCACTGCTTGCCACCTGCAAGGCACAGGAAGTCAATCCAAGAGAATGGCTGAACGATGTCATTGCCAGACTTCCATACTATCAGGAAAAAGATTCCGGCAAAGATATCCGGGAACTGCTTCCGGATGTCTGGAAGTTGAAGAAGTCCAACGAAAATCCAATTGAAGTCTAATAGAGGTACAATAGAATAGCAAACTCTTCTTATCAACTTTATATTCGTTGATAAGAAGAGTTTGTTGTTTTATGAATCTACAATGTGTACTTTATCGGATGCTTACAATTATCTGGTATCTCAAAATATACCAAAACGGCAAGTATTGCACCTTTCCGCATGCTGTCGAATTCCTGAACAGACGGTACGAGGACATTTTCCCCATACTGACGAGTTATCCGGAGCTGGAGAACTACTTGAGTCCGTTTATGGATGCGTGGCTGGGAGGTGCTGCGGAGCAGTTGCAGGGGCAGATAGCATCCGCCAAGATTCCGCTTTCGAGGATGATTTCACCGCAGCTGTACTGGGTGATGAGCGACAGCGAGTTTACTCTTGACATCAATAACCCGAAAGAGCCTAAACTTTTGTGTGTCGGCAATAATCCTGACCGTCAGAACATCTACGGGGCTGCTCTCGGTCTGTATAACTCCCGTATAGTGAAACTCGTGAACAAGAAAGGGATGCTAAAATCCTCGATTATCATAGATGAGTTGCCGACGATATATTTCAAGGGACTTGACAATCTCATTGCCACCGCACGAAGCAACAAGGTCGCCGTGCTGCTGGGCTTTCAGGATTTCTCACAGCTGGTGCGTGACTATGGGGACAAGGAGGCGAAAGTGGTGATGAACACCGTAGGCAATCTGTTTAGCGGTCAAGTGGTTGGCGAAACGGCGAAGAACCTTTCGGAGCGGTTCGGAAAGGTCTTGCAGAAACGGCAGTCCATTTCCATAAACAGACAGGATATTTCGACCTCTATCAACACGCAGATGGACAGCCTTATTCCGGCAAGCAAGATATCAGGACTGACACAGGGTATGTTTGTCGGCTCTGTGGCTGATAACTTCAGCGAACGTATCGAACAAAAGATTTTCCACTGCGAGATTGTGGTGGACTCCGAAAAGGTCAGGCGGGAGGAGAAGGCGTACAGGCCTATTCCTGTCATTACCGATTTCAGGGACGAGAACGGCAACGACCGCATGAAAGAGATGATACAGGAGAACTACAACCGCATCAAGGCGGAAGTGAAACAGGTTGTCGCCGATGAGTTGCAGCGCATACAGAATGACCCGGCACTGGTGCATCTGTTGCAGCAGAAGTAATACACAATAATAAGAGGGGGGCCAGATCCTTGCTAAAAAATTATCCCTGTTACAGCTATTTGTATCAGGGATAATTCTCTATCTTGGGGCATTATGACTATCCAATCTATACAAGGTATCAAATACTATATATTTTAAGCTCAACTAACCATTACGGCCGTGTTATTTGAAACTTCATTCATCACCTCATTTAATGATTGAGATTTAGATATAGTGGCTCTTTCTATTTTGAGTTTATCAAGCAAGTATTTCAGTCTACGCTCCACTTCATTTATTATTTCACTCCATTTCCTTACATAGAGGCTATAATTACTATCATTTTGGACTAAACCTGTAAGCTTATTTGTAATCCTTCGACCTACAATATCATCATAGTCTTGTCCTATCAAAATGAAAGTCCAAAACTCATTAGCATCATTAAAACAATCTTGTTTTAGAATAACATCCATATATTGTTCTAATTGATTTAGCTGTTCTGATTTTAACTGTTTTATAGTTGTTGGATTTTTGATTTCTACAACAATATTATGAGGTCTCCCGTCCCTAAAATCAGTACCAGTAAGAAATAAATCCATTTCTTTGTATTTATTAGGGTGAGCGATATATTTTTTCTCGCTAACTCCACGTAGAATATAAATATATTTTCTTAAAGCTTCTTCAAATTTGACCTCTTCTGCACATACCATTCTATATTCTTCGCCAAAAATCCAATAGTGTTTTTCTATGAATGACTGCAAATCACGAACTTCATTGGCTTGTAAAGTATGATTAAAAACAATCTTTTTTAGATTTTCCAGTGTCAATAGTCTGTCTGAAATAAGCTTAATCGTGGAAACAACTTGTTTTAACCTCGTTACTTCTAATATTTTTGCAAATTCTCTCCTGTCATTCGAGTCTAATTCAACAACTGCATCTAAAATCTTAAAAAGGCTATCGCGCTCACCGCTATCCATAACCAAATTCAGAAGTTCTAAGAAAACTCTTTTTTGTTCTTTGTTCAACTTCATGAAAACAGCAGGTTCTACTTCGTATAGTTCCTTTACGAAACTTTCCAATCCTTCTCTACGAACTATATCCCAATCTTCAGTACCAAACTTAGGAAAAACATCTTCATCCTTATATTTGGCTACCATAATTGCAGCTTGCTCCTTTAGAAATGGGCGTCTTTTCTTTTTAAGAAAGTCATTGAGTTGCGTAATTAGTTCCTTGAATAATTTTCTATCCGTAGAATTATCAAACAATTTAGGTTGGGAACCATTATCGTCTAATTCGCTATCACAATAATTGATTTCATTGAAGAAATCATCAACCACAATTACAGAATGCCAAAAATTGTCTCCTTTTTTATTTAATAATGTCGTTTTGGTAAATTTCAACTCCAAGTCACTATTTAAGAAATAAAACCGAGAATATTCATCATTCATCTTTACATTCCATCGAATATACTTGCATTGAAAACTATGGTTATTTGATAATATAGGTGATATTGGTTCTTGTTCTGCTATTATAGAAGAATAATCTAATACTTGTCCATTGACGTATATTTGATATTCGGATTTCAATTCTAAAAACCACGCAAATTCAGCCTTTAGATAAGGGATAAGAGTCTTCGTTATAAACAAACTGGAAATATCGGAAGAAATCTCATTAAAAATCACACAAGTACCTGTAGTTGCATTATCAGATACAAGTGGCTCTGTTGTAGTGTAGTCTTTTAATGTGTCGCTATCAATCCTAATGGCATATGACATTATTTGTACATCTTTACTGTAACGTGTTTCCCAATTCGCAAATCTTGCAAATTTATAAAAAGTAAAACGACCATAACCATTCTTCCCTTTTGCAAATTCACTATTATTCTCGTTGGCTATTCTCTTTTGAGACTCATAGAACTTTTTAAATTTAATAGGTAGCTCTTCATAGCAGATGCCTGTACCGTTGTCTGTTATTCTAATATTTTTAATTGTGTCCAATTCTGCATTGTCAATTTCAAAATCAATATTTATAATGGTCGCTTTTGCATCAAATCCATTCCATACATATTCGGCAATAGCTCGCTCTGGAGTGTATTTATTCAATATCTTCCTAATGCCAGCAGATGTTATTTCTACAGTTTGCGAGTTCATGACTAATTATTTTTAATTAAATTTATGCCTTTTTCCGTGAGGCGGTATTTCTGTCGAGGGTGTTTCGGATTATCCGGATAAATAGGTTCTACCAAATTCTGTCTTGTGGCAGGATACAAGTAAAGTTCCAAGAAATTGCTTTTGTCCTTTAATCCTAGCATACCCATAATCTCTTTGGTTGAAAGTGTTTGTTCCTTGATTGCATGCAACACTTTTTCCACTTGTGGGGTAGCTGTGGGGCAACTGTCGGGCAGCTGTCGGGTAGCTGTCGGGTCGTATTCCATAGTTTTACGTGTATAGCGGAAAATAACCCAGACACTATTCCCGTCGGTATGGAACTCCGGGTCAGGAATATTGACACGTCGGCATTCGCTTATCATTAACTCAATACCCCTTCCCCAATTTTCCAAAACCTCACTCTTATACAGGACATTCGCTATAATCAGATTTTGTGGTTCTGAATTATGCCCGCTTAACAACTTTTCCATAGTTATATTAGGCGGAAAAGTCCCACTGTTTTCTATTTCCACACGGTCGTCATAGATAGCGATTCCTACAGAACTGCCGGGACGGTGGTACAAGCGGTGGCAAAAGGCATTTGTACAGCACTCTCTCAAAGCCTTGTATGGTATTTCCAGTTCTTCCTCCCGATATAATCCTTCTATCTTTCCTGAAAGGGACAGGTGTTTGAAAAAGAACGCCATTGCTGCATCCAGCAGTGCATAGATATTGCCTATGACACGTTGATTGTCGATGAATTCATTTTTTGTGGTCCCTTTGAAACGCGCCATCCGGAGCAGGCATTGGGGATAATAATATAAATCACGGCCGAACAGGACAGCGGAAGCATTGTTCAGTTTCCCGTCATGTGACAAGTTAAATTTTTCAAGAATGGTCGGCAGATCTTCTCTAATGGTGGCTTCGGGCAAACGACCACACCGGATACCTCCGCGAACTGCACCCAAGATTGCGTGTTCGTCAAGGTCGGAAATTTTGAGGTCTGGATTTGTCATCGCTTCCCAACTATAATTTCCTCCCCGCTCCATCAACAGTTGCCTGTATTTGTCTTGTGGCATTACCGTGGTAACATTTTGAAAACGCATATACGGTCGTCCCTTATAACAGAATGGACGTTCCATTCTCGAACTCTCCACATGTAAAGCAATGACTTTCTTTTCGCTATCAGGCATAGGTACATAAAAAATCCTGACATTGACATTTGGTTCAATTCGGCTGATGGCTTCTCCTATGGTTTCCTTGGTTTTACCGGCAATGTCCTGTCCAATAATCTTTCCTTCATCTGTAACTCCGAACAGCACCGTGCCGCCATCACCGTTAAGAAAAGCACAAAGCGTTTCCATACCACGCTCCAACTGTCCGGTAGTTTTCTTAAACTCAATAGTATCTGTTTCCGTATCAGATTTTATCAAGTTCTTTATATCATCTATTGTCTGTATTTCCATTTGTCAAATACGGGGCTTTAATCAAATACAAAAGTACAAAAATGTGGGAGATACGGGCTATATTTCCCATCAAATCTCTCTCAAATATCACCGTCTTGTCCTTTCGCGTTCCTCGTCCATGTCCATGCGCCGGTTGAGTTTCTCCTGCATTTTGTCGAGGAAGTAGGTGCGGCTGTCGTTCTTGCGTAGTTTGAGGTCGGAATAGATGCGGTAACAGTCTTTCGCCTCCACATTGAACAGCGAGTAGAAGAAGGCAGCAAGTTCGCCGACGGTGATTTTCCCGTCATTGATGCAGCCCATCTCCGCCATGCCGTAAAGGATTTCCACGAGGTCGGAGGCCTTGCCCGTCCAACGCATGGGCGGGGCATCGGCAGGCGTGTCGTCTTTCTTTTCGTCTTTGGAGGGGATGGAGGATAGTGGCGGCACTTGGCTATGTGGCAAGGCGAGGTGCTTCAGCATCTTGCGCACGAAGGCGAGGGCTTTGCGCACATACACACCGTGGTAGGTGTCCGTGCTTTGCAGGGCTTTGTGGTATTGCAGTTCCGTTTCCGCATAGCTCAACGCAGGAAGCGGGTGGCAGGGGCTTGCCTCTCCCGTGCAGAGCGACACGACCGCCATAGTGAACTCGTTGTATGCCGCATTTAGTCCGCTGCGGCTGCCGGGATTGTCTATCAGACGGAAGAACTCCGTCTCCGTCAATATGAGATGTTCCATTTGCTATCAGTTTTATGTTGTTACACTTGGGTTGAAGTGTGCGCACATAAAACTATCGGGCAAACGGTAGTCCAATGGAGAGAGTTTCTTGCGATCTGTTTTGCAGCAGGCTGATAAACAGTGGTATGATTGATGAAAATAATTTTGGATGCTCCAAAAAGGATTTCCGTAAGTGTTCAGAAAGTGAACACGTGTTCACTTTCTGAACAGTCTTTTGAGAGGGAAACGTTCATTTTCTGAACACTTGCGCCGTCGCTCTTGCGGTACACGGCTTTCAGCGAGCCGTCCTTGTATGCCTTTATTCCGTCCCGTACCCATTCGCTTTCGGGCAAATCCCCAAGGAACAGGCGGCAACCATTCCCGGCAATGACGGGTATCGTGCAGAGGATTATTTCATCCAGCAGGTGCATCCGTGCCATGCCGTTGATGATACTTGCGGTGGTGGTGTCGGCTTCTATGAAATATGTTGTGACGGTCTTGTCAAGCACCAGCATCGTGAGGGAGGTGTATTCGGAGAGCGGACGGGCGCTTTCCTTCATTTCGGCAATCCCGAACCTGTCCGGCATGTCGGTCTTGGAGAGCCATTTCTGCGCTTCCCCTGAACTGTCCGCAAGGCATCCGTCCATCGTGAGGACGGCGAATAATACGACTTTTCCCATTCGGTCTCTTTTTTAGTGGTTATGACCGAAGCCGACAAAAAAATAGCGTGCAATGCACACTACTTTCAAGCGACGGCTCTGGTAAAGCCTTTACAGAGAGTACGTGACTGCACGCTATGCCAAGGCATAGCATAAGCATCACGCAATCGCCTCTGTAGTTCCAATTTACCAGATTTTCGCTTGAAACGCCTTGCGGTCTTATTCTATACTATATCTTCATCGCTTGACGGAAACTTTATGCCTACGTCTGCGATATTTCTCAAATGTTGCTACAAAGGTAGCTTTTTTACTTGAATATCTTTCATGTTCCTTTCGTTTTTTATTCTATTCCGTATGCTTTCATCTTGTTGTACAGCGTAGTACGTCCGATACCGAGCAACGCCGCAGCCAACGTGCGGTTGCCCTTTGCCTGTTCTAGCGCATGGATGATTTGTTTCTTCTCCATATCGTTTAGCGCAAGTGAAGCATCAGTTGTCAATGGAATTTCGTCAAATTCCAATATATCTGCCGTGACTATATCGCCTTCGGTATGCAGCACCGCCATGCGCACGACCCGTTTCAGTTCCCTCACGTTGCCGCCCCACGCATAGGCAAGCATCTGTTTCCTTGCTTCCGCGTCAAAGCCTTTCACTTGCTTTTCTAATTCATCATTAGCAAGTTGCCGGAAGAAGTCCGCCAATGGCATTATGTCCTCACGGCACTCGCGCAACGGCGGTATGTGCAGGGTGTATTCCTTCAACCGTTGATAGAGGTCAGCCCGGAAACGCTTTTCGGCAATGGCTGTCTGCAAGTCCTCGTTGGTGGCGGCAATGATGCGGACATCGGCTTTCTTGTCCTTGCTGCCGCCAGTGGGTCTGTACCGCTTGGCTTCCAACGCGCGGAGCAGCATCTGTTGCACTTCTATGGGCAGGTTGCCTATCTCGTCGAGGAACAACGTGCCCCCGGTGGCTTCCTCCCAAAAGCCTTGCTTCTTGCTTTCGGCTCCCGTGAACGCCCCTTTCTCGTGTCCGAACAGTTCGGACGCGGCAAGCTCCTTTGACAACAGTCCGCAATCTACGGCTATGAATAGTCCTGCCGACCGTTTGCTCCTTGTGTGTATCTTCTCGGCAATGTGTTCCTTGCCCGTTCCGCTCTCGCCCAATATCAGGACACTCATGTTGGTGGTGGCAACCAGTTTTATCTTGTGGTCTATCTCACGGAAAGCCGCGCTCTGCCGCTCGAAAATCGGTGTTTCGTGGTGTTCCATCCTTTTCCGCAAGGTTTTCAGGAGCGGAAAGAGGTTGTCCTCAATCAGCTTCTTCGGGATATAGTCCTCCGCACCCAATTTCATAGACCGGACGGCGGTGGGCACTTCGTCATAGTCGGTCATGACGATGTAGGGATTGTTCCTGCCTTGCTTCCGCAGTTCTTCCAGCAGGGCGATGCCGTCACCGTCGGGCAGGCGCATGTCGGCAAGCACGATGTCGTCCTCCTGCATTTTGACAAACAATTTCCGTGCACCATTGCAGGTGGAAGTGGTTTCACTTTTGAAGCCCTTGCTTGCCAATAATCGGCACACATAGTCGGCAAACACAAGGTTGTCCTCTATCACGATTACTCTGCCCATCGTTCCGCCTCCTTCCTTGCCAAATCTACAATCAGTTTGCCTTGTGCCAATACAGCACCGACGGCTGCATTCAATTCTTCATCCGATATGCTCTTCTTATGGATGGCATCAGACAGCACTTTCAGCGGCTGTTCCGCCTTTATCAGCATCCACGAGCTTCTCAGGTGGTGTACCCAGTTATCCAACGCTTCCATGTCCTTTGCTTCCGCCGCCTTGCGCACTTCGTCCATGTCGGATTGTGTCGTTGCCGCCAGTTTTTCCAACGTGCGCCGCTTCTCGCCGAAAGCGAGCAGTGGCAAGAGGTCTATGCGGCTTGTCTTGTTCCGCTCGATGCAGTTTTCCGTAACGGCAAGCAGTTCGTCTATGGAATAGGGCTTGTATAGCACGGCGGCAAAGCCTTTCCCTTTCAGTTCTTCTTCCTCCACATACCCTGCGGCGGTGGCGGCAACAACGGGTATGGTTTGCGAGTTGCCTATTTCCGATGTGCGCAGCAGTTCCAATACCTCGTAGCCGTTCACTTCCGGCATCTTCAGGTCGGTTATCAGCAGGTCGTAGTCTTTTGTGCGCATCAGGTCGGTCAGTTCGTCCACTGTCAGGCAGGTGTCGCACACCACGCCGCTTTGCTTATACATTTCCTTCATCATGTCCAGTAGCATCCCGTTGTTGTCTATCGCCAGTACTGAGCAGCCGGAGAGCGTGGAATGTCTGGCGTTTGTCTTTTCGGTGGTCATCGCTTCTTCCGCCTTGGTCAATGGCAGACTTACGGTAAAACGGCTTCCCTTGCCCGGTTCGCTTTCCACTGTGATGCTTCCTTTCAGCAACTTCACCGTATCGGCTACGATGGCAAGCCCTAATCCGAAGCCGTCTTCCGTCACGGCGTTGCCCAACCGTTCAAACGGGATGAATATTCGCTGTTGTTGCTCTTCGGTCATACCCGTGCCTGTGTCCTCTACTGTCAGGATGAATGTGCCGTTTTTGTAATCGGTGCTTAATGTGACTGTGCCGCTTGATGTGAATTTGATGGCGTTGGATAGCAGGTTGCCGCCGATGCTGATAATGCGGTTCTTGTCGCCGCTTACTATCTCGTTCGCTTGGTTTTTCACCGTGAATGCGAGTTGTTTGCCTTTCGCTAATGGCTCAAACTCTGTTGTCAATGTCTCGGCGATGGAGCATAGCTTGAACGGCTTGACGCTTGGCGTTTCCTTGCCGCTGTCCAATCTGAAATATACAAGCAGGCTGTTTATCATCCCTGCCATGCGCCCGGCAGCATCATGGATAGTCTGTGCGTGGCGCATCCGGCTGTCCGCCTCCGTGTCGTTCAACAGCAGTTCGGCGTTGCCGCTGATGGCGGTCAGCGGGGTACGCAGTTCGTGGGTGACATTCTGGATGAGGTTACGCCGTAGCTTGATTAGCTTCCTATTCGCCTCGTTGCTTTCCTGCAACTCGCCGATGAGTTTCTCGCGCCGCTTCCGCTCTTGGTCGTTGCGTTTCATTTCCCGGTGGATGGCGAGGTAGGACAAGAACAGCAGGATGATGGCGGAGGATATGGTAATGGTGAACAGCCGCACGGACAATGCCTGTGCTTCGGCTATCTTTCGTTCCCGATACCCGAAGGCGGTCTGTGCCTGCGTGTCGAGGTCGCTGACGAGGCGGTTCAGTTCCCGATTCAATGCCCGGTTGCGGTTGCGCAGGCTGTCGGCGTAGGCATCCATTTCCGCCGTCTGCCGCTGTTGCAGGGCTATCAGGCTGTCGCTGAACTGATGCAGTTCCTTGGCGGAGGGAAGCACCTGCACAGTTTTCTTGCCGCCGAAAGCCCCGGCTATGCCTTTTTTCTTTTGCTCGATGGTACGCACACGGGTGGCACGTCTCGCCACTTCGGGCAGATGGTTCACCAAGAGGCTGTCCGCCTCGTCCTGACGGGCGAAGATTTCCGTCAGGTGCAGCAGGTGGGCTTCCTTTTCCGCCAAGAGGGTGCGCAGGGTGTCTATCTGTGCCGGGCGAACATAGTCCCGGCAATGGGGCTTCAAGGCTTGCAGCAGGCTGTCGGTGCGTAGGCGTTGGATATGATAGCAGCGGTAGTCCGCATCATCCCATCCGATGACACTTTCGCCCAATATAGATAAAGTCGTAATGCTTTGGTGTGCAATATTTATATAACGGCGTATATCCTGTAATTCATCATTTTGAAAACTAATTTCCGAAATTCGCTGTCGTTCATGTACGACAATTGACACCATAAAGCTTATAAGCACGATTAAAAAGATATATCCTCTTAATACCTTATTCTGTAAATTCATTTAGATGATGTTTGAAATGGATGTCTGTTCCACGAAGCAAAACAGACATCCATTATATTACGTTTTTATACCATTTACAGCGTCCAGCCGGAGATACTTTCTTGAATATTCCACAAATGGGCATAAAGTCCGTCCTTTTTGACAAGCTCATCGTGTGTGCCTTCTTCCTCTATCCGCCCGTTATCCAAAACAATTATCCGGTCGGCATTCTTGATTGTTTTGAGCCTGTGGGCAATGGCAATGACGGTGCGTCCTTTAATCAAAGAGTCGATGGCTTTCTGCACCTCCACTTCATTTTCTGGGTCGAGTGAGGCGGTAGCTTCGTCCAGCAGGATGACTTGTGCGTCTTTCAGCATGGCACGGGCAATGGATATGCGTTGCTTCTCGCCTCCAGATAAAGTACAGCCACCTTCGCCAACCATCGTGTCGTAGCCTTGCGGCAAGCGCATGATGAAGTCGTGGCAACAGGCTTTCTTGGCGGTGGCAATGATTTCCTCGTCCGTCGCGTCCGCCTTGCCGAAACGGATGTTGTTGCGTATCGTGTCTTGAAACAGATAGACATCTTGGAACACCATAGAGATGTGGCTCATCAGACTTTCGGGGGCTATTTCGTCCATCGGCACGCCGCCAAAGGAGATGCGTCCCTGCTGTGGGTCGTAGAAACGGGCGCAAAGTTTCATCACCGTGCTTTTCCCGCTTCCCGAAGGACCTACAAGAGCCGTCAAGGAGTTTTTGGGGAGCGTGACGGTTATATCATGCAGCACTTCCTTGCCCTGATAGGCAAACGATACGTGCTCAAACCGGATGTCGCCTGCTACCGGGGATTGCCGTTCTCCTTTCATTTCCGGCTCGTTCATTAAGGAAAGAATACGTCCTCCTGCAATGGAAAAGTATCGGAACTCTGTGAAATTGGTCAGGGCAGAAGTCAATGGGTCGAACACACGGGAACCGACCACGAGAAACAGCACAAATACGAGGATGGAAAGTTCCCCTCCCAATAGCAGATATGTTCCGCACAGCACCATCATCGTCAGCCCTGCACGTACCAACGTGATGCTCAATAGGACAAATGGCCCTAACAGGGCTTCCTGACGGATGCAGGCACGGCGAAGTTCGCCAAAGGCATTGCGCAGCCGGACGAAACGGTCGCCCAACAGATTGTAGGCTTTCATCACCCGGATACCCTGCAAGTATTCCTCCAATCGGTTTCCTGCATTTATCTTCGCTTGGATTTGCCTGCCGCTCAGCTTCCGTTGCGCCTTTGTACTTGCCCATAGGACGAGCAAGGCAAGCGGCAACGCGGCAAACATACTGACCGCCATTCTCCAATCTATCCATATCAATGAAGCAAAAGCCAGCACTGGCATTACCACTGCGCCCATCAATTGGGGCAGATGGTGAGAGATTCCCGTTTCTGCCATCATGAAATCCGTAATCAGCATGGAGGACAAGTCGCCGGGGTCACGCCTTGAAAGGAAGCCTAATGAAAGTTTCCGCAGGTGTTCCGCCAGTGACAAACGTCCCGAAGCACTCATTTCGTAGGCTCCACGGAAATTGGCACGGTAAGATGCCCTTTCCGCCAAAGCCATGACCAGCATATAAACAGCCATAATGCCGAATATCCACCACAGGCGGGTCGTGTCAAGCGGCTGTCCGCTCCCGTCAAATGCACTGAAAATGATACGTATCGCTTCTATAGAAAGACAAAACGGTACTATATTCACTAAGTTGGCAAGCATGGTGTAACCCACCGGCTTGTAAAGTCTTTCCGTGTGACCTATTGTAATATTCTTTATTGCATTCATATCTTATTTTATTTATATGCTATAATATGTATTTCTTCCTTTTTACGGATTGTTCTGATGGATGAAAATCCGACTTCATGCAACCGTTCTTCCAATTCTGCCGGAGTATAGACAACCATACCATCTATCCGTTCCGTCCACATTTTTCCAAGTTCGGGGTCGCTCGCTTCCAGACTAATAAGGAAACAACCTCCTTCTCGGAGAACACGCGCCACTTCAGACAACGCTATGTTTACAGGCGACCAGAAATAGACCGTTTCAAAAGCCGTGATAGCATTAAAGAATCCATCCTCATAAGGTAATGAACAAACATTCCCTTGTTGTATGAAACATCTTTTATCCAAGTCTTTTGCATTGTACTTTTGGGCGAATGAAACACTTTCTTCTGACAGGTCTATGCCGTAGATGTTTCCTTTCGGGCATAAATTCAATAGACGTTTCAAATTCGCACCGCCGCCGCAGCCTATATCAAGCACATTCCATTCCGGCTGCCATTCCACTTGCTTCATGCCACGATTGGCTAAAGATGCATGAAAACGATTCATCCCTCGCAAAATCATCCGTCCCCAGAATCCTTGCGGACAGCTTGTGTTTTGCAAGACTTTGTTTAAGAAATTCTTTTTTCCCATATGACTTTTAATTTTTGTTCAACGTCCAATGGTATGCGCTCGTATAGGCATCCCACATATTCTTATATACACCCTCTGTCACGGACAGTTGTTCATGCTTTCCGCACTGCACGATACGGCCCTCTTTCATCACGACAATCTGATGCGCGGAGATGACGGACGAAAGGCGGTGGGCAATCACGATGACTGTCTTGTCCTTTATCAGTGACTGCAAAGCCATTTGCATTTTATGCTCGTTTTCAGGGTCAGCAAAGGCAGTGGCTTCGTCCAGCACCAGTATCGGAGCATTCTTCAATATGGCACGGGCCACACATATCCGTTGGGCTTCACCGCCGGACAAGAACACCCCTTTGTCGCCTATCCGTGTTTCGTAGCCTTGCGGCAGACGCTCTATGAAATCGTGGCATTGGGCGGCTTTCGCAGCGGCTATTACCTTTTCTTTCGTGGCATCTGGAGAACCTACGGCGATATTCTCATATAATGTGTCGTAAAAAAGGAAAGTGTCTTGAAACACGAATGAAACCATATCCATCAGTTTTGCGGTAGCTATCTGACGTATATCCACATCTCCTATACAAATTTCCCCTTGCTCCACATCCCAGAACCGGGGTATCAGGTTGGCAACCGTTGATTTGCCGCTTCCTGACGGGCCGACAAGGGCAGTTATCTTTCCTTGTGGTGCAATGAAGCTGACATCACGCAGGGCTTCCGTCCGTGTTCCCTGTTCAGTGTTTTCGTAGGAGAAGGACACGTGGCGAAACTCAACATCGTAAGCGGCAGGCACTTGCGGATGTTCCGGCTCCGGCACAGGCTTCTTTTCCAATATGCGGTCAATACGGTTTACCCCTTCGTTGATGTCGCGTGTGTTGCCTCCTAAAAAGGTCAGTTTGTAAACGGGTGAAGCCATGCCCGGCCCCATGATGATGAAGAACAGCCACACCACAGCCAATGAGAGCGACTGCGGACTGGCTTGCAACAGCAGGATGCCCATCGGAAGTATAAATGTAACCATCGAATTGAGCAGGACGGTAAATGCAATCATCCCGTTCTGATAGGTGTCGCAACATTTCAAGGCGAATGTCTTGTATGCCTGTATCTCGGCGTTAAACTGGCGGAACGAGCGGACACTTTGCCCGAAAATCTTGACCACGGGCATTCCACGTACATACTGCACGGCGGATGCGCTCATCTTTTCCTGTGCATCGTAATAAATGGACATGAACTCTCTTGCCCGTTTCCCCATGAAGTTGGAGAATTGCAGGAAAAGGCTAATCACCACGACCACCAGACAGACCACTGTCAGCCATACATCCAAAGAGAAAAAGATGACCAGCATCACCGCCACCGTAGCCACTACATTGACCAAATCCGGGATGGTATGGGCGATGAAGCCTTCTATCTTTTCTATGTTCTGGTCCATCGTTTTCTTGATGGCTCCCGTGGAAGTGTTGTTCAAATATCCCAAAGGTAATTTGCCGATATGCTCGGACAGGCGGACACGCAACCCATACAGGATGCGGAAAGCAGCCACATGCGAGGACATCAGGGCGGCATATAGCAATACCAATCCGCCAACAAGCCCTCCAAACGCTATCCATCCCCAACGCATCATGCCCGCTCCGTCCGAAGCGGCAGGATTTGCGCCATGAGATAACAACTCTTTCAAGATTTCATAAACAGCCCAATAAGGCACTAACATACATACCGCACTACCGGCGGACAGCAGACCTGCCAATATAAGCAGGCCTTTCCTTTGTCCCGCTATCTCGAACAGTCGGGACAAACCTTCTTTCTTTTTTGATTTCTCCATTGTTGTTAAGTTATTTTGAAATGATTTTATACCCAAGCAACGAACTGAACTTATAGCACAGCCGCGTCATCCGCCCCAGTATATGCCCGAAGAAGAATCCCCAGCGCGGACGGAAGAACTTCATGTAGTTGGCTTGCTCGATGAGTTGTAAGGTTGGCTCCCATTGTTCCACTAAATGCCCGTCGCTCAGCCCGGAACGGATTTGAGCTTCGTGCTTGCGGAGGGAATCAGGCTTCACTCCGTGCCGGCTCATCATCGTGCCGCACACGTCGAACCACAGTTCGCCTCCCCCGAAACGGATCGCCACGTGATGCAGGAAGGATTTTACTTGCTTCTCGTAGAAGTACATCAGTACCCCCTCCACGATGAAGATAAATTCTGCTTCGGGGTGCTTCCGGCGCAGGTCATCCATCCAGTCGGTTTCCAGCAAGGACGCCGCGATATAGACATTGCCCGGCTGTTCGGGTATCAACTCCCGGCGCAATGCGATGACCTCCGGCAAATCAAGGTCATAAAAGACCGCTTTCCCGTCCCCGATACGCTGGAAACGGGTATCCAGTCCACATCCCACATTGACCACGACCGGATGCGAATGTGCTTTAATAAATCGGCGCACAGCGCAGTCAAAATACCATCCACGCACCACGCATCCCACTTCGCTCAACTTTGCCCCGTCGAACTGGGAATAATCGTATTCCAAACTGTCCGCCAGCCATTCCGCAGTCTTGTCATATAGAATGGGATTATTCCGGCGACTTTCTTTGGCTCTCATGTATAGCGGAATAAGCAATGTTTCCGCTACAATACTCTTAAACTCGTATTTCTGTCTCATATTTTTGGAGTGTTTAATAGTGAACGATATTCAGAATTGTTCATAAAAAAAGGAGGAAACCTCCGTGAAGATTTCCTCCTTACCAACCGTTCTGATGCGGTTGAATGTTCGTATGTACGTTGTCTGTATCTCATATCTTGATAATAGCCCTCCAACCTTGGATTTCAAACAGAATATAATCGTGCAAAATAGCCTCCATCTCTTGCCGGGGTACGGAATGCATCAATAGCTCCTCGAACATCGTGAACATCCATACCGTATGCAAATGAATGATAAAATCGGACACAGCCGTATTGATTTCGGGATGTTTCCGCTGCATGGACGCGAACCACGCCTTAACCAATTCCGTAGAACGGTCGGTATAATTCTCACGGAAGCGTTCCAATGAAGAACCTTGCGCACGGAACAACAGTATTTCCATTAGCGAACGGTGTTTGTCTATAAGCGAAACATATTCGTCAATGCAGGATTTCAGGTATTTTTCCGACCGCATCATCATAATATCTTCGCCCCGTATGCCGTGGTGTTCTTGCAGCATGGCTTCCAAAGCGCACAAAACAGGACGGACCACTTCACGGAATAATTCATCTTTGCTTGTGAAGTAGTTATAGATATTCCCAACACCAACACTCGACAATTCCGCTATTTCGCGCATGGAAGTCTTGGAATAGCCTTTCTTCTCGAATTGCTGTCTGGCAATCGTCAATATCCGACCTCGTATGTCCTCTTTCAGCACTTGCATTTATAACGAACAATGTCTGTTTTTAATTTTTTGCAAAGGTATAAGGCTTGAAATTGTCGGACAATACCTATTATTAGGGATTTTTCTTACCATACATACATCGGATATTTAGTACCGTGAAAAACGCCAATCGCTGCCAAATGCTTCCACGAAACTGCCAACCCATTGTCTGATGCGCGATACCTCTTTACTTTGCATACAAAACCGAGTATCAACATTAAAAACAGTATCGACAATGGAAATTTTGATTATTCAGAAAGAGGCGTTTGAGGAAATGGCGGCAAGGTTCAGCCGTTTCGAGAAACGAATGGATGTCATCCTAACAAAAAATCCGCAATAAAAGAAGCCGACAAAATAGTTCATTGTCGGCTCTTTTTTACTTTCTCGTTTACAACTTCACGCCACGGACTTCCCTGTGCTCAATCCCCGGCCTCCCTATTATAATATGGTCACGGATGCACTCATTGGCGGTGATGTCCGGCTTCGGCACGTTCTCCGCTTTCGGCGCTTCCTGACCGTCGCCCTGTTCCAGCCCTTGTTCGGGTGTTTCTGCATGGGCAGGAGCCAGCTCCAGCTGTATCTTGCGGTCGAGGGCGGCAAGTTCTGATTTCAACTGCTTCAATTCGTCCTCCTTTTTCCATGTCTTGCCCGCTACCTCCTGCAATATCGGCAAGTCCTTTTCCAAAGCCTCATTTTTCGCCTTGTACTGCTCCACTATATTGGGTATGCGCTCCAGAGCGTTCAGGAAGTTCATCGCTGCCGCTTTCGTGTCAGCCATAGCCAACTGCCCATTGTTGTAGTTGTATTTGTAATGTCCCTCCACGACAAAGCGGTTTTGGATGGCGGAAACACCATCTTTCAAAGCAGTCTCGCTGATGACGTATATCGGGAAACCATAAACCTCGCCGATACGGGTGTATAACCCTCCGGTTGTGGCGTTCTTGGCTATTTCCTGCAACTTTGTACCGATTCTCTTTTCGTCCGCACTCTCCAGCCCGTCCAACCTGATGCGGTTGATTTTATGTCCGTACTTGTCGGTTTCTGCACGGGAAAGCAGCGTGTTGTAGTCCTCCGTCATCTTCTCGATGATTACCCTGTTGTTGGCGAATTGTGTCGTCTTTTCATTCAGCTTGCTCTCAGCCTCGTTCCTCGCTTTGGCAAACGATTTTCTTTCCCCTTCCAACGCTGCAATCTTCTTCTCCAGTTTGGCTTTGTCCAAAAGGTCGGTATTGCCGGAAAGAATAGCCATATATTCGGAGAAGTTCATTCCGTTCTTCTCGTCCATAGCACCCTCGTCGATAGTCCTTGCGCCCATCGCTCCGCTTTTGAGCTGGCTGATGAAAGTCTGCTTGCAGTGCAACAGATTGAACTTGTACGAGTCCAACGATTTTTCCACCGCATAGATGATTACATCCACCTTGTCATTGGCATAAAGTTTGGCAATCTCGTTGCCTTTTCTTACCGCCCGTCCGTCCCTTTGGGCAAGGTCGGACGGTCTCCACGGCGTATCAAGGTGATGGACAGCCACTGCCCGTTGCTGGGCATTGACACCGGTACCGAGCATGGAAGTGGAGCCGAACAGCACACGCACTGAACCCTCGTTCATCGCCGCAATGACTGACTTGCGGGCTTTCTCCGACTTGCATTCCTGAATGAAACGGATTTCGTGCGCCGGAATACCGTAGTCCTCTATCAGCTTGCGCTTGATTTCACTATACACGCTCCATTGTCCCGGCTGGAATGTCCCCAAATCGGAAAACACGAACTGCGTGCCTTTCTGTTCATCGAACTTGTGGTAATACTCCGCAATCATTTTGGCGCAATGGCTCGCCTTGTTGTCGGGATGGTCTTCGTATTCGGGGCTTATCATGCGCATGTCGAGAGCCATCTTGCGGGCGTAGTCGGTAGCGATAAGCATTTTCGCCTTTTCCTCGCTTTCCGACAGTTTTTCCCTTCCGAGAATGGTCGCGTCACCCGTTTTTGCGAACTCCATCAGTTTCTTGATGAACTCTTCCTGCTGCGGAGTGGGAGGTATGTTGTATAGTATCTCGTTCTTCTGCGGTCTGTCCACACCCACATCCTCCGCCGTGCGGTAGTCGGTAATCTCGTTGTAGAACATGGCAAGCTCCGGCACTTTGATAAAGTAACGGAACCGCTCTTTCTGCACGATATTGTTCGTCACGTTGAACTCGAAATCGGTCGTCTTCTTGGCGAAGATTGCCGCCCACGCATCAAAGCAACGGATGTCCTGCCGTTCCAATTCCTTCGGACGCAGATACTTGAACAACAGATACAATTCCGTAAGTGAATTGCTGATAGTCGTACCTGAAAGGAAAGTCGCCCCCAAATCCTTGCCCGTCCGCTCCTGTATGGTGCGTATGGCAAAAAGCATATTGAGTGCCTTCTGGCTGCCCTCCTGATTGCCCAGTCCGGCAACACGGCTGTGGCGCGTGTTGAACATCAGATTCTTGAACTGGTGCGACTCGTCCACGAAAATATGGTCGATACCCATCTGCCCGAAATCCACCACATCATCCGTGCGGTGCTCGATGGCGTAGGCAATGCCCTGCAACTTGGCTGCAAGGTTGTGCTTGCGCACCTCTAACCCTTTCAGCATGGCTCTTGATATATCCTTGCCCTGCTGTTTCAGCACTTCGAGGTTTTCTTCCACCGTGTCAAGTTCCGCTTGCAGGATTTTCTGCTGCATCTCCGGTGACTGCGGTATCTTGCCGAACTGGTCGTGCGACATGATCACGCAATCGTAGTCGTTGTTCTTGATGTTGTTAAAGAACTTCACACGATTGGCGGCGGCGAAGTCCTTTTCCGATGCGTAAAGTATGCGGGCGTTGGGATAGGCGGTGCGGTAGCACTCCGCAATCTCCGCCACATTTGCTTTCAGGCCGATAATCATCGGTTTATGTACCAATCCCAAACGTTTCATCTCGTGCGCTGCCATGCACATGATGAGTGTCTTGCCCGTCCCGACCTCGTGGTCGCAGATACCGCCGCCGTTCTGTTTTAACATCCATACGCAATCCTTCTGGCTCGGATAAATCTCATTGATGCCGTACCGCTTGCCGAGAGCCTTCAGGTCGATGTCCGGAAATGTCTGGTGGCTTCCGTCGTACTTAGGCCGCACATAACAGTTGAACTTGCGGTTATACATATCCGCAAGCCGCTGCTTGAATTCCGGAGACTGCGCCTCCAGCCACTCCGTAAAGCCGGAGCGGATCTCGTCAATCTTGGCGTTGGCAAGCTGTATGGCTTCGCTGTCCCGCACCTTGATGTCATTGCCCTTGTCATCCTTGCCGATGCTCTTGTAGATGTCCGGCACGGTGTTGTGAAGGGCATGCTTCAGCAGGTTCATGCCGTCGTACCGCTTGTAATATCCCTTCACGGCAAACTGGTCGTATATCTTTATGTTCTTGTGGCTGCATGTCACGGTGAACTCGTCCACGCTGTCCACGTAGGCTATTTTAATCTCCGTATTATAAAGGTACGACATATACGAGGAGTACATCCCCGTAGGTATCCAACGTTCCCCGAAGTTGAAGTCCAGCTCATCGAACAGGATAGGTTCGGGTATGGACTTTTGCAGGGCTTTGAGCGACTCTTCCGCAGCGTTCATCATCGGGTGCCCGGTCTCTTCATCCTTTTTTGCCTCTATCCAACGGGAAACGGCTTCCGCCTTGCTGACCACATTCCCGGCAATGAAACGGTCTTTAATCTCATAGCAATCCTCCATCGGGTTGTAATAGATGCGTCCTTTGAGCGCCTCAATCAGTTCCGTTTCGCTATTTCCGCAAAGCCCACACACATACTCCATATTCACACCGCCATATTTGTTGAGCGATGCGGTAAGGGCATCTTCGGGTGTCTCCACGCTGACACTCTCTTCATTGGAGAATGCAACCGGATGGTCGAAAATATCCGCTTTCAGGAACAAACCGTTTTCGCCACGTTCTAAAGAAAGGATGTCCCGTCCTGCGGCATCCATCAGTATCATCTTGGCATTCTGTCCGGCATTGAGGTTGCCATATCGCATCACAAACTCATCATAGTGGGTGTTCAGGTTCTCTCTATGCAGCGTATGAGCTTCACGGTGTTCGGCTTCATAGGCATACAGCCGCTCATACGAATTGCGTATCTGGATATAGAGTGCCGCCTTTTCTTTCTGATACTCTTGCAGGTCAAGCGGGTGGAAGGTCGCCCCATAACGGGTGACATCTTTCAGATAGCCGATTTGATAACGCGCCCCGGCAGTATTCATCATGACGAGTGAGCCTTCCTTGAGGTGCTCTTCCATAATCCCCGTGAACGGTCTCGGCTGCATCTCTTCCTCGTGCCTGCGCTGTCTCTCTTCCGGTGTGAGTGCCGCTTCCTCTTCCTGCATCAGCCTTTCCACTTCGTCGATACGCCGTTGCTGTTCCGCTTTGAAACCGTCCTCTACCGGATAGACGGGTACCGCTTCTTCGGGAGCGGATTGCTCCGTAACGGTTTGTTCCCTCGTGGCAAAAAGGTCAGGCTGTGCCGCTTTTTCCTCCCTTATCCTACGGCGAAGCCTCGCACGCCCTTCCGCACCCAAATCCATCATCGCTTCATAAAAACCGTTGATGGGAGGATTGGTGTCCCAGTCAAGCGAGGCGTAAACCGCCTCCTGACGGGCTTCCTCTTCCGTCATATATTCATCTTCCTCCTTCGGAGTATCGGTAGAAACAGGCTGTTTGACTGTTGTATTGCCACTGCCGAACAAGTCCAATGTCGAAGCGGTTGCCGCTTTCTTCGGCTTGGCTGCACTTTTGCCATTGGATTTTTTCTTGGCCGGCTTCGGTTGCGCCTGCCGTTGCTCTTCCACAGTAATTCCGAACAGGTCAAACAAGGTCATCACCGGGGCTTCTATCTCCGGCTTTTCATCAACAGGAACGGCTGGTTCTGGCTCTGCCGCCTTGATGTTTTCCGTTGGAATTTCCTGCTTTACGGTTTCCCCTTGTCCCTTCAGCCTTGCATCACGGATGCCGCCGGAATACAGGCGCATGATCAACCTGTGGTGCAGGTTGTCGTCAAGCAGTTTCTGCAAATGTTCCGCTATCCCTTGCACGCCGCCATCGTGTTTGTAAACCATAGCGGGCTTGCCGTAAGGGTCGGTGTCCAACTTGGCTTCGGTACAGATAATCTGTTCCTCGTGCCGGATAAAATAACTGTTGGTGGCTACGCCTTGCCGTGTCCCGCTCTGAGTAAACAGTTTCTCATCCTCTGTCAGTCCCTCTTTCCTCGTGTCCTTTTGCAGGATGATAAGGTCGCTGCCCACTTCCGTGTTGGCATTTTCCGTAAACAGATTGTTCGGCAGGCGGATGGCGGAAACGAGGTGCGCCTCTTTCAGCATTTCAAGCCGTATCGCCTCATTACGCTGTGCGTTCATTACCCCTTGGGATGTAATGAACGCCACGATACCGCCGTCCCTGACCGTATCAAGTCCTTTCAGGAAGAAATAGTTGTGTACGGCTTTTTGTGCCGACTTTCGTCCGGAGCTGCCGCTTGATGCGAAGGTGGGGTCGAACACAGCCATTTCCCCAAACGGGATGTTTGAAACGGCAAGGTCAAAAGAACCGTTGAAAGGCTTTTCAATCTTTTCAAAGCCTTCCACACGGATCTTTTCGCCCGGGTAGAGATGCGAGAGCAGCTTGCCCGTGAGCAGGTCTTTTTCAAACGCCATCACATCGGCCTGCGGCGATTGCTCCTTGACGGACAATATGAACGCGCCCATCCCCGCCGAAGGCTCAAGCACCTTCGACGGGGTAACATTGTACTCCTTCAATACGGTTACAAGAGTGTCCGTTATCTCCTTCGGGGTATAGAAAGCGGTCAGCACGGAGGATTTCAACGAATCCACATAACGTTTGTATTCCGTATCGTCCTTGCTGTTATCACGTATCAGACGATGCAGTTCCACCGTCATCGGGAACAGTTCGAGGTCGGATTTCGCCCAATCCACGGCATCGGTCAGTGAGGAGGCGGGATTGAGGATGCATTTCAATCCCCCAAAACCACAGTAGCGGCTGATAATCTCCCTTTCTTCGGGGGTAGCCGACCTGTGTTCCCTGTCCAGCACAAACGCTGTCCGTATAGCCTCGATGTTTCCCCGCAGTCTCTCCTTGCGGTTAAATGCCATACTCGTCAAGATAAATGGCTACGGCTCCGGTCAGTTCCGTGTAAAGGCTGTCATACTCGGGCGACCGGGCGAAGTCGTCTGAAAGCGGATAACCAGAGAAGATTTCCTTGAATTTGGGAAGCAGTTTCAGCGTGAGCAGGCGCACCTTCTCAGGCGGAACGTTATCGGAAAACTCACTCTCCAGCACGTCTGCAAGCGTGCGGTACTCGGAGAAGTGAAGCCCTTGAAGGAGGGCTTGCATCGCCAGTTCCTGCGCCCCCTCTACGGGATAACCCACAAGGCGGGCTTGCTCGAAAGTGTCGGAGGCAAGTTCATCGCGCACCGCAATGAAGTCCGCATCGGCTGTTTTGTCGGGATGGTTCTCTTTGAGATATTGAAGCAGGTACAGCCCGTAATAGGACAATACCGCAGATTGATTTTTCTGTTTCATTTTACTCGGATTTAGTGGATTTATTGATAATTTTGCATGAGAACAAAAATGGCAGTTTATGAAAAGTCTATTTTTTGAATGTGGAATAGAAATTTGTGATAATCCTGTAAAAGTCAAATTTTACAAGGAAGACGGTAATAATGATTTTATTTCCGGTTTCTATTTTGAGTTATCTCATTTTCTTAAATCAAAGGAAGATATAGACGTTTATCGTCATCCGTCTAACTATGGGAAAACGATGGAAGAATGTATTTTTACACTTCGTCAATATGTTTCTCGATTTAACAATGTTGATAAAATAGAAGCTAACACAGATTTCTAACAAAGTAGAAAAAAGGCACTCGGTATCCCTCCGAGTGCCACCACTAAATCCGCAGTAAAACAGATTTCGACCATTTGAGGGGAAACAGTTTATCCTACGAATCAGTGGCAAAGTTACTAATTTACTTTCTTTTCCTGCCCGTCTTTCCCGTTTTCTTCTTCTCTTTGGGGAATTCGAAAACCGTATTGAAATCCCCGTCAAAGGCGACAATGGCACTGAACGGCTTGCCCTGCTTGCTTCGGAATCCGTTGAGCAGTTTGGTCTGCCCGTTTTTCAACAGGTCGGTCATCTCCGTGTCGGAAAGTGTCTTTCCGGCTATCTGACGGAATATTGGCAGACCGCAGTCCGCATTGTCGCAGCGCACGACCTTTCCATAGAACTGCATATTCCCGTTTCCGCACTTCGGGCAGCAGCATCCGGAATCCTTGTGCCCGAAAAGCTTGTCGCAGGCGAGCAGTTCGGTCGTGATTTTACGGGTATAGGCTTCAATGTCCCTCATGAACGCTTCTGCCGGAAGTTCGCCCCGTTCAATCTTGGCGAGTGCAGCTTCCCATTCGCCTGTCATTTCCACATTGGCGATATTCATGCCCTTTACTATTGAATAGAGGGCAAGCCCCTTTTCAGTAGGAGCGAGGAATTTTTTGGAGCGCACGATATACTCCCGTTCAAGCAGTGTCTCGATAATCGCCGCACGGGTGGCAGGCGTGCCGATACCGCAGTCCTTCATCGCCTGACGCATCTCCTCGTCCTCAATTTCCTTTCCGGCAGTTTCCATTGCCGCGAGCAAAGTGGCTTCCGTATGAAACGATTTGGGCTTTGTCTTGCCCTCGGTCATCGAACAGCCCATAATCGGGAGGCTGTCGCCTTCTTTCCATTCCGGCAGGGCTGTCTCTTCCTGTTCTTCCCGATACACGCTCCGCCATCCTGCCTGCTTGACGATACAGCCCTTCGCCACGAACTCCACACCGCCGCATTCGGCTTTCACGGTGGTTACGTCCTTGATGCACTTTTCGGAAAATGCCTCCAGCATACGCCCGACAATCATATCGTAAATAGCGGTCTCTTCTTTGGCGAACAACAGCGGTTTCACGCCCGTAGGCAGGAGGGCATGGTGGTCGGTTACTTTCGTGCCATCCACGCTACGGCGTGTAAGCTGTTTCATCCTGCCTGCAACGGCATCCCATTTCGGGTTGTTTTTCAATCCTTTCAGGAGGGCGGGAATACCCGCGAACACATCTTCCGGAATATAGCGGCTGCCTGTCCTCGGATAAGTAATGAGCTTCGATTCGTAAAGTTTCTGCGCGATGGCGAGCGTCTGCTCCGCCGTGAAACCGTGTTTGGCATTGGCTTCTTTCTGCAAGGTGGTGAGGTCATACAATAGCGGCGTGTCCTGCACGGTCTCTTTGCACTCCACGGAAAGTACGGTCGCTGTCCGGCTCTCTTTCAGCATATTATATACTTCGGCGGCATCAGCCTTCACATTCCATTTCTCCACGGACGAGAATTTGGCCACGCTGTCCGCATCCTTTCCCCGTGTGGAGAAATGGGTCTGGAACACATCCTGCGGAACGAATCTCTTGTTTTCCCAAAAACGGGCGCATACCATCGCCAATGTCGGGGTCTGCACACGCCCCACGGAGTATGTACCACGCCCTGCGGCTACCGTGAGGGCTTGCGTGCCGTTGATGCCCACGAGCCAGTCCGCTTCGCTGCGGGACTTGGCGGCGAGATAGAGGTTGTCATATTTCTCTCCGCTTTCCAGATTTGCCAATCCCTCACGGATAGCCTTGTCGGTCAGCGAGCTGATCCACAGGCGGTCGAAAGGCACGTTACAGCCGATATGATGGTACAGGTAGCGGAAAATCAACTCTCCCTCACGCCCCGCATCGGTCGCCACGATGATGCGGTCGCTGCCGTTGAACAGCTTGGTGATTACACGGATTTGTTTCAGTACCCCGCTGTCGGCTTTGTAACCTTTCTCGGTACGGACCTGACGGGGAACGAGCAGGAACTCATCGGGAATGACTGGCAGGTTGTCCCTGCGGAAGCCCTTGATGCCGTAGCCGTCAGGCAGTGCTGGCTGCACCAAATGGCCGAAAGCCCATGTCACATAGTAGCCGTTGCCATACATATAACCGTCTTCGGGTTTTGTCGCGCCCACCAATCGGGCGATTTCACGAGCCACGCTCGGTTTTTCTGCAATGATTGTCTTCATATTCTTCTTGTTTTACTTTATGGATTTAGTGGTGGTTTTACATCTCTTGCTGCGCCTGTGGAGTTTCCTCCGTGTCGGTCTTTCCCTTCTGCCCCTCCCGTAAGCGGCGCAGTATTTTACGGTCGTAATAAATGTGGTAGCCGTCCTCGGTGTAGTATTGCCTCTCATCAATCTCCGTGTCAGGATTTGACTTTTGAAGCAATGAACCTCCGAGCATGATGCAGCACATCAATAACAGAAAGACGATAAAAAACGCTGTCATGCTCTTGGGCCTTTGTGTCTGTTTTGCTGCCGCTGTCCCTGTTGCTGCCGTTCTCGCTGTCTTTCGTTGGCAGGAGCGGTCTGTCCCTGTTGCAGCGGCTCTTTGATATGCTTTGTCGCCTCGTTGGTTTTGCCCTCGTTGTTCACGGCAACCTGTGTGCGGCTCTCATTGGACGGAGCGACAACCTGTCCGCTGTCAGGATTGGAGCTGTAACGCTTGGGACGGCCCTCTTTCACGTCAAATTTGAGGTACATGGTAGCCGGCTTGCCCTCCTTGTCGGGTATGTTTTCCAACCGGATGGCTTTTCCGGCGACGTAATCGGCTTTCTGTTGGTCGGTAAACTTCACGCCTTTCCATTTCCCGATAGGCTTGATATTGCCGTTCCCGTCCGTCCATTGACGGGTGTTCCTCTTTTTTTCCTGACCGTTTCCCTGCGTGTTGTTTTCTCCCTGTCCTCTTTTTTGCCCTCGCTGTTCGCCCTGCCAGATCGGTGCGCTTCGTGGTACGAACTCCACGCTGCGGTCGATGGCATTGACTTGAAGGACAGTCTGGAACTTGCGTCCGTTGTTCAGCTCGATTTCCTTGCGGACATAGCCGCCGGATTTCAGCAGGTTCCTTTCATTCTCGTTGATTTCCGTCTTGCCGATTTTATCCGTGATACGCACCTTGTTTGCCGGGGTGTCTTCGATTTTGTTGGTAAATCGGTCTATGCTGATAAAGGAGGGGACTATTTCGCCCGTCTCCTTATCTATCAAGTTCACCACACGGCCGAGGTTGCCTGTCTGACGGAGGGCTTTCTTGTCGTCTTCCGTGAAAGTGTACCCCTTGTGAGGCTCGTCCAGACGGGGTTCCTTGCGTACAAAGTCGGGAACGAAGTCCACACTCCCGTCAGGCATCTTCTTCAATTCCAGCTTTGCGCCAAGCTCATGCCGCTCTCCCAATACCTCCACCCGTACCGTCAGCGGTTCGGACTTGCGGTAGTTGAGCAGTTTTTCAAGGCTTTTTGACGCCACAAGGTCATCACGGGTCAATCCGTACAAAGCCTCGAACTTGTCCCAGTCTATCTTGCTTTCGTCTATGGGTTGGTAGCCTTTCTTTTCGGATGCATTCTCCTGTTCCTTTTCGGGTTGATTGTTTTCTTTTTCCATTTCCTTTTCTGTTTGGGTTGCTTGTTGGTTCTCGTTTTTCTGTTCTTCCGTTGCCGCCTTCTCGTAGGCGGAGGTGTCCACCTTGTGAGGGGCGAGCAGTTCCGCGTTGGCGAGAGGGTCTTTGAGCAGTTCCTTCATTACATCCAAGAGTTTCTCCGCCTGATCCGCCGCTATGCGGTAAAAGCCGAAGCGCGAAGGGTCTTTGTACTGACGAAAGAAATTCTTGAAGAAGTTGTCGATGACATCGCCGTGGCGGTCGAATGTCATGAAGTCCTTTGAGTGTTCCGGTTTTGCCGGGACGGTTCTGGGCGACCCGTCTTTGTGGAGTTCGCCCACGACACCGAGCTGTCCCGTCTTTTCGTCACGGACGAGCAGGATGTCTTTTTCGTCTGTTTTCTTTGCCATGATGGTCTTATTTTTTGAATGATACATTGATACGGGCTTTGAACTGCCCGATATTCTCTTTCTTGAAATTTCTCATATATTTCTCGATGAAGTCCAGCACATCGGACTCCTTGTAGTAGGTCTTGTGCCACAGACAGTGGTAGGCAAGCGCACCGGAACTGCGGTAACGCTGCAAGCTGCGCTTGCTGACCTGAAGCAGGAGGCACAAGTCCTGATTGTCGAACAGCCGCTCACCGTCCAGCAGTTTCACCTCCTTCAAATCGGAGGGGAGATTGCTCCCCGTCAGCGAGGCGATAAGCCGCTCGTGCCTGTCAAGGCGGTCGAAGACTTGCCGGGTGAACTCCTTGAATGTGTCCTTGTCGAGCGTCTCCATAGGCATTACTCCTGCGTTTCACGGTTACTGGATTTTTTGCCGCCCATGCGGGCTTTGTAGTTATGTTTGAACTCGTCCAGCTTCTCCGGATTGCCGATGACGATTCCATCCCTGATGAAGCGTTCCACCTCTTTGATATGGTAGCGGCAGTTGTGCCCGACAATGGAATAGGCGATGCGCCCCTCGTCCCTCATGCGTTGCAGGGTGCGGATACTCACGTTCAGCATGACCGCCACCTGACGGGTCGTGAGCCATGCCGCAGTTCTGTCGTTCTGTTCCTGACGCTGTTTTTCCTGTCTCTCTACATAGGCGGATATTCTGTCAATCCGACCTATCAGTTCCTTGTATGCGGAACTCTCCAATGTTATGATTTCCATACGCTTTGTTTTTAATTACACTGCAAAATTCCGAACAAGGCGGAAGACGGGCACGGGACTCACACGTGACTCACGTGAGATTTTTATTGAGATTGTCACTGTTGGCTTGCGGCAACGGTGCCAAAGGCTGCCACAGACGGGGATATGGGCGGGACAGGATGGCTCTTGACCTACTTTTGCCGCAAACTCAAAATCTGAAAAAATATGGAAGTAGTCATTATTGAGAAAAGGACTTTTGAGGCGTTGCTCACGGATGTGGCCACGCTGATGGAAAAAGTGAACGGGCTTGCCCGTATGTGTAACGACCGCAGGCTGTCAAACTGGCTGGACGGGGAAGATGTGTGCCGGATGCTCCGCATCAGTCCGCGCACCTTGCAGACTTTGCGGGACAACCGCCTGATTGCCTGTTCGCAGGTCAATCGCAAGTTTTTCTACAAGCCGGAAGAGGTGGAACGGGTGCTTCCGCTTGTGGAGTGCTACCGTGCCAAGAGTGATACATAATCCGAATATGTTTGACTGCCACTAAAATCCGATGAAGTATGAATGACAGAGTATTGACCGCAGAAGACGAGCCGTTGGCAACGCTTCTGCAAAACATCCGAAAAACCACAAAAAAGGCTGTGAAATTGACCGATGAGTACCGACCGCCACTTAACGGGGAACGCTATCTGACCGACAAGGAAGTGGCGGAACGGCTTAAAGTCAGCCGCCGGACATTGCAGGAATACCGCAATGCACGGCTAATCCCCTTTATCGTGTTCGGAGGAAAGGTCCTCTACAAGGAACACGACATAGAATTATTGCTTAAAGAAAACTATCGCAAGGCGATACGGTAAAAAAGAGAGACGGACAACCCGAAAAAGTTGTCCGTCTTTCTTTTGCGCCATGCATTAACAATAGAAACCGCTCCTCAAATGAAGTATTATCGGTTGTTGTTCTTTGGGTTTCCGTGTAGCCATTCGCACCAGCCATTTGCGGAACAGGCTTGTGTAATAGGTGTCAAAACGGTAGGCGACAGGGATTATAAGCTCCATACTATATACTTCCACGCTTGCACGGTCATTGACACGGACACATCGGCACACCTCATAGTCATTCAGCGTGTCTGTTTTCAAAATACTACGGATAGCACTGTTTACCGATGCCGCTGTAACATTGAACAATTCGGCAATCTCCGCCGCACTCATCCAAACATCTTGTCCGGTTGTGCGGACTTCCTTTCCTGTTGTTTCTATAATATCCCGTTTCATATCCGTACTTTTAGAGAGTGTCGATTACATACTCGTTTATACTGTTGAGACGGGCAGAAAGATTATCCATATCACGGTTCAGTTTTTCTTTTGTCATCTTCGCGTATATTTGTGTGGTCTTTATGCTCTTGTGTCCCAGAATGGAACTTACGGTTTCAATGGGTACTCCGTTGGAAAGGAAAATAGTCGTAGCCGCCGTATGACGGCTCAGATGCCAAGTGATATGTTTCGAGATTCCGCACCGTTTGGCTACAGACCTGATACCTTGCAAGCAAGTCATGTAATGGGGTACGGAAAAGATTTTTCCATCTTCGCAGAGTCCGCGATATTTGGCAAGTATCTTCAACGGGATTTCCAACATCTTGATGTCGGAGCGCACCTTTGTCTTCTGGCGGTTGATTGTTATCCAAAGATGTTCATCGAAATAGGTGCAGATATTGTCTTCCGACAAATTTTTCATGTCACTGAAAGAAAGCCCAGTGAATGTGCAGAACAGGAAAAGATCCCGGTAAAGTTCCTGTTTGGCGTTTTTCAGTTTTCCGTTTATCAGGAGTTGGATTTCTTCTGTCGTAAGGAATCCTCGTTCTGTCTCTTCTTTCTTGATTTCATATTCACGGAACGGGTCTCTTGTCAGCCAGCCATTGTTGATGGCAACTGATACCATTGTCCGAAGCGGACAGGTATAAATCCATACGGTATTGTTGCAGCAATGCTTGTCCGTGCGGAGAAACATGTCGAAGTCCGTGATGAACGCAGGCGCAAGTTCTTTCAGCGCAATGTCGCTCACATGGTATCGTTGGTTGAGGAACTCTTTCAGATGCTTGTAAACAACCTGATACTTGTTCAGACTTTTGGGGGATTTCATTCCTGCCTTGACGAGTTTCTCGTAATCCTCATTATACTGCTCGAACACTTTCATCAGCGTGTGCTGCCGGTGTTCCAGTCCCAATAAAGCGTTTTTTACCTTCTCTGCCGTTACATAGTTATCCCTGTCAAGGATTTCCTGATAATGGCTGTTGATTTTTACACGGATTTTATCCAACATACGGTTGGTCTCCATAGCCACCGCGCTGCGCCCCGTTGCCCGTCCGGTTTTCGTGTCCCAGAGTTTTGGGTCTATGGTCAGTTTACAACTGAATTGTGTTTGTGTCCCGTCAATCGTGATACGGCCCATTACAGGAACAGTTCCGTCTTTCCTTACTACCTGCCGTTTGAGGTAGAAAATGATAGCAAATGTACTTCTCATAACTCTACAATTTTTGGTTTCAAAATTACTTTTAGTAGAGTTATAGGCTGCTACGCAAAACGCTGACTATCACAGAATAGAAATCTGGTGATTGACTTTCTTACGGTATTGGGTCTGCCATACCTCAAAAATGGCTAATTTTGTATCCGAATTGCTGCCCGTTTGCTTCCTTTGCTGCCCGATTTCGGGTTACAAGATGGGGTTACGGTTTGGAAATGCAGCTCCGGTTTAACCTGTCTTTTTTGTGCCTTCGGCTGACTTAACCGATTTTTGTCCCAAAGTCCTAAAAACCTTATTATAAACTAATCCGCTTCATATTTCCCAATCTCGGCTTTTCTGTTTATCTTTGTTATATAAAATTGAACATTATGATAGTTACTGAAGCTCATCTTATTTATTTTTCGCCTACCCACACATCTAAACAAGTAGGTGAAGCAATTGTTCACGGAATAGGAATAACTAATTTTTCAACGACCGATTTAACCTTAAAACCGGTTGAAGAAATGGAGCTTCCGACTTCTGCATTGGCTGTTGTGGTAGTTCCTGTATATGGCGGACATGTAGCTCCGTTGGCAATGGAGCGTCTGGAAAGTATCCGGGGTAACGATACTCCGATAGCATTGGTGGTGGTTTATGGTAATCGTGCTTATGAGAAAGCTTTGACGGAACTGGATGCCTTTGTTTTGCTGAATGGATTTAAGGTAATTGCCGGGGCGACTTTTATAGGTGAACACTCTTATAGCAGTGCGAAATATCCGATTGCGGCAGGGCGTCCTGACTCTAATGATTTGGAATTAGCAGTGGAATTCGGCAAGAAATTGAAAGCCAAAGTAGAAGCAGCTTCCAGCCTGGAAACTCTTTATCCGATTGATGTCCGGGCTATTCCCCGGCCGCGACAACCTTTTTTTCCGTTATTTCGCTTTTTGCGTAAGGTGATAAAACTACGTAAGAGCGGTGTGCCTTTGCCGCGTACACCGTGGTTGGAAGACGAAAGTCTTTGTACGCATTGTGGTGCATGTGTACGTCATTGTCCGACAGGCGCCATATTGAAAGGTAATGAAACACAAACGGATGCAGAAAAGTGTATTAAGTGTTGTGCTTGTGTTAAATCATGTACGCAACAGGCGAGAGTGTATGATACTCCGTTTGCTGTGTTGCTTTCGCAGTGTTTTACCCGGCAGAAAGATCCGAAAACAATCTTATAGTCTATCAATAAAAATCCTCTTTCGCACGCTGAAACCGAATAACGGAAAGCAAGCGGAAGAGGAATTGGCACATTATTCCTCGTTAATCTTTAGGATGATTACTCTTTTTGTGTTCCCGTCTATTCGAAAACGATTGTCGGTCCGTTCTCCTATTACCCAAGCTATTTTGTCCCCGCAGCATAGAATCCATTGTTGTTCTTTCCGGATGACGGAGAATTTTCTGTCTGTCAGGTAGTCGCTTACTTTTTTCTTTCCTTTCATTCCAAAAGGGATAAAGGTATCTCCCGTCTGCCATTTTCTTAAGCTGAGTTTTTCGACTAATTTGTCAGCATCAAAGTAGGCAATGTGTTTGTCGCGGGAAATAATAAAATCCCTTGTGTATTCTCTTTCTTCTCTGATTAGTTTGAAAGGAGGGTATTCTTTTTCTTCCTTTTTGTCTATCAGCAGATATTCTCTGTCTTTCGTTACTCTCCAACCTTCTTTGCTTATAAATTGTTTGCCTGCTTGTTTATTTAATGCAGTCAGAATGTTTTTAGTTTGTGCCGGGTTGAATCCCAACGGATAGAGTATTTCGAATAGCAGTGTTTCCGGGGCGGGTTCGTTTAGCAATGCAGTGATACGGATATTGCCTTTTTCCATTATCCGTTGTTTCCCTTCATCTATACCTTTATTATATATACGCACTACATCGTTCAGATAATTACTGGTATCGATAATATGTTCTTTTGCTGCCGGATTAATTTCCTGCATAAGTGGCAACAGGTTCAGACGTATTTTGTTGCGGGTGTATTCGTCTTGCAGATTTGTACTGTCCGTCACGTATTGCTGACCGGTGCTTTGCAGGTAATCAATAATTTCTTTTCGGTCGATACATAAAAGCGGCCGCGCGATATCTCCGTTTTTAGGCCGTATTCCCAATAATCCGTTTATTCCTGTCCCACGTATAAGATTAAGCAATACCGTCTCTACGCTGTCATCTTGATGGTGAGCCACGGCGATGACATCGGCATTTGTCTGTTTTTTTATCTCTGCAAACCAGCGATAGCGCAATTCACGCGCTGCCATTTCAATCGATATTTTATTCTCGGTTGCATATTGTTCTGTCTCGAAATGCACAATATGCAAGGGTATTTTCATTGTCGCACATAAATCCCGAACGAACCGTTCATCCCTGTCTGATTCTTCCTTCCGTAGATGGAAGTTGCAGTGTGCGGCTTCGCAATTATATCCCAATGTATGAAGAATGTGTAACAATGCCACCGAATCGGCACCACCGCTCAATGCTACGATAATGTGGGCATTTGAAGAAAATAAATGCTCGTTATCAATATATTGTGCAACCTTTTTACGTATCATGTTGCAAAGATAAACATATTATAAATAATTTATAAAATGATTCGAATAATAAAATTAAACCGGTCTGATTGTTGTAACATTTGGCGTGTCGTTTCGTGTGAAAAGTATCTCTATTTAAAAACATTCTAAATAATTTGTATCGTAGAAACTTATCCGTTATCTTTGCAGAAAATTAATAGAACAAAGTATGCGTTTGTCCGAATTAAGAACAGGAGAGAAGGGTGTTATTGTTAAGGTACTCGGCCACGGAGGCTTCCGTAAGCGTATTGTCGAGATGGGTTTTATCAAAGGTAAGACCGTAGAAGTATTACTCAACGCCCCCCTTAAAGACCCCATTAAATACAAAGTATTAGGTTATGAGATTTCGCTTCGCCGGCAGGAGGCCGACATGATAGAAATCATCAGTGAACAAGAAGCGGCAGAACAGGTGCATCAGCATCAGGACTATCATCAAGGCATAAGCGAAAATGTTTATCCGGGTGAGGAAGAGTTGAAGCGGTTGGCACTTGGGAAGAGAAGAACTATTAATGTAGCTTTGGTTGGTAATCCGAATTGTGGAAAGACTTCTTTGTTTAATCTCGCATCCGGTGCTCACGAGCATGTGGGTAATTATAGCGGAGTGACTGTCGATGCTAAAGAAGGGTATTTTGACTTTGAAGGTTATCATTTTAAGATAGTCGATCTCCCCGGTACTTACTCTCTTTCGGCCTATACACCCGAAGAAATTTATGTGCGCCGGCATATCATTGATGAAACTCCGGATGTGATCATTAACGTTGTGGATTCTTCCAATCTGGAGCGTAATCTCTATCTTACGACTCAGCTTATCGATATGAACGTCCGCATGGTTATTGCCCTTAATATGTATGACGAACTTGAGTCCAGTGGCAATACTCTCGATTATCGATTGCTGAGCAGACTTTTCGGCGTGCCTATGGTTCCTACTGTTTGTAAAAAGAATTTAGGTATCGATCATCTGTTCCATGTTATCATCAATCTTTATGAAGGGGGTGATTTCTTTGATAAAAATGGAAATATAAATCCGGAAGTTGCAAAAGAACTGCAAGACTGGCATCGTACCCACGTAGACGAAACCCATCACGAAGAACATTTGGAAGATTATGTTCATCCTCATAAATCGGGGGAACGCGTGTTCCGTCATATTCACATCAACCATGGCCCTGATTTGGAGAAAGCCATTGATGCGGTAAAAGAGGAAATCTCGAAAAATGAAGCCATCCGCTCTAAATATTCCACTCGTTTTCTTGCGATAAAACTTTTAGAAAACGATCCTGATGTTGAACGTATTATTCGTACGTTGCCCAATTCGGAAGAAATTATCCGGATACGCGATAAGGCAGCGAAACGTATCATGGTTGCATTGAATGAAGATAGCGAATCTGCTATTACCGATGCAAAATATGGTTTTATTAGTGGTGCATTAAAAGAGACATTTATTGACAATCATCAGGAGAAGGCGCAGATGACGAAGGTCCTTGATGCCATCGTGACACATCGTGTGTGGGGATATCCCATCTTTTTCCTTTTCATGTATATCATGTTTGAAGGTACTTTTGTGCTTGGGGAGTATCCGATGATGGGAATTGAATGGTTGGTAGAGGCGTTAGGGAGTCTGATCAATAATCATATGGGCGAGGGGCCGTTGAAAGATATGTTGATAGATGGCATTATTGGTGGAGTAGGCGGGGTGATCGTCTTTTTGCCTAACATCTTGATCCTTTATTTCTTTATTTCCCTTATGGAAGATTCCGGATATATGGCTCGTGCAGCTTTTATCATGGATAAAATAATGCATAAGATGGGACTTCACGGCAAATCGTTTATTCCTCTTATTATGGGATTCGGATGTAATGTTCCCGCTATCATGGCTTCCCGTACCATAGAAAACAGGAAAAGCCGTCTTGTAACGATGCTTGTCAATCCGTTGATGTCCTGTAGCGCCCGTCTTCCGATTTATTTGTTGTTGGTAGGCGCTTTCTTCCCGAACAATGCAGGATTGGTATTGTTTTCTATTTACTGTATCGGTATTTTGCTGGCAGTGCTGTTGGCTCGTTTGTTCAGCAAGTTTTTGGTTAAGGGTGATGATACTCCGTTTGTGATGGAACTGCCGCCTTATCGTATGCCTACAATGAAAGCTATTTTCCGTCATACGTGGGATAAAGGTGAACAGTATCTTCGTAAGATGGGAGGAATTATAATGATTGCATCTGTCATTATCTGGTTCTTGGGGTATTATCCCAATCATGATGCTTATGAGACGGTTGCCGAACAGCAAGAGAGCTCTTATATAGGGCAGATCGGAAAAGCAATCGAGCCGATAATCGAACCTATGGGATTTGATTGGAAGTTGGGCATTGGTCTGATTTCCGGAGTTGGTGCGAAAGAATTGGTGGTTAGTACGCTCGGTGTGCTTTATACAAATGATGCTAATGTGGATGATACCACTTTAGGAGAGCGGATTCCGATAACTCCGTTTGTCGCTTTCTGTTATATGTTGTTTGTGTTGATATATTTTCCATGTATTGCTACATTTGCAGCTATAAAACAGGAGTCGGGAAGTTGGAAATGGGCATTTTTCACGGCGGGGTATACCACTGTATTGGCATGGGTATTGACTTTTGCTGTTTATCAGATAGGAGGATTGTTTTTATGACCTGGGATTGGCAGGAATGGGTCGTTGCTTTACTAATAGTGTTATGCGTGGCTCGTATGGTATATGGGATTTATAATTTTTTTCGCAGTACGAAAAATAATGAAAATCCTTGTGCAAGTTGCGCAAGTGGCTGTGAATTAAAGCGTCAGCTCGATAAGAAGCAACAAGAGTGCAAAGTCACTAAAAAACATCCAAAGAAAAATTGCTGTGGATAGTTTGGTAGTTTGAAAATTTATACTACCTTTGCAACCGCAAATGGGAAATAAGGTTCCTTGGATGAGTGGCTTAGTCAGTGGTCTGCAAAACCATGTACGGCGGTTCGAATCCGCCAGGAACCTCAATAGTAAAGCGCTAATTACTGATAAATAAGTAATTAGCGCTTTTTTATTTTAAGTCTTGAAGTGGCACTACAATATTCCGGGGTCAACGTAAAAATCTGAGGGGTAAATTTAAAAATTAGTATTTTTGCCTTCAAATTTATTTAGTATGGATTCCAATGGTTATCGCTTTTTGCTTCCTGAAGGTACTTTAGATTACTTTGATCTTGTAGATGTGCAGGAAACCTGTTACAGATTCTATCAAGAAGGATATTAATGAACTGAAAGGTAGGGTTCAGTATTATGAGGGGAAAAGTATAATAGGGAACAATCAAATCTAACCATAGGTTACAATTGTCTTATGGTTATGGAACAGATATTTAATGAGGAACAGCAGGAAAAAGCGCAATTCATTTCGAATCATCCTTTGGCTAAGTTATCGGACTTGCGCTCAAATGAAATAAAAGATTTGGCGACAGTGTAGTGTTGCTATTCAGGCAAGATTGACGGTAATGGTTGTGCTTTCCGACTGTTGACGAATTTATACTTCTTCTCAATAGCTACGTTGTTATTACCTTGAAGGGTAGTAATGATGCCAAAATTGACTATTGTAAGGCATTGGAAAAGTCACACACGGAACATTCGACGGAAGGCTTTCAGCAGTTGGTTGTTGAAGTGGAGATAGCTGCTTTGCAGAGGTATTTGTCTATCATAGCTTAACAGGTTATTTGAGAAGAAGTAAATTGTAGACATATGGATATTAAGGATAAAATAACTCAAACCCTCATAGGTATAACTGCTCAATTGCAGGAAATAAGTTCAGAGTTCTATATTATAGGTGCGTCTGCTATGATTTTGTCGAATATAAAGATAGGAGAAACATCAGATATTGATATTCTGACAACTGAAATGAATGCATCTAAGTTGCAATATTTACTGAAAGCGTATATGGAAGTTTCCCCTGAAACCAAAGAGAATGATTTATTTCACTCTAATTTTGCCAGATTTAATCTTCCTCTAATGGATATAGAGGTCATGGGAAACCTCCAAGTCAAGAAGAATAATATTTGGCAACCTGTTTGTGTACAAGAATATAGAGAAGTTTCAGTTGGAAAAATGATTGTCAGAATACCAACAATTGAAGAGCAAAAAAGAATTTTATCTCTTTTTGGTAGAGAAAAAGATTTAAAAAGACTTCAAATATTGAATCAGTACTCTTTATGATGTGTCATATAGGGAGTATCATTGGATATCAGATTATATTATAATGGAGCAGACTCTCCGGAAAGGAGAGATTCTATATTTATCAGTACCTGTATAATTATTCAAGTACTTGTTTCTCAGCTTTTAAAGATGAAGTACATTTTATCATAGGAGTGTATTTCAGCCCATCGGTTTCTTGCTTTTCATTTATTTTTGAAAAGCCTAAACTTTCGTAGAACCTCACAGCATAGGATGAAGAATTTACAGTTATTTTGTCTGCTATTTGATTTGCATAAGCATAGTCGAACAATTTTCTGCCTATACCTTTGCGATGATGGTCGGGATTTATAAAAAACAGAGAGATATGTGCACCGTTGAGCTTAGTCCCGATAATACCGATAAGCTCATTGTTATCAAAAGCTCCGCAAACAGTGAGTTCATTCATCAGCTTTTTGTTGTGGATGAACTTTTTAAATGTTTCTAATCCGTTGGTGTCAAAGTCGGTTGTTCCGCACTTGGTAAATACATCAAGTGATAGTGCAACCGCTTTGTCATATTCCTCATGATTTAATTGTCGGATATTCATACTTTATTTTGTTAAATTCTTCGCCATCCAGTAATTAGTCAGACAAAGCTGATTAGCCCTGCGCTTTTGTTCTACTTCTACTATGTAACCCTGTTTCTCAAAAAAAGGACGGGCGGTTATGCTTACTTCTGATGTAATGCGCATAATCCCTTCTTTAATAGCATATCGTTCTATTTCTTCCAAAAGCATAGTTGCGATACCTTTACCTTGAAAGTCTTTGTGGACGAACATAGAGTGTAGGTATCCTTGTGGGGTGATGGATGAGAAACCTACGAGTTGAGACTGCTGATTAACGGCAACAATAAAATAGTGAGTTTCTATCATCTTTCCTATTTTGGAAAGATCATCTCCGCACGATGCCCAGTCTTCAACTTCCTCTTGTGAATAATCATGCCTGTTTATTACAAGTACGGTATTTTTATATAAATCCTTTAGCTCAACGATGTCCGATTGTTGTGCTACTCTGATCGTGAAATCTGTTTTCATTTTCTATTTTGAATCAGTGATTGAATGTTAGAACGTATATCTGCTTTTCCGAAATGTCCTTAAATACTTCTTCTTCAAAACTTCCAAACTTGTGGATGATATTAAATCCGGCCCATTTCAGATATGAATCTAATTCCTGAGGGAAAAATAATCTCATATCCATATTTTGAATTGAATGAAACTCACCATTTATAAAATAATGCCATTTTATACGGTTTATTTGAGTTGCATTTTCATAATGCATTATTTGTTTTATCAATACTTCCCTACCATCATTGGTTGTATATTCGGCAATTACTTTTTGTTCTTTTTCGCTTTCGACAATATACTGAATATTGGGATTAAAGCAGTCTAACAGAAATAATCCTCCTTTTTTGAGATGATTTTCAACACTCTTTAGTGCTTTAAATAAATCTTCATTTTTATATAAATGATGGATTGAATTGAAAGGAATAAAGATAAGGTCGAATTTCTCTTGTAAATTTAATGTCCTGATGTCTGCTTCAATAAAATTGATCTCTAATCCTGCTTCGAAAGCTTTTATTTTTGCTTGCTTCAGCATTGATGGAGTGTAATCAACTCCACTGATATGGTATCCGTCTTTTGCGATTGGAATCGTAAGCCTGCCTGTGCCACAGCAGAGTTCAAGTATTTTAGCATTCTTGTTTTGAGGTAACCACTTCTTATAAAATTGCAAGTCAGATAAGAAGATGTTTAATCCATCATACATATTTGCGTCATAAATCAAATCACCAACTCTATAATCTGTATTCATTTTATTTTTAAATTATATTTATTGTACAATCTTATTGAAGTGCATTTTTATTAGTGCTAACTTGTTTATGGGTATAACTCAGATATCTTTATCATGCTATACGTTAGTAATAGTGTGTGCCTTTTCCTGAAATTTATGTATATATGCGCAAAATTAATAATTTCAATCATAATCTTGTGAATCAAATAAATAAAAAAACAACTCTTCTGAGAAATATCTTGTATTCCTAAAAGCATTCAACCGAAAAGACGCACTCTTTTATATGCTAAATAGCATAGCTAATGGGGGCTACGTATGACCTTGCCGTTGGATTTATAAGTAATAGCCTTGTGAAAGTGATTTGTTTATATGGTAAATGCCTTATTATACGAAGCGCTATTATGGTGGAATATCTATGCGAAAAGAGGGATTAATAAATAAGTTCCTCTTTTCGCATTAGATATTCTACCTTTATTTTTCTCATGGATGGTAATTTTGCTGATATAGATTTATTAATGAATATAAATACCATGAAGAAAAAAACAATTACTCTTACAGCAGTGTCACTTGTGGTGGCAAGTTGCGTAATGGCGCAAACTCATCCCTTTCAAGATGAGTCGCTCAGTTTTCACGAACGTGCCAAGAATCTGGTGTCGTTACTTACTTTGGAGGAAAAAATCAATCAGGTAGGACATCAGACATTGGCTATTCCCCGTCTGAATATAAAGGGATATAATTATTGGAATGAGGCCATTCACGGTGTTGCCCGTTCCGGACTGGCTACTTCGTTCCCGGTATCGAAAGCGATGTCGAGTACTTGGGATTTACCGTTGATATTCGATTGTGCTGTGGCTACATCAGATGAGGCACGTGTATATAGTAATACAAAGGATAAAGGTCTTATTTACTGGTGTCCTACTATTAATATGAGCCGTGACCCGCGTTGGGGACGTGATGAAGAGAACTATGGTGAAGATCCGTTCCTGACGGGAAAAATAGCGGTGGAATATATAAAAGGTATGCAGGGAGACGATCCGAAATATTATAAGACAATAGCGACAGCCAAGCATTTTGCTGCAAATAATTATGAGAAAGGACGCCATAGTACATCGTCGGATATGGATGCGCGTAACTTACGTGAATATTATCTGCCTGCTTTTGAGATGGCCGTTAAGGAGGGCAATGTACGCTCTGTCATGAGTGCGTATAATGCACTAAACGGTATTCCTTGTGGTGCTAATCATGAATTGCTTATCGATATTTTACGTACAGAATGGGGATTCAACGGCTTTGTTACTTCGGATTGCGGTGCGGTAGATGATGTTTACCAATCGAACAGGCACCATTTTGTGAATACTGCTGCTGAGGCTTCTGCGGTATCTATTGTGAATGGAGAAGATTTGAATTGCGGAAATACCTTTCAGGACTATTGTAAAGAAGCGATTGAAAAGGGATATATGCAAGAAGCGGATCTTGACACTGCTCTTGTAAGAGTATTTGAGGCGCGTTTCTCTGTCGGTGAATTTGACAATGCTTCCAATGTTCCTTGGAGAAGTATTTCTGACGATGTTCTTGATTGTGAAGAGCACCGTCAATTGGCATATAAGGCAGCACAGGAGGCTATCGTTTTGCTGAAAAATGACAATAATATACTCCCGCTCGATAAAACGAAAAGTGTTGCCGTTATCGGTCCTTTTGGTAATACAATCACTCTTGGAGGGTACTCCGGTTCACCAACGGCGCTAACTACTCCGTTTGGTGGCATTGCTGAAAAGATTGGGTACGTGGTAAATGACGGAACCATACAGTTTGAAGATTGTGAGGAACAAAGTGTACCGTCGGATAGCAAACGATTGACACATGAAGCTAACGGGTCTGCCGGAAATTTGGGATATATTTTCAATGGCGATTGGGTTGCTTTTAATGATATTAATTTGGGAGAAGGAAAATCAAGAGTTGACATTTATTCGGGTGCCAAGAACAACAATGCGACCATTGTAAAGTTCTATCTTGATGAAATAGATGATACACCGGAGGCGACTGTCACATGCCCTGCAACCGGTAACTGGAGTAAATATGAAATAACGACTGCGGAAGTCGACCCGAATGTATTCAAGGGGATACACAAGGTGTACGTACAGTTTGAAGGCGGAACAAACGGGGATAAGTATTGTGCGAATATGGACTGGTTTAAATTCTATGATCCGAATGCAAACAATCCGCTTGAAGAGGACGGTCCGCTTTACCTTTATAAGGGATGTGCAGTTACGGGGACGGCTGAAACAAACCTTGAGAGAGCCAAAGAAATAGCTGCCAAGGCGGATGTCGTTATATTTGCTGCCGGGACAGACCTTACCGTTTCCGATGAAAGTCATGACCGCACTAATCTTAATTTGCCGGGTGACCAACAAAAACTTTTGGAAGCTGTTTATTCGGCTAATCCGAACGTCATATTGCTGTTGCAGACTTGTTCGTCCGTGACAATCAATTGGGCTAAGGAGCATGTTCCGGCTATTATCGAAGCCTGGTACGGTGGGCAGGCACAAGGAAAAGCGATTGCTGATGTTTTGTATGGAGATTATAATCCTTCCGGTAAACTGACTTCTACTTGGTATAATGCGCTGAGTGATTTACCCAACGGTATGCTCAATTATGATATCCGCGATGCAAAATATACTTATATGTATCATGACAAGACTCCGCTTTATCCATTTGGATATGGTATGAGTTATACCACATTCGAATATCAAAAATTGAATATTAGCAAGAGCAGGCTCGCGGCAGGAGAGGAGTTGATTGTTAGTGCGGACATTACCAATACGGGCAAGTATGCCGGTGCGGAAATCGTTCAGTTATATGCTCATGTAAATTCAAGTATAGAACGTCCGCTTAAACAGCTTGTCGGATTTGCACGTGTAGAATTGGAGCCCGGTGAAACGAAAACTGTCACAATGCCATTGAAGCACGAACAATTGTCTTATTTTAATGAACAGACGAATACATTTGATGTGGAAGAAGGAAGCGTTGATATTTACGTTGCTGCAAGTTCGGCTGATGTACGGTTGACAGGTAAAATCAATACGGAAGCTGCAACTGTTAAAACCACTTATAAATCGGCTCCTACCGGTATACAGGATGTAACAAATAATCTTAAATTGCAAAACGACCGGATATACAATATTTCCGGTTATTGTGTCGGTACTGTTGAAGACTTCGAAAGATTGCCTAAAGGTTTTTATATTGTCGGTAATAAGAAAGTGATTAAACAATGACTGTCTGGACATTTTAAGAACTTGTTTCAATTTTCCTCTTAAAATTAACCTCAGTCCGCTATAAGAATCATCTTGTAGCTTTTAGGAAAAACAGTTGCTAATACAAAGCAAGATTTCAGCAAAGTTTTGCATCAAAATATGGAAAGGGTGTCAAAAGTCGAACTTTTGACACCCTTTATGGTTATTTTCGTTGAACGAAAAGCGATTATGCTTTTTCTTTTAAGATCACATCATGGGCGCCACCTTCAACAATACTTGTTGAAGAAACCATTGTGATTTTAGCATTTTTCTGTAATTCAGGGATATTGATGGCGCCGCAACTACACATCGTTGCTTTTATCTTGCCTAATGTTACGGCAAGGTTGTCCTTCATTTTGCCGGCATAAGGTACGTAGCTGTCTACTCCTTCTTCAAATTTCAATGATTCCGTTCCTCCCATATCATATCGTTGCCAATTTTGTGCGCGATTGGAACCTTCACCCCAATATTCCTTCACATAGTTGTTTTTGATACAAAGTTTTTTAGTAGGTGATTCATCGAAACGGGCAAAATAACGTCCCATCATCAGGAAATCGGCTCCCATTGCCAAAGCAAGTACCATGTGATAGTCCTGAACCAAACCGCCATCGCTGCAAATAGGTACATATATGCCTGTACGGGCTTTGTATTCGTCACGAGCTTTGGCTACGTCTTGCAAGGCGGTAGCCTGTCCGCGACCAATGCCTTTCTGTTCGCGGGTGATGCAGATGGATCCCCCTCCGATACCTACTTTGATAAAATCTGCACCAGCTTCTACTAAATATTGGAATCCTTCTTTGTCGACAACATTTCCGGCACCGACCAGCACTTTATTGCCATACTCTTTTTTAATCCATGTCAATGTTTCGTATTGCCATTCCGAATATCCATCGGAAGAGTCAATACAAAGTACATCTACTCCGGCTTCAATTAATGCGGGTACGCGGTCTTTGTAATCGCGACTGTTGATGCCGGCACCGACTAATAATTTTTTGTCCGGACTGGATACTTCGTTCGGATTTTCTTTATGGCTGTCGTAGTCTTTGCGAAATACGAAATAGGCTAAGTTTTGATCTTTATCGATTATGGGGAGGGTGTTGAGTTTATGATCCCAGATAATCTGATTGGCTTCACTGAGAGTCAGGCCGACTTCACCCACGATCAGCTTTTCAAAAGGAGTCATGAAATCTTTGATCTTTTTGTCGCGGGCATCTCTTGAAATACGGTAATCACGGCTGGTGACGAGTCCGAGCAATTTGCCGTTCGGAGTACCGTCATGGGTGATTCCGATAGTAGAATGGCCGGTCTGTGCGAGTAAACGGAGTACATCGTCCAATGTGTGTTCCGGAGTCAGGTTGGAATCACTGGTTACAAAACCGGCTTTGAACTTTTTGACCTTCCGAACCATCTCAGCCTGGCTGGCGATGGGTTGTGAACCGAAAATGAAAGAGAGACCTCCGTTACGTGCCAGTTCGATGGCCAATTCGGGGCCTGATACTGATTGCATAATTGCCGAAACGAAAGGAATGTTCAATTCAATTGCTGATTGTGTACCGAGATTGTGCTTTACCAATGGTGTTCGTAGCGAAACATTAGAAGGTACACACTGTTTGGTAGTAAGACCGGGAATAAGTAAATATTCACCAAAAGTTCTGGAAACTTCTTCTACATAAATAGCCATAATATTTCTTGTTTTATGGCGTGCAAAATTACTCATTTTTTTTATATTTAAAGATAAGCGGAGAGTTTTTTGTGAGATAGCGGCTAATATTAGTCTGGTTACCGGTTGAAACGGTTGTAGCTTCTCTGTTTTAAGACAACTTAGTAAAATCGCAATTATCAGTGATGGCCTTTAGGGTATGCGAATGATAATTATCCGTTTTGATTGCCGGATAGTATTGGTTATGTTGCTTATTTCCAAAGGAATATAGGAATGCAACTTTATTGGCCAAAAGTATGTATTTAATAGAGAGTTAAATATATACTTTTGGATACATAAAGTATATACTTTTACACCTTAATAGTATATACTCTTATTCTATGAGAAATGGATGGCTTATTTTCCTGTTAACATTGTTAATTAGTTTAAAGCCTATCCCCAATCCTCTCCGTGGGAGAGGGAGTACAGATACTCTTGTTTATTAATCAGTTACAAAACTAACTTAGCTTCCTCTTCCACGGGGAGGGTTGGGGAGAGGCTTGCCGCTTCTTCTTATCCGAAACAGAAGTGATACTCCGAACCGTTACTAAGATAAATAGTATTTTCTCTTTTTTCGATGAATATACTATTTTCCCGTGCTAACCATCCGATGGCTAACATGGCATCCTCAATAGCCAAATTGGTTCTTGAACAGAGCTCCTGTATTGAGATTCTTTTCATTTCATTGAGCACATGCCATACTTTTCTTGAGTTTTCTCCAATTTTTACTTTTTCCATAATGTTGGGTTTTAGTGTTGTCTCAGTTAAAACAAAAAACAGACATAAAAAAGCAGGAAATTGTTTTTCTGAATGAACATATCGGGTGGATTTTGTATTTCTTATTCTATAAACGTGGATTTGAAAAGATGCGCAGATAGAAATAATTGCGGGAAATGAAAAAGCATTTCCCGAATTTCGGAAAATGCTTGTAGATTGGTGAGCCTCTTGTCGGATTCGAACCAACGACCCCGAGATTACAAATCACGTGCTCTGGCCAACTGAGCTAAAGAGGCATTTTGGGGTTTTGCGGGTGCAAAGGTAGTAATTCTTTTGATTTTTCCAAAAGTGGAATTTGAAAAAATACTTTGGACAGGCTGTTTTGATAAGTCACATGATTTGTTTACTTTTGCAAATCAATATATTATATAGAAAAGGAATGAAGAAGATTTTTTTTAAAGTTTGCTGTCTGGCATTATTGACGGCGGGCAATATTGCTTGTACCGGACAGGGAAAAATAAATAAGGGAGAATCTGCTACGGCTGATAGTGTGGCAGTAGTTATGGAAAATGAGACGGCTTTGCAGGCTGACAGTACGGGATATATTGTGAAGGTAGGGAATATGGCGCCCGACTTTACCGTGACATTGACGGATGGAAAATCAGTGAGTCTTTCGGCACTTCGCGGGAAAGTGGTAATGTTGCAGTTTACTGCCAGTTGGTGTGGAGTCTGTCGTAAAGAGATGCCTTTTATTGAAAAGGATATCTGGCTGAAACATAAGAATAATCCTGAGTTTGCACTGATCGGTATCGACCGTGACGAACCTTTGGACAAAGTGCTTGCTTTTGCAAAAACCACCGGGGTCACTTATCCTTTGGGACTGGATCCGGGTGCTGATATTTTTGCAAAATATGCTTTGCGTAATTCCGGAATTACACGTAATGTGTTGATAGACCGTGAAGGAAAGATAGTTAAACTGACCCGTTTGTATAATGAAGAAGAATTTGCTTCATTGGTTCGGCAAATCGACGAAATGTTGAAAAAGTGATATTTATGGTAAGAGGCCGGTAAATGCCGGCTTTTTGCTTTTTATTTTGTGTATGTGAGAATTTCAATATCTGTTATTATCAATTACCCTATTATTTTATGGTTATAACTCTTATTATTTTGGTACTGTCTGCTGTCTTCTTCATGAGTGGCAAGGTACGCTCTGACTTAGTGGCCCTCTGTGCCTTGATTTCTCTTCTTATTTTTCAGATATTAACACCGGAAGAGGCGCTTTCCGGTTTTTCCAATTCGGTAGTGATTATGATGGTCGGTTTGTTTGTGGTTGGTGGAGCCATTTTTCAGACAGGATTGGCAAAGATGATAAGTAGCAAAATATTGAAGCTTGCAGGCAAGAGTGAGTTGCGACTTTTTTTGTTGGTGATGCTCGTGACTTCTGCTATCGGTGCTTTTGTAAGTAATACCGGTACGGTGGCATTGATGCTTCCTATTGTGGTAAGTCTGGCAGTTAGTGCCGGTATGAATCCCAGCCGGTTGCTTATGCCTTTAGCGTTTGCAAGCAGTATGGGAGGTATGATGACTCTGATCGGTACACCACCGAACCTTGTCATTCAGAATGCGTTGACCAGTGCGGGATTTGAACCTTTGTCTTTTTTCTCTTTCTTACCCGTAGGTCTTATTTGTGTGACGATAGGTACACTTGTATTGATGCCCCTCACCAAATGGTTCCTTTCCAAGAAAGGGAAAAAACAGGAGGTTAATGCTTCCGGAAAATCTCTGAACCAGTTGGTGAAAGAGTATGGCTTATCCAGTAATCTGTTTCGTTTACGTGCCGATACGTCCTCATTATTGGTCGGTAAAACAATCATCGACCTTGATGTACGGCGCAAATATGGGTTGAACATATTAGAGGTGCGCCGTGGCGATATTTCTCAAAACCGTTTTCTGAAAACGATTACACAAAAACTGGCCGAACCCGATACTGTGATGCAAGAACAGGATGTTCTCTATGTTACCGGAGAAGTGGAGAGTGTAGAGCGTTTTGCAGAAGATTACCTGTTAGAAATGCTGGACGGGCATACTACCGAAGAGGCGGCAAAGGCCAATAATTCATTGGACTTTTATGATATCGGCATAGCGGAAATCGTTTTGATGCCTTCGTCCAATTTAGCCAATCGTACTGTGAAGGATGCGGATTTGCGTGGGAAGTTTAATGTGAATGTATTGGGTATCCGGCGTAAGAAAGAGTATATTTTGCAGGATTTGGGTAATGAGAAAATGCATAGTGGCGATGTGCTGCTGGTACAGGGAACCTGGCAAGATATAGCACGACTTAGTAAAGAGGACGCCGATTGGGTGGTATTGGGACAACCTCTGAATGAGGCTGCCAAAGTGACGTTGGATTACAAAGCACCGGTAGCTGCTGCTATTATGGTGTTGATGGTAGTCATGATGGTATTTGATTTTATTCCGGTTGCTCCCGTTACGGCTGTGATGATAGCCGGTGTATTAATGGTGATTACCGGTTGTTTCCGTAATGTGGAAGCGGCTTATAAAACGATCAACTGGGAAACGATCGTACTGTTTGCCGGTATGCTCCCGATGTCTCTTGCTTTGGAGAAAACAGGTGCTTCGGAATATATATCTAATAGTCTTGTTACCGGATTGGGAAGTTATGGTCCGATTGTATTGATGGCGGGTATTTATTTCACCACTTCATTGATGACTATGTTTATCAGTAATACGGTAACTGCCGTCTTGATGGCGCCTATTGCATTGCAGAGCGCATTGCAGATAGGAGTCAGCCCGGTTCCGTTCTTGTTTGCCGTTACGGTAGCTGCCAGTATGTGTTTTGCTTCTCCTTTTTCGACTCCTCCCAATGCACTGGTAATGCCGGCTGGGCAATATACATTTATGGATTATATAAAAGTAGGATTACCGCTACAGGTGATAATGGGAATCGTGATGGTATTTGCATTGCCGTTGCTGTTTCCTTTTTGAAGCCTCTCCCCAACCCTCTCCGTGGGAGAGGGAGTACAGATACTCCTGTTTATTAATCAGTTACAATACTAACTTAGCTCCCTCTCCCACGGAGAGGGTTGGGGAGAGGCTTTAAAAAAGTTTCGCCAGATAATCATAATGTTTCCCTTTCTTTATGATTTCTGCGTTAAATCCACATTCGGCAGCATAGAGGCTAAGTGTTTGAAAATCTACATACAGCCAATCGAACGGTGTACCTTTGATCGCTTTATATTGCATTTGGAAATCTATTTCTCCATAATAATCTCCGGCAAGATCTATTTCAAAACTACCGTCTTCATCTTCAAATAAATAACGCAGGTCACTCGAATCCATCAAGATACACCCTCCCGGGCGGAGTAACTGTTTCATCTTTTTAAAGAAAGCGGGCATGTTTTCCAGTCTACCAATAATGCCTGAACCATTCATCAACATTAAAATGGTATCAAATTGCCCGGTAAATTGTTCATCAAACAGATTGACTAAGCGGGCGTCATTGACTCCGCGCTGCTTCATGACTTCTACCGACAGCGGAGAAATATCGATGGCACATACTTCTTTATCCATTTCCTGAAGGGCCAGAGCATGACAGCCACTTCCGGCTCCCACATCTAAAATCTTTCCTGTGGCTAATTGCAGAGCTGTACGCTCGAGCATTGGCATCGTTTTTATATTACGGAAGAGTTGCTCGACAGGTATTTCATCTTCATCAAACTGTGAAGAAAAAACACGTAAGCGGTCGGCTTTATGATGATTGAAGTAATCGGCTATGGCGGTACCCATCGGATCCTTATCGGCCGTTAGTATGCTTGTTTCCATCAGGTCATTATTTGTTGTTGAGGGGGCAAAGATAGATAATTCGTAGAAAAGGATTATCTTTGTGCACAGAAAATTATGAAATAAAGAAGTTAGATTATGAGCTTAGAAGATGCAATGATGGGTGGAATCGTTTTTAAGGGTAAGAAAGACGGTCCGAAACAGGATGAGAAGAAAGTAAAGACGAAAGCGAAAAAAGCGACTTATATCAAAGGATTGCACGGCTCCGGTGCAGCCAAAATGAAAGCGGAGATAAGGAGAAAGAGGGCGAACAGGCACAAAAAATAGTGATAAAAATGAAGCCTCTCCCCAACCCTCTCCGTGGGAGAGGGAGCTAAGTTAGTTTTGTAACTAATTGATAAACAGTAGTATCCGTACTTCCTCTCCCACGGAGAGGGCTAGGGAGAGGCTTTATTTATTACTGTTTTTGCGGTAATATCTCAATCCAGTAATCATCCGGATCGTTAATGAAATATAGGCCCATTGCGGTATTTTCAAAGCATACACAGTTCATTTCTTTGTGGTATTGGCGGACAGCATCATAGTTTCCTGCTACGCGAAAACATAAATGACTTTCATTCTCTCCTAATTCATAGGATTCTGAATGGTCTTTCAACCAAGTGAGCTCCAATAGAAATCCAGTTTCGTTATCTGTCAGATATACCAGAATGAATGAACCGTCAGAAGCTTCTTTCCGATGGTGTTCTTTTAGTCCGAGCGCTTTTTCGTAAAAGGTAATGCTGCGTTCCAGATTGGTGACGTTGATGTTGAAATGGTCAAATCTACTTTTTATTTCCATGATGTAAAATTTAATAATGAATGAATGTGCCAATATACCAATGTGCCAATTTACCATGCGGCATAATGGCGCAGCCAATTGGCACATTGACATATTGGCACATTGAATAATTATTTAATCCAAGCTTTCACAATTTCCCCTATATAAGTACGTGGCTGTCCCTCCATTGGAGTTTGCGACGGAAGCTTTTTACATTCAAGTATTATAGATGGTTCAGATTGATTCGTAGGATAGAATCTTACGGAATAAGTATCTGCCTTTTCTATTTGTTCATAAGATTGTTCCGGAGAGAATATGGTGAAAACAACAGGTTTACCATTCATTTTTCCTAAAGAACCTCCGGCATTGGCTGTCATCATAGTCATATTGAAAGCATCCTTACCGATAGCGACAACCAAGTTTCCCGCTCCCATTTGGATGGCGTTAGCCGGTATTTGGTCGGGAGTTATTTCTTTGTAGCCGGGTACATTGGCAGCTGATGGATTATTGTTTACGGAAGGATCGGTTGCTATTACAGGATTGGCTGGAGTAATAACTACCGGTCCGGGGGTGATTACCGCTTGTTTGCCCGGTTGTATAACCGGTTCGGTTGCAACTCCTGCGGCTCCTAATGCTTGGGCTGCACCGGTAAACAGATTATCGGCAAAGTCAACGGTTTTTCTACGCCATTTGGCCAGTCCGCGTATTAATTTTGTTTTTGCCTTATTGAGTGCGTATTTATCGGAAATCCAATCCTCTGCTGTATACTTCTCGTTTTCGCCATAAGTGAAACGTATTTTTTCCACCTCCATAAAACACTTTTCCGGTTTGCAGGTGACGGTGATCTGATAGTTTACCCAAGTACGGTCCAGCGACAGGGCACTTGACTTGAATACGATCCATTCTTCGCCTACGCCTGCAATTATTCCTTTCTCTTTGTCCGAATAAGCAACTCGACTTCCTTGGTTTTTGTTCTCTTTGAGCCTTGTTTCCATCCATTTCATCATTCGGTCGAATATCTCATCTTGTGACATTCCGGGAATATTGAACTCTTTGGAGAATACTACTTTGCCATCCACTTCGGGAACTGCACCTGCGAGATATTTGCTGTCATCGTTTTTATCTTTCTGTGCCATTACGCTCACCGGCAGGCAGAGAAGGAACAATACAAAAAAAAGTTGTGTCAATCTGTTCATAATTCTATGTTTTATTTAGTAATATCAAATGTTTCGCCCCGGTGAGTGATGCTGATGAAGCGGCATCCATTCGCTTCGGCTACACTCCGGAAGGCGTTGCCGCCTTCATAATCTTCGCTGAAGTGCATGGGTACAAATATAGTAGTTTTTATTTGTTCGATGAATTGTTCGGCACCTTTCATATAATCTTTTCCCATTCGCCGGTCCACCGGAAACATAACGAGATCGATGGCGGAAATTTGTTGTTTAAGGTACTTGACTTCTGCCAAGAAATCTCCGTTGGCTTTACGTATTTCTTGTTCGGTCGATTCTTCACTCCAATGCCAGTTGTTGAGATCGCCGGCATGGAATATGCTCATCCCTTGTAAATGGATAAGAAAAGAAATGCCGACATCTGTAGAGCCGAATGCATCGATACGTAAATTGTCGTCTTCGTAGGATTCTCCTTTATTTATATATATGGCGTCTTCCGGATTGGCGCGATGATGCTTCAGGATATCTTTTGAAAAGAGATATATGATGTCCGGGCGCTGTTCTTTCCACGTCAATATTTCACGGTTGAAGTGATCGGGATGGAAATGAGTGGAAAGTACGTACAGCTTACCGGGTTTTTGTAGCAGGCAGTCGTGTACGATGCCTTGATTTCGTATGGTTTCCGATGAGTCTTTGTAGTAATCGATGATGATAGTTACCCCTTCGGCTTCGATGGCGAATCCGCTATGGTAGATATAATCCAGTTTCATAGGCTAATGGTTTAGAGATGCAATATTACATATTCTTCTTGTGACGGACAAGAAAAAACAGGAAAATCAAGGGGCAAGGCGTTCTACTTTCCAATTTCCGTCTTTTTGCAGACTGTATAAGAAGCGGTCGTGTAAACGGTTGGGCCTGCCTTGCCAGAATTCTATCCGAGTGGGAGTAACCGCATATCCACCCCATTCCTGTGGACGTTCTATCTCTTTCCCGATCCATTGGGTGGCTTCTGTTACGAAACTCCGTATAAGTTGCATCCGGCTGCCGATTGGGCGGCTTTGCGGAGATATGCGTGCTCCGATACGGCTTTTATACGGGCGGGTTTTAAAATATTCGTCCGACTCGTGAGCTGGAACTTTACCGGCAGTTCCTTCTATGTGCACCTGTCTTTCTAATGGATGCCAGACAAAAGAGAGTGATATATGCGGATTTTTTGCGAGTTGCCTTCCCTTGCGACTTTCATAATTAGTGTAGAATATAAACTTGCCATCGTGTATATCTTTCAGTAATACAGTGCGGGTAGACGGCTGGCCTTCGGGTGATACCGTGCCTACGATCATTGCCGTAGGTTCGTTTAATTGGGCATTAATGGCCTCTTGGAGCCATTGACTGAACAATAAAAGCGGATCATCAGGGAGTTCGCTTTCCCCTAATCCGCCTTTTGTATATTCTTGCCGGATACCGGCGAGATTGATTTTCATAATTTCTATTAATGAATGCTTTACATCGGGACTTCTATCAATAAGATATGGGAGTCTTTTAATGTTTCGATTTCAAAGCTGTTTGTTTCGTACACTCCCATGCCGTCACGACGTTTCAATACAGTGCCGTCTACAACAATTTCTCCTTCGATCAGGAAAATGTATACGCCGCCGTGAGTCTGATGCATGTGATAACCTAATTTTTTGCCGGCTTCCACTTTTCCGATAGAAAACCAGGTGTCTTGTAGCAATGAGGCAGGCGTACTGCCATCGGGCGAAACAATTGGTACCAGTTCGTTTTTACGTTCCAGTTCACGGATGCTGTAATCATTGTAGGCAGGGTGTGTGTTTCGTTCGCGTGGCATAATCCATATTTGTAAGAATTCTACCGGTTCCGTGGTGCTACCGTTTATTTCACTATGGAAAATTCCTGTTCCGGCACTCATCACCTGAATGTCTCCCACAGTAATGACACGGCTGTTCTTTTTGCTGTCTCCATGTTCCAACTTTCCTCTCAGGGGGATGGAGACAATTTCCATGTTTTTGTGAGGATGCGTCTGGAATCCTTTTCCCGGTGCAACGCGGTCATCATTCAATACGCGAAGTGCACCGAAGTTGATACGTTCCGAATCGAAGTATTCGTCAAAACTGAATGTATGATGACTGTCCAGCCAATCGTAAAGTGAACGTCCGCGAGTATCTGCTTTATGTATTACCTTTTTCATAATTTCTCTTTTGTTTTATGGGTTTATATATGCTGTTAACATTTCGGGAGAGGGAAAGGTTCTATTTCTTCACTTCATTTAGCAAGGGTTTATGATTTATAAAATCGCGGATATTCTGTAAAGTGGTGGTGGCGATATTTCCCAATGCTTCTTTGGTGAAAAAGGCTTGGTGGGAAGTGACGATCACATTGTTGAACGATAACAAACGAGCCAGTACATCGTCATCAATGATCCTGTCTGATTTGTCTTCGTAAAAATATTCACCTTCTTCTTCGTATACATCCAGTCCGGCAGAACCGATCTTTTTATTTTTCAATCCTTCGATAAGGGCATTCGTGTGGATCAGTTGTCCGCGTCCGGTATTGATAATCATCACTCCGTCTTTCATCTTACTGATGGAGTAGTCATTGATGAGATATTTAGTCTGTTCGGTGAGCGGGCAGTGTAGCGAAATGATGTCTGCGCTATGATAGAGTTCGTCCAGCGAAGTGTATACCACTTGATTTTCACGGGCGAAATTATAGTCCGGATATACGTCGTATGCCAGTATGTTCATGCCGAACCCGCGTAGAATGTGGATAAGTATCTTAGCGATTTTTCCCGTACCGATGATTCCTGCTGTTTTTCCATGCATATCGAATCCCATGAGGCCGTGTAGAGAGAAGTTTCCGTCGCGTGTACGCCAGGAAGCGCGTGGGATTTTGCGATTGAGGGATAACATGAGGGCTACGGTGTATTCTGCTACGGCATAGGGAGAATATGCCGGCACACGTACTACGGTTATTCCATTGGCAACGGCTGCATCGATATCCACATTATTATATCCGGCACATCTCAATGCTAAGAGTTTCACACCATTGGCAGCCAGTGTACTGATTACCTCTGCATCGGCCGTATCGTTAACAAAGATACAGACGGCATCGACCCCTTGTGTCAATAACACATTATTTTTATTCAGATGTCCTTTGAAATAACGTATCTCGAATCCGAATTCTTTGTTTTTCTCATTGAATGAAGCTTCATCATAAGGTTTAGTTCCGAAAAATGCAATTGTATATGCCATAATTTTCTGTTTTTAGTTTATATAATAAACACTTATGTAGGGAGGATTGTTTCGATTATCGACACGTCTTTGATGCGTATCTTATGATTTTGTTTCATTAGAAACAGTTTGTACTTTCTACTAATTTGGCTCTTGAAATGAAAATAAATGCACAAATATAATTCTTATGTGCAATATTGTTGTACCTTTGCGGCCGAAATAACTTAAAAAAGATTTAGATGAGAAAATTATCCTTGATTAGCATTGTGTTGCTGATCGTTTCAATTCCAACTTTTGCGGGAGGTCTCCTGACAAATACCAATCAACATGTTTTATTTTTGAGAATGTTGGCTCGTGATGCTTCAACAGATATTGATGCAGTATATTCCAATCCTGCCGGTCTGGCTTTTATGGAAGACGGATTTCATCTCTCTTTTAATGGTCAGAGCGCATTTCAGACGAGAACGATTACCTCCACATTTGCTCCTTTTGCCGGATTCGGCGGGAATGCGACAAAAGTATATAAAGGAGAAGCATCAGCTCCATTTGTTCCCAGTGTGTTTGCTGTTTATAAGAAAGGCGATTGGGCGTTTTCCGGAAGTTTTGCAGTAACAGGCGGTGGCGGAAAGGCTACTTTTAATGAAGGGCTTGGTTCTTTTGAATCACAAGTATCTGTTATTCCAATGGCTATGAAAGCGGCCGGAGCAGGTTTAGTGAACGGAGGGCTGCTTCCTGAAAATCCATTTGCAAATACGGACAGGTATTCTGTAGATAGTTATATGCGTGGAAAGCAAATGATTTTCGGTGTTCAATTGGGTGCCACTTATAAGATAACGGATTATTTATCTGTTTTTGGTGGGCTTCGTATGAATTATGTAAGTAATGGGTATGAAGGACATATTCGTGATATTCAAGCTAATATCGGCGATAAAATGGTAAATCTGAATCAGACGTTTGCTGCTTATGCGGATCAGTTCAATAAATTGGCAGCGGCGGCGGAAGTTGCCGGCCAACCGGAAGCTGCTAAAAAATATGCAGCTGCGGCGGCAATGGCTACCGATTATGCAGGGAAAACTCAAGACAAATATTTGGATTGCGATCAGACCGGTTGGGGAGTAACACCTATCATCGGTGCTGATTTCAAGATGGGTAAATGGAATGTAGGTGTGAAATATGAGTTTAATACCAAATTGAATGTAGAGAATAAGACCCGTGTGGATGATACTAAGCTATTTGCTCCCGGTGTAAATACTCCTCATGATATCCCGAGTCTGTTGACAGTTGGCGTTTCTTATGAGATTCTTCCTGTACTCCGTGCTTCTGTAGGTTATCATCATTTTTTCGATACCCATGCCAAGATGGCTGATGCTACTAATCTTATTACCGGCGAAAGAACCGGAAAACAACATTTTATAGATAAAGGTACTAATGAATATTTGGCCGGTATAGAATGGGATGTATGCAAATGGGCACAGATTAGTGCCGGTATGCAACGTACTAAATATGGTGTGGAAGATAGTTATCAAAGCGACATGAGTTTTGCTGTCAGTTCTTATTCTTTCGGTTTTGGTGCTGGCTTTAATATAGCTAAAAATCTGAAATTGAATATTGCTTATTTTTGGACTGATTATGAGGATTATACGAAAAAGTGGAGTGATTACAACGGAATTTCTGCTTTGGCAGGACAAGCTATCCCGGGTACTGATGTCTTTTCGCGTACCAATAAAGTATTTGGTATCGGTCTTGATTATAAATTCTGATAAGGTGAACTAACTTTCAATAATTATATAAAAGGAGATTTCACTCTTGCTTTTTCAAAAAGCAGTGAAGTCTCCTTTTCCATTTTGATCGAGACGAAAAGTCTTTCTTTTTAGAACGAGTATTGCACTAATAAATTCATTCTATTAGCATGACGGGTAGCATCGTTGAAGTCTGTGCGCCATCCTCTTAAATACTCGGCGCCTACTTGCAGGTTACTGGTTACATTCCAGAACATGTTGGCCACCAGGTATTGTCCTTTACGGTAGGCGTCCGGATTGTCGCTGGGGTAATTGTGTTCCGAATAGAGTCTTGATAAGCTATAAGTGCCCGATACGAATACGTTTTTGCAGATGTTATACTGTAAGCCGGCATACCAACCCAACATAGGAAGGGTTTGCATTCTGCCTTCTTTTTCCGGATTCGGAACAAGATCCACATTCAGATTACTCAAATCATTGAGAAACTGACCGATGCCTTTACCATAATTAAGTTGCCCGAACACCTGCCATTTGGGAGTAACAGTGAAAGTGGTCGATGCTTGTAGTCCGAAGCCGGTAGTTGAATAGGCTTTTTGGTAAACATCACTTGAGTAAGTCATACTGCGGATGATAGCTGCCAGACGAATGTGACTGTTTTTATTCCAATTGTATTGAGCGGAAGCGGCAAAATCCGGCATACGTTGGGTGCTGATAGATACTTTATCGGTAGTTGTACCGTCTACAGAAGGCATTTCGGCGGCTATTCCGAATTTCCAGTTTTTTAATCCGCTATACAGATAGCTTAATTGTGTAGTACGGTAAAATGCAGAGCCGTTAGGTCCGGCAAAGTCGATGGTGGCGGGTAGTGCTGCCAAGTCCATGAACGAACCGTAGCTGTATCCCAATGTAAATCCTAAGAATGAAGCATATGCATTTTGAAGTTCGAATGTTTTGCCGTCTCCCCGGAAATTTCCGGCTGTATAAACTACAAAATCTCCTAAATTCTTCGTATGACCTACCAGTTTCAAGAAGAGAGTGGAAGTACTGGCATCCATCTGGAACTGATTTTTCACATAACCGTTTCCTTTATTGGGGATAAGGGCGGGATAGAAGTCCACGTCTTTTACAATACCCCCGAAGTCATATTCTGCAGTAGCACGTACATATCCTCCAATGCCGAGGGCAAATTTTCCTTTTTGGTCCGTCAGTAAAAAGCGTGGAGCTTTCGGTTCATGGAAACGTTTAAGTTGGGTTTCTTCCATTATCCGGATAATTTCATCTCCGGCTTTATCCCTTGAGACAAACATGATGGAGTTTGGTTCTTTATCTTCAATGATTACTTTTTTCTGCGCATTTGCGCAGAGTGGGAGTAGGCTCATCCCAAGTAGCAAGGCTACTGATTTAAATTTTGTTTTCATTATAAGTTAAGTTTTAGGTGAATGTGCAAACAACAACTTAAACGGGAAAAGGTTGAAACCCCTCAGGGAAAAATAGTCAAATATTGCGGAAAAATTGTCATGGTGTATTATGTGAAAATGCTCCATCTTTGTACTTAGTATAAATTATGATAATAGAGGAACGATGGATAAACTAACATGCAAAATAGTAGAGATGGAATCGGAATTGCGTCATTTTGCTTTCAAACTGACTGCAGATCAGGATTCTGCCAATGATTTAGTACAGGAATGTATGTTGAAGGCATTGGATAACAAAGAGAAGTTCGTTCATGCACAGAATTTTAAAGGTTGGATGTATACTATCATGCGCAACCTTTTTATTAATAATTATCGCCGTGCCACCCGTGAGATGTCTATGATTGATGATAATTATACAATCAGCCAACAAAGTATGATTGAAGCGGAAGATGCAGACCGTTTTGAATATGCTTACGATCTGAAGGAACTCCATAAAGTGATCAATGCTGTACCGGAATCAATGCGTAGGCCTTTTCTCATGTATGTTTCCGGCTTTAAATATACTGAAATAGCAGAGAAGATGGGGCTTCCGGTCGGCACGATAAAGAGCCGGCTATTCTTTGTGCGCAAGCGGTTACAGAAAGACTTGAAGGAATTTGGAAATTAGTGATAGTCGATTTCAAAAAAATGTCTTATCTTTGCCGTCCGAATTAATAAACGTATGATGCCGTGAATAGCGGTCGTGTATTCTAGAACACCACGTAAAAAACAGGAGTATGAAAGAAAAAGTATCAGTTCCCTTCATGTTGCTTGGCATATTATTTAATGTATGTCTGATCGCAGCCAATCTTCTTGAAACAAAAGTGATTCAGGTGGGTAGTATTACCGTTACTGCCGGTTTGCTTGTATTTCCTATTTCGTATATTATCAACGACTGCATTGCCGAAGTCTGGGGATTCAAGAAAGCGCGTCTTATTATCTGGAGTGGTTTTGCCATGAACTTTTTTGTGGTAGCATTGGGGTTGATTGCGGTTGCTATTCCGGCAGCACCTTTTTGGGAGGGTGAAGAACATTTTGATTTTGTTTTTGGAATGGCTCCCCGTATTGTGATAGCCAGCCTGACGGCCTTTTTAGTGGGGTCATTCCTCAATGCCTATGTGATGAGTAAAATGAAAGTGGCGAGTGGCGGTAAGAATTTCTCGGTACGTGCCATTTTGTCTACGATAGTGGGAGAGACGGCTGATTCACTCATTTTCTTTCCGGTCGCTTTCGGAGGTGTCATTGCTTGGCCGGAACTTTTGATAATGATGGGTATCCAGATTATACTGAAATCGATGTACGAAGTCATTATCCTGCCGGTTACCATCCGGGTGGTGAATGCTATCAAGAAAATAGACGGCAGCGATGTCTATGATGAGAATATCTCCTATAATATACTAAAAATTAAAGAAATTTGATCAATGATGAATAAAGATACCGCTCTGGTTATTTTCAGTGGAGGACAGGATTCTACGACCTGTCTGTTTTGGGCAAAACGTGAGTTTAAAAAAGTGTGTGCATTGAGTTTTCTTTACGGTCAGAAACATCAGAAGGAAGTGGAACTGGCGCGTGAGATAGCCCGTAATGCCGGTGTGGAGTTTGAAGTGATGGACGTTTCCTTTATCGGAAAGTTAGGGCATAATTCCTTGACGGATACCACCATGGTGATGGATCAGGAGAAGCCGGCCGATAGTTTTCCGAATACATTCGTGCCGGGGCGCAATCTGTTTTTTCTTAGCATTGCTGCCGTATATTCCCGTGAGAGAGGTATTAATCACATTGTGACCGGTGTGTCACAGACTGATTTCAGCGGGTATCCGGATTGTAGGGATGCTTTTATCAAGTCTCTTAACGTGACGCTGAATTTGGCAATGGACGAACAGTTCGTTCTTCACACTCCCCTTATGTGGATCGATAAGGCACAGACTTGGGCGCTTGCCGATGAATTGGGGGTACTGGAGATTATCCGTAATGATACGCTGACTTGCTACAATGGCATACAGGGAGATGGATGCGGGCATTGTCCGGCATGTAAGTTGCGGCGTCAGGGGTTGGATGAGTATTTGTTAAGTAAAAATAAATTTTTGAGATATGGCTAAGTTAGAAGACCAGCTTTCCCTTTTAGGGAGGAAGACCGAATATAAACAAGACTATGCTCCCGAAGTTTTGGAAGCATTTGATAATAAGCATCCTGAAAATGATTATTGGGTACGTTTCAATTGCCCTGAGTTTACCAGCCTTTGTCCGATTACTGGACAGCCTGATTTTGCGGAAATACGTATCAGCTATTTACCGGATGTAAAGATGGTGGAGAGTAAAAGTTTGAAGCTTTATCTTTTCAGTTTTCGAAATCATGGCGCTTTCCATGAGGATTGTGTCAACATTATAATGAAAGATCTCATTCGGTTGATGGATCCTAAGTATATTGAAGTGACGGGAATCTTTACTCCACGTGGCGGTATTTCTATTTATCCGTATGCCAACTATGGCCGTTCCGGAACGAAATATGAAGAGATGGCGATGCATCGGTTGATGAATCATGAGTAAAACTCTTTTGGATGATACAAGATGTGCCGGCAAAGTAGGGTAAACACTACATGCCGGCACATTTTTTATACTTATATACTTATGGACTTATTCTTATTTTACGATAAGCTTAACAGTCTCTTTTCCGTTTTCTGTATTAATAACCACCAGATAAGTACCTGCACTCAAAGTGCTGATATCCAAGTTTTGTTCTGCCGTACCATTGCCGATTGCGGTAAGAACCGTCTGGCCTACTAAGCTGTGGATACTGATTTTTTCAATATTCTTTCCAACAGTTTTAATGGTAATCGCTTCGCTGGCAGGATTGGGGTAAAGTTGCAGGGTTGTTTCTATTGCTGTACCGTTCTGTAATCCTGTAGAAGCATTTTTGCTAAAGTTAGGACGTACATAAGGATAACCATATCCGGGTAACTCGTTGAGGAAACCGTTTTTACCAACTGCAATTAGACCGTTTGCAGTTTGGTCGCATACAAGTCCCATGTTGTTGCTTCCTTCCTGCTTAACTTCGAACATATATTTTCCGGGAACTACATTGAGTTCAGGAAGTTCATATGTGATTTTCTCTCCACCTTCTCCTCTAACTACAGATTTACTAACCAAAGGTTGTCCCATAGAAGAGTCGCTGGTATCTATTTTGTATACGTTCAGTGTCAGCTTATCATTTGCCTGAGCAGGTTTAGGCATGAATCCGAGAGTGATTGAAGTCAATACATCTTCTTTCAGGATAGTGAATGCCGTACCGAATGCCGTACCGGCAGTTTTACCACCTACACCAAATTCAAAGTCTGACGGATTGTCCCATGCATAGGTTGAATCGGATACCATGGTTGCGATACCCAAAGCGTTGTCTTCCGGATAGTCATCTTTGGAGATACTTGCTAAGGCCATGAAGGAGAATGCTTCGTCTTCATTACTTACGGCATTTACCAAGTTTACATCCATTGTCTCTTCTTTCACTTCACCTACGGCCAAAGTTGGGATAGTAGTTGTTGCCAATACCTCGTTGTTACCTTTAATTTCCAGTTTTATGTCGTTTTCAACTTGCTTACCGTTGTTTACAATAGATACTGTAAACTGGTGTGCTGTGTTGATGTGATATTGCGGAACAATTCTCGGAAGTTGTATTTTCGGAGTTATCGACTCTACTTTTACGTCATGGTCGGCAATTTTGCTTACCGCGATATCATGAATTTCGAGATATGCCAATTCGGTAGAAGTGAAGCAGATGACATAGTTACCTTCTTCTGCTACAGTAAATTGCACTTCTTTCTTGGTGACGGTGTTTTGAGTGTTTTCTTTGAATTCTTTGATTTTTGTCCATGTTGCCATGTCGCTACCGCTTTTTCCGAATGCTATGTAGAAGTAATCATATTTGAGCCCGCCGATCAACAACTCGTCTCCGGCATTATAGCTGAAAATGATTCTGTATTCACCCGGTTCCATGTAGATACATCTGGATGACAGGGTAGAGGTCGTATTAGCCTTGTAACAACCGGACTGACTGTTCCATTCCCAACCATTGGCGGTAACAGGATTCCAGTTAAGTACATCGATGGCTTTTTTAAAGCTGGATTCGAAAGGAACTTTTGTTGGTGATAAATTAACAACACGTCCTTTGACGGTATCATTGCTTGTCACTGTCTGGTTGTCACAATTTGCCACTACTTTTACATTATATGCCTGATCTATGCCGGAGAAATCGGCCGGGGTAGTGAAAGTAACGTCCAATGAACCTCCTACGGCAATCTTATCAGTAAAGTCTTGTGTTATTTTATTGGCATCGTCTATTTCGTAGTAGAGACTAAAGCCATTGATAGCACCGGTACCGATGTTTTTTACCGTAACTCCGATGGGAGCAGTTCCTAAATTACAATCCGAAGCCGGAAGTACCAGATTTTCTAATGTAATATCCGGAGTTCCTTGGAATCCTCCTTCGTCTATAGCAATATTGTCAAGCCAAAATCCTGCCCGATTTTTTTCTGAAATAACATGGAATGAGAAATAATAATCTCCGGCTTCTTCAACGTTGAAATCATTAATGCTGACTTCCCATTCATTGATGCTGACATCTGTTAGAGTTGTCAGTACTTTCATGGTAGAGAAATCTTTTGATTTACCATAAAGAACTTCCATACTTTCTTTATTTCTGGTGGTAGACGTGCGGTAATAGAAAGAGAGACAGTGAGTTCCTGTTTTTAGTGTGACGGGTTCACGAGTCGTCAGATAATCATCTGCTGCATTGTTTCTTTCGTATAGATACTTTGCCAAACCTGTACCGCCATCTGCATCCGGAGAAGAGGTCTCATCGATATATTCCCATGTCTTACTGTCATTATTGGCATCTGTAACAGTCCAATTAACTGAGAAATTGTTTTTGGTCGCGAAATCCTCGTAAAAGAGGTGACCATCAGATCTTGTCTGTGCTCCAACCAGAATTGCTGATTGCATAGCTGCTAAAAGTAATAGTCTTTTCATAAATTCACATTTTTTTAGTTCACGATTGCTTTATCTATTGTTTGATAAATTTTAGGGGAATGGAATTTCCGCTGTCATCGGTATAACTTCCTACAAGCCCAAGCCAACCTTCGACGGCAGGAACTTCAAGTCCCAAAGCGTGTCCCATTTCGAATGTTACTACTTTGTTTTTGAAGATTCCCGTTATCGGGTCGGTGGTTTTTACCCATCTGCCGTTGGATACGGCTTTGTGAGTTAATTCGACATTGTCTCCATTGTATGTACCGATTACCTGGCTTGCAGCAATGGTCAGTTTGTATTCTCCCTGGTTTTCGGTTGCTTCTACTTCTACGAGTGCAGCACCTCCTTGTCCGAAGTCAAGGTATAGTTGTTCGAAAGAGTCGTCTACGGAGGTGAGTGTGCAGGCATAGTTAGTTACTCCATTAGGCGTTTGGAGTTGGCTTTTGCCCTCCATCATATATTTACCTTCCAAAGGGCTGTTTTCCAGAATATTTACTTTACATATTGCGTTACTTCCTGCTATCGCTCCTTCTACGTGGGCGATAGCTATCGAGAAGGAACGGTTCTGTTCGATCTCGTCATTGGCTATGGAAAGAAGCGTTTCGACATTTACACTTTCTACTCCGGCAGGGATTACTAAATTGTAATCGGTAATGAGAATGTCTTTGTCATTTTCAAAACCACTGTTGTTGTCCTTCATTTCTATACGGACTTTTATAAGTCCGTTATTTTCTCCTTTTACCACTATGGGGAGATTCAGGGAAGAGGTCAGTTCTTTGATTTCAATTTCTGCAGATTGAAACTCAACGGTGGCCGTTCCGGTATTGAGGTTGTCATCGTCATTGCAAGCTATCATAATAAGTGGCAAAAGCAATATTGCAAATCGTTTCAGATAGTTCATAATCGTATTTCTCTTTTTGAATAAAATTAATAACCCGGGTTTTGTTGATACTTAATCTGCGGATTGGCATCTGTTTCCGCTTTAGGAATAGCCCATAACCAGCGTGTATTATCTGCTTTTATATTCAGGTCCATACCGAGCTCATAAGATAATTGTACTGATTGGGGATTTTGACGTTTGAATCCCTCTCCATAGCGTTTCAGATCGGTTAGGCGGAATCCTTCTCCATACAGTTCGCGTTCACGTTCGGCACGAATCAGATGTCTGAGACTTAAACCGGAAACCGGATTGAATGATATGGAAGCGTCGCGAGCATACATTAATTCATATAAAACATCATATGCAGCCAGTTCGTCTTCTCCTTCACCTCTCATATAGTAAGCTTCGGCGGCGATGAGGTATTGTTCGGCAATGCGGAAAATTTTGGGCTTGTTTACATAATTGTTAACTCCTTCGTACATTTCCGGATTACCCGGATATTTGGTGAATACCGCCAACCTATGCTTCTCGTTGGTTGAAAATGAGATATCTTCCATTTTGAAGTAACAATTGACACGTATGTCGTTTTCCCGGAATGAATTGATAATGTCGCGTGAAGGAAGGAAAACGGGCTTATGGTTTGTTTCGTCTAAGAAATAATTTCCCATGGCAGGTGCTAACTCTTGCTTGGAACTGAATAATTGGCAAATTACTTCTGTACTGACATCATTACGCCACATTTCTTGCATCTGGGCTGCATTGTTGATAAGCGGATACCGGCCGTCTTTTATAAGTCCTTCCGCGCAGTCGATAGCCGTGTCATAATCTTTTGTCAGCAAGGCGATTCTTGCTTCAAATGCGGTAAGCGCATCGGTCGATAGGTACTCGAAAGAATGTTGCCCGGTGGCTGTCATATTCTCTTTGGCCTGTTTGATGTCATCTTTTATGAAACTGTAGGTTGCAGCCAAAGTTGCCCGGGACGGGTATTTTGTATTATCGGCAGAAGGTGAATATTCGTCCACAATGGGCACTCCATAAAAGTTTTCTGCTGTGGCAGGGTCATATGTCGCACAGAATTTATCAACCAGGATAGAGTAAGCTATGGCGCGGATCAGATGAGCTTCTCCCAAGTAGTTTTTGACGGTAGGCAGTTCGCTGTCCGAAAACTTGCCTTCTGTCTGTAGTCTTTTGATGCCTTCGATCAGTAAATTGCATTGGGCTATGGTTACATAGCTATTGCTCCATATGGTGCTGAAAGTACTTTCCGAAGCATTTGCTTCCCAACGATACAGTGCACCGAGTTGATTTCCGAAATAGGAAAGAGGGAGAAATCCGTCGGCTTGTATTTCGGCTGCTAATACATTTGTGGAAACTGCAATAATGCGTAAGTCTCTGTACATTCCCGTCCGTAATTTCTGACAGTCGGCGAATGATTCTATAGCACTCTCTAAAGGTATCTTGTCATATGGATACTTGTCCATATTGCAGGATGCCAGCATAATTGTGAAAAGGAGGGTGAATATGATTGATTTTGATGTTTTCATATAGCTGTCTCTGTTTTTCTTTAGAATTTAACTTCAAGTCCCAATGTATACTGTCTTGAATTAGGATAATCTCCCAATGCAAGGTTTGAGTCTATCTCCGGATCGATTCCTGAGAATTGTGTGAATGTGAGGAGATTACGTCCGGTGGTAAATATTCTGACTCCCTCTACGATTTTTGTTTTCTTCAATATACTTTTGGGGAGTTCATAAGAGATTGTCACATTTTTCAAACGTACAAAGGCGGCATTTTCCAGGAAATAGTTGGTGCGTAGCAGATTCTCACTGGCTACTCCGTAGCGAGGAACATCGGTAATATCACCCGGCTTTTGCCACATGGTCAGCATTCTTTTGTTCATATTGACCATGTTCGAATTGGTGGGATTTTCAGTAAAGAAGCGGTCATTGTTGATCAGGTATCTTTCTCCGATCCATGAGAAGTCAATCATTGCAGACAAGCCTTTCCAACTGACTGAGGTACCGAAACCGCCACTGCAGGGAGCAAACATCTTCTTTCCGGTGAACTGCATGTTGTCCATGGTGAATGTTTTGGTTTTGTTGCCGTTCAAGTCATAATACATCAAAGCGCCGTCACGTGGATCGACTCCGGCACACAGCACGGAAAAGTATTCATTGGGATCGTGTCCTACTTGATATTTCAACCCGTATTGTGGAAATGCCAACTCGTCTAAACCATTGAACAATGATTGGATTTTTGTTTTGTTATAATTGAAATTCGCATATACATTCCATCTGAGGTTGTTAGTGTTCAGAACTTCAAGATTCATATTAAGATCTACACCGGTATTCAGTAGCGTTCCTACATTGCCCATACCTGTGGAATGTCCGGTAGTCATAGAGAAAGGAACGTTCATGAGCATATCTACCGTCTTTTTCTGATAGTACTCGACACTGAAGTCAAGACGATCGAATACCTTTGTCGAAACGCCGGCAGAGAAGTTCTTCAAAGTTTCCCAAGTCAGATCTGAATTGCCTACTGTACCGATTACCCAACCACTCTGATTATTATAGTTGTATGAACCGCCGCCGGCCACCATACCCAAAGAGGCATAATTACCGATTTCAGAATTACCGGTGGTACCGTAGCTGATTTTCAGACGTAAGTCGTTCAGCCATTCTACATCGTTGAGAAATGCTTCATTCTTGATGTTGTACATGGCACCGATAGAATAGAAAGAAGCCCACCGGTGGTCTTCGCTAAAACGTGAAGAACCGTCCCGACGATATGAAGCGTCCAGATAGTATTTCTCGTCATAGTTATATTCTCCTCGGAAGAAGAAAGAATTGAATACATACTCGGAACGTGCTCCGTTCACTTTGGCTGTTGCCGAAGAAACTGCGGATAATTGAGTTAAGCGACTATCCTCGATTCCTTTACCGGATGCTGAAAAACCGTCTGAGTTGTGCATGATGGATTCTTGACCGGCCAGTAACGTCATAAAGTGTTTTCCTTTGAAAGTGTGTTTATATTCGGCCGTATTGGTGAAAGTCCAGTTACTTCCCCTCTGGAATTGTTCGGCCACGTCTCCGTTAAACTCATTATCTTCCCAAGGGTAATTTACACCTCTATATTTATATATATAGCCTTCAAAAGCTTGTGCTCCTTTTAAAGTAAGTCCTTTAAACGGGGTGATTTCAATAAAGGTATTCAAGTTGCCCATGATGCGCTCATTCTTTATGGATGAGTTTTGGAAAATCTTCATCGGGTTGGTGTATCCTGTTCCGGGCAATAGCAGTAAATCCTCACCACGTGACCACGTACCGTCTTCGTTTTCTATAATCTCGTATGGGAAGTCGATAGGTCTGCCTGTACGGGCCAGTATCAACGGAGAGTTTACCCAAGCACCTTCATTATTATCTCTGACTCCCAGAGTCGTGGCATAATCCTGATAAGAGATAGCTGAATTAACTCCGAATTTCAACCAGTTGTTTAGTTTGGTATTTAGATTGACTCTGAAATTTTCGCGGGTTACTCCCGATTGATAAGAGGTTCCTTCCTGGTCGAAATGTCCTGCACTGATGTAATAGTTTGTAGAGCCGGAAGCACCACTGATATTGGCATCTACGGAATAAGTAGGGGTATTGTCTCTCAATACATAATCGGCCCAATCCATACTTAAGCCATATTTCTCTATTCTGGCTTTATCAGCCATGAATTGAGGATTGGTGGCTAATGAAGGATCACACATCAATTTGAATTGAATGAACTCTTGTGCGTTCATCATATCTTTTTTGAAGTCGGGTAATTGTGAAATACCATATTGCCCGCGAATGGTAATGTTGGCTTTTTCACTGGTCTTTCCTTTTTTAGTTGTAATGTAAACAACTCCATTTGCTGCACGTGCACCGTAAATGGAGGTGGAAGATGCATCTTTCAGTACGGTTACATTTTCTATATCATTAGGGTTTAGTGATGTAAATACATCACTCGATACAGGTGCGCCATCTAATATATATAAAGGTGAAGTTCCTGCATTTAAAGAGGTATATCCACGGACACGCATGGAAGAAGATGCCGTAGGCTCACCGGAGGAGGTAAACACTTGCATACCGGCTACTTGTCCTTGAAGTGCATCGGCAAAATTCATTGTCGGCTTGGCTTCTAACGCTTTATTGCTGACCGTAGAAACAGAACCGACTACGGAGCCGAGCTTTTTGCCTGTGCCGTAACCCACAATCACAACTTCATCGACTAATTGTGAGTCCGACTTCATGATAACTTTCATGTTGGGTTTGATTTCTCCTTCATAAGTAGCCATGCCAATAAATGAAATCCGTATTTTTTTTGCGGAAACGGGGATGTCTGATAAGACAAAATTTCCATTGGCATCGGTGATAGTACCGATACTGGTACCCACAAGTAAAACAGAGGCACCAACAACAGGTAAATCGTCCTCTTCTGAAATGACCACACCTGTTACTTTGGATGTCTGTGCCGTTACTACATTTATGCTCGTTAGCAAGCATGCTATTAGCAACATAAATTTTCTAATCATAAGTTTTCTTAAGGTTTAATTTTGTATTGTACACGATTGAATGCATGCAAATATATAAATAAATATGAGATTATCAATTTAAATACGAGACAAATGTGATAATAATATCAAATTGTTACTAATATTGGTTCTCTTTGTGACTTATAATCATTAGATGCTGTCTTTTTTTTATATTAATAGCTGTTTTATGACGATGTAATGAATATTTTATAGCAGTTGATGGGGTATCTTATTTTCTCTTAAATTTCAATTTTAATGAGTGATATAACAGGGTATTTTTCTATTGAATCTACATTCTGTTTTTTATTTATTTATATTTACATGTCACCTTTTCATTGAATTCTCTTGGTTTTATATAGGTGTTGTGTCTTCTGAATTAATGTATCATTTCTCGTAGAGAAACATGTCATTGCTCGTAGAGGAGTGAGGGGTTTCTCTACGAGTTTCGACTTATTTCTCGTAGAGGAAAAATAGTAAATTGTAACTGATTGGTAATTAGGGGTTTATTGGCTTAATTCCCTGTTGTGTATTTTTGATAAGGAAAATGCTTTTTCCCTTTCCGTCTTTTTTTTTTCGTTGCTCTGAAATTGTTACAGATTTGTGTGGACTTCGGAGATGCTTATGGTTGTTTTTAGGAATAGTTAGGTCGGGGGAAGGTGATGAATTAGTTGTACTATGGTATACATGGTAATAATTATCAGTTATTCGTCGAAATTGTATATTTATACATTTTCTCGTAGACTAAGAAAATGAGGCTAAATGTACTGTATTTATTTATTTGTTAAATAACAATGAGTCAGAATGATGGAATATAAAAAGTTATTCATGATGGTAGGGACCGCCATTTAAAATCGTCATTGCTCTATATATTTGTTCTACAAAAATGAGCCGTATCATTTGATGGGAGAAAGTCATCTTCGACATCGAAATTTTTTCGTGTGCTACATCATATACTTTTTGTGAGAACCCATAAGGACCTCCGATGACGAACACCAACCGCTTATTGACCGTGTTCATTTTGCGTTTCATCCACTCCGCAAATTCCAGAGAACGCATTTCCTTTCCATGTTCATCGAGTAATACGATGACATCTCCCGGTTGGAAGGCTTTGCAAATGAGTTCCCCTTCCTTTTCCTTTTGTAGTTCCATCGAAATGTTTTTGGTGTTTTTAAGTTCGGGGATTACTTCCATATCAAAAGTAATGAAGCGTTTCGTGCGCTGAATATAATCGTTGATGGCGGTGATATAATGTTGTTCTACGGTTCGTCCTACGACGAGCAAAGTCGTTTTCATGTTGATACAGTTCTGATTATCGCACAAAAATAGCTGTTTTTTATTGTTTTCTGCAATAAATGCTTACCTTTGCGTATCATTAGGTATCAGATTTTGCTGAAAACTGATGTCTGAAAAGCTTGTGGTTATGAAAAAACGGGTACTTTTATGGATTGCCGGATTGATGTTTTCCGTATCTACGCTTTTGGCACAGGATGTGCCGGTGGGTGTAGTTCTGGCATTTAAGAAAGGAAGCTCTCAAGAGCTGAATAAATTCTTGGGTGATAAGGTTGATCTCATCATTCAGAACCGCTCTACCAACACTGACAAGCAGGCTGCTGAAAGTACAATGAATACTTTTTTTGCCGACAATAAAGTTAGTGGCTTCAATGTAAACCATCAGGGGAAGCGTGACGAATCGAGTTTTGTTATAGGTACCTTGACTACTGCTAATGGAAACTTTCGGGTGAATTGTTTCTTCAAAAGAGTTCAGAACAAATATTTAATTCATCAAATAAGAATTGACAAAACCAATGAATAAAGAAAAAGAATTGATAGACAAGTTGATCGATCTTGCCTTTGCAGAAGATATAGGTGACGGCGATCATACTACTCTCTCATGTATCCCCGCCACTGCAATGGGGAAATCCAAATTGTTGATTAAAGAAGCCGGTGTATTGGCCGGAGTTGAAGTAGCGAAAGAAATTTTCAATCGCTTTGACCCTACAATGAAAGTAGAAGTTTTTATCAATGACGGTACGGAAGTGAAACCGGGTGATATAGTGATGGTGGTAGAAGGCAAAGTGCAATCGTTGTTGCAGACGGAACGTTTGATGCTGAATGTGATGCAACGTATGAGCGGTATCGCTACAATGACCCGTAAGTATGCTCAGAAACTGGTGGGTACTCATACTCATGTGCTCGACACCCGTAAGACTACGCCGGGAATGCGCATTCTGGAAAAGATGGCAGTCAAGATCGGCGGTGGTGTGAATCACCGTATCGGACTTTTTGATATGATCCTTCTGAAAGATAATCATGTGGATTTTGCCGGTGGCATTGATAAGGCCATTACTCGTGCCAAGGAATATTGCAAGGAAAAAGGCAAAGATCTGAAAATAGAAATTGAGGTCCGTAATTTTGATGAATTGCAGCAAGTACTCGATTTGGGCGGGGTAGATCGCATTATGTTCGATAACTTCACACCGGAGATGACAAAGAAGGCGGTTGATATGGTAGCTGGAAAATATGAAACCGAATCTTCCGGTGGTATCACTTTCGACACGCTGCGTGATTATGCAGAATGTGGAGTCGATTTTATTTCCGTAGGAGCTTTGACGCATTCAGTGAAAGGTCTGGATATGAGTTTTAAAGCCTGCTGATAGGGCTTGCTATATTATTAACTGAACTTCCATAGGCTTGCAAACAATCTTGTCTGCCTGATGGAAGTTTTTTTATGGGTAGTCTGTTTTTAACTTCTTTTAGATATTCTTTTTGCAGCATTCTTTCGAATGTTGCGTCTAACTAACAAACGACGCAGAGAGGCGTCTGTAAAAAAGCACTGACATTGGAAAACGAGATAGAACTGATAAAGGGCTGCCGGGCAGGAAAGGATTCCGCCCGAAAGGAACTTTATACCCTCTATTCCAACAAGATGCTGGCGGTTTGTTATCGCTATACAGGCGATGTGGATGCGGCTTATGATGTATTGCATGATGGTTTTATTAAAATTTTTACTCATTTTTCGTTTCGTGGAGAGTCGTCGTTAGGCACATGGATAACAAGGGTGATGGTGACTCAGGCACTTGACTATCTCCGACGGCAAAAGCGTATCACTCAAGTGATAGTGCATGAGGAACAGATTCCGGATATACCGGATATAACAGAAAATGGGAGCGATATATCTGAAGAACAACTGATGGCTTTCGTTGCTGATTTGCCAGATGGTTGTCGAACCGTATTCAACCTTTATGTGTTTGAAGAGAAGTCGCATAAGGAAATAGCCGAAATTCTTCATATCAAAGAACATTCGTCTACTTCACAACTTCACAGAGCCAAATATTTGTTAGCAAAAAGAATTAAAGAATATAGAAACCATGAAGAGAGAAAATGATGAAATAACCGACTTGTTCCGTTCTCGTCTCGGTCATGCTGAAATGACGGTGAGGGAGGGCTTCTGGGAAGAACTGAACGAGGATGTGGCTGCTTGCTGCCAGCAACGGCGCCGGGTATTGTTCTTCCGGGTGGCTGCCGCCGCTTCCGTATTGCTCGTATTGGCAGCATCATCAGCGGCTTTTTGGTTTTTCTCACCCAAAGAGGAGATGGAGGAAGCATTTACACAGCTTGCTGTGTCGGGAGTGGGAACGTTGGATGGCGATAGGGCGAATCAATCATTTTCACCCTCCCGGACCGAACCTGTATTACACAAACCCACACCGGGTAAAATGGCTGTATTGTCCCATGCTGATGAAGAGGATGACGATTCGGTATCTGTGACATTATCCGTGTCATTCAGTTTTTCGGCTACGGCTACCAATAACGGCTATGTAAGAGATAGAAATGCGGGGGATAATATCTGGAAGACAAGTTCGGGAAACGATGATATAGCTCCGGTTGCGGTAGAAAAAGAACCGGATATGGCTTCTGTTGTATCTAAAGTGGAAAAGAAACGTACTTGGGCTGTAAAAACCACTGTCGGTACGGCGCTTCCGGCAGAAAAACGGAAATATAAGATGCCTGTTATGGCAGGAGTAACAATCGAAAAAAGATTGGGTGAATATTTGGGCATAGAGACCGGATTGGCGTATTCAAATCTCCGTGCCAATGGTCAGGGGCTTCACTATCTGGGTATTCCGGTTAAAATGAATGTGTATTTGGCCGATCTGAAGAAATTTGATTTATACGCTTCTATAGGGGCGGTTGCTGATAAGTGTATAGCCGGTGCACCCAGTAATAATTTCAAAAACGAACCGGTACAATTGGCTGTGACGGCCGGAGTGGGAGTAAGTTATAAAGTAAATGACCGGATTGCGCTTTTTGCAGAGCCGGGAGTATCACATCATTTTGATACGGATTCGAGAATTGAAACGATACGTACCAAACGCCCCACTAATTTTAACCTTTTATGCGGACTTCGCATGACTTATTAACCATATAATAATGTGTGTTATGAAAAAAACATGGATGATGCTGTTTGCTGTTTTGATGGCGCTTATGCTTACGGGATGCGGTAAAGAGACCTTGGACTATAATAATCCGGATGTCGACCTTTTTGTGAAACAACTGAAATCCGGAACTTACAATACTAAAAATGAAAAAGGAATTGTTGAAGTTCCTCATTTTACGGAAGAGGATATTCCCGAATTACTTGCTTATGCGGAGGATTTGAGTGTGATACCTGCATTTCCTTCCGTGTACAATAGTAACAGTGGCAAGATACGTTTGGGCGAGTGTATTTTGTGGACTGTAGAAAGTATTCGTCTTGGAATTCCGGCTTCTATGGGATGTCATATGGTCGAAGTGAATGCTGAGAACTATGAAGCTATTTACTTCTTGTCCGATGAAGAAATTCTGGATGCGGCTGCCCGTTATCGTCGTTGGTGGGAAACCAGAAAGTATCCCCGGACGGCTTGGACGATTGATCCCTGTTATGATGAACCGCTTTGCGGAAGTGGTTATCGCTGGTGGTAGTCTAAACAACTGAACATGGCTAAACGTTTTATTATATTGCTGCTGATTTTGTCAGTGGCCGGGGAGTTGTATACTTAATGGACAAGGATGACGGAACATACATTAATGATGCTTTGATCCTATAAATGATAAATGAAATTTGAGAATGACGAAGTGCTTTATATTGTTTTTATTGATCTGTTTGTCTGTTCCTGTGGTTTATTCTCAGGAATGGACGAAGAAGGATTCGTTAAATCTCAGTCGTGTATTAAAAGAGGAGGGCGAGATAAAACTAAATCCGGAGGCTGTGAAACAGATTGATTTCGGTTCGGATATAATGGGAACTCCGTTGATGTCGACGGAGAAGAACTGGATGCTGCCGGACGAATCTCTTCCTTCTGCCTTACCCAATACCTTACCGTTGGAAAAAAGACAGATGCTTTCTCTGCATCCCTATAAGGCGAATACTCCTTACGACTGGGATCCGGTTTATCAGAAAAAGATACAAGTAGGTAAGGATACTTGGAGAGGAGACCCTTTTTATCGGATCAAGACATTCAGAGGGTATACCAATACATCGAAGGCGCCGTTGAGGGTTATGGTGATAACGCAGCCTTCCCTGACCGAGATTGAAGCTATAAAGTTGCAGTATAAGCCGTTATTCGGACAGTCGAATGGCTCGATGGCAGGTGTGGCTATCGGCGGTTTTAATTTCATGTATGTTTTTACAAAGGATTTTTGGGATAAAAAGGGACGTGAACGCCGTGCCCGCACCTTAGAAGTGTTGAAAACCTACGGTGATTCGACTACCGTCCTTGTTCCGAAGCCTGTATTACAATTCATTACCCATTGAACTATCTAAAAGGTGAATTTGTTAAATTAGTAAAATGGAAGGCTTCTCCATACAAAGATGGGGAGAGGAAAATAAATTTAAATAGATTCGATTTATGAATAGAATTTCTACTCTTTTGGGTATTCGTTATCCTATTATTCAAGGAGGTATGGTATGGTGTAGTGGTTGGCGTCTGGCGTCGGCAGTAAGTAATTCCGGAGGGTTGGGACTTATTGGTGCCGGGTCTATGCATCCCGAAGTTCTGCGTCAACACATTCGAAAATGTCGGGCTGCTACCGATTTGCCTTTCGGAGTGAATATTCCATTGATGTATCCGCAGATAGAAGAAGTGATGAATATCGTGGTCGAAGAAGGAGTGAAAATCGTCTTTACTTCTGCCGGTAATCCGAAGACATGGACCGGATGGTTGAAAGAACGTGGAATTACGGTGGTGCATGTTGTCTCTTCTTCTAAATTTGCAGTGAAGAGCGAAGAGGCCGGTGTGGATGCGATTGTGGCTGAAGGATTCGAAGCCGGAGGGCACAACGGACGTGAAGAAACCACTACGTTCTGTCTTGTTCCGGCTGTTCGCCGGGCTACTACTCTGCCCTTGATAGCTGCCGGTGGTATTGCAACCGGTGAAGGAATTCTGGCAGCCATGGTATTGGGAGCGGAAGGTGTACAGATCGGGACTCGCTTTGCGCTTACCTATGAGAGTTCAGCCAGTGATGTATTCAAAGAATATTGCTTACGGCTGAATGAAGGTGACACTAAATTATTATTGAAAAAATTGGCTCCTACCCGTTTAGTGACCAATAGTTTTCGGGATGCGGTAGAAGCAGCAGAAGATCGTGGGGCGTCTGCCGAAGAGTTGCGGGAGCTTTTGGGAAGAGGACGAGCCAAAAAAGGAATTTTTGAGGGTGATCTTGAAGAAGGAGAATTGGAAATAGGACAAGTAGCTTCTTTATTTCGGCAGCAGCAGTCTGTGGCGGAGGTCATGAAAGAATTGCTTGAAGAGTATGAGAGGAGAAAACAAACGCTGACTACCAATTTGTTTTAGACAGAAGCCTCTCCCCAGCCCTCTCCGCAGGAGAGGGGGTACAGATACCCTTGTCTATTAATTAGTTGCAAAACTAACTTAGCCCCCTCTCCCACGGAGAGGGCTGGGGAGAGGCTTCTTGTCTTTCTTATTTTTTACTAATTCCAAATACATCGGCTACAGCTTTGTATACCACTTTTCCTTCTACTATATTCAGCCCTTTTGCAAGTGCCGGATCGTCTTCGCAGGCTTTTTGCCAACCTTTATCGGCAAGAGCTGTCACATAAGGTAAAGTAGCGTTAGTCAGGGCGAGAGTCGATGTGTAAGGTACTGCTCCCGGGATGTTGGCGACAGCATAGTGTACGATTCCGTCTACAATATAAGTAGGATCACTATGGGTAGTCGGGTGCGATGTTTCGAAGCAACCTCCCTGGTCGATGGCTACATCTACCAATACAGTGCCCGGCTGCATCAGTTTCAGCATATCACGGGTGATCAGGTGAGGCGCTTTATCTCCCGGTATAAGGACAGATCCTATCACCAAGTCTACGGTCGGCAATTCCATTTTCAGGCGTAATTCCGAAGCGTAGAGAGTCTTTACATTGGGAGGCAGAGTTTCGCTTAAATAACGCAATCGTGCCAAATTTATGTCGGCGATAGTTACGTCCGCTCCCATGCCGGCGGCCATTTGTGCAGCATTACTTCCCACAATGCCACCGCCCAATATCAGCACTTTTGCCGGTTTTACTCCCGGTACGCCTCCTAATAATATCCCCTTCCCGCCTTGCGGGCGTTCCAAAAAACGAGCCCCTTCTTGGGTAGCCATTCTACCGGCGACTTCACTCATCGGTATTAACAAAGGTAATGAATGGTCGGCTTTTTCTACAGTTTCGTATGCCAGGCAGACCGATCCGTTTTCGATCATTGCCAGTGTCAGTTCTTTATCGGAAGCAAAATGAAAATAGGTGAATAATAATTGTCCTTTTCGGATAAGCTTGTACTCCGGGGCTATCGGCTCTTTCACTTTTACAATCATTTCGGCAATGGCATATACTTCTTCCATGGTAGGTAGAATCTGCGCTCCCACGGCTGTATAGGCTGCATCGGGAAAACCACTGTTGATGCCTGCGGTATGCTGTATGTAAACAGTATGCCCGCGTTTTACAATTTCGGCAACTCCGGATGGAGTCATACCCACACGGTTTTCGTTGTTTTTGATTTCCTTTGGTACTCCGATAATCATAACGTTACTGTATTAAGGATTAAACATGTACGAATGTACGAAAAATGCTTGTGTGCCAATGCATAATAAGAGATGTTTAACAGCATATTGTCAGAAATAGTATCCGCATTAGTTGGATGGAAAGGAAAAATTATCCCTTTCACTGAGGGATGATTTGTTACTCCTTTATTTTAATATTTATCCGGAATGACGTACATTTGTCCTCTTAAAGAAATAATGTACCGCATGAAACTATATATCACAATCTTATTGTTCATTTATTGCATGCCGTCTTTTTCGCAGGAGAAACAGCGACAGGCATCTTTTGTCCCTCCATTCGATTTTCCTCTGACATTGAGTGGAAATTTTGGAGAGATACGGGCCAATCATTTTCATGGTGGACTTGATTTTAAGACCGGTGGTGCTATCGGAAAGCCGGTTCGCGCATTAGCCGACGGGTATATTTCTCGTATTCGCGTCACACACGGTTCGGGCTATGTACTCGATGTGGTTTACAACAATGGATATTCTACAATCAACCGGCATCTCAGCGGGTTTGTAGGGGCGATTGCAAAGCGGGTGGAAGATCTTCAGTACGAAAAGGAAAATTATGAAGTGGAAATAATTCCCGAACCGGGTGAGTATCCGGTAAAAGCCGGTCAGCAGATTGCCCGGAGTGGGAATACCGGTTATTCTTTTGGTCCGCATTTACATTTGGATGTGTTTGAGACCTCTTCTGGTGATTATATTGATCCGATGCCGTTTTTTTTGAAGCATATCAAGGATACTACTGCGCCTAAGGCAGAAGGTATAATGCTGTTTCCCCAACCGGGTAGGGGAGTAGTGGAAGGAATACAGAAGAACCAAACTTTTCCTCTGAATAATAATGGCCGCCCTATCGAAGCATGGGGCGTAATCGGAGCCGGTATCAAAGCGTATGATTATATGGACGGTGTACACAACCGTTATGGTGTGCATACGGTAGTCTTGACCGTAGATGGGCAGGAGGTATTCCGTAGCACGGTAGATCGCTTTTCGCAGGAAGAGAACCGGATGATAAATTCCTGGACTTGCGGGCAATATATGAAGTCTTTTATTGATCCGGGGAATACTCTTCGTATGTTGGAGACTGCCAATGATAACCGGGGATTGGTTACTATCGATGAGGAAAGAGATTACCGGTTTCTCTACACATTGACAGATGCGTTTGGCAATACCTCCCATACTCGTTTCACTGTGCGTGGAAAGAAGCAGCCGATTGAACGTTTACAACATCGTGAAAAGTATTTCTTTGCTTGGAATTGTACTAACTTTTTGCAGGAACCGGGTCTGACTCTGATTGTGCCTAAAGGAATGCTTTATGATGATGTGGCCTTGAATTATCAGATGAAAGCGGATAGCGGCGCTGTGGCTTTTACATATCAGTTGAGTGATGAATCTGTTCCGTTGCATGGCAGTTGCGAGTTACGTATCGGGCTGCGTCGTATGCCGTTGGCGGATACAACAAAATATTATGTGGCGCGTGTCACTCCCAAAGGACTTTACGGAGCCGGCGGTACTTACGAAGACGGATTCATGAAAACGACTGTTCGTGAGTTGGCTACTTATACGGTAGCCATTGATACGGTTCCTCCTGTGATCACTCCGGTCAACCCGAAGAATTGGGGGCGTACAGGGAAGATAGTCTATACCATTAAGGATAAAGCAACCGGTATCCGTTCTTATCGTGGAACTATTGATGGGAAATATGCGTTATTTGGAAGACCTAATTTAACCCGTTTCCAGTATATATGTGAACTTGATCCGAAACGCGTGGAAAAAGGAGGGAAGCATGTAGTGGAAATGGTTGCAGTAGATGGTTGTGGCAATGAAACCGTAGTACGTGACACCTTCGTGTGGTAAGGAATACAATCATATTTAAGTATATAGAACAATGAACAAGAAACTGATTCTTTGTGCTGCCTTTCTTGTGGCGGCAGTGGCGGATACTTTCGCCTGTACCAATCTCATTGTCGGAAAGAATGCTTCTGCCGACGGTTCGACCATCGTTTCCTATTCTGCCGATTCATATGGGCTGTTTGGAGAGTTATATCATTATCCGGCCGCTACTTATAAGAAAGGAACCATGCTGGATGTATATGAGTGGGATACCGGAAAATATCTTGGAAAAATAGAACAGGCTCGCCAGACTTACAACGTCATAGGTAATATGAACGAGTATCAGGTAACCATTGGGGAAACTACTTTTGGGGGGCGTCCGGAATTAGCAGATTCTACCGGGATTATCGATTATGGCAGCCTTATATATATCGGTTTGCAACGTTCGCGTACAGCTCGTGAGGCCATTCGGATTATGACTGACCTTGTACAGGAATATGGCTATTATAGCGAAGGAGAGTCTTTTACCATTGCCGATCCCAATGAAATATGGATTATGGAGATGATCGGTAAAGGTCCCGGTATACGTGGTGCCGTATGGGTGGCTGTACGCGTGCCCGATGATTGTATCTCTGCTCATGCCAACCAGGCGCGTATCCAGCAGTTTGATATGAACGATAAGGAGAATTGTCTTTATTCTCCGGACGTGATTTCTTTTGCCCGCGAAAAGGGATATTTTAATGGGGTGAATAAGGACTTCAGCTTTGCCCAAGCATATGCTCCACTTGATTTCGGTGCCCGCCGTTATTGTGAAGCCCGTGTCTGGAGTTATTTCAATATGTTTACCGATCAGGGAGAGGCATACCTTCCTTATATACAGGGAGAAACAGACGAACCGATGCCGTTGTTCGTGAAGCCTAACCGTAAGATTTCCGTACAGGATGTACAGAATGCCATGCGTGATCACTATGAAGGGACTCCCCTCGATATCAGCAATGATTTTGGTGCCGGCCCTTATAAGATCCCATATCGTCTTTCGCCGCTTTCTTTTAAAGTGGGTGATCAGGAATATTTCAATGAGCGCCCTATTTCCACTCAGCAAACCGGTTTTGTTTTTGTTGCGCAAATGCGTGCCAGTATGCCCGATCCGGTGGGTGGTGTACTTTGGTTTGGTACGGACGATGCCAATATGACGGTATTCACCCCGGTATACTGCTGTACGGATAAAGTGCCTGTATGCTATTCCCGTGTAGGTGGAGCCGATTATATCACTTTCTCTTGGGATTCTTCTTTCTGGATTTTCAATTGGGTATCCAATATGGTATATCCGCGTTACGATTTGATGATCGGTGATATCCGTGCTGCACAGCAGGAACTTGAAAGTACTTTCCACGAGGCACAGGCCGGTATTGAAAATATGGCTACGCGCATTTATCAAAAGGATCCGGCCGGAGCCAAGGCTTTTCTCACCAATTATACTAATATGACTGCTCAAAGTACTTTCGATACTTGGAAGCGGTTGGGAGAGTTTATCATAGTGAAATACGCTGACGGTGTGATTCGCAAGATGAAAGATGGTAAGTTCGAACGTAACTCTATCGGTCAGCCTGCCGGTGTGGTTCGTCCGGGTTATCCGAAAGAATTTCTTGAAGAATATGTAAAACAAACAGGCGAACGTTACAAAGTGAAATAATTATTTAATATATGGATATTCTGTGCTGAAAACCGCATGTCGATTGATGTATCGGCCATTATCACATTAACACAATATTCATTTATTTATTAGGAATTCTTATTTAATTCTTTTACATTTGTGACTTATAGAGATTAATGAATCATTAACCAATAAATAACAATCTAAATGGAAAATCAGGAACTCATCAAGCAGGTGACTGAGAAAGCTGAAAAATGGCTTACCCCGGCATATGATGCCGAAACTCAGGCTGAAGTGAAACGTATGTTGGCAAATGAAGATAAAACCGAGTTGATAGAAGCTTTCTATAAAGATTTGGAATTCGGTACAGGCGGTCTGCGCGGTATCATGGGTGTAGGTACCAATCGCATGAATATCTATACGGTAGGGGCTGCCACTCAAGGGCTTTCCAACTATTTGAATGCTAATTTTAAAGATATTCCGCAGATTTCCGTAGTGGTAGGATACGACTGCCGCAACAACAGTGATCTTTTTGCAAAAATTTCCGCAGATATTTTTGCTGCTAACGGTATCAAAGTATATCTGTTCGAAGATATGCGCCCGACTCCTGAAATGTCATTTGCTATCCGTCACCTCGGTTGCCAAAGCGGTATTATTCTGACAGCTTCTCATAATCCGAAAGAATATAACGGTTACAAGGCTTATTGGGATGATGGTGCACAGGTATTGGCACCGCATGATAAAGGAATTATCGATGAAGTGAATAAGATAACTTCTGCTGCCGACATTAAATTCCGGGGTAATTCTGATGCCGGTTTGATTCAGATTGTCGGCGAAGACATTGATAAACCTTATCTGGAAAAGGTTAAAACCATTTCTATCGATCCGGAAGCTATCGCTCACCAGAAAGATATGAAGATTGTTTATACTCCGATTCACGGTACGGGTATGATGCTTATTCCGCGTGCATTGAAGATGTGGGGTTTTGAGAATGTCCATACGGTTCCCGAACAGATGATTAAGGATGGTAACTTCCCGACAGTTGTTTCTCCGAATCCCGAAAATGCCGAGGCATTGACTATGGCTGTCAATCTGGCTAAGGAAATCGATGCCGACCTGGTAATGGCGAGTGATCCTGATGCCGACCGTGTGGGTATTGCCTGTAAGGATGATAAGGGCGAATGGGTACTTATCAATGGTAACCAGACTTGCTTGATGTATCTTTATTATATCATTACCCAGTATAAGAAATTGGGCAAGATGACAGGGAAGGAATTTGTAGTGAAAACAATTGTTACTACCGAACTTATCAAGAAAATAGCTGAGAAGAACGGCATTGAAATGCTCGATTGCTATACCGGTTTTAAATGGATTGCACGCGAGATTCGTTTGCGTGAAGGTAAGCAGGTTTACATCGGCGGTGGTGAAGAAAGCTATGGTTTCCTTGCCGAAGATTTTGTACGTGATAAAGATGCCGTATCTGCTTGTTGCTTGATTTCCGAAATTGCTGCATGGGCGAAAGACAATGGCAAAACATTGTATCAATTGCTGCTGGATATCTATGTGGAATATGGTTTCTCTAAAGAAAAAGGTATTAGCGTAGTAAAACCCGGTAAGAGCGGTGCGGAAGAAATCAAGCAGATGATGGTTGATTTCCGTAATAATCCTCCGCGCGAACTGGCAGGTTCTAAAGTAATCCTTTGGAAAGACTTCCAGACTTTGAAACAGATTGACGAAGACGGTCGTGTAACCAAAATCGATATGCCGGATAAGTCGAACGTACTTCAATATTTCACTCAGGATGGCGGCAAGGTTTCTATCCGTCCTTCGGGAACAGAGCCTAAGATTAAGTTCTATATCGAAGTGAAAGGAGAGATGGGCTGTCGTAATTGTTTTGCCGGTGCTGATGCAAGTGCCGATGAAAAGATCAAGGCTGTGATGAAATCACTCGGTATCTGAGTACTTCCCTTGCGGGCAGATACTCCAGATAATGGAAAATGATAGATAAAAAGGGGCTATTACCGGATTATGCGGTGATAGCCTCTCTTTTTTGTATTCTTTTTGTTTCTTTAGTCTATCGGGCTTAATCATTCTGTGTTAAACGTTGTTCTATGTGCAACATCTAAACCAATTAATATATGAAAGATCTGATAGCCGGCATCAAATACGATGCCTCGAAAGTGATTAGTCGGGCCATTGGGCCGAGTAAAGAATTTTGCATGGGATATATGAATCCGGGTATGCCGGATGGCGGAGGGTATATATCGACTATGAAACTTTCCGTTGGAACGGTCGATATCAAAGGACTTGATGTCGTGACCGAAAGTATTCTTGCCTATGACCGTTGCGGAAGGAGCGATGCTTATTTCGGACAGGTTAATATGCTGAATACCTCTTCTGCATTTTGCGGACTGAATGGGGCGATATGGGGATTGGATCTTGCCGTACACGAAGATATTGTTTCTGGAAAGGCAGTTCCTATGTACATGCAACCGCAAGTTTCCGGAAAAGAGATCCCCGTGTATAATGTTCGTCCTCTGCTGGATGCTACCGAACGTCTTTTTGGAAAGGAGAAACAACAGCGTTTTCCACCTATGCCGGGAGCACATATTGTTTGTGCCGGACAGGATGTCAGTGCGCGCGGACCATTGTGGGTGTGGGCCTGTATCGGAGTGGCTGTTCCTAAGAACAGGGATGTGGCTGCCTGCTTGTTTGTAGAAGATGCCGATACTTATGGCAATGATTCTACCACAGAGAGTGAAATGATCGGTTATCTTGAGGGTACGCTCCGTAAAGTGACCAATAGCATTGCGCTTTACGGGAAAGATCAGGAAGTGGAATACGAATGTATTTATGCCGGATATAAATATGTATTTGTTGAGTCCGATCAGGTTGGTTGTGCATTGGTGACTGTTCCTGCCGTTTATTTGGCGCAGAATGTTTTGCCCGAGGGTATGGATGCGTCTTCCTTGCACGGACTGCCGCTTGTTGAATGGGAGAAGAAATTGGATTTGAAAGAACTCACTTTCATGGAATAGCTCACGGGGTTTGTTTAAAAAGCAGGTCACGAAGATACATGGGTTTATTGATACTTTTGGAGGATGAATGCTGTTTTCATTCCATTCATAAGTTGTTCGTTTGTAGTTTATATGTACTTCGTGGCCTGTGTTTTTGTCATTTTCCGTTTTCTATCCACCAGTCTATCATTTTTCTTGCCAGACTTAGTTTTCTTGGCAATTCGGGTAAGTTGTCCCGGGTATAAAAGGCTCCGGAACTCAGCTCTTCATCCTGCAACGTGAGTTCTCCACCTGCATAGTCAGCGATAAATCCTACCATCAGTCCACTGGGATATGGCCAAGGCTGATTGGCAAAATAAGTGATATTCTTTACGTCCAGTCCGGTTTCTTCTTTCACCTCGCGCGCAACGCATTCTTCCAAAGTTTCTCCGGTTTCCAGAAAACCGGCCACAAGGCTGTTGAATGTACCTTTGAAATTGCGTGCATGTACCAGCAATAATTTATCTTCTTTACGGATCAGAACTAATATTGCCGTAGAAATAGAGGGATACATCTCGTTTCCGCATTTGGGGCATTTTTTCATGATAGGTGCTTTTTGCTCCATTGCTGTGCCGCATGCGGGGCAGAAACGACTATTGCGATCCCAGTGCAGTATTTCGGCTGCTTTTCCGGCAGTCTGATATTGCTTCAGTGGAATGAAATCGTAAGATGCACGTAGTCCGGTCATCATATACTTATCCGATTCTTCTACCGGATAATCAATGGCAATCGCTTTACAGGGATGCCCATCCAACATACATATTTCATGTATGTTGGTCTCCGGAGAGATATGGATCGGAGGTTGCCCGGCACAAGGGATTGAAAATCCGTTATCTGTTTTTTTAAGTAATAACTGGTCTTTATAGAAAATGATCCACCAGGTAGTTGTTAGTTTACTCATCTTTTTAATAACTTTTTTAATTCTTCTTCATTGAACCATTGTTGTTGTGACGGACGTCCCGTACCTCGGACGACAGAAGTCTCTTGTGTTGCAGGGATTCCCATTTGACGGGTATGTACAATTTGGCAGGAGATATCCATCGTGTCCAACGGATTTCTCCTGCGAGGTTTGAAACTTGAATATTCTTTTGGAAATTCAACGCCTAATTCATCCAATAAAACTTTTAGTTGACGGCGCGGTCCTTTCGCTTTCGGGTTATCTTTCATTTGATACATCAGCTTGCGATGTTGGTCAAACGGCTCCTGGTATTCCCGCAGCATTTCCCGGTTGACGAAAGTAATGTAAGTGACCGTACCGTTTCCTGCGTATTCTATGATACTCAGCCCTTGGTTGTGTGCCAGATATTTTGTATGCCTGTGCGTACACATTGCCGTGTCGTGTATCAGTTTGGAATAAAAGAAAAGTATAAAATCGTGTTCGTCCTTGAAAGGAATGCCTTTGGGAGTCATATACCGGCTTTTGATACGTTTCATGTAATGCGGTGTCACCCGGCTGCATCTGAAACGGTCGATGAGATAGATACCTTTTTCACCATATTCGTTGGTATAGAAGGTATAGAAAGCTTCGATAAACATTTTATTGTTTAAAACGACGAGCATAATGTTCCATTCGATTCCGGTATGCGGAGAGGTGACACGTACGTGACTCTCCACCGGAAACGTCAGTGAACATCTCAATCGGGTACCGCTTCTCGCCATTAATTCCCGGTATTCTTCGGACAAGAAAGTCCATTCTTTACTTAGTTCTGCTTCTATCTGTATAGGTAGGAGGTTGTTGCTGTATTCTTTCATGAAAAAATCATTATGTTCGCTTGCGGCGTTATCTCTTAGAAGAGGATGATAAATTTCAGACAAAGGTATGAAAATTTTCAATACCTATTTCATTCACGAAATATTTGTCGTGAGAAACCACAACTACCGTGCCTGTATAATTTTTGATTGTCGCCGTGATGATTTCGATGCTTTGAATATCCAGATTATTCGTAGGCTCATCCAGAATGAACATGTCCGGAGTATTGTCACTGATCATCAGACAGCAAAAAGCAAGTCTCATCTTTTCACCGCCACTTAATTTCCGGCAAGATTTGTCCCATACGGTTGCCGGAAACAGGTAGCGGTTGAGTATGGTTTTTATTTCATGTTCAGGTAGATTACGACTATTAAAGGTTTCCGCCTGTTCGAGGACACTCTTGTCATTTTTAATAATGGAATATTCCTGATTGAGGTAAACGTATTTGAAGTCTATACGGGAAAGGCCCCCTTGTGTGGGGACAATCTCTCCGGTAATGAGTTTCAATAAAGTTGTTTTTCCCGATCCATTTACTCCTTTGATACAGAGACGGTCACCGCTTTTTAGCTGAAAACTCAAGGGTTCTTTCCATAATGCGTCATTATTGTTATAACTGAAATTGATATCCTTGGCCGTAATCAATATCTTACCGGTATGTAGCGAAGAAGCATTGAAATCAGTTTTTAGCGCTGCCGTACCGGTAAGGGTATTTCTGAGTCGGTTCATTTCATTTGTCAGTTGCTCTGATTTTTCGGCATGTATGTTATTTAGTTTGGTTGTACTTTTTTCTGCTTTATCTTTTAGGGTATTCATTGCTATGCGAGGAATCCTTTTTTTTATATTCGCTTTTTCTCCACGTACGTTTTGTTTATTTTTTCGTTCTGCCATTTCTCTGGCTGTTTTCTTAGCCAGACGTAATTCTTTCTCTTTTTCTTCGAGTTGCTGCTGTAAAGCATTCATCATGATACCTTTCTGTTCTTTGTAGAATTCATAATTTCCTCCATATACGTTTATGCCGCTCCGGGTAAGTTCGCAGGTAGTATTCAGTAAGTTGAGCAGTGTCCGGTCGTGGCTGACGATAATCAAAGTAGAAGAGGTCCTTTTCACAAATTCATAGAGTTGTTTTCTGCCTTCTGTATCCAGGTGGTTGGTCGGTTCATCCAACAGGATGACAGAAGGGGCATGTATTTCCATACCTGCCAGAAACACCCGTGTTTTTTCTCCGCCGCTCAGTTCGCACATCGATTGTGACGTTGATTTATCATGTATTCCCCAAGAAACTAATGCAGTTTGTACCCGCTCTTCAATATTCCAGTCATCATTCAGAATATGAAAGTTTTCTACGGAAGCATCACCGTTCAGGATAGCATGTAGTGCTCTAATTTTCGTATCTATCTGCAATGCTTCTGCAATAGTCTGATTATCGTACTGTCCGAAGTGTTGAGGGATGTAATATAAATCATCCGGACGAATGATTGTACCCGATGAAGGGGGAAGCCATCCCGCAATAATCTGTAAGAGAGTTGATTTCCCTGATCCGTTATTACCGATTAATGCTACTTTTTGTCCTTTATTTACAGATAGATCGAGGTCTTTGAATAGAATATCTTTATCTGCGTGTATGTATGTGATTTTTTGAATGGATATACTCATGCTGATTATGGTTTTGAAAGTTTAAAGATTGGGATTGGTTATCACGAAAAAGTGGGGAGGAGGGAGATAAACACAATAGTGGCCAAACATACACGTTTGTGATGCTCAGTGTCGATAGAAAAATAGCATGTAAAAAGTGATGTTTACCGAAATGTGTTGTCTTACTTGGATATTCTCATCGGAGTAGTTTAATTAATTCCGGGGGCAAAGGTAAGATAAAAAATGAAACTCCCAACACTATATTAGTATCAATATTTAATTTCCTACTAATTTCACGGACAATTTTAAGGTCGACTCATATTAAATATAGTCGCTAAGGCGTGAAAGACTCATTCTGATTAGTTTGGAAAAAGATTTTTGATTGAAATCCATTTCAAACATGTGGAGCTTAAGAACATCTGCCCTTGGAGGATAGGAAAATTTTTAAAACAGATTGATGGTTTATATAGTGAGAAAATCGCACGTCTGATTTTAACATTGTTAATCCTGTTTTCGGCATATGGTTTCTTCCGTTGCAAAACATTAATTTCTTTACCTGTAAAGAAGCGTATTCTTACCAACAAGAATACGTATTTAACACAGTATTAAAAGCGTATTCTTACAGGCTAAGAATATCAGTTTAATTGTTTATTAAATAAGTGATTAATTCTTTGATATACAGTGGTTAACGCCATTTGTGTTTGTCTCCCGGTATGGAATATCCCCTATTGGTTCGAAAAATGACTCTTTCCTGTACTTGTCAAATTAGCAACTTCAGTTGTGCCAAATTGCTTTTTATCATTACTTATAAAAGTTTCTCATATGCCATGCGGCTTCCTCTTTGATATAATATTTCACCACAATAACTGAATCCTAACTTTTCTAACATTCTGTGCATATAGAAATTATCAAAATTGGTATCTACTTTGAAACTATGAATGCCTTGACTGCGGCTTAGCTCTTCTACTTTCTGCATAAATAGAGAGGCGATTCCTTTTTGTTTCATTTCATTGGCAACGGCCAGCCGATGAACAACTACATAAGGTTGTTCGCTTAACCAGCTACCGTCAATGGAATTATAGGCAGGTTCCCCGTCAAAGACTACTGCGGCATAAGCTATGATATCGGCTTCACTGCACAATACATAGGCATAACCGTTACGAATGTCATTAGCTATATTTTCCGGTAAAGGATATGTTTCGTCCCATTGCTGTTTGTTTTGCCGAAGCATTTGTGCTTTGGCTTGCAAGATGATTTCCCATATTCTGGCAGCATCTTCGGTGGTTGCTTTTCGAAATGTCAGTTGCATATTGTTTTATAAATAACGTCTTACTGTGATAATTCTTTGAAATGAAAAAGTCTTGTTGCAAAAATAGAAAAAAGAAAGGAATCTTACCCTATAATAGTAAAAATAGCACCTGCACTTGCCGATAATTTAAGCAGGCAGGCACAGGTGTTGTTTGAGGAATTTAAAAAAAAAGTTTTTAAGTTTCCTGTTTAATCGAATGTGAATAATTGATTCAGGACTTCGCTCATACTCGGATGCGTGAAAATAAAATCACGCAGGAAGCTGTAATGTTGTCCGGACTTCATGGCTACATTGACGATATTGATCATTTCCGATGCATCTGCACAGAATAAAGTACATCCCATGATTTTTCCGGTGTGCGCATCGACGATTGCCTTCAGCATGCCATCTACCTTTTGTAATGTGCGGGCACGCGCTACGGCTGTTGCCGGTAAACGGGATACTTTAAATGAATAACCTTTTTTTATGGCTTCCTCTTCCGTGAGACCGACGTGTGCCAAAGGAGGATCTATGAATACAGAGTAAGCAAGCGGGTTGCGATCTTCCGTTGTCCGTTCTTTGTCACCGAATAGCTTGTTACGAATAATCCGGTAATCGTCCAAAGAGACATAAGTAAATTGCGGACCTCCTTTCACATCTCCCATCGCCCATATATGCGGAGTGGTAGTATGCAGATGTACATCTGTGATGATTGCACCTTGTGAATCGACTTGTACGCCTGCTGCTTGAAGATTTAATCCGTCGATCATCGGTTTACGTCCTGTTGCCAATAGGATGGCATCTCCATCTATAAAATAAGGAGTACCGTCCGAAGCGTCCGTATAGGCCAGCGTAACGCCGTCGGCCGTATCATGAATTGATTGTGCGCGGGCATTCAAACGGATTTCGATACCTTTTCTTTCCAGAACCTCCCGTACACTGTTGGCAATATCCCGGTCTTCACGCGGCATGAAGAATCTGCCCCCTTCCAGAATGGTTACTTTACTTCCGAATTCGGCATACATAGATGCGAATTCAAGTCCGATATATCCACCGCCTACAATAATGAGGTGTTGGGGAAGTAGTTCCATATCCAGTAAGGTTGAACTGGTATACACCCGCTTGCTATCACGGATACCATCGATGGCGGGGATAATACTCGTAGAACCGGTATTGATGAAAATTTCTTTTCCTTGCAATTCTATTTCTTCATCGGGGAGTGTTACTTTTACTGTGTCAGGACATATAAAGGAAGCAGTTCCGGTATAGATCGTTATGTTCGGACGGTTGGCCAGGTCATCGAAATTCTTGTCACGCAGGAATGAGGTTAATTTGTCTTTACGGGCAATGGCTAATTTATAAAAGTTACTTTGCTTTTTGTAATCCCCCTGATACATAATTCCGGATATTTCTGCTTCATGTATCAAAGCCTTGGTTGGTATACAAGCTACATTTATACACGTACCGCCATACATTTTGTCAGAGCGTTCTATCAGGGCTATTTTCCAGCCACGATTGGCCAGTTCGGCAGCTAATGTCTTTCCACCTTTGCCGAAACCTATAATAATTGCATCATATTGTTTCATAATTCTTGTCTTTTTAAGAGGTTATTATTTAGAACATAACATTTGGAAGATGACATTTGTTTCGATTGTTGAATGAGAACGGTGAGTGTGATTGAAGCCAGTTCGATGAATAAAAGGTATTTTTAACCATAATAAATTAAATTCATTAAATAACTGTGTATCAATAAGAATTGTTTGTGTAAGCATTTAAGATGTGAAGTAACGGTGAAACGCAGATGTGAAATGATAATTGTATGGTTAAAATGATATACAACGTTTGTGGATTGTAATATCTTGGTTTATAGCATGTTATATAAAAGAATTTTTTCTCGTAGAGGAGTTGGTTGAAACTCGTAGAGAAACCACTCGTTCCTCGTAGAGAAACGAAACGTTTCTTTACGAGAAAACGATGGGAACTTTATAAAAAGTTACAATATGTGTGGGTTCGACGTAAAAGAGAAGCCTTTTATTGTATGATTTGTTGAATATCTATAAATTGTTTCCGGCTTCTTTATCTGTGTAATTTCTATTCTACTATTTTTCTTGTTTTTCAGCTTCATTACGGAATTGAACGGTACTTTGTCCGGTCATATTCTTAAAAAAGCGACTGAATGAAGACTGATCTTCAAAACCTAACAGATCGGCTATTTCTTTGGAACTCTTTGTGCTGTACAATAAGAGACGTTTAGCCTCAGCCTCTATCCGTTCATGAATGATACGGAGTGGGGAGGGGAGTTTGCAAGTTGAAAAAATATTCGATAGTGTTTTCGGGGATTTATGTAGCATATCCGCGTAATCCTGCACTTGTTTCTTTTCCCGATAATGGGTATCTACCAAAATAAAGAACTGGCGGATAATTTCGAAACTATACTCTTTTTCCTGAGTAATATTCAATCGATGGCGTGCAATGCGTGTACTTTGAATAATGAAACGCTTCAATTGTATACGAAGCATTTCCTCCTGCAAATTGTCTGTGACGGAAAACTCTTTACAGAGGGTGTCGGCAATGTCATTCAGGGTTTTCTGTTCCGCTTCGTTCAATGTGAAACGTATCACATGCGAAGAACCGTTGAATAAGAATCCACTACAGGATACTTCGTGGTCATTGCCATAAATACAGTAAAAGTTGCTGTTGAACAACAAAGTCAGATAGTCTCCGTCAATAGATTTAAATTCCAGATGCTGCAAGTTGGAAAGGGAGATTATCTCATTTTTTGCAAGCATTATTTCCTGGTGGTCTATTTCCAGCGTTATACTTCCGCTTCTTACCCAGATAAATTTGTAAAGGCTCTTTTCTTTTTGCAGAGTTTTGTCTGCGTGATAAGAATCGGTAAGAACAAGCTTACCTTTTAATTTGGTATTGAATTGTTGAGTCATCATACTTTCATTGCTGAGGCGTCAAATGAAAGAGGCAACAGTACGCCGATACTTTTTACCTCATAAATGGCTTTTTTCCCATAGAGAAGAATGCGAATGGGCCGTTGGTAACGTTTTTCAGTTTCCAGTATCACCTGTCGGCACGCCCCGCATGGTGGGATCGGGAGATCGATAAAATCTTTTTCCGTTCGGGCGGCAATGGCAAGCGTAGTTACCGGCTGATCCGGATATTGTGAGTTGGCATAGAACAAAGTAGTACGTTCGGCGCACAACCCCGATGGATAAGCGGCGTTTTCCTGATTGGTTCCGGTCACTACAGTGCCATTGGCAAGAAGGGCGGCGGCACCTACGGAAAACTTGGAATAAGGAGCATAGCTACGGCCGGTTGCTTCCATGGCAGCCGTCATCAGAGCCTGATCCGTTTTAGTAAGTTCATCAAACTCATATACTTTGATAGTACTGGTAATCGTCAGGTCTTTCATCTTTATCAAGGGTTTTTGTTCTACAATTAATGTTACAAAGTTAGGAAAGAGATTGATAATCCCAATTATTTTTATGATTTTTGTGGCATTTAACTCACATTATCTATTTATAAAATGGACAAAAGACTTCTCAGACTTATTGTAGTGACTATTGTGCTTGTTTGCTCTGTGGGTGCACAGGCTCAACGCCGGAACTCACGTTATGTGACTTATATCGATAAATACAAGGATCTTGCCATAGAGCAGATGAAAGAACACAAAATTCCTGCCAGCATCACGTTGGCACAAGGGTTGCTCGAGAGCGGTGCGGGAATGAGTGAGTTGGCACGTAAGAGTAACAATCATTTTGGTATCAAGTGTGGGGGAAGTTGGAAAGGTCGTACGGTGCGACACGACGATGATGCCCGTCAGGAATGTTTTCGCGCTTACAAAAATCCGAGGGATTCTTATGAAGATCATTCTACGTTTCTTACCCGGGGGGCTCGTTATGCCTTTCTTTTTAAACTCGACATAACCGATTATAAAGGGTGGGCACGCGGATTGAAGAAAGCCGGTTATGCCACAGATCCTTCCTATGCTAATCGTTTGATTACGATTATCGAAGATTATGATTTGTATAAATATGATGCTCAGGGAGTCTACTCAAAACGGAAATTAAGAAAGCACCCGTGGTTGCTGAATCCGCATCCGGTATACATCGCCAATGATATTGCTTATGTGGTTGCCCGTAGCGGCGATACTTTTAAAGAACTGGGTGATGAGTTCGGGATCAGTTGGAAGAAACTGGTAAAATACAATGATCTGCAGCGCGATTATACACTGACACAGGGGGATATTATCTATTTGAAGGCGAAAAAGAAAAAGGCTCCGAAGCAGTATAATGTATATATAGTGAAGGATGGAGACTCGATGCATACCATTTCGCAGAAATACGGTATTCGTTTGAAGAATCTTTATAAAATGAACCGGAAAGACGGTGATTATATTCCGGAAGTTGGTGACCGTTTAAGGTTGAGATAGTCGGTTATTTATGCCTTATGATTCTCTAAATTCGTACAGGGTGTTCGAAAACGAACACCCTGTCTTTTTCTTTTTTATCTTGTTTTCAGATGATTATGAATTTGGCACGGATTTGGTATCCCTGATAGCGAATGATGACTGATGATTTATAAGCCATCATTCATAAATCATAATTCCTAAATAAATATAAGATGGACAGAGAAATTCCCAAAGAGATACGCAAGAAAGAGCGTAATAAAAAGATTATCCGTTTTTCAGCTATTGCTGTCACGATTGTTGTGGTTATCAGTATTCTGATTTCCCTGATGCGTACGGGAGTGAAGAAAAAAGACATTATACTCTCTGTCGTTGATCAAGGAACGATTGAAGTCAGTGTCAGTGCATCGGGGAAGGTGGCACCTGCTTTCGAAGAGATTATCACGTCTCCCATCAATAGCCGTATTGTTGAAGTCTATCGTCGTGGTGGTGACAGTGTGGATGTGGGAACACCGATTTTGAAGCTCGATTTGCAAAGTACGGAAACGGAGTATAAAAAACTGCTCGATGAAGAAGAGATGAGACGTTATAAATTGGAGCAGCTTCGTGTCAATAACCAGACGAAACTTTCTGATATGGCTATGCAGATTAAAGTGTCTGCCATGAAGTTAAACCGGATGAAGGTAGAGCTTCGCAACGAACATTATCTGGATAGCCTGGGTGCCGGTACTACCGATAAAGTACGTCAGGCTGAACTGAGTTATAATGTAGCCCAACTCGAATATGAACAGCTCAAACAACAGTATGATAATGAAAAGGAAGTTGCTGCCGCCGAGTTGAAAGTGCAGGAACTCGATTTCAACATTTTCCGGAAGAATCTTGCCGAGATGAAACGTACATTGGATGATGCGCAGATTCGTTCACCGCGTAAGGCCATTCTCACTTATATTAATAATCAAGTGGGTGCTCAGGTTCCTCAAGGTGGTCAGGTAGCTATTATTTCCGATTTAAGTCATTTCAAGGTAGAGGGTGAAATAGCGGATACTTATGGTGACCGTGTGGCTGCCGGTGGAAAAGCGATCGTGAAAATCGGTACGGAAAAGCTGGAAGGAGTGGTCAGCAGTGTGACTCCCTTGTCTAAAAACGGGGTAATCTCTTTCTCTGTACAATTGATGGATGACAATAACCGCCGTTTGCGTTCGGGACTGAAGACGGATGTATATGTGATGAATGCTGTGAAAGAAGACGTGATGCGTATTGCCAATGCCTCTTACTATGTGGGACGTGGTGAATATGATTTGTTCGTAATGACATCGGATGATGAAATTGTGAAACGTAAAGTGCAGTTGGGTGATTCGAATTTTGAATTTGTAGAGGTGGTGAGCGGATTGCAGCCGGGCGATCGGGTGGTAGTGAGCGATATGAGCCAGTATAAGAATAAAACGAAACTGAAGCTAAAATAGAGGATATTTCTTGCCAAAATGAAAGTGCCTTTTATATGGAGTGGGGATAATAAATAAGAGATCAAAAGAATTTGAATAATTATAAAGCTCCCTTCAAATCGGAAATAAAGGACATTAAAACGCTTCTTTATCAAAAAAATATGAGGATATAATTTTGATGTAAAAAAATAGGATATTTGGCGGTAGTTCCAATGGAGTTACCGCTATTTTTGTGTATAGCTCTAAAATATTTATTAAAAAGTTACTCAATTGATAAACTTCTTCTGTCTTTGCTGTATGAACAGAAAGATAATAGCATACAAAAACTACTATAAAGATTTTTTTTGATATTCTGGATAAAGATATGCAAGAAAAAGTCCTATATGGATTACTCTTATTAAAAACTCAAGATAGACTACCGGCAAAGTACGTGAAGTTTTTCAAAGATGGTTTATATGAGTTAAGGATAGAGTGGTAAGATAATATCCATCGGATTTTTTTCTGTTATGATGAGGAACATATTGTTGTATTGTTCAATGGTTTTCAAAAAGAGGCGCAGAAAACACCAGATAGAGAAATTGATAAAGCATTAAAACTAAAGAAAGAATATAATGAGCGAAAAAGAACTAAAGATGTCTGATGTCGATGTACAGTTGGATACTGTGTTTGGCAAAGAAGGGACTCCGGAGCGTAAGGCTGCCGAAGATAGGGCGAATGCTTTCTTTACCGGATAGATAATTGAAGAGGCAAGGAAGAAAGCAAACATGACACAGGCAGAACTTGCCGAAAAGATAGGAACTAATAAATCTTATATTTCTCGTGTGGAAACGGGAAAGACAGAACCTGAGGTTTCTACCTTTTATCGTATTGCTTCCACTTTGGGATTGAATGTTGAGTTGACTCCTGCCATGTGGTTTCTGTTACGTAACAGGTTTGATTTTTTATTTTCTTATAATAACGATTAGAGACATAATATTTTATTAAGGATGTAACAGTTGAACTGTATTTTTTCTAATGGACTGTGGAATTATTCCACAAATATGTGGACTGAATCTACAGCCCTTTTTTCATTTCTTAGTTTTCCTTGAATAATTAATGTTTTTATTTACTGACGTTTAGAATTAATTTGTTTCTTCAACGCCTTTAAGGTACAATTATTGAGGTATACAAGCGCAAATAGGTGTTTGTAGATTTAAAATAATTAACCAATGAGAAACTTTAAAGTAGTATTGTTTGTACTGAGTTGCCTGTGTGGTATACATGTTCAGGCACAACAATTGGAAATAAAAGGTGTGGTGACATCATCAGACGACAAACAGCCACTTATCGGGGCTACCGTTTCTGTAAAAGGAGCACCGAGTCGGGGAGTAGTGACGGATATGGATGGTCGCTATACCTTACATGTGGAGCCATCGGATAAAATTCTGGTTGTATCCTATGTCGGTATGAAAACGATAGAGGTAAGAGTGCCGAAAAGTGGAGTATTGAATGTGGAGTTACGTCCCGAATCACTGAGTTTGGACGAGGTGGTGGTAACAGGATATGGTAATTTCTCAAAGTCGTCTTTTACCGGTTCGGCCAATACTTTACGGGCCGATATGCTGAAAAACGTGCCGGTACTTTCTGTTGAACAGAAATTGCAGGGAATGACAACGGGAGTGAACATCACTTCCAGTTCCGGCCAGCCGGGCGCCAATCAGAGTATTCGTATCCGTGGTATGGGGTCGTTCAATGCATCTAACGAACCTCTGTTCGTCATTGATGGCGTACCGGTCACTTCCGGTAATATGGGTGCCGGTACGGGTGCTGATGCTGCTTATATGAATAATGCCAAAACCAATGTGATGAGCACGCTTAATCCTGCTGATATTGAAAATATCACAGTGATAAAAGATGCCGCCGCCGCTTCTCTTTATGGATCGCGTGCTGCGAATGGAGTGATCCTGATTACTACAAAGAAAGGAGCGGCAGGACGTACTAAAGTTACTTTGAGTGCCAGTGGAGGTTTCTCTAATGCCGCCGTCAACTTCCGTCCTACATTGAATGGGGAACAGCGTCGTGAGATGATTTACGAAGGTTTGTATAATTCTGCTGTAGATCAGGGATTAGAATCTCCCGAAGAGTATGCCAACGCCAACATCGATACGTATGCAGGAATACCGGAATTAGGATATACTGATTGGCGGAAAGAATTGATTCGTACCGCCCATAATCAGAATTACGAAGTTTCTGCTTCGGGAGGAAATGAACGTACTACTTTCTACGCTTCTCTTGGTTTCAACCGACAGGAAGGATTAGTGGAGAATTCCAGCCTGGATCGCTATTCCGCCCGTCTGAACATGACGCAGAAGATAGGTAGCCGGGCCGAAGTAGGAGGGAATATGATGTTCACCCAGATGAATCAGGAGATGAATGAAGAGCGCGGTTCCAACATCAATCCGTTTCTTTGTGTAGCGGTATCTGCCACGCCTTCCATGCCGGTACGCGATGCTTCTGGCAATTATGTAGGCTCTTATGCCGGCACCAATGTGAATCCGCTTCGCGACATCCGTACTGATTATAACCGAAGCCGTATAACACGTATGTTCTCTACCGGATACGCTTCTGTAGATATCATTAAAGGATTGAAGTTGAAAGAGACCCTGAGCTATGATTATGCCGTACAGAAAGATTCCCGTTACCTGAATCCTCTTAGTGGGGCAGGACCGAAGAGCGGAAGTGATGCCCAGACTTCGAAGGGGTTTACCGAATATGGTAAGCTATTGTCGTCTACTTCATTAAACTATACCCGTACATTTGCCGCCAAACATCATCTTGATGTACTGGCTGCTTATGAACTGGAAAGCTATCAGAGCGATAAAGCGATGGGAGAGAAGTCCAAACTACCCTCAGATGTATTGCTCGAACCGGATAATGCTGCCGTATTGAAAAGTTTTGTTTCTTCTACGCAGGCATACAGAATGATTTCTTACCTCTCCCGCTTGAATTATGATTATGACGACCGTTACTACATTGCCGGCAGTTACCGTCGCGATGGTAGTTCACGTCTGGCACCGGAAAGCCGTTGGGGAGATTTCTGGTCTGTCTCCGGTATGTGGCATCTGAGCAATGAGTCTTTTATGAACGCTGTGAAACCGGTATTGAATGATGTGAAAATCCGGGCTTCCTATGGTGTCAATGGTAATCAGCCGGGAGCTTTTTACGGATATATGGGATTGTACAGTTACGGACAGAATTATATGGGAGCCGCAGGCTCGTATGAATCTGCACAAGCCAATCCCGGTTTGAAGTGGGAAAAGAATTACAATCTCAATATCGGTCTTGATCTGGCTTTTATCAATCGTATTTTTGTGAGCCTCGAATACTATAACCGCGATACCAAAGACCTGCTTTACAATCGTCCTATCAGTGCTACCACCGGTTTCCTGAATTATCTGGCAAATATCGGTCAGCTCAACAACAAAGGAGTGGAATTCGAGTTACGTACCATCAACTTTGCCAGTCCGGACTTTAACTGGACATCGGTCTTGAACCTGACGCACAACCGTAATAAGATCGTGACACTGGATGGAGATATGACACAGTCTATCGAGGGTTCCTGGTTTATCCATAAGATCGGTCTTCCTTATAATAGTTTCTATGTGAAAGAGTTTGCCGGAGTAGATCCGATGACCGGAAAAGCCCTTTATTATCTGAATACGCAAGATGAACAGGGTAATTATAATAAAGAAAAGACCGATGATGCTTCCAAGGCGCAAGCCATCCCGTATAAATCTGCCGATCCGAAGATTTCGGGAGGATTCACCAATATCATCTCTTACAAATGGTTTGATCTGGGACTTACCTTTACCTATTCATTGGGCGGTTATTCTTTCGATAAAACAGGTACACTGATAGAGACTGACGGCAGTCAAGAGAAGTCATACAATTTGCCCGTATATGCTTTAGACCGTTGGCAGAAACCGGGAGATATAACTGATGTGCCCCGTTTCGTGTTGGAGCAAAGCGCCGGTCCGCAAAACTCGTCCCGCTATATTCACAGTACTGACCATATCCGGCTTAAGAATCTGACAATCGGTTTCACGTTGCCGGGACAATGGACGCGGAAAGCTCTGATAGAAAATGCACGTATCTACTTCTCCGGCAGTAACCTGCTGACGTGGGCCAAGTGGAAGCAGTATGATCCTGAAGTACCGGTTAACGGTGAGGTATTCTGTGAAGCTCCCGCTATGCGTACTTTTAATTTTGGTGTTGAGATAACTTTCTGATTTTTTCAATTCTTATTAATTTTCAGATATATGAAACGTATATTTATATATATATTCGCGGCCACATCCTTTTTTTATTCTTCCTGTTCCGGCGATTGGCTGAATTTGAATCCGTCTACTTCCGTTACCTCCGAACAAGCCATCCGTACGCTTGAAGAGGCACAGATTGCTTTGAACGGCATTTATCGTATTGCAGCTTCGCACAGCTATTATGGCGATAACTATCTCTATTATGCCGATTGCCGGGGCGAAGATGTCCAGGCGCGTATCAGTAAAGGGCCCGGCAAACGTGTGTCGCCTTATTATGAATTTAATGTAACGGCAGATGATGCCTTGAATATTACACGTGTATGGAATCAGCCTTATATCGTGATTCATCAGGCAAACAGTCTTTTGGAGAGAATAGAATCCGGTGCGGTAGCCACGGATAATGTTACTGAACTCAATTGTATCAAAGCCGAGGCGTTGGCTTTGCGCGGATTGGCTCTTTTTGATCTTACCCGTCTGTTTGCTATGCCTTATACATTGAACAACGGTGCGTCTTTAGGAGTGCCTATCGAGACTGAAACTACGCTGCCTACCCATCAGCCTTCCCGTAATACGGTGGCCGAATGTTACCGGCAGGTGATTGACGATATGACCGGTGCTTTGGATCTTTCCGCATTGTCTACCGGCAAAAAAGATGGTTATCTTAATGTGTGGAGTGTCAAGGCATTACTTTCACGTGTTTACCTTTACATGAATAATAATGAAAAGGCGCTCGAACTGGCCAAAGAAGTAATGAATAACGGAGGATTGTACAACCTGTTCACACACGATGAATATCCCACCGTATGGGGAAAAGATTTTAATTCGGAATCTCTCTTTGAGTTTTACTATACTCTTTCGGAACCTGATGGCGGTACCGGAGGTGAAGGGGCTCCGATGGTTTATGCCGATAATGTGAAAGACTGGAATAATCTGGTGCTTACCAAGGCTTTTCTCGATTTGCTGGGAGAAGACCCCGATGATGTGCGGCATGCACTGAACTGCCTGCCGCAAAAGCCGGATGAAGATATATTGCCCGAAGGCTCTACCGGTTATCCTAAGTATCTGAACAAATATCCGGGTAAAACGGGCGATAATCCGCAAGACAACGATATTTGCATCATTCGCCTTTCCGAAGTCTATCTGAATGCTGCTGAAGCAGCGTTTAAGTTAGGGGGAGCAGAAAACCTGAAATTTTCTTTGGATTGTCTCAATGCGATAGTAAGTCGTGCCAATCCCGTGAAGTCGGTAAAAGAATCGGAATTAAGTCTGGAGCGTATTCTGAAAGAACGTAGAAAAGAACTGGTAGGAGAGGGACACGCTTTTTTTGATGCCATGAGAAACGGATTATCCGTGAATCGTACAGGCGGTTGGCATTTGGCTTCCGTAGCTGATGCGGCGGTTATTACTCCGTCTGATCCGAGGGTAGCATTACCTATTCCGCAGACGGAGATAGATGCGAATCCGAATATGGAGCAGAATCCTCGTTAGTCTGTTCTGCTTATAAAGTAACAAAGGCCTGTACTTTCTATATGGTAAGTACAGGCCTTTGCCGGTTATACTGCTTGGGGTTAAGGTACCAGTATTTTTCGGATACTTATCGTATTTTTGGTAGCTATTCTCACGATGTAGTTTCCCGAGGGTAGATCGAAAGAGGTTTCCGTACCGGATGTTTCATGTTTGCGGATCATTGTTCCGGCATAGGTGTATACTTCAATATAACTGTTCCCGGAGATTCCTTCTACATAGACTGTATGGGCCGATACATAAGCGGTGATTTCATCTACCGGTTTGTTTCCGATGCCGGTTCCGCTTCCTTTCAGCCAGCGTGGATCACCGATAACGCCTCCGGTGGTGCTTGCACCGGCTAAAGGGGAATTACTGTCGATACTGAAATCTCCGTTGTCCACGTCAGGAAAATCGATTGTAGTCAGTCCGGAGAGGATTCCTTCTCCTAAAGTTAGGTCATTGACGGTTTTACTCCCTATGTTGTCACAAAGATAGCTTTCGAAGCCGGCAATGAGATTTTTCTCGGCGAGCAGGACACCTTTACTTGTAGTGTTGAGTACGGATGGCGTAAAATCAGCTCCCGGATAAGCACCGTTTATCAGATTGTTTCGGAATGTATAAGTACCGTTGAATGCTGTTTCCTCTATCTTGCATAAACTGAATGTGTTGGTGCTGCTTTTACCGCCTTTGGACCATCTGCTTACGGTATTGTTTTCAAAGGTAAAGGTGAAATCGAGCGCTTCGCCGTAGTTACGCGTCCAAAACAGATGTTCTTGCGGATAGTTGTAAAAGGTGGAATGAGTGATCACTACTTTTTGTGTGGCTCCGCCATTGTTGTAGATGTAACTGTAACCTGTTGCCTGGTCGGGGTGCACGATGCAGTTGTCTATTATCAATTCTCCGTTTACGCCTTTACCGCTTATCGTCATCAGTCCGCGTTTGGAGGTTTCGATACGGCAGTTTTTGAATTGCAACGACCGGAGGTATGCACCTTCACTCAGACTGATAAAGTAGTTCACGTTGGCCGGCTCGATTGTCAATCCGTCAAAGACCAGACTACCGTCCTTTTCGCTTTTTCCGGAGATCTCATTGTTGAATTTCAATACCGGTGCAGCCCCTTCTGCCGCTTTCAGGGTGATGGCGCGCCCTCCGGGGATACCGATTGCTTCGGTATATTCTCCGTTGGCGAGCAGTAATACGCTTCCGTCAGCTGCTGCATCGAAAACGGTTTTTAAGGTAGAGGGAGTTACGTTGATGAGCCCCGGGGTATCGCCACCGTCATCGCCTTCTTGGTTTTGTTTTTCTGTAATGTCTGCAACAAGGCTGTTGAGATATACTTCAAGATTGGTGTAACCTTCTTTGCTAAGCGTGGATGTTTTTCCGTCGGAGGAGTCATTGGGATTCAGCCCGTTGGCAGTTTCCCATACATCGGGCATACCGTCTCCGTCCGTATCCTTGAGTTGGTCGGCAGTCACGCCGCCATCACTTAATTCAGGCCAAGGGCTGGAAGCTCCGGCGGGCATTACGTCGGTAGGCCGGTCGATGAGCCCCGGTTTCTTGGAGGCATCCGATGAAACACTTCCCTTGTAAGTGGCCGTACCTGTTTCTGTCTCTTTAACGATACGTTCGTCAATGATGTCTCTCTCTTTCGAACATCCGGCATAAAGCAAGACTTGCTTGAAAGCCTGTTCTGCGGTATGGGTGGTCACAAATTCGGTTTCGAGCGGCGCACTCAGTTTCATCTCTGCCTTTACCTGATCGTTGAATGTATTGTCACACTCTTTGTTGTTGATCTGTTCGTAGATGCCTTTTGTCCAGTTGTCGGCGGTGACATTGGCGTTTCCCTCTATCACATTTCCATCTACATAGAATTGTCCCCATACGTGTTCCATCGGTTTCCATGCGTTGGGAGTACCGTCGGAATTGGTACAATAAGCGGTTGTTCTGACACCGATTTTGGCAATGCGGTAACGTACGGCGCTATTGGGAGTAGCCGGTCCCGGCTTATAGTAATTGTTCACGATATTTACTTTCATGCCTTCGCCACCATAACATCCGTTGCCGGCCCAGTTATAGAATACATTATTGCGCAGATCCATATATTCACGTTCCTGTGTTCCGGGACGCGGGCCGAGACGGGGGACACGACTTTCATGGTGGGCCATCAGATTATGATGGTAGGAAGCATGGGCGCCTCCCCAGTTACCGCCATAACCATGTACTCCTTTGCTGTGTCCTGAACTGCGTAAACTTTCGGATACGATACACCATTGCACAGTGGTGTTTTCCGAGCCGTATACGGATAAGCATTCGTCCACCGACCAACTGATGGAGCAGTGGTCTACAATGATGTTCTTTCGGTCCATACCACCGAGTCCGTCGGGCTCTCCGCCGTTGGCTATGCTTTCAGTACCTACGCGGAAACGCAGATAGCGGAGGATAACATCGTTGGCTGAGATAATGACGGGATAGTCGGCAATGCAAATACCTTGTCCCGGAGCAGTTTGTCCCGCAATGGTGATGTAGTCATTGGAGATTTTCAAATCGCTTTTCAGATAGATCGTTCCTGCCACATCGAAAACAATGATGCGTGCTCCCTTTTGCTTGACAGCATGGCGGAGGGTTCCTTTGGCCTCACTGTCTTCAAGGGTTGTCACGTGGTAAACGTTGCCGCCCCGGCCACCGGTTGTATATCGGCCGTGTCCTTCGGCACCCGGGAAAGCCGGAAGCAATTGTGCTGCTACAGATGCCGGCAGGCATAATAGCAACATGAGAAGATAGATGGTTTTACTGGTTTTCATTGAGTATCTATTATAAATTAGAGTTCTGTTTAACCTCCACTCGCTGTAAAAATCATGCTGTATGGCTTCTCTTTCTTCAGGAAAGAGGGGGAAGCCGTGCAGGATAAGTTTTATGTCGAACTCAGGTTATCTGTTTTATTAGGTAATAACGATTTTTTCATTTTGCCGGCTTCCGTCGGTCAGGATATAGGTCACGATGTATATGCCCGGTTGCAATGCCGGCAGGCTGATTTCGCTTTTCTTTACCTGCGGATACGAAGAATATACTTGTATACCCGACATGCCGGTGATATTTAGAACGGCTACTTCACGATCCGTAACGAAAGGACGTACGATAGAAGTGCCTGTATCACCGACCAGTCCGTTCAGATAATTCTCCAGATTGGAATATCCGTTAGCCGTGAGGATGCCGCCGTCTGCCGGATCGTTTTTATCCAGTCCGTTGGCTTCTTCCCAACTATCGGGGATACCGTCACCGTCGGTATCTGTCGGAACTGTTTCACCGGCTTTCGGTGTGAGGTCCGGCCAGGGAGTCCAGTTGTCGCCTGCATCGGCGGGCTTCAAGTCTTCTTGTGAATTGATCATACCCACAAATTTGATGTTGCCGGGATCCGGTTCTGTTTTATTCCATTTTATCGCTCCTCTGTCTACCGGTTCTAATTCTCCGGCAGCTTCGGCGAGAATACGCGTATCCACTTCATCCAGTTTGGGAAGTTGTGCTCCTGCCTGTTTGATAACTTTAAGATAAGCCTCTTCTGCTGTTTCGATGGTCAACTCACTGTTAGCTGATGGGGCCGTGAGTTTTATTTCATTTATTTTATCGATGTCGGCACGCAAGTTTACGGCTTTTTTGGAGTTGTTTTCATCGGCATATATCCAGTTGTTGGCGTTTACCTTCGAATGGTCTCCTTTGTTTTTGTCATTCTTATATTCATTTGTTTCAAACATGTTGCCATCGATATACCATTCTCCCAGGCCGGTAGCGCTGGAAGCATCGTGCGAACAATCGGCGAACCAACGGTCTTGAAAAGTGTTGGTAGCCGGTCCCGGCTTATAGTAGTTGTTGATGAGGTTGGTACGCGAATAAGCTCCCTCTACGATGGAATGTAATTGTCCGCCATATAAGGCACCTTTATTGCCCCAGTTGAAGTGTACGTTATTGATGATTTCCGTATCTACGAAAGCATCGTGCCCACTGGCAGATTTATCACGTGCTCCGTTTACCAATGGAGTACGTCCTACGCAGTGTGCAAACAGATTGTGATGGAATGTAGAGTGTTCACCTCCCCATTGGGCACCGTATCCGCGTGCACCTTTATCATGCTTGGATACATAGAGCGGTTCGCTCAATATACACCATTGCATAGTAGTGTATTTGTTGTCGTACATTGTCACGTTTTCTTCCATCGACCAACTGAAAGAGCAATGATCGATGATTATATTTTCGGTGTTCTCTATACCTAATGCCGAATAATTACTGCCGGACAGGTCTCCTGCACGGAAGCGGATGTAACGTACGATGAAGTTTTTACTGTGGATATAAATATTTGCCCCGGAGATACAGATGCCGCCACCCGGTGCCGATTGTCCGGCAATGGTCACATTCGGTCTCGGACATTTCAATCTTTCTTTAAGATTGATAGTGCCGCCCACTTTGAAGAGGATGGTTCGCGGCGTATCGTCTCCTGTGGTTAATGCCCAACGGAGTGTCCCTTCTATAGGCTCTTCGGACGAAAGATAATCATCGAGACTTGTTACGTAATACACTTTGCTTCCGATAGCGGGATCTGTGGTACGTCCGCCGGTTGCAAACCGTCCCCAGCCTTCGGCACCCGGAAAAGCGATTTGTTGGTTATCGGCCTGTGAATATACAGGCGAAAGTGGGAGTAACGCTATGCAGCCCAGTAGAGCATGTTGACGTAAAACTTGTTTGGGAGTAATGTTTTTCATCATGTTTCTCATGTTTTGTTAATGATTGGAGATTATTTTTTATTTTCTTGCAATATTACCCGATTTATATTAATCGCGTGTGTAATATCTGTTGTAAGTGGATGGCAACCAATTATTGCTCATGGATAATCAATAATTCCACATTCATTTTATTTTCGGAGATAGATACCCGATAGCAGAAAGACAGGATTTTTTCCTTTTTAGCGGACCGTACTTTTTGTATGGGAGACTGTATGCTGGCATTTGTTTATGAAAGTTTGCCGTTGTGTTCATTTTCATATCCGTAAATAGTCCGCCTTTGCGAAAAGTGTTCATTTTCGGACAGCTACGTTTTTAGCTAATATTCAGAATATAAGTAATTTATGTTTTTGGCATATCATTTGAAATCCTTTTAGTGATAAAATACGAAATTGAAAATTCTATTAAATACAAAAAGTTATGATTACATTGACTTCGCTCTCTAAAGTTTACCGTACAAATGAGATTGAAACGGTAGCCCTTGAAAACGTGAACTTGACAGTGGATCGTGGTGAGTTCCTCAGTATTATGGGTCCTTCCGGTTGTGGGAAATCTACATTACTGAATATTATGGGATTGCTCGATACACCGACTACCGGTACGATCGAGATCAACGGTACCCGTACCGAAGGGATGAAAGATAAAGAGTTGGCTGCTTTCCGCAACAAGACTTTGGGATTTGTGTTTCAGTCTTTCCATCTGATAAATTCATTGAATGTATTGGATAATGTGGAGCTTCCGTTGCTTTATCGCCATGTGAACAGTAGTGAGCGTAAACGCCTGGCACAGGAAGTACTTGAAAAGGTAGGGCTGAGTCACCGCATGCGCCATTTCCCTACACAACTTTCCGGCGGTCAATGCCAACGTGTAGCCGTTGCACGTGCCATTATCGGTAATCCGGAAATTATTCTTGCCGATGAACCGACCGGTAACTTGGACTCGAAGATGGGGGCTGAAGTCATGGAACTTCTTCACCGTCTGAATAAGGAAGACGGACGGACCATCGTGATGGTGACCCATAATGAGGAGCAGGCCAGACAAACTTCGCGTACCGTTCGTTTCTTCGACGGACGCCAGATACAGTAATGATCCCGGACTACTCGCAGACCATTTTATAACTTAAAGAAATCATACAGATCATGAAAACAAATATATTCATAACTACTATCGTGCTTGTATTAGGAGCATTTTTCACTTTCTCACAAGCGCAGACCGACAAAACGATCACTCGTAATGAGTCCGTTTCACAATTCTCTTCCATCCGGTTCGAAGCTGTGGGCGATGTGAATTTTGAACAGTCATCCGAATATTCGCTACGCATTGAAGGCCCCCGGAAATTTGTAGAGAAGGTACTTGTAAAGGTAAAGAATGGAGAACTTATCCTTACTTACAAAGAGCAGAACAATAAGTCCAAAAGAGTGAAATTTTATATTACGGCTCCCGACCTCTCCCGTGTGAATATGGAAGGCGTAGGTGCTTTCCGTTGTGAGAAAAAGTTGGAAATGAAGGACCTTGAATTGAATATGAAAGGGGTAGGCTCCATCCGTATTGCCGATCTGGAGTGTAAAACGCTTCGTGCCCGAATGGAAGGGGTAGGGAAGATAAATGTCCATGTTCATTGTGTGAAGCTGGTAGCCAAAGCCGATGGAGTGGGACATATGACGTTGTCCGGATATGCCCGGAGCGCCGATGTCACCAGTGACGGCATAGGAGGTGTGAATACCCGTAATCTGCAAGTCGGAGAATAGAGGGATTTGTCAAATCGTAAATGATCTCAAAATGATTAAACTATATTTCAAACAAGCATTGGCACAATTGCGCCAGCAGCCCATCATCAGTCTCGTCAGCATATTGGGTACGGCACTTGCCATCTTTCTCATAATGCTGGTGGTGATGATTCAACAGGTGAAAGTAGCCCCTTTCTCGCCTGAGAGCAACCGCGACCGTTTTCTGCATGTACGCTTTATGAGTATTACCAATAAAGAATGGGGAGGAGGTTCCAGTAACGGACCGATGAGTGTACAGACAGCCAAGGCATGTTTCAAGTCGCTTACAACTCCCGAAGCAGTAACCATTTATTGTGTTGCTGCCATAACTACTCCGGCTTCCATGCCGGGTACACCTGCCATCAGTATAGATATGCAACAGACGGATGATACTTACTGGCAAGTTTTTGACTTTGCGTTTGTCGATGGGAAACCTTATGATCAGGCTGCCTTTGAATCGGGACGTCCGGTAGCGGTTGTCACTGAAAGTGTAGCCCGCAATTTGTTTGGTACGACAAAGGCTGCCGGGCGCGAATTTTTGTTGAATCATGCGCCTTATACGGTAGCGGGAGTGGTGAAAGATGTTTCAGCTTTGGCGGATGCTGCTTATGCACAGGTATGGATACCTTATACTTCTACCGATCTGGCTCAAGATACGTGGAGCGACAATCACATGGGCATGATGAGTGCCACTATTCTGGCACGTGACCGTGACGATTTCGATGCCATTCGTGAAGAATGCGAGAAAGTCCGCCTGCAATATAATAATCTGTTGGCTGAAAACGGATATGAGTTGATTTATCGTAACCGTCCTTACGATCAGGAAAAGCAGGCGATAGCTTACGCCGCCAATTGGGAACCGGACCTGTCGGCGGCCCGGCGTCAACGGGTAATTATTTTTATCATTCTGTTGCTGGTACCTGCTATTAACTTGAGTAGTATGACACAGAGCCGTTTGCGCCAGCGTGTTTCCGAGATTGGGGTACGCCGCGCTTTTGGCAGTACCCGCACGGAGATGATCGGACAGATTGTGATGGAAAACTTAGTGGTCACTTTGCTGGCCGGTGCTGTGGGATTACTTTTCAGCATATTGTTTGCTTATCTCGGCAATGGATTGCTATTTGCCCAAGCTTATAGCATTACGCTCAATCCGCCGGAAGTAAATGCTTCCATTCTGTTGCAGCCTTCCACTTTTATGTATGCGTTGCTTTTCTGCTTTGTACTCAATCTTTTAAGCAGTGGTTTTCCTGCCTGGAAAGCGTCACGTACCAGTATTGTAAATGCGTTGGGAGGTAGAACCCACTAAATCGAATGAATGATGAACAAGAAACTATTTACACAGATAAAAAATGAATGGCACTCCAATCTTTGGATAGCGACGGAGTTGCTGTTGGTGAGCGTAGTGATGTGGTATGTTGTGGATTATATTTATGTGCAGTACAAGGTTTATACCGAACCGCGCGGATTCGATATTTCAAACTGTTATCTCGTGAGCATGGGGCAGCTTACCGACAAGAGTCCCGACTTCATACCGAATGATACGCTGATTGCCGAAGAAATAGATGAACTGGTCAACCGTATTGCCCGCCGTCCGGAAGTGGAAGCGGTGAGCCTGTCGCAAAATTCATATCCGTATAACGGGAGTAATAGCGAGACGGAAGTGAGATACGATACTTTGCAGTCTTATGGTTATGTGGTCCGCCGGTTTGTGACACCGGATTTCTTGAGAGTGTTTCGTTATCAGGGGACAAGGGGAGAGACTCCGGAACAGTTGGCAGAGATGCTTACGAAAGAGAATTTCCTGGCATCGGATAATTTGTATGAACGGAAATACGGTGTGAAGCTGACTTCATTGGTAGGAAAACAATTTTATCTGTTTGGAGATTCAGCGAAAACGTATAAGTTAGCTGCTTCTTTAAAACCGGTACGTTACTCGGATCATGAACAGGCTTTTTCTTCTTATTGCATGCTTTACAAATTAGGCCGCAGTTGGTATGATACTCATCTTGAACTTTGTGTACGTGTGAAAGAAGGACAGGATGTCGATTTTATGAACCGTCTGAAAGCGGATAGCGAGAAGCAGCTCCGAGTAGGAAATGTTTTTATTGCCGATGTTCGTTCATTTGCCGATATCCGGCGTAATTTCGAACAAGCTTCTATGAATGAGCTTCGTAATTACATTTTCGGTATGGTCTTTTTGCTATTGAATATTTTTTTAGGATTGTTGGGCACTTTCTGGTTTCGTACACAACAGCGCCGTAGCGAGATCGCCCTGCACAAAGCATTGGGAGGAACGAACCATACGATATTCAACCGCCTTCTGTCCGAAGGTCTGTTACTGCTTTTGATAGCTACCGTACCGGCCATTATCATAGACTGGAATCTGGCTCATGCCGAACTGAACTCCTGGATGAACGGAACCACATTGGAGACCGGCCGTTTTATTATCACCGTTGTTCTGACTTTTATTCTCATCGTCCTGATGATTGTGATAGGCATCGGCATCCCGGCGCGTAAAGCTATGAAGATACAACCGGCAGAAGCCCTGCGCGAAGAATAAAGGAATTGTAATCGTAAATTATAAATCGTCAAATCGTAAATCCTCTCCATGTTCAGACAATATTTTAAACAGGCCTTTCATCTTCTGATGGAGAATAAGTTACTTTCTGCCATCAGTATTGCCGGTACGGCACTTGCTATTTCGGTAGTGATGGTGATTATCATTCTGCTGTATGCAAAAACGGCTAATTACGAGCCGGAAATGAATCGTGACCGTACGCTTTATGTGAAGTGGTCGAGTGTTTATGAAAAGGAGGATAAAGATGCACGTAATTACAGCCGCCTGTCTCTTTATGATATACAGCAAATTTTCTATCCTCTCACGACTGCAGAAGCCGTATCTGCCATCTGTGAATATGGGCGTATGCTCGCTGTGGTTCCGGGGGGAGGAGAAGAGATCAACTGTCAATTGCTTTATACCGATGCTGATTTCTGGAAGGTATTTGAGTTTGGATTTCTTGCCGGACAACCCTATGATGAGGTTGCTTTCAAGGCCGGGCTGAAACAGGCTGTGATATGCGAGAGTGTGGCTCGGCGTCTGTTTGGTGGGGTAGAGACGGCAGTAGGGCGTCATCTTGAACTTAACTTTGTAGAGTTTACGGTTTGCGGTGTGGTACGTGATGTCAGTAAGTTTGCCGAACAGAGTTATTCGGAAATATGGTTGCCTTATACCACTAATACGGATATCAGCCGTATTGATCTTTCCGGATGGACCAAAGGGCATACAGGCAGTTTCCAGTGTTTTATCCTGGCCCGTTCTTCGACCGGCTTTCCTGAGATTCTTGCGGAAGTGAATACGAACTTGGCAAAATTGAATGCAAATGATCAGGATATGCAACTGGATTTGCTGGGGCAACCCGATACATTTTTTATTCAGATGCTTCATAAATACGCCCATGGAGGTATTCCGGCAAAAGAGGTAGTCATTCACTATGTGATTATTATTATCGTTATTCTGCTTGTGCCGGCTATCAACCTGTCCGGGTTGACGCAGAGCCGCATGCGGAAACGCCTTTCAGAAATTGGAGTGCGTAAGGCTTTCGGTGCCAACCGTTCGGTCTTGTTGAAACAGGTACTTGCCGAGAATCTGTTGCTTACGCTGATCGGTGGTGTGGCAGGACTTCTGTTCTCTTATTTTGCTCTTTGGCTGTTATCGGATTGGCTGTTGGCATCTGCATTATCGGTTGGAGGTACGGCCGCCATGAACGCGTCCATGATAAGTCCGTGGATATTTTTTGCAGCCTTAGCTTTCTGCTTGGTTCTTAATCTGCTTTCTGCCGGTATTCCAGCGGTTCGTGTGGCTCGTACAACGATTGTCAATGCACTAAATGAAAGGTAATTAATATGTTCAGACACATTCTTACAATTATATGGAATAACCGTCGTCACAATGGATGGCTGATAGCCGGTTTGTTTGTGATGTCTACTTGTATGTGGTATGCGGTAGATTATGTTTACACGGTTACGGTCAATCAGACCCGTCCTTTAGGATTCGACTGGCACAATGTGTATGCCCTCAATATCGGGGTACTGACCCCTGAAAGCCATAAATTTTTATCGGACAAACTTCATACCAAGAATGCTACAGGTGATTTTTACACTTTCATGGATCGCTTGGAACATCATCCGGCTGTGGAGTCTGTTTGTTATACACGCATGCATAAACATTATGTATGGACGAATCAAGGTGCCTCTCTTATTTACGATACAATTACTTGCAACAGTTGGATGCGTACCGTCAGTTCCGGATATTTCCGGGTATTTCGGGTGAAAGGGGCGGATGGAAGTTCTCCGGAACAGTTGGCAGGCAGGGCCAATCTTACCGATATTATCATTACGGATAATTTGGCATGCCAGCTCTTTCCCGGACGTTCTGCTGTGGGTGAATGGGTAAAAAACACCTTGAATGGCGACAGTGTACGTATTGCTGCCGTATGCGAAAATCAAAAGTATAATGAATTTACCTCCCACCAACGGGCTACCTACATACCGTTGCATTTCACACAAAAGCGTCCTTTTTACTATCTGGAGGCTCCCTATTTGGGTGTGTACATTCGTGTGCATCCCGATTCCGACGGTGATGATTTTATTCGTAGATTCCGTAAAGACATGCGTGAACAGTTGATGATCGGCAACTTTTATCTTGAAGATATGCGCCCTATGACCGATTTCCGGAACGAGCAATTGAAAGAACCTCGTAATGATTTGTATACCTATCTATCAGTGGCGGTATTCTTTTTATTGAATGCTTTTCTGGCAGTGTTGGGCACTTTTTGGTTTCGAACGCAGCAACGTCGTTCCGAACTCGGATTACGTGTAGCTTTGGGCGGTTCAAGAGTCAGTCTGTGCAGGCTTCTTTGGGGAGAAGGGGTAGTATTGCTCACATTGGCATTCATTCCGGCAATAGTAGTGGCGGCAAACTTGGGATTGGCAGAAATTGTATCCGATTATCCGGTTGAATTCACCTTGTTCCGTTTTGTTGCCGGTATTTTTATCACTTATCTATTGTTGGTATTTACCGTTTTTCTGGCTGTTTGGATTCCCGCACGTCAGGCTATGAAGATACAACCGGCAGAAGCATTGCGTGAAGAGTAAAAAAATAAAATTATATATCTGCGTTGCTTTCAAGATAATAGCGTATATTTGCGTGCATATTGTGAAACAACGCAGTTATGTAACTTTATGATCCGACAACGTTATTATACTCTTCTGCTTCTTTTATTTACGGCATTTCTGGAGATAGCTGCTGCTGAACAGACCTATAATGTTCTTTTTATACAATCATATACGAATCAGACTCCTTGGCACAATGACCTGACCCGTGGATTGCGTGACGGTTTCAGCAGTGAGAAGGTGAAAGTTAAAATCACGACGGAGTATCTGGATGCCGATTATTGGGCTTATCGATCCGAGCAGGTCATCATGAAGCGTATCTGCGACCGGGCAAGGGAAAGGGGCACCGATCTGATCGTGACATCCAGTGATGAAGCTTTCTATACCTTGTTTAATTGTGGAGATTCGTTACCCCGTCAGATACCGGTTGTCTTTTATGGTATTAAATATCCGGATGATGCGTTGATCTCTACTTTGCCGAATGTTTGCGGTTTTACCTCTAACCCCGACTTTTTTCTTTTATTGGAACAGGCGCATAAGACATTTCCGGAACGGAAGGAAGTAATTTGTGTGAATGATAACAGCTTTCTGAGTCTTGCCGGAAAAGAAGACTTCATGAATGAGTGGCAACGTTTTGTGAAGCGTTATCCCGATTATAAATTGCAGACCTATAATGTGCAGACGGGTAGTACGAGCAGTATAATCTCTTCTGTTTGTTATCCGCGCAATAGTCATGGACGCATTGTAATTGTTCCGAAGTGGTCTCCTTTCATGGCGTTTATCGGTAAAAACTCAAAGGCTCCTTTTTTCTCCTGTCAAAGTATTTCCTTGACCAATGGCGTATTCTGTGCCTATGATGCCGATCCGTATACCTCTTCGCGTATGGCGGGTGTACGGGCTTCCAAAGTGCTACGGGGAGCTTCTCCGGAGGAGGCCGGGATATCTGAGACTCCGGTCGAGTTTTTTTATGATTATAAGCAACTTGAGTTTTTTAAGGTAGACAAAGACCGGGTGAAACCGGGCATTATACTCAACGAACCTTATCTGGAAAAGTATAAGTTCTTTTTTATACTGTTTTATGCTTCTATCTTAGGCCTATTGATTTTGTTGGTTATTTGGCTGTTCCGGGTTAACCGGCGGGAGGCGAGACGCAGGGTGCATGCACAGACTCGACTTTTGGTGCAGAGCCGTCTGGTTGCGCAGCGTGATGAGTTTGACAATATTTTCCATTCCATCCGTGAAGGTGTAATAACGTACGATGCGGACTATCGCATCCATTTTACCAATCTCTCTCTATTAAAGATGTTGCATCTTCCTACCGATGTCTCTGTCCGTCCTTATGAGGGGCTTCCGGCCGGTTCTATTTTTAAGATATATTCAAATGGAAAGGATATTCTGCGGGAGATGTTGAAGGAGGTGATTACGAAAGGGAAGAGTTGCCAGATTCCTCCCGACTCTTTTATGCAGGAAGTGCACAGTGGAATTTATTTTCCGGTTTCGGGAGAGATGGTGCCTTTACATGCGAATGGGGAGGTAACCGGAGTTGCTTTTTCCTGTCACAATGTATCCGATGAAGAGATGAAGAAGCGTTTCTTTGATTTGGCAATAGAAGAGAGTTCCATTTATCCGTGGCAGTTTGATATCCGTACGAATGTCTTTACATTTCCTTTGGGATTTCTTCAGCGTTTTGGCTTTGACGGTTCGGTTGTTACCATTTCGCGTGACGATATGGAAAAGACGGTTCATCCCGAAGAATTGGAACACATACAAAAACAGTTTGATTTAGCGTTGAAAGAGGGACGCAGTATCCGTATGAGTTTCCGCCAGCACAATGAAAACGGTGGATACGAATGGTGGGAATACAGAACTTCCGTGCTTGGAGGGTTGACGGCTGATACTCCATATAGTATTTTGGGAGTTTGCCAGAGTATCCAACGGTATAAAACAACCGAAGAGGAATTGACGATTGCCCGTGATAAGGCATTACAGGCCGATAAGCTGAAGTCGGCATTCTTGGCCAATATGAGCCATGAGATCCGTACTCCGTTGAATGCTATTGTCGGTTTTTCCGACTTGTTGAGCGATACCAGTGCTTTCACGGAAGAAGAGGTGGCACAGTTTATTGCTACCATTAATAAGAATTGCAGCCTGTTGCTGGCATTGATCAATGATATTCTCGATTTGTCGCGTATTGAATCCGGAACGATGGACTTCCAGCTTTCACGGCACAGTCTTCCTTTACTGTTGAAGAATGTACACGACTCCCAACAGTTGAATATGCCTCCCGGTGTGGAGTTGCTGCTGGATATTCCAGAAGGCAGTAAGAAATATATGGTGACGGATAACGTGCGTTTGCAACAGGTGGTAAATAATCTGATAAACAATGCTGCTAAATTTACGACGAGCGGTTCAATTACTTTCGGGTATACGGAGGACGAAGACGGATACACTTCCTTGTTTGTGGAGGACACCGGTAAAGGGATTTCCAAAGAGGGAGTAAGGCATATTTTTGAGCGTTTCTATAAAGTGGATAATTTTACCCAGGGAGCCGGATTGGGACTGAGTATCTGCCAGACGATCGTAGAACGCCTGCACGGAACGATCAGTGTCACGTCTGAAGAAGGGAAAGGTACCCGGTTTACAGTCCGATTGCCTGATATCAGCGAATAAACGGCAAACGACGTTCGCTTGCGCACAAAGTGTTCGTTTTCGAACAGTCGAAGAATGAATTAATGTGCCGAAAATAAGTGATTTATCTTTTTGGCATACCGTTTGGACTCTTTGCTCACAGAAAATAATACTTTTATGAGAAAGAAGAATATACTGCTTGTTTTAGCGGCTTTTGTGTGTCCATTGATTCTTGAAGCACAAGACGAACGGAAAATAACACTCGGTGAAGCGATTGCTTTGGCTCGTACGCAGTCTGTTGATGCAGCTGTGGCTTTGAATGAATTGAAAACATCGTATTGGGAATACCGTACATTTCGTGCTGATCTTTTGCCGGAAGTCAATCTGACGGGGACATTGCCCAATTATAACAAATCATACAACTCCTATCAAAATTCAGACGGGACGTATGGCTTTGTCCGTAATAACTATTTAGGGCTTAGCGGAGATTTGTCTATCGATCAGAATATCTGGTTCACGGGTGGAAAGTTATCCCTTACTACGTCATTAGACTACATTAAGCAGTTCGGCGGGGAGGGGAAAGAAAAGTTTATGTCTGTGCCGGTCAGCTTGGAACTGACGCAACCCATTTTTGGCGTGAATAAATTGAAATGGGATCGTCGTATCGAACCCGTACGTTATGAAGAGGCAAAGGCGGCTTTTATTTCTGCTACGGAAGATGTGACCCGGAAGACCATTACCTATTTTTTTCAGCTGTTACTGGCTAAAGAGGTATTGGCTACTGCCCGGCAGAACCAGTTGAATGCAGAACATCTTTATAAGGTGGCGGGAGCTAAGCGGGAGATGGGACAGATTTCTGAAAATGAGCTATTACAACTGAAACTTTCTGCTTTGAATGCGAAAGCTGCTGTAACGGAGGCTATGAGTGATCTCAATGCCAAGATGTTTCAGCTTCGTGCCTTCCTCGGAATGGGCGAGAATGAGAAATTGGAACCGGTATTGCCCGAATCGGTTCCGGATGTGCAAATAAAATATGATGTAGTACTAAATAAAGCATTGGAACGGAATTCTTTTGCACAGAATATTCGCCGTCGGCAACTGGAAGCAGATTATGCGGTAGCTACCGCACGCGGTAACCTGCGGAGTGTCGATCTTTTTGCAAGCGTCGGTTATACTGGCTTGGATAATGAGTTTGCCGGTGCTTACAATCATTTGCTCGATAATCAGATTGTACAGGTAGGAGTGAAAATCCCTCTTCTTGATTGGGGAAAGCGTCGTGGAAAAGTGCGTGTTGCCAAGAGTAACCGGGAAGTGGTTCTTTCGAAAATCCGTCAGGAACAGATGAATTTCAATCAGGATATTTTTCTGCTCGTGGAACATTTCAATAATCAGGCACAGCAATTGAGCATTGCCAAAGAGGCCGACTTGATAGCCCAGCAACGTTATAAAACGAGTATCGAAACCTTTCTGATCGGCAAAATCAATACGTTGGATCTAAACGATGCGCAAAACTCTAAAGATGAGGCGCGTCAGAAGCATATATCGGAACTTTATAATTATTGGTCTTATTTCTACCAGATTCGGAGCCTCACATTGTGGGATTTTGAAAGGGGGACGAAACTGGAAGTTGATTTTGAAGAAGTGATTAAATAATGTGCCAATATATCAATATGCCAATGTGCCAATTTCCATGCGGGATGCTATTCTTTTGATATAGCGCAGCACATTGGCACATTGGCATATTGGCATATTGAATAATTATTCTTATTTTTGCGCATATAAAACCACATACACATATGATACTAATCATTGATGATGACAGTGCTGTCCGTTCTTCTCTCAGTTTTATGCTGAAACGTGCCGGTTATTCGGCTTTGGCAGTTCCCGGTCCCCGTGAAGCGATGGATGTTGTTCGTTCTGAAACTCCGGATCTCATTCTGATGGACATGAATTTTACCCTTTCCACTACCGGAGAGGAAGGTCTGACGTTGCTTAAGCAAGTGAAAATATTCCGTCCCGATGTGCCTGTTATCTTGATGACGGCATGGGGAAGTATTCAATTGGCTGTGCAGGGTATGCAAGCCGGGGCATTTGATTTTATAACGAAGCCTTGGAATAATGCCGCTCTGCTGCAACGGATAGAGACGGCATTGGAATTGTCTGCTACGCCTGCCGAAATACCGCAGGAACAGAGTGATGCGCTGAATCGCAGTCATATTATAGGAAAGAGTCAGGGACTGACGGACGTTTTGAATACCATTGCCCGGATTGCCCGTACCAATGCTTCCGTGCTTATCACGGGAGAAAGCGGAACGGGTAAAGAACTGATAGCCGAAGCGATTCATATCAACAGTCAGCGTGCGAAGCAGCCATTTATAAAAGTGAACTTAGGCGGTATATCCCAGAGTCTTTTTGAGAGTGAAATGTTCGGTCATAAGAAAGGAGCTTTTACGGATGCGAGTGCCGACCGTATCGGACGTTTTGAAATGGCAAACAAGGGTACTATCTTCTTGGATGAAATTGGAGATCTGGACCCGTCGTGCCAAGTGAAACTGCTTCGTGTCTTGCAAGATCAGACATTTGAGGTGTTGGGAGATAGCCGTCCCCGAAAAACGGATATCCGTGTTGTTTCTGCAACGAATGCCGATCTACGTAAGATGGTAAGCGAACGTACTTTCCGTGAAGATTTGTTCTATCGTATTAATCTGATCACAGTAAAGCTACCGGCTTTGCGTGAGAGACGGGAAGATATTCCTTTATTGGCCCGCCATTTTGCCGATCGTCAGGCCGAAGTAAACGGATTGCCCCGCACAGAATTCTCTGCCGATGCACTTCAGTTTCTTACCCGCTTGCCTTTTCCGGGAAATATCCGTGAACTGAAAAATTTAGTGGAACGTACGATTCTGGTTAGTGGCAAACCGATACTCGATGCCTCGGATTTTGATGCCCAATATCTTCGACAAGATGAACCGAAAGCTGCTGCGGGCAGTGCGTTTGCCGGTATGACGCTGGATGAAATTGAACGTCAGACTATATTGCAGGCGTTGGAACGTTATAAAGGAAATCTCAGTCAGGTAGCTATGGCATTGGGCATCAGCCGTGCGGCGCTCTATCGGAGGTTGGAAAAATATGGAATTAGTTATTAGCCACTAACCCACTAATCACGTGCGTCTTAAAGGATACTTTTTTATACTTACCTTCTTTCTGATCATTCTTGGTGGAGTGATACTCTACTTTGGTGGCTGGATTTATCGGCCTTTATTATATGGATCGGAAATATTGATTGCTTTCCTGCTGATTTATCTTATTCTGTTTTATAGAAAGATAATAAAGCCGTTGGATACCATTGGTAGTGGTATGGAATTGCTGCGCGAACAGGATTTTAGTAGCCGGCTGAGCCTTGTGGGGCAATATGAAGCCGACCGGGTGGTAAATGTCTTCAATCGGATGATGGAACAGTTGAAAAACGAACGTCTCCGTCTGCGTGAACAGAATCATTTTCTGGACCTGTTGATAAACGCTTCTCCGATGGGGGTAATCATTACCAGTCTTGATGATGATGTGTCTCAGTTGAATCCGATGGCTGTAAAAATGCTGGGTGTCCGTTATGAAGAGGCGCAGGGGCAGAAACTTTCTTCCATAGATTCTCCGTTGGCTGCGGAACTGGCTGCTATTGCCCAAGGAGAGACCGTGACCGTTCGATTGAATGACTCGAATATTTATAAATGTACACATTCGTCATTTATAGACCGGGGTTTTCATCATCCGTTCTTTCTTATCGAAAGCCTGACGGATGAAGTGATGAAAGCAGAGAAGAAAGCCTATGAGAAAGTGATTCGTATGATCGCACATGAAGTGAACAATACAACGGCCGGTATCACCTCTACGCTCGATACGGTGGGGCAGGCTCTTTCCGAATCGGAAGGGATGGAAGATATTTGTGAGGTCATGCAGGTGTGTACGGAGCGTTGTTTCTCCATGAGTCGTTTTATTACCCGCTTTGCCGATGTAGTGAAAATCCCGGAACCCAATTTGGCTCCTGTCAATCTTAATGATCTGGTATTTTCTTGTAAACGATTTATGGAAGGAATGTGTACGGATCGGAACATTGCTATTACATTGGATATCGATGAGGAATTGGGAGATGTCAACTTGGATATTGCTTTGTTTGAGCAAGTATTGGTAAATATCATCAAAAATGCAGCCGAGAGCATCGGAAAGGATGGAAAAATACAAATACGTACCTCTTCTCCGGCAAGCATTGAAATAGTGGACAACGGTGAAGGAATAACAAAAGAGACTGAAGCTAAACTCTTCAGTCCCTTCTTTTCAACCAAACCGAACGGGCAGGGAATCGGTCTGGTGTTTATCCGTGAGGTATTGATGCGTCACGGATGTTCGTTTTCGCTTCGCACTTATGCCGATGGGCTGACACGGTTTAGAATAATATTTAATTAGTGATAAGTGAGTAGTATCGTTTATCACTTATCACTACTCACCAACTCTACTTCTCTTTCCATTCTTTTGCATATTCGTCCAATATGCGTTTGATGCCTTGGCCTATTTTTACATAGTCGGCTTCGTTCAAGTTGGCAAGAGAAACGCGGACGCTCCACTTGGGACCGGCAAAGCCACCGCCATTTAACAATACGAGTGATGTTTCGTTGGCGAGACGGAATACTACGTCTAATGGGTTGTAGCTCTTTTCCAAATATGTAACAAATTCATCGCCATAGAATTTTCGGGCCCATACCAGCATATCTATTTCGGAGTAATAACCGGCGCGTAACGGGTCTTCTACCAATGAGAAACCGGTGTTGTCCCACAAAGCATTCAGACGGCGACGGATGATATTCTGCATCTTTGTTTTATAATAATCTCCTTTGTCTAATAGGGAGAAAGAAGCGAACAGGCTCATTTGCATTTGCTGTGGTAGTGATAATCCTGCTGTATGGTTTAGCGCTACCTGACGGCTGTCGGCTACCATACGGTCGATGAATTTCATTTTTTCCGGATGTAAATCGAGGCTGGAATAACGCTTGGATAATATGGCTTTCTGCTCTTCGGGCAGGCGGGCAATCATCTTGTCATAGATATTGTCCTCATGGAGGGCAGTGACGGCAAGTCTCCATCCGGTTGCTCCGAAATATTTGGAGAAAGAATATACGCACAGTGTATTATGCGGTAACTCTGCCATAAGTGAACGGAAGTGTGGTATGAATGTGGCATACACATCATCCGTAATGATCATCAAGTTCGGATTATCATTTTTTACGATATTGACGATACGCGCGGTTGTTTCCGCACTTAATGCATAGCTGGGCGGATTGCTCGGATTGGTGATAAAGAGCGCTTTAATCTCCGGATTTTTTAGCTTATCGATGTCTTCGTCCTGGTATTGCCAGGTATGGAGTCCGTCGGCTGTCATTTTATCGGCAGAAATCTCTGTGACATTAAACTGATAACGGCGGAGCTGCGGTATTTCTATGTAAGGGGTGAATACGGGTACGAGCAAAGCGATGTTGTCTCCTTGGTTCAGCAGGAAATTTTCCTGTAAGGAATCAAAGATATAACACATGGCGGCTGTACCTCCTTCGGTGGCGAAAAGATCGAATGTGCCTTTTGGAGGACGCCGGTCACATAATTCTTGGCCTAAATAATCCTGTATGAGGAGTTCGGTGAAATGCAGGATACGATCCGGCACAGGATATTGGTCACCGATGACGGCTTCCGCCCATTCATGAACGAGCGTATCCGGATCGGCAGCATGTTCCATCAGTAAATAGTTATAACTGTCTTTTAATAATTTTACTCCCGGTTCTTTACTGTTGTCTTTTAAAAATGCTTCGAAACGCGCGGCAATGCCTTCTTTTTGTGGGATTCCGGCAATGCCTTCGGGTAAAGATTGTACACGTGTACATTCGCTAAGTCCGAATTTTCCTAAAAGAAAAAAGGCTTCTCGGGGTTCCGTGGCTATCCAGTTCGGATTACCACGTCCGGCATTGAGCATGGTATGAGCCATTTTTTTTACGCTCTCGTCTGCCATGTCGATAAGGCGGTTCTTTAATTCAAATGGACTGATAGATTCCATCTTTTTGGCAAAACTTTTAGTGATGCCTGTGGTATTTGATTTCTTTTCCATAATTAAGTTTGGTTTATTTAGCCTCTCCCCGGCCCTCTCCGTGGGAGAGGGAGGACAGATACTATGGTTTATAATTTGATTGCACATCTAACTTTACTTTCCAGCCTCTTGGGTGATCGTGTGTGATGTATGGTTTATAATTTGATTTCACATCTAACTTTACTCCCTCTCCCACGGAGAGGGTTGGGGAGAGGCCACCCCCTCCCTTACATCATCAGCACGATAAATACCCCCCAGATAATCAGTAACGTATTACCTACTGCATAGGTCACCGTATACCCCAGAGCAGGGGTTTCACTTTCGACAGCATCCTGTATGGCTCCCAATGCGGCGGTAGTCGTTCTTGCTCCTGCGGTACACCCGAGGGTCAGTGCCGGGTGAAATTTAAATAAGTATCTTCCCATTAACAGGCCACTGATCAATGGGATGGTAGTAGCTGCTGCTCCGACAAGGAAGAGGCTTGCACCTACTTCTTGAAAGCCGGTGACGAAACTTGGACCGGCGGCAATACCCACCACGGCAATGAACATGTTCAATCCGACGTTGTTCAGTACCCATAAGGAAGGTTCGGGGATACCGCCGAAAGTCGGGTGTTTACTGCGTAGCCATCCGAAGAGGAGACCGGCAATCAGTGCGCCGCCACTTGTTGATAAACTTATCGGGATACCACCCAAATGAATAGATAGCGCGCCGACCAATCCACCGACGAGAATACCGAGCCCAACGAATATCATATCCGTTTGATTGGTAGGACGATCGATGTATCCCATTTGTTTGGCAGCAGTTTCCACTTCATGCTTCATGCCGGTCAGCTCGAGCATATCCCCGGAATCTACCACGGTCTGTGCCAGTACAGGAACATGGATACCTGCACGCTTGATGCTGCGGATACTGACACCATGCATGAATTTTTGCGAACGGATGGCTGATACGGTTTCTCCGGCAAAAGTTTTTCGTGTCACCATTACGGGGAGTGTTTCGGCAGGAAAGTCGAGTAGCTGTGCATCTATTACCTCCGGTCCGAGCCAGTCTTCTTCACCAATCACAAATTCACGGCGGCCACTGAGTACCACTTCATCGTTTTCTTTCAGGATAAGATTGGGTGTTACTTCTTTTACGACCCCTCTTTGGCGGATGCGTTCTACGAAAAGGCGTTTCCCTTGTTCATTCAGGTAACTTTCAAGATCGGTAACGCGTTTTCCTTTTCCAAACCATTTATTGGTTATTTTGTAGGCGCGGAATACGACGGGTCGCAAGGCGGGGGCAAATCCCGGTTCATCGGCTTCCGAGCTCCCCATTTGAGCTTCCAGTTCCCGGCAGTCGGCTTTTACTTTTTCCAGCCCACCTAAAAATTTCGGACCGAGTGATGCCAGTATCCAAGCGGAGCCGGCTGTACCGAAAATATAGGTTACGGCATATGCCACGGGAATTGCATTGATGAAAGTGGCTTTTTGCGCATCGCTGATACTGAGTCCGTTGATTGTATCTTCGGCCACTCCGATAACGGCGGAAATCGTTTGTGAACCGGCTAATAGTCCGGCTGCCTCCCCTACGTGGTAACCCATTATTTTTGCCAATGCCCAAGCGGAAACAAGGCTGACGATACACATCAGTACGGCAAACCCCACTTGGGGCAAACCGTCTTTTTTCAGTCCGCGAAAGAACTGCGGTCCTACTTTGTAGCCCACGGCGAAAAGAAAGAGCAGAAAGAATACTGCTTTCATCGGGCCGTCTACTGTAATATCTAATTGTCCTACCAACACGCCTACCAGCAGGACGCTTGTTACGGTACCGAGTGAGAACTTTCCTATTTTCAACCGGCCTATCCAGAATCCTGCAAAAAGTGTTAGAAAAATGGCTAACTCAGGATGTACCCTCAGTTGATTTATAATCCATTCCATAATTAAGTTGTTTAGGTTTATATATTCGGTTCGTTTAATACTTAGTACAACAGTATTTCGTGAAAAGTGTTTCGTTAAACCTTCATTTCATCATGTTAAACTTTCTGTTTGATAGCGTACCTGTATGTATCGATCTGTTTATGTATTGATGTGTTAATTTATAAAAAAAAGGTAACAGGCAGAGTTTGTTTAATAATTGATATAGAATGATATATCTGAGATTGGTAAATTCGGACTACATAGGTTATAAGTACTCTTTAAGGGGATAATATGCCAAATAGAACAATTAATCCGACTATTAGAACTTCTTTAGGTATGCAGGAGAGCCTAACTTTGTAGGCAATTTTAATTTATCTAAAACAACAGAAATGGAACAAGAAATTAAACCGGCATCAGGACGTCTTGGCGTCTTGGTTGTAGGTGTTGGTGGCGCAGTTGCTACCACTATGATAACAGGAACACTGGCTTCTCGCAAGGGATTGGCAAAACCAATAGGTTCTATTACACAGATGGCCGCAATGCGCATGGAAAATAATGAGGAAAAACTCATTAAAGACATCGTACCTTTAACAGATTTGAACGACATTGTATTCGGTGGATGGGACATTTTCCCTGACAATGCTTACGAAGCTGCTATGTATGCTGAAGTATTGAAAGAAAAAGACCTGAATGGGGTGAAAGAAGAATTGGAGGCTATCAAACCGATGCCCGCCGCTTTCGACCATAATTGGGCCAAACGTCTGAACGGAACTCACATCAAGCAGGCTGCTACCCGTTGGGAAATGGTAGAACAACTTCGTCAAGATATCCGCGATTTTAAAGCTGCTAACAACTGCGAGCGTATTTCAGTGTTGTGGGCTGCAAGTACAGAGATCTATATTCCTCTGTCGGAAGAGCACCAGTCATTGGCTGCCTTGGAAAAAGCAATGAAAGAAAACAACACGGATGCCATTTCTCCAAGTATGTGTTATGCGTATGCTGCTATTGCAGAAGGCGCTCCGTTCATCATGGGTGCTCCTAACTTGTGTGTAGATACTCCGGCTATGTGGGAATTCTCCAAGAAGATGAATGTGCCTATTTCCGGTAAAGACTTCAAGAGCGGTCAGACATTGATGAAAACGGTGTTGGCACCGATGTTCAAAACTCGTATGTTAGGCGTTAGCGGTTGGTTCTCTACTAATATCTTAGGTAATCGCGACGGTGAAGTTTTGGATGATCCTGCAAACTTTAAAACAAAAGAAGTCAGCAAATTATCTGTGATCGATAACATCTTCGAACCGGAGAAATATCCTGACTTGTATGGTGACGTATACCACAAAGTACGTATCAATTATTACCCTCCTCGCAAAGATAATAAGGAAGCGTGGGATAACATTGACATCTTCGGATGGATGGGCTATCCGATGGAAATAAAAGTAAATTTCCTTTGTCGCGATTCTATCCTTGCTGCTCCTATTGCACTCGACTTGGTTCTGTTCAGTGACCTGGCTCTTCGTGCGGGCATGTGCGGTATACAGACTTGGTTGTCATTCTTCTGCAAGAGTCCGATGCATGATTTTGAACATCAGCCGGTACATGACTTGTTCACACAATGGAGAATGGTAAAAGAAACATTGCGTAATATGATCGGTGAAAAAGCACCGAGTTATCTCGATTGATACTGATAGAATGAAATATGCACTCATTGCAGCCGGACAAGGTTCACGTTTGGTCTCAGACGGAATCCAAGTACCTAAACCTTTGGTGAAGGTAGGAGGTGAACCTTTGTTGGGGCGCTTATTGCACATTTTTCTTAATAATAATGCAGACTCGGTCTGCATTATTATTAATGAAGAAATGACAGAGGTCCGTGATTTCCTGGAACAGCAACATTTGCCGGTGCCGCTTCACGTTGTGGTGAAGTCTACTCCCGATTCATTTCATAGCTTTTATGAACTGATGCCTTATTTGAAGGGAGAAGGTAAATTTTGTCTTACTACGGTAGATCCGATTTTCCGTGAACCGGAGTTTTCGGATTATATCCGTGCTTTTCGGGAGAGTGATAAAGAGGATGCCTTGATGGCAGTAACCGACTTTATCGATGACGAACGCCCGTTATATGTCAAGACCCATCCTGATAATCTGAAAATTGTGGGGTATGCCAGTGAATCGTATCCCGATTGCCGGTACATTTCCGGGGGAATTTATTGTATGAATCAAAAGGCTCTTTCTCTGTTGCCTGCTGCCATGGAGAAAGGAGTATCTCGTATGCGTGGCTTTCAGCAGTATTTAGTGGACGCTGGACTGCAGGTACAGGCCTATCCTTTTTCAAAGGTAATAGACATCGATCATGCAACAGACGTTGAAAAAGCCGAACGCTTTTTAGAAGAACAGACTATTAAATGAAATCATATACTTTTGCGGGAATACAGCGATATTCCCTTTTCTCTCCCAATCATGTCGGGAACGATGCTGCTATCTTTTCTGCTGTGGCCCAGTATCTGGAAGAAAATGGCCATAGGGTCAATCTATATACCGAGCAGGAGTTTCTGACCAATCCTTTAAATGAGAAGTTTGTTTTCACAATGATGCGTAGCAAAGCTGCTGTCCGTAACTTGCAAAAAGTTGAAAGAAAAGGAGTGGTGGCTGTCAATTCTGCTTTCGGCATTGAGAATTGCACGCGTGAGCAGATGACTGCTTTATTATTAAAACATCAGGTTCCTCATCCCGAAAGTCTTATCTGGGATGTTCACGAGGAGCTTCCGATTAGTCTTATCGAGTCGGAATTCGAACCCTGCTGGGTGAAGCGTGCCGATTTTCATGCCATCCATAAAGAAGATGTGACGTATATACGGACTTGTAGCGAGTTGCGGGAAGTGATGGCCGAGTATGCGTTGCGCGGTATCGAGCGTGTCGTGATAAACAAGCATCTGGCAGGTGATTTGATCAAGTTTTACGGTGTTTCCGGTACCGGATTTTTCTATTGGTTCTATCCGTTGGAAGGACATCATAGCAAATTCGGTTTAGAAGCTATTAATGGTGCTCCGAAAGGTATCTCCTTTTCAGAGGATGTGTTGCGTCATATTTGTGACGAGGCGGCGAAAGTGCTGCAAGTCGATGTATATGGCGGTGATTGCATCGTATCTCCGGACGGTAGCATTCGTATTATCGATTTTAACGATTGGCCGAGTTTTGCCCCTTGTCGTAAAGAAGCGGCCATAGCCATCGGGCAGGCTGTTCTGCAAAAAACTAAAAATGCGGATTTATGAGTAATGAAATAAGTAAAAACGGATTGGAAGCAACTTTAAAATCGGCGGATACCGAAGAGTGGATCGATTTGTTGTTTTACCGTCCTGTCGGTTACCGATGGGCGCTTCTTTTTCATAAAATGGGAGTTACTCCCAATGCGATAACGATTGCTTCCATCTTTTTGGGAGTTGCGGCAGGGATATTGTTTTATTACAACGATCTTTTACTGAATGTGATAGGCATGTGCCTGTTGGTTTGGGCCAACATGTACGACAGTGCCGACGGACAACTGGCACGTATGACCGGACAGAAGTCCGAGATCGGACGGATATTGGACGGTGTGTCCGGTGATTTCTGGTTTATCTCTATCTATGCAGCCATCTGTTTGCGCTTGACTCCGGAGTGGTCTTATTGGATCTGGATACTGGCAGCCGTGACCGGCTTGTGTCATAGCAAGCAGGCAGCAATGGCCGATTATTACCGGAACATTCATCTTTTCTTTTTGAAAGGGAAATCGGGTAGCGAACTCGATAATTATGTGCAGCAAAAAGCCATTTACAACTCTTTGTCCTGGAAAAAAGATTTCATCCGGAAACTCTTCCTTTGGTTTTATTGCGATTATACCCGTTCTCAGGAGCGTCTTACTCCGGCTTTCCAGCGTTTCTTCGCTTTGTTGCAGCAACGATACGGTGCAGTGGCTCCACAGGAGATCCGTAACGAATTCCGCCGGGAGAGTCTGCCGTTGATGAAATACACCAATATTCTCTCTTTCAATACCCGGGTGACCGTTCTCTTCATCAGTCTGCTCATCAATGAGCCGTGGCTGTATTTTGTTTTTGAACTCACGGTGCTGAACGGACTGTTGATTTATATGATCTGGCAGCACGAGCGGTTGAGTAATAAGTTGTACAAAGAAATACAGATGTCATAATGAATAGCAAATTCCGAAATATCTTTCTGGTCTTTGGAGTGGTGGCTGTGGTTATCATGCTTTTCACGTTCGATGTGTCGTACGATGATTTGCTGAATAATTTAAGGCGTGCCGGTTTTTACCTTCCGTTGGTTTTATTACTTTGGCTGTTTATCTACTTGATAAATACCCTTTCGTGGTATATCATTCTCCGGAGTGGAGGAAAAACCTCTCCGTTGGGTTTTATGCAGTTGTATAAGTTTACGGTTTCGGGATTTGCCCTCAATTATGTCACTCCGGTGGGACTGATGGGAGGAGAGCCTTACCGGATCATGGAGCTGACTCCGTTTGTAGGGATGGAAAGGGCTACTTCGTCGGTCATTCTCTACGTGATGATGCATATCTTTTCGCATTTCCTGCTGTGGCTCAGTTCCGTATTTATTTATGTCTGTGTTTATCCGGTAAGTTGGGAGATGGGGATTGTTTTGGGATTGATAACCGCTCTCTGCCTGTTTCTCGGCACTCTGTTTGTGAAAGGATATCGTCATGGCATGGCGGTGGCATGTGTACGTATGGGAAGCCACATCCCTTTTTTGAAGCACCGTGTCATTCGTTTCTCGGAAACCCATAAGGAGAAACTTGAAAATATAGACAAACAGATTGCTTTGCTTCATCAGCAGAAAAAGAGTACTTTTTACAGTGCTTTGTTTTTGGAATATTCGGCGAGAATCGTCAGTTGTCTGGAAGTATGGCTCATTCTGAATGTGCTGACTACAAATGTCAGTTTTGTAAACTGCATCCTCATCGTGGCTTTTTCTTCCTTGCTGGCCAATTTGCTGTTTTTCCTTCCCATGCAGTTGGGAGGGCGCGAAGGTGGTTTTGCTTTGGCAGTGGGAGGACTTTCCCTATCGGGAGCCTATGGTGTGTATGCGGCACTTATCACACGGGTACGTGAGTTGTTCTGGATCGTTATCGGTCTTGCATTAATGAAAATAGGAAATAAAAAATGATACATACGGAAAAAGTAAAAGCGCTGGCTTTTGATTTTGGCGGTACACTCGATTCGCCGTTTATGCATTGGATGAAGATTTATCTGAAGCTCTATGGCGAGGAGTTGCACTTACCGCTTACGGGAGAGAATTTCAGAGACTCTTATGTGTATGCCGAACAGATGATGGAGCGTCTGCAACTGGTGAAACCCTCACATTCATTGCTTGAAACACAGTCTTTCAAAACCCGTCTGCAATTTGATGATCTGATCAGAAGGGGGATTCTGCCGGATACGCAAGAGAACAGGGAAGAACTGCCGGAGCGTGCGGCACGTCTTGTGACTGATTTTTCTTCCCATTATGTGATTCTTTCGAAAGAGGTGTTGGAACCGTTGTCAAAACGGTATACATTGTTGTTGGTATCCAATTATTATGGTAATTTGAAGAAGATAGTAACCGATTTGGGTATCGTATCTTATTTCTCTTCAATAACCGATTCTACACTGGAAGGAATCCGCAAACCGGATGCTGCTTTGTGGAAGTTAGCTATCGACCGTGCCGGATTTGCTCCGGACGAGGTAGTCGTGATAGGCGATTCGGTGAAGAACGATATTCTTCCGGCTTTGTCTTTGGGGTGTCAGGTGGTGAAAGGGTGTCCTTCTATGGCTGATGTAACCGAAGATGTGTCCTGCATCACTTCCTTGAAAGAACTGCTGGACATTTTGTAACAGGCTCTCTTTTAATTGGAGAAGTTATTATTGTTTGCCTTACACTTCTTTCTGGCAGGTACTCCTTTTTCCCAAAGGAAGAGAAGCCATGCAGCGTGATTTTTACATTGGATGGAGGTGAAATAGATAATTAAAAAAACAGAAGTCGATGAATAATTTTATCTTTTACAGTCCCACCGAATTTGTATTCGGTAAAGATACGGAAGCGCAAACAGGCGCTTTGACTGTTAAGTATGGTGCTAAGAAAGTGATGATTGTTTATGGAGGCGGTTCGGTGATACGCAGTGGCTTATTGTCACGTGTGGAAAGTTCACTGAAAGGAGCTGGAATCGAATACTGCATGTTGGGTGGCATACAGCCCAATCCGATCGATACCAAAGTGTACGAAGGTATCGATCTCTGTCGGAGTGAAAAAGTCGATTTTTTGTTGGCTGTAGGCGGTGGATCGGTGATAGATACTGCCAAAGCGATAGCTGCCGGCGTTCCTTATCCCGGTGATTTTTGGGATTTCTATATTGGTAAGGCCAAAGTGACGAAAGCTCTGAAAGTAGCGGTAGTGCTTACCATTCCTGCCGCCGGTAGCGAGGGTTCCGGTAATACCGTTATCACTAAAGTTGATGGCTTACAAAAACTTAGTCTCCGTGTGCCCGAACTGTTGCGTCCTGTTTTTGCGGTGATGAATCCCGAACTTACCTATACGCTTCCCCCTTTTCAGACGGCTTGTGGCATTGCCGATATGATGGCGCATATCATGGAACGTTATTTCACCAACACGAAGGAGGTGGAAATCGCTGATCGTCTTTGTGAAGGAACCCTTCTTGCTATTATCAAAGAAGCGTCTACGGTGATGAAAGAACCGGAGAATTACGGTGCCCGCGCCAACTTGATGTGGTGTGGAACTATTGCCCACAATGGTACATGTGGAGTCGGTTGTGAAGAAGATTGGGCTTCTCACTTTCTGGAGCATGAGATCAGTGCCATTTACAATGTGACTCATGGTGCCGGCCTTTCCGTAATTTTCCCTGCCTGGATGACTTGGATGACAGAACACAATATGGATAAGATTGTTCAATATGCTGTTCGTGTATGGGGTGTTCCGGAAGCAAATGATAAAAAAGCGGTTGCTTTGGAAGGGATTGCCCGGTTGAGAGCTTTTTTCAAATCCATTGGTTTGCCTGTTACTTTTAGAGAGTTGGGTATTGAGCATCCGGATATTGACCGTCTGGCCGATAGTCTTCATCGAAATAAAGGCGAGTTGGTAGGCAATTATGTGAAGTTGACAAAAGAAGACAGTAAAGAAATCTACCGATTGGTTTTGTAAGGAAAATACCAATATACGTACTGCCCCGTTACATATATCCTAATTTATCGTTAGGTATATTGTAACCATGTTAATAACGTATTCTTGTATACGGAGAATAGTTGTTATTGATTATGAAAAAAATATTTATTCTATTGATATATAATAATTTAATAGGCGCAATTTCTATTTTAGAAGTTAGAAAGAACTTTTTGAATTGGAGGGATGCTTTATTTATACTTGTCAATTAAGTAACTTCGTTATTGTCTGTATTGGACATTTCATATTGACAGATTTCTGTTGTTTATATGTAATGTGTTGATTCTTAACAAGTAAAAAGTAATTTTTTATATTACATAAGAGTATGTATTTTTGATTGTGTTAACGATATACTTTTACTATGCAAAAGTGTATATTCTTCATATGGAAAAACATATACCTTTATATAATAAAAATCTATTGTTAATTATCTATGTTAATAATGTTAGTGTAAAATGTGAGAGACAGCATCTTTTTATAAAAAATCCGGTTTGGATAAAGAGTGTATAGAGTAGGAAGGCATTCATTTAGAAAGACAGTGTAGCTGGCGAGAGAACGTAATAGATGATATATCGAAAAAACTATACCCTAAAAGTTAGATATAAAACTTTTAGGGTATAGTATTATTATAACCAGAGGTATATCAAGATTATCCGAAGTTATTGGCGTTTTTATTTTGTACCGTACGCACCAAAGTGAGCTTGTACGGCTGGTGAGGTATATGTTTTTCCACCTACGCTTAGTCCGGTCGTACCGAAGTATGGAGCTGCAAAAGTCTCGGAAGCGGAAGCTGCACCCGACAATACGGGAGAACCGGATTGTACATGGAAATCCCAATTGTCATTGTAATCGTACGAAGTAAGTTTTGTGCTATTGATGTCAAAATTCACAAACTTCGGATCTTTGGAATCTGTTTGGGTAGCGATGATGCTGTGGGCATCGACAACGCCTTGATAGTAGCTTTTGTGTGCATAATTGTAGCCTTCCCAAGCATAGGCTACGCCACTCTCTTTTTCGCCGTTGAATACGATATCACTTTTTTGATTGCCTGAAGCATAGTAATTGTAATCGATGACAGAAGCTGAGGCATAACCCTCTTCCGGATCGTTGGGCAGATTGTAAGAAGGAGTTTGAGCACGGAACTTACAGTTTACCATTAGATTGTTGAATACATTGGCCAAAACATTCTTTTCTGCATATACACAACCGCCTTTTTCTCCGTCGCGGCGCCATCCTGCATTTATGATAGTATTGTTGTAAGCTTGTATTTTGGCCTGTTTTCGTGTTTCGCTCTGACCGGAACTCGACAGTTTCAAACCATTGGTGTTAGGACTGAACATTACATTGCCCGCTACATCTGCTACACAACCACATTTTACATTTACAGCTTCAGCACCATCAAAACCGTTGGCAGCAAAGATGTTGTTGGCAATAATGGCGTTACCTCCCATCATGTAGATACCGTCCGACCAGCCGTTGCGCAGGATGGAGTTGGTGATGACATAACGTCCGTTTATATTATTTGTTGTAATTTGCGGATATGCATCGTCACCGGCAGTGTATTCTTCTCTGTTGGCTGCAGGAGAACCTGTTATTACTTGCCCACCGGTATATTCGATGATGGTATGGTCAATCAGCATCTCTGCGCAATTGGCTGTTGCCACGATACCACCCCACATGGCATCTTCGTTGAAAATATTATTGTGTGTACGTAGTTCTTCGGCTATGGAGAAACGTATAGGGTTTGTAATTGTACCTTTACAATAAAGGTTGCCGTCAACGGTAAATTCGATGGGGGCGTGATTGGCTCCTACACCATCCGTGCTGAATATAACCTGTACCCCTTCTTCGATGGTTAGTGATTTGCCGGCAGGTACGGTGAGGTGTCCCGTTACGTTGATGGTTGAATGGGCTTCCCAGATACCTTCCACTTCTCCTGATACGTTTTCGGTTGTTCCCTGTTCCTCATCATTATTGCCTTTGATATCATTGTCGTCGCTACAGGCAGTCCAGGTCATAGCCATCAGGACTGCATAAATAAAATAATGTTTTAGTTTCATAATTGAATGAATATTGGTTAATGAGTAATTTTTTAATAATGGATAATGAGTGTTTAATCTGTTTTGGGGTGAAAAGTCAGAGCCTGAAACGTGCTCCGATCATCAGTGACTGTCCATGCCATGATTTACGTTCCACCAGATTACTGTTATCACGTTCGCTATCTACATTTGCGGTACGTTCGCTTTGGTGTACATAGCGTAATACCGGTATGTTGAGTAAGTTAGATGCTTTCAGGAAAAGACAGAAACCACGTGGCAGTGTTTTTTCAATTGAAGCATCCAGTTGAGTATATCCTTTTTCCCAGATATCGTTGTCTGCCCAATTGGAGATATCACTTAATCGTTTGCCGGTGTATCCCATGGCTAACTGTCCTTCCCATCCGTGTTTGCTGTCTTTCAGTAGAAAAGAGATATTGGCTACATGAGCTGCTTGTCCGAATAAAGGGCGTGATTGGGTGGTGGTAGTTACTTCCGACCCCTGCATTACACGTTTTTCTGTTGTTATTTTAGAATAGGTATAGGTGTAGTTGGCTTTGATACCCAGCCAGTTGAAGTATTTTAAAATATCCACTTCCAATCCCCAATTGTTGGCCGTACCAAAATTCATTGGTTTGTAATAGGTATCCTGTCCTTCATTGAGTAGACCATATTCGATCGGGTCTTTGATATTTTTATAGAACAGTCCTACCATGAGTTGTTCGGATGATCGGGGAAAGAATTCATAACGCAGGTCGATATTATCAGCTACGGTATGCTTTAGCTCGGGATTTCCCTTCTCCTTATAGTCTTCATTGATGATGGAGTAGGGTACGATTTCAAAAAAACTGGGACGGTTGATGGCCCGTGCATAGGAGAAACGCAGGTTTCCATTGGAATGTATTGCATATTTGGCATGAAAGCTGGGTAATATGTCGGTATAGCGTTGGTTACCTTCGGGAGCGGCGTTTTCCGTAGGAAACTTTAAAGTATATCCTTGATCGGTATGTTCTATACGTACGCCGGCAATAAGTTCCCATTGACTGATTGTATATTTCACCATACCATATCCGGCCCCGACTTTTTCAGTTGCATCATAGTTTAACGGGTCGCTGATATTTCCGTAAGCACGTGGCGTGAACTGTATTTCATCAAAGTTATGCCAGTCTTTGTCGATATATTGCGGATTACCCGAACCTGTAGCGGAGTTGAATGTATATTCATTAAAAAAACTGTCACGTTTCTTGTCACGATACATACCTCCGGCCAAGAAATCCAATACGCTGTTGCTGCCGGTTTTCCATTTATAAGAGAGGTCGATATATCCTGCGAGGTCTTTGTCTGAGTTGTGCTCCCAACGGCGTGTAGCTGCACCGGAGGATGCTACGTGCGAACCGATGAGGAATATTTCGGCATTGTCCGGGGTTTCACTGTACGCTTTTGAGTAGACAGCCGACCAGTTCAGCTTCAATGTGCCATCATTCAAAAAGAGATGTTCTCCCCTCAACGTAGAGTTGTATATGTATTGATGAACCCATTTCATCCGGATGGCACGGTCTTGATCGTCCGAGCCATCACGTACTTCGGCTTCGTCCATATCCATATAGCCGTTGTACCAGGTCAGTTTATGATTGCGGTTAAAGTCATAGTCGAGATTGGCATGCGCGCCGATACGGGTCTGTTGTGTGGAGTAATTCCTGTATTCGATGCCGTTACGCGTTTTCCCCGGTTGATAATAAAGTTCGCTTTCTTTGCCGCGATAGGTATTTAGGTAGCTTCCAGCCAGCATAATACCTAACCGTTCGTTGAAAAAACGATCTCCGTAGGAGAGGCCGGCAGTAAGGTCGGGTAACGGACGTTTCCATGTCATATGGAGATTGTCGGTAGTGAAATCCTTCATGGTGACTTTATAGTTTTTGGGAAATCCTGCCGCTTCATAAGGAGATTTTGAAGAAATGTCATTATGAGCAAACGATTGGAAGTCTCGCCCGAGGTACATTGCATTGTACCCTGTGGAAAGATTGACCGTGAACTGACGTTCCGATGGAGCGTCTTTCATTACAAGGTTGACAGCTCCGCCGATTCCGTCGCCTTCAAGGTTGGCGGTGAGTGATTTGGTCACTTCCAGACGGTCGAGCATTTCTGAAGGAAAAATATCAAGTGGTACAAAGCGGTTTTTATTATCCGGACTCGGTATTTTTACTCCGTTTACTAACGTATAGTTATATCGTTTGTCCATCCCCCGAAGGATGGCATATTGTCCTTCTCCGCTGCTATTACGTTCAATGGTTACTCCCGACATACGCTGTATGACATTGGCTACCGTAATATCCGGAGAGAGTTCGATGGCTTTTGCGCTCATTACATTCACCACGTTCATTGCCTGTTTTTCAATGGCACGTGCTCCGGCTTCGGTGCGTCCCGGATTACGGGCAGTGATAGTGACACCTTCCAGTAGAATGTCATCGCTATCTAATGGGATCTCTATTTCCGAGTCTTTTTGTTCTATCTGGAGTTCATAACGCTTATAGCCTACATATGTACATATGATTGTAAATTTCTCATGGGGTACTGAAAGGTTGAAACTTCCATCCAGTCCACTGACTACACCTTTTGTAGGGTTTTCTTTTACTATGATGGAGGCTCCGATAATTTCCTCCCCTGTTTTTGAATCTCTGATTTTACCTTTAATTTCTCTGGCATTTGCACCAAACGATAATAGTAGGAGTAAACTGATAGCTGCTTTTAATTTCATAAAGAATGTTTAACCTTTGTTTTTCCGGTGCAAAAGTAGAGGGCATGAATTTCATCACTGTTGCAGGAATATTTCATTTTTATTACCAAACAGGATGCCGGTATGGTGTAATAGAAATGTAATTGTTTTGTCGTTTTTTGGTAAAAGTCATTGCGATGGAAAACCATTACCTTTGCAGCGTTTTCAATAATATATTATATTAAAAGTATGAAAATTAGAAATCTATTTTTTCTTGCCCTGTTGATTATAAGTAATTGGGCTGGTGCTCAGATCACCGATTATTCTGTCTTTGAGGATAAATTGAATTTTTACGTAGCCAATGATTTGGGACGTAACGGATATTACGATCAGAAACCTATTGCTGAATTAATGGGGATAATGGCCGAAGAGGTAGGTCCTGAATTTATTCTTGCTACGGGTGATGTACATCATTTTGAGGGGGTACAAAGTGTGAATGATCCTTTGTGGATGACAAATTATGAACTTATTTACTCGCATCCAGAATTAATGATAGACTGGTTTCCTCTGTTGGGTAATCACGAATATCGTGGTAATACGCAGGCAGTATTGGATTATAGTAAGGTGAGTCGCCGTTGGGAGATGCCTGCCCGTTATTATACTAAGACATTTGAAGAAAAAGGGACTACATTGCGTGTGGTTTGGGTAGATACGGCTCCGATGATCGATAAGTATCGTCAGGACAGTGAGCAATATCCTGATGCTTGTAAGCAGGATTATCAGAAACAACTGGCATGGATAGACTCTGTATTGACTGTTGCCAGTGAGGACTGGGTGATCGTAGCCGGACATCATCCCATTTATGCGGAGACTTCGAAGTCGGATAGCGAACGCATTGATATGCAGGCGCGTCTTGATCCGGTTCTTCAAAAACATAAAGTAGACATGTACATTTGCGGACATATCCACAATTTCCAACATATACGTGTCCCGGGAAGCAATATTGATTATGTCACTAATTCGGCTGGTTCATTGGCGCGTAAAGTGAAGCCGATTGAAGGAACGGTTTTCTGTAGTTCTGATCCGGGCTTTTCTATTGTTACGGTTAGTTCAGAGAAACTGGAATTGCGCATGATTGATAAGAAAGGTAACGTATTGCATACGGTGATCAGGCAAAGAAAATAAATGTTGTCACATCTGTAAATGTTACAGTCTGTACCGGAAAAAGATAACGACGTTTAATGGTTTCCATGGATAATAAAGTTTTGGATATAAACATTATTGTCCGTGGGAATTGTTTGTTTTAATATTTCCGGAAAAAATCGGCCAAATAGATCAATATGTTATAAGCTTGATAGATTTTGCCAATGGACAATTGGCCTCTTTGAGCCCTTTGGCCAGCATCTTGGCGTTTAGTTCCGCACCTTTTTTAGAGGTGTGTGTATGGTCATGATTATAGTAAGCGGCGGCTTTTTCCTGTCCCTCCTTATCCAGATAATCGGCCGTGAGGTTATGCAGATCGATAAACAGGGCGCCGGTTTGTTCGGCCACTTCCCGCATCCATATTCCATATGTATCGTTCCGTCGTTCTATTTTTCCGTTTTTCCATCGGTTGCGTGGAGTTAGACTTACCAGAACAGGGATACCTCCTTTTTCGCGCACATCGCCTACGAATTTGCGAAGGTACCATCCGAAGGAGTAGACGACTTTGTATTTTCGGGTTGCTTCCATCCGGTAAACATGACTGGTGTCTGCTGTTCCACGGATTACTCCCCGCGCTTTTTTTGTGTTTATATCTCCTATGTCGTTATGTCCGAACTGGATAAATACATAATCTCCCGGTTGTATGCTGTTGTATACCCTGTCCCAGTGTCCTTCGTCAAGATAAGTACGGGTACTGCGGCCGGCAACAGCACAATTCATGAGTGTAACTTTTGTAGTGTCGAAAGCACAGCCGGCTACGCTTCCCAATCCCCACATACCATCCTCTTCTTTATCGGCATTCTTTACGGTAGAGTCTCCGGTAAAGAAAATAACAGGTTTGCCTTTCTTACGTTTTAATCCATTTACAACAGGCGTCTGCAATGGCTTGAGGTACTTTTTTAATTCCAGTTTTTTACAGGATGCGATACCTTCGGCAGCCGATCCGGCATTGATTTGTGCACCGAACTCGCTGGTATGTATCTTATCGAGGTAAAACATGTAATTGACTTTCTCCCTACCGAAACGTTCGAACTTATTTGCTGTGATATCTTCAAGATCGATGAACGGTACTTTCTGCTCTTTGCATATTGCTTTTATCCAGGGAGTGAAAGAGTCGTCTTTTCGTACGATGCGTTTTCCATCGGCTGTCCAGGCATTGCGCGGAGTGAGCGATAAGAGTACGGGATTGGCACCGGCAGCTCTGGTGTCGGCTATGAAGCGGCGCATGTATTCACCATAGCTGTATACGGTTTCCCGGATACCGGTTTCTTTGATGGTGACAAGTAGGGAGTCTTTACCTGTTCCCGGTATACTGGCACGTGCTCTTCCTTCGTCAAAAGGGCCATTGTCATTATGTCCGAGTTCAACGATTACCCAGTCTCCGGGCTTTAATCCTTTACGCACATCCGGCCATAAACGGTTATAAAAAGTGCGGCTGCTTGTACCTCCTAATGCATGATTTTCTACGGTTATGCGGTTTTCATCAAAATATTGTCCTACGAAATATCCCCATCCCCATTGTCCGTTGTTGCCGTTGCCAAGTGTGCCGGTACGCATGGTAGAGTTTCCTACCAGAAACAATACAGGGTTGTTTCCTTTGCGTGAAGAACCGGCTTTCGGTCTTACCGTGTTCGCTTTGTTCAGGCTGTCTAATGTAAGGTCGGTGACTTTGTTTACGTCGACCATTCCCCGGGGGATTTGAGTGGATTGGTTCTGTGCGGTTAAAACTCCTGCCCATATACAGGCAACGACTGTAAATATGTGTTTTCTCATGTGAGTGGTGGTGTTATGTAATTCTTGGTATAACAAAGAAAGGCAACCTGTTCAGCTGCCTTTCTTCTATCACTTAATCTCGATTTCTTCCTTCATGTCGATCTCCTCTCCGTTGGAATCATAGAATACGTATTCCAGGAAAGCGAGCTTCTGACTCGGAATGATCTTAATGCCGAATCCGTACTTCATCTGCCACTTGCGTTTCAGAGAAACGAGTCCCTGATTGACATACGCAGCGATGTACGGGTGGATGTGTAACGAGAATTTCTTTATCTTCAATTTATTGACCAGGTAATCAATTTTACTCTCTAATGTATCTGTGAACAGGATAGACGACTTGATCGTACCTTTACCAAAGCAGGTGGGGCAGGTTTCGGTCGTATTTACATCCATAGCCGGACGTACACGCTGCCTTGTAATCTGCATCAGGCCGAATTTGCTGAGCGGCAGAATGTTGTGGCGTGCCCTGTCTTTCTGCATGTTGGTACACATACGTTCGTAAAGCTTTTGGCGATTTTCCGCTTCATTCATGTCAATGAAGTCTACAACTATGATACCCCCCATATCTCTCAATCTTAATTGGCGTGCCAGCTCGTCGGCGGCTCCCAGGTTTACTTCGAGTGCGTTACCTTCCTGCCCGTTGGCATTCTTGGTGCGGTTACCGCTGTTCACGTCTACTACGTGAAGCGCCTCAGTGTGCTCAATAATCAAGTAGGCACCACTCTTGTAGGATACTGTTTTGCCAAAAGATGATTTGATCTGTTTGGTGATACCGAAATTGTCGTAAATGGGAAGTTGCCCTTTGTACAGTTTTACGATGTCTGCCCGGTCGGGGGCGATAAGTGAAACGTAGTCTTTGATCTCATTGTACACCGCCTCGTTATTGACGTAAATATTTTCAAAAGAAGGATTGAAGAGGTCGCGCAATAGTCCTACGGCACGGCTTGTCTCTTCATAAATCAACGTCGGGAATTTGGTGGCTTTTTGTACTTTGGTGATAGCTTCTTCCCAGTGCTTGAGCAATACTTTAAGTTCTCCGTCGAGTTCGGCAACACGTTTTCCTTCGGCTACCGTACGAACAATCACACCGAAGTTTTTCGGTTTGATACTCATTAGTAGTTGCTTAAGGCGGGCGCGTTCTTCGCTCGATTTAATTTTTTGTGAAACAGAAACCTTATCATTGAAAGGGATCAGTACTAAATATCTTCCGGCAAATGAAAGTTCGGAAGTAAGTCTCGGTCCTTTTGTTGAGATCGGTTCCTTTACAATCTGCACCACTACTTCTTGTCCTACCTTTAGCGTATTGGCTACTGTGCCGTCTTTGTCCAGGTCGGGAAGCAGGGTTGCTTTAGAAATTGAATTTAGCTTTTTCTTGTCGCTTAAAGTTTGCTTTACGAACTTTTCGAGTGAATTGAATTGAGGACCCAGGTCTAAATAATGAAGGAAAGCATCTTTCTCGTAACCAACGTCCACGAAGCAGGCATTTAGGCCGGGCATCAATTTCTTGACACGCCCCAAATACATATTACCCACCGAAAAGGAGATATTTCTTCCTTCGCTTTGAAGTTCCACCAGGCTCTTGTCCTCGAGTAGGGCGATGGATACTTCTTTGGGTTGTACGTCTACTACTAATTCGCTTGTCACAATTGTTTCCTAATTATTTGGTTTTAAAAAATGAACAAATGAATTTGAATCTTGTTCATTGGAATCGGGCATTTAAACAAAGAACAAACTCGAAAGACATTCGCTTCACAAGTTTGTTCCTTATTTTTGTCCAGATCAGACTAAAAATTACTTTTTGCTTTTATGTCTGTTCTTTCTTAGTCTTTTTTT
>ENA-UOJR01000026-UOJR01000026.1-human-gut-metagenome-genome-assembly--contig:-C115P-NODE-26-length-235120-cov-145.113535_pt1 | contig 235120 bp, 191 predicted proteins | sample MGYA00242354_ERZ723901 | MGnify/ENA metagenome assembly ERZ723901
GATAACCCCGAACAGTTCGCAGATTTCCCGCTCGGTCATGGCGGTTGCACCTATATCGCTCGGCAGGGAGATATTGCCCTGCCCGTCCATCGTGATAATGTTCCTTTCTTCTTTCATCGGTATGCTGTTTTAAGGTGACTAAATGGCTCGGCAGATATTCTTCTCCATCTCCTCCAACTTGTGCGACAAGGTTTCCATGTCTTGGCTTATCTTCTGGGCGGTGATTTTGGCGTAAATTTGGGTGGTTTTTATGTTCGTGTGTCCCAAAAGGCGGCTCACCGTTTCGATGGGTACGCCGTGCGACAGAAGTACGGTCGTGGCGTTCGTGTGGCGTGCCACATGGTAGGTCAAACGTACCTTGAAGCCGCATTGTCTGCCTATATCTTTGAGTATCTTGTTGCAGCTTCCGTTACTCGGAACGGGGAAAACATGACCGTCCCTTGCCAGCCCCTTGTACTTTTCGATGATACGCTTGGGAACGTCCAAAAGGCGGATGTTTGATTCGGTGTTGGTCTTCTTTCTTCGGGTGATTATCCACAGGTTGCCGTCGAAGAATGTTTGCAGGCGGTCGACGGTGAGGTTCTTCACGTCCGAATACGCCAAACCCGTGAAAACAGAAAAGACGAACAAGTCCCGTACAAGCTCGTGGGTGGCGTTCTTCATCGGTGCGTCCATGAGCGTCTGTATCTCCGTTTGGGTGAGGTAGCCCCTATCCACGCTTTCGGGAGAGTTGATATATCCGGCAAAGGGATTGAACGGCAAACGCCCGTTGTTCCTTGCAATGGAAACGATGTGTTTCAACACAATCATGTAGCCCCACACGGTATTGGTGCGGCATTTCTTCTCCGTGCGCAGAAAATACTCGAAATCGTTGATGAACGTGAGGTTGAGTTCCTTTAACGGAATATCCTCACGCCTGTAGGTATGGGGCAAAAACTCCCGAATATGGTTGCAGACCGTCCGATAACGGGTAAATGTACCCTGCGCCCTGCTGTGCCCGACTTTCTTCTCAAACTCGGCGTTGTGCTGCTCGAACAGTTTCAGCAAAGTTTCCTGCTTGACGCCGATACCGAGATAGGCGTCTTTGAGTTTGGCGGCGGTAACATAACCGTCCGTCTGCATTAACTCTTGATAGCGGCGGTTTACCTCCACACGGATTTTATCTACCGCAAGGTTGATTTTCTGTGCTTCGACGCTCTTGCCCGAAGCACGGCTGTTCTTCACGTCCCACAACCGTGGGGGAACGTCCATCTTGCAACTGAACTGTTTAATCTCGCCGTCCACCGTGATACGGCACATTAAAGGCAGGTTGCCGTTCGGCTTCTCGCTGCCTTTCTTCACGTAAAATAATACCTTGAATGTACTACGCATAACTCACTCCTTTTTTTGATTACAAAATTAGTTATTAGTGAGTTACCGACAGCTATGTAAATCTACGCAAAACGCAGAAACAGAACTGTTTAGCAAGAAATCTGCACCCGTTACGGGAGTAACGAGGTGGTAACTGAACTTCTGCACCGTTTGGCTTCGAGGTGGTATTTCGTTGGCTCTGTCCCATAGAAAAACAAAGCGTAACGAACGCTCTATCAGCTAATTCGCTACGCTTTGCCCAAATTTACTTTTTCGCTATGTGTTTATTTTAGGATATGGCTGTATGCGCTGGCCTACCGTTCCTGCTCCGGATGGAAAAGGGGAAATGATAGACCAGGATGCTGTAAACGAACTGGTGGATTATGCCATTGCCCATGGCGTGAATTATTTCGATACGTCTCCGATGTATGTACAAGGATGGAGTGAGAAGTCTACGGGAATAGCTCTGAAACGCCATCCACGCGAATCGTTCTATCTTGCCACCAAACTATCCAATTTTCATCCTGATACCTGGACTCGCGAGGGTTCCATCGCCATGTACCGTAAGTCGTTCGAGGATATGCAGGTGGACTATATAGACTACTATCTGCTACACATGATTGGTGGCGGTGGCATGGAGCAATTCCGCAAACGCTACATAGACAACGGTATGATTGATTTTCTTGTCAAGGAGCGTGAAGCAGGACGCATCCGCCGTTTGGGATGGTCGTTCCACGGAGATATCGAAGTCTATGACTATGCCTTGCAGATGCATGACCGTGGTGAAGTTCATTGGGACTTTGTACAAATACAGTTGAATTATGTGGACTGGAAACATGCTTCGGGCAGCAACTTCAAGGCAGAGTATCTGTATGACGAGCTGGCCAAGCGTAAGATCCCTGCTGTCATTATGGAGCCTCTGCTGGGTGGGCGGCTCTCCAATGTCCCCGACCATATTGTGGCACGGCTGAAGCAGCGCGAACCCGAACGCAGTGTGGCGTCTTGGGCATTCCGTTATGCCGGTTCTCCCCAGGATGTACTGACAGTGCTGAGCGGCATGACTTATATGGAACATTTGCAGGATAACGTCCGTACTTACTCTCCATTGGTACCACTCACAGAAGAGGAAACTCAGTATCTGTATGATACGGCAGATTTGATGATGGAGTACCCCACCATACCTTGCAACGACTGCAAGTACTGCATGCCTTGCCCGTATGGAATTGACATTCCTGCCATCTTGATACATTACAATAAATGTGTCAATGAAGGAAATGTGCCGGAAAGCAGCCAGGATGAGAATTATCGGAAAGCACGCCGTGCTTTTCTCGTAGGATATGACCGAAGTGTACCCAAACTGAGGCAGGCCGACCATTGTACCGGGTGCAACCAGTGTTCTCCGCATTGCCCGCAAACGATTGATATTCCCAAAGAACTGCATCGTATTGACAAATTTGTAGAACAGTTGAAACAAGAGACTTTATAAAATGGAGAGTATCATTGACATACTGCACAAGGGAGGATACTCTTGTGTTATGAAGAACCGGGAGGAAGTCCGTACTTTCACCCAACGGGGAGTAGCGGATTTGTATGATTTGTACCAGGCAGATTCTGCATTTATGAAGGGGGCTGCCATTGCCGATAAGGTTATAGGGAAAGGTGCCGCTGCTTTGATGGTACTGGGAGGCTTTAAAACGGTCTATGCCGATATAATCAGCACTCCTGCGCTGGCATTGCTGTGCAAAGCAGGAATTGAAACGACTTTTGCCCAAGAGGTTCCCCATATCATTAACCGTGACAAGACCGGCTGGTGCCCGTTGGAGACGGCTTGCATGGAGCTGAATACGGTAGAGGAGATGTATCCGGTGATTCAGAATTTTATATCAAGAATCAGGGCAAAATAGCAACAGCCTGCTCTCTTTCCCTGATTACCTAATGCCTTTCTCTTCCAGCATCTTGAAGTCTTCCTTGAGCATACCGACATCATCCAGTGTGCGGGCTTCATTGTGGTCGTTCAGATAGACTCTGGGTCTTTCGATAAACAGAGCGCTGGTGACAGATAAAGAGTCATTCCGGTATGGGGTCTCCACTCCACCTATTTCCAGCATTGTCTGGAAGAATGAGGCACTGGAAGATACATTCTTCTGCCTATTGGCTTGTGCGGCCTCCAATAACGATGGGTATCTCTGCCGGTAGTTTTCGGACATCCAAATAAAGAATGGCACATGTATCTGATAATAGGAAGGTACCGGTGAAGCATGCAGAAAGAGATGCCGGTTGTCATCGAAAATATCTTCTCCATGGTCTGAAGTGTATATCAGGGCAGAATTGACATGTTGTTCTCGAAGCATATCTATCAGACGAACCAGAAAATTATCCGTGTAGCGGATAGAATTGTCATAGGCATTAATCAGGTTGTCTTTGTATTTCACTTCCGCATCAACGGGCATGTCCGGCAGAAAGAAAGCCTGCTCTGCCGGATAGCGCTCTTTATAATTAAAATGAGAACCGTAAGTGTGGAGAACTATAAATTGCCTGGAAACTCCTTTGCCCAGTTCTTTTGCTACCAGTTTCAACAGTTCGTTATCAGAGGGGTTGTAATTGGAATCCCCCACATCTTCTTTAATGAAATCATACGTGTCGGCTTCTTTGCCGAAGAAGTCTATAAATGAGTGGTTATAGCGCTGGTTCGAGAAAAAGGCGGTCTGATAACCGGCTTCCTTGAATGCTGTGATAATCCCTTTTTGATAATAGATGGAATCAAAACTGGAAGCACTGACCGGTGACAGCAACATCGGAACACTCTTGTGGGTAGTGTTTGATTCTGTCAGCACATGGCTGAAAGCTGTCAGTCCGCCAATGCCCGACAGTCCCGGGTTAGTCTCCCGTTCGTAGCCGTACAAAGCCCAGTTGCATGCCCGTGAGGTTTCTCCCACCACCATTACATATACTTCCCTTTCATCAGCCTGATGAGTACTTCTAGCATGAAAGGTAAAATCTTTAGAGGTCTTGTGATAATTCCGCGTCTGGGCCGTCCGTTGAAAAGCAAGTGCTATGTTGTAGCATACGTTGGCAGGATACAGTTCGGATTTCGGCTCATACCGGTCATCTGTCAAATAAGCAGTGCCTAAGGATAATATTCCGGCAGACAACACATACAGAGTGCGACGGCGAGCTTGCCGGATGAATGCTTCGGACAGTCTGCGTTTGTGTACAATGGATATGGTTGCCAGAATTAATGCAGGTATATAGAGCACTACCACAATAACGATGGCAGGTATCAGATTGTCCAGCAGTTCCAGCGCCTCGCTCGAATTGGTTGTCACCAGATTCAGAAACATATCCACTGCGATAATGGACTGACCGAAAAGATACAGCAATACAAGCTGGAAGGCTCCGAAGAAGATGAACGGAAATAGCAGCCAGAATGTCCTGCCACAGTTTCTCGACCAAGCCATTACAGCATAATATATAGAAAGGGGTAGCAGGATATTACATATCTTTGCCGTCCATGATATGGGTTCTGTAAAGCATAGCACTACATTGGGCACTATCAGAATGACCAGAAACAGATAGAACAAATGTTCCTGATTGTCGAACCATTTTTTTATGTCTCTAAAAAGCTTCATTGATATTGAATATAAATCCGGTCTGGTGTTTGCCAAAACCTAAATCCAAACGTACGTTTACTCTCTTTTTGAACTCCCAGCGGTAGCCGAAACCATAATTAGGAAGAATATGCCTGGCCTCCAATTCCGAGAAATTCGGGAATATGGTTCCCGCCCCTACCCATACGGCAACTCCATTTCGCTTCCATACATGTTGGCGTAGTTCCAGCTGGGCATCCATTGCACACTTGTCACGGTAGCGCCCCTCATAATAGCCACGCATAGAATAGGAACTTCCCAATGTTGCCATCAGTCCCCAGGGCGGATTTCCGTAGTTCAGCAGAGTATGGAACTGGCCTGCCAACACCCCACCCTTCCACACGGACTGGTAATAGCTGGTCGTCAGTTCCGTATTGCTGAATGCATATTTATTTCCCAAAAAGGCCGGACTGAAGCGCTGGTCTATCCGTAGGTAATATCCTTTATAGGCATTTGTCAGAAAATCGCGTGAATCATACAACAAGGAAAACCCCAAGCTCACGTTGGTGCTACGCGCTTTCATTCCTTTCCATAATTCCGGTTTTTCAAAGTCATGTCCATACACGTAATCAAATGCTGTCATCGGACCGATATAAAAGTTACGTGCCATCCGGAACATGAAGTCCACCTTAACCTGCGCCTGAAAGCGATCGTATTCACTCTCATTGTCATCATTGGCTCCATTGTCATATCCTTGTCCCCAGTAAAGGCTTGGGAAAGAATAGAAATACAGATTGTAGTTCAACCGGTATTTGTCTTGGGGAAACAGATGGTTTCCACGTACTCCCAGCAAATAGAATCCCACTGTGGAGACATCCCCATACAGAGAGACATTGGACGGAGGGAGAATACTATCGTTCCGGTCGGTACGGTAGAGTCCTGCCGCCACCAGTCCGATTCCAAATTTGGTGTCACTGGAATAATGAGGCCCGCCTATAATGCTGAAATCAAATTTCTTGTTTTTCTTTTCTTTGTTGGCATCGTTGAAGTAATTCAAAATTTTTCCGAAAAAACTGCGTTTCTTGGGAAGCGAGTCTATCGGATACGTAGAAATTGAGTCCACAGAGTTTTTTGCTTCTGCAAGGTGTGTTTGTGCATGAACAGCCGTTTCTGTAATCAGCATCAATATTGGTAATATCCATTTTGTCAATTTAGTGTCCATTTACTTGTAGAAAACTTCCGTGGCAAAGTTAGTTTTTATGTTCTTCATTACAACAATGTTACTGTTCTTTTTGTTTCCAATTTTTCTCTTTTAATGTTCATTTCTACATTGCATGTGGGGTTTACTCTTTTTAACTACATCATTTATAGAACTTTCCTCGATTTATACTGTTATTTTAATATTACAAAGAACAACATGATATTGAATTATGAAAACAGCAATGGACATTCCCGATAAAGAGGGACAGAAACGACTGGTAATCGTAGGCGGCGGCTTTGGCGGATTAAAGCTGGCACGAAAATTGAAAAGCAACAAGTTTCAGATAGTTTTACTGGATAAGAATAACCATCACATCTTCCAACCGTTACTCTATCAAGTGGCCACAGCAGGTATTGAACCGAGTGCCATATCATTCCCATACCGAAAAATCTTCAAAAAAAGAGAGCATTTCCATATACGTATTTGTGAAGCACAGCAAGTCTTCCCGGAACACAATCTGCTGGAGACTTCCATCGGCACGCTGGCATACGACTATTTGGTCATTGCCACCGGCTGCAACACAAATTATTTTGGAAACGACGGGCTGGAGAAACAGACCATGGCACTAAAGAATACTTCGGAAGCCTTGTTCAACCGAAACCAGATATTGGATAGTTTTGAACAAGCCCAGAACACCGGTAATAAAGAAGAGCGCAGGCGTCTGATGACCTTTGCCATTGTAGGCGGTGGAGCTACGGGAATAGAGTTGGCTGGTGCTTTGGCCGAGATGAGGAAGTTTGTCCTTCCTCAAGACTATCCGGACTTGAATATCAATGAGATGCGTATCATCTTGTTGGATGGCTCTTCCCGGCTCTTGTCTGCTTTTTCAGAAGAGTCTTCCAAAGAAGTGGCCGATTATCTGAAGAAGCGTGATGTGGAAATCAAATTGAACCAACGGGTGATGGGATACGAGAATTATCAATTGGCATTGAATGACGGGACTGCCATCGATACCAAAAATGTATTCTGGGTGGCCGGTGTCAAGGCAAACAGCCTTCAAGGATTGCCTGCCGATGCCTATGGACCGGGAAACCGCTTGAAGGTGGACACTTATAACCGTCTTTCTCAATATCCCAATATTTTCGCTATCGGGGATACGGCCCTTATGATTTCTGAGGAGTATCCCAAAGGACACCCGCAAGTGGTGCAACCAGCCATCCAGCAGGCCCGCAACTTGATAAGGAACTTGCAGCGTGCAGAAACAGGCCTGCCGTTGCAGCCGTTTATATATCAAAACAAAGGCTCCATGGCGACCATTGGCCGCAATCATGCCGTAGTCGAGCTTAAGAAACTGCGTTTTGGCGGTTTTCCGGCATGGGCTGTGTGGCTATTCATCCATTTGATGAGTATTGTGGGTGTAAAGAACCGTCTTTTCATCTTCGTAGACTGGATGTGGAGTTACTTTACCTATGACCCATCTTTACGGATTATCATCAAACCGTTGAAGCGGGAGTAAACTTTTATTGAGTAATATTTGTTATAGTTCATATACGAACTTAAAAACGAATGAATATGTTAAAACGACTTTTATTTCCTGTCAAACCGGACGGAACGGCAACATCTGCTATACTATTGATTGCAAGAATTGTATTCGGTATATTATTAATGAACCACGGCATCCAGAAGTGGACTAACTTTCAAGAGCTGTCGGCTGTTTTCCCTGACCCGCTGGGTGTAGGCAGTCCGCTGTCTTTAGGACTGGCTATCTTTGGTGAATTGGCATGTTCCATGGCATTCATTATAGGTTTTCTCTATCGTTTGGCTATGATACCAATGGTGTTTACAATGGCTGTTGCCTTTTTTGTAATTCATGGCAATGACCCATTTGCCACGAAAGAGTTGGCTTTTGTATATCTGGTAGTGTTCATATTGATGTATATCATAGGTCCGGGCAAGTTTGCCGTTGACCGCTGGATAAGAAAAGCTCTTTTCCAAAAGGCTCGTAAATAGACACTTCCGTTTTACTGAAAACAGATTTTAAGCCCAAATAGGATGTATTTTCGTAAAAAATGTCACTTAAAAATGAAAATATGAGCAAAACATAGAGAATGTACTGACCATCAATGGTGTTTGGCATAAAGTGGCTTCAAGTGGCATAAGTAGTGAAGACATGGTCTGAGCAGAATATAGAAGTTGTTATGCTTCCAAACCATTACCTCGTATCAAATGCACTTTTAACACTAACTTCCTATTTTTCTGCGTTCTGCGTAGGTTTACGTTCTGCCCTTATGACTCTCATGATTTAATTTTGCACCAAACAAAAAGCAAGGATTATGAGAAGTACATTTAAGACTGTCTTCTATGTAAATGGAAGCAAAGAGAAGAGTGGAATTGTCCCTATCATGGGACGGGTTACCATCAATGGGACGATTGCTCAGTTCAGTTGTAAACAGAGTATATCCAAGGAGTTATGGGATGCCAAAGCTAATCGGGCTAAAGGTAAGAGCCGTAAGTCTATGGATGTTAATCATGCGCTTGATAATATCAAGGCGCAGATAGCAAAGCATTACCAGCGGCTTTCTGACCGGGAGGCATTTGTAACTGCCGAAATGGTACGCAATGCCTATCAAGGTATCGGCACAGAGTATGAAACGGTGTTACGTGCCTTTGATAAGATGAATGCGGATTTTGCCAAACGTGTTGGGAAAGACCGTTCGGAGCGTACATACCGTAAATATCTTACCGTAAGGAAATATGTCGCCGAATTTATGAAAAACCATTATAAGCGTTCGGATATGGGGATGAATGAACTGACGGAAGAGTTTATCCATGATTATTGTCTGTATCTACGTAACGAGGTCGGACTTGCCCAATCTTCCGTATGGATATATTCCATACCATTGAAGCATATCGTAACTTCCGCTCATTACCACGGGAAGATACCGAGAAATCCATTTGCACAATATCATGTGAATCCTGACCATAAGGAACGTGGCTTCTTGACAGAGAACGAAATCAAAGCCATGAGTACAATCGAATTGGAAAATGCCAATTTCGCTATTGCAAGGGACATTTTTATTTTCGGATGCTGGACGGGTATATCATTCGTGGACATCAAAAATCTCACCACAGACAATATCGTGGAACTGAATGGCTCACGTTGGATTGTATCCAAAAGGCAGAAAACAGGTGTGCCGTTTCAAATCAAGCTGATGGACATTCCCGCTCAAATAATTGAGCGAAATAAGCCATTCAGAAATGGTAAGAATTTGTTCAACATAAATTCTTACGACATGGTAAATAGGCGCATCAAGACTGTGGCAAAAATGTGTGGAATAGAAAAGAACATTTCATTTCACCTGAGCCGGCATTCCTTCGCTGTTTTAGCCCTTAATTATGGTATGCCAATAGAAAGTGTCAGCAAAATACTCGGACATACAAATATCACTACTACGCAGATTTATGCAAAAGTGACCAACACGAAACTTGAAAACGACATTTCTGCTTTTGAAGATAAGGTTAGCGGACATTTCACCATATAAAGAATGGCTTATGAAAAGAAGTATTATAACAATGAGTGAATCCGGCAATATCATAATGCCGGACAATGTCACAGACATTTGGATGAGCGAACAGGAACTTGGCGATTTATTCGGAGTAATTGCCCCCACATTCCGAGCTTCCATCAGAGCCATATATAAAAGTGGAGCATTGAAAGAATACGAGGTTCAGAAGTATATCAGATTGGAAAACGGCTATCATGCAAATGTATTCAGTCTCACGATGATAGTTGCGCTTGCTTTCCGTATCAATAGTTTCGGTGCGGAACAAATGCGCAATGCCATTCTTAAAAGGATGTACTTGCGAAAAGAGAAAACAACCTTCTTCTTTTCGCTGGGCAGTAACGGGACAAAGGCTTCTAATTATCAGGCATAAAATCCAATAATGTGACGACATGAAATCATGAAACCGACAAATCTTTATCTGTCAATTGATTGCTGATAAAAACACTCAGTTGGTAAAACGTATTAGTATTCAGTTGAACTAACGTATTGCTGTTTTACCAATAATACGTATTACCAACAAAAGCCCGAAGAAGCAGACCTGTAACGGATGCTTTTTCGGGTTTGCTTTATATGCTCTTTACCTGCTTCCTGTGCAATTCGCAGCAAGTTTTTCATTCCGTGTAAATTTTGCGCCGTTCTGCTGTGATTTGCTTATCAGGCTTTCGCGTGACTTGCCGTAGCTTTGCACTTGATTAACTATTAACGATTTAAGCGAAATGTAAATGACAAAAACAAAGAACGAAAAGGAGGAGTTTATCCGAGTGGGTACAACCCTCTACAAGTTAGTGAACCAGCCCCGTCTGAACGGTGGCTATGTGAGGAAACGCATTGTGTGGAACAACGAGACACTACGGCAGGACTATGGCAAGGACTATCTCGCCACCGTGCCGAAGTATGACGGTTTCTGTACAGTCCCAAACCATGTGGATTATCGTCCCGTGGTGGACAAGTTTCTCAACCTCTATGAGCCGATAGAGCATTGTCCACAGCAAGGCGAGTTTCCCTGCATCCAATCATTGGTTCGCCACATTTTCGGGGAGCAATACGAGTTAGGAATGGACTATCTGCAACTGCTCTACCTGCAACCCGTACAAAAACTGCCCATCCTGCTGTTGGTATCGGAAGAACGCAATACGGGCAAGAGCACGTTCCTGAACTTTCTGAAAGCCCTCTTTCAGAACAATGTCACGTTCAACACCAACGAGGACTTCCGCAGCCAGTTCAATTCCGATTGGGCAGGAAAACTCCTTATCGTGGTGGATGAAGTGCTGCTCAACCGCAGGGAGGACAGCGAGCGGTTGAAGAACCTCAGTACAACTCTATCCTATAAAGTGGAAGCCAAAGGCAAAGACCGTGACGAGATAGCGTTCTTTGCCAAGTTTGTGCTGTGCTCCAACAACGAGTATCTGCCCGTAATCATAGATGCAGGAGAAACACGCTATTGGGTACGCAAGATAGACCGCTTGCAGTCCGATGATACCGACTTCCTGCAAAAGCTGAAAGCGGAGATACCTGCCTTTCTCCATTTCCTGCAACACAGACAGCTATCCACCGAAAAAGAAAGCCGTATGTGGTTTGCACCCTCGTTGTTGCATACCGAAGCCTTGCGGAAGATTATCCGCAGCAACCGCAACCGATTGGAGATAGAGATACACGAACTTATCCTTGACATCATGGACAGTGTCGGTACGGACACATTCTCGTTCTGTTACAACGACCTTCTTCTTTTGCTGGTACACTCACAGGTAAAGGTGGAGAAGTACCAAGTACGGAAAGTGCTGCAAGAGTGTTGGAAACTTACTCCGGCATCCAACGGACTTACCTATACGACCTACCAATTTAATTACAATCGGGAGTGCCGTTATGAGCCGATTAAGAGAGTTGGACGGTTCTATACAGTCACAAGGAAGCAACTTGACTCCCTGTAACATCATTCTTTTTTTGTTGAATTGTTGAATAAGTATATAACCATGCTGATAACAAACAACATACACTCTCAACAAATGCTCAACAATCGAAAAGAAATGTTGAGAAAACAACAGCATCCTTTGTTGGATTCTCTTTTTGTGAGTGGTTTGTTGAGAAGATGTTGAGGAAATAAAGCCTTAACATACAGCATAATATATGTGTCATTCATCAAATCAACATTATTACACTCATCATCAAATCCGTAGAAAGAATAAACCATGAACATCCAAGAAGCAAAACAAATCAGAATTGCAGACTATCTGCAAAGTTTGGGCTACACGCCCGTCAAACAGCAAGGCAACAGCCTTTGGTACAAATCACCATTCCGGGAGGAAACGGAAGCCTCGTTCAAAGTGAACACCGACCGTAACCTGTGGTTCGATTACGGGCTTGGCAAAGGCGGTAACATCATCGCTTTGGCAGAGGAACTATACGCATCCGACTATGTGCCCTACTTGCTCAACAAGATAGCGGAGCGAGTACCGCACATCCGTTCCGTATCTTTCTCTTTTCGCCAGCAAGCATCCGAACCGAGTTTCCAGCATTTGGAGGTGGGAGAACTTACCCATCCTGCATTGCTCCGTTATTTGCAGGAAAGGGGAATAAACATCAACTTGGCAAGGCTGGAATGTAAGGAGCTGCACTTCATCCATAACGGCAAGCCCTATTTCGCCATCGGCTTTCCCAATGTTGCCGGAGGATATGAAGTGCGTAACCGTTTTTTCAAGGGTTGCATCGCACCCAAAGACATCAGTTATATACGCCAGCAAGGAGAACAGCAAGAGAAGTGTCTCGTGTTCGAGGGTATGATGGACTATCTGTCCTTCCTCACGTTGCGGATGAAGAACTGCCCGACCATGCCCAATCTTGATGGGCAGGATTATGTCGTTCTCAATTCGGTTGCCAATGTTTCCAAAGCAATGGATGTGCTGCATGGGTACGAGCGCATCCACTGCCTGCTTGACAATGACGAGGCTGGAAGAAATGCCTACTTGGAATTGGCAAGAGAGTTCAGCGGTCGTATCAGGGACTTCTCCGACAACTACAACGGACATAAAGACCTGAACGATTACCTATGCGGTAAGTGGCAGAATGTAACCGTTAATCCACCTCCACGAACCATCGTAAAACCCAAAAAGAAAGGACTTGGATTATAGCACCTTGAACAAGAAAAACGTGAGATGCTCAAAACTCATTCCATAAGGATTGGGAGGTAGCAAGTTTGTGTTTCGGGTGTACCGAAACCGCTTGCTACCCACTTCCCAAGTTTCGGAAGATGGCATCCCGTTGGTCTATACAGTATAATCAGTAACAGAATTAGAAGAAACGAAATATGGAACAGAACAAGGAACGTAACAAGGGTGGTCGCCCCAAGAAGGAAGCGACCGAGAAACTGAAATATCGTGTCGCGGTGAAGATGGCGACAGCCGACTACTACCGTCTGCTGACACGGGCGCATGAGGCTGGTGTATCACCGAGTGAATATATGAGGGGGTGTTTCCGGAACGGTCATGTGAAAGAACGACTGTCTGAGGAACACGCCGGATACATCCGCCAACTCTGTGGCATGGCGAACAATCTCAACCAGCTTGCGCACAAGGCTAACGCCGGAGGCTTCCACGATGAACGGTGGGACTGCAAGGTGGCAGTGGCAAGGATTCATGAACTTATAACCAAGATAGGGATATGATGGCGAAAATCGTAAAGGGAAGCGACTTCAAGGGTGTGGTGGATTATATCCTTGATAAAGGAAAGAATGCCCAAGTTGTCGCATATGATGGCTTGTTTATGGAGAACAAGGAAACCATTGCCATGAGTTTCAATGCCCAGTCGCTGATGAACGGCAATGTGGCGAAACCTGTCGGGCATATCGCATTGAGTTTTTCCAAAGAGGATGAGCCACGTCTGACGAACTGTGTCATGGGAGGTATCGCACTTGAATATATGGAACGGATGGGAATCAAGGACACGCAGTTCTTCATCGCCCGTCATTTCGACAAGGAGCATCCGCACGTGCATATCGCCTTCAACCGCATAGACAACAACGGCAATACCATATCCGACAGGCACGAGCGTCTGCGCAGTACCCGTATCTGCAAGGAACTAACTTTGATATATGGCTTGCACATGGCAAACGGGAAGGAGAATGTCAAACGCAACCGATTGAAAGAGCCGGATAAGACAAAGTACGAGCTTTACGACATCCTTAAAACGGAAGTCGGCATATGTGGAAACTGGGGCGTGCTTGTCGCAAATCTAAAACGGCAAGGAGTGGAAGTGCATTTCAGCCACAGAGGACAGACGGACGAGATACAAGGCGTAGTGTTCACCAAGAACGGCTACCACTTCAACGGGTCCAAGGTGGATAGGCGTTTCAGCTATTCCAAGATTGACGCAGCTTTGCAGAGTAACAGATGCAGGGAACGGAAAGGAATGATGACCAACGAATATGAAGTTGCTACACCAAGTACACCATCCAGCATAGCACAAAGTGAGTTCTTCAACGGTTCATTGGGATTGCTGAACGGTAGTGATTCTTCTTGCAACGCTGCTGATGTAGAAGCCAATCAGGAAATGGCAGAGATACTTCGTAGAAAGAAGAAACGCAAACGAGGAATGAGATTGTAACAACCATAGAACATAGTCCGGTGGAAAATTTCATCGGCGACTATATTATAATCGGACGTTCGGGATTATGTGCGAAAGATGAAATCCATCCGAACGGGATAAAAACAAAACAAAGAGATAAGGGTGAATTATTGGATTGTATTCGCTCTTATCTCTTTTCGACTAAAGATAAGTTAAAATGATACTGCACAAATAAAAATAATCGGAAACACTTGCGCATTCCGAAATATGTTCGTAATTTTGCGAACAGCAAACAACACCGTGAAAATGGATAATAAAGAATATACTACAACTCAAGAGCAACTTGCCCGGTTCGCCAAAGCAATGGGACATCCAGCGAGAATGGCAATTCTTGAATTTCTGATAAAGCAAAATACGTGTTTTTTCGGAGATATACATGAGGTACTTCCGATTTCTAAAGCAACTGTTTCTCAGCATCTGAAAGAGCTGAAAGATGCAGGATTGATACAGGGAGAAATAGAAACTCCCAAAGTAAAATACTGCATCAACCGTGAAAATTGGAAGATTGCCTCTATGCTCTTCACCGAATTTTTTGGGCAATGCCTGTGCGAAAAAGAAAGATGTTGCAAGTAATCGCAATTCTTTTTTATCCCAAATGTTCGTTGTTTTACGAAATACAAACATAAGTTTAATCAAATAAAAGAAGAAGTATGAACAAACTGATTTTGGCTTTTGTCGTTTGCTTCGGACTGACCGCTTGCGGAAACAACGATGCAAAAAAGAACGACACTGTGAAAGTGGAACAGACACAATCACAAGAAGTGAACAACCGTGTGGAAATTCTGTATTTTCACGGTAAACAGAGATGTGCCACCTGTATGGCGATAGAGAAAAACGCCAAAGAAGTCATTGAAGCACAATTCGCAGAAGAAATTAAGAACGGTACTGTGGTTTTCAAGGCAATTGACATTTCCAAACCGGAGAATGAAAAGATTGCCGAGAAATACGAGGTTACATGGTCTTCCTTGTTCATCAGCAAGTGGATAGACGGGAAAGAAACCTATGAGAACCTTACCGAATATGCCTTTGCCAATGCTCGTAAGAACCCAGATGCATTCAAAAGCGAGATAAATAGTAAAATCCGAACCGCCTTGAAATAATCATATATGGACTGGCTACAGACTTTATTGGATAGCAGCACAACACCGACACTGACGGCATTCCTGTTAGGATTACTTACAGCGGTATCGCCTTGTCCGTTGGCTACAAATATAGCGGCAATCGGTTTTATAAGCAAAGACATCAAGAACAGGCAACGCATCTTTCGTAACGGTCTTTTATACACCTTGGGTCGCGTCATCGCCTATACCGTATTAGGTGTCATCTTGATTCTTATACTGAAAGAAGGGGCAAGTCTGTTCGGTATCCAGAAATTCATAGGCAAATATGGAGAATTGATTCTCGGTCCGGCATTACTTCTGACCGGGATGTTCATTCTGTTCGGTAACAAACTCAAATTGCCCTCTTTCGGATTCAAAGGTAATGGTGAAAGCCTGGCACGAAAGGGCGGTTGGGGAGCATTGGCTCTTGGAATGCTGTTCGCTATGGCATTCTGCCCTACAAGCGGTGTGTTCTATTTCGGTATGCTGATACCGATGTCTGCCACAGCAACGATGGGTTATCTGTTGCCGATATTGTTTGCCATTGCTACGGCATTGCCTGTTTTGGTGGTCGCTTGGATATTGGCGTTCAGTGTCCAGCACATCGGCAGTTTCTACGGCAAGATGCAGACCGTACAGAAATGGCTGAATGGAATTGTTGGTTGCCTGTTCGTAGGAATAGGAGTATATTATTGTATCGTAATGTTTTAATTAACCAAGGATGCAATGAACACTTTGATAGAAACATTAAAATACTTCGTGTTTATCACGGCAGAATTGATAGCACTGTTCCTGCTGATCAGTGCGGTTGTCGAAATAATACTGATGTATATTCCGCAAGACAAAATCAAGCAATGGCTTTCTGGACGTGGAATCTTAGGCAATGTCATGGCAGCAGGATTCGGGGCACTCACCCCATTTTGCGCCTGTTCCACCATTCCGATGACAGTCGGTTTCCTCAATGCCGGAGTTCCTTTTGGAAGTACCATGTCATTCCTTATAGCTTCTCCGCTGCTCAATCCTATAATAATAGGAATGTTGGGGGCAATGGTCGGTGTAAAGGCGATGCTTGCATATTTCATTATTGCTTTCGCCGCCTCGGTCCTGTTCGGTGTGGTATTGGAAAAAATGGGGATGCAGAAGTATGTGAAAAACGTACGTCTCCGTAACGAACATAACGTAGGCAGTGAGGACAAAAGACAATGGACTATAAAGCGTAAACTGAGAGAAGCATTCGTTTCGGCTTGGGACAGTCTGCGCCCTATTTTAGGTTACTTGTTAATTGGAGTCGCACTCGGAGCAGGGATATACGGCTATATGCCACAAGATTTTGTGCTGAAGATAGCCGGACCAGACAATCTGTTTGCCATTCCTATCGCAGCCGTATTGGGCATACCGTTGTATATCCGTGCTGAAACGGCAATCCCTATCGGGGTCGCACTGATGGCTAAGGGTATGAGCATCGGCACTGTGATAGCGTTGGTTATTGGCGGTGCAGGTATGGCAATTCCGGAAATGACAATGCTTGCAAGCATTTTCCGTAAGAAATTGGTCGCAACGATTGTCGTTGTAATATTCCTTACGGCTGTAATTACAGGTTATTTATTTAACATATTATTGTAAGACAATTAAATATCAAAAGAATATGGAAACAAAAAAAGAAAACAAAAAAGGATTCTGGGCTTCATTATTCTCTCCGAAGCCTTGCTCGTGTTCATGTGGCAGTAATCTGATAATAGAAGAGCCCGAAAAACCAGAAACGTCTTGTTGCTGCGGAGATAAGTCATCTGCAAATAATTCAGGGGTAACGGAAATCAAGATATTGGGACCGGGGTGCGCCAAATGCAAATCAACCTATCAAGTTATTGAGAGAGTGGTCAGCGAAAACAAACTTGATGTGAAGCTTACGAAAATAGAGGACATTGCCGAAATAATGAGCTACAACATTATGGCAACTCCTGCGGTTGTAGTGGACGGTACTGTCAAAATAAAGGGACATGTTCCGTCTGAAAGTGAAGTAAAACAACTGTTGGGAATTTAATCTGTCTTGTATGGAGTTAAAAAAGGAGTTGAAAATTCTGTTATGGATTGTCGCTGTTTTTGTGGCAGTATTCTTTCTGCCACTTGACAGCGAACGGTTCATGACAGCCGTCACTGCAACGCTTGACCTTGCGAAGTGGTATGCAAGGGAGCACGTGGTTTTGTGCTTGCTGCCAGCCTTCTTCATTGCCGGAGTAATTGCCGTATTCGTAAGTCAGGGTTCGGTACTCAAATACTTCGGGGCTAATGCCAAGAAATGGCTCTCCTATACGGTAGCAGCCATTTCTGGTGGAATCCTTGCAGTATGTTCGTGTACTATACTGCCATTGTTCACAAGCATCTACAAACGTGGTGCAGGATTGGGTCCGGCAGTGGCATTCCTGTATTCCGGTCCGGCAATAAGCATTCTGTCGATTATACTGACGGCTCGTATTTTGGGCTTTGAAATGGGGGTGGCACGAATAATCGGTGCTGTACTATTCTCCGTTATCATCGGATTGGCAATGTCATTCATTTTCCGCAAGGAAGAGAAAGCCAAGAAAGAGGAACAGATGAACATCGTTCCGCCCCCAGAAAAACGTCCGATGTGGCAGACTTCGTTCCATTTCTTTACGCTGGTTCTTATCCTTGTATTTGCAAACTGGGGCGCACCTGCTTCGTCAGATACTGGACTCTGGTATTATATATTCACTTACAAGTGGTATATTGTCGGTGCATTGTCGCTGTTGCTTTGCTGGTCGCTTGTCCGAATACTGAAACTGCGAGTGCTTGGGGTGGTACTTGGCGCGATGGCTACTGCCGTTTCCGTCATCCTTGCCAATCTGTTTATTGATGATACAAAACTGATTCCACTTGTGCCGATGATTGTTGCGATTACCGCTCTCGCCGTCATCCTGCTCTTTGACAAACAGGATGAAGAAAACAGGGAATGGGCAATATCCTCGTGGGGCTTCGCCAAACAGATATTGCCGTTGCTGGCTATAGGTGTAGTGACAGCAGGTTTCCTGCTTGGCTCAACGCACGACAATACAGCCATTGCAGGTGTCATTCCGAACAGTTGGATAGAATGGGCAGTCGGGGGTAATTCGCTTTTGTCTAACTTCTTTGCATCGTTTACAGGTGCATTTATGTATTTCGCCACATTGACCGAAGTTCCAATCATTCAAGGTCTGTTAGCTTCCGGCATGGGTAAAGGTCCGGCACTGGCATTGCTGTTGGCTGGTCCGTCATTGTCTCTTCCGAATATGTTGGTCATCCGTGGTGTAATGGGTACAAAGAAGACCATTGTATATGTTACTCTTGTAATCGTAATGGCAACGGTTTCAGGCTTTATATATGGAAATCTATTTTAGAAATTATGAGAGTATTGATACTTTGTACAGGAAATAGTTGCCGCAGTCAGATGGCTCATGGCATTTTGCAATCATTGGATGATACGATTGAGGTCTGTTCGGCAGGCACACATCCTGTTGAACAAGTAAACCCTAATGCCATAGCGGTAATGCGTGAAATAGGCATAGACATATCCGAACATACTCCCACAGATGTAAGGCAATACCTTACCCAAGAATGGGATTATGTAATAACGGTATGCGGAAATGCCAATGAAACCTGCCCGGTATTTGCAGGACATGTCAAACATCGCTTGCACATCGGCTTTGACGACCCTTCCGATGTAACAGGAACACCCGATTTTATTAAAAACGAGTTCCGTAGAGTACGAGATAATATCAAGATGAAATTCTATGATTTTTATCTTCACATTAAGGGTCATTGCTGATGACCAATAAAGAAGAAGTTACCTCAGCATACATTTTCTTGTTCTACTCAATCTACCAATCACACGCTCCATTAGCAACATCGGCAACCTCTTTGTAGGTCTGCCGATGTTTTTATTACTCGGACATTCTGTTTTTCTTTCATCAGAATCACGCACATCACTTAACGAGTGCAAAACCTCCAAATTTTACTTGATAACAGACCATATGTTCAACAGAAAATAGTATCTTTGCACACATACAGAGTTATTTGACAGAAAAGCACTGCATATCGCAGAAGTTATGACCATTGCCAAGTCATTACCTCATATTTGTAGAACATATCATAAGTGGCTTATTCTTAATTAAATACTATTCTTGAATAGGATTTCCGATAAAAATCCTATATTTGCGGATGCTTAAAATAACTCGATGAGCTATAAAGCTAATTAAACACAGTAAAATAAAAAAGAGTGATTATGAAAAAGTTCAATTTGAAGATGGCTGCGACCGTAATGATTTGCGGCTCGTTTCTTTTCAGTTCTTGTATCGGTTCTTTTGGACTGCATAGTAAACTGGTCAGCTGGAATCAAGGTATTGGTACCAAGTTTGTAAACGAATTGGTTTATCTGGCATTCAATATTATCCCGGTATATGGCGTTTGCTATCTGGCCGATGCATTGGTCATCAACTCCATCGAATTCTGGAGTGGTTCAAACCCTATGGCCAGCATTGGTGATGTAAAGAAAGTGAAAGGCGAAAACGGTGACTACCTGGTAGAGACACTTGAAAACGGCTATTCTATCACCAAAGAAGGTGAGACTGCTTCTATGGAACTCATTTACAACAAAGAGTTGAATACTTGGAATGTTGTTGCCGATGGTGTCAGCACAGAATTGCTGCAAATGAACAATGACGGCACTGCACAAATGACCCTTCCGAACGGTGAGGAAATGACAGTGACGCTGGATGCCCAAGGTGTGGCAGCAGCACGTCAAGCGACGATGATTGACAGCTATTACGCTTTTAATTAAAAGTTGAAAATGGAAAGGTGAAAGTTGAAAATGGCTGGGTGCATAGATGCCCAATAACCATTTTCACCTTTCCACTTCCCATTAGAACGGATATCCCACAGCAAAGTGGAAGGCAAAATCGCGGCTGAATTTAGGATGGATAATGGGATAACGGTCTTTTTTCTTCTCATACGCCGGATTGACGGCCTTCATACCCCCGTCGAAACGCAATACAAAGAAATCCAAGTCAAGACGCAATCCTAAACCATATGCCACGGCAATCTGTTTATAGAACTTGTCAAATTCAAACTGACCTCCCGGCTGGTCTTTATAATTCCGTATTGTCCAGATATTCCCGGCATCTACAAAGAGGGCTCCTCTGAATTTCCAGAACAACCGTGTGCGGTATTCAATGCTGGCATCCAGCTTGATGTCTCCCGACTGGTTCATGAAGTTATTATCGCCGGGGAAAGAACCGGGCCCCAAATCACGTACAGACCATCCGCGCACACTGTTGGCGCCGCCGGAGAAGTAGCGCTTCTCAAATGGAAGCATTGTTGCATTGCCGTATGGAATGGCAATACCGGCACCAAAATGAAATGCCAATGAATTGCGGTTGTCAATGACCAGATTCTTGGCAAAGTCAAAATCGCCTTTCAGGTATTGGGCAAAAGGAATGTTCAACAAAGTGTATTCCCCCGATGCATTCTTCTTCATTCCTCCGAGCTTTGCCACAGCATACAACAAGTTACCCGCCGATTCAAAATTGAGGCGGATGGTATAGGAATTTCCGATACCGGAGTTATTCATCAATGCTCTTCCGGCACTGTTGTAGATATAGCTATAGCCGGTGCGGACAATAAAGCGGTCTTCATAATTGTATTTGAGGATGTAGTTCTCGTCTTTCTCCAGATAATCCTCTTTGAATGTCTGGTCTATGCTGGGCATATACAGATAGTTGATGTCCAGCAAATCAATGCGATGCTGCGAACGCTGTTGTTGTACCCCCCATTTGTAGCTCCATCCGGCAGATGCTACAATGCGCGTGAATTCGGGTCTCATCTGGTAGTTATATTGCAATCCGAATTCTGTAGTAGCCCTTATCCTCCGCTTGAAATCGCTGGATACAAAGGGAAACATAAACCGTGGGAAGTTGATGGTTGCTTCCGCACCTAATTCTATGTAGTCTTGATTCAAGGAGCTCTGCAAACCGGACACAGCCTCGTATGCCCCACGTAGCTTGAACATGAATGTTTCGGAACCTTTGAACATGTTGCGGTGCTGAAAAGCCACCGAAGCGGCAGCTCCCAAATCGCCGGCAGAGTTTGTGCCTTCCACCTCAAAAGATACGGACTGATGCTTGCCTCTGGTCAGCATCACATAGGCGTTGAGCTTTGCACTGTCACTCTGTTGCACTTCAAAAAAACGGATATTGGTATATTTCAGGGCTTGCAGGCGTCCGTAGTTGGAGTAGGTACGCTGCACGTTCTGCTCGTTATAGAGAGTTCCCGGAGTGATGCGCAGATTGTTGGTCAGCACTTTGGGGCGCAGATAAAGCTTGTCTTTGTAGTAGATGGGAAAGCCTTTGTAATGCAATGAATCATTCACCTCGATGCTGTTCTGGGTGGATGCCTGCAACACATTATAATCGGTAATGAAACTCACTTTATTGATAGTGTATTGCCGGTGATTTTGCGGCGTATCCTCGTTATGCTGTCTGTATGGAGCCAAATGCAGTGTCAAATCTACCAGATAAGAATTACGGACAGTATCCGCAGTATAGGATATGTACTCTTTATTGAACTTGTAATATCCATTCTGAAGCAGTTTGTTTGTGATGCGCTGGCGTTCTGCATCCAGTACATTGACATCAAAATACATGCCTTCGGACAATAGGGTTACTGCGGAATCCTGCCGCATGTATTCCTTTATTTTACTGTCCCGGATATCATATTTCAAGGTACGCACTTTATAGGGCTTGCCGGTCGTCACCTTATAGACCAACTTCATCTTTTTCTTCTTGACTTGGCGTACCGGTTCCACCAGGGCGCCCATATAGCCCATATTCTGCACAGCCTTAGTGATTTCTTCCCTGGTTCGGTTGGTTTCCTCCTCACTGTATATGACCGGGGCATCACCTAATTTCCTCAATGTACGGTTTATCCAGCGTGTAGAGTCCCGTCCGGACCAGTTGTAGACATACAACTGGGTCTTTATCAGGCTGAACCACTTCGCATTGGGATTCTGGCGGATGTACATGGAGAGATTGGATGGTTTTACTTCCTTATTATCAGTATGTATGCGCACTTCATCCAGCAAATACGAGCCGTCCGGCACATATTTGGTAGAAGAACAGGAAGCCAACAAAAGTACGATAGTAGTAAGTATCGCGTAGCGGAAACCTTTATTCATACCGAGTCATTAATTGCGCATAAACAGCTACAAATATACTTGTATTTTTTTGTTCCCGAAATAAAAAACGCCGGAAGAGTGCAGAGTTTTTGATTATATTGAAATAATCACGTATTTTTGTCAAATGATAACATGTGTGTCCTATGGCATTAAGTAAAAATCGCATTAAATATATCCACTCGTTGGAGCAGAAAAAGAACCGGAAGGCCGACAAGGTATTTCTGGCAGAAGGACCTAAACTCGTAGGGGATTTGTTGGGACATTTTCCTTGTCAGTTCTTGCTGGCAACTTCAGAATGGCTTTCCCGGAACCGCCCTCTCTCCACCGTAACAGATGTCACGGAAGTATCGGAGGAGGAACTTTCGCGTGCCAGCCTGCTGAAAACTCCCCAACAAGTGCTGGCTGTGTTCCGGCAGCCGGATGAGGAGACGGATATTTCCGTCATCAGCCACTCCCTCTGTCTGGCTTTGGATGATGTGCAAGACCCCGGTAACCTGGGAACGATTGTCCGCCTTGCTGATTGGTTTGGGATAGAGCATATTTTCTGTTCGCCCAACACGGTGGATATCTATAATCCCAAAACTGTGCAGGCCACGATGGGAGGTATCGCACGCGTCAGACTGCATTATACTCCCCTACCCGAGTTCATCCGCTCACTGAAGGATATTCCCGTTTACGGCACTTTCCTGGACGGAGAGAATATGTACGGACAACCGCTCTCGAAAAATGGGCTGATTGTGATGGGTAATGAAGGAAATGGCATCGGAAAAGAAGTGGAGGCACTCATCAACCGCAAACTATACATACCGAATTATCCCGCCAGCCGTGAGACCTCGGAGTCATTGAACGTGGCTATTGCCACAGCAGTAGTTTGCGCTGAGTTCCGGCGCCAGGCTGCATTGTAGTAAAATCAAAAGGAAAAAACAACCAGGGAATCAAATAAGGCAATTCTTCCTCGATAAGCGGAGGGATTGCCGTCAGTATATTGCAGCACGTATCAAAATGAGGATAGTCTGTTTCCGCCTCCGTAAGCAAAGCTATGACTCCCGGTAGCCATTCCGTATTCTCCACCTCTTCTGTCAATGGGAAGATACGTGATACACATTGTCCTTCACCTATCTCCACCACATATTGTTTCAGATAGCCATGCCCGGGAAGAAACAGAAAATGGGAAGCGTAGCGTTTCATGCTTTCGGACGGGGACGTATGGTTCTGGGAGTCGTGGTATTTTCCTGCTCCTGAATTTCCAGAGGTTTTAATTTCTCTGGTTTTCCGATACTGTCTTTGCGAAGGGAGTCTGTCGCCTGCTGAAGGCTGTCCTTTGGGGCAATGACCAAGCTGTCCGTGGCGTGATAGCGCATCAGTGAGATACGGTCTGCCAGCAAAGGCTGTGGAGTCTCCTGCTGCGGATAATAGATGAACCCGCGTATTTCCTTGATTTCTCCTAAAGTATCGGCAAACAAGGTGAGCGTTTCCACACCTGTGTCTTGTACTTTCCGAATGGCACTGATGACACTGTCATTCTTTTCGTAAAGAATCTGCATCGCCATCAACGGAGCATGTATGCTGTCCGGTGCACCGTTGTGGAAACGGAAGCGCACGCTCCAGCGCAGCGTGTCACGGTCGTGGAAATTGGTGTCTGATGGCAACGTAAACGTTATCTTGTTGTCCAGGGGCATACCCGTCAACTGATAGATATGCTGCCATATCCACACGTCGATACTGTCTCCGGGAAGTGATTCTTTCGGCTTGTTGTCACGCAGGGCAATCAAGTGGTTGATACCGTCTCTTTCGGCTTTCAACCGTACATTCACTTTCTCGTAGATTTTGGTAAGTACTTCCGGATTACGGGCAAACCAGACCATAGAAGAGTCAAAATCGGCCTGAGTAATGCCATATTTCTTGAAAACCGATTCAATGTATAGCACCCGCTTATAACTTTCGTTATACGGCACTTCTTCACCCATAGCTTTGGCTATGTGATAATCATAAAGCACGTTTTCCATCTTGGCATCCGGAAGGACGGTCTCAGGTCTTTTCACCTTACAAGCCGTCAGACTGAACGCCAGAAGGACTACGCTACACCATTGAATTCGATTTATTCCTTTCATGATTTCTTTATGGCAGCATGATAGGCATCATTGAAGTCCTTGCCGTAGAACAACAGCAAAGCAATGATACCGCAACTGATTGCTGCATCCGCAAAATTGAATATCGGGCTGAAGAAAATGAAATGTTCTCCACCGACAAACGGCATCCATGCGGGCCAGTTTGTATCAATGATGGGGAAATAGAACATATCCACCACCTTGCCATGGAACCACGGGGCATATCCCCCTCCTTCAGGCATGAAGGAGGCTATCTGCGAATGGGTGCTTTCGTTGAACAGCACGCCATAGAACACACTGTCGACAATGTTTCCCAAGGCTCCCGTCAAGACCAAAGACACACAGACGATAAATCCGGTCTTCATGCCTTGCTTCACGAACTTGTACAGAAACCAGCCAATGACCGTGACTGCAGCAATGCGGAACAAGGTCAGGAACAGTTTGGCGAATATTTCCATACCGAAAGCCATACCACTATTCTCGGTAAAGTATATATAGAACCAATCCGTAATCCGGATACTCTCATGCCAGTACATGTGGGTCTTTATCCAAATCTTGATAATCTGGTCTATAACCAATACCGAAAATATAATAAGGCAGGCTATCCGGCCCTTCGTAAAGAATTTACCCATTTTTATTTCTTGCCGTTGTTTTTAGCTTCGATGCTCAAAGTGGCATGGGGCACTGCACGAAGGCGCTCTGCCGGTATCAGTTTGCCGGTTTCGCGGCAAATGCCATATGTTTTGTTCTCAATGCGCACCAAAGCAGCCTGCAATCCTTGGATGAACTTCAACTGGCGTTGGGCCAGACGTGTGGTTTCTTCCTTGGATAAGGTGTTGGCACCTTCTTCCAGTACTTTGTACGTAGGAGATGTATCGTCGGTGTCATTACCGTCTGCACCCGTCAGGCTGGCCTTTAACAGTTCATAGTCACGTTGTGCCAACTCTAACTTCTCCATAATGATAGCGCGGAATTCTTCCAATTCAGCATCTGAGTATCTTGTCTTTTCTGCCATAACTTTTACGTGTTAATCAGGGTTAGTATTTAATTATTCTTTCACTACGCTCACGTACAGCGAGAAATCGTCGAAGTTCAGTTCTGTACCATTTTCTACGTTGTCTGCCAGCGTCAGTGAAGTTCCTAAAACTTGGTTGCGAATATAGTCATTATATTCATTTACCGCATCATCTGTTTGAGGATTTTTTGATAATGTAATCTTTATTTTATCTGTTATCTCAAAACCGCTCGACTTGCGGATATTCTGAATGCGGTTTACCAGCTCGCGTGCAATACCCTCACGGCGCAGCTCTTCGGTAACGGTAACTTCCAGAGCCACGGTCAGTTTGCCCTCGTTGGCAACCAGCCATCCCGGAATATCCTCACTGAAGATTTCCACATCTGCCGTTTCAATCACGGCTTCTGCACCGTCCAGATTGAACGTATAAGAGCCTTTCTTCTCCAGCTCGGCAATGGCTTCCTGGGACATTTCCGCCACAGCAGCAGCCACGGCTTTCATCTGCTTCCCGAATTTCGGTCCCAGCTTCTTGAAGTCGCATTTCACTTTCTTTACCAGTACACCGGCAGCACCGTCCACAAACTGGATTTCTTTTACATTCACCTCGTTCATGATAAGTGCTTTCACAGCCTCGATGTGTGCACGCTGTTCTTCATCCACTACCGGTATCATGATGCACTGAAGCGGTTGGCGGACTTTGATGTTCACCTTGCGGCGCAATGCCAATACCATGGAAGTGACGTCTTGTGCCATCTGCATGCGGACTTCCAATTCCTTGTCTATCATTTCCTCCTTATATTCGGGGAACTTGGCAAGGTGTACGGAAACCACATTGTCGCGTCCCGTAGCTGCAATCAGGTCGGAATAGAGCATATCAGCATAGAACGGAGCGATGGGTGCCATCAGCTTAGCCACGGTTTCGAGGCATGTATAGAGTGTCTGGAATGCAGAGAGCTTGTCCTGCGTCATACCACCGCCCCAGAAACGTTTGCGGTTCAGGCGGACATACCAGTTGGAGAGGTTGTCGTTCACGAATTCGGAAATGAGACGTCCTGCTTTCGTGGGCTCGTATTCATTGTAGCAGGTATCCACGTTCTTCACCAACGTATTCAGTACAGAGAGAATCCAACGGTCTATCTCAGGGCGTTCTGCCATGGGCACATCGGCTTCTTTGTAGTCAAATTCGTCTACATTGGCATAGAGGGCGAAGAATGAATAGGTGTTATAGAGTGTTCCGAAGAACTTGCGGCGCACCTCTTCCACTCCATCCACGTCGAACTTAAGATTGTCCCACGGAGAAGAGTTGGTGATCATGTACCAGCGCAACGGGTCGGACCCGTATTTCTCGATGGTCGAGAAGGGGTCTACGGCATTGCCCAGACGCTTGGACATCTTGTTACCATTTTTGTCGAGCACCAAGCCGTTGGAAATGACAGCCTTATAAGAAATACTGTCGAACACCATTGTAGCGATGGCGTGCAACGTGAAGAACCAACCGCGTGTCTGGTCCACCCCTTCGGCGATGAAATCGGCAGGATATACCTGGTGGCTATCCAGCAGTTCCTTATTCTCGAACGGATAGTGTATCTGTGCATAAGGCATGGCACCGGAATCGAACCAAACGTCAATCAAGTCCGTTTCGCGTTTCATCGGCTTGCCGTCTTTAGAAACAAGGATGACATCGTCCACGTAAGGACGGTGCAAGTCTATCTTGTCGTAATTCTCTTTGGTATATACACCCGGCTGGAAGCCCTTCTCCTTGTAAGGATTGGACTGCATCAAGCCGGCAGCTACGGATTTCTCTATTTCGTTGTAAAGTTCTTCTACAGACTCGATACACTTTTCCTCGCTATTGTCCTCTGTACGCCAGATGGGCAGCGGAGTACCCCAGTAGCGTGAACGGCTGAGGTTCCAGTCATTCAGGTTTTCCAGCCACTTGCCGAAACGTCCCGTACCGGTGCTTTCCGGCTTCCAGTTGATGGTCTTGTTCAACTCTATCATACGTTCTTTGCAAGCGGTGCTGCGGATAAACCAGCTATCCAGCGGATAGTACAATACGGGTTTGTCCGTACGCCAGCAGTGCGGATAATTGTGTACATGCTTTTCTATCTTGAATGCCTGGCGGGCGGCTTTCATCATCATGCAGAGTTCGATATCCAATGATTCGGCAGCTTGTGCAGCCTGCTCATCATACTTGCCGTCTACAGTGAATTGAGGGTCATAGGCATTCTTTACCCACTTGCCCTGATAGTCTTTGTAAAGGTCTGCATTGACACATGCCTTTACAAACTCCTCGTCCAGTTCGTCAATCAAGAAGAACTTACCGGTGAGGTCTACCATCGGGCGGGTCTCACCCTTCTTGTTTATCATGAACAAGGACGGTATACCTGCAGCGCGTGCCACAAAAGCATCGTCCGCACCAAAGGTCGGGGCAATGTGTACGATACCCGTACCGTCTTCAGTCGTCACATAGTCACCAGAAATTACACGGAAACCTCTGTCGCTGGGAGTCCAGCTACCGTCTTCGGCAACGTCTATCGGTTTCACCCAAGGGATGAGCTGTTCGTACTCCATACCTACCAAATCGGGGCCTTTGTACTCACCTACTATCTTGAAAGGTATCAGCTTATCACCCGGCTTATAATCCTCTAATGCAATGCCTTCCGCTTTTTTGTTGAAGTGAGTGTAGAGCAGTGCTTTTGCCAAGACAACAGTCATCTTCTCACCGCTATATCCGTTGTAAGTCTGTACGGCCACGTAGTCTATCTTGGGACCGACGCAGAGCGCAGTGTTGCTGGGCAACGTCCACGGAGTAGTGGTCCATGCCAGGAAGTAAGGAGTTCCCCACTCTGCCATTTCCGGTTTCGGATGCTTCATCTTGAACTGTGCCACCATGGTCGTGTCTTTTACGTCACGGTAACATCCGGGCTGGTTCAACTCGTGCGAGCTGAGTCCGGTTCCGGCAGCAGGAGAATAAGGTTGTATGGTATACCCTTTATAAAGGAGTCCTTTCTTATAGAGCTGTTTCAGCAGCCACCACAAGGTTTCGATGTAGCGGTTGTCGTAGGTGATATACGGGTCCGTCATGTCCACCCAGTAGCCCATCTTGTGCGTCAGGTCTTCCCATTCCTTGGTGAACTTCATGACGTCCTTGCGGCAGGCAGCATTGTATTCTGCTACGGAAATAGTCTTGCCAATATCCTCTTTCGTAATGCCGAGTGCTTTTTCCACACCCAGTTCCACGGGCAGTCCATGAGTATCCCATCCGGCCTTACGCTTTACTTGGAACCCCTTCATCGTTTTGTAACGGCAGAAAATGTCCTTAATGGAGCGAGCCATTACGTGGTGAATGCCCGGCATACCATTGGCCGAGGGAGGTCCTTCGAAAAATACGAAAGAAGGACAACCTTCACGTTCTGTCATACTCTTGGCGAAAACCTGGTTTTCGTCCCATTTCTTCAACACTTTTCCGTTCACTTCGGAAAGGTCGAGCTTCGAATATTCGGCAAACTTCTTACCCATCTTGATATTTACTATTTGACAATTTACAATTTACGATTGAAGATACTCTTGATAGGCATTTGGTACGTCAAAAGCTACCTTCTCCATTTTAAGGGTGCAAATTTACAAAAAACTTAAATACAAGAGACTTTTTAGGTAGAAAAAGCTGGATAAGTGCAGTAAAATGTTTTATTTAAGGATGAAAAGAGGGATAATAAGAGTGATTAATATCCTTTTAGACATAGAATTCAAAAAATAAAAAGAAAGACTCCTAATATATTCGCACAACTTGAAGAGATTCACTATCTTTGCCATTAGAAGAATGATATTTAGACCAAATATGCAACATAGAATATATAGAACTGCAAAACCTTTTGTAAAATGGGTAGGTGGAAAGACGCAGCTTTTAGGAGATATAGAGCGTACCTTACCATCTGACTTCTCACAGAAAAAAAACGTTATTTATGTAGAACCTTTCGTTGGAGGTGGGGCTGTTTTATTTTGGATATTACAGCAATTTCCCAATATTCAAAAAGCTGTGATTAATGATATAAATCCCCATTTGATAACTACATATAAAGTTATTAAGGAACAACCATATAAATTGATTGAACAATTAAAAGAACTTCAAGAAAAGTATATCCCCTTGGGAGAAGAAGACAGAAAAGAGTATTATTTAAATAAGCGCGACATATATAACGCTTCATCCTTGTCTGAAATAGAGACCGCCGCTTTATTCATTTTTTTAAATAGGACATGCTTCAATGGGTTGTATAGAGTAAATTCTAAAGGAAAATTCAATGTTCCCCATGGAAAATATGCCAATCCTAGAATTTGTGATGAAGATACAATTCTTGCAGATTCTAAGATTTTGCAAAAGGTAGATATTTTGTGTGGGGATTTCGAGAAAACAATAGCTTACGCTTCTCCTGATGCTTTATTCTACTTTGATCCTCCATATAAACCTTTAAGCAAAACTTCTTCTTTCAACTCGTATGCCAAAGATGAGTTTGACGATAATGAACAAATACGGCTACGCGATTTTTGTCACAAGATAGTTCAATATAAAACTAATTTCATCTTAAGTAATTCGGATGTGAAAGGCAAAGACGAAAATGATAATTTCTTTGATGAGATTTATAACGAATACCATATTCAGCGAGTAATGGCTACGCGAATGGTTAATGCCAATCCTGAAAAAAGAGGGAAACTGTCCGAACTTATGATTTCTAATATTAGCATGAATTATAGATAAATTTGTATGGAAAGAGATTTTAAACAATGGCTTGCACTGTTTCGTACAAGTATTGCGAACTACCAATATTATACATACTTTGACAAAGTTTTCTCTAATGTTGATGCTATTAAAGTGGAATTGAATATTATGAATTCTCTTATTGGCAGCAAAAATATAGAAAACGATTTTGATAATTTATTATGTAAATACCCTAGTATTCTAAAGTGTATTCCTATTCTGATAGCAAAGCGTGAAATGGATATAGAAGCTATAGATGAAGAAGGCAGCTTCTGTTATAATTTCAAAAAAATGAACTATAGTGTAGAGCAATATAAAATATTTATGCGCAAAACTGGTATTTTCAACTTGATTGAGAATCGCATTATCGGAAGTCTTGTAGATTATGTTACAGGAATAGAAACTGGGCTTGATTCTAATGGAAGAAAAAATAGAGGTGGACACCTGATGGAGAACCTCGTCGAATCATATATACAGAAGGCTGGGTTTGTAAAAGGTATCACCTACTTCAAAGAAATGTATATTCATGCTATCGAAAAGAAATGGGGTATTGATTTATCTTCAATATCTAACCAAGGTAAGGCAGAGAAACGATTTGATTTTGTCGTAAAAACACCTACCATGGTATATGGTATAGAAACCAATTTTTATGGAAGTAGTGGCTCTAAGCTTAACGAAACAGCAAGAAGTTACAAAACGATAACCTCGGAAACCAAAGACCTAACAGATTTTACATTTGTCTGGTTTACGGATGGAAAAGGATGGAATAGTGCGCGTCGAAATTTGGAAGAAACTTTTGATGTACTTGAACATATATACAATATTAATGATATGGAGAACGGCATTATAAGTAAAATCATGAAATAAATAGAACGATGAAAAACATCTATCAACATAATATAGAACTAGAGCCTATTCGTATAAACAATGCGGATAAAGCTACTTTCTCACAAAAACTTATAGATTTACCATATCGAGGTTATGAAGTCGAAGAACTCTCTGATGGTAGGAAAATCGTTATCACGAAGCCTGGTGGTAAATCTGTATATGGAAGACCTAAAAAAGAAGATTTTTTAGTATTCATCTATAATCCCAATGATAATACACTATGGCAAATATCTCACAAACAAATCTTAGAAGATGTAATAAATAAAGTTCAGGAAAACAAAGATAAAGCAAAAGTATTTCTGACTTTAATGGAAAAAACATATAATGGAGAAGAACCTTCCGATTTTATAAATGAAATAAGAGCTTTAAATTTCGCTTCCGGTGAAACTCCTGAGGCTTTAATAAAAGTATATAAATGGATATGGGGGCAGGAAGATGTCAATTATCCCACTGGAGAAGGTCGGTTAATGTCCTGGAAGGAATATCAAGAGATTATTGCTAAATTATGATTCCTTATTTCAAATCCTCCGACCGTGCCTTTACCCTCCTGCATGGTGACTGCATCGAATTATTAAAGCAATTCAGTTTCAAGTTCGATATGATATTTGCCGATCCTCCTTACTTTCTCAGTAATGGAGGGATAAGTGTGCAAAGTGGGAAGATGGTATGCGTGGATAAAGGGGAATGGGATAAAGGAGGTACTCCTGAATACATAGATTCGTTCAATCGAGCATGGATAAGCGAATGCCAAAATAAACTGAAGGAAAATGGAACAATATGGATTAGCGGTACATATCATAATATTTTTTCAATAGCCAATATCCTGACTGAATTAGGATTTAAGATTTTGAATGTAGTGACATGGGCAAAGACCAATCCGCCACCTAATATTTCATGTCGTTATTTTACACACTCAACAGAGTTCATTATTTGGGCACGCAAGTCTGCTAAAATAACACACTACTATAATTATAGTATCATGAAGCAAATCAACAGCAACAAGCAGATGACGGACGTATGGCAATTACCGGCCATAGCTCGTTGGGAAAAATCATGTGGCAAACATCCTACTCAGAAACCCTTATCTGTATTGTCGCGTATTATTTTGGCATCAACTCGTGGTGGTGCGTGGATTCTCGACCCATTTACAGGCAGCAGCACTACAGGAATTGCAGCCAATCTTTTGGGACGCCGTTTTTTAGGAATTGATAGAGAAGAAGAATATCTAATCCTTAGTAAAAACCGTAAAAAAGAAATAGAACAAATTGCAAAATTTTCTCTATATCATAAAAAGATTAAAGATATTTCTCTTTTGAATAATGCAGAGAGAATGTCAGTACACGAAAAAGAAGTCTCCATTTATGATTTGCCGTTTTAGTTTGAGCGAATCACGTTTCTCAAAATAAGCCAAAATCCACGGGTTCCCTAAGCAAAAACGGCAAAAAACGTAAATTTAGCTCAAACAAGCGACCTGAAAACTACGTTGAAAACAACAAATGAGAGGGCTATTTTGCTGAGTTCAACAAATGGTATGTAGAATTCTGCGAATGCTATTGCCGCAATCAGCAATAAGCGTGCAGAGAACAGCATGGGAAAGAATAATAAAGTATTATATTAAAAGAATTAATAACAGCATCATCAGCGGATAGACTTCAACTGTTGCTGCTGTAACTATAATGCAAGGTGAAATAATTAAGGTAATGATTCACCACTCCGAAACAATCCGATGTCTCATCGAAAGAGAGAAAGTAATACATCAGGTTTTCGGGTTCTTTCTTTTGGGTCAGGATTTCGTCCACATAGGCAAGAAAGGCGTTTTTGATGCTGTTATCGTTGTAGTAGTCTGCCAACTTTGCCAGTTTACGTTCTATGGGTTTGTTATGCTGCAATTGCATGGCAGATTTCGAGCGTTCAGGCTTCACATCTCCGGTCAGTCCCCCATCATTATAGTATTGGCGGCGCTCGTCATAGACTTGGCTCAGCAGTTGATAGATTCGGGCGGCAGCCTCATGATTTATGGCGGAGGCAGGCTTCAGTTGTTCTTCCTTGCTCTTCTTCTGCATAGTGGCGTGGTAGGCAAAGTAGAGGATGAAGTCACGGAAGAGCGTGGTTTGGGGCATGATGATTTCTACCAGGACATCCACGTCGGCAAGTACACTGAAGTCCACGGAGTAATAGCGGACACGTCCACGGGTGACGGAATTGACCTTTATGTCGGTTTTCAAGAAGCCCAAGGCCGAGAATTGCTTAATGATGACTTCCTGCCGGGTACGGCGGATACGGGTTTCTTCCTCTACACGCGCCTGGGAGTAATGGAAAGGCTTGTATTTAAAAGAAATCTGTTTTACTGTAAGCCAGTCGAACAGAATCAGCTCGTCGGGAGCCAGACGGTAGTTAAGTAATCGCAACACATTGATGCAGAGAGGTATTTCGGGAGCAGAGAGAGCTTTCTTGGCCATTGTTTCTGTTTTTTAGAATAAAAGTTTTGTAAAGATACGGATAAACTATGGAATTACCATCCGAAATGCCATACTTCATCGTCCCGGATGCCACACTTCAGCAGCTGAAATGCCACACTCCGTTGTCCGAAACCTATGGCATTCCGGACGATGAAGTGTGGCATTTCGGAGAATAAGGTGTGGCATTGGAGGCAACCGAGTGTGGCATTCGGGAAAGTCATCTTTTCATCTTCACCTCGTACAAATCGCCTCTCCGGTCTTTCAAGTTGCGTACACTGCCGTAGGTATGCAGTTCATTCAGCAAGTCCAGATCCACATCCGACACAAGAATCATTTCGGTATTCGGAGTGGCTTCCGCACGCTTGCCGTCTGTGGGGAAAGCGAAGTCGCAGGGAGTGAACACGCCGGACTGGGCATACTGGATGTCCATGTTGTGCACGCGGGGAAGATTGCCTACACTGCCGGCTATCACTACAAAGCACTCGTTCTCGATGGCACGGGCATGGGCGCACACCTTTACGCGGCTGTAAGCATTCTGCGTATCGGTAAGGAAAGGAACAAAGAGTATCTGCATGCCTTGGTCCGCCATGATGCGGCTCAGTTCGGGGAACTCTACATCGTAGCATATCAGCACGCCTATCTTAGCACAGTCCGTATCGAAAGTTTGGATGGACTTGCCTCCGCTCAGTCCCCAGGACTTTATCTCGTCGGGAGTGACATGTATCTTTTCGTACATTTCATAACTTCCGTCACGTCGGCAGAGGAATCCTACGTTGTATAGCAGCCCGTCTTCCTTGATAAGCGGCATACTGCCCGTAATAATGTTGATGTTATAGCTGATGGCGAGCTTGACGAAACGCTCCTTGATTTCCTCGGTATAGGCCGCCAGCCCGCGGATAGCCTGCGACTCGCCCTCGTTGTTGAATTTTGCCATCAACGGTGCGTTGAAGTATTCGGGAAAAAGGACAAAGTCACTCTTGTAGTCGCTCACGGCATCCACAAAAAATTCCACTTGCTCAAAAAGGTCATCCAGTGTCTTGTAGGTACGCATCTGCCATTGTACCAAGCCTACGCGGACAGTGGTTTTGGGGTTTACATAGTCTTGTGTGGGAGCCTGATAGTAGATATTGTCCCATTGCAGCAGGCAGGCGTAGTGCTTGGACTCCTCATCATTGGGAAGGTAGTTGCGCATCACCTTTCGCACGTGGAAGTCGTTAGAGAGCTGAAAGGTCAGCACCGGGTCGAAGATCTCCTTTTGCTTCACCTTATCTATGTACTCCTTGGGGCGGATTTGATCGGCATATTTGTAGTAGTTGGGGATACGTCCGCCAAACATGATTGCCTTCAGGTTCAATGTCTCGCAAAGTTCCTTGCGGTATTCATACATACGGCGTGCCAGACGCAGGCCACGGTATTGGGGATGGATAAAGACTTCGATGCCATAAAGTATGTTGCCTTTCGGATTGTGGGTGTTGAAAGTCTCCTTGCCCGTAACCTGGGCGTAAGTGTGGTCGTTCTTCACATCATCGTAGTTCACTATGATGGAAAGCGCACAGCCCACGATTTTCTCGTCAACCACCGTCACAATCTGCCCCTCGGGGAAGATGCGTATCAGTTTTTCTATTTGTTTGTGCGTCCAGAACACATCGCTTCCGTCTGAATAAACGCGCGTAAACGATTGTGCCAACTGGTCATAATCTTCAATCTGCAGATTGCGTATCTGCACCTTATTGATTTTCATTGAATCCATAACTTTCTTGCTATTCCTGATTAAAAACAGTGCAAAGGTACGGTTTATCCTTACATGTTATCTTCCCCTCCGAAGATTTTTCTTTCCCATCTTGAACGGATAAGGGAAAAGATACGGAATTGATAACAAAAAGAGGAGGCATTCATCAGGCCTCCTCTTTCCCGTCTTATATGGACAGTTTCAATGACGGTCTTATCTATTGTTTCTTCTATTCTTCCACAGCTTGGTCATGTCTTCCAGTGTCTTGCCTTTCGTTTCGGGAACAAGCTTCCAGACAAACAGTGCAGCCACCACACAGATGATTCCGTATAAGCCATAAGCAAACATGTGCCCGAACTTGTCTCCCATATCTCCCAAACTCATATTGTACATAGGTACGAAGGTGGAAGATACAATGAAATTGAATATCCATTGGAAGGCTACGGCAATGGCTACTGCAGCGCCACGGATGGTATTCGGGAAGATTTCAGCAATCAGTACCCAGCAGATGGGGCCCCAGCTGAACATGAACGAAGCACTGTAGACCATGATGCTGACAACAGCCAACATGGGAGGAAGCCCTGCCACAACGTTGCAAAGAGCTACTCCGAAAGCACCTATCGCCATGCCGATAGACCCCGAGATGAGCAGCGGTTTACGTCCCCATTTCTCGACTGTAAAGACAGCCAGCAACGTGAACAGAATATTGATGATACCCATGATGACGGTTTGAACCATCGGGTTGCCCATTCCCATCGTTTCGAAGATACGCGGTGCGAAATAGAGTACGGCGTTGATACCTACCGCTTGCTGGAATACACTCAGCATGATACCGATAAAGATAACCATCCAGCCATAAGTGAAAAGCTTTTCCGTCTTTTCCTCTGCCGTGGCTTTGATTTGAGACAGAATAACCTTTGCCTGAGCCAAGCCGTTGATACGGCTTAACACCTGGAGTGCCTTATCATCCTTGCCACTCATGGCAAGATAGCGTGGCGTTTCGGGAACAAACAGTACGAGCAACGCAAAGACTCCTGCAGGAACAGCCTCACTGACAAACATCAGACGCCATCCTATCTCTGTGGTCCATGCTGCCGCTTCGGGATTCAGAATCTGGTTGACTCCTTCAATGGCCTTTATCACCGGATTTGAATTCTCGCCCAGAATAAGGAAATTCACGAAGTAAACCACCAACTGGCCGAAGATAATGGCAAACTGATTCCATGATACCAGAGTCCCGCGAATGTTGCTCGGCGCAATTTCCGCAATATACATCGGGCAGATGGCCGATGCCAAACCTACGCCGATTCCTCCCAATACACGGTAGAAATTGAATGCCACGAGCAAGGAATAGGAAGGAACACCATAGTCGAAGAAAAGGAATTCCGGGTAGTAGGAGCCCAATGCCGACAGAAAGAACAAGACGCCGGCTATGAAAAGAGAATTCTTACGTCCCAGATTGGATGCGAAGAATCCCGAAAGAGCACTACCGATGATACATCCGATAAGTGCACTGGAAGAGGTAATGCCGTGAATCGTATCTGTGTAGACAAAATCGGAGGCACCCATAAAAAATGCCTGAAGCCCTTTATCGGCACCGGATATGACTGCTGTATCGTAGCCGAAAAGCAAGCCCCCGATGACGGCTACCAGCACAATAGAGAAGAGGTAGAGTTTACTGCCTTTTTCTGTATAATTCATGATATTAATGATTAATGGTTAATGATTAGCGATTAATGATTAGCGATTAATGATTAATATTGAAACACCTCATGCGCAACTTATTAACCACTAATCACTAAACATTGATCATTATTAGCAGTACATATTCACGATTGCCTCATACAATTCCTGCTTGCCGCTGGTCTGTTTCGGCTCACCGTTGGCTTTTGCGTAAGCTACCAAATCCTCCAGTGTCAGTTTGCCATCTTCAAATTCCTTGCCTTTGCCGCTGTCGAAGGAAGCATAGCGGTCGGCCAGCATCTTCTTGTAAGGAGACTCTTCAAGCAATTTGGCTGCACTTTCCAGTGCACGTGCCATCACGTCCATACCGGCGATGTGGGCAATGAAAATGTCTTCCAGGTCGGTGGAGTTACGACGTGTCTTGGCATCGAAGTTTGTACCGCCATTGCCAAAGCCTCCATTACGGATGATTTGCATCATTGCCTGGGTCAGTTCGAAGTTGTCAATGGGGAACTGGTCTGTATCCCAGCCGTTCTGGTAGTCACCACGGTTGGCGTCGATGGAGCCGAGCATACCGTTGTCTACGGCTACTGCGAGTTCGTGCTCGAAGGTGTGGCCCGCCAAAGTAGCGTGGTTCACTTCGATGTTCACCTTGAAATCTTTGTCCAGATTGTGAGCCTTCAAGAAGCCGATAACGGTTTCGGTGTCTACATCATACTGGTGTTTTGTAGGTTCCATCGGTTTCGGTTCAATCAAGAAGGTACCTTTGAAGCCGCGGGCACGTGCATAGTCGCGGGCGATGGTCAACATCTGTGCGAGGTGCTCTTTCTCACGCTTCTGGTCTGTATTCAGCAATGACATGTAGCCTTCGCGACCGCCCCAGAATACATAGTTTGAACCTCCCAGTTCGATAGTAGCGTCGATGGCGTTTTTGATTTGGATGGCGGCACGTGCCACAACATCGAAATCGGGATTGGTGGCTGCACCATTCATGTAGCGGGCATGGCCGAATACGTTGGCAGTACCCCACAACAGTTTGATGCCGGTTTCTGCTTGTTTCTGCTTGGCATACGCTACGATTTCCTTCAAGTTGGCTTCGTATTCTTCAATGGTCTCGGCTTCTTCGCAGAGGTCTACATCGTGGAAGCAGTAGTATTCGATACCCATTTTCTGCATGAATTCAAAGCCGGCGTCCATTTTGTTCTTGGCAGCCTGAACCTTGTCAGCCTCACCGTTCCAGGGGAATTTCTTTGTTCCGCCACCGAATTGGTCACCACCTTCTGCGCAAAGAGTGTGCCACCATGCCATGGCGAACTTCAGCCATTCGCTCATTTTCTTACCCATGATTACTTTATCGGCATCGTAATAACGGAATGCCATCGGGTTCTTGCTCTCTTTACCTTCGAATTTAATCTTTCCTATTCCGGGAAAATACTCTTTTGTTGCCATAAGAATTTAATGTTTTAATGTGAGAATGTGCCAATGACAGACACATTCATCACGGGGTTAATTATTAATTTATTGTTTTAACGTGCTAACGTTTTAATGTGCACATTAGCACATTACCCAGTGTTTCCAGCGCGCATATGCGTCGGCATAAGCCTGGCGGTCTGCCACTTTCGGCTCTATCACCTCGAGCTTCTCAAGCGTGGCAAATGCTTCGTTGTTGTCCTTGTATATGCCCACACCGATTCCGGCGCCTTTGGCGGCACCTACAGAGCCGTCGGTATCATACAGTTCGATGACAGCTCCCGTCACACCGGCCAATGTCTCGCGGAACAGCGGGCTGAGGAACATATTAGCCTTGCCTGCATGAATTTTCTGCACGGGAATGCCCATTTGTTCCATGATGTCGATTCCATATTTAAAGGAGAAAACGATGCCTTCCTGTGCTGCACGGACGATATGCTGTTTGCCGTGCTGGTTGAAGTTGATGCCATGAATGGAGCAGCCTATTTCCTTGTTCTCCAGCATACGCTCCGCACCGTTTCCAAAGGGCAGGATACTGATACCGGCACTGCCGATGGGGGCTTGTGCGGCCAGCAGATTCATATCGTTGTAAGAGATGCCTTCGGGAGCAACGGTGCGTTTTACCCATGAATTGAGGATGCCCGTACCATTGATGCACAGCAGAACACCCAGACGGGTTTGCCCGGCAGCATGGTTGACGTGTGCAAAGGTGTTGACACGTGACTTGGGGTCGTAGTTCACCTCACCGTTCACGCCGTATACCACGCCGGACGTTCCGGCGGTAGAAGCAATTTCACCCGGATTGAATACATTCAGGGAAAGGGCATTGTTGGGCTGGTCGCCGGCACGGTAAGTGATAGGCGTACCTTCTTTCAGACCCAGCTCTGCGGCTGCAGCAGCATTGACGCGTCCCTGCTCGGAGAAAGTCGGTTTGATGTCGGCAATCAGAGAGGAGTCGAATCCATAATACTCCATCAGAAAATCAGCAACCCGGTTGTTCTTGAAATCCCAGAACATCCCTTCGGACAAACCGGACACCGTGGTACAGATGGTACCGCTCAACTTCATGGCGATATAGTCGCCCGGCAGCATTATCTTATGAATCTTTTCGTAAACGGAAGGCTCATTCTCCTTAATCCAAGCCAGTTTGGAGGCCGTGAAGTTGCCCGGAGAATTCAGCAAATGTGAAAGGCAAGTCTCCTCTCCCAATGTTTCGAAAGCCTTTTGTCCGTAGGGCACGGCTCTGGAGTCGCACCAGATAATGGCAGGACGCAACACCTGCTGGTTTTTATCTACACATACCAAGCCATGCATCTGATAAGAGATACCGATCGCCTTGATGTCTTCTGCGTTTACTCCGGATTCTGCCAATACCGCTTGTGTGGCCAGTTTCAAGTTTTCCCACCAGTTTCCGGGGTCTTGCTCTGCCCAGCCGGGCTTCACTGCGATAATTTCCGCTTCAGTCTTGGGGAAGAAGGCAGACGATACACACTTGCCGCTTTCCGCATTTACCAGACTCGCTTTTACAGACGAGCTGCCGATGTCATAACCTAATAAATACATTTCTATCAATATTAAAATGAAAGTGATATGAAGAATTTACAATCCGGCTACCGTCGGATTTTATTGTATATCTTTTTGTCGAAACGGTAGTAGCGTGCCGCCCGGTGGGCCACGCCCTGCTGTTTTTCTTCCAGGGGGACGACATACTCCATCAAGGCAATTTTTTTATGGAAATTGCGTACGTCGTACTGCTTGTCATACACCAGTTCGTACAAAGTGCGAAGCTGGGATGCGGTGAACTTACGCGGCAACAAGTCGAACAGTGAAGACGGGTTGAACTCGACGTACTGACGGACATAGGTAATGGCTTCCTTGATAATCAGGTTGTGGTCGAATGCCAGAGCCTTTATATCCGGCATGGCTACCCAACTAGCTTGATAATTGTCCAAATCACGGTTCAATGCGCGGTCTATCTTCACCAGGGAAAGATAGGCTATGGTGACAATACGCTCTACCTTGGACTGCATGGCACGTTCCAGCCAATGTACATCTCTGGGGTCCTTCGTACGGTTTTTTGAGCCGAATGCCTTGAATTGCATCAGATTGACGTTCTTCAGCCCCGTCAATTCATTCAACACCCGTTTGGCAGCTTCATCCAAATCCTCATCCATGTAAATCAAACTTCCGGGAAGCTTCATATCATGAAAGATTTCTCCTTCTTCCTCTCCTGCACGCTTAATCAGCAGAACCTTTAGCTGTTCTCCGTCAAAACCAATCACTACACAGTCCACAGAGATATGATTGTTTGCCAACGGCGTTTTTTGTTCTATGTTTTGCATAATATATCTCGTTAAGCGCTGCAAATATAAATAGGTTTTTCTAATTTGCAATAAAGGAAAAGATTATTTTTATAATGTTATAAAGCATTATTTTTCAACTGAATACATATCTTACTTTATACAATATCATTTTCAGTTGTTATCGTATGGAATACAATATGTAATTTACAAGAATATACAAGAGGTCTAATTGTAGGAAGTACAATAAGGAGAAAGTGTTTCATTTATAAGTATTTCAGCCTCCGGATACCACAGAAGGCCCAAGCATACATATTGTATTTTAGCTTCCCTCCTTAAAGTAAGGGCATTGCACAAAAAACATCCGTTTGTGCGGTGAATATCAGAAAAACCTCTACCTTTGCAGCACTTTTTATTTAAACACTAAAAAACGAGTAAATATGAAAGCATTTGTATTTCCGGGTCAAGGTGCCCAATTCGTTGGCATGGGAAAGGACCTGTACGAAAATTCGGCATTAGCCAAGGAACTTTTTGAGAAAGCAAATGATATCCTCGGGTATCGTATTACTGATATTATGTTCAACGGAACAGATGAAGACCTGCGCCAGACTAAAGTTACCCAACCTGCCGTGTTCCTTCATTCCGTTATTTCCGCCCTCTGCATGGGCGATGACTTTAAGCCGGAGATGACCGCCGGTCACTCATTGGGCGAGTTCTCTGCCTTGGTTGCTGCCGGTGCACTGAGCTTTGAAGATGGTCTGAAACTGGTGTATGCCCGTGCCATGGCTATGCAAAAGGCTTGCGAGGCACAGCCCTCCACTATGGCAGCCATTATTGCCCTGCCGGATGAAAAGGTTGAGGAAATCTGCGCTCAAGTAAGTGCTGAAGGTGAAGTTTGCGTGGCAGCCAACTATAACTGCCCGGGACAGATTGTAATTTCCGGTTCCATAGAAGGTATCAACAAGGCTTGCGAACTGATGAAGGCTGCAGGTGCAAAGCGTGCTCTGCCGTTGAAGGTAGGCGGTGCGTTCCACTCTCCGCTGATGAACCCTGCCAAAGTTGAACTGGAAGCAGCCATCAATGCAACAGAAATCCATGCTCCGAAGTGCCCCGTATATCAGAATGTAGACGCTATGCCTCATACTGACCCGGTAGAAATCAAGAAGAACCTGGTGGCTCAGCTGACAGCATCGGTACGTTGGACGCAAACAGTGAAGAACATGGTTGCCGATGGTGCTACGGACTTCACAGAGTGCGGTCCTGGTGCAGTGCTGCAAGGTCTTATCAAGAAGATTGCACCGGAAGCTACGGCTCACGGGATTGCATAATTCCTTAAATAGAATATTTTCAAGGCTGTCTTTCTTCAAATAGACAGCCTTTCTTGTTTTAATAGGCCATTTCCTTTATATTTGCCACTCACAACAAAATGGGATATATGGAAAAGATTACGGAGTTCAGAAATACCTTGGCAGTACCTATTCATAAGTTATCGATAGACTCTCTGGTACAAGAGGTATGCCTCTGCCCCGAGTATTTTGAAGATATATACCGATTGACATACGATGAAAAACAGACGGTGTCATGGCGGGCAATATGGGTATGCGAGAAATTGAGCGAAATCCATCCCGGCTGGTTCATCCTACTGTACGATGAAATCATTCAACGGCTGATAGACTGCACGCACGACGGTTCCAAACGTCTCTTATTATCTATACTGTATAATATTCCCATCCCTACTCCAATCTCCGTCGATTTGCTGAATTACTGCCTGGACCACATGCTATCTCCGCAAGAAAGCATAGGAGTGCAAGCCCTTTCCATCAGAATAGCCTATCTGCTTTGCAGGAAGGAGCCGGAACTGCTGCAGGAATTGCAACTGATACTGGAAAATACAGAGCTTGATTTTTATTCAACTGGAGTCAGAACCACTGTTCGGAATACGCTGAAAAAGATACGTGCCACAAAGGGGCGCGAGTAAACAAAAAGTAATCACTGAAATAAAAAGTACGTTCTTTTGTTTTTTATTTCCGATTTTCCCTTACCTTTGTTGCCGTAAAGACAAAGGGGTGCCCCGACGGGCTGAGATTATACCCTCGAACCTGATGCAGTTAGTACTGCCGTAGGAATTGGATATTTCTTTCTTCACTGAACTTGCCGTAAAGACGCTTCTTTGTATTTACTTCCATTTGTTTTATTTCTTAATGAACAGAAAAATGAAAGTATTGGTCAACAACAAGGAAGTGAAAACCGGCGCCACTACCCTTTCACAACTTATCGAGGAACTTGCCCTACCGATGCAAGGCATTGCCGTGGCCGTAGACAACCGTATTGTACTTCGCACGGAATGGACAAAATGCATCCTGAGGGAATACATGCCCATCATCATTATCAAAGCAGCTTGCGGAGGGTGAGGAAGATGAAGGACGAGAGACTGAAAAACGGAGGAATGCAGTTCATCACGCACTATACGGAACGATATTCGTATCTGGATGCTGCACGCATGGCTCTTGAGGGCGGTTGCCGCTGGGTGCAACTGCGCATGAAAGACACCCCGGTGGAAACGATAGAACCCGTAGCTTTGGAAGTGCAGGCCCTTTGCCGGCAATACGGTGCCACCTTCATCATTGACGACCATGTGGAACTGGCAAAGAAGCTGCATGCCGACGGCGTACATCTTGGAAAGAAAGACATGCCCATAGCCGACGCACGCCGGATTCTGGGCGCGGAGTACATTATAGGCGGCACGGCAAATACCTTTGAGGATGTACTGCAACACTACAAAGCCGGTGCCGACTACATAGGCTGCGGCCCCTTCCGCTACACCACTACCAAGAAGAATCTGAGTCCGATATTGGGACTGGAAGGATATACAGCTATCATCCACCGGATGCAGGAGAAGGATATACACCTTCCGATAGTAGCCATCGGTGGAATAACCATAGCGGATATTCCAGCCGTTATGCAGACGGGGGTAAGCGGGATTGCCCTTTCGGGCACGGTACTGCATGCCGATAGTCCGGCAGATGAAATGAAAAGAATCATTTCTTTAATGGAGAATGAAAAATAAAGAATTAATATATGACGACTGATATGGAAAAATTAGTGATTGCGGAACGTGAGTTCAACTCCCGTCTGTTTTTAGGAACCGGAAAGTTCAATTCCGATGAAGTGATGGAGCAGTCTATCCTGGCATCCGGCACAGAAATGGTGACGGTAGCCATGAAACGCATTGAACTGGACAACAAGGAAGACAATATGCTGGTACACATACAGCATCCCGGTATCCAGCTTCTGCCCAACACCTCCGGCGTGCGCAATGCCGAAGAAGCTGTTTTTGCTGCACAGATGGCGCGTGAAGCTTTCGGCACGAACTGGCTGAAACTGGAGATACACCCCGACCCCCGCTATCTGTTGCCCGATTCTGTAGAGACGCTGAAAGCCACAGAAGAACTGGTCAAGTTAGGATTTGTGGTACTGCCCTATTGCCAGGCCGACCCCACACTGTGCAAGAGGCTGGAAGAAGCCGGTGCCGCCACCGTCATGCCGCTGGGTGCTCCTATCGGTACAAACAAAGGACTGCAGACAAGGGATTTCCTGAGAATAATCATCGAGCAAGCCAATATCCCCGTAGTGGTGGATGCCGGTATCGGTGCCCCGAGCCATGCGGCAGAGGCTATGGAAATGGGCGCTTCGGCTTGCCTGGTGAATACAGCCATTGCAGTGGCGGGCGACCCCGTGACCATGGCGGTAGCGTTCAAGCAGGCTGTAGAGGCAGGACGCATGGCATACGAAGCAGGTCTGGGCATACAGGCAGATAATTTTGTTGCGGAAGCCAGCTCACCGCTGACGGCTTTCTTGAATGAAAAATGATAAAACAGGGAGATTTACGATTAGACGATTTACGATTGAAGTTACTCATGCAATCATAAACCTACCGGTTGAGAGAGGTTGTTTAACAATACAAACTCCAATCGTAAATCGTAAATTGTCTAATCGTAAATCTCTACATAACAAAACCTAAAGAAAAATGAACCAGAAGATAAAATTCCCCCGTTCCGAGAAAGTATATTTGCCGGGCACCTTGTTTCCCGAATTGCGCGTAGCTATGCGCAAGGTGGAGCAAGTGCCCAGTACGAACTTCGTTGATGGAGAAAAGGTACTTACTCCGAATCCGGAAGTGTATGTGTATGATACCAGCGGACCGTTCAGCGACCCTGCCGTCGAAGTGGATTTGAAGAAAGGGCTGCCCCGTCTGCGCGAGCCGTGGATACTGAAACGCGGCGATGTGGAGCAGCTTTCCGAAATAACGTCGGAGTACGGGCGCATGCGCCGCGACGACCGGTCGCTCGACTCTCTGCGCTTTGAGCATATCACCCTGCCCTACCGCGCCCTTCAAGGAAAATGCTGCACACAGATGTACTATGCCAAACAAGGCATCATCACGCCTGAAATGGAGTATGTGGCGATTCGCGAGAACATGAACTGCGCGGAGCTGGGAATAGAGACGCACATCACACCGGAATTTGTACGCCAGGAGATTGCTGCCGGACGCGCCCTGCTTCCTGCCAACATCAACCATCCCGAAGCAGAGCCGATGATTATAGGCCGTAACTTCCTGGTGAAGATAAATACCAATATCGGAAACTCCGCCACCACCTCGGGCATCGAAGAAGAGGTAGAGAAAGCATTGTGGAGCTGCAAATGGGGCGGCGACACGCTGATGGACCTCTCCACGGGCGAGAACATACACGAAACGCGCGAATGGATTATCCGCAACTGTCCCGTTCCCGTGGGCACTGTCCCCATCTACCAGGCATTGGAGAAAGTGAACGGCAAGGTGGAAGACCTCACCTGGGAAATCTACCGCGACACCTTGATTGAACAATGCGAGCAGGGAGTGGACTACTTCACCATCCATGCCGGCATACGCCGCCACAATGTGCATCTGGCCGAGAAAAGGTTGTGCGGCATCGTGAGCCGTGGCGGCAGCATCATGAGCAAATGGTGCCTGGTGCACGACCGCGAGAGTTTCCTTTACGAACACTTTGATGACATTTGCGACATTCTGGCACAGTATGACGTTGCCATCTCTTTGGGAGACGGGCTGCGTCCGGGGTCTACGCACGATGCCAACGATGAAGCGCAGTTTGCAGAACTCGACACGATGGGCGAGCTTGTGCTGCGTGCCTGGGACAAGAATGTGCAGGCTTTCATCGAAGGTCCCGGCCACGTGCCCATGCACAAGATTAAGGAGAATATGGAGCGCCAGATAGAAAAATGCCACGATGCGCCTTTCTATACGCTCGGCCCCATCGTGACGGACATCGCACCGGGATACGACCATATCACGTCCGCCATCGGTGCGGCGCAGATAGGCTGGCTGGGTACGGCGATGCTCTGCTATGTCACTCCCAAAGAGCATCTGGCACTGCCCGATAAGGAGGATGTGCGTGTAGGTGTCATCACCTATAAGATAGCCGCCCATGCCGCCGACCTGGCAAAAGGGCATCCCGGAGCACAAGTGCGTGACAATGCACTGAGCAAAGCACGTTATGAATTCCGCTGGAAAGACCAGTTTGACTTGTCGCTCGACCCGGAACGTGCGTTCAGCTATTTTCATGCAGGGAAGCATGTGGATGGGGAGTATTGCACGATGTGCGGACCGAACTTCTGTGCGATGCGGTTGTCGAGAGAATTAAAAAAGAAATAAATGGGAATTGATAGAGCACTATGTTTTCAGACGAATTAGAACATATATCCTGGGAGGAAACCACGGCACGCATCCATGCCAAGACAGATGCGGATGTACGCCGTGCCCTCTCCAAAGAACATTGTAATGTAGAGGACTTCATGGCCCTCATCTCACCCGCCGCTGCCCCCTATCTGGAGACGATGGCACGATTGAGCAAGAAATACACCGAGGCACGATTCGGGAAAACCATCTCCATGTTCGTGCCTCTTTACATCACGAATTCCTGCACCAACTCTTGCGTGTATTGCGGTTTCCATATCAGCAACCCCATGCCGCGTACCATACTGACGGAAGAAGAAATCGTGAACGAATACAAGGCCATCAAGAAGCTGGCACCTTTCGAGAATTTGCTGTTGGTAACGGGAGAAAATCCGGCCAAAGCAGGCGTGCCCTACATAGCCCGTGCACTGGACCTGGCAAAACCCTACTTCAGCAATCTGAAAATAGAAGTGATGCCCTTAAAAACGGAAGAGTATGCAACGCTGAAAGAACACGGCATGAATGGCGTGATTTGTTTTCAAGAAACCTACCACAAGTCGAATTACAACATCTACCACCCCCGTGGCATGAAGTCCAAATTCGAATGGCGTGTCAATGGTTTCGACCGCATGGGGCAGGCAGGCGTCCATTCCATCGGCATGGGAGTGCTCATCGGTCTGGAGAAAGAATGGCGGACAGACATCACCATGATGGCTTATCACCTGCGCTATCTCCAGAAACATTATTGGCAAACGAAATACAGCGTCAACTTCCCCCGTATGCGTCCTTCGGAGAACGGCGGCTTCCAGCCCAATGTCATCATGAGCGACCGCGAACTGGCACAAGTCACTTTCGCCATGCGCATCTTCGACCATGATGTAGACATCTCCTACTCCACCCGCGAGCCTGCCGATATACGCGACCATATGGCAACACTCGGTGTGACAACCATGAGCGCCGAAAGCAAGACCGAACCGGGAGGATATTACAGCTATCCGCAAACACTGGAACAGTTTCATGTCAGCGACGAGCGCAAGGCTGTGGAAGTGGACAAAGCATTGAAACGCCTGGGGCGCGAACCAGTGTGGAAAGATTGGGATGCGAGTTTTGATTTGAAGGCTTTCAAGAGATGAGTGGCCGAATACAGAACCTTAATAATAATGAACAAATGAACCGATATGCCAGACAAACGTCCCTCCCTGAAATAGGCGAAGCCGGACAAGAGAAACTGCGTAATGCCAAGGTGTTGATAGTCGGTGTGGGAGGATTGGGTTCTCCCATTGCCCTCTATCTGGCGGGAGCAGGAGTCGGAACGCTGGGATTGGTGGACGATGACCAGGTCAGCATCAGTAATCTTCAACGTCAGGTTCTGTATGCTGAAGCTGACCTTGGGCAGCCTAAACCTCTATGTGGCGCCCGTAGAGTGCAGGGTTTGAACAGCGATGTAAACGTGGAAGTATACCCCTTCCGTCTGGACAAGAAGAATGCCGGAGAACTGATAAGGAACTACGATATAGTGGTAGACGGGTGCGACAACTTCGCTACCCGCTACTTGCTGAATGACGTATGCAACGCTTGGGGCAAGCCCTACGTTTATGGTGCCATTCAAGGCTTTGAAGGCCAAGTGTCCGTCTTCTGCTACGGTGAGAGTGCAAAAAACTATCGTGACCTCTATCCGGATGAAGAAGGGACACTGCTCATGCCATCTCCGGACAAATCGGTTATCGGCGTAACCCCTGCCATTGTGGGTAGCGTAGAAGCCAATGAAGTGTTGAAACTGATTTGCGGCTACGGTGAACCCTTGGCTGGAAAGCTATGGACGATTGATTTAAGGACCATGCAGTCGTATATTCTCTCACTATAGGCAAACATCCATAAAGATATGAAACTGATAGTCATTACCACGTCGCAATTCTTTGAAGGAGAAGCAGAGGCAGTTACCTCCTTATTCCAAAACGGTTTGGAAATGCTCCACCTGCGCAAGCCGGGAGCTTCGGCAGAGGAGATGGGGAATTTTCTTCAACAGCTACCGATGGAATATATGCCACGCATTGTCACGCATGAGCAATTCCAGCTGGCATCCGTTTTCGGTCTGAAAGGAATTCATCTGAACGGGCGCAATCCGCAGATACCGTCCGGATATAAGGGACATGTCAGTCGCTCTTGTCACTCTCTTGAAGAAGTGTTGAAACATAAATCAGATTGTAACTATGTGTTCCTCAGCCCCATTTATGACAGTATATCCAAAGAAGGCTATTCTTCCGCTTACTCCTGCGATACCTTGCAGAAGGCGCAGCAAGCTGGTATTATCGACTCAAAGGTGATGGCATTGGGTGGCATCACCTTGGAACATCTTCCGGAAATAGCCGCTTTAGGTTTCGGAGGTGCCGTACTGCTGGGAGATGTCTGGCAGCAAGCGAAGGAAGCTTTCATCCCCCACTTCCTCCACCTGAAACAGCTTTCCTCTCACCCCTTTAATTTTTAATTTCTAATTTTTAATTATTTCATGCTTCCCCCTATTATCCTTTCCATTGCCGGTTCCGACTGTTCGGGCGGTGCAGGCATACAAGCAGACATAAAGACCATTTCCGCTTTGGGAGGTTATGCCGCTTCCGTCATCACGGCTGTTACTGCACAAAACACACTGGGAGTACAATCGGTTTATCCGATACCTGTGGATATGGTTAAGGCACAAATCACCTCTGTTATGGATGATTTAAGGCCGGATGCCGTCAAGATAGGTATGGTATATGATGCCGGTATTGTGACCACCATTGTCGATTGTCTTCAGACATATACTCCGGAGTGTATAGTCTATGACCCCGTCATGATATCGACCAGCGGACGGCGGCTGATGACCGAAGAAACCATACAAGTCATTAAGACGGAACTGTTTCCGCTATGCACCCTCATTACTCCCAACCTGAATGAAGCAAGCCTGCTTTGGGGGCGAACCATTGCCGGCACTGTGGAGATGCAGCAAGCGGCACAGGAATTATCCTGCAGATACAATACCGCTGTTCTTGTCAAAGGCGGACATCTGGAGGGCAATGACATGTGCGACGTGCTTTATTGCCGGCAACCTTCTGCCGGGGCTGACGTCCTGCCATCCGGATGCATCCTCTATTCCAATCCCAAAATAGAGAGCCGTAACCTGCACGGCACGGGGTGTACCCTTTCCTCTGCCATAGCTACATTTCTTGCCGGTAGCAGCAAACTCGATGAAGCGGTCTGCAAGGCTAAAGAATATATCGGTACTACGATAAACCGGGGGAAAAACATGGATATAGGGCACGGAAACGGTCCGTTATGGCACTTTCCCTTATAATGCGTTCCGACAAGCCTGCTCCTTAATAGCGTATACCCAGAATTTTCTTGGCGTCGTCTTTCTTGAACAGTGAATCAATGACGTCTAAAATCGCTTCGTAGTTTTCCGGGTCTACGATATTGGGAGCGAATATTCTGAGGACTTTCATCTTGTCGTCATCAAAAGTATATAGTGCCATCAAACTGGCACATTGCACACAGTTCAGACTGTTGTTTCGGGCAACGGTTCTCATCATTTCGATTTGATCATCCTTGAAAGGGCGAGACTTCACCTTTTCATAAAAATGTCGGAAGTCTTCGGGGTGCATCCCCCTGACATAAACCGGAGCTGGAGAATCTATCACTACTTCACTGGGAACAACCGGCAACGTACGTGGTTCTCCGGAGAATGAGTCCATTGCAACGACTCTCCCACCTTCAAAAGTCACGACAATCTGAGTTCGGCTGATATTACTTTTACTGGACAGCACTCTGGAATATTCCCATTCTTCTATATCCCGGTCGAAGCGGCGATACTCTGGAGTTCCCAATATCTTGGTGACCTCCTGCCTACTCATCCCCTTCTGGATACTGTTCAACACATCTACCTTAGCATCATAAAACAAACTGGAACAACTGCTGAATCCCATCGTCATTACCAGTCCCGCAATAATTAGTTTGATTGTCTTCATCTTATTGAGTTTTTAGTTGTAGCAAAGGTAGGCAGAAACATGGATAGACCTCTTAATATCCCCCTATTTGTCAAAAGGGATTTCCCTACTTTTTTTAGCCATATACCTATTAATATGGAAATAATCCGTTATTTTTGCAGATACTATCACTATAAACAGGTAAAACACATGGAAAAAGCAAAAGTATACTACTCTGATTTGCGTACCTCCCCTACATCCAATCTTTTGGATAAAATGGAACGCTTGCTGAAAAGGGCAGGCATCGAGCAACTTCCTTTGAAAGATAGCTTTGCTGCCATTAAAATCCATTTCGGCGAACCCGGAAACCTGGCATACTTGCGTCCCAATTATGCAGCTCGAATGGCAACCCTGCTCCGCAGCCTGGGAGCCAAACCTTTCCTGACGGACTGCAACACGCTGTATTCCGGTCGTCGTGCCAATGCTGTAGACCACTTGCAAAGTGCGATGGAGAATGGCTTTAACCCTATCTCGGCCCAGTGCCAGGTCATTATCGGCGACGGACTGAAGGGAACGGACTACCGCGAAATCCCTCTGAACGGGGAATATTGTCCGGCACCCAAAATCGGCACAGCGATAGCCGATGCCGATATTGTAATCAGTATGAACCACTTCAAGGGGCACGAACAAGCCGGTTTCGGCGGTGCTTTGAAGAATCTGGGCATGGGATGTGCCAGCGTAGGCGGAAAGCTGGAACTGCATTGCGCCTCGCAACCCAAGATTGACGTAGAAAGCTGCATAGGCTGCAACATCTGCGTGAAGCACTGCGCACACGACGCTGTGCACCTCAATACCAGCCGCAAGGCAGAAATAGACTACACCAAATGCGTAGGTTGCGGACAGTGCGTAGCCCTCTGCCAGCACGACGGTGCCGTGATGGGAGCTGAAGATACCTCCGAGCGCCTAAACTATAAGATTGCTGAATATGCCTTGGCTGTCGTTATGGGCAAGCCCCATTTCCACATCAGCTTCATCATGAATGTATCTCCCGAATGCGACTGCTGGAACCACAACGATGCCGCCATTGTGCCCGACCTCGGCATCCTGGCTTCGGCAGACCCGGTTGCATTGGACAAGGCATGTGCAGATATGGTCATCCAAGCCCCGATACTGCACGGTAACAATTGCCTTGCCACGGCACACGAGCACGACGACTTGTGTGGATGCGACAAGTTCCACTTGATGCACCCTGACACGGACTGGCTTGCCGGATTGCGCCATGCCGAGAAAATAGGATTGGGAACCATGGAATATGAATTGGTGAAGATTTGATTAAACCTTTTCAGTTTTAAACAGTCATAATAAAGATAGATTTATCAACTAATACTTAATGTTATACAAATGGAAACATCTGCAAAACTTTATTCCTTGTTTTTCGGCAATGTAAAGACCTATCTATTCGCCCTGCTGTTCGTGGCAGGAAACATTGCCCTGCCGCAACTCTGCCATCTGGTCCCGGCAGGCGGTCCGACGCTGCTTCCCATCTATTTCTTTACACTGATAGCTGCTTATAAATATGGTTTCCGGGTAGGTCTGCTGACGGCTATCTTGTCTCCGGTCATCAATCATCTGCTTTTTGCCATGCCTGCTGCAGCCGTGTTGCCGGCCATACTTATAAAGTCCGGTCTGCTGGCCGGAGCCGCCGCTCTTGCTGCACGCTATGCCAAGAACATCTCTTTATTGGCATTGCTGGGTGTAATCCTCTCCTATCAAATTATCGGTACGGCCTTTGAATGGGCGCTGTGCGGTAATTTCTTTCTGGCTGTACAAGATTTCCGTATGGGCATTCCGGGCATGCTGATTCAGTGGTTTGGAGGATATGCACTGCTGAAAGCAATCGCAAAGAAATAAACGTATATTCTCAAACAGTATCCCTTAATCCTAAAACTTTGTTCGCACACTGCGGATACATATTCCCAGTTTGCGGATGTCTATCCCAAGCCTTGGGATAGACATCCGCAAACCATAAACAAAGTTTTTTCTTAACTGATAAAAACTTTCTCCTTAATAGAGAAGACTTTTCTCTTAATACTTTGAACTTTTTTCCGCTATTTTCCTTTCTCCCTACAATAAAATCATTAATTTCGTGCCGAACAATATATCATATTTTCAACATGGAAGTAGTAACGAACAACTGGTTCACTAAAAAATATCCAATAGGTTTTGCCTTAAGCGGCGGTTTCATCAAAGGCTTTGCCCATTTGGGTGCCATGCAATCCTTATTGGAACATGACATAAAGCCCAATATACTTTCCGGAGTCAGCGCCGGAGCCTTGGCCGGGGTATTCTACGCCGACGGCAATGAACCGCATAAAGTTCTTGACTACTTTGCCGGGCACAAGTTTCAGGACCTGACCAAACTGGTGATTCCCAAAGTCGGATTGTTTGAATTGGGAGAATTCATCGATTTCCTGAAAAGCAATTTGAAATCCAAAAAACTGGAAGAACTGCAAATTCCTCTGATTATTACAGCTACTGACCTGGACCACGGACGTCTGGTACATTTCCATAAGGGTGACATCGCCGAACGCGTAGCAGCTTCGTGTTGCATGCCGGTATTGTTTGCCCCGGTCAATATAGACGGCACCCATTACGTGGACGGAGGCCTGCTGATGAACCTGCCTGTCTCTACCCTCCGCCGTATATGCGAAAAAGTGATTGCCGTGAATGTCAGCCCTCTGATGGCAACCAAGTATAAAATGAACATTGTGAGCATTGCCTTACGTTCCTATAATTTTATGTTCCGCTCCAACTCTTTTCCTGAACGCGAGAAGGCTGATTTGCTGATAGAACCTTATAACTTGGAGGGATACAGCAATACAGAGTTGGAAAAGGCGGAGGAGATATTCATGCAGGGATATAATACGACCAATGATATATTGGAACGTCTGCTCATAGACAAAGGCAGCATTTGGAAAGAATAAAACAACCATTCTATAACATAGAAAACAAAGAAATGAACGACGAAAACAAATTGATTATTTATCAAGTGTTCACCCGACTATTCGGAAACAACAATAACCACTGCATCAATAATGGCAGTATCACCGAAAATGGATGCGGCAAGATGGCTGACTTTACAGCCAAGGCGTTGGGAGAAATCAAGAAGCTTGGCGCTACACATATATGGTACACGGGCATCATCGAGCATGCTACGCAAACTGACTACCGCCGTCACAATATCCAACCCGACCATCCGGCCATTGTGAAAGGTAAAGCCGGATCTCCCTATGCCATCAAGGACTACTATGATGTCGATCCGGATCTCGCCAAGGACGTACCGGAGCGTATGAGAGAGTTTGAGAATCTGGTGCAGCGCACTCACCGTAGCGGTCTGAAGGTTATCATAGATTTTGTTCCCAACCACGTAGCCCGTCAATATCACTCGGATGCCCAGCCGGATGGCACTTCACAACTGGGTTCAAACGATGATACCAATTATGCGTTCAGCCCATATAATAACTTCTATTATATCCCGAAATCGGAACTGCATGGCCAATTTGACATGAAAGGTGCAGCCGCCGAACCTTACAGGGAGTTTCCGGCAAAAGCTACCGGAAACAACCGTTTTGACGCTTATCCAAACATCACCGATTGGTACGAAACTATAAAGTTGAATTATGGAGTGGATTATCAGAACGGCGGAACTTGCCATTTCGACCCCATTCCCGATACATGGACCAAGATGCTGGATATCATGCTGTTCTGGGCTGGAAAGAATATAGACGGTTTCCGTTGCGATATGGCCGAAATGGTTCCCGTAGAGTTCTGGGAATGGGCAATCCCGCAGGTAAAGGAGCAATATCCCTCCCTGCTGTTTATAGCCGAAGTCTATAACCCGGGAGAATACAAGAATTACTTGTTCCGTGGCAAGTTTGATTATTTATACGACAAAGTAGGACTTTATGATACCTTGCGGGCTGTTACTTGCGGGTATGAATCGGCAACTGCCATCACCCGCTCTTGGCAAAGTCTGGGAGGTATAGAAAAACGCATGCTGAACTTTCTGGAAAACCATGACGAGCAACGTATCGCTTCCGACTTTTTTGCCAGTAACCCACGCAAGGCGATTCCGGCACTCATTGTGTCAGCTTGCATGAACACCAATCCGATGATGATTTATTTCGGTCAGGAGTTTGGTGAGCTGGGCATGGATAGTGAAGGTTTCAGCGGCCGGGACGGACGTACAACCATCTTTGACTATTGGAGTGTAGATACTATCCGCCGTTGGCGCAATGGCGGCAAGTTCGACGGCAAGATGCTGACGGAGGACCAGAAACACCTATACAGCATTTATAAACGGCTACTGACTCTTTGCAATGAAGAAAAGGCCATCTCTCAGGGGGCTTTCTTCGATTTGATGTATGCCAATGTCAACGGATGGCGCTTTAATGAACATAAGCAATATACATTCCTGCGCAAATTTGAGAGAGACCTGCTGCTGTTCGTCGTGAACTTCGACCATATCTCGGCAGACCTTGCCATAAATATTCCTTCTCATGCTTTTGACTTCCTGCAAATACCGCAGATGGACCAGTACAAAGCTACGGAGCTGCTCAGCGGAAAAGAAGAAAACATAAGTCTGCTTCCCTATAAGGCTACTAATGTGGCCGTCGAAGGATATGGAGGAAAGATACTTAAGATAAAGCTATAATGGGGGCACAACTCTGGTGATTTATTAGATTTGGCACTGATTATACGGAACAACACGGATTTCTTAATCGCTTCGCGGCTTTCCGCATAATCAGTGCCAAGTCTTTATTGGTTCTCTTCCATATATTCCTTCAGCCGATATAGCCGCGTGATGGCAGGATTATAAAAATCATCAGGATAATGTGCATCTACATCACTCAGGTTAGCTTGCACAAAACGTTTCACATCCACTATGTTCTCAGCATCAGACAATGTTACACTTTGAGGGAAAGATGTGCTCTTTGCCCAATCTATCAGCGCTTTAACGCTATCTTCATCAAATTTATATTCGGCCATATTCTACATATTTTCTTGCAAAGATAGTGCAAACCGGATGCAGAATAAAATGACCCACCCATTTTTTTATGCTAAAGTTATCCTCATCCGCATGAACAAAATTCCAATTTGTTGTGTTATATAAATGTGTTTTTCATAGTATTAGATATAAGATTAATTAAAAGAGACGTACCCGCTTGTGATAAGTAAGTACATCAAAAACAGAAGCGTCTGTTTGATTGATAAATGTGTAAGGAGCATCGGTTTACCAGAGCCGATGCTTTTTTTTACCCTTCTTTGTAGCATGTTAGAAATATTATCCGTAAATTTGGCAGATAATAAGGAAAGAATATGATATGAATATCCCTGTTATATTTCAATTTTTGAAAGAACTGTCTGCAAACAACAATCGTGAATGGTTCAATTCTCACCGGGAACAGTATGAAGTCGCCCGCAGCGAGTTTGAAAACTTGCTTACAGTAATTATCTCCCGTATCTCTTTATTTGATGAAAGCATCCGTGGTATAGAAGCAAAGGACTGTACATACCGTATTTATCGTGATACACGCTTTTCCGAAGATAAAACTCCCTACAAGACACATCTGGGAGGATATATCAATGCGAAAGGAAAGAAATCCGACCATTGTGGCTATTACGTGCATCTGGAACCGGGAAACTGCTTGTTGGCCGGTGGAAGTTATTGTCCTCCCCCGCCCTTGTTAAGAGCTCTGCGACAAGCGGTATACGACAATATAGATGAATTTCGCAGTATAGTGGAAGATCCTGCTTTCAAGCAATACTTTCCCGTCATCGGAGAGAATTTTCTAAAAACAGCTCCAAAAGGATTTCCAAAGGACTATCCCTATCTGAAATACCTTCAGTGTAAAGAGTATACGGTTGCCTGCTGCCAGCCGGACAGCTTCTTTCTTGCTCCAGACTTTTTGGATCGTACAGACGACATCTTCAAGCAGATGAAGCGTTTTTCTGATTTTGTGAATTACACCATAGACGACTTTGAATAATTTACCTATATAACTAACTTAAAACATTTGAATTATGGTTATAGACAGACTTGAAAACATAGAAAAATATACTTTGCTGCATCCTCTGTTTGAGCAGGCCATTGATTTTTTAAAATCACATGACTTGCACTCTTTGGAAATCGGCAAGACCGAACTGAAAGGAAAGGACTTGCTGGTCAACGTGGCGCAGACAAACCCAAAAGAAAAAGAAAATGCCAAACTGGAAACCCATAAAGACTATATTGACATTCAAATACCCTTGTCCGGTACGGAGATAATGGGTTATACCGCCGCCCAAGACTGCCTTCCGGTTGATGCTCCTTACAATGCGGAAAAAGACATCACTTTTTTTGAAGGACTGGCGGAGGACTATATTGCAGTGAAGCCCGGAATGTTTGCTATCTTTTTCCCTCAGGACGGGCATGCTCCGGGTATTACCCCTGACGGTGTAAAAAAAATAATTGTGAAAGTTAAAGCGTAAATTTATCAAATATCCAAAACTCATCCTCTTTATGGAAACATTGAATTTAATCAAGAATGACCCATGGCTGGAACCTTTTGCCGATGCCATCAACGGACGTCATCAACATGCCATAGACAAAGAATCGGAATTGACCAACAAAGGAAAACTAACCTTGTCTGATTTTGCATCCGGATACCTCTATTTCGGCCTGCATCGTACTGACGATGGTTGGGTTTTCCGTGAATGGGCGCCTAACGCAACCCAAATCTTTATGGTCGGAACTTTTAACGATTGGAAAGAAGAAAAAAAATATAGCTTGAAGCGTAAAGCAAACGGTAATTGGGAAATCAAGCTTCCTGCTGATGCCGTGAAACACGGTGACTTGTACAAGCTGATGGTACATTGGGACGGTGGTTGCGGTGAACGCATTCCTGCATGGGCTACACGTGTCGTACAAGACGAACAGACTAAAATATTCAGTGCCCAGGTTTGGGCTCCGGAGAAACCCTATAAAATGAAAAAGCGGGTTTTCAAGCCATCTACAGATCCTTTATTGATATATGAATGCCATATCGGTATGTCTCAGCAGGAGGAAAAGGTCGGTAGCTATAAGGAATTTCAGGAAAAGATTCTTCCACGTATCGCCCAAGAAGGCTACAACTGCATACAGATTATGGCTATCCAGGAACATCCCTATTATGGTAGCTTCGGATACCATGTTTCCAGTTTCTTTGCCGCTTCTTCCCGTTTTGGTACTCCGGAAGAACTGAAGGAGTTGATTGATACAGCCCATAGTATGGGGATTGCCGTTATCATGGATATTGTCCATTCACACGCTGTGAAGAATGAAGTGGAAGGCTTGGGTAACTTTGCCGGTGATCCTAATCAATATTTCTATCCCGGTGGACGTCGGGAACATCCAGCTTGGGATTCACTTTGCTTTGATTACGGCAAGAACGAAGTTATTCACTTCCTGCTGTCTAACTGTAAATTCTGGCTGGAAGAATATCATTTCGACGGCTTCCGCTTTGACGGAGTAACCTCCATGTTATATTATAGTCATGGTTTGGGAGAAGCATTCTGTAATTATGGAGATTACTTCAACGGACATCAAGACGACAATGCCATTTGTTATCTGACACTTGCCAACCGGCTTATCCATCAGGTCAATGCCAAAGCCATCACCATTGCCGAAGAAGTATCGGGAATGCCCGGACTGGCGGCAAAATATGAAGATGGCGGCTACGGATTTGATTACCGTATGGCCATGAATATTCCCGATTATTGGATTAAGACAATCAAGGAGAAAATAGATGAAGACTGGAAGCCATCCAGCATGTTCTGGGAAGTGACCAACCGCCGCAAAGATGAAAAGACCATCTCCTATGCGGAAAGCCATGACCAAGCTTTGGTGGGCGATAAAACCATCATTTTCCGCTTGATTGATGCGGATATGTACTGGCACATGCAGAAAGGAGACGAGAACTATACCGTAAATCGAGGCATTTCTCTCCATAAAATGATACGTTTACTGACTGCGACTACTATCAATGGCGGTTATCTTAACTTTATGGGCAATGAATTCGGACATCCGGAATGGATTGATTTCCCCCGTGAAGGTAACGGTTGGTCTTGTAAATATGCCCGCCGTCAATGGGATTTGGTGGACAACAAGAATCTGGCATATCATTATATGGGTGACTTTGATGCTGCCATGTTGGGAGTTGTAAAAAGCATAAAGAACTTCCAGGCTACTCCGGTCCAAGAAATATGGCATAATGACGGTGACCAGGTATTGGCCTATATGCGCAAGGACTTGATTTTTGTATTCAACTTCAACCCTAAGCAGTCTTTTACTGATTACGGTTTCTTGGTTCCTGCCGGAACTTATGAAGTTATTTTGAATACAGATAATCCAGATTATGGCGGTAATGGTTTGACGGATGATACCATCAAACATTTTACCATCCACGATCCGCTTTATAAAAAAGACAAGAAGGAGTGGCTGAAGCTTTACATACCGGCACGTACAGCTGTTGTACTGAGAAGAACTAAATAGTCATTTCATAACACAAAAAAAGAGGCAGATATCAATTCAGATATCTGCCTCTTTTTTATATATGAGTCTTTTATTTCACTTGACTGTCGATGAAGTTCAACATCGTTTTTGCATTATCCATCATCTTCTTTTGAGCTGGTTTGTCCGCAGAGAGCAATGGAATAAGTTTATCCAAATATTCTTTGGCTTCCTTGAATTCAACTTTTGCTTTTTCTACATCTGTTTTCATGGTATTGGCACCCTTACTATAATACAAAGAACCCAGACTGTTAAGTGCATTTACATTATCTGCTTGGATAGCTATGGCTTGTTTAAATGCTTCTTCGGCTGCATCCATCTTTTTGGCTTTCTGCGCCATGATACCTTGATTTACGTAATAAGTGGCATACAATTTAGTCAATGTCTTATTACCGGGATTTGCTTCCAGCCCTTCCTTTAAAGTGGCAACATACTCATCATTTTTCTTCAAATCTTTCAAAGCACCGGCTTTACCTATATAAGCATTTGCCAGGTTATACTTTTTCTGTACAGCAATATCAAAATACTTCAAAGCTTCGGCAGGTTTCTTTATCTTATCGGCACAAACGCCACAGTTATATGCAATTACGGAATCTTGGTTGTTTGTTTGTGTCAGATAAGTACTAAATTTTGTGTAAGCTTCCTGGTAATTTTTAGCTTCAAGAGCAGCCTTACCATCGTTGACCAACTGGGCAGGGTCAGCATTCTGCGCAAAGAAATTCGTAGCTGCACAACATAGTGCAATAGATAAGATTAATTTTTTCATATGCTTTAATTCATTTAAAAGTTGATTCCCAAAGTTAGTTTACAATGGTATAGAAGCAAAACCTTTTTACTTTTTTTGAGGTTTTTAGCATAGTCGTAACAAGTGTTATTTTACGTAAAAGCAAATATCCGGATATGTGTGTTGGGTTTTGTCACATATGTTACACTTATACTTAGAATATCATATTATCTTTGCCACAAAAAAAGATTATGGAACAATTACATGCACATGAAGTCCTTCACATGATGGAAGGTAATAGTTATACTGAGTTATCATTGAGAGAAGCCATTATCCAAAAATTCGGCGAGCAGCAGCGTTTTTTCACCTGCTCTGCCGACAATATGGATGTAGATACCCTGATAGAATTTCTTAAAAGAAAAGGAAAATTTATACCCGCCAATGGTGGATTTACAGTGGACATGACTAAAGTTTGCAATCACTGATGAGGAATATTAATTCCTTCTTCTGTTAAATTGAATATTATTTATGTTAATAGTTAACGGAAATAATATTCTACTAAACCATGTTATAATATCCGCTGATTACCCGCTAAAATTTGGATATCTCCTGCAAGTACGTATCTTTGTACTGTGTTTTTCATAGTATTAGATTTAAGGTTAATAAAAAAGATTGGCTGTCTGGGATAGATAGCCTTTTTTTATGTCTAAATGTCATCTTTCCCCTTTTTAGTTATAGTTTTATTCTATCTTTGTAGGTCAGATAATCCACGCAGCATTAATAGAATAAACTGAATATGGGAAAACGCTTTATTTTTATCTTGATGGCATGCTCATTATTGAGTATAGCTACTGTTGTGCATGCACAGCATATTGACAAGCAAACATATACTTTTGCCATCAAAAAGGCTGATACTCTGAAACTGGACAAGTATGTAATGATTGATCAAATACAAGGGACACAATCAAAGCCCGTCATTCTTTTTGCATTTGGGGGAGGTTTCAAAGGCGGGAGAAGAGATAATCCCGATTACATTTCTTATTTTCATTTTTTGGCACGAGCCGGCTATGTGGTAGTATCAACAGATTACCGTACCCAATTAAAGGATATAGATAAATCGGAGTATTCGGACTTGCAAGGATTCTCTTCTGCCCTGCAACAAGCAATCACTTGTGCTGTAGAAGATTTTGGTGATGCTACAAATTATATAATTGAGCATAGTGTAGAATGGCAAATAAATCCTGCACAAATTATAGCTTGCGGTTCAAGTGCAGGTGCGATAACTGCCCTTCAAGCAGAGTATGAGATTTGCAATCAAACGGCTTTTGCGGACAGATTACCTGCCAATTTCAATTATGCAGGGGTCATTTCCTTTTCTGGAGCAATCTGTGCCAATGGTATTCCAAAATGGATAATGTCCCCTTGTCCTCTTATGTTGTTCCATGGTGATGCCGACAGCACGGTTCCTTTTACTAAGGCAGTAGTAGAGGAAATGGGGCTATGGGGCTCAAACTTTATCTGTATGCAACTGAAAGAAAAAGAGACAGCATACTATTTCTATATAGCGGAAGGTATAGGACATTCCCTATCCTATTCTCCTATGAAGGATAATCGTCATGACATCCTGAGCTTCCTAAATCGGTTGGTACTTGGTAAAGAAAAACGTTGCATTACGACTGTAGAGAAGAATCCGGAAATATCTAGATATAAGAGTGATTTTACAATAGAAGATTATATCCGTGAAAATATGCGTTAATTCCTATCTTTATATCCTTTCCAGAGTTTTTGTTTCTCCACCAATCAATTATCTTTGCACATTATTATTCTATAAAAACAAATCTTTAATTCTATAAATTATGTTGGTACGTATTATCAGTATGGTCATAGCCGGAGTTATTATAGTATATCTAGTCCGTTGGATTGATAATTTTTTCTCCAGGTATCGCAAATAAATCTTGCCTGCAATGTAAACCAAATACTCCAATTTGTTTCCCATTACAACCTATGCTGACAAAATGCGGACATTTTCTAATTCTAAAACAAGAAAACCGCAAAAGCTTTTTATTAGCCATTTGCGGTTTTTTCCTTGTGATTCCGTTGCGATTCGAACGCAAGACCCACGCCTTAGAAGGGCGTTGCTCTATCCAGCTGAGCTACGGAACCAGCCTTAATTGCGGTGCAAAGGTACGCTTTTTTACGAATATTGCAAATTTTTGTATCACCTTTTTTCGTTACCTATGTATAAAAGGCTCATTTGCTACATAAAAAGTAATGATTAGTTACCTTTACAAATAAGATACACGGTATTTATATACAGATGTATTAAAACATTTTGCAAATTATCAATGTTACTAATTATAAAAAGTAAAAATATGGAGGAATATTCAAGTAGGAAAAGTAACATTGACCCGAAAAAGAATGAAAGAGTAATAACAACTAAATTTTAAAGAGATGGAATGGGAAAATCAGTTGATACAAGAATTGCAATGGTCAAATAAAATCAGCAATAAGGCGAGTAAGGAATTGGTAGCCCAGGAGATTGCCGGACTGGCCAAAGACGGTGATGTCATAGGAGCAGGCTCCGGCTCTACCGTTTATCTCACTTTGTTTGCATTAGCTCAACGAGTTAAACAAGAATCTTTGCATATAGAAATCATTCCGGCATCTGCCGAAATTTCGATGACATGTATACAGCTTGGCCTGCCGCAAACTACTCTGTGGAATAAGCGTCCGGATTGGACATTCGACGGTGCAGACGAAGTGGATCCGCATAATAACCTCATCAAAGGACGTGGTGGAGCCATGTTTAAGGAGAAACTTCTCATTAAAAGCAGTGGTAAGACTTACATCATTGTCGATGAGAGCAAGCTTGTCAGCAAACTGGGGAGCAAATACCCCATACCGGTGGAAGTGTTTCCACATGCTCTCTCCCATGTGGAAAACGAGATACGCTTATTGGGAGCTTCAAAAATCAGCCTACGTCTTGCAGAAGGAAAAGACGGTCCGGTATTTACCGAAAGCGGTAATTTCATTCTTGACATTCATCTCAGCAACATTGTTCCTGATTTGGAACAGAAACTGAAAGCCATTACCGGGGTTATCGAAAGCGGGCTGTTCATTGGTTATGACATTACAGTCCTAATGGCAAACCGCTGATGTACCAAAGTACAAATAAGGCAGTCCATGCCAATAGAATGACTAAAGAATATCTCCAAGTATACTTCAGTAGTGAACCATAAGTGGATTGCCTATCATATTGCTGCATATAGGTCAAGACAAGTGGCATGTAGAACATAAAAGGTGTTATGGCATTTGTTGCACTGTTACCTATACGGAACGCACATTGGGTCATATCCGGCGAAATGCCCATACTTGCCAATACCGGAACAAAAATGAAAGACATAAAAGCCCATTTAGCTGTGGCAGATACCATAAAGAGATTGACCAGTGCCGTAAAAAGAATGAAGAGAATCAATATCCATAAACTACTCAAAGAGGCGGAGGACAGCAGATTAGCGCCTAAAATGGCAATGCACTTGTCCAAGTGGGAATATTCAAAACAAGCAAACATCTGTGAGGCAAAGAAAGCTATCACAAAATAAACGCCCAGCAGTTTCATCGGCTGCGTAAGTCCTTCTATCACATCACCGTCCGTACGGTATCGGCCGGAGGCAAAACCATAGACCATCCCCATCAAACCTATTCCAAACGAAAGCAAAAACAGAATACCAACTATAAACGGAGAACGAATCAACCCACCATTGACACTCCGCAATATCCCCCATGAAGAGAATGTAGCCCACAGAATAATGGCAATATACAGCAAGCCTGCAAATACAGCTCCCAACATAGCTCTCCGTTCCTTGCGGGACAGTTGTTTGTAGCCATTAAAATGAATATCCCCTGCATACATTCCCAAGTGCGGCAACAAGCTCCTGCGGGTAATATGATTAATGATGAATGCAAGCAGGAACGTGGAAACAAAGAGAAAATAATAATTGCACAGCGGTCCAGTCTGCCCCGGAGCAATATTCATCCTATCAGCCGCTTCTTGCGTTACAGAGGCAATCATGGGGTCTAATGTACTCAAAAACACATTAGCGCTATAGCCACAAGAGACTGAAACATAAGCTGTAATTATACCTCCAATGGGGTGCAGACCGACGGACTGGAACAAAGTTGCAGCTATCGGCAACAGAATGATATATCCTGCATCTCCCACTATATTGGACAACAGTCCTAAGACAATAACCAGCAGAATAATGCGCCAAGGATCACGTGGACGTCGTACCCCCCTGCGAATACATGCATCGATGAAACCCGAATGCTGTGCCACCCCTATTCCGAACATAGCCACAATCACCAGCCCTAACGGAGCGAATCCCGTAAAATTGGTTATGACATGGCGCAGCAGCCAGCGTATGCCCTCGGGACTCAGCAGGCTCTGCACCCGTATTACTTCTCCAGTCTGCGGTTGCAGCACGCTCAGGCCATAGACATCGAATATCCATGAAAGGAGGATGACTGCCAGCGTCAGCAGGAAGAACATCGTAGCGGGATGTGGCATTCGGAGTTTACTCATCGTCGGCTTCCAGATTGTCTATATTCAGGATTCGAAGTTCCAATGCACGCACCACCAGACGAGTGGCATTCACCCCCACCCGTTCACTAGGCGGGAAAAGACGGCCGACCAAGTCATTCTGCCGTTTCTCCAGCGACTTGACTCCAAAAGGCATTCCCCTAAGATTGGCAATCATTTCTTTGGTATAGCCCAGTGCCAAATGACGGAGGAAACGCTCGTCATACTCATCAATATCATAGCTTATGATTGCTTCCTGACGTTTTGCATCATTTAGGACAGATTTCTTGAAGCGTTCCACTATCTTCTCCAGTATCGGATAGTTAAAGACCAGCTTCTTGCCGTCCATCACTGCCTGCACATCGGTTTTGGTCAGCAACTCTCCGGTTTTCAGGATAATGCCGTCGGCACCGGCTTCAAGTACGTCCACCCATAACTTCTCATTCAATATTTCTCCCGTGAATATCAGCACATGTACTCCCGGATAACGCTTGAAGATATTCCGGCAGATGTCCACCCCGATTGTGGTCGAACCTCCCAGTCCCAAGTCCAGCAGAACAAGATCCGGCACGCCGGCTTCAATCAATGTCCAGAACTCCTGCTCAGTCATAGCAGTACCTATTACCTCCGCATTGGGAATTTCATGGCGGAAAATCTCTTCCGTCCCTTTCAGCTCCAACTTGACATCTTCAACGATGATTACTTTAAATTTTTTGTCTTCCATATTTCATTTTTTCGGTAGCGTAAAATATATTGTAAAACCTCCTTCCTTTCCCGGTTCGGCATTGATACGGCATCCCCGGCGTCCGGCAAACTCGTCATGGTCGCGGATAATCTGCTTGCACACCAGATATTCCGTACCATACAGTTCTCCTTTCTCACCGGCCGTCATGCGGGACAAGTCGGGATAGAACAATTGGTTCAATTCTTCACGGGTCTTTTCCCTGCGCATATCTGTAAACAGAAAACGTATAAATTCCCCATCTTCCCGGACCGACAGACAGACAGCTCCATCCAGAGTTACGGAGCAAGCCTCGTCTATCAGGTTTTCAAGCAGGAAACGCAACTGGTTCCAGTCACCGGTAATCCGTCCTTCCAACAGTTGTATCTTAAAATCAATATGCGCCTTGTTTCCCTTATACACTTTGCGGAAATATTTCCCGGCAGTAGCCATAAGTTCCGGCACAGATATTGTCGCACGCCTGAAAGTCACCTCTTCCAACTGGCGGGAAGCGCATGAACTGAGTGTCGTAAAGATACCTTTGTAATACTCTATCAATTCGCTGATGGCAACCACCGTTTCCCGCTCCTCCGCTTCTGTCTGTTTGCCGGACCGCAGTTTCCCTATCAGCTGCTTTATCTTGTTCGGATAATAAATCGTTTCATGCTTGATGGTCGAGAGACAATTATCCAGCACCATGTTCTGTACATGCAGCAAACTGTCTTCCCAGGAAGCTCGCCGGGCTTCATCTTGAGCCACTTCGATGTCCCGGTATTTCGTAGCCAACTTAACCACTGCATTGAAGATTACAATGGAGACATAACGGGCTATCAGTTCCAAAAGCAAATGGTCGGTCTCCTGCTCCGTACCTTCCCTGCGTTCCAGACACAGCACACCTATGCAACGACACATATTTCCCGCATCCACAACAAGCGGCAATGTTTGTATACCCTTTTCCGATATGTACTCTTGCTGCTCAAAGCAATTCTCCATATATTTCCTCCAGATAGGCAACTCGTCCACGGCGGTATCTTCCACTGGATTGGAAGTGTATTCCAGCTTATGTGTAGTCTCGTTGTATACAGCTATGCTTAACCGGTCGATACTCAAAAGTTCGTTCACTGCATCAAAAGCGGAACCTACAATCTGCCGCGGGATTTCCTTCAATGTATCCTCCTCACGCTGCAACATTTCCTCCGTATCCGAAACCGGCAACAAGGAGGCATTGAACACCTTTCCATTAATTTCCAGTACTTGCTCCAGATTCCAGCGGTTCACCAGACGTTTACGGAAGTAGAGTATGTAATATCCCAACAGCAATACGAACAGCAAAATCACCGCCAGCAAAATGCCCACCATCTTGTTGTTGGTGGAACGCTCCAGCTGCCGGCAATATTCTTCCAAGGATTGGTCTTCTCCCAACAGTTTGTACAAGGTGGTGTAGGCAGCATTATTATAACTATAGTCATCCCATTGCTTCAATGCAAGAAATGAGACTGCCGCTTCATTCCTGATATCCAGAATTACATGGAAATCCGAATTGAACATCTGGTTCCACCAATCCAGTTCCGCAGGCGTCCCGTCTCCGGTCAGCGTCATATAGCGATGTATAGGATGGGCGTATTGCTTGTAATGTTCGTTCAGGCAATACATTGCCGAATCTATGTATTGTAAAGCCAGTTCGTATTCTCCGTCCACATTGCAGTAATAAGCTTCATTGGCATAATCGGAGGCTTCGTCCAGCAAAGCTTCGTATTCATTCTGTGCAAGCAGTGCCAAAGAATCCGGCAACACCTCTCCGGAAGCAGTCTGTTCCACAGCATGCCGGCAGGATGACATGCACAAAAACAACACGACGAGCAACACCGACACAGACTTACGGATACCGGCAGGCAGACGGAAATAAAAACGGCTGCCTTTTCCCAGCCCGCTCTCCACATTGAACAGACAGACCTTGAACAAATCATTCGTCTTGCGATATTTTTCAATGATGCCCTTACAGTTCATCAGTCCAAAGCCACTTCCTTTGTTCTTCCTCAATTCCTCCTTGTCGGGAGCGTCACTCATACCGATGGCTTTTGAGTCATATACTTTTTCTCCCACGATGCGAGCTACATCTTCCGGTGACAATCCACAACCATTATCCTCTACCGAGATTTCCACGTAATCCTCCTCCTGCCGTGCATATACTTTCACCATACCGCCCTGAGGGGTATATTTACGGGCATTCTCTGCCAGTGTATTTATCATAAACAATGTAAGGGCTTTGTCTGCCTTCACCCGGATATCCGTAGGCTGCACCTCCAACGACTGTCTCTTCATCTCGAATGTACGGCTTCCTTTCCTGAGCAGCTCGAAAAGTTCATTCAATTCGAACGTCTCTATGTTCAGGCTAAGGCTTCCTTGCTTCATCTTTATCCAAAGGGCAAGAATATCATTGTATTCGTTGATGGTAGTAACCAACTCGTCGATATACTGGTATTTCTCCTCCTTTATCCGTTCCTCTTTGATGAATCCTTTTTGAGTCAGTTTCTGCACTTCGTTGATGATACGGTCTATGTACGGATGAATCCCGTTGACAATAGCCATACATGCTTTCTTTATCAGATTTTGCCGTTTGTTCCCCGCGATGTGCTGCTCGTAAATGTAGCGTTGCTTTTCCAGTCTGCGGCGCTCATCCCCAAGGGAGATGGACGTCATGCCGTTGTCGATTGCCCATTGGATATAGGGGGTTATCACCCGTACCATCGCCTGCTCATCCTTGCTCATCCGACGCGGGAACACTAATTGCCCGTTGTCTATGCGGATGTCCTTCACTCCAAACAGCTTTTCCAATTCCGGGCAGACAGCCGTCCGGATAGAGTCGATGATTTCCTCCTCAGTCTGTGCATCTGCCGGAATGGATGCCGTTATCTTCTGACAGATATCCAGCATCAGCTGCAGACGGCGGAGATGCACTCTGTTCCGGTCTTTGGAACGCTTGTTGAAAAACCAGAAAAAGAGGGATACAAGCACGAAGCCCACAATGACCAGTGACAACACGACGTTGAGCTGCCCCGCCTCCTTTTCCAATGCTTGATAGCGGCTTTCCAGCTCTTTATCCTGGCGTGTATCTTCAAGGATATCCAGGTAAATATTGCGGTTATAGTCTGATTTTTCTTTCATCCCGAGTCCTGCATACGAAACGCTCAACTGTTCACGAATACGTGAAATCCACTCGGGCACGGTTTTCAGTTTCTGCTCCATCCATGCCTTCTCCGCACAAATCGTATCTCGACGGTCAAATGCTTTCAGCCAGTCCAAACTATCGTGGCAGTCATAGAAAAGGCGGTGATGGTCATTTACACATTCCAGAGCAAGTTTTAGCGTGTCAAGAGCTTCTGTATAGTGACTGTGGGCATTCAGGTATTTGCCGATAGATACATATGCACCTGCTATCTGATACAAATCCTTGTATTGGCTGAATTTTTGCAATGCCAACTGCCCCAGACGCATGGGAAGCAGCGAATCTACCGGTACTCCAAAACGTGTCAAGGCATGGGAGCGGCGGTCTTGAAAAAATGCGTAATTATCCGGTGAAGCCATCAAGTTGGCAAGTCCCTGCACTCCATTGCCCTCAAAGTAAAGATAGCCCTTGCGCGAAGCCAACTGCCATGCGGTATAGAGCTCATCAAATTCTCTCAGTCTTCGCTCATCCGGTGTCTCACCCTCGCATAAGGCAGCAGAACCTTTGATGTAGTGATAATACAACAGCTGATTGGTATCTGCCAGCAACTCTTGTTTTTTAGTAACTTCATTAATAGAGGCTACAGCTTCCGGACGCTGTTGCAAATAATAATAATACACAGCAGATACAATATAAAATTCCGAACGGGCATAATTCAAACGCATTTGCTCGTGTTGGTCCACAAACAGATTGTCATCCTCCGCTATTCTTTTCATACGGTGCAAGGCACTATTGCGATAATCGTAGAACTCCTTGTTCAACGCCGTCCGCTGATAAATCTTCATCAAACCGATGTCGGCAATAAGGAGTTCCAGTTCATTCTTGGTCAGATTATAGACATCCATATGAAACTTTTCGGCCTGCTCAAAATCCATGCGCATAAAAGCACAAAAGCCCAGATTATTGGATGCTTCCGCTTTTCCTTGTTTATAGAGGCTGACTTCACGGTAGGCCCTTGATGCCGCATGGCAGGATGAATCCAGGTTTTTATAACGAAAAGCATAAGCCACCTGGTTTAGAGAGTCGATAAGGCGTACTTCCTTCATGGGTGCCGTTCCCACACACGAAACCATTGTTGTACAAAGGCACAACAACCCCGCAAACCATATAAAAGAAAGTCGTTTCATAAAGCAAAGCTACGAATAAATCCGGGAAAGAAAAATAATTTTTATACAATAACTCTTGTTTTATGTAACGGGAAATTCCTACCTTTGCATGCAAATTAACAAATAGGTAACATCTATTACACAAATGAGCGAAAAAGCACCCTTTATGGTATTCTCCGGAACAAATTCGAGATACCTTGCAGAGAAAATCTGCGCTAGCCTTGATTGCCCTCTGGGAAAGATGAACATCACCCATTTTGCAGATGGTGAGTTTGCAGTCTCTTATGAGGAATCTATCCGTGGCTCGCATGTATTCCTGGTTCAATCAACCTTCCCTAATTCTGACAACTTGATGGAACTTCTGCTGATGGTTGATGCTGCTAAAAGAGCATCGGCAAAAAGCGTTGTAGCCGTTATCCCTTACTTCGGTTGGGCACGTCAGGACAGAAAAGACAAACCCCGTGTTTCCATCGGCGCCAAGCTGGTGGCCGACCTGCTCTCTGTTGCAGGTATCGACCGTCTGATTACGATGGACCTTCATGCAGACCAGATTCAAGGTTTCTTCAATATTCCGGTGGATCATTTGTATGCATCAGCAGTATTCCTCCCCTATATTGAATCCTTGAAACTGGAAGACTTGGTAATCGCCACCCCGGATGTCGGCGGTTCAAAACGCGCCAGCACATTCTCCAAATACCTCGGTGTACCCCTGGTATTGTGCAACAAGACACGCGAAAAAGCAAACGTGGTTGCCACCATGCAAATCATCGGTGATGTAAAAGACAAGAATGTAGTATTGGTAGACGATATTGTAGATACAGCAGGAACCATTACCAAGGCTGCCAACATCATGCTGGAAGCAGGAGCCAAATCTGTCCGTGCCATTGCCAGCCACTGCGTAATGTCCGACCCTGCTTCTTTCCGTGTACAAGAATCCGCACTAACGGAAATGGTATTTACTGATAGTATCCCCTACTCTAAAAAATGTGACAAGGTTAAACAGTTGAGCATTGCCGATATGTTCGCCGAAACCATCAAGCGGGTGATGAACAATGAATCAATCAGTTCACAATACATTATCTAACCGCGGAGCGGTTAGAAATTAAAAATTAAAGGCTGCGCGGTTCTGAAGTGAACATTGCGCAGCCTTTAATTTTTAATTTCTAATTTTTAATTCTAATTCTCCAGCCTTCCCATCTTGTAGGTTCCTTTTCGTATCACCTTTCCGTTCTTGTCTGTTTCTACAAACGGACCGTGTTTCTTGCCTTGTTTGAAGAAGCCTTCATAACGGTTTCCGTTCTTGTCCTCCTGGATACCGCTACCTTCTTCCATACCGTTCACAAAACCGCCTTTATATTTGGTTCCATCGGTCTGAATCAGGGTACCTTGGCCGTTGAACTTATTGTCTTTCCATTCACCTTCGTAAGAGTCACCTACATTCCATTTGTAAGTACCGTATCCGTCACGTTGGTTATCTTTCCAATTACCTTCGTAAACGGCGCCGCTTGCCCACGTAAATGTGCCGTGGCCTTCCTGCTTTCCATCCTTGAAGCTGCCCACATACTTGTTGCCGCTGGCATGGTAATAAATGCCCTCTCCGGTACGTTCACCTTGAACATAAGAACCTTCGTAACGGTCGCCGGTATGGAAAAAGTAAATACCTTTGCCATGCTGCATGTCGTCCTTCCAGTCACCTACATATTTGTCGCCGTTGGCATATTCAAAAGTTCCTTTACCGTCCCGGACATCATTTTTCCACTCCCCGTCATATTTGGAACCGTCATTCCAGGTCAGTGTTCCTTTGCCGTCTTTCTTGTCATTCTTCCACGAGCCTACATACTTGGAACCGTTCTTCCAGGTATACGTTCCTTGGCCTTCGCGTTTATCATTCACCCAGTCGCCCTCATAAATATCACCATTGTAATAGTACATGGTTCCTTTACCGTGCTGGTAATCCTGAAACCACATGCCGTCATAACGGTTGTTATTCATAAAATAGTAGATACCCCTGCCATGCTGCTGGTCTTGAAACCATTGCCCCTCATACTTTTCACCGTCGGGAAACATATATGTACCGTAGCCTTCACGCTTGCCCTTCACATACTCACCCTCGTAGACGTCGCCGTTCTTGAAAACGGTCTTCCCCTTTCCATTGGGCTTGCGGCCTTTTATTTCACCGGTATAGACGGCCCCGTTATCTTTGAACGTATAGGTACCTATCTTTATCTCCGAAGAGAATGTACTTTTCACTTTATCGAAAAAGCCGCTTTTTTTTTCCTGGGCAGTGGCTCCACCTTGGCATAAGAAAGCCAGAATGAGTGCAGTATATAGATATTTCATTAATTGATAATTGATAGTTGATAATTGACAAAGGTAGGATTTATCCGGTAAAATGATGCGATAACTCCCGCTTTTTATGACATTTTTTTGCCGCACACTATTTCTTTTAATTTCTCTTTGCATAAATGCCGCCCTGCAAGTTCACGGATTTCTTGTGGAGTAACCTCCTTGACAGCATCCAGTGCTTCGGCAAAGTAGGTATCCTGCAAGCCCGATACCTGCACAAAAATCCAGGCATCTGCCAACGAGAATGCAGATTCATAACTACGGCACATGTCTCCCAACATATAGTTCTTCACCATGGAAAGCTCTCCATCGGAAGCCAGCTCGTTCTGAAGGCGGTCTATTTCATGATAAACCTCACCGATAAGAGGCTCCACAAATTCGTTGGCGGCTTCGGCACTGACCGCCAACACTCCCTGCCCCGGATAGGGCATGATGGCTGCGGAGATACCGTATGTGTATCCTTTATCTTCCCGGATATTGGACATCAGGCGACTGCCAAAATAACCCCCGAACAGTGTGACCAGTACGCGGGCCTTCAAGTAGTCCGGATGATTACGGTCCAGGGAAAGCATGCCCATACGGACGGCACTTTGCAGGGCGTCCGGACGTTCGATGAAGATACGTTTTCCGGAGGTGGTAACCGGATGGAATTCAGTCTTCTCCGGTTTGCGGAAATCCGTACCGAAAGCCTCGCAGCCAAACAAGGACTCTATCCTGTGGATGCAATCACCGGTTACCTTACCCGAGAGATAGATGCTGCAATTATTGGAATGATAGTAACGGTCATAAAACTCGCGTAGCACCGCAGGAGTGATGCGCCGATAATCCTCTTCCTGCACCAGACGTCCACCGGGATGCTGCCCGCCGTACAGAGCCTTCACCAATCCGCGGTGCGCCAGAAAGTCCACCTTGGAAGAGTTGACAAGAAACTGCTGGATATTGTTGTCTACAATCACTCCCAGCTCTTTCTCAGGAAATACCGGCTCTTTGACGATAGACTCCAATATGTCAAGCGTTTGGGGAAGGTATTTATTCAGAGAATAAAGGGTGACATAGGCATACTCGGATGCACTGGACAATTCCAGCCAGGCTCCGTAATAGTCCAGCTTTTCCGCTATCTGGGCGGCATCGTAGCGTCGGGTTCCCTCGCGAAGCATGCGGTTCGTAAACAACGCCTGCAAGGGCTGTTTCTGTTGCCATCGGCCGCCTGCCATGAGGAGATCGATACGTGTCACTTCATTGTCACCGGCATTGAGCACACTCAATGGCACGCCATTAGGCAACTTGATACGTTCCGGCCTTTGCACCACCAGTTGTTCCGGTTCAAGAATCCGGGGTTGGTCACTTCGGTTCAGCATGGGCTTTCTAGTTTACAGCCCATGGCTTTTAAGAAATTCTTCTGCCCGTTCCAAATCTTGAGGAGTATCTATGCCGATAGTTTCTACATCCGTGATACCTGCTTTGATAGTGTATCCGTTTTCCAACCAACGAAGCTGTTCCAATGATTCGGCAATCTCGAGGGATGACTGCGGAAGGGCGGTTATCTCTTTCAGTACCTCTACGCGATAGGCATAAAGGCCGATATGCTTATAATACGTATGGTTCTCCAGCCAGTCTTCCTTCGCCGCATTGCGCTGGTAGGGAATGATGGAACGGCTAAAATAGAGGGCATTCCTGTTTTTGTTGAGCACAACCTTCGGAGAGTTCACATTTTCCAGTGCCTCAAAACCATTATCTACCGTAAAGGGTTTCACCAGAGTGGCTATCTGGGTGGCCGGATCGTCGAAACATGCTTTGACGGCTTGTAACTGCGAAGGCTGGATGAAAGGCTCATCCCCCTGGATATTCACCACGACATCAAACTGTCCTCCTATTTTTGTACAAGCTTCCTGACAGCGGTCGGTGCCGCTTTTATGTTCGGTGGAAGTCATTACCACCTTTCCTCCGAATGCTTTTACTGCGGCTTCAATACGCTCATCGTCCGTAGCCACGTATGCATCGTCCAAGATTCCTGCCACTTGCTCGTATACTCGCTGTATCACGGTTTTTCCACCTAACACCGCCAATGGTTTGGCTGGAAAACGCGTAGATGCGTAACGGGCAGGTATGATTCCTAAAAATTTCATTTTCAATCTTCGTTTTTTAAAATGAGAGTGTGTCCGAAAGTGTTCATATACTATCGACCCATCTCCTTATATTCTTTATTAATTATAACAGTTGTTTCAATCCTCGCAGGATATAATCACGTTTCAAATCTTTTGGCTTATAGACAGTCCCGTCACAAGACAACAAGTCTATATCCAGCCGTACAATTTCCTGCTCCTTCTCCTCGGGCTTCCTTCCGGCTTCCCGTTCGATGGCTTTCAGGCAGGCGGTGACTTCCTCTACCGGATTATCGGAAGCAAAGCATGCCACCTGATTGGAGAACAGATTCGGACGGTGAAAGAACAAAGGTACCGTCTCCTCCTCTTCCGAGAAACGTATTCCCGAAAAAAGTTCCGTCAAGCGTCTGCGAGCCAGTTCCATGTTCTCCCTCCGCTGCTCGTTGCTCCCAATACTAATCGTATAATCCATTTTTTTAAGGTGAAAGGGGAAAAGGTGAAAATTGAAAGTTTACCTTTCCACTTTCAATTTTCACCTTTCAACTAATTAAACAGTTCGTCGAGTCCCTCTATCGGTTCTTCTATATGGGTGTCTCCTTCCAGATTCACATCATCCTTGCACGGGTCATAGCCTTCGGGCAACTGGAATGTTTCATTTTCATCATATCCCAGAGATTTGTCACCGAGCACTTTCACCATGTATTTGGTCCAGATAGGCAATGCCATGGAAGCACCTTGTCCGTGAAGCATCGTATCGAAGTGGATGTCGCGGTCCTCACCGCCCACCCAGCAACCGGACACAAGCGAAGGCGTGAAGCCCATAAACCAGCCGTCGGCATTGTAGTTCGTCGTTCCGGTCTTGCCGCCCATGTCGGCTTTCACACCTAGACGGCGCACACGGCCTCCGGTACCTTCGTTGACAACGGCACGCAGCATGACCAGCATCTTGTAAGCGCTGGATACACTGATGACTTCCTGCATTTCGGGAGCAAAGGTCGCCAGCACGTTTCCATCATTGTCCTCGATGCGGGTCACGAACAGCGGAGCTACCCGGATACCCTTGTTGGGGAATGCGGTATAGGCACTTACCATCTCGCCGACGGAAATCTCGCACGGGCCCAGACAGAGTGAAACGGAAGGTACTATATCACGGTTGCGGACACCGAAAGTATGTATAAGACGTTTCAGATTATAGGGGTTCAGCTTGCTCATGAGATAGGCCGTAATCCAGTTGTCCGAGTTTGCCAGCCCCCACTTCACGGTCACCATGTCACCAATCAGCTTTTTGTTGGCATTACGCGGCGTCCACGGTTTTCCGTTTTCATCAATCAGCGTGTATTCCACGTGGCGCACTTCGTCGCAGGGAGAAAAACCGTTCTCCATAGCCAATGTATAAAGGAAAGGCTTGATGGTAGAACCTACCTGGCGGCGTCCCACCATGGCCATATCGTACTGGAAGTAATGGTAGTTCGGTCCGCCTACGTATGCCTTGACATGTCCGCTGCGCGGGTCCATGGACATGAAACCGGCACGAAGGAAGAACTTGTAGTAACGGATGGAATCCATCGGGGTCATAATGGTGTCTTTCTCCCCTTCCCAACTGAATACGGACATCTCCTCCGGGGTATCGAAGGCTTTCTTTATTTCAGCTTCGGTGGCTCCGGCTTTCTTCATAATGCGGTAGCGGTCGGACAACCTCATGGCACGTCCCAGAATCTCGTCCACCTGCTCCTGGGTCAGACGGAAGGTGTAGGGAGCTTTCTTGGCCCCTTTCTTTTCCTTGAAGAAGTAACCTTGCAGTTCCTTCAGATGCTCTGTCACGGCATCCTCGGCATACTGCTGCATACGCGAGTCGAGCGTGGTATAGATTTTCAGCCCGTCGGTGTAGAGGTTGTATTTGGTACCGTCTTTCTTGGTGTTCTTTTCGCACCATCCAAAGAGCGGGTTGTTCTCCCAGTCGAGTGAATCCTCGTAGTATTTCTGCATCTGCCAACCGCGGTAGTTGGCCTTGTCGGGCTTCTTGGCGGTGAGCACGCCGCGCAGGTATTCGCGGAAATAAGTGGCCAACCCTTCCTTGTGGTCCACACGGTTGTACTTCAGTTTCAGAGGCAATGCCTGGAGGGAGTCGCGCTCGGCTTCCGTAATATATCCCGCTTTCCGCATCTGGTCGAGCACCACATTGCGCCGTCCACGGGAACGTTCATTGTAGCGCACCGGATTATAGAGAGACGGATTCTTGCACATGCCCACCAACGTAGCCGCTTCCTCAATCTTCAAATCTTTCGGTTCGCAACCGAAGTAGGTAAAGGCAGCAGTCTTGATGCCTACCGCATTGTTCAGGAAATCGAACTTGTTGAGATACATGGTGAGGATTTCCTCTTTTGTATAGTAACGCTCCAGCTTTACGGCAATCACCCATTCGATGGGCTTCTGGAACAGACGTTCCATCACATTGTCGGCACTGGGAGAATAAAGCTGTTTGGAAAGCTGCTGGGTGATGGTACTGCCACCGCCGGCATTCTTCTGCATCAGGATACCGCGCTTCACTACGGCACGCGTCAGGGCGTAGGCGTCAATGCCCGAATGTTCGGCAAAACGTACATCTTCCGTAGCTATCAAGGCGTTGATGATATTGGGCGACAAATCATTGTATCCCACAAACACGCGGTTTTCCTTACTATAGGAATAAGTACCCAATACTTTTCCGTCCTCGGAAAAGACTTCTGTGGCAAATTTGTAATTCGGATTTTCCAGGTCTTCCACCGGAGGCATATAGCCTATCCAGCCCTTGGCTATGGAAAAGAATATAAAGACACACACCAGCGAAATCAGTGCGATGAAAATCCATAGGATTTTGACGACTTTCCTTATCATGTTTCAGTTGCTAAAATCAAAGTTCAATAATAGGGCAAAGGTACGGAAATATATTGGATGTGCCTATGCTTTTTATATCTTTTTCAGGATAAGATTTCCGGCATTCACAAAAAAAACGCCCGTTTATTTTAATGGAAACTGTCAGTGAAATGCAAAACGATTGCAAAATAATTAGAAAACTTGAAGAAAAAATCGGAAAGGAAAAACACATCGTAATGAGCTATAATACAGATTGAAACAATGAAAACTTGCCCTCGCGCGCGTAAGAGGAGATAAGATAAGAAGAGAAGAGAAAAAAACGACGTTGTCGTTAAAAAGAACGACGGCGACGGCGTAAAGAGATACCACACTTCACTGTCCGGAATGCCACACTTCGACAAGGCAAACGCCGCACTTGACTAAGGCAAATGCCACACTTGAACATTCGCGAAATGCGGCATTTACTTTGTCGAAGTGTGGCATTTCGGATGATGAAGTGTGGCATTCCGGACAACAAGCCACACGGTTAAAAAAACAGCCCATATTTCGCAAAAAACTTCCCCGCATATTTCCGTAGCCCGCATATTTTCCGTAACTTTACACTCTCGAAAAGTATAAATGAATTCAACGATATGGAAAACAGAAGTTTAGTCACCATTGCCGAGCATAGCCGGGAAAAAATCCTCTATATGCTCGAGATGGCGAAAGAGTTTGAAGCCCATCCCAATCGGCATATATTGGACGGGAAAGTAGTTGCCACCTTATTTTTCGAGCCTTCCACCCGTACACGCCTCAGTTTCGAGACTGCCGCCAACCGGCTTGGAGCACGTGTCATCGGGTTCAGCGACCCAAAGGCCACCAGCTCATCCAAGGGCGAGACGCTGAAAGACACCATCAAGATGGTGAGCAACTATGCCGACATCATCGTGATGCGCCACCACCTCGAAGGGGCCGCACGCTATGCCAGTGAAGTCACCACCGTGCCCATTGTGAATGCCGGAGACGGTGCCAACCAGCATCCCTCACAAACCATGCTCGATCTCTACTCCATCTACAAGACACAAGGCACACTGGAGAACCTGAACATTTTTCTGGTCGGCGACTTGAAGTACGGCCGTACCGTCCACTCCCTGCTGATGGCCATGCGCCACTTCAACCCCACTTTCCACTTCATCGCTCCCGACGAGTTGCGGATGCCCGAAGAATACAAAATCTACTGCCGCGAGCACAACATCAAGTACGTGGAACATACGGACTTTACGGAAGAAATCATTGCTGATGCCGACATCCTCTACATGACCCGTGTGCAGCGCGAGCGCTTCACCGACCTTATGGAGTACGAGCGGGTGAAGAATGTCTACATCCTGCGCAACAAGATGCTGGAACATACCCGTCCCAACCTGCGCATCCTGCATCCGCTGCCCCGTGTCAACGAAATAGCCTATGATGTGGACGACAATCCCAAGGCATACTATTTCCAGCAGGCACAAAACGGACTGTATGCCCGTGAAGCTATTCTGTGCGATGTACTGGGCATCACGCTGGATGAGGTGAAAAAGAGTAAAGGAGTAATTCAGTAGAATCGTCTAATAACTAATATTTCAAGATGTTAAGCGAAAAGAAACAGGAATTGCAGGTTGCTGCTCTGGAAAACGGCACTGTAATAGACCATATACCCTCCGAGAGACTGTTTACCGTAGTCTCCCTGCTCGGACTGGAACACATGAGCAACAATATCACTATCGGCTTCAACCTCAAGAGCAAGAAGCTGGGCACGAAAGGCATCATCAAGATTGCCGACAAGTTCTTCTGCGACGAAGAGATAAACCGTATCGCCGTGGTGGCTCCCAATGTAAAACTGAACATTATCCGCGACTACGAAGTGGTGGAGAAACGCGAAGTCCGCCTGCCCGAAGAGCTGCGCGGAATCGTGAAATGCGCCAACCCGAAGTGCATCACGAACAATGAGCCTATGCCTACGTTGTTTCATGTCGTGGATAAGGACAATTGCGTCATCAAATGTCACTACTGCGAAAAGGAGCAGACCAGAGAAGATATTGAGATTATATGAAAGAAGACTGGAAACCCGGAACCATGATTTATCCGCTGCCCGCCGTACTGGTGAGCTGCGGAAGCACTCCGGAGGAATATAACATTCTGACTATCGCATGGACGGGGACGATTTGTACGAACCCGCCCATGTGCTACATCTCCGTACGCCCCGAACGCCACTCCTACGACATCATCAAGCGGAATATGGAATTCGTCATCAACCTCACCACGAAAGATATGGCACGGGCCACGGACTGGTGTGGCGTACGCTCCGGAAAGGACTACAACAAATTCGAGGAAATGCATCTGACACCGGGGAAAAGCACCGTAGTCAGCGCGCCTCTTATCGAGGAATCACCGCTTTGCATAGAATGCCGGGTAAAGGAGATTATGGCTCTCGGTTCGCACGACATGTTTATAGCGGATGTGGTAAATGTCCGTGCCGATACCCGTAATCTGAACCCTGAAACCGGTAAACTGGAACTGGCGGAAACGAATCCCTTGGTCTATGTGCACGGCGGATATTATGAGCTGGGAGAAAAGATAGGCAAGTTCGGATGGACGGTGGAGAAAAAGAAGTAATAATGCGATAAAGGTTTTATTTTAAGAGATGGAACTGCGACGAATCTTGATGGGTTTATATCTGTTGGCCTTCCCCGCCATGATGTGGGGACAGACTCCGGTTGTGCCCGGTACTGCCGACGAAGAGCATTCCGGGCACCGCAAGGAAACTCCGGTCAATTTCGGTTTCAAAGGCGGTTTCACCTCTTCCTTGTTCCTTGTGTCCCAGTTCAGCGTCAACGGAGTGCCTATTGACGAGGTACAGAACAATTATAAGATAGGCTATTTCGGCTCCCTTTTCATGCGGATAAACTTCGACCGCCACTTTCTGCAACCGGAAATATCCTACAACATCAACCGGTGCAACATCACCTTCGAGAAACCTCTGCCCGAAGACGCCGCATCAGGAGCCCGGCCGGAGGAAGCCTCCATTACATCGTCCATCCACAGTATAGACATCCCCGTCATCTACGGATACAACTTCATCAAGGAGGGGCCGTACAGCCTTGCCGTCTTTGGAGGACCCAAAGTGCGCTATATATGGGACAGGAAAAGTGACATCGACTTCGAGAATTTCGACCAGGTGAATATCCGTGAAAGGCTGCGTCCGCTCAATCTCAGTTTCACCGTCGGCGTATCCGTCACCATCTCACGCGTCTTTTTCGACTTCCGTTACGACATGGGGCTGCATAACATCTCCAAAAGCGTGACATACGATATTCCGGCCGACAACAACGCTGCAGACGAAAACACGAAAAACGAAATCCGTTTTCACCGCAGGGACAATGTGCTGAGTTTTTCTTTCGGAGTGTTCTTTTGACAGTAAATTTCTTCCTTTTCTTTCAATTTATTCATTTATTTCCCGTAAATTTGTGCGCTTAATAAGAGAACACAGATTTATCAAACTTATCTAATAAGCAGAATGAAAAGAGATGATTTAATTTTCGAACTTATCGAAAAAGAACACCAACGTCAGCTCAAAGGCATTGAACTGATTGCATCAGAGAACTTTGTAAGTGACCAGGTTATGCAGGCAATGGGCTCCTGCCTCACCAACAAGTATGCTGAAGGATACCCCGGCAAGCGTTACTATGGTGGTTGTGAGGTAGTGGACCAGAGTGAGCAGATTGCCATCGACCGCTTGAAACAGATCTTCGGCGCAGAATGGGCCAACGTACAGCCGCACTCCGGTGCACAAGCCAATGCAGCCGTATTCCTCGCCGTGCTCAATCCGGGCGACAAATTCATGGGACTGAACCTTGCACACGGCGGTCACCTCTCCCATGGTTCACTGGTCAACACTTCCGGTATTATCTATACTCCCTGCGAATACAATCTGAACCAGGAAACCGGACGTGTGGACTATGACCAGATGGAAGAAGTTGCCCTGCGCGAGAAACCCAAAATGATTATCGGCGGCGGTTCTGCTTATTCCCGCGAATGGGACTACAAGCGCATGCGCGAAATCGCGGACAAGATAGGTGCCATCCTAATGATTGACATGGCTCATCCTGCCGGACTGATTGCAGCCGGTGAACTGGATAACCCCGTGAAATATGCCCACATCGTGACCTCCACTACCCACAAGACTCTGCGTGGTCCTCGCGGTGGCGTTATCATGATGGGTAAGGACTTCCCCAACCCCTGGGGCAAGAAAACTCCGAAGGGAGAAATCAAGATGATGTCCCAGTTGCTGGATTCAGCCGTATTCCCCGGTATCCAAGGTGGTCCGCTAGAACATGTCATCGCAGCCAAAGCCGTTGCCTTCGGCGAAATCCTGCAACCGGAATGGAAAGAATATGCCAAGCAGGTGAAGAAAAACGCCGCTGTCCTGGCACAAGCCTTGATAGACCGTGGCTTCACCATCGTTTCCGGCGGTACGGACAACCACTCCATGCTGGTAGACCTGCGCAGCAAATATCCCGATTTGACCGGTAAGGTTGCCGAGAAGGCGTTGGTATCTGCCAACATCACCGTAAACAAGAACATGGTTCCGTTTGACAGCCGCTCGGCTTTCCAGACTTCCGGCATCCGTCTGGGTACTCCTGCCATCACAACCCGTGGTGCCAAGGAAGACCTGATGCTCGAAATTGCCGAGATGATTGAAACCGTTCTGTCCAACGTAGACAACGAACAAGTCATCGCAGAGGTACGTGCACACGTCAATGCGAAGATGAAAGAATACCCGCTGTTTGCTTATTAATAAGCAAACAGAATTAAAAATTAAGAATTAAAAATTAAAGGCTGCGCAGTTCAAAGCGAACATTGCGCAGCCTTTAATTTTTAATTCTTAATTTTTAATTCTAAACGCGCTCCGCGCGTTTAGCTCAGCCCTTCTATATTTCCGTCCACAATATCAATGTGTTCGGCTTGTGGTTTCTTGGGTAATCCCGGCATACGGAGAATTTCACCGGCGATGGCTACAATCATTTCCGCACCGTTATTGACCACAATATCCTTGATGTGGAACTCAAAGTTGTTGACTGCACCGTATATCTTCGGGTCGGCAGAGAAGGAGTACTGCGTCTTGGCAATACAGACGGGGTAATGGCTGATACCCATCTGCTCTATCAGTTTGATAACCTTGCGGGAGTGGAGACTGTAAGTCACTACGCTTGCCCCGTAGAGGTTGCAGGCTACCTTTTCTATTTTACGTTCCACGCAATCGCTCTCTTCGTAGGTGAAGGTCAGCGGTTCGGATGGTTTGTTCTCGATAGTATCTACTACCAGATTGGCAAGGTCAACGGCTCCCTCTCCTCCTTTGGCAAAGGCGTTGTTCACGGCAAAACCTACCTCGAGCTTTTCTTCGCAATGGCGGCGGATAGCTTCCACCTCCTCGTCCGTATCACTGACAAAACGGTTGAATGCCACGATGACCTGCTGGCCGAATGAACGCAAATTGCGTACATGCTTGTCCAGATTGCCGAAGCCCTCTTTCAGTCCTTCCATATTGGGTTCCTTGATGCGGTCCAGACTGACACCGCCATGCATCTTCAGTCCTTGTGCGGTAGCAACGATTATCGTCAGCTTGGGCTGTAGGCCGCTCTTGCGGCACTTGATGTTGTAGAACTTCTCCGCACCCAGGTCAGCCCCGAAACCGGCTTCCGTCACTACATAATCGCCGAATGTCATGGCCATTTTTGTGGCAAGAATGGAGTTGCAACCATGGGCAATATTTGCGAACGGTCCTCCATGAACAAAAGCAGCAGAGCCTTCGGTAGTCTGTACCAAGTTGGGGTTGATAGCATCTTTCAACAGTACGGTAATGGCACCGGCTACTCCTAACTCCTTCACTGTGAAAGGAGTACCATCGAAACGGAATCCCAGAATAATATTTTCAATACGGCGACGGAGGTCGTCGAGGTCCGTTGCCAGACAGAGAATAGCCATAATTTCGGAAGCCGGGGTAATATCGAAGCCCGACTCCTCAGTAATGCCGTTGGTGCTCGGTCCCAATCCGGTGACAATGCTCCGCAAGGAACGGTCATTCACATCAAGTACGCGCCGCCAGATGATTTCTTTCAGTCCGAAGCCGTCTGCCTGATGCTGGTACAAGTAATTGTCGAGCAAAGCGGAAATCATGTTGTGTGCGGAGGTAATGGCGTGAAAGTCGCCCGTAAAGTGCAGGTTTATCTTCTCCATGGGAAGCACCTGGGCATATCCTCCGCCGGCAGCACCGCCTTTCATGCCGAAGCAAGGACCTAACGAGGGTTCGCGTAAAGCCACAATCGCTTTCTTGCCAATCTTGTTCAGCCCCAATGCCAGCCCGATGGACACGGTTGTTTTACCGATACCCGCTTTCGTAGCCGTGATAGCCGTCACCAGTATCAGATTGCTCTTCTTCACTTTCTCTTCATCAATCAGATGCGTAGGAATCTTGGCTATGTAACGGCCATAGTTCTCTACTTCGTCACGCGGGATATCCACACTTTCAGCCACCTGCTTTATCTTCTTCAGCTCTATGCTGCGGGCTATTTCAATGTCCGATTTCATACAGAGTCTTTTCTTTAAATAACAACTTTAATGTTTTGAAAGTTGCAAAAGTACGAAAGATGTGGCAAAGTACAAAAGAATACCGTATTTTCACCTGACCACCTGCATCTTCTATCTATTTGAACCGCGACGTATCCACTGCCTCCCGTTGCTTCTCCTTATATCCACCGAATTTATAGGTGAACGATACGCCGAATTCGCGGAAGCATGAGTAATGATTCGTCACATTCTGCGTCTTGAAACGGATGCGGGGAGAAATCTGTCCCGTCTCAAAAATATCGTTGCAATAGAGGTTGAGAATGGCTTTGTTCTTGGCGAAGCCGTAGCGCAGGGCAATATTCACATTGCCCGACGTAGGCAGGTCGTAGATGCCCTGAATGGCTTTACTATGCACAAATCCGGTCACCGTCAGCTTCAAGTCGGGTTTGGTGGAGAGAGTAAAAGTATTGTTCATCTGGGCAATGCCATAGCATTGCTTTCTGTCGAAAGGAATATCCCAGAAATCACCATCCTTTTCGCGATGCCACAAGCCGATGAGGGTAAGGCGAGAATTCAACCAATCCTTCACCTTAAACGGGATAGAGGCTTGTATTCCTGCTTGTTGCTGATAATCAAAATTGAGTGTCTTGTAGATTTCAACCAGACGTTCGGAGGATTGGTAGAGTGTCTGTACGGAGTAGTCCTTGGTATGGTTGAACCAAGCGCTGAAGATGTATTTGCTTTTCAAAATATAGGTCATTTTCAGCTCATACTCTTGTGCCGGTTTCAGCAACGGATTACCATGCAGCTCAGAGTATCCGCCGCCGATGTAAGAGACGGCATCCTGCACCGCCCAGTAGTCGGGATAGTCCTTGTCGCTGCTCAGAGAGAGCTGAAGGATATGTCCTGGTGCCGGCATATAGTTCAAGTTGACGATGGGATACCAGTCCCACTGGTTCCAGACGGGAGTCTTGTAATGCTCCACAGCCAAAGAAGCGTCCAAAGCAAGTTTGTCGCCGAAACTTTTGCTGAAACCTGCATAGATATTCCAGGTCTGCTCGCGGCGGCGGGACTTCATATTGCTCAAGGCATCCGATGAGGTCAGTTGTCCGCCGGTTTCGGGGTCATAATAATATTGGTAGCTGTTGTCGATGCTGGTAGTATAGATGGCTCCGTAATTCAAGTCCCAACCTTTTCCCAGACTGTGCTCCTGGGCCAGAAAGAATTTCCATCGGTTGATGCGTTGGCAATCTTCGGTGTAGAAGTCAAGTTCCTCGTCCTGCATGCGGCTATGCAGCAACTGGTCGGACGGGGAACGGTAGTAGGTCAGTTCGGCACCGGCTTTGAGGCCGAAAGGGGTACGATAGTCCAGACGGCCGTTGTGCAGCCAGTCGGTGCTATTGCCATGAGTTGTGGACACCTGCGTGCCCGTCACGCCCTTCCAGTTGTGGGAGGTGGAATAGCCACCGTTATAGACGAAACTCAGCTGATGGTCCTTGGCGATGTTATAGTCCGCCCCTACCCTGAAATTATGGGTATGACTGCGGCCACGGCCCACCTCATCTGTTGTCATGGGGTGAACCGAGCCGTCTGCCAGAGTGTGCACAGCCTCTTTGTCGGTAGTAGAGTAGCTCCGGCCATGGCTGTGCGAGTAAAGAAAATCTGCTGAGAATTTATTTTTGCTGAAGAGCAGGCTGGCGCGTTCCTCAAAGCCTTCGTTATGCTTCTGGCGATACTTGGCATAGAGTTCGCCTTGCCAGGAGTCTGGGCCGCCTGCCGATTGTTTCAAGGTGATATTGATCAGTGCGCCACGCACCTGGTAGCGTGCAGGGGCGTTGTACATCACTTCCGCCTTCTCTATGCGGCTGGCAGGGATGCTGCGCAGCAAGGAATAGAGCTGCTCTGTGCTGAGGGTGGTTACTTTGCCGTCCAGGATAACGGTGACTCCCTGACCTGCCAACTGCAGCCCTCCATTCATCTCGATGACGCCGGGAAGCTCTTTCACGGCATCGTAGGCATTGTCTACGGGGAGGTTCTGGATAAGGCGGGGCAGGTCGTACACCAGCTTGCCTTGCGCTGCCTTAACGATGGGGCGTTCACCGGTAATCATCACTTCCGGCAAGGTCTGATAAAGACTGTCCAGACGGGCATCGGTCGTGATAAGGCTGTCGGCGCTGAGGATGCGGTTGTCGTCCGCACCGGAGGTGGTTGCAGTACCGTTGTTCTCTTGTGCCGAAAGGCTGATGCTCAAAGCACAGCATACAATAGGGAGTAAATAGAATCGTTTCATGTTCTTCTTTTTATTTATGTTTATATTCTTCTTCTGCAAATCTTCGTCTGCAAAGTACGGCAGAATCAGCAGAAACTTGTGTTATCAGCGGCTTACCAAGTGTTATCCAGTGTTATCGGGAGTGTTATTTAGTCTTATCGGATGATAGGGTTCACAATATTAATCTTACCTTTGTATGTATAAAAGTAACCGGAAACAAACATGAAACTGCCATTCAAATATATTGCCATACTTGTCATCGTCTCCCTGGCCGGCATCTTCGCCTACCAAGCCTACTGGCTGACGGGGCTCTACCATACCATGCACAGTGAAATGGAAAGGGACATCACCGAAGCCATGCGCATGAGCGACTATAACGAAATGATGATACGCGTGGATAAAATGAAGCAGGACGACATAAACCACGGTGAAGTCAGCGTATCAGCCGGATACAGCGATGACGGAAAATCATTTGTCCGTAGCAGTACCACCATCTCCCGTGAAGATTCTTTGGACAACACCACCCTGCACGAAACCTTCATGCCCAAAGGAGACAGTGTTTACGTGACCCACCCGAACGATTCAACCCGCGTGGAAGTCAGTGTCAGGGACTCAGACAGCTCTCCCCAATCCGCATTGAGTGCCAAAGGGGGACTGGATGTGATTTTGCGCGACCAAAACAGTATGCTGGAACTCGCCACCTACTTCCAGCGCGGACTGCATTCGGGACTGGACATCATTTCCGACCCCGACGTACTGCTTTATGACAGCCTGCTGACTTCATTCCTGCATGACCGTAACATCAATCTTCCCCATAGGCTGCTACATCTTCACAAAGGCAGCAAATGGGACTCTACCATTCTCTATATAGATACATTGGTAAACATCGGTACCCCCGGCTATGTGCCTACCTCAAAAGCCGTGGAATATAATTATTCTTTCGACATCAATACAAGTCAAAGCTACCGTCTCATCATGGAACCGGCCGGCACGTTGGTCTTGCGACAGATGTCGGGCATTCTCACCACATCATTCGTTATTCTGATCGTACTCGCTTTCTCCTTCTGGTTCCTGATACGCACCATCCTGAAACAGAAGACACTGGAAGAGATGAAGAGCGATTTCACCAACAACATCACCCACGAACTGAAAACCCCCATCGCCGTAGCATATGCCGCCAACGACGCTCTGCTCAACTTCAACCAAGCGGAGGAAAAGGCCCAACGCGACAAATACCTGCGTATCTGCCAGGAACAGCTTCAGCGCCTCAGTGGACTGGTTGAACAGATACTTTCCATGAGTATGGAACGCCGCAGGACTTTCCGCCTGCACCCGGAGGAATTTGCAATACGTGATATTCTGGAAACGCTCATCGAACAACACAAGCTGAAAGCGGAAAGCTCCGTCCACATATCGGTGGACATCGAACCGGAAGATTTGAGCGTACTTGCCGACCGTACGCATTTCAGCAACATCATCAGCAACCTGATAGACAACGCCATCAAATATTCGCACGGAGAAGCCGAAGTGACCATCCATTGCCGCAAGATGGCCGTCGAAGGGCAGAATGAACAGACCGAAATCTCTGTCAGCGACCACGGTATCGGTATTGCTCCCGAGAAGCAGAAGCACATCTTCGACAAATTCTACCGCGTACCCACGGGTAATCTGCACGATGTGAAAGGCTATGGGCTGGGATTGTTCTATGTGAAGACCATGATAGAGAAGCATGGTGGCAGCGTATCGGTAAAGAGTGAGTTGGGAAAAGGAAGTACCTTTACGATAAGGATATGATAACATTATTTGTTAGGGTACTTTACATTACTTGTTAAGGAGCTTTACATTACTTGTAACAAAAGCGACAATTATGGAAAAGATAACCGTACTTCTGGTTGAGGACGAACAGACCCTCGCCATGATTATCAAGGACACATTGGAAGGGCAGAACTTCATCATCCACACCGCAGCAGACGGTGAAGAGGGATTGCGCAAGTTCTTCGACCTCCGTCCCGACGTGCTGGTGGCAGACGTGATGATGCCCCGCATGGACGGCTTTGAAATGGTGCGCCGCATCCGGCAGACCGACAAACAGACCCCGGTACTGTTCCTTACCGCCCGCTCCGCCATCAACGATGTGGTGGAAGGGTTTGAGCTGGGTGCCAACGATTACCTGAAAAAGCCTTTCGGAATGCAGGAACTCATTATCCGCATAAAGGCCCTGGTAGGCAAAGCTTTCTCCTTTACAGAAGAAAAGCCCAAAGAAACTACCGTTTTTGAAATCGGTGACTACCGTTTCAATTCCGTCACTCAACGACTTGCTTTTGCAGGCAGCACCCCGACTTCACCTAACGCGGATACGGAAGTGGAACTCTCCCACCGCGAGTCCGAGATACTGAAACGCCTTTGCGAGAACCGCAACCAGGTGGTCAACACCCAGAACGTATTGCTCGACCTCTGGGGAGACGACAGCTTCTTCAACTCCCGCAGCCTGCATGTGTTCATCACCAAACTGCGGCATAAACTGGCCGGAGACGAGCGCATCCGTATCGTCAATGTGCGGGGAATAGGATATAAACTAATAGTGAACTAAACTAAAACTAAACTACTATTTATGAAAAAGTTATTATTCATTACTTTTATCTGTTCCTCACTCTGCGCCTATGCACAGAGCGAGATTCCGGAAGACACAATAAAGAACCGGCCTCCCGTAAAGAAAGAGCAGATTCCCTTTTCTCCAAAAGAGAACAAGCGTACGGGCCTTGATGAAAGCCAGCCCCAACAAAGTCTGCAGGGCGAACAGCAGGAAGAGATAAATCTCCATCTCCCTCCCTCCGACTATGTGGAGCCCCTGCCCTGGACGGACATGAAGAAGATACACTTTCAGAAAAACATCTTTGAATGGGACTTCCAGCGTTTCGCCGATTTCCTGCTCTCGCCAGAAGTCGTACTGACGATGTACGGCAGCCATAACACCTATCCTGCAATGGGCTCCATCATGCAGGCTGGCGCAGGAGTTACTTATTACAGTCCCGACGGACATTGGGAATTGAGCGGAGGGGTATATGCCGCCCATTATTCCATCTCCCAACCTTCATCCATTACCGGTGCCCAGTATGCCAAAAGGGATGCCCCCCGAGGTACTCAATGGGACATAGGCTACAATGCCTCCGTATCCTACCGCATCAATCCCTACATGCGCCTGCATGCCTTCGGCCAGTATTCGGGCTACGGGAGAAGTAACTCCTTTCATGGATATATGAACCCGATGTATCCGCAAAGCGGTTATGGCATGGTACTGGAACTGAAAGTGACGGACTGGCTCGACCTCAACGGAGGGATGGAACGAAGATACGACCCCACCAAAATGAAATGGGTAAATTCGCCCATTTTCGCCCCTACCATTCGTATAAAGAAATAGAAATAATACAAAGATATTTCCGGAAATAGAGGGAAACGAGTATCTTTGTTCAGTCTGCCCCTATGCGGCAGACAGCAACTGAAATTGTGAACAAAGAACTATGAAACGAATCTTCTTCTGCATCATCATTTTACTTGCAGGCATGTCATCCGTCAGCGCACAGAGCGAGATGCCTGCCGATACGGTACGTACTGCAGTACGTGGCGAAGCGTCTCCCGAAGGCATGTCTCCGTCTGAAAAGGAACTTCTGCCGGACGTGAAGAATTACGACGGCTTCCTGCTGGATATGGGGCTGATGAATCTGTCCACCCCCACTCTTCCCAAATTCACTTTGGAGATACCGGATGCCAGCAAAGACTATAGCCGCATCTTCCGGTTGAACCCGAACGTGACTTATTCACAAGGTCTTTCGAACATATTCTCACTCAGCAACTCCCGGTATTTCAGTTCGAATCCCTTCGGACTGACGGGCTTCTGGGGCTCTACCGACAACCTGCAAATGGGAAGTTTCACTTTGAAGAACGGCATGCGCATCCATACGTACGGCGAATATGACAAGGACGGCTGGAAAGTACCCAACCCTTCCGCACTGCCTTGGGAAAAGAACAATTTCAAAGGGGCGTTCGAGCTGAAATCAGCCAACGGAGCCTTTGGCATACGCATCGAGGTACAGCAGGGCAGACACGTGCCCTATTGATGCCCATCACTTAACAACAGAATCAATGACAAGAAAGAAAATACTGGTGATAGGCGCCAACGGTTTTACCGGCAGACGCATCCTGGATGATTTGTCCCACAACGTGTCTTATCAGACAACGGGCTGTTCCCTGCACGACGACATCTGTCCCCATTCGGGCGACTATCGCTTTATCCGTACGGATATATGCAACCGCCAGGCGGTGGAAAAGCTTTTCCAGGAAGTACAGCCGGATGTTGTAATCAATACCTCCGCCCTCTCCGTCCCCGATTATTGCGAAACGCACCATGCAGAAGCGGATGCCGTCAACATTACTGCCGTGGAGCATCTGGCAGAATGCTGTGAGGCGGGAGGCAGCCGTTTTATCCATCTTTCCACCGACTTCGTTTTCGGTGGTGATACGGACCGACCCTATACGGAGGAGGATATTCCCGCTCCCGTTAATTATTACGGCTACACCAAACTGGAAGGTGAGAAACGTATCGCTGCCGTTTGCAGGGATTATGCCATCGTGCGCGTAGTGGTGGTGTACGGTGCCGCCCTGCCCGGACAGCATGGAAATGTGCTCCAACTGGTGGCAAACAGATTAAGGAACAATGAGGAAGTGTTCGTCGTATCCGACCAATGGCGTACGCCCACCTTCGTGGGAGACGTGTCGCAAGGAGTGGAGAAGCTGATAAGTCATCCGCAAAACGGTATCTATCATCTCTGTGGCAGCGAGTGCCTGACCATTGCAGACATCGCTTATCGGGTAGCGGACGTATTGGGGCTGAATCGCTCGCTCATCCGTCCCGTCACCACGAAGGAAATGAACGAAAAGACACCACGTCCCCGTTTCAGCGGGCTGAGTATAGAAAAGGCACACCGGGAACTGGGGTATCAACCGTATACGCTGGAGGAAGGAATAAAGCTGATGTTCGGATGGTAAATAATGCAGGTGCGGATGGCAGGAGATTCGACTACAGCAACTCCGGCTCTGCCAGTCCTTTCTCTTTGCGATACACACGTACCATCTCCAGAATCACATCTCCATATTTCTCCACCCCTTTTTTTCCGAAATACGGAATGCGTACAAGCATGGCCTTATCCGAAGGAAGCAGATTGCTGATGCCTAGAATTGCCTTCTGCTGAATGACGGTGTATACGGGCAGCCCTAATGCGGAAGCTTCTGCATTGCGCCATGCTACCAAGCGGTTGTAAAGTTCCGGATGCAGCACATCCGTGGGTACTTCAACAGCCGCAGCATCGCGTTTCCGCTCACGCGGACGTTTCTCTTTATCAGCCTGCTTACTGCTTCCCTGCCCTTCTTTGGCAGAAGCACTTCTCCCTTTGCCTTTACCCTTCTGCGAAGCCGAATCATCAATGGAAAGCAGTGCTTTCTGCTTCAAGTATCCTGCCATATGGAAACCATTCTCCAGCACATAATCCAGCAAATCAGTCTTCATGTCAAACACTTCCTCCAGTTCCTCCATGGCATCCCGGAGCTTCTTCTTCAACTCTTTATTATCAGAAGTTACCGTACTCGCCATCACCGCATCCAGCGGTTGCAACTGCTCTTGAAAATAAGTGGCGGCAGAGTGTATGCGCCCCTGCAAAGTCGGGTCGGCTGCATAGTCCTGCGCAGTATCAATCAGGCGGGTATACTGGATACTGAACTTCTGGGCTACTTTCGTCACTTTGTCGTGAAAACGTTCCATTTCCTCCTTGCAGGCTGCGAGTTGCTTGGGAAAGAGCTTGTACAAGTGTTCGTCTATCAGCCGCACATACCGCCGCAAAGCCTGCTCCATGGGCTGGAAATCGAACAAGCCCGACAGCAGTTCCAGGAAATAGGTCTGCTGCAAGGAACGGAAGCGTTTCTCGTCCGGCTCGTTTCTCCGTGCCTCCATCGTGAAGGTATCTACTGCATGGTCACTGATAACGGCCTTTGCAGAAAGCGGGGCACTGAGCACCACTCCCTCCAATGTCTTGCAGCGGCTCAGAGCCACATAGGTCTGCCCATGCGCAAAGGAGGCACCGGCATCAATCACGGCACGTTCAAACGTCAGTCCCTGGCTTTTGTGAATGGTAATCGCCCACGCCAGCTTCAGCGGATATTGCCGGAATGTTCCTTCAATATCTTCTGTAATCTCCTTGGTTTCCTCATCAAGCACGTATTTGGCATTCGTCCACTCTTCCTCCTGAAGTAAGAAGGTAGCGTCGCTTCCCTTACTGCGCACTTCAATTCCATCTGCCGACACGGCTGTCACCTCTCCAATCATGCCATTGTAGTAACGGTGCTCACCGGAGGTGTCGTTCTTCACAAACATTACCTGGGCACCGCGTTTCAGTTCCAGTACTTCATCCGTGGGATAGGAATATTCGGGAAACTTTCCGTCAATCTTGGCACGAAAGGCATACGAGCGTCCCGGAAGTTGTTCCAGCTCATGGTCATTAATCCGTTGGGCCTGATAATTGTGGGTCACCAGGCGGATGTATCCTTCTTCTTTATCTGGTACGAAATTGGGAATATACCGGCGGTTCAAGGCTTCCAGCACTTGCCCGTCACAACGGTTTTCGCGAATGCGGTTCAGTAATTCAAGAAAAGTCCCATCGTTCTGCCGATAGACTTTCTTTAGTTCTATGGTGCAATATTCCGTCTGCTTCAAGGCCTGGCTGGAGAAGAAATAAGGCGTGTCATAGTATTTGCGCAGCATCTGCCACTCATCGTCTTTCACTACGGGAGACAGCTGCTGTAAGTCGCCAATCATCAGCAGTTGCACGCCGCCAAAGGGTTTGTTCCGGTCGCGGAACCGCCTCAAGACGGCATCCACCGAATCGAGCAAGTCGGCACGGACCATACTGATTTCATCGATGACCAATAAATCTATGCTGCGTATAATGTTGATTTTCTCTTTCCCGTAACGAAAACGGTAGGTTGCCTTGCCATCTGCGCTGAATGAGCTTTCGGGCACATAAGGAGCAAAAGGTACTTGGAAAAAGGAGTGGATGGTGACACCGCCTGCATTGATAGCGGCAATTCCCGTCGGTGCAAGTACAATCATCCGTTTCGGACTCTCCGCCCTCAGTTTTCGCAGGAAAGTTGTCTTACCGGTACCTGCCTTGCCGGTCAAAAAAAGATGAGTGCCTGTGTTTTCAATGAATTGCCATGCAAGCGCTATTTCGGGATTATTCTCCATTGATATGTTTATTATTCAACCAATCCGCTCTCTCTCAGAATGATACGGATTTCATCAGTAGCCATATATGATAATAGGACAAAGATAACGCTTATTTCGTTATCCTTGTCCTATTATTCCATTTATTTGTACCCAGCCTGAACAAGCCCTTTACGGGGCGATCCGGGCTATTTCAAGCTACCGCCGATAATATCGAGCAGCTCATTCGTAATGGCCTGCTGACGGCTCTTGTTATACTGTTTCGTCAAATCTTGAATCAACTCGTTGGCATTATCTGTCGCCGTCTGCATGGCAAGCATACGGGCAGCATGTTCCGAAGTATTGGAATCGAGAAGCACGGTAAATATCTTCTGACTCAACACTTTTGGCAGAAGTTCCGCTATCAGTTCGCCGACGGAAGGTTCCACAATGTAATCATTATTAAAACTGCGGGCATCCTCCGGTACATCTTCTGCCGCCTCCTGCGCTACTTGCGTCAGGTCAATGGGCAGATAATTCTCGCGGAGCAGCACCTGCGAACCCATCGATTTGAAGTGATGGTAAATCAGCTCCACATGGTCAATCTGCTTTTCCACAAACTCATGCATCAACTTCTCTGCCAGCTCATACGCTTCAACGTACGAAGGCTTGTCTGCCATCACCTGGTAGCTGCCTTGCGGCACATATCCCATTTTCTTGACGGCTTCCTCCACCTTTCTCCCAACGGGATATATCAGAATATTCTCCTTGCCCAGCGACTGGTAATCTTCCAAAGCCCGTTCCAGCATCTTCGCCACATTCGAGTTGAATGCACCGCACAAGGAACTATTGGACGAAAACGCCACGACCGCTACCCTCGTCACGGGTCTTTTCTCGGTATAGGGCGACTCGAAGGAAGCATCCGTACGCAGAAAGTTCGTCAGAATCTCATTCAGCTTCCGTTGATAAGGCAGCATATTCTCAATCCGCCCCTGCGCCTTATGCAGTTTGGCAGATGCCACCATCTTCATAGCCGATGTTATCTGGCGTGTACTCTTGACGGAGCTTATTCTATTTTTTACCTCTTTCAGTGAAGACATGATAATTAAGGATTAAGGATTAAGGATTAGGGATTAGGGATTATATTGCATATACGGTGTAGTTGGATTGCCGGATATATCAACAAAATCACTTATCACTAAACGCTAATCACTATTTACATGAATTGCCTTGCAACCGCCTCTGCCGTCTCCTCAATCTTCTTGCAGACATCGTCATTGATGGCACCCGTCTTTAAAACGTCGAGTACCTCCATGCGATAGTTCATCTCAAGAGACTCAAGGAAGTTGCGTTCAAACTCGCTGACCTTGTCCAAAGGAACATTCCTCAACAAGCCGTGCGTGCCGCAATAAAGAATGGCAATCTGCTTTTCTACCGGCATCGGGCTGTATTGGGGCTGTACCAGCAGGCGTGTATTCTTCTGTCCCTTGTCGATGGTCAATGCCGTCACGGGGTCCATATCGCCACTGAACTTGGTAAACGCTTCCAGCTCCCGGTACTGTGCCTGGTCAATCTTTAATGTACCTGCCACCTTCTTCATAGCCTTGACTTGGGCATTACCACCCACACGGCTCACAGAGATACCCACGTCAATGGCCGGACGGTTACCCTGGTTGAAGAGGTTCGTATCAAGGAATATCTGCCCGTCAGTGATTGAAATCACATTCGTTGGGATATAGGCAGACACGTCTCCTGCCTGAGTTTCGATAATGGGCAATGCAGTCAGCGAACCGCCACCTTTCACCTTGCCTTTCAGACTGTCCGGCAGGTCGTTCATCTCGCGTGCCACTTCCTCCTGGCTGATAATCTTCGCCGCACGTTCCAACAAACGGGAGTGCAGATAGAAGATATCACCCGGATAGGCCTCACGTCCTGACGGACGGCGCAGAATCAGAGACACTTCACGATAGGCCACCGCCTGCTTGGACAAGTCGTCATAGACCACCAGCGCATGACGGCCGGTATCACGGAAATACTCTCCGATGGCAGCCCCTGCAAAGGGAGCGTAATACTGCAATGCAGCCGGGTCTCCCGCCGTAGCAGCCACCACAATGGTATAGTCCATCGCACCGTACTGGTGCAGGGTATTCACGATAGAGGCAACGGTAGAACCTTTCTGGCCAATGGCTACATAAATGCAGTATACCGGATCGCCAGCATCAAAATTGGCACGCTGGTTGATGATGGTATCGATGGCAATGGCCGTCTTACCGGTCTGGCGGTCACCGATAATCAGCTCACGCTGTCCACGGCCGATAGGTATCATGGCATCCACAGCCTTCAGACCGGTCTGTAGCGGCTGATTCACCGGCTGACGGAAGATAACTCCCGGCGCCTTACGTTCCAGCGGCATTTCATAAAGTTCTCCGCCTATCAGTCCTTTGCCATCGAGCGGCGCACCCAGAGGGTCTATTACACGGCCCAGCATACCCTCTCCCACCATGATGGAAGCAATACGCTTGGTACGCTTTACAATGAAGCCTTCCTTGATTTTATCCGTAGGGCCAAGCAACACAGCACCCACATTATCCTCTTCGAGGTTCATCACAATGGCCTTGATGCCGTTGTCGAACTCCAACAACTCGTTGGCTTCGGCATTGCGCAACCCATAGATACGGGCTACACCGTCACTGACTTGCAGTACCGTGCCAATCTCGTCCAACTGTACGCGGGTGTCAATCCCTTCCAGTTGCTTGCGGAGAATATCGGAGACTTCGCTTACTTTTATATTTTCAGACAACATCTTAGTATTTACTATTTTACAATTTACTATTTACTATTTGAAAGAACCCGAATCATATACTGTTTGACCTCTACAACTTACGCATCACAAGACTATTAAATAAGTAAATTGTAAATTGTCAAATCGTAAATCACACGATTCTTCTATTCTTATCAATGAACTGCTGTTTCACTTTCTTAAGCTGCGTAGCAATACTGGCATCCAGACGGAAGTCGTTGATGTCGAAGATAAAACCACCTTCAATGGAGGGATCCACTTCAGTCTGCAGCTCCATGCTGGCATGCAGCAGGGAGGAAGCACTGTCATGGATGCGCTCCCGCACTTCCTGGCTGACGGGAACGGCTGTTATCAGCTTTCCTACACCGATATGCTTGTCTTTCCGGTACAAATCCAGAAAACTCAGGCAGATGTACTGGAGAAAGTTTTCCCGCCGGTTCTTCAACACCAGGGTCATGAAACGCGCAAACTCACGGCCCGCAGGAGCATCCCCCACAGCAGCGGTACAGATAAGTGTTAACTTCTCACGTATCGTCAGGATGGGGTTTTCCAATGCCATGCGCAAATCCGGATGTTTCCTGAAGCTACGGTCGAGCATACAAAACTCCTTGTACAGAGTATCTTCTGCCCCCATGCTCTTGGCATATTCCATCAATGCTTTCGCATAACGCATCGAAACGATTCCTATATCCATTTCTTTGAGAATTAATTGTTTTTACTTGCGGCCAGCACTTCATCCAACATCCGGTCTATCATCTCCATCTGCTCATGTTTCTCGTCCAGATTCTTGCGGATAATTTTCTCGGCTATATCCACGGACAAGACTGCCACCTGGCGGCGAATATCGCGGATGGCCTCTTCCTTCTCTTGCTGTATCTGCTTTTTAACTTCGTCCAGCTCCTTCTGCGCGGCGGCTTCCGCCTGCTTGCGTGCTTCGACGATAATCTTGTCACGCTCATGCATCGCCTCCCGCAGAATACGTCCTTGTTCTTTGTTGGCAGCAGCAATCAACGCTTCACTCTCCTCTTTCAGTTTGGAGAGCTGGGCATTTGCTTCGCGTGCCACTTCCAAAGACTGGTCGATGTAGGTCTTGCGACCTTCCACCATCTTGGTGATAACGGGAAAACCGTACTTGGCAAGCACCACAAACACCACACCGAATGAAAGGAGCATCCAGAACAGCAGACCACTATCGGGTAATAACAATGACATAATTTTATTTACTATTTGACAATTTACGATTTACAATTTGGCTGCGCGGTGATGCTGCACGGACAAATTGTAAATGGCAAATGGTAGATTGTACATTATAAAAAGAATACCAATAAACACACAACTACTGCCAACAAAGCAACACCTTCAATCAAGGCAGCGGCAATAATCATGTTCATACGGATATCTCCGGATGCTTCCGGCTGGCGGGCAATGGCCTCCATAGCAGAACCGCCGATTTTACCAATACCTACACCAGCACCAATAACAGCCAAACCAGCACCAATGGCTGCACCCAGTTTACTAACTCCCACACCTGCCGCAGCAGCTTGCAATAATACAGATAGTAACATAACTTTCAGTTTTTAAATGGTTATTTTTATTAATATTTATATTCCCAATAATCGTATCACTTCACCGCCTTCTCCTTATGCTCTTCCTGCGCCAGACCGATGAACACGGCTGACAGCATGGTGAACACATATGCCTGGATAAAGGCAACCAACAACTCAAGTGCATTCATAAAGATATTGAACAACACCGATGCCACGGTCAGCGTTCCGTTCAAAGCAGGTCCCATACTGGCCGAGATGAATATCAGGCAGGTAAGCACCAGCATTGCCATGTGCCCTGCCAGCATATTGGCAAAAAGACGTATCATCAAAGCAAACGGTTTGGTGAAAATACCGAAGAACTCGATAAACGGCATCATGGGGACCGGTACCTTCAGCCACCAGGGCACATCCGGCCAAAAGATATCTTTCCAATAAGTCTTGGTTCCAAAGATATTCACGGCCAAGAAAGTACAGATGGCCAATACCATCGTAATGGCTATATTTCCCGTCACGTTGGCCCCTCCGGGAAAGAAAGGAATCAGCCCCATAATGTTGTTGATGAAAATAAAGAAGAAGGCCGTCAGCAAGTAAGGTGCGAATTTACGGTACTTCGGACCGACACAGCTCTTTATAATATCATCGTTCACCATCATGATAAACATCTCCATAAACCCGATGAAACCACCGGGAGCGGCACTTCCCTGCGGGTGCTTGCGATACCAGTGCGCCACACTCAAAATGATAAGAAGCAGCAATGCGCTGTTGATGAGCAAAGCCAGTGTCACCTTCGTGATGGAGATGTCCAACGGGCGTATTTCGTTTCCGGTGGCATCATACTCCACCAGCTTGCCTTCGTACTTGCTTCCTGCGGGAGCGATGGAAAAGCCTTCATAACTTCCACCGTTCTCCTCCAGACGTGAGGATAGAAAGGCATGCCATCCGGTGGTAGAGCTATGCACTATTACCGGCAAAGGAATCGTAACGTGAGTTTCGCCCCACGTCGTGATGTGCCATTCGTAAGAATCGCCGATATGCCCGAAGACAATCTCCTTCACGTCCACCGTATTCTCGGCCCGCACCGTGGCGGGTAGCAACATGCCCAGTGCCAGCAGAATTACAGTCAGTATGTTACGCAATCTTTTCATTGTTACTTTTCTTTTTCAGTTTCCGATTCGCCTCAAAAGTGAAGAAGAACCAGGAATCATAAATCAAATATATCAGATAGTTGGCTATAAACGTCAACAAAAACGCCCTGGCTTCCTCACGTACTGCAACGCAATAAACCAGCATCACAATCATGGAGACCAGCATTCTCATCACACGCATCAGCAGATAAATCTGCAACATTCGTCCTGGCATCCGGTGACGGCAGCTTTCGGTCATATTAATCATGAATACTCCGAAAACAAAGAAGAAAAGCGGAATCAGCGGATAACCGCCGAAATAGTGATGCGGATTTATCGAAAAATACGCCCAACCGCCTACAATTCCTATCAATACCGTCAAGAGCGCTGTATGCAATAAGTAGTTTCTCTTAGTAATAGTCACGCCAACAACCTCTATTTTTTAATTTTTAATTTTTTAATAGCCTATTGCTGTTCTATACAGACGGCAACCCTTCCGTTACTCATCTCCACGAATCCGCTTTGAATATCCAACTCATGTTCCTCACCGTCCGTTGCGTAAATCAATTTCCCCGTTCCCAACGATGATACAATCGGTGCATGCTGCGGCAGGATAGAAAAAGAGCCCATAGTGCCCGGCAATGTAACACTTTCCACTTCCCCGTTGAAGAGTTCCTTCTCCGGTGAAACAATATTCAAATGCAACTTTTTCATCATCAAAGCTCCCAGACTTTTAATTTTTAATCGTTTTTCCCCCTGCCTGCTCCAGTAGTTTCTTACCCTTCTCAATGGCTTCTTCAATGGTTCCCACATTCAAGAAAGCAGGTTCGGGCAGGTAGTCCACCTCCCCGTCAAGAATCATCTTGAAGCCTTTGATAGTGTCCTCAATGGAAACCATTGTACCTGGGACACCCGTAAACTGCTCGGCAACGGCAAACGGCTGTGAAAGGAAACGCTGCACACGACGTGCACGGTTCACCAACGTACGGTCGGCATCAGAGAGTTCCTCCATACCAAGGATGGAGATAATGTCTTGCAATTCCTTGTTGCGCTGCAATATTTGTTTTACACGTTGTGCCACTTCGTAGTGTTCTACCCCCACAATGTGTGGGTCGAGAATGCGTGAAGTAGATTCCAACGGGTCCACAGCAGGATAAATACCAAGTTCAGTAATCTTACGACTCAACACCGTGGTGGCATCGAGGTGGGTAAACGTTGTGGCAGGTGCCGGGTCCGTCAAGTCATCGGCAGGCACATATACAGCCTGCACGGAAGTGATGGAGCCGTTTCTTGTAGAGGTAATACGCTCCTGCATGGCACCCATTTCCGTTGCCAGTGTCGGCTGATAGCCTACGGCAGAAGGCATACGGCCCAGCAAGGCCGAAACCTCGGAACCGGCTTGGGTGAAACGGAAGATATTATCAATGAAGAACAGAATGTCACGCGGACCGTCCGTCTCCGCTCCCATGTCACGGAAGGACTCGGCCACCGTCAACCCAGACAATGCCACGGACTGACGCGCACCGGGAGGTTCGTTCATCTGACCGAATATCAAAGACACTTGTGATTTGGCCACTTCGTCATAATCTACTTTGGACAAATCCCAATGGCCTTCCTCCATACCTTTCTTGAATTCTTCTCCGTAACGGATAACACCGGATTCAATCATTTCTCTCAGCAGGTCGTTGCCTTCACGTGTACGTTCTCCTACACCGGCAAACACAGAGAAGCCGTGCTGCTTCTTCGCAATATTATTAATGAGCTCTTGGATAAGCACCGTCTTGCCTACACCGGCGCCACCAAACAGACCGATTTTACCGCCCTTGCTATATGGTTCCAGCAAGTCGATAACCTTGATGCCTGTATAAAGCACCTCTTGTACGGTAGTCAAATCTTCAAACTTAGGGGGGTCGCGATGGATGGGATAAGCACCTGTACGGTCCAACTCCTTCATGCCGTCGATAGAGTCGCCCACTACGTTCATCAGGCGGCCTTTGATTTGTGTACCTATCGGCATGGTGATGGGGCCTCCCAGCGGATGCACTGTCATTCCTCTCTGCAGGCCGTCCGTACTGTCCATAGCAACAGTACGCACCGTGTTTTCACCAATGTGCTGCTGTACCTCTACAATCAGTCTTTTGCCGTTCGACCTTTTTATTTCCAGTGCGTCGTGAATACTCGGCAACATCATTTCTGCCTCCGTTCCTTCGAAATAGACGTCTACTACAGGCCCGATTACCTGTGAGATATGTCCGACAATCTGTGACATAAGCAATCTTTTTATTCTATATTTCCTTAATTATTTTTCCCAATACTAAGTTGTAAGTCGCGTGTATCCTCATTAACAAGTCAGCCAAGTCGCGTCTTTCATCAGCTATGTACTCGTACCTATTAACGTTTGTCAGCTATGGTTTGTTCATCCCAATAGTTACATAAACAACAACGCAAATGTATAAACAATTTGCATGTAGTTGTTACCGTGTATAGCATTTTTTGAACAAAAAAGACTATTTTGAACGATTAATACTACAATTGGAACAAATTGTTACAGACATGATAACGTCAGTTAACAATTAGCAAGAAAAAGGAATTGCCCACCCATCTTATGAAAAAAACACTGAATTGACAACAGAGGTTCTGTATATAATATACAAAAAATAAGCCTTGTCTCTCGACAAGGCTTATTCACAACACAAACACAAAATAAAACACGACAAAACTACTATGCAATCTTACCTGTCTATGCCGGGGAGGCATACGTACTAGTTACGGATATTCACATATACATAAACAGCTTCAGGCTGATTTGCACATTATAAACAAATGCGGGGAGGCATTTGTTTATTGCCTATTTGTTAAAAAACACAAATTCAAAGTTTGTCATTGAATACCTCTTTCACGAAGCTTCAACTGCCATTTCCATGCAGAAAGTAAAGTATCTTCAATACTTGTTTCTGCCTTCCAACCCAGTTCATTGTTTGCCAATTCCGGGTTTGCCCATACCTTCTCAATATCACCGGCACGCCGCCCTACTATCTGATAGTTCAGTTTTACACCGGTAGCCTTTTCGAAAGCATTAATCAGTTCCAATACGGAAAGTCCACGACCTGTACCGATATTGAATACTTCCACTTTTTCCTTCTGCTTGTTCTCCAAGATACGGCGGATAGCCACTACGTGTGCTTTGGCCAAATCGACTACATTGATGAAGTCGCGGATACAAGAACCGTCGGGAGTATCATAATCGTCACCAAACACGCTCAGTTTCTCACGGATGCCGATAGCGGTCTGGGTAAGATAAGGAATCAAGTTCTGCGGTACACCGTTAGGCAACTCTCCCAGCAATGCTGTGGGGTGTGCACCTATCGGGTTGAAGTAACGCAACAAGATGGCGTTTATCGGAGCACCGGAAGCAACCGTATCACGTACAATCTCTTCATTGATTTGCTTCGTGTTTCCATACGGAGACTCAGCTTTCTTAATAGGTGCCTTTTCCGTTACCGGAAGTTCGTCCGGCTGGCCGTAAACTGTGCAGGAAGAAGAGAATACGATACCTTCCACTCCATGCTTCGGCATCAATTCCAGCAGGTTTATCAGTGAAACCAGGTTATTACGATAGTAAAGCAACGGTTTCTGGACAGATTCACCCACAGCCTTGCTGGCCGCAAAGTGAATGATGGCTTTAATGCCTTTATATTTGGTAAACACAGCGTCAAGACCGGCATAATCCAAGCAATCCAATTCCTCGAATGCAGGGCGGATGCCCGATACCTTCTCTATGTTATCTACAACATCTGCGCTGGAGTTTGACAAATTATCAATAATAACAACTTCATAACCTGCGTTTTGAAGTTCCACCACCGTGTGAGAACCAATATAACCGGTTCCACCCGTAACTAAGATTTTCCCTTTCATATTAAATATAGATAATTTAGCTTTTAGGTTATCAATACGCCACAAATGTAAGGAAATAAATTAATAAAAACAGAAAAAGGGGGATAAATTTTAGTTTATCCCCCTTCCACTTTATTTCCGTTTTTTCTTCTTTAAATCTTCACAACCCCCGAAAAGCCCATGAATGCCATTGCCAGCAGTCCGGCAGTAATCAAAGCTATCGGAGTACCCTGCATACCTTTCGGTACACTAACCAGGCTCATTTGCTCGCGCAGGCCTGCAAACAGTGTCAGTGCCAAGCCGAAACCAAGTGCCGTGGAGAATGCATAAACCACTCCCGTCAGCAAATCATAATCTTTTTGGATAACAAGGATAGCCACACCGAGAATACAGCAGTTGGTAGTAATCAACGGCAGGAACACGCCCAAGGCTTGATACAGAGAAGGAGAAACTTTCTTCAGGATAATCTCTACCATCTGCACCAATGCGGCAATCACCAGGATAAAGGTAATAGTCTGCAAATAGCCCAAATCAAAAGCGTCGAGCACATACTTCTGAATAAGGAATGTCACGATAGTGGCGATGGTGAGCACGAATGCCACCGCTGCCGACATGCCCAATGCAGTCTCCACTTTCTTGGAAACTCCCAAGAACGGGCAAATTCCCAAGAATTGCGACAATACGATGTTGTTTACAAAGATTGCCGAGATAAATATCAATATATATTCCATAATCATTAAATTAAGAATTAAAAACTAAAAATTAAAAGCCCGGCAGCCTACCGCCGATACGTTCTCAATTTTTTCATTTTTAATTTTTCATTATTAATTCTTCTTCATACTGTTGATTAAAGCAATGAGATAGCCCAATGCGATGAATGCACCCGGAGCAAGGACAAATACCAACATGCCGTATTCTTCAGGAAGGATACTCAAGTTGAATATCTTGCCGGTTCCCAGGAACTCACGCACGGCACCCAGTAATGTCAGTGCAATGGTAAAGCCCAAGCCCATGCCCAGACCGTCGAACAAGGAAGCCACCGGATTGTTTTTGGCAGCAAATGCCTCGGCACGTCCCAATACGATACAGTTTACAACAATCAGCGGAATGAACAAGCCCAGCGTGGCGTACAATGCAGGAACGTAGGCTTGCATTATCATCTGCAACAGTGTCACAAATGATGCTATGACTACAATGAATGAAGGGATACGCACCATATCGGGAATCAGATTCTTGATGGCAGAAATCACCACATTGGAACATATCAGCACGAACATTGTAGCCAGTCCCATACCCATACCGTTAATGGCAGAGGAAGTGGTACCCAGTGTAGGACACATACCCAGCAGGAGTACAAACGTAGGATTCTCTTTGATAATCCCGTTCATCATAACTTTAAAATTATTCATATCTTCTACTCCTTTCTCATTTAGCGCTGAGTGTATCCACAGCTTCGGGAGCTGCGGAATCAGCAGGTTGTTCAACATTCTTTTGAGTAGCGCCGGTAGTGCCGTCGGCAGTTTCCTGACCGGCATAGGCAGCATAAGCCGCATTCACTGCATTCAAAAAAGCACGTGAGGTGATGGTAGACGCTGTAATGGCATCTACTTTACCACCGTCCTTGCTCACTGTCAATGCAGCTTCACCCGGATTCATGCCGGTGATGTCACCTTTATTGCCTTTCTTGAACCAGTCGGCAGCCTTGGAACCCAACCCCGGAGTTTCCACATGCGACAACAAGGAGTAGTCGATGATTTTGCCTTCAGCATCGAAACCGACCAACACTTTCAGCTCACCGCCAAAACCCATGGCAACAGCTTCCACAGCAGCTCCGATATATTCTCCGCCTTTGGTGGCAGGATATACAGAATACTGTACTCCGTTTACTTCCTGCATCTTCTTCTCGGCGATGGGGTCATTGTCGAAGCCCGGAACCACCGCACTTACGGCATCGCTCAAGGTCTTTGCATTGGCCTGCGCAATGGGCTCCTTCGTCAATTCGTTTACATAAGCCAGCAACGCTACGGAGATTGCGGTAACGCCCGTAAGTACCAGCAACATATTCTTCAAGGATGATTCTAACTTTTTCATTTCTTCTTCGCTACCTCCCCAAAGCGTTTAGGTTTAACATAGGTGTTGATGAGCGGAGTGAACGCATTCATAATCAGAATGGCAAACGACATACCCTCCGGATATGCACCGAACAGACGGATGATGACAGTCAGCAGGCCGATGCAAACACCATAAATCAGCATACCTTTGTGGCTCATCGGAGAAGTCACGTAGTCCGTAGCCATAAAGACAGCACCCAGCATCAGACCACCGGACAACAACTGTACGACCGGGGATACATAAAGTTCCGGATTGACCAGATACATGATACCGGAGAACACGAATACCGTCACCAGAATAGATACCGGAATGTGCCAGGTGATGATTTTCTTCCACAACATGTAGAACAAACCAAGCAGCAGCGCCAAAGCACTCACCTCACCGAGACATCCTCCATTATTACCTATCAGAAGGTCGAAAGCTCCCGGAAGGTCGCTCAATGACATGCCCGGAGCACCATTGATGACACCTTTCATAATAGCCAGCGGCGTAGCAGCTGTCGTGGCATCCGTATAGGCTGTCAACTGGCCTACAGCCGGCCATGTCGTCATCTGCACGGGGAATGAAAGCAGCAGGAACACACGTCCTGCCAGTGCAGGGTTAAAGGGATTGCAGCCCAAACCTCCGAAAGACATCTTGCCTACTCCGATGGCAAACAAGGCGCCGAGGATGATTATCCAAACGGGCAGGTTGGAAGGCAGGTTAAAGGCCAGCAACACACCGGTAATGATGGCAGAGCCGTCGGTGATGGTTGTGGTCTCTTTTTTCATGAGGAATTTGCCGATGGCCCATTCAAAGAACAAGCAGGCTGCTACGGAAGTGGCCGTAACAATCAGCGCACCCAGTCCGAAAAAGTAAAGCGAAACAAGGAATGCCGGAATCAATGCGATAAGCACACCGTACATATTCTTCTTCACGCTGTCACCGCCGTGAACGTGGGGCGAAAGGGAAACGATTAATTTATTCATACTTCGTTATTTTTTAGCTTGACGTGCACGAATCATCGCTCCTACCTTACCCTTACCCAAGCGGATATAATCCAGCATCGGACGGTTGGAAGGACAAGTGAACTGGCATGAACCGCATTCTATACACGACATAATGTCTTCTTTCTCTACTCTTTCAAAATCTCCGTGGGCCGAAACGGTAGCCAGCAGATACGGCTCCAACCCCATCGGGCAGGCTCCCACGCACTTAGCACAACGGATACAAGGCTGTACTTCGCCGCGCTTGGCTTCCTTCTCGTTCATAATCAGAATACCGGAGCTTCCTTTGGCTGTCGGTACATCCGTATTCACCAGAGCTTTACCCATCATCGGGCCACCGCCGATAATCTTGCCCGTATCTTCGGGCAGGCCGCCGCAAGCTTCAATCAGCTGCTTCATCGGCGTACCGATACGTGCCAGGAAATTGGACGGCTTTGCCAGCGACTTGCCTGTCACGGTAATGACACGCTCAAACAGAGGTTTGTTCTTCTGTACGGCCTGGTAAACGGCAAATGCGGTACCCACATTCTGCACCACAGCTCCCGTGGAGATAGGCAGCGCACCGGCTGCAACCTGGCGACTGATGACAGCATCAATCAACTGCTTTTCACCACCCTGCGGATATTGTACCTTCAAGGGTACCACCTCGATGCCTGCATAGCTGGAAGCAACCTTCGTCATCAGCTGGATGGCATCGGGCTTGTTGTTCTCAATGCCGATGAATGCCTTGTTCACCTTTACCGCCTTCATCAGAATGGATACACCTACCATAATTTCTTCCGCATGTTCCAGCATCAGCTGATGGTCGGCAGTCAGATACGGTTCGCACTCTACGGCGTTGATGATGACACACTCTGCCTTGAATGCAGGAGGAGGACACAACTTGACCTGCGTAGGGAAGCATGCACCGCCCAGACCTACGATACCGGCATCAGCGATTTTCTTCACGATTTCCTCGGAGGTCAGACTGCATTCCTTCACCAACGTTTCGGAACGGTCAATGGATTCTTCCCATTCATCCCCTTCTACGTCAATGAATATAGCAGGCTTGGCGTAACCGCTGGCATCGACAATCGTGTCAATCTTAGCGACTTTCCCGCTGACAGACGAATGGATGGCTGCTGATACAAAACCGCCGGGCTCGGCAATCTTTGTACCCACTTTCACAACATCACCTTTGGCAACGATAGGCTTGGCAGGAGCACCGATGTGCTGTCCCAGCAAGATAGCGGCCTTGGCCGGAATCTCTGCCTTGATGATAGGCTGATGTGCTGAAAGTTTATTTTCGTGTGGATGGACTCCACCAATTGAAAATGTCTTCAACATACAATTCTGTATTTTTAGTCGTTTATTTACTTTATTAATTCATACCTCAACTTGGGAAGTCTAAACCTCTGCTTTGGGAGTCTCAACCTCAGCTTTAGGAGCTGCAACCTTTACTTGGGGAGCTGCATCGTCAGCCTTCGGTTTGCGCGGCGGGAAGTTGAGGGCAATGATTGTGTTTTGCGGACAAGCTTCCTCGCACTTGCGACAGGATTTGCACTTATTGGGGTCAATGTAAGCCAGATTGTTTTCCAGCGTGATAGCCTCGAACGGACAAACCTTCACACACTTGCCGCAACCGATACATGCCACGGTACAAGCCTTGCGTGCTACGGCCCCCTTGTCCTTGTTTACACACTGTACGTAAATACGACGTGATTTCTTGCCTTGAGGACGGATTTCAATAATAGATTTCGGACAAGCCTTGGCACAAGCTCCACAAGCCGTACACTTTTCCTCATCCACTTCGGGAAGTCCGGTCTCCGGATTCATGTGGATAGCATCGAACTGGCAGGCAGCCACACAGTCGCCGCATCCCAGACAGCCATAACTACAACCCGTTTCACCACCATAGAGAGAAGCCGCAATGGCACAACTCTTGGCGCCATCGTATTGGTTCACACGAGGACGGTTGGCACAAGTTCCATTACATCTCACCACCGCAACCATAGGTTCGGCAGCAGCGGCATCCAAGCCCAGAATCTCGGCAATCTTTGTCATGACGGGCTGTCCACCCACCGGACAAAGTTTACCATCCAGCGAACCTGCCTTTACGCAAGCATCTGCAAATCCGCTACAACCGGGGTAACCACATCCACCGCAATTTGCCTGGGGAAGCACCTCTGCTACCTGGGCAATCCGCGGATCTTCATACACGGCGAATTTCTTGGAAGCCACGTAAAGAATAGCGGCCGATACCAGCGCTATAACTCCCAATGAAATCACTGCAATCAGAATTACATTCATAAATTAGTTGTTTATTAATTATTTGTTTTATTATTAGTTAGTTCATCGGTCGTACGGAGAATGAGAACTTCTTACCCATCCGCGACTTGTTCAGCCACAATATATAATAATAAGGTACAAGAAGTGCTAGCGAACAAAGCGCGGAACGCAGCTCGTCATTCCAGATAGCCATAAAGACAAATAGTGAGATTATCAGAATAAGGAAAGGAAATATAAAGGCAAACAGAACTGCCATCACTCCCATTGAAAGTTCGCCCGTCACCCATACACGGTCGCCGGGCTGGTAGGATGCGGCATTGGCATCGGCCACATCGACAAGTTTCTCTTTTGTATCCGCAGAGGTACAATGTCCCTTGACACTACACGAAGCGCACGCTGAAGTCTGGATGATTCTCACTTGGAGATGAGAACCGTTTATGTTTTCCACAATACCTTGATGTTTTATAGTATTCGCCATTTTGCAAAGTGTGCATTACAAATCGCGGCAAATTTACGCATTATTTGTGAACTGCAAACCTTTCCTATGCATTTTCTGTGTTCGTAAACGTGCTTTTTCTATGTTTTTATGTTTTTTCACCTGCCACAGACTACAAAAAGACAAAAAACAGACGGTCTGTCAAGGAAAAACAGACCGTCTGACTAACCAAAACAGATAATCTGTTCACTCCGAACAGACCATTTGTTTATTTACCATTTATAATTGATACCGAAACTGAGCAATTCTTTTACCTGAAAATAGCTGTCCCCTTCCGTCGGCTTGGCACTGTCGTCATAGCGGGCGTGCACATAGAGCTTGGTGGAAAGATAGCGGTTCAGCACAAAGTTCACCGTGTTTTCCCATTCAATACGTGTCCACTCATAACTGGTCTGGAAGTCCAAGCGGGAATCCAGCGTGATGGAAGGAATGATGGTCCATGAAAGTGTAGGCTGTATCTGCGAACCGAAGTTATGCTTCACGCATTTGCCCTCATCAAGACCGAAACTCACTTCATTCACCCCCTTATTTCCTACATAGCGCAGCATGTACGTCAGCGGAGCCATGAAAACGGACAAGCTGAATTTCTGCTTCTTCAACTTGTAGTCCATACCGATACTGCTCGACCAGTCCGCCGGAGCAAAGAAAGCCGAAACCAGCTCTTCACTGTTGGCCTTGTAGCCATTGCAGAACTGGGTCTTAAACTCAGTCGTGATGGTATAATACCACTTGGACGCAGCCTGAATACCCAGTTTACTGTACAGCCGGAGTTGGTCGGTACTTACCAGATAGTTATGAAACTCGTCGGAAGGTGCGGAACTGAAGCCCAGCTTGGCATCGAGCAGATTTTCCCACTGCACCTTTTCACGGTCATTATAGTTGGCAAACAGTTGCAGGTTGGCAAGCACGGCGTTAGTGCTCTCACCTCCCTTGTACCAGTTGTCGGAGATATAGTTCTGAGTAATCTGCAATGAACCGTTTCCACCCGTCACCCACCAGTTGGGCTTGTGGATAATCACGTCGGCTTCCTCCTTCACTCCCACCATATTCTCTTGTGCAAACAGTTTCACGACGGACGGCTTGGAAGAAGCCTCCTTCTCTATATTATCCTTGAATATCTTCCCTTTCATCACCTCCTTCTCGGTCATTACAACCAGATTGGGACAATTCACATACGTGTTCAGCAGCGTACGGTCCACCAGTTTGTTGGCTCGGTCCTTTGAGGTGAAACTCAGTGTGTCGAACGGCAACATCTCGCGCGTCAGGGCAGGCACCGTATCAGGCACCTGGAAATGCCAGTCCACCTTGGAAAGGCGTCTCATGGGGGCATAATAATAGGTAAGGGGAAGGAACAACCTATAGTAGTTCGGATTGGAAGGTATATAACGCTCCGGAGTCGTGGGGTCATTCAAATAATCCAGCACTCCGATATACCTTTCATATAATATGGAAACAGTATCCAGCCTGTACCCCATACCTTCCGGTTTCAATTTCAGAATCATGTATTCTTTCATTATATCCGGCAAGGTGTCGGCTTTGGCAGTTGTTTCCTGTCCACTGTTCTTCGAGGCGGTATCCAGCGTATTCTGTGCCATCACCGACGAAGAAATCATCGTAGCAATTAACCAAAATGCAATGTGTCTATTCTTCATAATGCCCTAAAGTCTATGTTTCGAGCGCAAATTTAGCTTAAAATGTTTAGAAAACATAGAAAAGCCATAAGAAAAAGGCAAGAAGGACTTTCTTCGATGAAATCGTATTTTTTAATAATTGTTTCATCGAAACTTTCTCTACTTCCTCTTTTTTTTATAATTTTGCGCTTTTTAAGTTCTACGTGTACTGACGGGAGCAGTGCGCACCCTGAACGACAAGCCGTATAGGCTCTTGGCATTAGATTAAACAATTAATAAAATAATATAGTTGTGGGAGAAACAAAGTATATTTTCGTCACCGGTGGTGTTGCCTCTTCATTAGGTAAAGGTATCATCTCATCCTCCATCGGTAAATTGCTGCAAGCAAGAGGTTACAAGGTAACCATCCAGAAGTTTGACCCGTACATCAACATCGACCCGGGTACACTGAACCCTTATGAACACGGCGAATGCTACGTTACCGTGGATGGTCACGAAGCCGACCTCGACTTGGGCCATTACGAACGCTTCCTGGGCATCCAGACCACCAAGGCCAACAATATCACGACCGGACGCATCTACAAAAGCGTCATCGACAAAGAGCGCCGGGGTGACTATCTGGGAAAGACCATCCAGGTTATTCCCCATATTACAGACGAAATCAAGCGCAATGTAAAACTATTGGGAAACAAATACAAATTCGACTTTGTTATTACCGAGATTGGCGGTACAGTGGGTGACATAGAGTCTCTGCCCTATCTGGAAAGCATCCGTCAGCTGAAGTGGGAACTGGGAAAAGACGCCTTGTGCGTACACCTTACTTATGTCCCCTACCTGGCAGCTGCCGGTGAGCTGAAGACCAAGCCCACCCAGCACTCCGTAAAGGAACTGCAAAGTGCCGGTATCCAACCCGATGTCCTCGTACTGCGTACGGAACATGAGTTGAGTACCACCCTGCGCAAGAAAGTGGCTCTGTTCTGCAATGTGGACGAGAATGCCGTGGTGCAAAGCATCGACGCGCCTACCATCTACGAGGTGCCCATCTTGATGCAGAGCCAGGGACTGGACGTTACCATTTTGAAGAAAATGGGACTTCCCGTCGGCGACACTCCGGGACTGGGACCGTGGCGCGCTTTCCTCGAACGCCGTCACAAAGCCGAAGAGACTGCCCCGCTGCACATCGCATTGGTGGGCAAATATGACTTGCAGGATGCCTACAAGTCCATCCGCGAGGCCCTTTCACAAGCAGGAACCTACAATGACCGCAAGGTATCGGTAGACTTCGTGAACAGTGAAAAGCTGACTGACGAGAATGTGGCAGAAGCCCTGAAAGGCATGGCAGGCGTACTTATTGGTCCAGGCTTCGGCGAACGCGGCGTTGCCGGCAAGTTCGTAGCCATCAAATATGCGCGTACGCACGACATCCCCACCTTCGGTATCTGTCTGGGTATGCAGTGTATCGCCATCGAATTTGCCCGTAACGTACTGGGTTATGCCGATGCCAACTCACGCGAGATGGACGAAAAGACACCGCACAATGTCATCGACATCATGGAAGAGCAGAAGTCCATCACCAATATGGGTGGAACCATGCGTCTGGGTGCCTACGAATGTGTTCTGCAGAAAGGCAGCAAGGCATACGAGGCATATAGTACCGAGCATATCCAGGAACGTCACCGTCACCGCTACGAGTTCAACAACAGCTTCAAGGATGCCTACGAAGCAGCAGGCATGAAGTGTGTGGGTATAAACCCCGAATCGGACCTGGTGGAAATTGTTGAGATTCCCGCATTGAAGTGGTTTGTCGGTACCCAGTTCCATCCCGAATACAGCAGTACGGTATTGCATCCGCACCCACTGTTCGTAGCATTCGTGAAGGCCGCCATCGAAAATGAAAACGAAAAGAAATAATTTGTAATAAGTAATTTGTAATCAACAAAGAATGGATAAAAATACCATCACAGGTCTTGTTCTGATAGCGATATTGTTAGTAGGTTTCAGCTTTCTGAGCCGTCCCAGCCAGGAGCAGTTGGAAGCACAGCAACGTTACTACGACTCCATAGCCCAGGTGCAACAGCGCGAAGCCGACTTGAAAGCCAAGGCGGAAGCAGCCCTGGCCAACGAAAGCGGAGCGGAAGCAAGCGTTGACTCCACTGCCCTCTTCTTCGACGCCCGTCAAGGAACCAACTCGCAGGTAACCATCCAGAACAACCTGGCAGAAATAACCGTAGATACAAAAGGCGGGCGCATAGCTTCGGCCACGCTGAAGGAATACATGGGACAAGACAAGACGACCCCCGTCACACTGTTCAGCGGCAATGACGCTTCCATGAATTTCCTCTTTTACAACAAGAAAGAGACTATCCAGACGGAAGACTATTATTTCACCGCAGTAAACCGTACGGACAGTACCGTCACCATGCGTTTGTCGGCAGACAGCAACAGCTATATCGACTTTACATATCGCATGCACAATGACACATACCTGATAGACTTTACTATTCAGGCAGTCAATATGGAAGGTAAGCTGGCGGCTACCAACAATTATGTGGACATCGAGTGGTCACAACGTGCCCGTCAGATAGAGAAGGGTTACACCTACGAGAACCGTCTGGCTGAACTGACTTACAAAATCACCGGAGAGGGTACCGATTATCTGTCCGCCAACAAGAACGACGAAAAGGAAGTTCCGGAACGCCTGGACTGGATTGCTTTCAAGAACCAGTTCTTCTCTTCAGTATTTTTGGCAGATGCCGACTTTGAAAAGACCAAGCTGAGTTCCAAGATGGAGACTCAAGGCAGCGGCTACATCAAGGACTATTCTGCAGAGATGAGCACGAAGTTCGACCCTGCTGGCAAGGAACCTACCCAGCTGTTCTTTTACTTCGGCCCCAATCACTACAAGACTCTGACCGCACTCGACAAGGGACGTGACGCCAAGTGGGAGCTGAACCGTCTGGTCTATCTGGGCTGGCCGCTCATCCGCTGGATAAACAAATGGTTCACCATCAACATCTTCGACTGGTTGTCCAGTTGGGGTTTGAGCATGGGCATCGTACTGTTGTTCATGACGTTAATCGTAAAAGCTGTGGTATTCCCGGCTACGTGGAAGACCTACATGTCTTCTGCCAAGATGCGCGTACTGAAACCGAAAATCGACGAGATAAACAAGAAGTACCCCAAGCAGGAAGATGCCATGAAGAAGCAGCAGGAAGTGATGGGTCTCTACAGCCAGTACGGAGTCAGCCCGATGGGCGGATGTCTGCCGATGCTGATACAGTTCCCTATCCTGATGGCGTTATTCATGTTCGTGCCAAGTGCCATTGAACTCCGCCAGCAGAGCTTCTTGTGGGCAGATGACCTTTCCACTTATGATGCATTCATCAACTTCCCGTTCCATATCCCGTTCCTGGGCAGCCACCTCAGCTTGTTCTGCCTGCTGATGACGGTTACCAACATATTGAACACGAAGTACATGATGCAGCAACAGGATACGGGTGCCAATCCGCAGATGGCTGCCATGAAGTGGATGTCATACCTGATGCCTATCATGTTCCTCTTCATATTGAACGACTATCCTTCGGGATTGAACTATTACTACTTCATCTCTACGTTAGTCAGTGTGGTAACAACGCTCATCATGCGCAAGACAACCAATGAGGAAGCCCTTCTTGCTCAGTTGGAAGCCAACAAGAAAGACCCGAAGAAGATGAAGAAAACCGGTTTCGCCGCTCGTCTGGAAGCCATGCAGAAACAGCAGGAACAGATGATGAAAGAAAAACAGAACAAAAAGTAGTAAGACTACCGTTCAAGATATTCTTTTGCAGAAAGCCGGACAATGACATTTGCCCGGCTTTCTTATCCTTACACCAACGAAAAAATTCACAGACTCTAAATTATGCAGACTAAATACACCTACAAACAAATCTGGCTCATAGCCTACCCTATCCTAATCAGCCTCCTTATGGAGCAGATGATAGGTATGACGGACACCGCCTTCCTCGGACGTGTGGGCGAAGTCGAGCTGGGAGCATCTGCCATCGCCGGTGTCTTCTACATGGTCATCTTCATGGTTGCCTTCGGTTTCAGTATCGGGGCCCAGATACTCATTGCCCGGCGCAACGGCGAACAGCAGTATAAGGAAATCGGTGACTTGTTCTATCAGGGCATCTATTTCCAAGTCGGGATGGCGACAGTCATGTTCCTGCTGTCCTATTGCTTCTCGCCGATTATCCTGAAACGCATCGTAGCCTCGGAACATATCTACGAAGCAGCCACCAGCTACCTGCACTGGCGTGTATTCGGTGCCTTCTTCTCGTTCAGCGCAGTCATGTTCCGTGCCTTTTTCTTGGGAACCACCCAGACCAAGACACTGACACTGAACTCCATCGTCATGGTGTTGAGCAATGTCGTATTCAACTATATCCTGATTTTCGGTAAATTCGGTTTTCCTGCACTCGGCATTGCCGGAGCCGCCATCGGCTCCTCATTGGCCGAGCTGGTTTCGCTGTTATTCTTCATCCTCTATACCCGTAGTCGTATCGACTGCTGCAAGTACGGGCTGGACCGTATTCCGAAGTTCCGGCTGGACGTATTGAAACGGATGCTGAACGTCTCTTTCTGGACCATGATACAGAATTTCTTCTCCCTCTCCACCTGGTTCTTGTTCTTCCTTTATGTGGAGCATCTGGGAGAGCGATCGCTGGCAGTGACCAACATTGTCCGCAATGTGTCCGGCATACTGTTCATGGTACTCATGGCATTTGCCTCTACCTGCGGTTCATTGGTCAGCAACCTCATCGGTGCAGGCCACTCCGATTGCGTGGCAGGCACTATCCGGCAGCACGTACGCATAGCCTACGTTTTCGTACTTCCGCTGGCATTGCTTTTCGCGCTGTTCCCCAAGCTGATTTTGGGAATTTATACCGACATACCCGACCTGCAGGACGCTGCCGTGCATTCGCTTTGGGTGATGTGCTCCACCTATCTGTTCCTGGTTCCTGCCAATGTCTATTTCCAGGCAGTTTCCGGAACCGGCAATACGCGTACTGCATTGGGCATGGAGCTGGCAACGCTGGTCATCTACACAGCCTATATCACCTACATTATTCTGATTCTGCAACTCGACGTGGCCATCTGCTGGACCTCGGAAATGGTTTATTCCAGCTTTATTCTCATTTTCTGCTGGCTATATATCAAACGTGGGAATTGGCAAGGAAGGAAAATTTAGTATCTTTGCATTGAAATAACCGAAACAAAAAACATATATGAAACAAGTAAATCTACTACTTATGTCAGCAGCCATGACATTGGCCTCCTGCGGAGGAACAAAAGATGCCGGACAGCAGCAGGACGCAGCAGCGCTCATCCAGCGGTCGGACATCAAGATTGAAGGAAAGCGTATGACACCCGAGGCACTCTGGGCGATGGGACGTATCGGCAGTGTGGCCGTATCCCCCGACGAAAAGCAGATTGCCTACACGGTATCCTATTACAGCGTGCCCCAGAACAAGAGTAACAGCGAAGTCTTCGTCATGAATGCCGACGGTAGTGGCAATACCCAGATAACGCATGACACCTGGCAAGAAGGACAGCCCACATGGTTCAAGGACGGCAAGAAGCTTGCCTTCCTCTGCAACGAAAGCGGCAGCAGCCAGGTATGGGAAATGAATCCCGACGGCAGCGGACGCAAGCAGCTGACCCAATACGAGGGAGACATCGAAGGGTTCTCTTTCTCGCCCGACGGCAAGAAACTCCTTTTCATTGCCCAGGTAAAGACCGTGAAGAGTACGGCAGACAAACATCCGGACCTTCCTAAAGCCACCGGCATCATCGTTACCGACCTGATGTACAAGCATTGGGATGAATGGGTGACTACTGCTCCCCATCCGTTTGTTGCTGATTTCGACGGCAATGCCATCAGCAATGTCACTGATATTCTTGAGGGAGAGCCATACGAAAGCCCGATGAAGCCCTGGGGCGGTATCGAGCAGCTGGCATGGAGCCCGTCTTCTGATAAAGTGGCCTATACATGCCGTAAGAAAACCGGACTGGCGTATGCCATTTCCACCAACTCCGACATTTATATCTACGACCTTGCCTCCAAGGAAACCAAAAACATCACGGAAGAAAACAAGGGATATGATACGAATCCCCAATACTCTCCCGACGGCAAATACATCGCCTGGCAGAGCATGGAGCGTGACGGCTACGAAGCCGACTTGAACCGCTTGTTTATCATGAACCTCGAGACCGGCGAGAAACGTTTTGTAAGCAAAGCTTTCGAATCGAACGTGGACGCCTTCTTGTGGAACAAAGATTCCCAGAGCATCTACTTCATCGGTGTATGGCATGGCGAGACACAGATTTACAACATCGACCTTGCCGGAAACGACAAGCTTACCCGGCTCACCGACGGCATGTACGACTATGCTTCGCTTGCCCTTTGCGGAGACAAGATTATCGCCAAACGCCATTCCATGAGCATGGGCGACGAAATCTATGCCGTAAACAGTGCACGTAACGGCGACGCTTTTGCAGAAGCAGTGCAACTGACCACAGAAAACAAGCAGATTTACGACCAGCTGGAGATGGGTAAGGTGGAAGCCCGCTGGATGAAGACCACCGACGGCAAGCAGATGCTGACCTGGGTGATTTATCCTCCACAGTTCGACCCTAACAAGAAGTACCCCACCCTCCTCTTCTGTGAAGGCGGTCCTCAGAGTCCCGTCAGCCAGTTCTGGAGCTACCGTTGGAATTTCCAGATTATGGCGGCAAACGACTATATCATCGTAGCTCCCAACCGTCGTGGTCTTCCGGGCTTCGGTGTAGAGTGGAACGAAGCCATCAGCGGTGATTATGGCGGCCAGTGCATGAAGGACTACTTCACTGCCATTGACGAAATGGCCCAGGAACCTTTCGTTGACAAAGACCGCCTGGGTTGCGTAGGTGCCAGCTTCGGAGGCTTCTCCGTATATTGGCTTGCCGGACACCATGACAAACGCTTCAAGGCATTCATCGCACACGACGGTATCTTCAACATGGAAATGCAATATCTGGAAACGGAAGAGAAATGGTTTGCCAACTGGGATATGGGCGGCGCTTATTGGGAAAAGAACAACGCTACGGCACAACGCACTTTCGCCAACTCCCCGCACCTCTTTGTCGACAAATGGGACACCCCTATCCTCTGCATCCACGGAGAGAAGGACTTCCGCATCCTTGCCAACCAGGCAATGGCCGCCTTCGATGCAGCCGTGATGCGTGGCGTTCCTGCCGAACTGCTTATCTATCCGGACGAAAACCACTGGGTACTGAAACCTCAGAATGGCGTGCTGTGGCAACGTACCTTCTTTGAATGGCTGGACAAATGGTTGAAGCCGGCTAAGTAAAGCCTCTCAAAAACGATAAAAACAAATAATCCCGGACTCTTTGTCAAGAATCCGGGATTATTTGTTTTTATTGTACACCGCCCGATTCATTTTTTATGACTATAATTTGGGCAGTTCAAATAAAGTCAATACATTTGCTTTATGCACACTCCGAAGAAGTGTAAACAATATGTCCTAATATAACCCGATAAAAGATGAATGAAAATTGGCCTGAGATTGTGGAAACACTGATACCGTATTTTGAAACAAATTCGGTAGAAGGTGACTACCAGCGGGAAATAGAGAACTGCCTGAAATTTCTTGGATGGAAGAAGACCAATGGAACAATGGTATCCCAATATACATTACCGATAGGCAATAGCAACTCCATACGCCCGGACATTGTACTTTGGCGAAAGAACGAGCATGACACACAATCCCCCGTACTCCCTATTGAAATAAAGCGTCCGTCTAATATACGAAATGAAAGACAAGAAAATCAACTGATGTCGTATATGCGCCAGTTGAAACTTAATGTCGGATTATATATAGGAGAAAAGATACAACTTTACTATGACATTCCCAATGATGGAGAGAATCCCATTTGTGTATTTACAGCGGAAATTAAAAAAGAAGATACAAATGGTTCCATCATCTGTGACTTATTGAGCTACGACAAATTCAATCTGGAAAAAATAGAAACATTCTGTAATGAGCAATATAAAAAAATCCAAGCGCGTAATAATCTGCATAGGAGGGTGTCAGAATTCTTATCCGAAGGCAATGGGGTAAAGAATATGATTTCGTTGCTCAAAGACAAGTTTACAGCTGAAGGATTTGAGGAATCCGCCATTAATGAAGAATTTGCCAATCTTACGCTTACAATACATTACGAAAATAAGAGCATTCTCCCTTCATTACAGCTTAAAAAGGGGCAAACATCTAAGAACTCACAAAACGGTCATAAAGAAAGTGATTCCAAAGACCATACAAAATTCTCATTGGATGGAATCAACTTCTATGTCAAAAGACGTTTTGTATTGGAAGTAGTCAAGCACTATATCAAAGACCATCCCAACATAAACTATGTTGAACTGGAAAAAGTCTTTCCATCCAATTTGCACAGTAAAGCATTAGGTGTAATACGTACTTTGATAGAAGTCCAAGAGAAAATCAAATCTCATCCCGATTTAAAGAAACGCTACTTTCTTAAGCCTGATGAAGTTATTTTATTGGCAGACGGAACAAAAATTGTTGTCAACAACCAGTGGGGAACATTATTTCCAAGATTTCTTGAAGCAGCAAAGAAACTGTACCAAGTAACCAATGATACGGAAAGCAATACTCCAATATCCCGATTAAAGATTACTTTTGGTAATGGGAAAGTAATTCAAGAAACACAAGCAGCCGAGACTTTCCGGCAATTTGTGATGACAGTAGGTGTAGAACAAGTGCAATCTTTAAATATCAAGGTATGCAAGATTCCCTTGATATCAAACACACTTCATGAGAAATACCAGCGCGCTCAAAAACCATTAGGCAACGGACGGTTTCTTATGACCTGCAGCAATACAAAAACAAAGAAGCGTGATATTGAGCGTATTGCCAAAGCTTTGGGTATTCAGGTGACTGCAGAAATTGTATAATGGAAGACAGTAATTCAAGAGATATGTCTTGAAAAATACTTTTTCATGAAGAGTACGTATATTACGCTCAATAGTAAGATACACCCTATCAAGAAGATATAGCCATACTGTTGGTAATAAATATATCCTACTATTATAAAAGTCTGTATTGTCATATAGGCCAGAGAGACTATGACATGAGGAATCTTCAGCTCATTCGCCATAATCTGATACAGATGTTTGCGATGCGGCAGCCCGATATTCTCATGAAGCATCAGGCGGTGAATGATAGTCAGTACACTATCCACACCATAAACGGATAAAAGGACTATCCAACTGAAATCTTCCGTTTCAATGATGAGCCTGCCTATCAGGAAAAGAAGGATAAAGGCAATGCTCACCGAACCCACATCACCGGCAAAGCATTTGGCACGCTTGCGGAAATTGAAGAAACAAAAGACAAGAACAGAACAGATAACGGTATAGATGAAATCCGCTTCCACAAAAGTAACCACCTCCTTATTGACATAAGCCAACGCAGCAAGAATAACCAGAGAGTAACCGCCGGTTATGCCGTTAATCCCATCCATAAAATTGTAGGCATTGATGATGCCCGTACAGACTATCAAGGCTATGACTATCCACCACCAGGACAAGGAGAACAGCCCCCACTGATAAAACATCATAGCCATAGCAGAGAAATGAAAAAGCAGTCTTGTCATCTGTCCGGTGGATTTTATATCGTCCACGAAGCTGATGAACGTCACCAGTGTCAAGGCAAGCAGGAACCAGGGATATTCAAAGTCACTCGTCAGGAAATAGGCCAACGCTCCGAAATAGAAAATAATCCCACCACCGCGTAAAGTCACTTTCGTATGGGAACTCCGCTCATTGGGCTTGTCGATGATATTGCACCTATCAGCTATTCTAAAATAAAAAAGTTCTGCTAAAAACAGCAGAACCAGTATAAGCAGATAATACATAACAGTATTTTCCTCTTTAATTTTTAATTCTTAATTGTTTACTTTTATATTTGAGAACGATTTTATCGTTCTCACTATCCCCTCCTCTGCCCTCACCGGCATTCTGTCAATTCCCAGGGCAGCCTTTATCTTCGCATTACTCACCACATAATTCTCTGTCAACTTGCGCAGACGCTCTTCATTCAAAGGCAAATGGAGCAGAGTCCCAAAACGGGCACAGAACTCCATCAGTCCTCTGTTTATCTTCCAGATATGCGGCTTACGCTCCAAAGCCTCACACATCAAAGCTATCAGCTCATTTGTGGACAAGGCTTCGTCATCTCCCATGTGGTAGATACCACTCGCCACCTCCTTGGTCAACAGCCCTTTCACCACATAGCAGAGATTGTCTATCGAAGTAAAAGACCTTCTGTTCTCAAAAGCCCCCAAAGGCCAGGGAACACCTTTTTTCACCACATTATAAAGAAGATTCAGATTGCCTTTGTTACCGGGACCATGAATCATGCAGGGACGCAGGATATAAACCTGCTTGTCATCACAAGGATTAGCTTTCAATTCTCCATTTTCAACCTTCAACTTGTCAAGGATGTAATTCTCGGCAGCTATCTTACTTTCCCCATAAGGCCCTACCGGAGCAGGCACCACATCTTCAGTCAGCATATCCCCTGCCACACTGTCTGCAGCGGCTTTCACAGAACTGAAGAATACAAACTTCTTCGCAGACGATTCCAGAAAGAAATCAAATATCTTTTGGGTCAATCCCGTATTAATATCAAAATAGGATTGGGCAGCAGACCGGTTTTTCGTATCATGGGCTTTACCAGCCAGATGAATAATGGCATCGAATTCAGGAAGATTCCGCATCGGAAAAGAAGCCGGTTCGATATCCTTCCAGAAAAAAGTCTTTACCACCCCCTCCTTTTCAGGAGCGACAATATCCAGCCCGTAAAGGCTATGACGTTCCTTTAGGGCAACAACGAGATTGGAACCCACAAAGCCGTGGATTCCAGTGACGAGTATGTTCATTGAAATATGCTAAAAAATATACTGACCGGAAACGTGATTATTGGTTATGTATTTAATAAAATAAGTATCTCCAATGACAGAGAAGAAAATATACCACGTCGTATTAGAATTACGTTGATAAGTGATGTAATACATATCCTTACCATAACGCTCAAAAAAAGCGGGCGCTTTCTTTTTTAATTTAGAATGAATGTTCTGTTGAATATCAGCTATCAGTTCTTCCACATAAGAAATAGCAAAAGGATAAGTACCCAAATACTCCTTCTCAACAAGTATTTTTATAAGCCCATACAAATCCTCCTCTACTTCGGGAGCGAATACGACTCTCATCCAAACAAAGCCTTTATACGAGGGCAAAGTCTATCCAATAATTCTTCACCGGAAATAGCATGCCTAATGTCATCACGTCCTTCCGTAACGATATTCGGATTATTCTCATTACCCGTATATACAACTACCGGTTCACCAACATTCGGCACCATCGGTTCTTGTTCCTTATATGGCTTGTTCTTCTTCATGAATCCAATCTTTCTACAAAGATACCCGGGAATATCAAGATATCCTAATAATTGATTGATAAATATCAAAAGTTTGCCTGACAACCTTATCTATAGAAAATTCTTCTTCCGCCAACAGACGAGAGTTCCTTCCAAACTCCTTCCTCTTCGCATCATCTTCTATCAATAGGCCGATGGCATCAGCCAACGCCCTACTGTCCTTGGCAGGAACCAAATAACCATTATATCCGGATTTCACGCATTCACGGCAACCCGGTACATCGGTTGTTACAATAGGACGCCCTACCGCACATGCTTCAATCAAGGATTTGGGCAAACCTTCCCGATAGGAAGGCAGTACAACGATATCGCTATCCGTATATATAGGAAACATTTGAGCCTGATATCCTATCCATTCAATATAATCATCGACAAGAAGAGACCTTAGCTTTTCTTCCCCCAAAACAGCCAGATTTTCTTTGTCGCAATCACCTGCCAATATGAATTTTACTTTTCCAATAAATCGCTTTTGAAGTAATTTGGCTGCATCAATGAACTCCATCACCCCCTTATCCAACAATATCCTTGCAGGAAAGAGTACCTTTAATTGAGTCTTGCCAGGAGCTTGGGAAAAAACAAATTCATTCAAATCTACTCCCGAGCCCTTTATCAGAAAAATATGGGACGAGGGAACCAGATTGAAGCCTTTGATCATCCCCACATCATCCGGATTCTGAAGAATAAAGGAAAAAGACTTACTTTTGAATGCAATGCGAATCAAAGTCCTTATCAACTTCTGCAAAATCCCATTCCTGCCGTTCGTAAAGTTATACCCCAATCCACTTATTGCATTCACAACATGATGTTGCCCTGACAGCTTAGCTGCAACAGAACCTAACAATGCAGCCTTTAAAGTAACATGATGAATTATATTAGGTCTATACTTTTTGTAGTTTGTATATAACTGAAAAATACATTTCAATTCATGCAAAGGATTACTTCCGGAACGGTCAAAAGGAATATCGATAAAGCGAATCCCTTTCCCTTGTAAAAACTGTTTTCTTCCGGTATCCCGTGACAATAAATAAACTTCATATCCCTGCTGAATAGCATTCAGGGCAATAGGCAAACGATGGGAAATAAAGAACCAATCAACATTGGTAACAAAGAAAAGCTTTTTCATTTTATCATAATCTGCCGTCAACGGATTCTTTGGGCAAGAAACCTTTAACATCAAACACAACAGACCGTGTCTTCGACAAACTTTCGATATCTATTCCCGTAAACAGTTGATGGGCAACCGCCAACACAACCGAATCAAACTTTTCTTCAGGAAGTTCATTGATCACTTCAATTCCATATTCATGCTTTACGATATCCGGATTTGCCCACGGATCATAAACGGTTATATTCAGATTGTATCCCATCAAAGCCTCATAAATATCTATCACTTTCGTATTACGTACATCCGGACAATTCTCCTTGAAAGTAAAACCGAGTATCAGTATATTAGAGTTCAAAACCTGAATTCCTTTTTTCAGCATCAGTTTTATCACTTGACCAGCCACATACTCTCCCATACCATCATTCATACGACGACCGGCCAATATGATTTCAGGATTATAGCCATAACTCTGTGCACACTGGGCCAGATAATAAGGGTCTACGCCAATGCAGTGTCCTCCAACCAGCCCCGGCTTGAAGGGAAGAAAATTCCATTTGGTACTTGCAGCCTCCAATACATCCTGAGTATCAATCCCCATACGCATGAATATCTTGGAAAGCTCATTGACAAAGGCTATATTGATATCACGTTGCGAATTCTCAATGACTTTGGCCGCCTCTGCCACCTTCATCGTGGGAGCCAAATGTGTTCCGGCAGATATAACAGAAGCATACACTTCGTTCACTTTCTTACCAATTTCAGGAGTTGAACCTGAAGTCACTTTCTTTATCTTCTCGACTGTGTGTAGCTTGTCACCCGGATTGATACGTTCGGGGGAATAGCCTGCAAAGAAATCCGTATTGAATTTCAAACCGGATATTCTTTCCACTACCGGAATACATTCATCCTCAGTCACACCCGGATATACTGTAGATTCATACACTACAATATCACCTTTGGAAATCACTTTCCCCACAGTAGTACTTGCATTGTACAGAGGAGTCAAGTCCGGATTATGGTTATGATCCACAGGGGTAGGAACTGCCACAACATAGAAGTTGCAATCACGAATGTCTTCAATGTCAGCCGTGCACTTGAAGCCATTGGCAATGGCAGACTGCAGCAATTCGTCCGAAACTTCAAGGGTAGCATCGTGTCCTGCCATCAATGCATTCACACGGGATTTATTCATGTCAAAACCAACAGTTTTGTATTTGGTAGAGAACAAACGGGCCAAAGGAAGCCCTACGTAACCGAGACCGATTACGGCAATTTTAATTTCACTTTCCATTATATTCGACTATATTTTTCTTGTTTTACAGATTATTTTTATACCATTCAATAGCCTCATTTAAACCTCTCACAAAATCATATTCTGGCTCATAGCCAAGTAAGAGTTTTGCCTTACTAATATCTGCATTAGAATGCTTGATATCTCCCTTGCGTTCAGTACTGAAAATCGGTTCAATCTCTTTGTCTAAAGCTTTTGTTAATGTATAGTAAATGTCTATGAGGTATTCACGGCCACCATATGCAATATTAAAAGTATCACCAGCAACCTCACTTGGTGCAAGACATGCCTTTAAATTAGCCTCAATCACATTTTCAATGTAGGTAAAATCGCGACTTTGTTTACCGTCTCCATTAATAATAGGACGTTCATTATCAATTAACTGCTTGATGAACTTAGGTATTACAGCAGCATAAGCTCCATGAGGATCTTGCCGACGACCAAACACATTAAAATAGCGCATTCCATAGGTATCAAGCCCATAATGACGAGTATATTGTTTAGCCCATTCTTCATCACAACGTTTGGTCACAGCGTAAGGAGAAAGCAAGTTACCTTCCTTTCCCTCCGACTTTGGAAGATGGGGCTCATCACCATAGACTGAAGAACTAGAAGCATAAACGAACTTTTTCACTTTATTTTGCCGTGCAGCTTCAAGCATATTGAGAGTTCCCTGGATATTGTTACCACAATAAAAAAGAGGCATCTCTATTGAGCGAGGTACACTGCCCCAAGCCGCTTGATGTAACACATAATCCACTCCTTTACATGCTACCATACAAGAATCAAGATTCTTTATATCACCATAAATAAACTCATAGTCGGGATTACTCAAAAGCATATCCACATTAGCTTGCTTACCCGTGGATAAATCATCAAGACATCTTACTTTATAGCCGAGATTTAAAATAGCCTCACAAAGATTGGAACCAATAAAACCAGCTCCGCCAGTCACCAAGAATAAAGAACCTTGGGGAAATTTCAAATGTTTATATGCCATATATTTACAATTATTATTACATTTCCAAAAAGCAACAGCTATTCCTACATTTGCTGTAGAAATCATAGACTTCTATAAAGTTTCATATATTTTTGTGATATTATGTTTATATCATATTGTTTGGCAAAAGAATAGCATTTTTCAGCGACATTACAATATAAGGTTCTGTCTGTTAAAACCTCTTTTATGCGTAGAGCCAGTTCTTCATCATCCTGAAACTCAAACAACAATGCTACATCTCTTACCAAATCACCAATACCTGGTACATTGGAACCAATAAAAGGCTTTTTGCATGACATAGCTTCAAGCATTGAAATACTAAATCCTTCATGTTTCGAAGAAAGAACTATAACATCTGAAGCTTGTAGCAAATTAGGAACATCTTTTCTCAAACCAAGAAAATGTATACGAGAGTCTACGCCTACTGCCTTCGCATATTCTTTATTCTCGTTCAAAAAAGGGCCATCACCGATACATAATAAATGTATATCACGCTCAAGTCTCGACATCGCTTTGATAAGAGTCTTGTAATCTTTCATGAAACAAAACCTAGCTACCATTGTAACTAGTTTACAATCTGGCTTCAAACCCATTTCTGTGCGAATATTGGCAGGAATTGCATTTTCAAATAATGATATATTAATTCCATTATTTATCGTTACAGTACGTGCATCTGGAACGTGTTTTTTGAGTGCCAGCTCTACCTCTTTTGATATTGTTATAATACAATCATAAACATGATATACTCTTTTATCAATAATTCTAAACATCAATCTCCCTCTACGTCTATTAGTCGTAGAATGCTCTGTATATACCAAACGAGTATTCACCCCTTTTAATATTTTAGCTAATGCTGCCACATAAAGGGATGGGAAAAGATGAACATTCACAATATCATAGTTACCTCTTTTAATAAAATTTGCTAACAATTGAACATTTTTGAACGATTTCAAATTTTCAGATAATGCAAAGCATTTTCCTCCTTGTTCTTCCAAAAACTGAACAAACTCCTTGTCTTCCGGATCTTTCAAGCTTAATACATGAACTGTATTGCCTTCTATCCTACTTAATGCAGTAGCTAAGGTTAAAACTAATGTCTCTGCACCACCACCTCTCATGAATGAATTTATGATATGCAAGATTTTCATCAGACTCCTCGTATATTCATCAATAATGAAATTAGTAAATAAAAGTTAGGTATTCCTGAATAGCAATTCCCATTTGTCAAAAACTCTACACGACTCAAATTCAAAAGAAGCCTTCTTACATTCTTGTGCAAGAAATGTTGCTTTTTGAGAATCTGTAAGAACCGCCAACATTCGTTTCGATAAAGTATCTGAATCTCCTACTGGGACAAGATACTCCCTAATGCTTTCTGGAAATAGCATTCGAGGACCTCCACAAGGGCAATCGGTTGATATACAAGGTAGACCAATAGCCATAGCTTCCATCAATGCATTAGGCATTCCCTCAACATTCGAAGACAAAACAAATAGCCGCGCACTTTTTATGAAAGTAGGAACATCTGATATTTGGCCAGGTAGATGAACCCTTTCTCCTATACCAAGTGACTCAGCATATAGTTTCAATGAAGTAACATCTCCTGATCCATATATTATAAGATTATCATTCACTTGATTTGCAATTTTCGCAAATGATTCAATCAGTAATCTATGATTTTTGAATTTGTCAATTCGACCGACCGTAACTATTCCCGAACGAGACTCGCTTAGTTTCGTATTGTAGAAAACCCGATCAATAGGATTATATATAATAAATGATTTCTTCCGTATTACCTCTGGAAACCATATCTTAGCATCATGAGTTTGAAAAACAATTGCATCTCCAAAACGAAATAATATTTTGGCCAAAAAAGATGTAAAATTACTGCCATACTCAACATCCGGACTGCTGCGAACTGAAAGAATGGACTTTATGCCAGAACCAAGTTTTGCGATTATTGCTCGGAAATTAGGTTCTGCCATAAATGAAACAAGAATATCTGGCCTTTCCGATTTCAATAATTTTCTCAATCGATATATTAGTATTACATTCCTTTTAAAATAACCTTCTATCTTATTCAAATCTAATGAAATACGCTGCACATCTTCTCCATAAGAATATTCCCATGAACAAGGGAAAGATGTTATCAAAACACATTCATGTCCACGAGTCGACATTTCTGTTGCCAAATTAGTCAGCACTCTCTCAGCCCCCCCACTAGATATAGTATTAATATAGAAAAATATCTTCATAGCTATTTTTTTAAGAATTTTTCTTCAGGAAGTGTCAACAAGAATTTCCGTTTTTCTTTTAGTGATAAATTCTTGCCATGTATTTGTAAATTAAATTCCAGATTCTTCTGAATGTATTCGTCTACTGTACATATATAGCGGGCAGGATTTCCTCCCACTACCGTCCTAGGAGGTACTGATTTCGTTACTACACTACCTGCTGCTACAATAGCACCTTCTCCAATAGTAACACCTGGCATGATTTGAGAATATGCACCTATATAAGCCCAATCTTCGATTTGCACTTTTCCAAATACATCAAAATCTGGAATTCGAGAACGCACAGAGTTCCCTCCTCCATGTGTGTGAATAGCTACGCCACTCGTAATTTGAACATTATTACCAATTGTAATCAGATAAGGTTCACTACTCCATTTCCTCGTAGCTATAAAAGAATTTTCACCAACAAAAACACCTATATGTCTGGCGTAGTCAATAGGAGAAACTAAAAATCTCCAATAAAAATCAACAATTCTCCTAAAAGGATTCAGCATAATTTATAAACTAAAAGAATTACTCATAAATGCACTTGTGAAGCAACTGCTCCCACAATTTAGATATATGGTCTACTTTATATCTGTCGAGTGCATGTAATGCATTATGTTGTAGCCTCTTGCGTAACTCATTATTGTCTAATAATATTTTTAATTTCTGTTCTAATTCTAACAGATTATCAATTCCACAAATAAGACCTGTTTTATTATTAATTACAATTTCTGATTGGCGACCGTTATAATCGCAAGCAATACAAGCACAACCTTGTGACATAGCTTCAGTAAGCACTAAACCAAAACCTTCGTAACGACTACTAAGAACAAATATCTCAGCATCACGATATTCTGTTTTAATCTCCTTGGTATATGGAACAAACTCTACATTAGATATATTCTGTACTAACGACTTCAAATAATCTACATTTTTTTTGTGTCCAGCACCGACTAACCTTAGAGTCCAATCAGGATAAAAGCATGCAAGATTGCTCCATGCCTTTAACAAAATATCAAAGCCTTTGCAGTACCAAATATCCACACGTCCAACAGCAAGTATTATTTTACTTTTTGATGGAATTACTTTTTCCGGTTCCCAAGTCAAAGGATTAGGCATAACAACTACTTTTTTGAAACGACCGTTTAAAAACGTATAATCAGCTTGTGTCAAGACCGTCAGATAATCAAAATAATAGTTTCTGAAAAATTTATCTATTTTTTGGTTCAATGGGAAAGGAGCTGATTCTGGTCGTTCAAAAGAATTATGGTCAGAAACTATCACTGGACACTTATGTACCAACATGGATGCCAATTTAGCAAGTGTTGCATGAAAGTACAATATACTTACTATAACATCTGGTTTATATTTCTTTAAAACTTCCAATATCTTCCAAAATATTTTGATACGATACATGATCCAGGAATTACCCTTTCTTTCTGGACAAGAATAAATTTGCACATCTGGTAATACGGGATAAACGATAGCTATTGATGTATCCATCATAATTGCAACTTTATGTCCCAAACGGCTCAAGCCATTCGCTACATCTGCACAGACACGTTCAGCCCCCCCACCAGTAAGTTGATGGCACAGAAATAATATATTCATAATAATTGCTACAACTTGATGTTATCTATACTAAATGTCTTTGAAGTAGCTCCAGATGCCAACATAGGGAACAAGAAAGGAAGACATAAGCACCAATAGAATTCAAGCATATTTGACTTGTAGAATGCTCCGAAGAATGCAATCACAAAACACATTCGAAGCCGATATGGCACACGATATTGACGATAATACTGATTAATGAATTTCCAAAACGGACATAAGAGTAAAATCAACCCTAAAACACCATATTTATACAAAAATACCTTTCCTCCAGTGTTCCCTGAATCATATCCCATATTATCAGGAAGTACTCCACCATGACCATAAATTATCGACCCATCGAAAATGGAAGTACTGAGGGCACTATTAAGTGCGTCACCCGTTCTATTGTCAATATCCCTAATATCCTTTCCACTAATACGTTCCATGACTAAAGTCTCAAACTGCTCACCCAAAATTAAAGGCATTGTCAATACGCAAACAGCTGTAAGAACAATTGTACGAATCTTGAAACGAATTGACAACAAATAAATGGCTGCAAGTATATAAAATCCCAATGAGAATGAAGCTAGACCAAAAATCCAAAAACAGTAATAATAAATTTTATATCGAGGATTATTCCCTATCAGAAATAACATCAAATAGCAAAGAGTACCAAGTTCTCCAGGTTCTTCACAAAAGCTTTGAAATCGAATAGTAGAGTTTATAATAAAGAAATTGAAAAGATGTTGTTCGAAAAGCTGTTCGCGACCAGAATTATCACGAATGAAATAAGCAATCAGAATACCCTGATCAGTAAAAATATAAAGGAGGTATTCAATTAACGACAAGGACAAAAAAAACACGAGAGATTTGACCAACCAATCAAAAACCGTAAGTTTCCATTTGTCATTGAGAAGTATAAATATAAACGCCATAAAGGCATTCATTAAAAAAGATCCGCTAGGATATTCTCCCAAGAAAAAACCTGCATAAAAATAAATAAAAAGATAAGCTAATATAAATGGAAATGCATATCGCTTGTACTTTGATGTAAAAACGCTTCCTTTTTTATCAGTTAACCCAATGAGAATAAACAATAAAGCAAAAATCAGGAATAAAATGATATTAATACGACCTCCCCAAATCAACATTAAAATTCCACCCCATGTTAATTTAATTCCAGCAAATATATTCCAAAGAAAATATAAAACAGTAAGAATTGTAACTACTATACCTTTATTCATAGCAATAAGAAATAAAATCTTTTTACAAATAGAAGTTTACTATCTTATATTCCTTACTCTTCTTTTAATTCTGCAACATTGAATCATCGCTTGTTTTTCCACATTCCTTTGATATTTACTAAAATGCTATATATCATAAATAATAATTTTCGCCTATGTCCATGACCATCAACAACTATCAAACCTTTATACATATTGAAAGTATGGTATCCTAAATCCATTTTTTTATTGGTTGAAAAGAATGTTTTAACTTCTGAAAACAAAAAACGTTCACCGACAGATTCTATTCGTTGAATTACAATTCCATTTCCATAATTTTTATTACAATCCTGTGCAGGTCTATAATATTGACCATCAACGACAAACACTTCACCGGCATTGCGTGCAACTTTTCCTCCAAATTTTACTTTTTGAACCGGTTTATCATCAATAACCATCTTTTCATAATCGAAATTAAACAAATATAAATCTTTATCATTAGGAAATGGAAGTTTTGTCGAAAGTATATAATTTGTGTCATTCCAATGTAGTACGGTTGCATCTGTTAACGGTAAATGTGAAAGGTCGTTATTTTTTATCATAGAATCCGTCAACAAATCATATTCGTAAACAGCTGTAGCCGCTGCTTTACAACTCTCTGGAATAATATAGATCTTGTCGTTTTTCCTTAATATAAAAGGAAAAGACAAATGCCATGGTTCTTCCAATACAATTTTCATCTCCTTCAAGATATAATCTTTACGGCTAACTACCAATTTTGCGATACGTCCTTTACTAAATGAATAACAAAATTCCTCCACCAAAAGGATTATATTCTCCTCATCTACATTCAGAATAAAAGGATCAGCGAACCATCTGTCGCTATATTGATGCTTCATCCAATGTATATTCTGCAAATCATTTAGAATAACACATTGAACTTTATCTTCCACAAAACCTATATTCCATGCAGAAGATAAGCAGTATTTCCTTATACGGTCAAATAGTAACATCAATAACTATCTTTTATTTTTTAATAATTTATAATATAGCATGTCATATAATTCATGATATAAACCAACCCAAAACGGTTTTTTATCCCTTGAATCGTATTCCATAAATCTATTTGTTCTACAAACATCATTAAACCAACTAAAAATATTCTTATTATATAATCGTAGAGCTACCTTAAAATCCGAAAACTCTGGCATTACATAAACTGTACGAATATTTTTTTGCATTTCTTCGTTATAATCAATACTAGAATTGTATGCATACCAAATATAAGGGAGATTAACTCCAGCCTCTGTAACAGAAATAGCATTCCCATCATTTCTAAAATTGATTTCCATAAAATAGTCGTTTCCATATTTGTCACGAAGAAATTCCATTGAAAACAAACCAGTATAACCTACTTCTCTTATAAATGAAATGCATTTCTGCAATAAACCATTTTCTGAAAATTCTGAGAACGAAACATATTTCAAATAGCCCGTATTTGTTTCTTTAGGTTGTCGCAATATTATTGACACACCAGGAATAAAAACATGCTGCTGGTCTAAAGCACACCCTATAAACTGGAATTCGATTTGTTTGTCGATATAATCTTGAGCAATTAAAGGTTTGTTCTTATGGAGATCCATATACCTAGATAATTCATATTCGTTCTTTATAATCTTTATATCTGATTTATTTCCTTCTACACTTGACAAGGGTTTAATGATGATTGGAAACTCAATATTTCTTAATCTCAACTCATCTAAAGAATAGGTATATGGAACATTCAACTTGACTTTTTCAGCAAATTTTCTCATAACCATTTTATCCATGGCATTAGAAATATCACCTTGTGCTCTACCTAAAGGCAGGCAATAATAAGAAAACAATTCGTTATAACTCAAATCAAGATGAAAGGTAGCTAAATCTGCACAAGATATAATAATAGGTTTCAGACCATTATATCTGCATTTCCTATTTTTTAATTCTATAGGTACATCAACCCATCTAGATAATTGACAATAGTCGCAGATATATTTACTATACTTAACATAAGGGTATTTACTAGAAGTTACAAGAATAAGTTCAGAAAAAACACCTTTTTCTCCTAAACTCCGCAATACACCTAATGTATTGTGATGATTTCCCCCAATTACTATTACTTTTTTTTTACTCATAGTATTGAATATTCAATTATCCAAACAACTATTTATGTATTCTAAAGAATATTTTTTTATTTGATTTAGTTTACTCAATGGTAATTTATAGTTAATATGCGTAAATATAACTTCTTCTTGAGGATTTTTATGTCGATCAGTTAAACCTAAAATCGTTAAGAGATTATATGAACGTTCATCTGTTTCAAATTTCATAACATAAAAATCTTTTTGAAAAACAATAGAGAATGCTGTAGCATGGAATGACACTGTAATGACACATCTTGAATATTTTATTAATCCACAAAATTCCATAGGTGATATTCCAATTAAATCAAATTTGTTTTTGGATAATCCTATCGCTTTTATAGACACAACCTTAGCTTGAAGTTGATTTGCTATATTCTCTGCAAACAAACAACTTTCTGCACTATTATCAAGATTTATCAATAATACATAATTTGAAACTTTGGGTTTAAACGCAATTTTATCAAAGATTGAGGTATCTGCAAGCAAACTGGGATCTAAAACAACTTGTGATTTAAAATTATGTCTCATTAGCCATTTTTGCAAATATATTTCGCGTACAGACAACTTTTGGTAATTAGGTAAAAAAGCCAATAAACGCTGTTGTTTCGGTTCTTCAAGACAAACCGAAGCGCCTAATGAAGCTGCGTATGCAATATACCTCACATGATACTTAACAAAATTACCTAAATAAACATTGTCTAGCCCTGTTATCCTTTCACTCCAAACTTGATCACTTCCAACAAAAATGATATCAAAAGAATCTAATTTGGCCAAATCTAATAGTGAAACTACAAAATCAGTCAATTTTAGATATTTGGATAAAAAATCATCAAAAGCTTTTTTACACTTATATTTATTGGGTAAAGTAAGTAATGAATATATTGTACTTCTAATAAAAGGGATAATTCCTTTTTCTTTTAAAATATCAAATAAAAAATAGGATCTATGTTTTTCAATAATCCTAGGTCTATAATCTATAACAGAAACTTCATGTCCTAACGCCGTCAAGGTTTCTTGTAATCCATAGCATTGTAAAACTGCTCCATAATTTAGAGCCCTATGAAAATTCAAAATGCCTATTTTCATTTATCTAAAATTATTTTAAATTGCGAAAAAATTCCTCTCATCATTTCCAAATCTTACCATGGAATTTACTAACATATCCATTAAGTGCCTTCCTATCATTGCTTGATATTACAAAATAGTAATACATTATCAAATGCAACACAGAAGAAAGAATAATGACAATAAAAAATCTCATCGCACTATCAGGTGTCATATATATATACAATGTTACAACAATACAAATTACAACAGTAGCAATAAAAAGCTTGATAAGTTCAATAATATATTCGAGAAAAGGAATTTTAATAAGTTTATGCAAAAAATAGATTCGGCACATCATAGCCAAAAAAGAAAAAGAAATCGTAACAATAAATACTGACTCGGGGGAGCACCCATAATGCAGTACCACATAGGATATGGGAAGAGTAAATATTATAAGATTTCCAGTAATCAAATAGAAATTACGAATCTTACCCGTAGCTAAAATTGGAGCAATCATGGGCCCAGATACCGAATCAATCAAACCATTGAGAAGTACAAGTGTTGTGAACGCTCGCGTATATTCCGGTACTTCTACAAGCCATAAATCAAGCACCGTGTCAAGTTCAAAAAACAAAGGAATTGATAATATTGAAGTCAGAAAAAAACATATCTGAGTACTTCTGACGATTAATGTATGCAATTGAGAATAATCATGTACTGCATACAATTTATAGATTTGTGGCTTTAATGCCAAAAAAAAATTATTTTGCAATTGCATTACTGCACTTTCTATCTGAAATGCTATTGCACGAGCTGTATTCACTATCGGATTGAAAAAAACATTCAAAAGTACATTAATACCTTGCCCTCTTAAAACTACAGAAATGGTTCCGAGCAGATGCCACCCTGAAAATGAAGCCAATTCAGCTATCTCAATTTTATTCCAATATACATAATAATGAATTTGTGGTATTTTTCTTGAAACATACCCTACATAAGAAAGTGTAATTGATACATTTATTACAAAAATCAAAATTCCATACACAATCAACTTGTCTGTTGAAACAAAGTATAAAATCCCCACGATTGCCAATTTAAACAACGCCTCTAACATCCCAATATAGGCAAATGTTTTCATTTTTTCATATGCAATAATCAAAGCCAAATATGGAGTATTGACAAGGCTACAACAGAATCCTAACAATGATAATTGAAAAATTATATTTGCTGCCGTCAACCTTTCGATTGGTATTGTCATTTTATTATTTATAAACCATAATCCAAATGTTTCAGCTATGAAAATCAAAAAGACAATGATTATAACAAATAAGTTAAGATTCAAACAAAACCAATCATTTAGTTTCCTAAAATCATTCTCGGCCAAAGATATTGAGAAGTATCTTTGTGACGATGAAGATAACGTTCCACTAATAAAAGAGAACATTGAAACGAAACCTCCAATCACATTATATAAGCCGTAGTCAGTCGCTCCAAGAAGACTCAAAATTGCCCGTACAGTATATAAGCTGACTCCCATTACAAATATCAGCCTAATATAAAGAAAAATGGTATTCTTGGCTATTCGCTTATTATCACTAAAATTAGACATCTTATCTATATCCCAATATACACTTAAAATGTTTTTTACAAAAAAGGATAATGGGTATAAAAACTGCCAATATCACCGATGCCAGTAATATACCTACCAACGAAGTAATCGGAATACTAGAAAAGATAAAATTCCATACAACTTTAGCATATTTTATCATCAACAAATTGAAACCTAATATAATTATTGTACCAGATGCAATTAAACTAATCTTATTTCCAAGTTGTAAGTATCTGGCAATTTGAAATACACATATTGTTCCAAACGTTCCATTTAGATAAAAAAGCAACAAAGAATTTCCTATCTGACAAGTATTTATATCTACTCTGCCATTGTAATAGTTAAAAACAATAAGTGCCACAAAAATTATCAAAACAACATAAAAAGACAAATCACGCTTAAAAAATTCCTTCATCTCATAACCAGCAATAAAAAAAGGCATCGCAAGTAAAGTGCTATCAATGGGAACTAAGGTATCAATTTCATAATATTGCAAAATCAAAAAAACACCAATACAAAAAAGAACCAGTAACAATCTATATGCTCTATCTTCCCTTAAGGAAGTTAATATATGTAAAAAAACAAACTGATTAAAAACCAAGTAGGTGCACTAACTGGAGACAAGTATCCTACGTTATATCCCAGCCCAACAATCACAGCTACCACCTTTCCCAAAAACATCTGGACATCAAATGTACCTTTCAATATAAGTAATATTGAAGTATATGCCAAAATTATTAAGTTGATTATGAAATAAGGAACCAACAAAGTATGCCATCCTTTTTTAAGAGATTCAATGAAATTACGATATTTGAACAATATTCCAGAAAGGATAAAAAATAAAGGCATATGGAAAGAATAAATGAAAGTATTCAACTCTACACTCACCAAATTCCCATGTCCCAGTGTAACTAAAAATATGCCAATGATTTTAGTCCAATCAACCCATTCCATGTATGAAGGCTGAGAAATTGGGGTTAAATATTTATTCAGCATTATGACGATAAGCACAGAATATTCTAACTTCCTTCTCCTATCTCCTCCACCAGCGACGCATGCACAAACGTCGTCGCCACCGCCATCACCCCCTCGATGTTCACCACCACCCTCCTGTCATGGCGCACACGCACAAACACCCCTTCCACTCCTTCGAAGATGCCGCCGGTGATGCGTACCCGTGTTCCTTGGGAGAGGTTCAGTTCGGTGGGTTCAAGATAGAGCACAGCCTGGTCGTAGGTGCCAGACACGGCGATGAAGCTGCGCATCTGTGAGTCCGGGATGACGATGGGCTGGCGGGTCTCGCGGTCCATGATATAGCGGATAGGGATGTTCATGCCCGGTTCGTTCTTTATTTCATCCATACGCTCGCGGGTGGAGCGGACGAAGACCAGGTTATGGACTGCAGGAACAAGCTTGCGCAAGCGGCGCTCTTTCCTCACGACATACTCATAGCGCATGGGTATATAGTTTTCAATACCCTCTGCATCCAGGTAATCCTTGAAAAAAAGCTCTCGGCTATAGGTGACACGCACTGCATACCAGTGCATTTCTGCATTCTCGTTCACGAAAAAATATGATTGGGGGACACCGGAGTAGCGAAGTACCTCCCGGTCAAGTAATGTAATGCGGTTACTTTAAATAGGCTATATGCATTCATTTTATTTCAAAACCCTCCACCATCTCGGAAGGAAGGCGACGAAATAGTTATATTCAAGCTATCTTGCGATAAGTCGTTATCAACGAAACGTTTATGATAAAAGAAATGTTTTATAACACGTTCCGTTTAATGAACGCAAAGGTAACGTCAAGAAATGAAAGTACAAAATATTCTGATTGATAAAATGATAATCTTTTTTAATGCAGACATCATCACACTATATATCAAAGAATTACGCCTATTAGGTAAGATACACGCGCACGTACGTCATTTCTTATCTTTTTAAAGAAAGGGTGTGTTACATATATAACCATAGGTTCCGGTACCTCACCCTATACATACAGACTACACACACGCTTCACTAGTTCACGGAGAGGGGCACCACAGATTACACAGATTGGCACAGAGGAGCACAGAGAAGAATTCTTCGCTACGTTCTGAGTGACGGATACTCACGGAAACAAAAGGATGATACGCACGGACATACACAAAAGTGATACGCACAGAAATTACAAAAATCCGTGCCAATCCGTGTAATACATAGTGCACAGACTCCTCTTTTTTATTAATTTTGCACCCGATTCGTTAACTTAATATAAAATTATATTTTCAAATTGTAGTTATGAGAACAAAAAAACGCCAATTAGCGTGATGCAAATCAAAGGGAGAGATTACCAAGTGCTGTACACCAAAGAGAGCAAAGAGGTGCAAGTGGCCATCGACCTGCTTTCTATGGTAGAACACAAGTCGTTAACCGTGGAATACAAGGAGCGGAAGGCTTTCCTGACACCCTTCATCCCACTGCTGATAAATCCCCAAAAGGAACACGGACTGAAGGGCGTAAGCCCCTTCGCCAAGCTGCTGCATCTACTTGTAAACTTTATGGACGCGGACGGAAGCGGCAATACGCTGAACCCCGATTGCATTGAGGATGAGATATATAAGCTCTTCAATGAGCTATATCCCAAGGAGTAAAACGGACCAAGGAATTCAAATTGTAAAAAAACGGCTGTCCCACTGCGGATGGCCGTTTTTGCTTCCTAAGGAAATAAACGGCATCTTTGCGCCGCCAATAAGGCAAACTTAATACAAGTAGAATGGAAAACATTCCAGTGACCACCTACCGTGGTTTCAGCGCCGTCAGCGGGGAGACAACCTTCACGCAGGACATGGCTGACATAAAAAACGGCAAGCATGCCAAGTTAATCATCAAAATCGCCAGCCTCGTGGCGCAGGGAAAGGTGGAGGAAGCCAACCACGTCAAGAAGCAGCTTCCCTTCAGGACCCTCACGGCCAACTACCGGGAAAGAAGGCTCGCACCGAGCATCACCCGCTACAACCCCGTCATCACGCTCGACATCGACGACCTGGAAGAAGGACAGTTGGAGCAGACCCGGACCCTCATCAACGAAGACCCGCACACCCTGGGCAGTTTCCTCTCCCCCAAAAGGCACGGCTACAAGCTGTTCGTCTTCATGCAGACGGAATACACCCGGCGTCTGTATGACCGTCTCCGGCAGGGCGAGGTGACCTACGCCACGCTCGAGGAGATACACCTGAAGCTGTACAGCGCCGCCAAAGAGCACTACGAGGCCCTTCTCGGAGTAGAGGTGGACGGAAGCGGAAAGGACATCTCGCGAGGATACTTCATGTCCTTCGACCCGCATGCCTATATCAATGCCGCACTGCTGGAACAGATTTCCCCGTTGCCGGCACGCATCATCCCGCCTGCGAAGAAGGAGAACAGCCCAAAGAAGACGCCCGTCGAAACGGTACACCCCCTCCCCGCCTCCTCTGCCGCCACGCCGCAGGACGCAAAGCCTTGGGAGAAGCTGATATTCTCCCAAGCCGTGACCGCCGTGAAGCGCACCACCAGGTTCCGGGCAGGCAACCGCGACAACTTCCTCTTCGCCCTGGGCAACAAATGCTACAGCAAGGGCCTGGACGAGCAGACAGCCATCAGACTGGCGAAAAACGAGTTCGGACAAGAGTATCCCGACGTGGAATCTCCCCTGCACAATGCCTACATCTATACCGACAAGACCAGCGAAGCCGCTACAAAGAAGGAAGAGAAAAAGCCCGTCATCAACCAAGTGATGAGCTTTCTGGAAGAGCACTACGGCATCCGCAGGAACCTCATCCTGGACCGCCTCGAATTCATGCCCTATGCCCTGTCGGCAGATGCCGGAAAAGGTTACCGCCCCATGCGCGGAAAGGACTACAACACCATATTCGTAGACCTGCAGATGGCCGGCATCTCCTGCTACCAGAATTTCCTCAGAGCCGTGATAGACTCCAACTACGCCAAGGAGTTCAACCCCTACACCGACTATCTGTACGCGCTTCCCCCCTGGGACGGGACGGACTACATCGCCCAACTTGCCGACACCCTGACGACCGAGAACCGGGAACTGTGGCAGGAGGGCTTCAAACGGTGGATAGTGGGCCTGGTGGACTGCGCGCTGAGCGACGAGGACATGAACCAGCTCGTCATCATCCTCTACAGCGAGCAGGGAAAGGGAAAGAGCAGCTGGATTCGGCGCCTGCTGCCGCCCGAGTGGAAAGAGTACTTCTACAACGGCATAATAGACCCGAGCAACAAGGACGATGCCCGCCTGCTCGCCACGCGAATCATCATCAACATGGAGGAGTTCGAAGGCGTGAAGCCCGGCGAGCTGGCAGCATTGAAGCGAATCATCGCGCAGGACAACGTGACGCAGCGCAAGGCCTACGACATCGAAGCCTTCACCCTGCCCCGCCACTGCTCCTTCATCGCGAGCACCAACAACCGGCAGTGCCTGCAGGACATCGGTGGAAACCGGCGTTTCCTCCCCATCACCGTCACCGGCATAGACTACCACACCCCGGTGAACCATCCCGGCATCTACGCCCAGGCGCTCGCCTTGCTGAAAGACGGTTTCAGATACTGGTACGAGGGCGAGGAGATAGAACAGCTGAACAAGCACAACGAACGGCACCGCATGAAAGACCCCGTGGAGGAGAACCTCTTCGTCTTCTTCCGCAAACCGCTGCCCGAGGACCTGCAGGTAAAATGGCTCCCTGCCAGCGTCATACTGACCAAGCTCAGCATATTCGGGAAGGTGCAGGTGAACCCGCACACCCAGCTGGTACTGGTGCAGGCACTGGAAAAGTACGGATTCGGTACACGGACCAACGAGCAGGAGACGACCGAATATGAGGTAGTGGACATCCAGCTATATCAGTAACCGGTATTCGAGGAGAAGAGAGAAGCCCCGTAACATATATTGTTGTGCATGACAACATATATTGTTACGGGGCTTTACATATATTGGCGTTTTCTTTACACGGCTTCCCTATTTCCGGCCGACATCCTGTCAGGGTTCTCCCAGATACTTCACCAGCACTTTCACTTCCAGCGGAGTGAAGGTGCGCCGGTATTTGTTGTAGCCCACCTTCTCCAGCTCACCCTTCAGCGCCTTGTTGTGGCGTATCCATGCCGCCAGGGTATAGATGGCATTGCTGATGCAGTAAGTCGGGTTGTAGAGCATGGCAAGCTCCTCCTTCGAATAGGCGTGGATGCGGAACGGACGAAGGTCTTCCTCCTCCTCTTCCTTCTTTTCTTTTTCTGTTTTCATTCTTTATGTTATTGGTTGATTATTACACCATAAAGATACTGAATATCAGTGATATGACCAAGCATATACAGACATAAACGGGCATCGGACGAAGAACTTTTCCTGAACAGAAAGGAAACGGGAAAGAGACGGCGTAACCCGAAGAAAGCCATGAGCAGAAAAAGCCGGAGAAGTACTTTTGCAGCACCCCTCTTCCCCCCCTAAAGGAGAAAGAGAAGAGTATTGCAATACGGGACTTTAATTTCTAATTGTTAATTGTTAATTTTTAATTATTTAATTGTTTATGGGAGTACCATTCAAGAAAATTGCGAGGAAAGATCCTCGAAAGGCAGATGCGGTGGCAAAGTTCTACCCGCAGCTGGTGACACTGGGCGACAATGCGACGCTGGACGACATTGCGTATGTGATGAAAGAGAAGAGTTCGCTGACGCTGGGAGACATCCAGAGTGTATTGACCAATTTTGTGGAGGCCATGATTACGACCCTCTACAGTGGCCAGTCGGTGAATATCAAGAACTTTGGCGTATTCAGTCTGTCGGCGCGTACGGCAGGCGTACTGGATGTAAAGGAGTGCACCGCAAAGAACATCAAGGCGGTGAAAATCAATTTCCGGCCTTCCAGCACCGTAAGACCGGACATCGCCGCCACGCGTGCCGGGCAGAAGATTGACTTCTACGACTTGGAAGCATTGGTGAACAAGGGAGACGGTGAAGGAGGAAGCTCCGGCGGCGGTTCCGGCTCGGGAGACGGAGGCGGTTCGGACGGAGACCAGGGTGAAAATCCATTGGGATAAATATGACTGATTTTACTACCGATTCGTATGTTCAACTTTTAAAACGTATATAGCATGAAAAAAAGTATCTGGGATAAAATTCTGAAAGTCGTAATTGCAGTAGCCTCCGCCATCTTAGGGGCATTGGGAGCCAATGCGATGAACGTGAGCATTTAAGTCGCCGGAAAGAAAGGACGGCAGGAAGAGGAAACCCCGAAAAAGGTTTCCTCTTTTTCTTCCCTCTCTATACAGCGCAGGATACGCCAGTCGCAGCTACGCACCCAATAGCGGAAAGCCATGTTCGGACGGAAATGCTCCGAGAAGTCCAGCAGACGTTCCAAATCGAACTCCTCGGAGATGACACCGGCACCGCTACGGAATGCATCGTAGGCGTTACAGTCCTGCTCGATATGCGCCGGAACCATCAGCAAAGGCTTGCCCAGATACATCGCCTCGCAGACCGACTCGAAGCCGGCAGTGGTGGCATAGGCCTTGCAGCCTGCCATGTAGCGCAGGAATTTGACGTCATCGAGCTGATGGAAACTCAAGGTGTCGTCCACACGGCACACCTCGGCTTCGTCCTGCTTGTCCCAGAAGAAGTGGAGGGGTATTTCCGGATGGGCACTGTGCCAGTGACGGATATTCTCGCCAAAACCGGAGTTTACCATGTATCCGTGGAGATAATCCCCTTCCGTACCTTCGCACGACAGCACCTCCCTCCGCAGCAATGGCGGAACCACGCGGATATGCGCTTCTTCGTCATCCTCCATCTCGCGGAAGGAAAGGGCGAGTTTTTCGCGGGCACCTATGCACGTGAAACGGGTGAAAAGGCGGAGCAGCCACAGATGGAAGCCGTTCTTACCGGGAAACTCGAAATCGCGGTGCAGGAACAGGTACTGGTGCCCGACGCTTATTTGAGGGACGGAAGGACGGAACAAGAGATAGGTCAGCCCCGTGAGCAGTTCGTAGAAGTTGATGACCAGTTCGGCGCCACTCTCCTCAATGCGGCGGTGTATATAGTGCATGCTTTTCAGATAGACGGGCAGACGGGTGAGATTATAGGCCACACTGCGCGCAAGACTTGCCCGCTTGTTGGCAGGCGTAGGCAGGAAATTGGGACTGAGAAAGCGTTTCACCGGAGCTTGAATGCTGCGGTTGAAGAAACCGGGCAGACAGCGCGAATTGCTTTTGCCCACCAACACTTCCACTACTTCGTGACCGTTGCGGCGCAGCAGCTCTTCCATTGTAATGGCTTGGGTCAGATGCCCGCGGCCTTCTCCTTGAACGATAAAAAGGACTTTCATTGAGACGACTTGATGATTTACAAATTACTGTTGAAACACATGCAGCACATGACGTTGCATTTAGTTGATGCAAATATCGCACCTCCGTGTTACGGCAGAATGTGAAGAATGTGACAATTCGGTTATAAATGACAAAAGTCACACCGGCATCGCGCAGACATGACTTCAAGAGAATTTATGGAATAAATACGTAAAAAGGATAATTCGGTCGGCATATGATGCCGGAATATCAGACAAATTCCTCGACCATATACATATCACTGACAAAATCGTCAACAATCTGTTCCAGGTTTTCGCAGGCTTCGTCAGGCGTTTCACCGTAGGCGCTGCACAACACATTATTCATAAAATAAGCGTAAAAACCACCGCCGGCTGCCGCCTCTACGGTATAGTCATTTCTGTTCAGTTTCATATTCGGGCCTCCTTTCTTTTTTTACGCTGCAAAAATGAGGGAAAGTTGTTACGAGGAGATGTGAAGGAGGTTACAATAGTATGTAGATTGGTTGGCTTTGATGCAGTGGAAAATAAATGGATTGAATATTAGGAGTTTTCATTTATTCAGTTTACCTTTGATTAAAAATAAAAGCAATGGGTAAAATTAAACCATATAAAGAGCAGGACTCTTCCAAACAAACGGCACAAGAACCGATGATGGCAACTTATCATCAATCAGCCATACCGATGGACGACTTTATCAACAGTATTCCCCGAGATGCTTTGGCTGAAGCCCTTCTATTTGCCTTAGAAGAGAATAAAGCAGGACACTGTATATCAAACTCCCAAATAGAGAGTATGATAAATGAACGCATGGGATGGAAATAGTCTGGTCTAAGTTGGCTTATGAGCACTTTTTAGAGATACTTATTTATGTAGAGAATAATTTTGGCATGTTGACGGCACAGAAAACACGTCAAAAGATACAAGACAAAGTAAATCTTTTAGCAAAACATCCGTATATAGGAATTATAGACAGTGATTTTTCTACTCTATTTAACAACATTACTGTCCGTCATTTAAAACTTTCCCCTAACGTGATATATTATTTGATTGATGAGAATAGGATTGTCATTGCAGCAATGCTTCATTCAAAACAATCTCCGGAAACTGTACGTAAAACAATCTCAGAATTTCTGAAGCAATATAAATAGCTGTTCATCAATTCATGATGAGAGATAACTCTATAAATTTAAAACCGAGAGGACGTATCAAGATATACAATCACCCCGGATTACGCGGATTAACGCAGATAAAAGTTTCTGATTATCAGAACTCCTAAAATCATCTGTGTTAATCCGCGTAATCCGGGGTGGGTATTATTAATAGGAACGTGCGAAAATCACGCGGCAGGCAGAAGGCTTGCCGGTAACCATACACTTGCCCGGTTCCTTGTCACCCGGAACAAATGAATCGAAAGGAATACAACGGATGGTTGCTTTGGTCTCTTCCTTGATTTTCTCTTCGGTTTCGGTAGTCCCGTCCCAATGAGCCAGAATGAAGCCGCCTTCTTCAATCTTTTCCTTGAATTCCTCGTAGCTGTCCACGCTGGTGATGCGGCTGTTACGGTAATCGAGCGCTTTCTTGTAGACATTTGCCTGAATGTCCTCGAGCAAATCCTTCACGTACTCTTCGATACCCTCGCAAGAACGCGTCTCCTTCTCCAGTGTATCGCGACGCATGATTTCCATTGTATTGTTCTCCAGGTCGCGGCCACCCATCACCAGACGAACGGGAACACCCTTCACCTCATAGTCGGCAAACTTGAAGCCCGGACGTTTGTTGTCGGCATTGTCGTACTTCACGGAAATACCCATTGACTTCAGCTTGGCAACAATGCCTGCCACTTTCTCGTCAATCTTAGCCAGCATCTCCGCATTCTTGTAGATAGGTACGATGACTACTTGTATCGGAGCCAGGTGCGGAGGAAGTACCAGACCGTTGTCATCGGAATGCGTCATGATAAGCGCTCCCATCAGACGGGTGGAAACACCCCAGGAGGTAGCCCAAACATACTCCAGCTTGTTCTCCTTATTGACGAACTGTACATCGAACGCCTTGGCGAAATTCTGTCCCAAGAAGTGGGAAGTACCGCTCTGCAAAGCCTTTCCGTCCTGCATCATCGCTTCGATGGTGTAGGTGTTGAGGGCACCGGCAAAACGCTCGTTGGCAGACTTCACGCCCTTTACCACGGGCACCGCCATGTATTTTTCGGCAAACTCGGCATATACATTCAGCATCTTTACCGCTTCTTCTTCGGCTTCCTCGCGGGTGGCATGTGCCGTGTGTCCTTCCTGCCAGAGGAATTCGGCGGTACGGAGGAACAGACGGGTACGCATTTCCCAACGGAACACGTTTGCCCACTGGTTGCACAAGATAGGCAGGTCGCGGTATGAATTGATCCAGTTCTTGTAGGTGTTCCAGATGATGGTTTCGGAAGTGGGGCGGATAATCAGCTCTTCTTCCAGTTTTGCAGCAGGGTCCACCACCACACCGCCGCCATTCGGATCGTTCTTCAAACGATAGTGCGTCACGACGGCACACTCTTTGGCAAAGCCTTCCACATGTTCCGCTTCACGGCTGAGGAATGATTTCGGAATAAGCAAGGGGAAATAAGCGTTGACGTGTCCCGTTTCCTTGAACATATCGTCCAACTGACGTTGCATCTTCTCCCAGATAGCGTATCCGTAGGGCTTGATCACCATACAGCCGCGTACAGCCGATTGTTCTGCCAAATCGGCTTTTACCACCAACTCGTTGTACCACTGAGAATAGTTCTCACTACGTTTGGTAAGGTCTTTCAATTCTACTGCCATTCTATTTCGTTTTTTAAAGTTTTCGTTGATTTCTCTAAACAGTCGGCAAAAGTACAAATTTTAAAGGAAATTTATTTGAAAAACAAATAGTATTTTTAATAGAACCGAAAACACACTAATCTACATATTCTATTTTAATCACAATCTTCCTGCTTTTAACAAGTTCCCCCTTTCCCCGGACAGAAGGCTGGTGAATGTCCGAAGGGAAAAACAAGAAGAAACTGCCGGCATCGGCAGAGTAGTGTTTTATCCGGGAAGAGGTATAAAAAGCAACATCTTTTTTTGAATTATACGCCTGACGTACTTCGACGTCACTTGCCAGCCCCATCTTTTCATTTCCCCAGAGTACATACTGAAGGTCGACAAAACGGAGGTGACTTTCAATATTCCCTTTCTCCACCTCTTTGGGAATGTATTCACTGACCGTAGCCCAGCATTTCCCCTCCAGAATGACATGGTTGCCAATGGACAGCGCTTCCAAATCATGTTCGGCAAGAAAGCGGAATGCAGCATCCCAGACATCCTTGTTCTTATGATATTGGCAGGCAAATTCAACAGCATTGACTGATTTATGGGGAGAGACAGTCCAGCCATTGGACCAAACGGCACTTTTCATCCATTTCTTCGCATTTCCGGAAGTCCACTCCGGACTTGTCTGTGCTGATAAATACATACAAAAGAGTATTAATGAATAAATAATTGATATACGCTTCATATTTTTTATTTTATCGTGAATTGAAACTGGTCATAAGATTCCGTACGCCATGCCTTGTCCTTGGTTTGAGGAGAAAAGCCGAAAAGCGGAGAATAGGTCCTGACCTGCACCGTATGTCCGTCGGGCAGGAATTCGAGCAGACGCAGCCAGCCGTCTCCCCCGTTTCCACTCATGCCGCCACCCAACGCCTGGCAGTTGAACATCATCTGGTGTACATCGTGTCCGGCCGCATTCTTGTCGGTACGGAATCCCGTGGTATAGTCCAACCGTTCATTCGGAGTGGCATAGTGTCCGCACAGCACAAGACGGATGTTGGCGGAAGGTTGCACCAGCTTCTGCCAGATGCCTTCGCCCGTATTGGACGGGGTTATCTTATAGCCTTCTTTGGTGATGCGCTTGCTGTCGAAGCCGGTAAGATAGGAATGGGTGATGAGAATCACTGTGTGGTCTTTGAAGCGTGGGGTAGCCACCAGCTCCCTTGCCCATGACAAGACCTCATCACGTGGGGCAAATTCAACGGCAATAATCAAAATCCTCCCCCAATGCTCGTCCGTTATCTCCATTGCGGCATTTTCCAGCGTAGGCAGGCCGTTTCTATTATTGGTTGCAGCCACGATGGTCTTTTTCCATTGGCTGTTGCGCTCTATCGGGAAATATTCCGGGAAACGGGTCATCGAGTTCTCCGAACGGGTGTAGCCGTAATCATGGTTTCCGGTAGAAATGAGATAAGGGACCTTGTTGTCCAACCGCCCGAAAGCCCGCGACACAAATGTCCACTGCTCCCGGCTCGTAAGATTCCCGAAACGCGGGAAGGGAGGTAGAATACATTCATTCTGGTCTACCAAGTCGCCCGTACAAAGCACCGCCTTTACACGGAGGGAGTCTATATGATGAGCGGTCCACGCCGTCATCAGCTCAAAAACCGGCTGGTTATAGTCATACTTCACGTAGTTTTGCGGGTCGCCCAGCAGGACGATGGAAAAAGAATTAGGATTGCACAAATGCTGCTGGTTGGTATTGGCTTGTGCCCGGAGCTGGAGGAATGCCAGCAGGCATCCCAAACAAAGAATGATTCTGTTTTTCATGGTTGCGTACTGAATTGATAAATACATGTCTGTTTATAAAGGTCTCCTTCACGTAATACGATGGAGGGGAAATGCGGATTGTTCGGTGTATCGGGAAAGCACTGGGTTTCAAAGCAGACGGCACTACGACGCGGATACACAGTGCCATGCATGCCCGTGAAGCCCGGCAAATAATTGCCGGTGTACATGATAAGCCCCGGCTCTGTGGTATAGATATCCATTCTGCGCCCACTGGACGGACTGATGCAGGTGGCGGCGAAAGAGAGCTCATGCAGCGCGGGTTTCTTCAAGACAAAACAGTGGTCATAACCGTGGCCGTTGAGTAACTGCAAGTCTTTCCGGTTGATGCGTTCGCCTATGGAATGGTAGTCGCGGAAATCAAAAGGCGTATCGCCCACTGCCCTGACTTCACCGGTATTGTTCGTATTCATGTCGATAGGCAGGTAGAAATCCGCGTTTATCCTCACCAGATGGTCTTCAATGGAAGTAGTGGGAGTTCCCATGCCCGCCAGGTTAAAATAGGCATGATTGGTGGGACAGAACAAGGTGTCGCGGTCTGTCTCCGCCTCATAATCTATACGGAACCCATTGTCGTCCGTCAAGGTATACATCATCCTTACCGTAACATTGCCCGGAAAACCGGCTTCTCCATCGGCATGGAAATGCCGGAGGAGAAGTTGGTTTTCACACGGTTGCTGTGCTTCCCACACCACCGTGTGAAAACCGTTATCACCACTGTGCAGAGTATTAGAAACAGAGTTAAGCTGTAAGTGATAATCTTTTTCTCCTACACGGAAAGCGCCGTGCAATATGCGTCCGGCTACGGGGCCTATAGTAGCTCCTATATAATAGTCCTTGCTTTGCCTGCGGGCCTCTTCCAGCGTATCGAAGCCTATGACGACATTTTCAAACTTACCATGACTATCAGGAGCCATGATGGATAAGACGATGGCCCCGTAGTTCGTGACGCACATCTCCATACCGCTGCCATTGCGCAGTATATAAAGGCCGGTATCCTTTCCGTTGATTACGGACCGGAAATTATCAGGATTCAATCCCGTCAGGTTGGTCTTATCTTTCATACTTTCTAAACTTCGGGATATTCGTTGCACAACAGATGTTCGGCCGGAACATCCTCTTCTATCTGCGGGAAACGCCCCTTGGGGGTGAGGAAACGGTTGTCTCTCATGTCATCGTTCACTGTAGAGACTTCGCCTACCAGACAATGGTCGTCCTCGGCCCAGAAAGTATGGTAGAGATAAGGCTCATAACAAATGCTTTGTCCGGGAGCAAGACGCACCGTTTCTCCGGGAGCTACCCGTGTACTGACTCCGTCGATGGAAACGACAAGCGGTTCTTCAGTCAGCATTTCAGTTTCCTTGTCGGCCTTCCACAGACGCATGCAGAGGATTCCTCCACCCCGGTTGATGATGTCTTCCGTTTTCAGCCAATGGAAATGGGTGGGAGTCACTTGTCCGCAGCGGACAAACATAATCTTTTCACAATAGGGTTTGTCTTTCTTCTGCAGACTTCCATTACGGAGGGTTACCAGAGTCAGGCCGATTTTCAGGAAATCGCCCCAGCCGAAGTCGGTCAGGTCCCAGCCCATGGCTCTTTCCCGGATGTCATTACATTCCGGTCCTTTGCTTTTCCAGTCGTCCGGAGTCCAGTCCACCCATGGCGGCAGCATGAAGTGATACTTTGTCATAAATGCTTTGGCTTCGCGGATATATTGATTGATTTCACTGCGTTTCATATTTGTCTATTTTTTAAGGTGTTATACTTTTATTTCTTCAATAATTCTTTCAGCGGGATAGCCTGGAACTGAATGTCGGCTTGGCTCCCCTCATAAAAGATACCTATGGTATGCTCGTCAATAGAAGTCATGCAAGAGTACCCCGCCCCCCTACCTTCATCCAACAACATCCAATACTCCTCGGGCCAAGTTTGCCCGTCATCGAAACTCACCTTAATGGTAATGTTGTTACGGCGCTCTTTTGAATTAGGATTGGCAAAGAGTAATACATGACGTTCTTCTCCGTCTTCAATATAATCATGGCGCAGCAAGGATGCCTGGCAAGCCGGTTCAATGAGAGCTCTGCGCGACGTGGGATGTTCCGTCCACGTTTTTCCCAAATCGGCAGTGACGGCAATGGCCCGCCCATTACCTTCCTGACGTCCCCGGTTGCTGCGCTCACGCATGTTCAACATCAAGGAATGGTCTGAAAGTTCTACCACCTGACATTCGTTGGTATTGTAGTAGGCCGGTTCGCCTACGGTCCAGTTTTCGCCCTTGTCTTTACTCCACATGATTGTAGAGAACTGAAGCCCGTCTTCGTTCCGCCCCTCTACCGGAAATACCAATGTACCGTCTTCCATTGTGATGCCACGACCCGGTCCGGGAGCAAGCAGCCACCATTTTTCCTTTTTTACTTGGCGGGTAATGTTACGCGGCTCACTCCAGGTAAGTCCGTCGTCGGTACTCTTACTAATCAGGAATTGAGAACTTTGTTTGACACCATATCCCGGCTGAGAACCGTGCGCACGCCACTGGTGGTTCCATACGGTCGAGGTATCGGTAAGATTCTCTATCCATTTGCCCGTCTTGGGGTCCAAGACTCCGTGCATCCATAACCCTATGACATAGAGGTCTCCGGTGAAATCATCCGACAAGATGCAACCATCACTCACTCCATTATATTTCTGAGGTAGCCCGCCCCATTCTTTCATATCCAGAACAGTCTGCATGGGTTGCCAAGTCCGCCCTCCATCTTCACTGCGATTGATGGCAATATCAATGTCGCCCTGCAAATCGTCATCTCTTTCATTGCGTGCATCATACAAGGCCAGCAAGGTACCTTTCGTCGAAGTCACCAATCCGGGAATGCGGGAAGTGTGTACCCCGTCCTGACCCGGCTGCCGCAGGGCCACTCCTATACGGAGCGGCTTTACTGCGGGCAACTGGCGGATGCCCACCAGCCCCAGGTCTGTCTGGACACTGCTGCATGAGATTTCAATCTTGCTTGTAGCCTGCGCCGCATCATCCCTCAGTCGGAGTGTCACCCAGCATGTCAGTGTATCTTCCTCTATCTGCCGGCCTACCTTAAAACTCAATTGTTTGTTCACCGGTTTGGCACTTGCACAAACCTGCCCACAATTCTCATCCAAGAACAGCGAAGCGGAAACGACATCACCGGAACGGACAGTTCCATCCAAAGTGAAATTTATCTTTTCCAACTGATATGCCACGCCGCTGTTCCTAATCAGACGCAGACACAATACCGGATTATGCTCCTTCAATGTCAACACCGGATATACCGGTTGCCGAATCTCCACCGCTATCTTATCCGTATAATTTTGGCATGCCATGATGGCCCAAGCAGACAAGACCAGTAAAAGTATAGTCTTATATCTCATATCATCCCAATATTTATTTGTAACCTTCCGTTTGTGTTATATTCGGATTAGTATTGAGACAAGCAGGAGCAATAGGCCACAAGGTAACATTCTTCTCCCCTTCACGCCCCTTCAAGGTCTCAATAAGCTCGAATTCCTTATTAAAGCGAAGGTATGCCCACCATGCTTTTGATTCTGCGACAAACTCTTTCAGTATTTCGCTGATAATGGCATTGTCTATGGCATCCTGAGTCCTTGCCGTGTAGTAGTTGTCTACCCCATAAGCACGCTTGGCCACTACATTCAGATTCTGCAAAGCGGCATCCGTATTTCCCAAGGCATTTTCCACTTCAGCTTTCAAAAGATAGGCTTCGGCCAAACGATAGACGGGGACATCACTGTCAAAACTACGCGTATCATTGGCAAAGGAGCCTTTGAACTTCACAACCATCCTTTTAATCTGTACTTCTTCCGTCAGGAACTTATCCTCGAATACCCGTACTGAAACATCCGTACGCGTGTCACGTGCATCCTCAGCCAGGAAATCGCAATAGGCTTGCGTGGGCACAACATACTGGGCATGGGAACCGGCAGGAACCTCATCCTCGGTATATCCGGCTTCCCTCAGCCGGGTTCTGTCACCGTTAGGTGCCAGATAATAGGCGAAAAAGTTGGGGGATGTTCCCGGAGTCACATTTTCATTGACGATATAGGGCAATGTCCAGATAAGCTCAGAATTGGCTTCGTTGTTTAAATTGAAAATATCGGCAAACGTGGGAAGAAGCGCATATCCGGCTTTCAATACCGCATCAACAGAAGACTGCGCCGTACTCAGAGCCGCATTCCCTCCTCCCAGACGCTTTGCCTTCCATAAGTAATATTCAGTACGCAACATGTTGACGGCTGCCGGAGATGCCTTATGGAGAAGCTTGGAAGAAGCAGGCATCAACCTTAAAGCTTCTTCTATATCGGTTTCGACCTGAGCATATACTTCAGAAGCCGCCGTACGGCTGGGATACATGTCCTCCTGCTTTTCTGACTCAAAGCCGGAAGTCAGTAGTGGACAGTCACCGAATACCCGCACCAGAGTAAAGTAACAATATGCCCGTAGGAAATAGGCATTGGCCATCACCTCATTACGTGTAGCTTCATTGGTGAAAGAGATTTCCGGAGTATGCTTCAGAATCAAATTTGCACTATTAATGGTAGTATATATGCTACTCCAATTTGTACCTGCATCACCGCTCAGCAATACGTTTGTACCCACTCTATTAAAAAACGCATCATTTACCGCCCCACTCTCATACCAGTTTGAGCGCATCTCTCCATAGATGTTGAGCAAATCGGAAAAGGCGGAACGGAATTGAGTATATGCTCCATTTACCGCACTCGTAGCATCGCTCTCCTCTGTCCACATGGATAGGCTGGTGAACTGGCTGGGCTGTATCACATTCAGGTCTCCATGACATGATGTAAAAAACGAGACCCCACTTATAAGAAGAATGCCGGATAATATTTTTATTTTCATAATTCTTATTTTTCGTATTAAACTTCTTTTATCACAAAGTAACTTTACATCCGATAGAGAACTTACGGATAGGCGGATAGGTGTTGAAACTACCGGAATAGGTACTTGATGCACCTACTTCGGGAGAAAGACCTATTACTTCCGTAAAATAATGCAGATTGTTTCCGGCCAGGGTCAATACCAGCCCTTTCAGACCAATCTTTGCCAGCAATGCCTGAGGCAGAGCATATTGCAGAGAGATTTCACGGATACAGAGATAATCGGCTTTCTGGGTGAAAACATCGGAGTTGTCCCGGAAATTCTTATTCAACTCATCGGAGTCATTGCCTGAGAAACGGGCATACTTGGCCTTACTCGGGTCATCCCCCACATTCCAGCATTTTAGGATTTCAGCAGGCAGGCTGGTGTTTCCATTCATGAAATTACACATCTGGCGTTGCAGATAACCATTGGAAATGGAGTGCCCCAAAGCAAAATCAAGATAGACATTCAAAGTGAAGCCCTTGTAAGTGAAAGTATTGTTCAAACCTCCGGTGGTATGGGGAATCGTATTTCCCAGCAGGAACATATCATTGCTGTTGATGATATTGTCTCCGTTCAGGTCTTTCCACTCATAGTCTCCAATAGTCTTTTTTCCGACACCCAGTTTCTGTTTCGTGGTCCAGTCCCAACCTTTGGATGAGGTGTCATAACGGGCATTGGCAGCCTGCTCGGGAGTTGTAATGATAAAGTCTTTCTTATATCCATAGAAACGCCCCAACGGTTCACCCTCGGCAACACCTCCGAATTCTTTGGTCGTGCCATCCTGCATTTTTACAGAGTATCCTCCCTGGCGGTTCTTGTCCCGTCCGTTTTCGGGCAGTTTAAGCACCTTGTTCTTTACGTAAGTAATGGTGAATTTAGATTCCCACGTGAAATCCTTCTTGACAATGTTACGTGTTGTTATTTCAGCATCGAAACCACGGAAACGTACTTTTCCAAGATTGGTAAGGATGGAACCGTATCCCGACGTATTGGGCAATACTTTGGAAGTAATCAGGTTATCCGTAATCTTATTAAAGTAATCGATACCCAGAATGATGCGGTTCTTGAACAAGCCTAAATCAAAACCTAAATCCAATTGTGTGGAAGTCTCCCATTCAAGAGCCTTGTTAGGCATGGCCGAAGAAACGGTCGCAGCACTTTGATCGTAACTGGTGGTAATGGCATACAATCCTAATGCATCGTAATAGCCGATGGAGTTGTTACCGGTCTGCCCATAACTGCCACGCCACTTCAAATTACTTATAAAACCGATATTCTGCATAAAAGGCTCATCACTCATAACCCATCCGACAGACAATCCGGGGAAGAATCCCCATTGGTTGCCTTTGGCAAAACGGGAAGAGCCGTCCTCACGGAAAGTAGCAGTCAACATATATCTTTTCAGATAATCATAGTTCAATCGGCCGAAATAACCGATATTCACATCTTCCTGCTTGGTCGACGTTGCATCGGAATAAACAGAACCTCCGTTCAATGTCGGTATCTTGTCGGAGCTGTGTCCGGTAGTGGCAGCATACACATACTTGTACAAATATTGCTGATAGGAATATCCTACCATCGCACTGATGCTGTGTTTATCGGCAAACGTTCTTGTATAGCTGGTGTAGAATTCCAGTTTCTTCCGTTGCTCATCCGTCATGTTGGTAGTCGCCTTCCGCGTTCCATTCATCGGGTTGGCACGCATGAATGTATCTCCATGGCTGTTTTGCGTAAACAAAGAAGCGGTGCCCACAGCATGCCATCCTTTCAAAACTTCCCAATCAAGAGAGCCGACTAACCCCAAACGGTTGGTACGCTGATTGTTATCATTAAAATACGAGTAGAAGCTCGGATTCGGAGACGAAGAGTTTGGACCTGGCGTCGGGGTTCCGTACCATTCATTGTCAGACACCCAATATTTACGTTGAACAGCCGGGGTCATCAGTCCACGGGAAATCACCTGATACTGACTGGCATACTCTTCGCTATTCGTCTGGCTGTAATCTATGTTGCTACTGAAAGTCAGGTTCTCTCTGATTTTGGCAGTTACATTAGTACGGGCATTGAAACGGTCGAATGCCGTGCCTACACCTACACCGGAATCTTTCATATAGCCAATACTGCCCACATAGCTCAATTTCTCCGTACCTCCTTCTATCCCCACATAATAATTTTGCCAAAGAGCATTCTTGAAACAAGTACTGGCCCAATCATTATCTTCAAAAATCAAAGTCTTACTGGGATCCAACGGATCAGCCACAGACTTCCATCCTGCCGGAATGCTCTCTCCATCCCTCAGGTAACGGGTAGAAAACTTGGAAGCATCCGTATTGCCGGAACTATAAGCATATCCGTCAAGGTATAACTTTTCCGGACTGGGTCCGGAAGCCCAACGATCGCGCATGATAGTAACAGCTTGGGTAGCATCCAGATACTCAATCATCCGCTCCACATTCTCGTTTGCAAAGGAAGCCTCAAACGTCACTCGAGGAGCACCGCTTTTTCCTTTTCTTGTCGTAATCAGGACAACTCCATTCGATGCACGCGAACCATAAATAGCAGAAGAAGCGGCATCCTTCAAGACTTCGATAGATTCGATGTCATTGGGATTGATACCCGCTGTACTGCGCTCTACGCCATCAACTAATATAAGAGGAGAATTACTCTGACTGATAGATGAACCACCACGAATCAAGAACGTAGCCTCTGCACCCGGAGTATTGTTCTCATTGTACACGCGTACACCCGCAATTTTACCCTTCAGCCCTTCTCCCACAGTATTGATAGGAGTTGCCTTCAATGTTTCTCCATCCACCTTACTGATAGCGGATGTTACGGTACGCTTGGATTGGGTACCATAACCTACAACCACCACTTCATCCAGCCCCATGGTGGTCGGTTCCATCCGGATGTTAAGAATCTTTTGATTAGTAATCAGGATTTGCTGTTCATCATAGCCCACATAGGAAAATACAAGAGTTTCCCCCTTGCTTACTTTCAGCTGGAAAGCGCCATTCATATCCGTAATAACTCCTCGAGTCGTACCCTTCACAGCGATGGAAACTCCTGGAAGAGTTTCACCAGTATTGTCCACTACTACACCTGATAGGTTAAATTCTTGTGCCCAAAGCAAAAATGGGCAAAATAGTAGAAAAGTTATGAGGTGAAAATGAAATATTTTTCTCATCTTTGTTACGATTTTAATAATAAATTGTTTCAGTAATTTATTTAAGGGGAAACGGGAAGTGCCAATACTCGTTTCCCCTCCCTTTTCGGGGGTCAAACTTAAGTTGGCCAATGAGTTTTTTCATTGGATGTATTGTTGCAATATCTCCATAGGCAATCGCTTTTAGTTAATTAATGTATTTGAAGAATTCCGTATTTTTCAATTCGTTTCTTGTCTCCTCCAGCTCTTCTTCAGAACAAGGAGCTATCGGCAATCGACATGGTCCACAGTCTATTCCTGCCAGTTTCATGAATATCTTACCGGCTCTGACTCCTCCCCCATGCTTTATCAGCACATCAATGATTTCAACAGATTTCCATTGCATTTCACGAGCTGTTTCAAGGTCTCCCTTTTCCATGGCTTCCATCACAGCTTTGTATATACCCGGAACATAGTTGTAGGTACTGCCTACGGCAGCCTTAGCTCCAACCGACAATCCGGTAATCAGTATCTCATCAAAACCGTGCAAGACTTCGAACGCCCCACCGTCCGCATGAATGCACTGCTGCATCTCCATCAGGTTGTTATGAGTAAACTTGACTCCCACCAGATTGGGAATTTGCTTCTTGCCCTCTATAAGGAACTTGTGTACCGGCAAGGAAACCCCGGTTATGGACGGCATGTTATAGTAATAAAACGGCAAGCGGGAAGCCGATGCAGCTATCGGCTTGAAAAAACCTATCAGCTCATCTACAGAACCGGGCTTGAAAAAGCAGGGCGCCATGGCTGCTATCATATCAGCTCCAATAGCTTGCGCATGGGCTGCCAGCTCGGCACACTGAACCTGCGACATGCCACCTACATGCACTATCACTTTCAGTTTTCCCTTGGCTGCCTCCATCCATTTTTCCGCAACAGCCTTTCGTTCTTCTGTTGTCAGAGAAACGGATTCTCCCGTCGTGCCACAAATAAACACTCCCGTCACACATTTCTTTTGCATCAGAAACTCTGCATACGGCCCGATCACCTGCAAATTTAAGGAACCATCTTCGTGCATTGGCGTAAATGGTGCAGCGATTAATCCTGTTAAAAGTCGTTTGTTCATAAATAAAATTATATTATAATTAATGATAGGTTCAAACCTATTTTTTCTTAAAGAACAAGCTTGTCAGATAGCCTATGACAAAACATGAGATAAAGCCGGACGCCGTGTACAAAAGCAAATGGAACGTCTGGAATCTGGCAACAAACAATTGTACGATGATACTTGCGACTATACCAATGATTGCTCCTCCGGAATTGGCGCGTTTGGTAAGCATGCCCAACATGAACAGTCCTCCCATACTACCCAATATGAGCCCGAGTATCTTGTTGAATTCGTCCCACAATGAAGCGATATTCCATGTTGCCATAAGAAAAGCAAAAGATAGACTAATGATTCCTATCACACAAGTTGCCATACGTGCCGCACGCAATTCATTGCCCCCCTCTCCCTTATGAAAGAAACGTGAATAAATGTCTACTATATAAGCTGTGGCTGCCGAATTCATACTGCCGCTCAAAGTGGACATTGCCGCTGCGAAGATGCCCGAAATAAGCAGCCCTACAATACCGACCGGCAATTGGGTAAAAATATACCACGGAAAAATGGCATCGCCGTTAGGAATACTGATACTCAGATTCTCAGGATACACCTTGTAATAGGCATAAAGCGCAGTGCCTATAAAGAAGAAAATCAGTGTGGCGGGAACAGTCAATATCGCATTGGTCCATACACTCTTCCGTGCCTCTTTCATCGAAGAGGTAGTGAGATAGCGCTGCACCATACTTTGGTCCGTCCCATAGGTAGTAAGATGGGTAAAACATGCGGCAATAATGACAGTCCACATCGTAGCATCCTTCAAGTCAAAGTTCGTCGCTCCCAAATCGAACTTACCGTTTGCCACGGCAATATCAATCGTTTCACCCAATCCACCGGGAAGAGAACACGAGATGTATATCACTGCAAATATCGCTCCTCCCAACAGTACAATTACTTGAATGGCATCTGTCCATACAACCGCCTCTATTCCCCCTATCATTGTATATAGAATACTACAAACTCCCATAATACCGATACATAGGAATATATCCAATCCAGTCACCACATTCAAAGCAATGGAGGGCAGAAAAAGCACAACGCCCATACGCCCTACCTGGAAAATAATAAAGGCCAGACTGCAAATAACCCGGATAAAGACATTGAAACGTATCTCCAGATATTCATAGGCAGTCGTTATATTCAATCTCCGGAAAAAAGGAATAAAGACATAAACAATAACGGGGGCAACAAACACAATACCGGTATTGAACAACACATAACTCCAGTTCGTGGCATATGCCTTGGAGGGTATAGCCATGAAGGTGATGGCACTCAACGCGGTTCCGAAAAGACTCAGCCCGGCAGCCCACCACGGAATGCGTCCTCCACCCTTGAAATAGTCATTCGTACTTTTCTGGCGCCGTGAAAAGTAAATTCCAATTCCGGCCAATACGGCAAAATAACCGATAATCACAAGGATATTGACAAGTCCCAACCCCTTTTCCAAAGGAACAATATCCCCTTGAAGGCTGTACAGTCTATTCGTTCCGGAACTGGCATTGCTACCGAGTATAACGAAGGAACGGTTTCTTTGCAAGACTTGCATGGTGTCATAGGTACCTGGAATACATTCAGACTTGACAAGAGTCTGCGTAATTGTATGGTATTTCCATAAAGCATTCTCTTTTTTAAGATGCTGTGTATCTTCCGGCTCTTTCTGAAAAAGAAGTATATGGTTGGCTCCGCTGGCGACAGCAGCACATATTCCTTTCGGAAAATCCGAACCTAATGAACTCCATTTACCCAATTGGGGGTTATAGACATATCCATCAGTCAAGCAAGAAGACAACCCTTCTTCCGTTTCCGTCTGTCCACCCAATAAATACAGACAAGGGGAAACGCCGTTGTTCTGTACCACGAGAATTGCATCTTCCCGGACGCATCCCGGATAGCCCGGTAGTTCTTTCCATCCTCTGGACTTGTTCGACAAGTCCAGCACAAAAAAAGAATCCGATAACCTGGACGGACTTACCGACTTCCTGCCTCCAAACAAATATACCTTATTGTCCAGTAGTGCTCCTGCCGCGTTAGACAACGGAAAAGGAAGTGGCGGCCAATCTGCCGAAACATTCAGTTTGCCCTGCTGCATTGTGACAAGAAATACATCTTCGTAGCATTGGGAAGAATCACGCCCTCCAATACACAAGATACCGTCAGAGAGTGTTATGGAAGCGCCATAAGCCAACGGCTTGGACAACACATCTTCATACAAAGCGAATCCGGCATTTTCAGAAAGGCATACCGCATTTCTTCCCCATCGGCTATAATCGTCGGAAGTGCCGCCTGCCAATACAATTTGTCCGCCAAGTACTCCGGAAAAGAGCCCCAAAGTGTTGTGTTCCTCATTAAAAACACTCTCGTTGCCCCACTTTATCTGCTCAGAATGAGAAGCATCTGCAGCTCTCAGGCTTTGACCCCAAAACAAACAAAGGCATACCAATGCAACACAATTATTTACAATCCGTGTCATTTGTCATATTTTTATTGTGATTGACCCTTATTCTGTTCTCCTAACACTGCCCTATCATAAATCAGCTTCTTATAGACATAAAAGTGTTGCTCGATAGCATTTCTGTAGCCCATTTCATCCTTATTCTTGATAAAGTTCAATAAATCGGTGTGAGTTACAATCTTTCCCTTTTTCTCCAATTCTATATTTATGGCTTCCACCCGTTCCCTCAAATTGGTTTTTACAAAGTTCATAACCGGATGAATGATGCTTTGGAACTGTACAATCGTCTTATTCCCCGTTATTTCGTATAGTTTTGAATGGAAAGTATATTCGCTGAGATTGGCATATTCGTTGTTCCCCAATGCAACGCCTGCATTAACAATCTCTTCCAGTTCCATAATATCCTGCTCTTTAATATTATGAAATATGTCACTACTGATTCCTATCTCCAAGGCAACCCTAAATCCCAAAAGATCGAGAAGTGATTCCTGGCTCATAATACGGGGATCAACCACTCTCTTCATTCCCCCTAAGATGAAAGGCTCAGTTAATATCATTCCACGACGTGTACGGCTTTCAATCATTCCCATCATTTTCAGACGGCTAAGAGCTTCCCGAAGAACACTACGAGCTACCCCCAACGCTGACGACAACTCAATTTCGTTAGGGATAGAATCACCCACTTTCAAGTCCTGACTTCTGAAATAATTCAATAACTTGTCTTCCACTTGGTCTACCAAAGTAATCGACTGCCCATCAATTTTTAAGTTTTCCATATATTAAATCGTGTTATTATTAGTCCTATTAGTATTATTTGTCAGACAAATAAATGGATAATTTTTAATAAAAGCAACATATAAAGAATATATTATTTCTTCTTTTATATTTATTAACTTTTAAAGTGTTGCATTTTTGCAAATTTACTATTCACGATGTAATATATGTTTCGGCTATATTACATATGCGAACAAACAATAAGAAAAACAGAAAAAGGGGAAAAACAATATAAGTGCAGCTTAAAAAATAGTTTAGAAGAATTATTAATACCTGAGAATGAATGTTCTTAAAAAAGAAAAAGACTGAATAACTAAGTATTCAGCCTTTTATAAAGAGCGGCAAGCGAGACTCGAACTCGTGACCCTCAGCTTGGGAAGCTGATGCTCTACCAACTGAGCTACTGCCGCATAAACATTTCCAAGGTCATGCCTTAAAAACGGTGGCAAAGTTAATAAATTACTTCCTAAAAAAACAAACGTTTCGTCAAATATTTCTTATTTTTGCTCGGGAAAACAAAGATATTCTTTCAAAATACAGACTAAATACCAATGAAACGAATCATACTCATCACCGGAGGAGCACGTTCCGGCAAAAGCACCTATGCGGAAAAGCTGGCACTCGAGCTCTCTCCCACTCCCGTTTATCTTGCCACAGCACGCATCTGGGACGAAGAATTCCGCCAGAGGGTAATCCGGCATCAGGAACGCCGAGGGCCGGAATGGACAAACATCGAAGAGGAGAAAGAACTCAGCCGCCACCGGCTGGAGGGGCGGGTCGTCCTGATAGACTGCATCACCCTGTGGTGTACCAACTTTTTCTTCGACCTGCATTCAGATACCGACCGGGCACTTGCCGCTGCCAAGGCGGAATTCGACTGCTTCACGGCACAAGACGCAACCTTCATCTTTGTAACCAATGAAATAGGTATGGGAGGAACTTCCGAGAACGAACTGCAACGAAAGTTCACGGACATGCAAGGCTGGATGAACCAATATGTAGCCGCCCGTGCCGACGAAGTGATACTGATGGTATCCGGCATCCCACTTACCGTAAAAAACACTCATTCATAAAACAACAAACAACTAAAATTCAACAGACTGATGAAAACATTTCATATCACCCGCCCGGACGAGTCAATCCGTCCTGCATTGATTGACAAAATCAACAACCTGACCAAACCCAAAGGCTCATTGGGCATTTTAGAAGAACTGGCACTCCAAATCGGACTCATACAACAGACATTATCCCCCGCCTTGAAACATCCGCAAAACATTATCTTCGCCGCCGACCACGGCATTGTAGAAGAAGGTGTCAGTCTCTCTCCGAAGGAAATCACCTGGCAGCAAATCAGTAACTTCCTTCATGGAGGGGCAGGTGTCAACTTCCTCTGCCGGCAGCACGGCTTTACCCTGAAAATAGTAGATGCAGGAGTAGACTACGACCTCCCCTACAAGAAAGGCATCATCAATATGAAAGTACGTAAAAGCACCCGGAGTTATCTGCACGAGGCAGCCATGACGGAGGAGGAAATGGAGATGTGCCTGGAACGGGGTGCCGAGGTGGTGCACCAATGCCATGAAGAAGGCAGCAATGTCCTCAGTTTCGGTGAAATGGGTATCGGAAACACCTCTTCATCCTCCTTGTGGATGACCTGCTTTACCGGTATTCCTCTGGAACAATGTGTCGGCGCAGGCAGCGGACTCGACAGCGCGGGCATCCGCCACAAATACGAAGTGTTGAAGCAGTCTATGGAGAACTACAAGGGCGACGGCTCTCCCCGGGACATCATCCGCTACTTTGGCGGACTGGAAATGGTAATGGCCATAGGCGCCATACTGCAAGCTGCCGAGCTGAGGATGATTATCCTTGTTGACGGATTCATCATGACCAACTGCCTGCTTGCCGCCGCCAGGCTCTACCCGGAAGTGACGGATTACGCCATCTTCGGACACTGCGGAGACGAGTCGGGCCATAAACTGGTGCTCGACGCCCTGCATGCCCGTCCGCTGCTGAATCTGGGGCTGCGTTTGGGAGAAGGAACAGGGGCCATCTGTGCATATCCCATTGTCGACTCGGCCGTGCGGATGCTCAATGAAATGGATAACTTTGCACATGCCTCCATCACTAAATACTTTTAACATGAACAATGTCTTGGCTGCATTCATAATGCTCACCCGACTGCCCTTCTGGAAAATCAAGGAAGTACCGGCAGAGTGTTTCAAGCATGTGGTTCCCTATTGGCCGCTTGTAGGCTGGCTGACGGGAGGCGTGATGGCGGCAGTGCTGTGGCTTGCCGGACAGATTATGCCGGTGTCATTGGCATGGATTCTTGCCCTCATCGCACGCCTGCTTGTCACCGGTTGCCTGCACGAAGACGGACTGGCAGACTTTTTCGACGGTTTCGGTGGCGGTACCACCCGAGAACGGACTCTTGCCATCATGAAGGATTCCCACATCGGAAGCTACGGTGTCATCGGATTGATATGCTATTTCCTGCTGTTGCTCCAACTTCAACACCTGCCACTGGGACTTCTCTGCATCCTTGTGCTCAGCGGTGACTGCTGGTCCAAGTTCTGTGCCTCCCAGATTGTCAACTACCTGCCCTATGCCCGGAAAGAGGAAGACAGCAAAAGCAAGACCGTCTACAACCGCATGAGCTGGCACGAGTTGCTGGCCGGATTTCTCTGCGGCCTGGTGCCTTTCGTACTGCTGCTGCCTATAAAGCTGTGGATTGCCACCCTCTTCCCACTGCTCACCTTCTTCCTGCTCTACCGATTGATGAAGCGGCGCCTGCAAGGATATACGGGTGACTGCTGTGGGGCCACTTTCTTGCTATGCGAACTGTCCTTCTACTTGGGAAGCCTTATTCTAATTATAAATTAACAACTGAAAATTAAAGATGGAAGTAATACTCATTCGACACACTTCGGTAGATGTTCCTCCGGGGATGTGCTACGGTCAGACCGATGTTCCCCTGAAACCTACGTTTGAAACGGAAGCCGCCGTAACAGCAGAAAACCTGAAGACATATCTTCCGTTCGACCACGTCTACACCAGTCCCCTAACCCGCTGCGTGCGCCTCGCCACCTATTGCGGCTATCCCGATGCAGAACGGGACAAACGGATTATGGAAATCAATTTTGGCGACTGGGAGATGAAGCCGTTCGAGCAGAATGAAGACCCACGCTTGCAGGAATGGTATGCCGACTACATGAACGTGGCAGCTACCGGTGGAGAATCTTTTACTATGCAATACCGACGTGTCGGCCAGTTTCTGGATGAGTTGAGGAAGAAGCCCTATACACGCGTTGCCATCTTCGCACACGGAGGCGTATTAATCTGCGCACAACTCTATGCCGGAATCCTTAAAGCCGAAGAAGCCTTCGACGCATTGACGCCCTACGGCGGCATCGTCCGCATCAATCTCGACAAGGAATAGTGAACGAAATAGTAGGGCCTTCCTCCGCTTCGGTTTGCACCTTGTAGATACCTCCAAAATAATGAATAAAATGGGCATTGATTTCATGGCGAATCAAGCTCGTTTTATTCTCAAAATGCACCTTTGCAAACGGGGCGTTGACCACGTCGAAATAAAGGAGCGGTTTACTCCGGTCGCGTCTGATGCGGATAATCGCCTCATAACGGGAAGTGTCATTCTCTGACGGAGTCAGCAGGCTGACAAGCAATGTATCGAACCACCTCCGGTCCGTCCTCGCAAACTGTTCCTTGAGGTCGGTCTGCAGGCTGACAGACACAGTGCTCTCCCCACGACCGTTCACTTTATCCAGCACCTCACTGCACAACTGAATAATGTCACACTCCTCGTCCTCATACTGAATCTTGCCGGACTCCAGGCGGGACAACTCCAGAATGCTGTTGACATAATTCAGCAGGCTCTCCGCATTGGTCTGAATCATCTGTCCGTACTCCCTCTTAGTCTCCTTATCCAGCTCCTCTTTCCCGGTCAGCAATTCGGCAAAGCCCACCACCACACTCAGCGGGGTACGTATATCATGGCTGATTTCCGATTTCAGACGTTCCTTCGCGATGTTGTCCGTCTCTGCCTGCAAAGCGGCTTCAGCCGTCTTCTTCTCTACGACAGCAATCTTTCCGGAGACATAGCGCGTATACAGATAGAAAAGCAGCATCAGCAGCAGACAGACGCCCAGGAGTATAAATCCTATACGGTAATTCATGTCCTGAATCTTCTGCTTCTCCAACAACAGCTCGTCAATGTGGTAAATCTCCTTCACCTGCTTCAACTGGTTGGCCGAGAAGGCATTGTTCAGCGAATCCTGCTTGCGTATGAGGTAGCGCCGGGTCTCGATGGCCCCGTCAATGTCCCCCTTGTCATATTGCGTACTCGCCTTGTAGTTTATCAAAGTGGCAAAGGTGGAGACGTAGTTGTTCAGTACCGTAGGGGTCACCTCGTCTATCAATGCGATGCTTTTGTCATACTCATCGGTCTTGGCATAGTATTGAAGCTGTATCAACTGGACATTCAGCCAGAAGACGGGATCTACATGCGGTTCAAGCAGTTTCTTTACTTTCTCGATATGCTCGTGCGCCACTGTAAAGTTCTTCTGGTTCATGTAGTGCAGGATATACTTCACTTCGCAGTCAATCTCGAAATTGCTCCAGTTCTTCCGTGTCTCGGGTTCTTTGGAAATAACCGTCTGCAACGTCGTGTCCATTTCATGCAAATAGGGCAGCTTCAGGCTGTCTTTACCGCCATTGCCGTATACCTGGGCAATACGCGACAGTATATCCACCTTCAGGCTGGCCTTTGTCTGGGGAGAGAAATTCCGGTAAGCCTCCAAGAAAGAGTCCAGTGCCTCATTCGGGCGGCTGGACACTCCGTAGGCACATCCCAGACTGTTATACGCCGCTATCATCCCGTTATTGCTATGGCGGAGTTTTGATTCCTCCAACGTCTCCTTAGCCACATACACCGCTTTCTCTATCTGTCTCTTGGAAGCCAGGGCGCGGCTGATGGCAGCCTTCTGCTCCAGATAATAATCGTAAGTGCCTACCTGGGAGACAAAATCCTTCAGCACATCCACCCAATACGACAGACTGTCCGGGTCGTGTTTCTTGTCATAACATGCCGCCAGATAGTAAGCGCCCATATTCTCATAGAAAGCGTTCTTCTGCCGCCGCGCCTCCTCGTACAAACGGGTGGAAAAAGTCATGTTATAGGGAGCATACTGGTGCTTGTAGGCCATGTCACGGAGATACGTCAGCCGGACAAGGGTGGCCGGCAGGGTATCGGCAACCTTCAGGATGCTGTCCTGATACCGGACAGCCCCCGTGTCTTCTGCCAGCAGCGGACAAATATATCCGCAAAACAAAACATGGATGAGAATCAGTATTCGTTTCATTGCGCCGTTCCTCCGTGTAATGCGGGATTATACTTCAAAGGATGCGTAAAACAGAAACGCGCGCCACGGGTGTACCCACTGTCCACCCACAGCTTGCCGTTCATATATTTCACAATCAGTTGGCAGATGGAAAGACCCAGTCCGCTTCCCTGCACAAAATCATTCAGCTTTTCAAAGCGTTCAAAAATCAAGTGCTGCTTTTCCGGTGGAATGCCACATCCGGTATCCGTCACGGAGAAAAGTGCCGTACCGGCATCAGCCATCTTCAGTTCCAGCACGATGGAGCCTTGTTCCGTAAACTTGGCGGCATTCACCAGCAGGTTTATCAAGACTTGGCGGAGGCGCGCATCGTCCGTATCCAGCATCAGGACGGACAAATCCGTGTCAAAACGCATTTCAACCTCCAGCTTGCGCGAGGCCATCACGGTCTCCACGACCTCATTACACAACTTCACGGCATCATGCGTGCGGATGTTGAAGGTTATGTTGTCATTCTCGAAATCCGAGAAATCCAGAATGTCATTGATAAGTTTCAGCAACTGAAAGGAATTCACCTTGATAATTTCGGAGAATTCCCGGCGCGATTCGTCATCGAACGACTCGTCCTCATCCGTCAGTACCGCCGAGAATCCGACAATGGCATTCAGCGGCGTACGTACCTCATGGCTCATGTTCGAAAGAAACATATTCTTCCGTTGTATGGCTTGCACCGCTTTCTCCTTCATCGCCTCCTGCCGCATTTGGGAATGCTTCAAACGGAATATCTTCTTCCAGCCCAGCACCAGGAGGAATATCAGAAACAGTACGGACACAATGATGCCTGCCAGATAGAAACGCATGGATACAATGCGGTCGCGTTCGTTCTGGTAGGCCAGTTGGTCGGCCTGGAAACGGGTACAGAGCCGGTCTATCTCCTTGGGATAGTTCTTCTCGAACGAAGTCTTGATATACGAAAAGACCTTGCCGTACTGTCCGTAGGCTTCTTCCTTGTTTCCCATCTTCACCAGTAAATCCGCTTTTTCGAGCAGAGCTTCCTTGTAGATGTTATGGTTTATCCGGGCATATTCGGTTTGAAGGAAATCATTGTAGGCGGTCAAGGCTGCCTCATGCTCTCCGGTGGCCACCAGATAACGGGCATCTATAATCAGAAGGTATTGCTGTATCTCCGGAATCAGTTGCGTTTCAAGCTGGCCTATCTGTACCAGACAATGGCTGGCAGCTTTCAAGTCACCCTTGAATAATTGGCAGGAAGCATTGGAGATGTGACGCATGGCCAGCTCCAGCGGAGAAAGCCGGTCTTCCGGATAGAAGTTCAGACGTGCAAGATAACGCGAGGCACCGTTTACATTCCGTATGCGCAGGTTATAATCTATCAGTTCCACCAGTAGCATACGGATATGCACATCCTCCCCGTCCATCCCATCCAGCAGTCTCAAGGACTCTTCATAAGCGGCACCGGCTTCCCGGAGCCTACCGGTATAGCTGTACACCTCTCCCATGGCATTCAGCGCAAGGGCATTGCCGAAGGAGTAGGCAAGCGCGCGGGCTTTGGAGTACATCTGGTCGCTCTGGGCAATGGCCATACGGATTTCTCCACGGAAAAGGGAGGATTTTATAAGTATTCTTTCCAGTTCGAAATAGGTGTAGTAGCGCTGGGATTCATCCAATTGGGACAAAAGGCCGTCGGCATTCAGCGAGTCACACTCCTCCCGGGTCAGATAGTCGAAACCGAGGCTGTTGTGAAAAGTGGAGATGACCTCATGGACTATACTTTCCTTTTCTTTAGTCCAAGAATCCGCTTTATCTGTTGTCGATGCAATTATTGTGCTCCCGAACCAAATAAAGAAAAGGAATATATATAGTTGCTTTATCCTCATTTATAAGACTTTGTCTGCTTTAAAAGTTACATTTTTAATGCAACGCGGTCTTGCAAAGATATTATATCTTTTTGGAACAGACAAAGAATCAGTTAAAATAACAACATTTTAAAAACAAAAGGAAGCCAAGGTCGATGTCACTATTACGGCAACTACCATCCACCACTCCACACGCCGGTTGATGCGGACAGCCACACGCATATCTTCTGTCTTCAGAGGCCGTTCATTAGAACCGATATAAGGTTTCCATACCTCCTCGCCGAAATAGTTGTGCGGACCCCCGAAACGGCAATTCAAAATACCGGCAAGGGCGGCTTCCGGATAACCGGAATTGGGACTGGCATGCTGGCTGCCATATCTGCCCACAAAAGCAAACAAGGAAAGGCGACCGGAAACCAGTACCATCAGAAAGGCTGTCAGACGAGCAGGAATATAATTGGCAACATCATCCAAACGGGCAGCAAAACAGCCGAACCGACGATAGCGTTCATTCTTGTAGCCGACCATGGAATCCAGCGTGTTCACCATCTTATAGGCAAGCATGCCCGGAACTCCCAACAGCAGATACCAGAACAAGGGAGCAACCACCCCATCGCTCAAATTCTCTGCCAAAGTCTCCAATGCCGCGGTTCTCACCTCCTGCGCCGAGAGTGCAGACGTATCACGCCCTACGATACGTGCCACTTGCATCCTCCCTTCCTCCAAGGAACGGTCCACCGCCTTGAACACCATACGCACCTCGCGAACCAGCGTAGTGCCCGCCAAGCAATAGAATATCAGCAATATTTGCACCGTCAGAAGCATGCCCGGAGAAAAGAGTGCCGCCAAGCGGAGCAACAAAAGCGTAATGACATATACCCCCAAGACAAGAGACACCGCCACAAACGCACCTTTCAGGAAACGCGAATCGCCCCGGTTCAACCGGTGCTCACAGAAAGAGATGGCTTTGCCAAAAGCCACCACCGGATGGGGTAGCCACGCCGGGTCGCCCAGCCAATGGTCGAGCAGCCAGGCAGTGAGAAGCGGCAGGTTCAAGTTGAAGGCGACACCCAAAAGTATAAGCACATCTTCTTCCATCGGTTATTCCTCCTCAAGCCATTGTCCTATTGCTTTTACAAGCCTGTCATTCTCCTCCCGGCTCTGGGCGGCTATACGGAAGAAATGCTCATTCAGTCCGTCGAAGTTGGAGGCGTCCCGAATCAAGATACCATGCTCCCCTGCCAGATAGTCTTTCAAAGCGGAAGCCCTACCCATACGGAGGCACACCAGCATGAAATGGGTTTCGGTGGCCCATACCTCCAGTCCTCCCAATGCCTCGAGCGCACTGCGCAGGCGGGCAGCCTCTTGCAAGTAAGACGCCACATCCAGCGGATTGGGAACATCATGTTCCAGCAGATGGAGCCCAGCCTCAATGGCAAGCTGGTTGACCGACCAGGGCATACGGTTGGTACGCAGACGGTGCAGCAGGTGGGGGGCGCCGATGACATATCCCAGTCGCAGACCGGGAACGGCATAACGCTTGGTCATGGAGTGCAGCAGCAAGACGTTGGGAAACTCCGCAGCCTCGGCAGCAGAGAAAAGCGGACGCAAGGTGAAAAACTCGTAGGACTGGTCGATGACGAAACATACCTGCGGATTATGACTGATAAGTGTTGCCAGATATTCCTTCTCCACAACCGTTCCGGTAGGGTTATTGGGATTGCACAGCCACAGCATGCGCACCTCTTCCGGCAAGCGATACCCCTCGCTCTCCGCAGGAAGCCGATAGAGGGAAGTGACCCGATGACCGTGCATGCGGCAGGCATCGGCATATTCACTGAAAGTGGGCTGCACAATGGCGGTGTTTGTCCCGCGGAAAGTCTGTGCGGTAAGATAGATGGCTTCGGTAGCTCCATTCGTCACGCACACTGCCTCGGCAGGAAGACGGTGGTGGCGGGCAAGACAGGCCTCAAGCGTGTAAGGCTCCGGTTCGGGATAGTTGCCGATGCCGTCAATCCGGGTACACAGATGCGCCTTCAAGGCAGAGAGGTCTACCCTGCTGTAAACGTTCGAGCTGAAGTTTGCCGTAATGGGACGGCTGTATTTATAGGAATCGTCTCCGTGTCCTTCAATCATGGTTCTTTGTCAATATTTGGTAGATAAGCGGCAGGTTGACGTGGCGGCGCACGTGCTCGGCAAGCCTATCGTATTGTTCTTCTTTGAATGTATGGTAATCGAAAGCGCCGGCATTCCCGGACAGTTTGTCTGCAAAAGGCACAAGCAGGAAATCTATGAATTCCGGATTGTCGAGAATGCCATGAATATAGGTCCCCATGCAGGTGGAGTCCACGTAGTAACCGTCGGTAGAGCCGTTCTCCAGAAGATTCAAAGGAGAATCGGGAGTACCTTCCACAGGGGTGGTCACTCCCATATGGATTTCATAGCCCTGCATTAATGGAGAATGGAGAGTGGAAGATGGAGAATGGGGATTGCACAGACCGAACTTCACCTGGCGGGTCACCTTCTCTCCCGACATGCGGGTACTGATGGGCAACAGCCCCAGTCCGGGCAGGCGTTCAATGTCCCCCTCCACATGCTCAGGGTCGAGCACCTCCTGCCCCATCATCTGATAGCCGCCGCAGATACCCATCACGGTGGCACCTTCACGGTGGGCACGGATGATGGCAGCCGCCACACCGTTACGGCGCAATTCGTAAAGGTCATCAAGCGTGCTCTTGGAGCCGGGCAGCAGGATGACGTCGGCCTTTGCCAGCTCATCCACATTGTTGGTATAGAAGAGATGTACGCGCGGGTCACGTTCCAGGACATTAAAATCGGTGAAGTTACTGAGGTGGCGCAGCAGAATGACGGCGATGTTCACCTTTCCCTTCTCGGCACGGACAGACTTTGCGGCAAGCGCCACGGAGTCTTCTTCTTCAATGTAGATATCACGGTAGTAAGGCACCACCCCGACAACGGGAATGCCGCAAAGCTCCTCCAGCATCGTAATGCCCGACTCGAAGAGACGTATATCCCCCCGGAACTTGTTGATAAGAATTCCTTTAATTCGCTCCCGCTCATGGGGACGAAGCAACATCAGCGAACCGTAGACGCTGGCAAACACACCGCCACGGTCAATGTCGCCCACAAGAATTACATCGGCTCCGGCATGCAGGGCCATCGGCAGATTGACAAGGTCGGTATCCCGCAGATTGATTTCGGAGATGCTTCCCGCGCCTTCCAGCACAACGGGATTATAGCGGGCGGCAAGGCGGTCGTAGGCAGCACAAACCTCCCAGCGCAGTTCGTCGCGTCCTTCCTTGCGGAAATAATCATAAGCATTGCGGTTGCCGATAGGACGCCCGTTAAGAACAACCTGCGAGGTATGGTCCGACTGTGGTTTCAGCAGCAGCGGATTCATGTCCGTGTGGCAAGGCACTCCGGCGGCTTCTGCTTGCACAGCCTGGGCACGGCCTATCTCCAGCCCTTCGGGAGTGGCAAATGAATTGAGCGCCATATTCTGTGCCTTGAACGGTGCGGGCTGATAGCCGTCCTGCTTGAAGATACGGCAGAAGGCGGCAGCAATGATGCTCTTTCCCACATCACTACCCGTCCCGGCAAACATAATCGGATGAAGTTTCTCCATAAATTCCATTTTAGCGAATGCAAAGATAGTGCAAATCCGAATATCTCTCCCATTCATAAGCCATATCTTCGGAAACTATTCGTTATATTTGTAACGTTCTATTCAAAAAGATGACTACTGAACAATTCCCACCTCCTCTTGTTTAGAGAAACAAGAACCCCTAAACCGAACGAACTTATGAATAATCTATTATGCCGGAGATTCTTTCCGGCTGCTGCCTGCGTACTGCTTGCCATCGGTGGAGTGGCCGCACAAACCTCCCTTCCCCTTAGCTTCGGTGATGCCCTAAGGCAGATGCAAAACGGCAACCGCAGCCTGAAAATAGCCGACAAGGGAATTGAAGCCGCCCGTGCGGAACGTGACAAACTGAATGCCCTCTGGTACCCCTCCCTGCAAGGTGCCGGTACGTTCGTGCATCTTTCCGAAAAGATAGAGGTAAAACAGCCCCTTTCCCAGTTCACCGACCCGGCAAAGGACTTTGTGCACAACATCGTGCCGGACGACCAATTCATCAGCAGCATACTCGACCAGATAGGCTCCCATACCCTTGCCTTTCCACTGGCTCCACGCAACCTGACTTCCGTCGGCCTGACCGCCGAATGGGTCGTATTCTCCGGCGGCAAGCGCATCCGGGCCTCGAAGATAGGCAACACCATGATAGACATTGCCCGCGAAAACCGGGGACAGACCGATGCCACGCAACGCACCCTGCTGGCAGAAAGCTACTTCGGGCTGAAACTTGCGCAAGAGGTAGTACGCGTGCGGCAGGAGACTTACAACAGCCTGCAACGCCATTACCAGAATGCCCTTAAACTGGAAGCTGCCGGCATGATAGACAAGGCAGGCCGGCTCTTTGCCCAAGTGAATATGGATGAAGCTGCCCGTTCACTGGAGGCTGCCCGGAAGGAGGCCTCCGTCGTGCAAAGTGCCCTGCGCACCCTGCTCAACCTGCAAGACACATGCAGCATCCATCCTACTTCGGAGCTTTTCATCAACAACCAACTGCCCGCCAAAGAGGAGTTCCTGCAAGCCATGCGGGTGGAGAACTACACCGTGAACCAACTGCAACTGCAGTCACAGATTGCCCGCCAGCAGCTCCGCATCGACCAGAGCGGCTACCTGCCGGACATCGCCGTATTCGGCAAGCAGACCCTCTATGCCCACGGCATACAAAGCAATCTTGTCCCCCGCACCATCGTAGGTGTGGGCTTCACCTGGAACCTGTTCGACGGACTGGCGCGTGAGAAGCGCATCCGCCAGTCGAAGATAGCCCAGCAGACCCTTGCCCTGGGACAAGAAAAAGCCAAAGAAGACCTGAGCGTAGGCATCGACAAGCTCTACACCCAACTGCAAAAGGCACAAGACAACGTACGCGCCTTGAATACCACCATCGAGCTGAGCGAAGAGCTGGTGCGAATCCGCAAGAAATCCTTTGCCGAAGGCATGGCAACCAGTACCGAGGTCGTAGATGCGGAAACGATGCTGGCAACCGTCCGCGTGGCGCGTCTGGCAGCCTATTACGAATATGATGTGGCACTGATGAACCTGCTGGCTATCTGCGGAACGCCGGAACGGTTCGAGAAATATTTCGAGACAACTTATTAAAACCTACCCTTTATGAAAATCAATAATAAAAGCATCAGCATTGCATTCGTCATTATCCTGGCCGCAACGGTCATCATTTCGCTTGCCGGCATGTTACTCATGAACCGGCAGCCCCTGGTCCTGCAAGGACAAGTGGAAGCAACGGAAATACGTATCAGCGGAAAGCTGCCCGGACGTGTGGACTCCTTCCTCGTACAAGAGGGCGACTGGGTGAAGGCAGGCGATACGCTTGTCGTCATCAACAGCCCCACCATCGAAGCCAAATACCGCCAGGTGAATGCCCTGGAGCAGGTGGCCCAGGAGCAGAACAAGAAGATAGACGCCGGTACCCGCCGCCAGATTGTGGCCACCGCCAGGCAACTCTGGAACAAGACGCAGAGCGACCTTGCCCTCGCCAAGACCACTTACCAACGCATTGTAACGCTTTATAAGGACAGTGTCGTCACCTCCCAGCGGCGTGACGAGGTGGAAGCCATGTACAAAGCCGCCCAAGCCGCCGAACGTGCCGCCTACGAGCAATACCAGATGGCCGTGGACGGAGCGCAGAGCGAGGACCGCGCCTCGGCCCGCAGCCTGGTGGAAGCGGCGCGAAGCACTGTCGATGAAGTCTCCTCCCTCCTCGTCGACTCCCGCCTGACTGCTCCCGAAGATGGCCAGATAGCCACCATCTTCCCCAAACGCGGAGAGCTGGTGGCCCCCGGTACTCCCATCATGAGCCTTGTCGTGATGGACGATGCACACGTGGTACTGAACATACGCGAGGACCTGATGCCGCAATTCAAGATGGGAGGCACTTTCCGTGCCGATGTCCCCGCCATCGACGGCAAGGACATTGAATTCCGCATCTACTACATCAGTCCGCTGGGCAGCTTCGCCACCTGGAAATCCACCAAACAGACGGGCAGCTATGACATGCAGACGTTCGAGATACACGCACGTCCCACACAGCAGGTAGAGGGATTGAGACCGGGGATGTCCGTACTCTTAAAAATGAAGAATAAAAAATGAAAGATAAAGAATTTGGCTACGCAATGAAAGCGCTCCGCATGGTTATCCGTCGCGAATGGCACCGCATGACCTCCCGCCGTCTATACCTCGGCGTCTGCGTCGTGCTACCCTTGCTCTGTCTGTTCTTCATGGCCACCATCTTTGGAAACGGACAGATGGAGAACATTCCCGTGGGTATCGTCGACCTGGACAACACTGCCACTTCGCGCAATATCTCCCGGCGCATCTCTGCCGCCCCCACCTTCCGTGTGACGGAGCACTTCACCGACGAAGCCGACGCCCGCCGGGCATTGCAACAGAAGGACATATACGGCTACCTCGTCATCCCGCCCCGCTTCGAACAGAAGGCGGTGACGGGAACTGGCGCAACGCTCACCTATTATTACCACTATGCCCTTCTTTCGGTAGGCAGCGAGCTGATGGCGGCGTTCGAGAATACGCTTGCCCCCGTGGCGCTCTCGCCCATCGTGATGCAGGCCGAAGCTCTGGGAGTCAGCGGAGAACAGATACAGACCTTTCTGCTCCCCGTAGAAGCCAGTACCCATCCCCTCTACAATCCGGACATGGACTACTCCATCTACCTGAGCCAGCCTTTCTTTTTCGTACTGTTCCAGATACTCATCCTGCTCACCACCGTCTACTCCATAGGCAGCGAACTGAAATTCGGCAGCGTCGGCGAATGGCTGGAGACGGCACGAGGCAATATCCTCACTGCCGTAGCAGGGAAACTGCTGCCCTATACCCTCATCTTCTCGTCCATCGGTATCCTGGCAAACTATGTACTGTTCGGCCCGCTACATATCCCCTTCGCTGGCAGTCTGTGGCTGATGAATGCAGTGACCGTGCTCTTCATCATCGCTACCCAGGCATTGGCGGTCTTTATCTATTCTGTCTTTCCCAAGATTGCCTATATCATCAGTGTAGTATCCATGGTGGGGTCGTTGGGGGCTACGCTGTCCGGAGTCACGTTTCCCGTTACAGCCATGTATGCGCCCGTGCATGCGGCCTCCTACCTCTTCCCCGTGCGGCACTTCACGGAGGCGGCACAAGCCATGATTTACTTCGATGCAGGGTTTGCCTACTTCTGGCAGTCGGTAGCTACACTCTTCATCTTCCTATTGGCAGCACTGCTGATACTGCCATTGCTGAAATGGTGGATAAAAAAAGAGATAAGGGAAGAAGCAATCTCCGCCTCCCCATCACCTTGCCCACCTACCGCATTGTCAACAGCTTCCGTCATCCGCCACGAGTGGCATGCCATCGCCACCAATCCCGCCATCCTGCTCGTGCTGGCAGGCGGTATCTTCCTCTACGGACTGCTCTACAACTACATGTACGCCCCCAACCTGGTGCGCAAGGCTCCCGTCGCAGTGGTAGACCTCTCCCACTCCGCCCTCAGCCGCGAATACATCCGACTGCTCGACGCCACTCCCCAGACCGCCGTCTACGGCCAGACACCCAACATCCTCGAAGCCCGCCAATGGATGAAGCAGGGCGACGTGGCAGGCATCCTTTACCTGCCTGCCGACTTCGAGGCACGTGTGGCACGGGGCGAGACTTCGGTCTTCGTACTCTATGCCGCCACGGACGCTTTCCTCAACTTCAAAGGACTGCAAGAATCCAGTGCGCGCGTCATGCTTGCCGTGAACGATGCCCACCGCATGGAGGGCACCGTATTCCTACCTCCGCAAGGACTGCTGGCAGTGGCTTCGTCCGCTCCCGTCAGCGTGTCCGGCACGGCGCTCTACAACTATACAGAGGGCTACGGTTCCTATCTGATTCCCGCCGTCCTAATTGTCATCATCTTCCAGACGATGCTGATGGTGATTGCCATGCTGACGGGCGAGGAAGCGGAAGCCCGAAGAAAAGGAATACGGCTGATGCGTGCCGACTCATTGAAGGATACATTACGGATTGTCGGAGGCAGGACCTTCGTATACTTCATGCTCTACGTGGTGTTTTCCCTATTCCTGCTGGGACTGTTGCCGCACCTGTTCAGCATCCCACACATCGGCAGCGGAGGAGACATCGTCACAATGATGATACCCTTCCTGCTGGGCACGAGTTTCCTTGCCCTGGCCGTCTCCCGCTGGTTTACAGACTCCGAAGCGCCGTTGCTGATGATAGCCTTCTTCTCTGTGGGCTATATCTTCCTTTCGGGCGTGTCCTATCCGCTGGAGCTGATGCCGTGGTATTGGCAGACAGCCCACTATCTGTTTCCGGCAGGTCCTGCCGTACTTGCTTTTGTAAAACTGAATTCAATGGGTGGAACGCTGGCCGACGTATGGCCGCAGATGCTGACGATGTGGATACAAGTATTGGTCTATGGAACTTTGGCGCTCTGCACTACACGCCACCTCTACGGAGAAGGAAAAGTGAAAGCATAAAAAAAGGCTATCTATCCCAGACAGCCAATCTTTTGTTAACCTTAAATCTAATACTATGAAAAACACATTGCAAATATACGGACTTCCCCGAAATATCCAAAATTTCTGTCCATGACGGTCTCATTTATAACATGGTTTAATAGGAATATGCCGTTGTTAACAGATAGAGGCTGATCAAATAAGAAATTTTCACTATCTTCATCCCCAAAATCGAACATCATAACTAAAGAATATTTTGCCATGATTCATACCATACTCGATACAGACCTTTACAAATTCACCACCTCGTATGCCTACATCAAATTGTTTCCCTATGCCATGGGCACTTTCAGCTTCAAGGACAGAGACGACACCGCCTATACGGACACGTTTCTGAAGGAACTGCAAGAGGCGGTGGACAGCCTGGCACAGACCGTACTTACTGCCGAAGAGCTGGAATACATGACCCGCCACTGCCGTTTCCTGCCGAGGGTCTATTGGGAGTGGCTCTCCTCCTTCCGCTTCCAGCCGGAGAAGGTAAGCATCCATCTGGACGAGGACCGGCACCTGAACATTGAAATCACGGACTATCTGTACAAGGCCACCCTTTACGAAGTCCCCCTGCTTTCTATCGTATCCGAAATAAAGAACCGTTCTTTGGGAAACGTGGCCGACATGGACGGCATACTCTGCAAACTGTCCGAAAAGGTGGCACTCTCCAACCGACACCAGCTGTATTTTTCAGAGTTCGGCACCCGGAGACGCTTCTCGTTCGAGGTACAGGACAAAGTCATAGACCGTCTGAAGGAAGCCGCCGAATACTGTACCGGGACTTCCAACTGCCACTTCGCCATGAAATACGGCATGAAGCCTATGGGGACGCATCCGCATGAATGGTTCATGTTCCACGGCGCACAGTTCGGCTACAAACACGCCAACTACATGGCCTTGGAAAACTGGGTGAACGTGTACGACGGTGACTTGGGCATCGCACTGTCCGATACCTATACCTCCGGCATTTTCTTAAGTAACCTGAGCCGCAAGCAGGCCAAACTATTCGACGGTGTACGCTGCGACTCCGGCGATGAATTCGATTTCACCGACAAGCTCGTTGCCCGCTACCGCGAACTGGGCATCGACCCTACCACTAAAACCATCGTCTTCAGCAATGCGCTCGATTTTGGCAAGGCACTCGACATCCAGGAGCATTGCAGGGGCAAAATCCGCTGTTCCTTCGGCATCGGCACCAATCTGACGAATGATACCGGATTCAAGCCCTCCAACATCGTAATGAAACTGACGCAATGCAAGATGAACGTCAACCAGGAATGGCGCGAATGCGTGAAGCTGTCCGACGATGCAGGAAAGCATATCGGCAGCGAAGCGGAAGTACGGGCATGTCTGTATGATTTAAGGCTCGGACAGCAAATAGAACCCCTATGCTGAAAACAGCTTCCCGGCGGTTAGCGATAAGTGCTTACAGTCTTTTCCTTTTGTAGGCAAACTCTTGCCATTTCTCCTCCGGCCAGTCCTGCCGCTGCATCTCCATGCGGGCCATGACGAAGAACAAGTCCGAAAGGCGGTTGATGAAGCGCAGAATATCCTCGTTCACAGGGTCTTGGCGATGGAGTGTCCACAAACGGCGTTCGGCACGGCGGGCCACGGTACGGGCAAACTGCAGTTGGGCTGATATGGGAGTGCCACCAGGCAAAAGGAAGTAGCCGTTGTCCGTCATCAGCAGGACGGTCATGGCATCCATCTCCTGCTCACAGCGCAGCGTGAGCTCTGCGGCAGAAAGCGGATTAGGGTTCACCACTCCCGAGGGAGTGGCCACATGGCTCATCACCACCATCAGTTCCCGCTGGACAGCATGCAGCAACTCCTGCCATCCATCTTCTGCCGCCAGCATGGAGCGCACGATACCAATCACGGCATTCAATTCATCAAGGCATCCGTTTGCCTCGATACGGATGTCATCTTTCGGCACACGCGCGCCACCATGAATACCCGTTGTTCCTTTGTCTCCAGTTTTGGTATAGACTCTTTTCATTCTCTATTTGATAAGGAACTGTGCCCACTGCGGGATTTCCTCTACATATTGTTTGAAGAGGGTCCCGTTTACAGTGCGGAACAATAATCGAGGAATTTGATTTTCTATTGAATTATCGTAGACATATACCCTATCAACCAAGGATATTGCTTTGCCTATATTCAATAACGATTTATAATAACGGGAAATAATTTTGGAAATGGGAACTTCATGCCCTCCATTCAAATAGCGCTGTGTAATACGCCGTACATTTATCTCAGGATTATTTGTACAGACAAAAAAAATGCGAATAAAAAATCCTGCTTTTTTTGCTTCTTCAACAAATGCAAGTTTTTCGTCTGAGGAAAAGACTGTTTCAAATACAAAATCTTGCCTTTTCCTTAAACACTCATAACGCATTTTAGTCGCCAATTCTGCTGCCTTCAATACTGCAACGGGAGAATTCCAATCACCATATTGTTCTTGCGCTATATTATCAGGATTAATGTAAAGGCTATTTTCTGCCCATTCATTATGAAGCAGTTGCACTGTCGTAGAAGTTTTACCCGAACCATTCGGACCAGCTACTATACAAAGTGTCGGATTTTTTTCGTTCATCACATGGATATATCACTTACATTTTTAGCTCTATATGCTTTCAATTTTTCTCTCACCTCTTGCATTCTCCGCTCCAATTCTCTTTTTGCCTTGCGAGAACTTTCACGGGCCGCAACAGCCACTTGTTCCATCAAAGCATGCAGTTGTTCATCAGTAGGGTCTTCCAAAGAAGACAAGCGATAAGTATTCAGTTTCATAATCATAATATATTTAAATGAAAACAAAGATACTCCACTATTTCGAGAACACAAACGAAATTACATAAAATATCAATGCGCTATCCGGACTTTTTCATAATGAATTCAAACTTAGATTAGGACTATTTTTAATCAAGGAATGATTAAAATGCAAAAAACGGCCGGACATGCCATGCAGAAGTCTTATTATATCCTTGTAAGCAAACCCTTTCCCACTTATATAAGGGATCATCAATATGCCAGAGAAGCATCCAGCTTCTATCTTTATCATATTGAGAACTGCAACTGAAACCAAGTCTGTAGTTCACGTTAAACTGCGGTAACGATTTACCAACTTTGGATAACTGTCCTTCTAATTTATCTAACGTTTCCTGTCCCCACTTTTCATCTTGTAAACCATTACCGGTATTGTGCTGGAAGTTTTCCGGAGATCTTCCACAAATATTCACCAATACATCAAACCATTGCCCTATGCTTGGCAGAAACCACGGACTACGTTCGATCCCATCCGGCACCTTATTGCTGTTATTGTAAGTTTTCACCAGATAAAAAGCACGACAGTCGCTTACAAAAGATGCATCACCCTCATGATTTGCCAGCATTTGTAAAGTTTCAGAGTACCCGTTCATGTTATTCTTAATTCTGCTAAAATCATGCTTTGACTTCACATCAGCTATTGATATTGTATCAATATCCGCTTCGATTAAATCCATCGGTCCCCAATTCCCTTCTTTCAAACTATCCAACATCATCACATAGGCATGATTCCATCCTTTTTTATTACACCTCTCGTCTGTCATCCTTTCCGGATCGCAAGTAATTACCATTCCGATAGCATTTTCATAATCATAGATTTTCCCATCTTCTTCCAACTTCCCGTTTCCGGGATGTACTTCTATTCTTTTATCGATTTCGTTCTGAAAGACAAAATCCCCGGGATAAAGCTTTCTTTCTATACTTCCTTTACCGGGTACGGGACTAATAACCTTCAAGGTATAGCATTTTCCAGAAGTAAAACTGATGGAGCTGCCCGAATAATTTATCTTTACATTCGTATCATCTCTGCCATCGGTAGTCATATAGTTTCCGGTAACCCGTGCATTTGCTTGCGGCGGAACAATGGCACAATATTTCAAAGAATCTATCTGATATGGAGTAATACCGTTCAGACTCACATTAATAGCCGCCGAGTCTGTTCCTAAAACCCTCGATTCCCTATGGTAAACAAAGCCTGCTTTTTCTGGTGCAAAACAACCTACGTATACTTGCGGTTGCAACACAAGCAATGCAAACTGGTGTTGAAACAGCAAGTTCAGGATTATTCCGGAAGAATTGTCAATAGCAGGTACGCCGGTGGCAACCAACAAATCGCTGACAATATGCTTTTCTGTTGTGGACTGGTCCTTCGCAGGTTGCAGTTTTTCATTCCCGGTCAGTGAAGCAATAGCTCCGTCCATACCTTTTGAGAGATCTATTGTGATATTCCTCCTATATGGATAGTATGCGACATAACTCACTCCATCATACCAATAAAGTGTACCATTTCCCACCGGATTCCAACTGCCTCTTGACCTATTGTAAACCAATTTGGCATTATCAATATCATCCATTATAGCACCGTCCTTTATGGCAAAAACACCAATCGAATCACCATCGACAAACTCCATTTTAAGATGTTCATCCTTTACAGAGGTACGTGTAGAGGACTTTCCTGCATGGGATAACTCTTCAAAATCAGCTACTATAGCCCGGATTGTAAAGGGGACTCCCTCACAGCCCCCTTTCATACCTCCATTGTTTGTTTCGTATTCGTCGGTGCATGCACTACAGACTAAAAGGATACTCAAAAAGACTATTCCAGTGAAAAATTCAGTATATTTTTTCATATTATCTTACTTTAAACAGATTGGCGCCTTTTTGCGAAATTCAGAATTGCCCCATCTAGTCAATCAGTTTCTTGTTTTTCTTCCGTTCCAATAACGGTCTCGGTTTCAGTATTCTCTTCCCATGATACGGGGCCGTTCTCCGGCATCACAGTAATTGCCTTTCTTGCTATACCTATAGTATAGCTGACAGCCCTTCCCGAAGCCCAATTGTCAGTCAGAGGTAAAAACAGGTTTTCCATACTGACAGTTTGAACAACAAGAGCATTATTACTATCTTTGGCCGTATATTGATAAGAAATATTGAACTTACTTCCTGCCCCGGCAGGAAGCAGAAAGAAGGTTGCAAGCAGTTTCTTTTCTTCCATAATCGTATCCGGTACCTGAAAACTTATTATGCCGGTGGTAAAGCTTTCCTTTTCATCAGCCGATGGATATGTCCACTTCCAGCCTATGTCACTATCTGTTGTAGGATTATAATAGGTAAGCAATCCACTCTTCATTCCCGTAATAGAGAAGGAAGTTACTGACTTTCCCTCCGTATTATCATTACTTTTTATATAGACATTGACCTTGGTCAGTGTATGGTGCAGTTTGAAAGTTACATTACCATTGTTTTGATTCATTACCGGAGTTGCGTAAGTTCAATACTTTCCAAAAAGAAAAGACTCGGTTGCCGTTTGTATAGGCTGTCGAATGATGCAACAAAATCCCCTTCAAAAAAGAATTGAAAAGTCATATCTTTTCCTTCATTATAAAAAAAAGACGTAAACAGCCTTTACGAATTAGGTATAATCTATCTGCAACCTTACCCTCTTCTAATAATATAGTTTTGGGTAAAATGGATAAGGTTTCCGTCTCCGTAAAAAAAGAAAAATATTCATTTGAATCATTATTTTCTATCATATCGCAAAATTAAGCAAAATTCTTGCCTTAACTTACCAAATTATTCCGTAGACCTTTTCTCTATCGCAAAGATACAAACAAATTTGGAATATAAATATGCAGAAATACCGGGACTTTTCAAGCAAAACATGAAAGGAAAAAGAAGGAAAGTCCAGCAGATTCAAAAGATGTTTTACAAGATTAGGCTCCACCGAACAAAGACATCACATCCATCTCGCCCCAATACAGATGTGTATAGCTGGCAATCAGGTTCTTATAACGAAAAATGGGAGTAGCGACCTTCTCTCCTCTGGCATTGAAAACCTGCACTATCGAGGGAGTAAGACTGTACGCACCACTTTCTTTTCCACCAGCTTCGGGCACAGCAAGCTGCGTATAATGGAATTCGTGTCCTTTAAGCCGCCATCCGTTATAGTCAAACCGACGGTATCCCAATGTCAGTTTCCTGCGTTTACGCTCGTTCGTGATGCTGAAAGGTAATACTCCCACCATCTCATTTCCGACATTGCTTACACTGTTCCCGGTGCTTCTTCCGTCTGTATCACTGCCTCCCCCGTCCGTATCCCCATCAGAAAGAACGGACTGCGAAAGATATATCATCCCCCCGCATTCTGCCAGCGTCCTGCCACCAGCCTCTATATAGCTGCGGATAGACTCCCTGGCAAGCCTTGCCCCGGCAAGTTCCTCCAGACGGTTCTCGGGATAGCCGCCGGGCAGATAGAGCAAATCCGTCTCTTGCGGAATAGCCCGGTCTTGCTCCGGATTGAAGAAAGTAACCGTGCCCATACGGCGCAGAATATCCAGATGCTCCGCATAAATGAAGGAAAAGGACTCTTCGTTGCGCGCTACCGAAATATGCAGCTTCCCCGGCTCTGATAGTACCGACTTCTCCTCCACAGCCGCCGCAGGCAATGGAAGCCCGATTGTCGAGAGCAGCAGTTCCCAGTCCACATGTTCCTCCAGCAAGCCTGCCAGCATGTCCAGCCCCTCCGTCTCCTTAGAACGGCTGAAATCCAGCCCCAGATGGCGTGACTCCTGCTCCAGTTCCTTCCGTTTGGGCAGATAGCCCAGACAAGTCACGTTCAAGTCTTCACAGACCTCCTGCAGCATCCGGTAGTGGTGGGGTGAGCCGACACGATTGAAGATAACTCCCGCAATACGTATATCCGGACGGAAATTGATGAACCCCGACAACAAAGGAGCCATGGAATAGGCAGCCGACTTGGCATCGACCACCAGCACCACAGGAATACCCAAGAGCCGTGCCACTTCTGCCGACGAGCCCCGGTCGCGGTCGTACCCGTCGTACATCCCCATCATCCCCTCGACCACGGCAACATCAGCATCTGCCGAATAGCGTGCATACAGACTGCGGACATGCTCCGGAGATGCCATGAAAGTATCCAGATTGATGGAAGGACGGCCGCATACCGCCTCGTGATACTTGGTATCTATATAATCGGGGCCGCATTTGAAAGGCTGCACCTTCAGACCTTTCTTCACAAACAATGCCATCAGTCCACGACTGACGGTGGTCTTTCCACTGCCCGATGTGGGGGCGGCTATGAGAAACTGAGGAATGGAATCCATTATGAAGCTATCAAATTAAATATTTTCCTCCTGCAAAGGTAAGCATATCTCCGACAAAAGTTTTATCTTAGCTGCGAAAATAAAACATACCACCATGATAACCGAAGAACTTAAGAAACTCTACATCGCACATACCGGACACGAACCGGAACAGATTGACGAACTCCCCTCCTCCGGCTCCAACCGCCGTTACTTCCGCCTCATCGGAAGTCCTACACTTATCGGCGTCAGCGGAGAGTCTGTGGAGGAGAACCGCGCCTTCCTCTACATGGCAGAACATTTCCGCCAGAAAGGACTGCCCGTACCGCAAGTGTTCATCCGCTCCGAAGATGATATCTATTATCTGCAAGAAGACCTGGGCGACTCGCTCCTATTCAATGCCATCGAGAAAGGCCGCAAGACCAGCGTATTCGGCGAGGATGAGAAGCAGTTACTGCGCAAGACCATCCGTCTGCTGCCCGCCGTGCAGTTTGCCGGAGCCGACGGCATGGACTTCTCCTACTGCTACCCGCAGGCAGAGTTCAACAGCCGCAGCATTCTGTGGGACCTGAACTACTTTAAATACTGCTTCCTCAAGGCTACGGGAATGGACTTCCAGGAAGACCGGCTGGAAGACGACTTCCAGAAGATGGCAGACGTGTTGCTCCGTAGCAGCTCCGCCACCTTCATGTACCGCGACTTCCAGAGCCGCAACGTCATGATAAAGGACGGCGAACCGTGGCTCATCGACTTCCAGGGCGGACGCAAAGGTCCGGTCTACTACGACGTTGCCTCCTTCTTGTGGCAGGCCAAAGCAAACTATCCCGACAGCCTGCGCCAAGAGTTGCTGAAGGAATACATCGACGCCCTGCGCAAGTACCAGCCCGTGGACGAGGCTTATTTCTATGCCCAGCTTCGCCACTTCGTATTGTTCCGCACCATGCAGGTGCTGGGTGCCTATGGTTTCCGCGGTTACTTCGAGAAGAAGCCCCACTTCATACAAAGTGTCCCCTTCGCCATCGAGAACCTGCGCCAGCTGCTCCAAGAGCCTTATCCCGAATATCCCTACCTCTGCCGGATTCTGCGCGAACTTACCGAGCTGAAACAGTTTACAGACGACCTGCAAAAGCGCCGCCTCGTGGTGAAAGTCACCAGCTTTGCCTACAAAAAAGGTATCCCCGAAGATTCCACGGGCAACGGAGGAGGTTTCGTCTTTGACTGCCGCGCTGTGAACAACCCCGGCAAGTACGAGCGTTACAAACCCTTCACGGGACTGGACGAACCCGTTATCCGCTTCCTGGAAGACGACGGCGAGATAGCCGTATTCCTGGAGCATGCCTACGCCCTTGTCGACGCTTCCGTGAAGCGCTACATGGAACGCGGCTTCACCAATCTGTCTGTCTGCTTCGGCTGCACCGGCGGACAGCACCGCTCCGTATATTCGGCACAACACCTGGCGGAACATCTGCACAAGAAGTTCGGCGTGCAAGTGAACCTGATACATAGAGAACAGAATATTGAACAGACGTTTAAGGCCAAAGTTTAATGTGCTAATGTGAGAATATGCCAATATGAAAGCCATGATTTTCGCCGCCGGCCTGGGCACCCGGTTGCGCCCCTTGACGGACCACATGCCCAAGGCCCTCGTTCCCGTAGCAGGAAAGCCCATGCTGGAACGGGTGATACTGCGGTTGAAGGAAGCAGGATTCAACGAGATAATGGTCAATATCCACCACTTCGGGGAGCAGATTATCGACTTCCTCCGTGCCCACGACAACTTCGGCACGGAGATTCACATCAGCGACGAACGCGGCATGCTGCTCGACACCGGAGGAGGCATCAAAAAGGCACGCCCCTTTCTGGACGGACAAGAACCTTTTCTGGTGCACAACGCGGATATTCTGACGGATATTGACCTTGCAGGTCTCTATCGCCACCATCTGGAGAGCGATGCGGAGTCTACCCTGCTTGTGAGCGAGCGCAAGACTTCCCGCTATCTCCTTTTTGACGACGACTACCACCTGCACGGCTGGATAAACAAGTCCACCGGAGAGGTGAAACCGGCAGGCTTCGACTACCGGGAAACGAAGTACCGGGAACTCGCCTTCGGAGGAATCCATGTCATCTCCCCCTCCCTCTTCCGCCTGATGGACGATGGGCAGTGGGACGGCAAGTTCTCCATCATTCCTTTCTACTTGTCCGCCTGCACAAAGGTGCACATACAAGGCTATCCGCTGCAAGGATTCCGCTGGTTCGACATCGGCAAACCGGAGACACTGGCACAAGCGGAGGAATACTACAAACAAAAATAACAAGTAATGTAAAGCAGCCTAACATTACTTGTTAGCTCTCTTTACATTACTTGTTATCAAATCAACCTATGTACCATAGATTATCTATGGTGAAACTACGCCAGTGCCAGTATCAGCAACTGAGCCGTCAGCACCCGCAGGAACATAGCCAGCGGATAGACCGTGGCATATCCCACCGCAGGGGCATCGCAGGATGTCAAGTCCGAGGAATAGGCCAATGCAGGTGGATTGGTGTTAGCTCCGGACAGCACACCTATCAGCGTATAGTAGTTCAGCTTCCAGAAATAGCGCCCCATGAATCCTGTCACCAGCAACGGAACGACCGTGATGATGGCCCCATAGCCAATCCACACATAGCCGCCTTCGTAGATAATGGTATCGATGAATCCCTTTCCTGCACCCAACCCCACGCAGGCCAGGAACAAGGCGATACCGATTTCGCGTATCATCAGATTGGCACTCATCGTCGTGTAGGTTATCAGCTTATATTGAGGCCCGAAACGGCTGATGAGGATGGAAACCACCAACGGTCCACCGGCCAGTCCCAGTTTCACGGGTTGGGGAATGCCGGGGAACATGAACGGCAGACTGCCCAAGATACATCCCAGGGCAATACCCAGGAAGATAGGAATCAAGTTTGGATGGTTGAGACGCTTCAGCGAGTTTCCCAATACCTTCTCCGCATGGCTCACGGCAAGCTCACTGCCTACAATCGTCACACGGTCTCCCATCTGCAACTGCAAGTGGGGAGTTGCCACCAGATCCACGCCCGAACGGTTGATACGGGTGATGCAGGCACCGAAGTTGTTACGTATCTTGAGCTGAGACAGAGACTTGCCGTTCAGTTCCGGCTTGGTGATGAGGATGCGGCGTGAAATCAAGTTCTTGTCCTCCCGTTCCCACTCCACCGAAATTTTTCTTCCGAAGAAGGCAACAATGGCCTCCACATCTTTCGGGTTGGCAATGAACAGAATTTCATCCTGCATGTGCAGCACTGTATCGGCATTCGCCAGTTCTGTTTCCTGACTGCCGGTGTGCCGGATGCGGGAGATGACAAACGCACGGTTCAACAATGGTTTCACATCTCTGATCCGCTTGCCGTCTATTGCCTCATTGCGTATCTCTACCGATATGGGACGCACGGTCAGCTCCTGCAGATGGCCCAGCCCGTGCTCGGCATCCTCCTCTTCTTTTTTGGTGTTAATCCGCATGAAGAACTTCAAGGCAAGCAGCGCCAAGATGCAGCCCACCACACCCAGCGGATAGGCAACGGCATATCCGAGTGCGATTTCCGGAGCATCCACCCCGTTGAGGTCACTGTTTGCCTGCTGGGCAGCACCCAGACCGGGGGTATTGGTCACGGCTCCGGACAAGATACCCACCATCGTAGTAATGGGAATTCCGGTGGCAAAGTGCAACACAATGGTGATAACCACGCTGAGGAAGACGGAAAGCATTGCTACCATGTTCAGCGTAAGTCCGCCCTTCTTGAAAGCGGAGAAGAATCCCGGTCCCACTTGCAGACCGATGGAATAGACAAACAGTATCAAGCCGAACTCCTTCAGGAAGTGCAGCAGATGTTCGTCGAGGTTCATGTCGAAATGTCCGAAGACAATGCCCACAAACAAAATCCAGGTGACACCCAGCGAGATGCCTGCCACCTTCAACTTGCCCAGCATGATACCGAAGGTGATGACCAGGGACAGAATCAGGACAGAGTGTGCCACTCCTCCGCCCCAAAGATTGGGATAACCCTCAAAGAGGTTTCTTAATAGTTCCATAGTTTCTATCTTTAGTTTTTACTTTTCAGCCTTATTGTTTAATTCTTAATTCTCTATTTAAAAAGTGTATCCCCACAGAAATCACTTCTCCGGGGATACGCATTTCACACATAAAAAATAACTACTATTATAAAGGCATGTTGCCGTGCTTTTTCGGTGGATTGCTCTGATTCTTGTTGTGCGCCATCTCCAATGCCTGCACTAGCTTGTAGCGGGTATCGCGCGGCATGATGACCTCGTCTATGAGGCCACGCTCGGCAGCGCGGTAAGGGTTGGAGAACTTGCTTTCGTACTCCTTGATAATCTCCTGCTTCTCTTCGGCAGAGGACTTACGGTAGAGGATGTTCACCGCACCCTCGGCACCCATCACGGCGATTTCCGCCTGCGGATAAGCCAGGTTCACGTCGGCACCCGTCGGTTTGCTGGACATCACGATGTAGGCTCCGCCGTATGCCTTGCGGGTAATCAGCGTTATCTTGGGCACGGTAGCCTCGGCATAGGCATAGACAATCTTGGCGCCGTGGCGGATGATGCCGTTGTGCTCCTGCATCGTTCCGGGCAAGAAGCCGGGAACATCTTCGAAGGTTATCAGCGGGATGTTGAAGCAGTCGCAGAAACGAATGAAACGTGCCGCCTTGTCGCTGGCATCAATATCGAGCACACCTGCCAGATAGGCAGGTTGGTTTGCCACGATACCTACCGAACGCCCGTTCAGACGACCGAAACCGATAACGACGTTCTTGGCAAAGTGAGGCATCACTTCGAAGAAGTACTGGTTGTCCAGCACCGGTTCTATAATATCCTTGATGTCATAAGGCATGTTCGGGTCCTCAGGAATGACGGTCTGAAGCGCCTCTACCCGGCGATGGATATCGTCGGAACAGGGAGTGAAGGGAGCATCTTCCATATTGTTGGACGGCAGGAAGCTCAGCAGCTCGCGGATGCTCATCAGTGTCTCCTCCTCCGTATTGCACATGAAGTGGGTAACGCCGCTCTTGCTGCTATGCGTATAGGCACCGCCCAGTTCCTCCTTGTCCACCTCCTCGTGGGTCACGGTCTTTACCACGTCCGGACCGGTGATAAACATGTGGCTCTGCTCCTTTACCATGAAGATAAAGTCGGTAAGCGCCGGAGAGTAGCATGCCCCACCGGCACACGGACCCAGAATAGCGGATATCTGCGGAATGACACCCGACGCAATGGTGTTCTGATAGAAGATGGAGGCATAGCCTGCCAAGCTGTTCACACCTTCCTGGATGCGTGCGCCGCCCGAATCGTTGAGGGCAATGACGGGAGCACCGTTCTTCAGGGCAAGCTGCTGCACCTTTACAATCTTTGCGGCATTCGTCTCGCTGAGCGAACCGCCATGCGCCGTGACGTCGTAGGCATAGACAAATACAAGGCGGCCGTCTATCTTTCCGTAACCGGACACCATGCCGTCTCCGGCAATCTGTTTCTTCTCCATGCCGAAGTTGGTGCAACGGTGGTTCACGAACTTGTCCAGCTCATTGAACGAGCCTTTGTCCAGCAGCATGTCAATACGTTCGCGGGCAGTCATGCGGCCGGAGGCGTGTTGTTTCTCTATCTTGTCTACGCCCCCACCCAGCGAGGCACGTTTGTCCAGTTCCTCAAACTGGCGGTATATTTCTTCTCTGTTCATATTTGCATTTACAATTTAGTGATTTATAATATACGGACTGAATGCGACTCGGGATTATTCCTCCTTTATCAACTCCAATTCAATCAATACTTGGTTGGCATTTACCGGTTCGCCCTCGCCCACGAGGATGTTGCGGACGATGCAGTCGGCATTTACCTTATAGTTACTCTGCATCTTCATGGCTTCCAGCACCACGGCAATGTCTCCGGCAGCCAGTCGGTCGCCCACCTTGACGGGGATGCTCACTACCTTGCCCGGCATCGGCGCCAGAATCTTGTCGCCCTGCTTCTCGTCGGCTCCTTTCTTCATGTGCAGATACTTGGCTTGCGTGTCCACGATGTCCACATGAAAGGAACGCTGGAGCATGCTGATGTCATAACTCTTGCCGCCCTCGCCGCGCACAAGGCCTGCGTTGAACGAGTTTCCGTTGTGCAGGATGGAGCAACTTCCGTTCTCTGCCATCACAATGTCCACTTCGTAGGGCTTTCCGTCAATGGTAAGTTGTACCTTATTCCCTTCCTTACCCACCAGGGTAATGTCTGCGATACGGTCTCCTATATGTATTTCCATTATTAATTATCCATTATCAATTATCCATTCCTTAAATCCTGAGCACTCCCTTCTGCAAGCCAAATTCCCTCCAACGGCTAATGGGGCGGGCATCGGGTAGCTGTGCCGAAACATTCTCCTCCAGATTAACCAGATAGTCCATATAGGCAGCTATCATGGCTATGTTCTCCAACTCTTCGTTGGCAGTGTTGGTGCGTACCAGCATGCGGGCGTTCTTCTCGATAAAGAGGGTGTTGTACTCTCCCTTCACAAAGTCGGGCACGTGCATGATGCGCTTCAGATAGGCAAGGTTGGTCTTTACGCCCGTAATCTTGTACTCGTAGAGCACACGGCGCATACGCTCGATGGCATACTGGCGGGTGGTTGCCCATACGATGAGCTTACCTATCATAGGGTCGTAGTAGATGGGAATCTCATAGCCGTCGTACACATAGCTGTCTATACGCACACCGATTCCGTTCGGCTCCGTCAGTTGCTTGATGACACCGGGAGACGGCATGAAGTTGTTTTCCGTATCTTCGGCACAGATGCGGCACTCTATAGCATGGCCGCGCTGGAACAGTTCCTCCTGCTTGAGGTGCAGCACCTCGTCGTTAGCAATGCAGATTTGCTCTTTCACCAGGTCCACGCCTACCACTTCTTCCGTGATGGGGTGCTCTACTTGCAAGCGCGTATTCATTTCGAGGAAGTAGAACCGACGGTTCTTGTCTACCAGAAACTCGATGGTACCTGCACCGGAGTAGTTTACTGCCTTGGCTGCGGCAACCGCCTTCTCCCCCATCTCCCGGCGCAATTCCGGCGTAAGGAAGGGTGACGGGCTTTCTTCTACCACCTTCTGATTGCGACGCTGCACGGAGCATTCGCGGTCGAAGAGGTGGATGACGTTGCCGTGGTTGTCGCCCAATATCTGGAACTCGATGTGGTGGGGTTCTTCCACGAACTTTTCCAGATAGACCGTGTCGTCTCCAAAGGAGGACATGGACTCGGAGCGTGCCGTGTTGTAGGCTTCCACCACTTCGCTCTCGTTATGGATAAGGCGCATACCTTTACCGCCGCCACCCATAGACGCCTTCAGCATCACGGGATAACCTATCTCGTTGCAGATGCGCACGGCTTCTTCGGCACTCTGCAAAGGTTGTTCCGTTCCGGGAACCACGGGTACGCCTGCCGCAATCATTCGCTTGCGGGCAGCTATCTTGTCGCCCATCGCCTCCATCGTCTCGGCGGCGGGACCGATAAAGATAATCCCTTCCTCCTTGCAACGGCGTGCAAACTCCGAGTTCTCCGACAAAAAGCCGTAACCCGGATGGATGGCATCGGCACCGCATCGCTTTGCCGTGGCAATCACTTTTTCAATATTCAGATAACTCTCTTTTGCCACGGCCGGTCCTATCGGATAAGCCTCATCGGCATATGCCACATGATGAGAGGTGCGGTCGGCCTCGGAGAAGACCGCAACCGTAAGCAGTCCCATCTCCCGGCACGAACGCATGACGCGCAAGGCAATCTCACCTCTGTTGGCAATCAATACTTTCTTAATCATTTTACTTTTTCTTTAATATATAAAGGATATATATAGTCACACCACAATGCGGACATACCTTTAACAAAGGCATTCCATTTCTTGTTTAAATGTTCAACTAATATCTTCGTACTGTCTTCCTAACCCACGAGCAAAGGCAGCCTTTAATGAATGGCAGGTCTTCTGACTGACTCCTAATCCTGAAGCCTTCCCGATATTTCAATGCATATCAGTGGCAAGGGTGTTTTTCATGATATAAACGGAGCTTCACAGCAGCGGGACTGTTCGGGATTTACACCCGATTCCCTTTTAATCCAGATGATGGAAACATGCATCCGGAACCAATTCGCGGGCAAAGATAACAAAAATTATCAGGAGTATTCGCAAACCTAATAGTTTTTGTTATCTTTGTCCCAGTTTTGGTTTCACCTCTCCCGGTTCTGTTGGAGATGAGTGATGAAAAAGGGAATCAGGTGCAAATCCTGAACAGACCCGCTGCTGTAAGTCCTTCCAAAATCTTTGAATATTCTCAAGCCACTGTCCGCCCGGCGGATGGGAAGGCATTCAAAGAGGGATAAGTCAGAAGACCTGCCAAGACAACATAGTTTTAGTGCTTTCGGGGAATAAAGCAACAAAACATTGAGTCGAGGCATTCTTTATCCATATAAAGGAATCTTTCTCTTTGTTCATTTTTTCCTTGAGGGCAAGTTACGAACGCTTATAAGGAACTGAAATGAGATTCATCACAGGACTGCTATTTACATTTATCTGCCTGCTTCCTGCAGGTAGTATGGCACAGAATAAGGTCACCTTATCCGGAAAAGTCATAGACCAGCACGGGACACCGATAGCCCAAGCCACCATCGCTGTGGAAAACACCACCTCCGGCACCTATACGGACGACCGGGGGAAGTATTCACTGCAAGTCGCCCCGGGTAAACATACCTTCGTCGTCTCCTTCCTGGGCTACCAAACCGTGAAACAATCCCTCGACATCCGGCAGGATAAAAAACAGAACTTTACATTGCAGGAAAGTGCCGTAACACTGAGTTCTGTCGAGGTCTACGGAAAGACCCAAACGCAGAAAGTGAAGGAAGGAGCCTTTGCCGTCAATGCACTCGACATCAAGCCGATAGTAAACTCACTGAATAACCTCAACGACCTGGTGAACCGTACAACGGGCATTAAGGTGAGAGAGGAAGGCGGAGTTGGCTCGGACTTCGACCTCTCCATCAATGGAATGTCTGGTAATTCAGTCCGCTACTTTTTGGACGGAATGCCACTGGACACCAAAGGAAGCGGTGTTTCCCTCGCCAACTTACCCATTAACATCATAGACCGGATTGAGATATACAAAGGAGTAGTCCCTGCCAGCTTGGGAACAGATGCACTGGGCGGCGCCATCAATATCATTACAAAGCAGGAAAAAAAGGATTATCTGGATGTATCTTACGGCATCGGCTCCTTCCATACCCACAAGGCAGACTTGAATGCACAGTTCGTAGAAAAGAAAAACGGACTAATAGTCCGGCCCACCGTTGGCATCAACTACTCCAAAAACGATTATAGAATGAAGAATGTACAGATGCGCGACGAAAGCGGGGACAACTTCATATATGGCAATCCCAAGCGTTTTCATGACGGCTACTTCTCGCTACTGGCACAGGTGGAAGCCGGATTTGTCAACAAATCCTGGGCTGATGCTTTCTTTGTTTCCGCCTCCTATTCAAAAACAGACAAGGAACTGCAGACGGGGTCTGTTCAAAACAAAGTATACGGAATGGCAGAAAGGAATTCCGATTCCTGGAACATCTCTGCCCGCTATCAGAAGTACAACTTCATCCTGAAGAACATGCAACTGAATGCCTCCCTCTCCCACACCTGGGACCATTCCTTGACCGTGGACACTGCCTATCGGAAGTACTATTGGGACGGAGGATACATCGTGAGCCAGCGCAACGAGATTATGGGCAAAGAACCATCCATGCGCCACTACAAGCGTCCGCTCACCATCATGCGCACCAACCTGGACTATCAGCTGAATACCCATCACAGCTTTAATCTGAACTACCATTTGAGCCGTACCGGAAACGACCGCTTCGATGACCTTGATACCAGCTTCGAGCCGTCAAAAGATGTGGTTACCAAACATATCCTGGGACTCTCCTACAACCAGTCTCTGTTGGATGGCAAGATGGAAAACGTATTCTTCATAAAAGACTACATCAACCATCCCAATATCCGGCAGACCGACCAATCCAGCGTGACCGGCTCGAAGGATGTGCAAGGCTCCACCACCAAGAACTACCTGGGTTACGGTGCCGGACTCCGGTATATCATCGTGGAACCTTTATCCATCAAAGTATCCTACGAGCATAGCGTAAGACTGCCCATCGCCCGCGAGCTGTTGGGAAACGGTACCACCATCTATGCCAACGTGGCACTGAAACCGGAAAACAGCAACAACTTCAATGCCTCTCTGTTCGGCACATGGCACCCGGGCAATGGACATACATTCTATTATGAGATGAGCGGATTTTTCCGTAAGGTAGACAACTACATTCAGACCAGCATTGCCGAGAAAGAGGGTACAATGCAATATACCAACGTCCCGGCTGTCCATGTAAAAGGTGCGGAAGGGGAAATGCGCTACGACTGGCAAGGCAGACTGCAACTCGCCACAAACGTCAGCTACCAGGACACTCGCGACCAGCAGAAGTACAAGGGTGACGGAAAGCCCTCTGCCACCTATAACAACCGTGTGCCCAACCGCCCGTGGCTATTCGGTAGCGTAGAGGCTTATTATACCTTCCGCAACATTGCCCTGCCCGAAAGCAGATTGCGCCTGGGTTGTACCTATCAATGGGTACACTGGTACTTCCTGACCTGGGAAGCTTACGGCGCATATGATAACAAGGCACGCATTCCCGCCCAGCACATCTGTAATGCCGACATCACTTACTCATGGAGACGCGGACGCTATAATCTGGCTTTGGAGTGTACCAACTTCCTCGACAAGACAGCCTATGACAACTACAAGCTGCAGAAGCCCGGACGTGCTTTTTTTGCTAAATTCAGACTATTCATTAACTAATCATTTAATAATTCATTCAAAATGAGAAAATTCAAATTTACACTGATTGCCTTTATGGCTGCCATGATGGCACTGTCATTCACAGCGTGTTCCGATGATGACCCGGAACCTAATCCTAATCCCGACCCGGAAGTCAATGAGGATAACTATCACTTCGACCTATTTGTCACCGTAGACAAACACGGTGGGATGAGTAGCAAGAATACCACTATTGTCCATAGCGTCAACTCATTGGCCGCAGAGCAGGGTGTCATCACTGTGAAAAGAGAAGGTTCGGAACTGGGAGATTATTCCATGGAGACTATCTCAAAAGGAAAATATTACTACCAAATACCCGCAACCAACGACCGTTTCGTAAAATATCAAATCAAGAACAATGCAGTTCAGGTTATTGCAGAACGTCCTTTCAAGGCCAACAGCTATAAGGTACGTTCCTACACACATGCCTGGATTGATGACAACACACTCGTCATCATGTCTACCAATGGTAAGAAGGACAAGATTCTTTATACGAAACTGAACGCAGAGGACTTGACTATCCTTGCTGAAGGTGAACTCAACATACCAGCCCCCACCAACTGGCTCAAACTGACAAGCTCCGGTATCCTCACCTACCGCAAATCAGACAACAGATTGTACTACTTCTACTATTGGAAAGAGACAGACGGTTTGACGAATATAGACCAGCAAGAGCCTAACTTCCATACAGCCATTATCAACCCCTCTACCATGGAAGTAGAAAAAGATGTGCTCTCTCCCATCGAATGCGAAATGGCAGGAAGCGCTTACGGAGAACTGATGCAAAACTGCGTAATGTACGACGAAGCAGACAATCTCTACCTAGCTTGTTTCCACGAAGAAGATAACGCTTTTTTCAAAGGCATCCTGCTACGTATCAACAAAGGCGAAACAGAATTCGACGCTTCCTACAACGGCTATCCCAATGCCGACGGCAAATTGCTGACCGTTCAATATCTGGAAGGGAACAAAGCCTTAGTGTATGCACGTAATGACAATGCCGATAGACCCGCTGCAGATAAGCAACCCGGCATCGACGCTTACTCTCACTACTACGCCATCCTCGATCTTACCACCGGAACCAAGACACGCTTAAGCTATGATGGCAAGGAAATCGGTTACAGCGGCGGTCGCTTCTCACAGCGTTCTGTCATCTTCAACAACAAAGCATACATTGGTGTAAACACTGAAGAAGATGCCAACGCCGTTATCTACATCTATGACATCAAGACCGGTAATGTAGAGAAAGGAGCCGAAGTGGACGGACGCTTCTACTTCGATATGATACGTGTCATAGAGAACGATTAAAACAAGCATCAGTATTTATGAAGAATTTGTTTGTCTTTTTATTCCTTTGTAATTTCCTCCTCCTCTGCCATGCGCACGGGGGAGGCAATTACGAGCACAGCGATATGCTTGCAAGTATGAAACCCGGTGACAAGGCCGCCCTGCTCATGGTGCACTTCGGCACTACGCATGACGATACCCGTGCCCTCACCATTGATGCCATCAACGCCAAGGCACAAGCCGCCTTCCCGGAGTTGAAGTTCCAAGAAGCCTATACGTCGCGCATCATTATCCGCCGCTTGAAAGAGCGCGGCATCACGAAGCTGACTCCACTGGATGCCATGCTGAAACTGCGCAGCGAAGGTTACACACACCTCATCGTACAGAGTACCAACATCATTGACGGAGTAGAAATGGAATCCCTCCGCCGGGATGTGGAAAGCGCACTACCCTTCTTCAAGGAAATACGTGTAGGTACTCCCCTGCTCTACTCTATCGAAGATGCAGAGAAAGTGGCAAGTATTCTGGGGAACCGCTACAACGCCCCGGCACAAAGCAAGAAAGCTACCAAAGAACACTTCGTCCTTGTGGGCCACGGCACCTATACCCCCAGTACCGCCATCTACAGTCAGATGGACTATATGCTGAAAGCAGGCGGACTGACCAATTTCCATGTGGGCACCATCGAAGGTTATCCAACCTTTGACACCATGCTGGCACAACTGAAAGCCGGGAAAGCCAAACGTGTGACCCTCATACCCTTCATGTTTGTTGCCGGAGACCATGCCAAAAACGACATTGCCGGAGAGTGGAAGGAGATGCTCGAGAAAGAAGGCTTCACCGTCAGTGCACAACTGGAAGGACTGGGACAAATTCCGGAAATTCAAGAAATATTCATTGACCATATCCGTTTCGGACTGAAGCACCGCATGCTGGACATCATGACGAAGAAGGCGGCCTATGCTGCCGGAAAAGACACAGAATAATATACCCATTAGTGGGTATTTAGTGTTCTTGAATCATCTTGTACTTTTGCAGGAAAAAAGCGAACGACAATGAATGTTATCACCAAACTGATGTACTCTATTCATAGGATACTGGGCACTTTGCTCTGTATCCTATTTCTCATGTGGTTCCTCTCCGCCTTCGTGATGATGTACCACCGCTTTCCCCGTGTCAGCGCCAAAGAGAAAATGCAAAAGCTGGATATGCTCTCCCAAACCGGAGACTCACTTCCGGACATCTCCTCCGTCACAGCCCGCCTGCCCCGTGGCGTAAAGGTCAGGTCTACGATACTGAACCTCAATGCCGGACACCCCGAGTTCAGCTTTAGTACCACAAAAGGCACGCTTCATTTCCTTGCCGATTCCACCATCTCACGACCCTCTCTGGACAGCGAACACCTGCACCGGACAGCAGCTTTGTGGTGTTCTTCTCCCATTACCCGTATCGACACCCTCCACTCTCTGGACCAATGGATTCCCTTCGCTGAACTGAAAAAGGAAATGCCCATTTATAAAATATACTTTGCCGACGATGCCGGGACACAGCTCTATCTGAGTTCACAAAACGGTGAGACCTTGCAGTTCTCCAACAGAAGCGAACGCTTCTGGGCATGGCTGGGTGCCATTCCCCACTGGGTATACTTCACCTGGCTGCGGCAGGACACCGTCCTTTGGACTAAGACCGTCATCTGGCTCACAGCTCTGGGTTGTCTCATGGTCATTGCCGGCATTTGGGTAACTGTGGATGTATGGCGTAAGACGCACCGAAGCCGCCATCCCAAGTTCTCCCCCTACCGAAAAAGATGGTATCACTGGCACTACGTCAGCGGAATCTTTTTCGGCATCTTCGTACTGACCTTCACCTTCAGCGGCATGATGTCTCTGGCAGACATTCCCGAATGGATTCATAAACCGGCACTGAAGAAAGGCAGCGCCACACGCACGCTCCATGCCCGTGCCCCACAACCGGAGGATTACCCCTTGGACTACCGCCGTGTCATAGCTGCCTATCCCCAAGCTTTGCAGATAGAGTGGCGCAACTTCCGCGAACATCCCTACTACATCGTAAAAGATAGAAAAAACGAGTATTACATCGATGCCGCCGACAGCCTGCCGCGTCCGTTACAACTCTCCGAAGAAGAAATCCTGAAAGGCGTGGAAAGCATTTATACCTCCCAGCGTGATTCTTCACAACATATCCCCGGCATACGTATCTCCCGGCTCGAACATTTCGAGACCTACTATCGCGACATGAGCAATATGTATCGCGGACGACCCCAGCTTCCCGTCTGGAAGATAACGGTGGACGACCCGGACCGGAGCGTCTATTACATTCACCCGGAAACGGGAATCATCCGCCATGTAGACACCTCCTCCCGCTGGAAATACTGGAGCTATACAGCCCTGCACCGCATGCGTCTGCCCGGTCTGAACTCCAATGCCACCCTGCGCAAGACTGTGCTTTGGGTATTGCTGCTTGGAGGTACAGCCGTTTGCATCACGGGTGTGGCGTTAAGTGTGAATTATATAAGAAGAAAATGTTGTAAAAGACAAAAACGCTATTAACGAGAATAAACTTGTATGAATAAGAAAAGACTTGGAATATTCCTCGGCAGCATAGCCCTATTGATTGTCTGCAGCTTTGCGGCCTATCAGTACTGGCTTGCTCCTACACGTATACTTATTATCAACGCAACCCTGGCACAAGCTGCCGACATTGCCCTGAACAATGACTGCGCCCGGATAGAAGTCACCTGCATAAAAAAAGAAGAGGTGAAGGACCTTTCCGGCTATGATGCCATCGTGATGTACAGCAGAGGGCTATACCTTGACGACGGCCAGATTGCCGAAGTGGAACGGGTGGGTGCCAGCGGAGTACCAGTCTTTACGAATACGTTACGAAATTTCACCCTCTCCCTCAATCACAATGTTACCAATGAACAACAGCATACGCTACGGGAGTATCTCAAGAACGGCAACAAGCACAACTACCGGAATGCCTTACTCTACCTGCGCCACATCGCCACTCCCCACCGGTGGGGACACCAGGATTACGAGCCTCCCATCCCATTGCTGGAGAACATGTTCTACCACCGCGAATACGGCCGCTACTTCAGTACTCCGCAAGAGGTGACCGCCTATCTGAAAGAAAAAAATCTCTACCATGAGGACGGACGCAACCTTGCCCTGATTTCCGGACTCAACTTTCCGATGGAAGGAAACCGTGCCCACGTAGATTCCCTCATCACGTGCTTGACACAAGCAGGCTTCAATGTCTATCCTTTCACAGCCGGAGGTCAACCGCGTGCCGATATGATACGTACCCTCCATCCCGATGCAGTAGTCTACCTGCCTATGGGACGGCTGGGCAATGACTCACTCATCAACTGGCTGCACCAGGAAAACATTCCTTTATTCATGCCCTTCCCGCTGATTCAGCCCCACGAGGAATGGCTGGACCCGGATACCCCCGTCAGCGGTGGCACACTGACCGCCCGTGTAGTGGTGCCTGAGATAGATGGAGGCATGCTACCCCTCTGCATCGCTACCCAAAACGAAAACAAACACGGATACTATCTGTACACCGCTGAAAATGAACGGATAGATGCCGTAGTGGACCATATTACCAAGTACATGTCCTTGAGAGACATGTCCAACAAAGAAAAGCGCGTTGCTATCTGTTACTTCAAGACTCCGGGAAAAGACGCCCTGCTGGCAAGCGGTATGGAAGTGATTCCTTCACTCTATAACTTCTTGAAACGCCTGCGTTCGGAAGGGTACGACGTCAGTGGACTGCCTGCTACTGTAGAGGAGTTCGGCAAGCGGATACATCGTGACGGTGCCGTCATGGGTTCGTATGCCAAAGGAGCACAAGAACAGTTTTTGAAAACGGCACACCCGATATGGCTTTCTACCGAGCAATACGAACAATGGGCACACGAAGTACTCCTTCCCGAGAAATATCAGGAAGTAACAGACAGATATGGAGATGCGCCCGGCAATCTGCTGGTAACAGAGGACAGTATTGCCATTGCCTGCTTGCAATTCGGCAATATCCTACTCTTCCCCCAGCCCCGCCCGGCATTGGGAGATGATGAGTTCAAACTGGTGCATGGAATGCCGGTAGCGCCGCCCCACAGCTACCTGGCTCCTTATCTGTATATGCAAAAAGGATTCAAGGCAGATGCAGTGATTCACTTCGGCACCCACGGCAACTTGGAATACACGCCCGGAAAGAATGTGGCACAGTCGCAGGCCGACTGGTCGGATGTACTGATTGGTAACCTCCCCCACTTCTATTTCTATACCACCGGAAACGTAGGCGAGGGTATCATTGCCAAACGCCGGACACATGCCGTACTGGTCACCCATCTCACTCCGCCCTACGTGGAGAGCGGTATGCGCCAACGCTATTCGGCCTTGCTCGAAGATATTCACAAAGTGCTGGACGAAGGTACCGAAAAACACCGAACCCTAGGAATAAGTATCAAAAAAGAAGCCATGCGTCTGGGACTGCATCGCGACCTCAACCTCGACTCCATCTCCAGTGACCCCTACACAACCAAGGAGTTGGAACGTCTGGATGCCTTCACCGAAGAGATAGCCAACGAAAAGATACTGGGTGCGTACTACACCATGAACGAGCCTTATTCTGACCGCGACCTGCTGACTACCACTCTCGCCGTCGCTGCCGACCCGCTGGCATACGAAACGGCCCGCAAGGACCGCGATAAAGGCAAAATCACCACAGAGCAGTTGCAAGACTTCACCTATATAGCCCACCACTACTTGCCTGCCGCCAGGAAAAGGCTGACCGCCTTACTCCAGAATCCACCCAAGGATACTGCATCTGTAGCACCGGAGCTTCGCCCCGCCCTACTCTATCGCGAACAGTTGCTTGCCTCCCCCGTCAACGAACAGAATGCCATGGTGCGTGCACTCAGCGGAGGAACCGTATTCCCTGCGCCGGGAGGTGACCCCGTACTGAACCCGAACGTTCTGCCCACCGGACGCAACATGTACAGCATCAACGCCGAGAATACTCCCAACCCAAGGGCTTGGGAAGATGGAAAGCGATTGGCAGAAGCGACTTTAAAACAGTACATCAGCAAGCACGGCGAATATCCCCGGAAAGTAAGCTATACCTTCTGGGCAGGCGAATTCATCAATACGGAAGGAGCTACGCTGGCCCAGGTATTCTGGATGCTGGGAGTAGAACCCGTACGCGACGCCCAAGGCAGAGTGGTTGACCTGAAACTGGTGCCCAGTGAAGAACTGGGGCGTCCGCGCATCAATGTGCTGGTACAAGTGTCCGGACAGCTACGCGACATAGCCGGTTCCCGCTTGAAGTTACTGACCGATGCTATACGTCTGACATCGGAAGCCGGAGATGAGACCTATCCCAACTATGTGGCATCGGGTACACTGTTGCAGGAAAAATTACTGGTAGAAAAGGGAACTTCCCCCAAACGTGCCCGTGAAATGTCTGTGATGCGTGTATTCGGACCGGTCAACAGCGGATACAGTACCGGTATGATGGCCTATACCGAGCACAGCGGCTCGTGGGAAAGCGAAAAGGAGATAGCCGAAGGATACCTCAACAATATGGGTGCCTCTTATGGGGACGACGAAAATTGGGGAGACGTCCAGGAAGGTTTGTTTGCCTCGGCACTGTCCGAAACGGATGTTGTCATCCAGCCCCGTCAAAGTAACACATGGGGCCCCATCTCCCTGGATCATGTATACGAATTTACGGGTGGACTCTCGCTCACCGTCAAAACCGTGACCAGCAAGGAACCGGATGCCTATATGGCAGACTACCGCAACCGGACCAACCGCCGCATGCAGGATGCCAAAGAGGCCATTGCCGTAGAGACACGTTCCACCATCTTGAACCCTACCTTTATACAAGAGCGGATGAAAGGCGGGGAAGGTTCGGCGCAGATGTTCGGCGAAATCTTCCGCAACATCTTCGGCTGGCACGTCATGCGTCCGTCGGCCATGGACAAAGAACTGTTCAATGACTTGTATAGAATGTATATAAAGGATGAGAATAAGCTGGGCATTCACGAGTACTTCCTCCGCGTCAATCCCGCCGCATTCCAGGCTATGACAGCCGTCATGCTGGAAAGCGCCCGCAAAGGTTACTGGAAAGCATCTGATGAGCAACTGAAAACCACTGCTTCCCTGCATGCACAAATCACACGCGAAAAAGGTGCCGCTTGTACCGAATTCGTTTGCGACAATGACAAGCTACAGTCGTTCGTTGCCGACCAGTTGGATAATAGCGAGAAGCAGACCTATACCCAGAACATGAAGGAGGTACACGAAGCATCCGCAACCGATGGCAAGGATGTCGTACTGAAAGAACACAAACTGACTTCCGAACAAACGGTACGTAAGAACAGGGTGAACGGAGTGGTTGCAGGCAGTCTTGTCGTCATCACCTTCATCGGACTGGTCGTACTGTTGAAGAAAAGAAAAAAAGAATAAATAGAAACAGAGTATTATGGAATACGTCATTCATCTGTTAGCCCTATTCATCGCCCTCAATTTTCTATTAAAGGTGGGGTTCTATCCACGCTGGGGAATGTGGACGGTTGCCGCAGGCTGTGCCTTTTTTGCGTGGCTGGTGACTCCATGGATGACGGAACAGTCCAAGACCGTGGTGGCAGCTTTCTTTGCCTCCCGTCCACAGATGTTGAACTTGTCGGTATGTGTCACTCTGGAAGCCGCCATAATGATAACTTTCTGTTTCGACTGTTTCGCAAAAATGCGTACCCGCAACACGGCCTTCAAACAAGCGGTCACCCTCTTCCTGAAGTTATACCCCGGCATACTGATAGGCGGAGTAATATGCTATGTCCTGGCACTGCTGCTTTTCACTTTTCCCGGAATAGATTTCGGCAGTCTCTCATGGATAGCAGCCGGTGTTACTTTCTTTGCAGTCGGTGCCGGTAGCCATTTGCTGCGATATGCTATCGGTGACAAGCCGCTGCGCTTGGAAGTATTGTTCATTGTCAATATTTTCATTGTTATATTGAGCATCATTGCCACGGGCTATTGAAACGAATTAAAGAATTAAAAACTAAAAAGATATATGGAAACAATCTCAAACACACTGTTCTGGATTTCGAACGGGCTGCTGGTTCCCGTCATAGTCCTGCTGCTGCTATTCTTTCTACGTGCCATTCTCCTTGCGGGAGGTTTCTTCGGGGAGTTCTATCAACGGATGAAATTACAGAAGCAATTCGCTGAAACACTGGAGAACATTACCCCAGAGAATATAGACGGACTGCTGCAGCAACTCCCATCGGCAGGCAACTCCCCTCTCCTCCGCAGCATGTCCAAATTGTCCGCACACCGGGATGACGACGCCTACTGCGAACACCTGCTTGCCAATTATGAAGTGGAAGCCGAGAAGGAGTTGGGACGTTCGCGTACTTTCATCAAGCTGGGTCCTATGTTGGGACTGATGGGTACCCTCATCCCGATGGGTCCCGCACTGGTGGGGCTGGCACAAGGAGACATCTCCTCCATGGCCTACAATATGCAGGTGGCTTTTGCCACTACAGTGGTAGGGCTGGTCATTGCTGCTGTCGGCGTCATTACCCTGCAAGTGAAACAACGCTGGTATGCCCGCGAAATGAACGACTTGGAATATCTGTACAAAGTGATAAGCTGCCAAACGGCCGAAAAGGAATAACGGACTAACGATACGAAAACTATGAAGAGTAAGAGAAACAGATTACTGCACAGCGATTCGGACTCCGACCCCATGGGTACGGTAGCCAATCTTTTTGACGTAGCGATGGTCTTTGCCGTAGCCTTGATGGTGGCTCTCGTCTCCCGCTTCAATATGACGGAGATGTTTTCTAAAGAAGACTTCACCATGGTGAAGAATCCCGGAAAGGAAAATATGGAAATCATTACCAAAGAAGGGCAGGAAATCAAGAAATACACTCCCAGCGAAGACCAAAAGACCTCCGGTAAAAGAGGAAAGAAAGTGGGAGTTGCCTATCAGCTTGAAAATGGAGAGATTATCTATGTGCCGGAATAAGGGAATACAGTACCTATTAATAGCTATTTGGCCATCGCAGTATAACAACTATTAAGTATTTCACCCTCCGATAATGGTATGTACCTTTGCAGCGTTATATAAAATAAAACAATATATGATAAAGCAAAGACTTCTCACAGCTCTCCTTATGGGAGGAATCATCGCCACCGGTGCCTATGCACAAGCAGAAAAAGGTGACAGCGACGATATGACCAAGAAAACTCACGAGTTGAACCCGGTCGTAGTAACGGGTACGGGTACACATCAGCGACTGAAGAACACTCCGTCTCCGGTATCGGTTATCACTGCCAACGAGATAAAGCGTGCCGGTATCACCGACTTCCAGCAGGCCTTGACCATGATGGTACCCTCGCTCTCCTTCCGTCCGAACGCGATGGGGTCCTATCTGATGATGAACGGACTCTCCAACAAACACGTGCTGATATTGGTAAACGGACGCAAGGTCACGGGAGACATTACCGGTAACATCGACCTCAACCAAATAGACATGACCCGCGTCAAGCGCATCGAGGTGCTGAACGGAGCCGCTTCTTCCCTTTATGGTTCGGATGCCATCAGCGGTGTAATCAATATCATTACCAACGAGCCTAAAGATGTGGTAGCCTTCAGCAGCAATAGCAGCTATACGAGAAAGAATCAATTCTCCCAAGGCTTGAATCTGGACATCGCCCAAGGAAAAATAGGGTCCTATACTTCCTATAAATACGACCACTCCGACGGTTGGCAAAACAGCCATCTGACAGAAGATGGAGAAGACATCATCGAAACGATTGCCCCGCTCTCCCTGGGCTACAGCTCGAATAACTTTTCGCAGAAGTTTACCTATGATGCTACGGACCAGCTTTCCTTCTATGCCAACGGCGGATACTATAACCGCGGACTCGAACGTCCGGTAGAACGCGAAGACATCACCGGCGGAAGCAAGTACAACACTACCTACGAAGGTTACAACTGGGGGGCAGGCGCCAAATACAAACTGAGTAAACGCAACGTTATCCAGTTCGACTATTCAGGAAACAATTACGCATCACGCTACAAATACCTGATAGAAAACAGCGGATACCTGCCCGGACAGTATGCGCTTACCAAGCTTCAGAAATTCCATGATGCCGAGTTGAAAGGTATCTTCGGTTTTACAACCAACAGCACTACGGTGTTCGGTGTGGACTATCGCCGTGAAGTGCTCCGCCGTCCCGACTCCGATTTGGACAAAAGTGTCTATACGACATCAGCCTACGGCCAGCATGAAGTGAAGCTATGGAACCATCTGACCGGTGTTGTGGGTGTACGCTACGACCATCACGAACAGACGGGCGGACGCTTCACCCCCAAAGTGGCAGCCATGTACAACATAGGCAACTTCAATGTACGTGCCACCTATGCTGCCGGATTCCGTGCTCCGGGCATCGACGAGCTCTACTACCACATGTTCAAGAAGACAATGGGTACACGAGCCACCATCTCATTGGGTGACGAGAACCTCGACCCCGAACGCAGCAACTATTACTCCATCAACATGGAATACCGTACCAACCGTTTCAGTGCTTCTGTCACCGGTTACCTGAACTATGTAAAGAACATGGTAACTTCCAAATCCACTAAATTCGATGACCTACCGGAAGCAGAGCAGAACCAGTTGCGTGAAGAGTTCCCCGAAATCAGTGACCTTTCATCCACAAAAAACCTAAGTGTCAAAAACTACTTCAACTTCGAGAAAGCTACCGTCAAAGGCTTTGAAGTGAACTTGAACGGCAATCTGTTCCCGGGCTTCACCCTGGCCGGAAACTATACCTACGCCTATGGACGCGGTCTGAACGAAGGAGGCGAATGGCAAAACATCGAGCGCAGCATACGCCATACAGCCACCATCACCGGAAACTATACACACAGCTGGAGCGACTATACCTTGAACCTCAACTTGAACGGTCGTCTGCAAAGCAAAGTCTATTATCCGGGTGACGCGGACGGCAATGCTCCGGGCTACGGCATCTGGAACCTCAATACCCGCCATACCTTCGACGGCTTCCGCAACTTTATCATCGAACCGGGCATCGGCATAGACAATATCTTCAACAAGAAGGACAACCGCCCGCTGAACAAGAACTTCGCCTTGTATTCTCCGGGACGTTCGGTAGTAATCAGCCTGGCACTCAGACTAAAATAATCTCTCCATAACGCATTTAGAAACAACAACAATTATGAAACATTTTTTCATCACTCTCTATTTACTCGGCATCAGCCTCTTCTCCTCCGCACAACAAGAGGAGAAGGCGGCTCTGCTCATCACCCATTATGGCAGTTCGGACCCCCAGACACGTGCCTTGACGCTCGACGTCGTGACCCGTGAGGCACAAGAAGCCTTTCCGCAGTTTACAGTGCGCGAAGCATACATCTCGCCGATTGTACGAAAAAGACTTGCCAAGGAGGGTGTGTACAAAGACAGCCCTACGGATGCACTGCTGAAACTTCGCGCCGAAGGCTACCGGACCATCTACGTCCAGAGCACCACCTTGATAGAAGGCAGTGAGATGACCTCCGTCCGCAGGGATGCAGACAAGCTCCGTCCCTTCTTCAAGGAGATAAAAGTGGGAAATCCCCTGCTCTACTCCGTCGAAGACTGCGAGAAGGTAATCGGTATACTGACCGCCGAACAGCTGGGAAAGAAAGAAGACATTGTCTATGTGGGGCACGGCAACCAGCTACCCAGCACGGCTACTTACGCCATGCTCGACTTCATGATGAAAGCCCATGGACTGAAGAACTTCCACGTCAGCACCATTGAAGGATATCCTACCCTGGACGCAACCCTGCTGCAACTGAAAGAGACACGCCCCAAGAGCGTGACATTGGTTCCGTTGCTGTTGGTATGCGGCAACCATACCAAGGAAGATATTGCCGGCGTGTGGAAGACGGAACTTGAAAAGCAAGGCTATCAAGTGAATGTACGCATGCAGGGAGTGGGCGAAAACAAAGCCATCCGCCAGCTCTATATGGAACACATCAAAGCCATGCTAAAAGATTGATAACCAGCAAGCGTAAAAGGGTTACACCTTTTACATACCAAGGCTACACCCTTTGCTCCGGATGGCTACACCATCCCGGACAAAGGGTGTAGCTCTTTTCAATGTACACAGATTACGGACATTTGTAACCATATTACGGATTCCTCCTCCTGCAATATGGAACTTTCCGGATTATTCTCTACATTTGTACAAAACTAACAGGAACGTTTATGGAAGAAGTAATCAAGCTCAATGCTGTAGACCAATACAACAAGATGTTCGGTCTCGAAACCCTGCATCCGCTGGTCAGCGTAGTCGATTTGTCCGAAGCCACCGGATATCCCAGGCATTTCACCTTGAACTATGGCGTATACGCCCTTTTCCTCAAAAACACCAAATGCGGAGACATACGCTATGGAAAACAGTATTACGATTACCAGGAAGGCACGGTAACCAGCTTCGCCCCGGGCCAGGTGACTGAGGTCAACATGCCGGAAGGTATGCAGCCCAGCGCCTCCGGCCTGCTGTTCCACCCCGACCTGATAAAAGGCACCTCGCTGGGACAAGGAATAAAGCAGTATTCCTTCTTTTCCTATTCCTCTACCGAGGCACTGCATTTGTCCGAAGACGAGAAAGAAATCTTCCTCGACTGTCTGAAGAAGATTAAGATGGAAATCCAACGCCCCATCGACAAGCACAGCAAGGGTCTGATTGCACGCAACATCGAACTGCTGCTGGACTACTGCATGCGTTTCTACGAACGCCAGTTCATCACCCGCTCGGCAGCCAACAAAGATATCCTGATGAAATTCGAAGCACTGATAGACGACTATTTCCAGAGCGACAAACCGCAGACCGAAGGACTGCCTTCCGTGAAATACTTCGCAGACAAAGTGTTCCTCTCCTCCAACTATTTCGGAGATTTGGTGAAGAAGGAAACCGGAAAGACGGCGCAGGAATATATCCAGAACAAAATCATCGACCTGGCCAAAGAAATGATTATAGGAAGCGGGAAGACAGTCAGCCAGATTGCCTATGAGCTGGGATACCAGTATTCGCAGCACTTCAACCGCGTGTTCAAGAAGAACGTAGGCTATACTCCGAGCGAATACCGGCACTTACAGGTTTAGACAATAAGGATTCACCACAGATTACGCGGATTAACACAGAGTTTTTTCGGTTTCGTCAAATATAAGTTCTATCTTTGTATGCCAATAGAACATATGGATATGAAACACCCCAAAATAATTGTTGCCGGCATCGGACCGGGCAATGAATCGGATATGACTCCCGCCGTAATTTCCGCTTTGCAAGAATCAGATGTAGTGGTGGGATATAAGTATTATTTTCAATTTGTAATCCCTTATCTCCACCCCTCAACAGCATGCATAGATACCGGCATGAAGCGTGAACGCGCCCGTGCCGAGCAGGCTTTCGAGCTGGCGGAGCAGGGAAAGACGGTCTGCGTCATCAGTTCCGGGGATGCGGGCATCTATGGTATGACGCCGCTTGTCTACGAGATGAAGCGGGAAAGGAACAGCGACGTGGAAATCGTTTCGCTGCCGGGCATCAGCGCTTTCCAAAAGGCAGCCTCACTGCTGGGAGCTCCCGTAGGACATGACTTCTGTGTCATCTCCCTTTCAGACCTGATGACTCCCTGGGAGCGTATTGAAAGGCGTATCATCGCAGCCGCTGCCGCCGACTTCGTGACGGCAGTCTACAACCCCAAAAGTGAAGGACGCTACTGGCAGCTTTACCGCTTGAAAGAACTCTTTCTGCAGGAAGGACGCTCACCGGAAACGCCCGTGGGATATGTGCGCCAGGCAGGACGCCCGGAACAAGCGGTACACATCACCACGCTGGGAGATTTCAATCCCGAAGAGGTGGATATGTTTACAGTCGTATTGATAGGCAACTCACAGTCCTACGAATGGAACGGAGCCTTCATCACTCCGCGCGGCTATTACCGGGACACGAATACCGAAGCCACGGGCATCGGGCAAGACATCATGATTCGTAGTTTCCGTACCATCGAAAAGGAACTGAAGAACAAGCATATTCCCCTCGACCATAAATGGGCTTTACTCCATGCCATACATACCACCGCCGATTTTGAAATGGAGCATCTGCTGCATACGGACGAAGGTGCCGTGGCTTCCTTGTATCAAGCCATCGAGAAAGGCGGAATCAAGACGATTGTCACAGACGTCACGATGGCAGCCAGCGGTATCCGCAAAGGAGCTTTGCAGCGGCTGGGCATAGAGGTGAAATGTTACCTCGGCGACCCGCACACGGCGACGATGGCTGCAGAGAAAGGCATCACCCGTACCCAGGCAGGCATCCGCCTGGCTGTGGAGGAGCATCCCGATGCTTTCTTTGTATTCGGCAATGCACCTACGGCACTTATGGAACTCTGCGACCTGATACGTAAGGGCAAGGCACATCCGGCGGGCATTGTTGCCGCACCGGTAGGCTTTGTGCATGTGCAAGAGTCCAAACACATGGTGAAACCCTTTACGGAAATACCCAAGATTATCGTAGAAGGACGTAAGGGAGGCAGCAACTTGGCTGCCACGCTGGTGAACTCCGTGTTGTGCTACAACGATGCGGAGCAGTTGCGCCCGGGCAGGGATGTGTAAGTGAAAAGAGACATTCCATAACATTACTTGTTACGACCGATAACATTACTTGTTATGCCCCTTTACATTACTTGATATTTTCATAAGATTACTCATTGAATGAAACACAGATTTATAATCATAGGAATGGATGACAACCGTTCCCCCTTCTTTCCACCGGAAGCACTGGCACAGATACGGAAGGGGAAGGTCTTCTCCGGTGGCATACGGCATAAGGAGATTGTCGGTCCTCTGCTGCCTGCCGGGGCCGAATGGATTTCCATCACCGTACCGCTGGACTGTGTCTTTTCCCATTATGAAGAAATATTTACCCGCTTCGAAGAGACGGCTACGGACGACTCCATCATTGTATTCGCGTCCGGCGACCCGTTGTTCTTCGGTTTTGCCAATACCATAAAGCGTAAGCTTCCCGAGGCAGACATTCTGCTCTATCCCGCTTTCAATTCCTTGCAGACATTGGCACACCGCCTCGTCATGCCGTATGACGACATGCGCACCGTCTCCCTGACAGGACGCCCCTGGCAGGAGTTCGACCGTGCCCTCATAGAGCATGCACCCAAAATAGGCATCCTCACCGACCGCGAACATACCCCGGTCACCATTGCCGCCCGCATGCTGGAATACGGGTACTCCCACTACACACTATACATCGGCGAGCATCTCGGCAATCCCGAAAAGGAACGCATACGCCGGATGACACCCCGGGAAGCGGTTTCCGGTGACTTCGAACATCCCAACTGCCTGCTGCTGGACAGCCATCTCGGACAATGCCGCACAAACTCCCTGCACGGTAGCGAAGCCCCAGACTTTCCAGTCCGTCCCTTCGGCATCCCCGATGAAGAGTTTGCACATCTTGACGGACGCGCCCGCATGATAACCAAGGCTCCCATCCGCCTGCTCACCCTGCAGGCATTGGAACTGAACCGCCGCCGCGTCTTCTGGGACATCGGTTTCTGTACCGGTTCCGTCTCCATCGAAGCCCGCCTGCAATTTCCTCATCTCGCCGTCATCTCCTTCGAGATACGCCCCGAAGGAAAAGAGCTGATGGACACCAACTCCCGCCGCTTCGGCGCACCGGGCATTACGGCGGTAACCGGAGATTTCCTGCACACCGACCTCACTCCCTTTGCCCGCCCCGATGCCGTCTTCATCGGTGGACACGGCGGACATCTGGAGGAAATGATAGAGAAAGTGAAACAAGTGCTGCACCCCGAAGGCTGCATCGTCTTCAACTCCGTATCGGCAGAAAGCAAGGAGGCGTTCTGCCGAGGAATCGAGCGGAACGGAATGGTGCTCCACCCTTCCACCCATATCGCCTTGAACGAATATAACCCCATTGAAATTATGAAAGCCACGCTTTCTTAAACATACCCATTATGAAAACAGCTGTTATTCTAATCTCCGAAGCCGGTTTGAGCATAGCCCAATCACTGCTCAACGAACTTCCCGACTCCGAAATCTTCACCCTCAGGCACGAAGAGGGATGCACACATATAGAATCCGCCGGCAAATTCACAGCGGAAAACTTCAACCGCTATGATGCCTTTGTCTTCATTGGCGCCATGGGAATCTGTGTCCGCACCATCGCTCCTTGCGTGAAGAACAAATATACCGACCCTGCCGTGGTTTGCGTGGACAGTACCGGTAAATTTGCCATCTCCGTACTTTCCGGACACATCGGAGGAGCCAACGAACTGACCCACCAGGTAGCGAATATCCTCGGGGCCGAACCGGTAGTCACCACGCAAAGCGACTGCACCGGTCTATGGGGACTCGATACCCTGCCCCAACGTTTCGGGTGGTTTCCGGTCATCAACGCCGAGTCCTCCACCCTCCTGTTGGCAGAACTTGCCAAGACGCCCGAAGAGAAAAAAAGAGTATGCATGAACGAGCATATCAGCCTCTTCGTTTCCGGCAAGCCCACCGCCCTGCTGCTCACGGTGCGCAATGAAGGCACGGACTGGATGGAGGCGCACCTGCCGCCTCATGTAGAAGTATTCTACCGGGTGCAGGACATTAAACCTTCACGCTTCAAACTGATTCTGTGCGTATCTCCCCAAGTCCCCAACTTCCCGGAAATGCCTATGATATGCTACGTGCCCTGTGTCGTACACCTCGGCATCGGCCTTGCCCGGCTGGCAGGTCCCGTGCGGAAAGTGGAGAAAGAGATTATGAACACACTGAAGGAATACGGCATCATGCCCCAAAGCATCGCCTCCATCTCCACGATTAAAGCCAAAAGTGACGAACCGGTAGTGAAAGCGCTCCAAAAGAAGTTCCCGGTCTACTTCTATACAGCCGAGGAACTGGCAGAGATAGAGGTGCCCCATCCCAGCAAAACCGTCATGAAGCACATGGGCACCCCCAGCGTCAGCGAAGCCGCCGCCTTGCTGAGTGCAAACAACTCCCGGCTGCTGGTACCCAAGAAGAAAGGAGAGAACTATACCGTGGCCGCCGCCCTTGACATAAGAACTGTGCGCCAGGGCCACATCGAAATAGTGGGTGCCGGCCCGGGCGACCCGGACCTGGTTTCCGTACGCGGACGCCAAATGCTGGAACGCGCCGACCTCATTCTGTATGCCGGCAGCCTCGTTCCCAAGGAGCTGACTCTCTGTGCCAAGGCCGGTGCTACCGTACTCAGCTCCGCTTCCATGGATTTGGAAGAACAATTTGAAGTGATGAAGAAGTTCTATGACAAGGGAAAATTCATCGTACGCCTGCATACGGGTGACCCTTGTATCTATGGTGCCATTCAGGAACAGATGAACTACTTTGACCAGCACGGTATGAGCTACCACATCACCCCCGGCATATCCTCCTTCCAGGCGGCGGCAGCTGCCTTGAAGTCGCAGTTCACCATTCCGGAAAAAGTGCAAAGCATCATCCTAACACGCGGCGAAGGACGCACGCCCATGCCCGAACGCGAAAAGCTACATCTCATGGCACGCTCACAAAGTACCATGTGCATCTTCCTCAGTGCAAGCATTGCGGAGCAGGTGCAGGAAGAACTGTTGCAGGAATATCCGGAAACTACCCCCGTAGCTGTCTGCTACCACTTGACATGGAAAGACGAACAAATATTCAGGGGGGAACTCAAAGACCTTGCCAGAATAGTGAAGGAAAATAACCTCACCTTGACAACCATGATTGTCGTAGGCGAAGCCATCGGCAACCGTGAAGGTCTGTCACGGCTCTATGCACACGAGTTCAAGCATCTGTACCGGAAATAAATCAACGATTAATCACCCATAAACATTCAAACATGATATTAATATTTGGCGGAACCACCGAAGGACGCATAGCCATCCAAACCCTTGAAGAAGCCGGAAAAACTTTCTACTATTCTACCAAAGGGGATGAGCAGGACGTACTTCTGCATAATGGCATCCGCCTGCAAGGCGCGATGGATGCAATAGAAATAGAAACATTCTGTGCACAGCATCACATAAAGCTGCTGATAGACGCCGCGCACCCCTTTGCCACACAGCTGCATGAGACTCTGGAACAAGTCTCCGTGGAATCGAATATCCCCGTCATCCGTTTCGAGCGTATCTTCCCGAAACGCGATGAAGAACACATCACCTGGTGCAGGGATTATGACGATGCCATCGAGAAGATACAGAAAGAAAAGATTTTCATCTTACTTGCACTGACCGGCGTACAGACCATAGGTAAGCTGAAGCCTTTGTGGCAGAATGCCTGCTGTTACTTCCGCATCCTCGACCGTGACAGCTCGCGCAAGCTCGCCCGGGAACAAGGTTTCTCCGAGAAGAACCTCTACTACTACACACCCGGAGAAGACGAGCAAGTCCTGATGAAACAGCTTCATCCCGAAGCCATCCTCCTCAAAGAAAGCGGGATATCCGGCGGATTCTGCGAAAAGGTGGAAGCTGCCCGGCAACTGGGTATACGCATCTTTGCCATCTGCCGCCCCGAGACATCCGGCAAGTTTATCTGTGTAAACGGCGAGCATGGCCTGCGCCGCATAGTCGAGAAACATTTACCCGACTTCTTCCCCCTGCGCAGCGGACTAACCACCGGAACATGTGCCGCCGCTGCCGCCGTAGCCGCCACCTGGGATGTATTCAATATCTACTTCAAAAAGCGTCCTACGGAATTTCCGGTAGTTCTTCCCAACGGAGAAACCATCCAGGTTCCCGTAGAGCCTCAGCACCATATTCCCCACTCCGACCTTCTGGAAAACGGTGACGGCATGTTCGAGACAAGCGCTACCGTCATCAAGGATGCCGGCGACGACCCGGACATCACCAACGGGATGAAAGTTGTGGCCAATATAGCCATACCTTTCCGCATAGACGACCCGCTGCCGGAAGACACTCCCCAGGACGACTACAACGTCATCGTCTGCGGCGGCGAAGGCGTAGGAATCGTCACCATGCCCGGTCTGGGACTTGAGCTCGGTAGCTCTGCCATCAACGACACCCCGCGCGAAATGATAAAGAAGAACGTCAAGCTATGTCTTGAACGCCTCCATATTGCCAAACAGCCCAATCCTATTCTCATTACCATCTCCATCCCCGGTGGAGAAGAGATAGCCAAGCGCACCTTCAACCCCCGCCTCGGCATCGAAGGAGGCATTTCCATTATCGGGACTTCCGGCATCGTGAAGCCATTCTCCTCGGAAGCCTTCGTCAATTCCATCCGGAAGTCCATGGAAGTGGCAAAGGCGACCCGGAGCCCTCGTATCGTCATCAGCTCCGGCGCAAAGAGCGAACGCTTCATCAAGGCGTATTATCCCGACCTCCCCGCCCAGGCTTTCGTGCACTACGGCAACTTTATCGGCGAAACCTTGAAAATAGCAACCGAAGAGCAAGTACCGCACGTCACCCTCGGCGTGATGATGGGAAAGGCCGTGAAACTGGCCGAAGGCAATCTGGATACCCACAGCAAGAAAGTGACCATGAACAAGGAATTCATTCAAGACCTGGCACGCCAAGCGGGATGCAGCGAAGAAACGCTTGCCGCCATCGGACAGATGAACCTGGCGCGCGAACTTTGGGACATCATTCCCGAAGAGCTGCTGGAAAAGTTTGGCAAGGCACTGATTGAGCTCTGTCACCGGCACTGTGCCCCCTTACTGCCCAATGGCGAACTAACAATATTACTCATAACCGAAAACGGAAAAATTTACTCATGAAGAAGAAGATAATCATTACCGTCTGTATGGCAATGACCGTACTGACCGGTCTGGCACAAAGCCCGCTGTCCTTTCATGCAAAAGCTGGAATCGGTACCTCCCATTTTCATGGAAAACACTCCAGTAGTGACACCCAAATAGCTTACAAAGCTGGTGTCGGTGCAGAATATGTCCTCAACAAGACCTGGGTGCTGCAATCCGCATTGGAGTTTGTGTCCATCGGCGGTAAAGACGAGATAAGCCACATCGGCAAGGCCAAAATGCATGAACTGTATCTGCAAATCCCCCTCATGATAGCGGCCCGCCTCCATCTGGGCAGGGATTATCATGCCTCGCTGAGCGTCGGCCCTTATGCGGCCATAGGCGTGGCAGGCAAGACCTCCGGCGAGACCTACGATTATAGCAGCAGTAGTATGCAGGGAGGATACCAGTTCAAGATAGACACTTTCGGCAGTATGGTAGACGGGAAAATGGGTAACAACCGTTTCGATGCAGGTATTGCCCTGGGACTTACTTTTGAATACAGAAGATTCATCATCGGTGCAGAGACACAAGTGGGACTGGTAAAAGTCAATGAGCAGATAAACCAGATAATAGGTCATTCGGAAGAAAGAGGATATTTCCCCAAGAATTTCGCCGCATTCTTCACGCTGGGGTACCGGTTCTGGTAAAGGAACATTTTGCCATACAGAGTTGTTTAGTATACAAACAGATACTCAACAATATAAACTGAATAATATGGCAAAAAGAATTCCTATCCTGCTGGCTGCAATGACAGCCCTCACCTTCGCCCCTCAAACAGCAGAGGCATGTACCGGTATCACCCTGACGGCCAAAGACAATGCGCACGTCGTAGCTCGCACCATCGAATGGGGAGGCAGTGAGCTGAACAGCCAGTACGTCATCGTACCGCGCGGTTATTCGCAACAATCACTGACACCCGGAGGCAGTCTGTCCGGCATGGAGTTCACCTCACGCTATGGCTACGTAGGCCTGGCAGTGGAGCAAAAGGAGTTCGTGGCCGAAGGTCTGAATGAAGCCGGGCTCTCCGCCGGGCTGTTCTACTTTCCCGGATATGGCAAATACGAGGAGTACGACCCCACACGAAAAGCGTCGAGCATAGCCGATTTACAATTGGTATCATGGCTGTTGGGAAGCTTTTCTACTGTGGACGAGGTAAAGGAGGCTATTGAAAATGTGACGGTCATAGCCATTGACCCACGCGCCTCCACCGTACATTGGCGGATTGCAGACAAGACCGGCCGCCAACTGGTATTGGAGTTCATCGACGGACAGCCCCGTTTCTATGAAAACAAACTGGGAGTATTGACAAACTCCCCCGGCTTTGACTGGCAGATGACCAACTTAAACAATTATGTGAACCTCTACCCGGGCAGTGCCGAAAGCAAATCGCTGGGCAATGTGACTATAGCCCCTTTCGGTTCGGGAAGCGGCTTTTTGGGAATTCCGGGAGATGTGACTCCCCCTTCCCGCTTTATCCGTGCCGCTTTCTACCAGACTTCTACACCGCCACAGAATACCGCACAGGAAACCGTTCTCCAATGTTTTCAGATACTGAATAACTTTGATATACCCGTAGGCATCGAGTTTCCCCTCGGCCAGGTTCCTGCCAATATTCCAAGTGCTACCCAATGGACATCGGCCACAGATATGACAAACGGTATCATCTACTATCGCACCATGTACAACAGTACAATCAGAAGCATTGATTTGAGACAGATAGACTTCGGGCGCATCGAGTACCATGCCGCTCCCCTTGATAAAGTGAAGCGGCAACCGATAGTTCCCGTGAAAATTGAATAGGGACGCAGAAGCTTCAAGATTGCCGCTGTTGCAGTTGTTCCGCCTCCTTCCTCTTCATCTCCGCCAGCACCCCGCAGGTCAATGGAATGGCGAGGAAGAAGGTCAGCATGTCCGACGCCGCCTGGCACATCTCCACCCCTTTCAGTCCTAAGAAATAAGGAAGAATGAAGATGAGGGGGATGAAGAACAGCCCTTGACGGGCAGAGGAAAGTATCGTAGCGCGTACGGGCTTGCGGATAGTCTGCAACATCATGTTGCTGACCACAATCCATGCACCCAACGGATAGGTGATGAACTGCCAGCGCAATGCTGCCGCACCGGTAGCTACAACAGCAGGGTCTCCCTTGCGGAAGATGGAGACAATCTCCTCGGCATATCCCATACCTGCCACCGCACAAACCAGCAAAAAGAAAAAGCCTACCTTCACACAGAACCAGAATCCTTGGCGCACTCTGGCATACAGCCCGGCACCATAATTGAATCCGCATACCGGTTGGAAGCCTTGCCCGAAACCAATCAGGAAAGCATTGATAAACATAGAGATACGCGTCACAATGGACATCCCTGCAATAGCTGCGTCACCATATGCACCGGCCGCCACGTTCAGCAAAATGGTTGCCACGCTTGCCAGTCCCTGCCGGGTGAGTGACGGAGTTCCGCCCCCAATAATTTCCTTGATGAAAGCCAGTGTAGGCGTAAAGTTTCTGTAACGTATACGTATATTTCCTCCTCTGCGCCCCATATATAGCAAAAGGATGAAACTACATATCTGGCTGACTACTGTGGCCAGTGCGGCACCGGATATGCCCATATCGCATACAAAAATCAGGATAGGATCGAGCACTACGTTGATGACCGCCCCGCTCACAATCCCCACCATGGCATACGCCGCATTACCTTGAAAACGTATTTGGTTATTCAGCACCAATGAGGCGGTCATAAAAGGAGTACCCAGCAGAATGATTCCCAAATAGCGCTCCGTATACGGAAGAATGGTAGGCGTCGACCCCAAAGCAAGGGAAAGCGGTGTAAGGAACAACAATCCCAGCACAGCCAGAGCCGCTCCGATAAACAAGGCAAAAAAGAAGCCGGTGGATGCCATCTTCTCGGCACTCTCCGTTTCCTGCGCCCCCAACTTACGGGAGATGTAGTTCCCCGAACCATGACCGAAGAAGAATCCCACAGCCTGGATAATGGACATCACAGAAAACACGATACCTACGGCAGCCGTAGACTGGGTATTTATTTTACCCACAAAATAGGTATCTGCCATGTTGTAGAAAGACGTCACCAGCATGCTGATGATGGTCGGCACAGCCAATGACGTAATCAGCCGGGGGACCGGAGTCGTCGTTAAGTGGACATAATTATCCTTTGCAGAATGGTGCATCATAGGGAATGGAATGACAAGACTATTTGCAGCAATTCCTCAATGGAGTACACCGTTACCGGCTCCTTGCCCGGTCGATGGAATACGAAGCTGCCGTCTCCCTTCAAATCTCCGGTTTCGATATAGATCTCCGATTCAACATTCCGGTTTGCCAGAATCCCGTTTCTCTGGAGTGCCTTGCGCACCATGGCATACTTCTGCCCGTGGCCCGCCAAGCGTATCTGGGAGGTATATTCATTGGCTACCCTGAACAGTCCCGTTTCCAAATCAAAGGCAATACCCTTACGGGCAAAGAAGTTGCTCAGGCTGCCGTTCAACGAAAGGTCCTCGGGAGTACCGATAGTTACGCCGTTCACCTTGTCCATCAGCCATATTTTGTCCGCTATCTGCAGGGCCAGTTCCAGGTCGTGAGTAGAAAGGAAAATCGTCTTGTCCGTTTGCCGGCTGAGCTGGTGAAGCAGTTGCATCATCTCTACTTTACTGGGAAAATCAAGGAAAGCTGTCGGTTCATCCAGATAGATGACGGGAGTTTCCTGGGCGAGCGCCTTGGCTATCATCACCTTCTGCCGTTCACCGTCACTCAGCGTATGCACCATGCGGTGCGCCAGGTGGGGAATGCCTACCAGGGCGATGGATTTGTCCACCACAGTCTTGTCCTCTTTCGAAAGAGTTCCCCAGAAACCGGTGTAGGGGCTGCGTCCCAGACCTATCAGTTCTACGACGGACATATTGCGTATATCGCACTTCTCCGTCAGCACCACACTAATGACGCGCGAAAGCTGCTTGTCGGTATAGTCCCCAATCTCTTTTCCTTCAATAAATATGTTTCCTCCAAGTTTTGACTGGAAGGCGGACAACGTACGGAGCAGCGTGGACTTCCCCACTCCATTAGCTCCCAACAAGCAAGTCAGCTCACCACTGTTGATTCCGGCACAAATGCCGTCTGCCACCACTTTCACATCCCCCTTACCGGGGTAACCGATGGAAAGATTCTCTATATGTATGGTTTCCTTATTCATTCAATTCTCCTTTCCGTTTTCTAAAAAGTACAGAAGCCACTACCGGCGCACCTACCAGTGCCGTCACCGAGTTGACCGGCAAAGCTCCCTCGAAGCCGGGCATACGGGCTATCAGATTGCAGACCAATGCCAGGGAAGCGCCTACCAGCAATGTGGCAGGCATCAACACCCGATGGTCCGAAGAGTGGAAGATGGCACGGCACAGATGGGGAACCGCCAATCCAATAAACATAATCGGACCGCAATAGGCCGTTACAATAGCCACCAGCACACCGGAGCATGAGATAACCAGCAGGCGTGCCCGCTTGATGTTCAGTCCCAGATTGCGTGCATAGCCATCGCCCAGCAGCAACAGATTCATCGTCTTTATCAGCAGGAAGGACAACGGCAGCAACACAGCCATGATGCACACAAACAGCACCATCTGGTCGCCCGAGACACGGGCAAAACTGCCCAAGCCCCAAATCACATACGCACGGATATCCTCTTCCACACTGAAATATTTCAATACGCCGATGACGGCACTTGCCACATAGCCTATCATCACACCGATTATCAGCAGCGTCACGTTGCCCTTCACCTTCTGGGAGACATAGACAATGAGCGCCATCACAGCCAGCGCACCGATAATGGCGGCAACCGACAAGGCAACCTCGCCCATATACCCCAAACGGCTCAATGCCACACCGCCCATCGCCCCGGACAGCAATACCACACAAGCCACACCCAGGCTGGCACCTGAACTGATGCCCAATACCGAAGGCCCTGCCAGCGGATTGCGGAACACCGTCTGCATCTGCAGACCGCTGACTGACAGCCCTGCTCCCGCCACCAATGCCGTCAACGCCTGGGGCACGCGGGACTTCCAGATGATATTCTGCCAAATAACGGATTCTTCCGTATTTCCCCACAATATATTCCACACGGAGCGCAGAGGAATGTGAACCGACCCCAAAAGCAGGTTCAGCAGGAAAAAAAGAAAGATAGATGCCAGTGTCAGCAACATCAACGGAAGTACGGGTCTTTTTATCATTTCAGCAGTTCGTAGTAAGTCGGTTTATAGTCAGGCAACAAATCGGGATGGAAAGCATGTATCAAGTCTTCCAATACAATTTCGGGCTGCATGGGCATACTTTCGTAGAAGGGTTTCTCACGCATGTTGCAGTATACCACTCCCTTCTCACGGAACGCACGGAAGTCGGCATAACGCGGGTCGAGGGACTTCAAGGCATCATACGTGAATGTCCCGTCATAGCTGTTGACAATGCGCCAGTAGTCGGCACTCTCCGCCTGGCTGTATACGGTTTCAAAGTCCAGCGTGACACCTCCCGAACGGGGGTCGTCTTTCAAGAAATAATCCGCACCGGCATCACGGAACAGTTCGGCAAGAAAGCTCTTTCCTCCCACTGCATACCAGTTGCCACCCCGTATCTCGCCGCTGAATACCACCGGACGCTTCTTCACGTTGGCAGCCAGCTCCTTCAATTCGTTATAGCGCTTCTCTATCGCAGCAAACTTTTCATTCGCCTCCACTTCCTGGCCTATAAACATGCCGATGAATTTTATCCATTCAGCCTGCCCCAACGGGGTCATCTCCTTATATCCCAAATGGGGAACCAGTGGAATACCGATTTCCCGCATGGCATCATATCCGCCCCGCTTGAAAGGAGAGATAAAGATAACATCCGGATTCATGCTCATTATCACTTCATTATCAAAGTTCCCTTCGATACCAATCTTCACGGTCTCGCCGGACTTCAAACGGTCGTTCATCTCCTTGTTGAAGAGATGGCGCGTACTGGTGATGCCCACCACATAATCGCAGGCATCCAGACGGATGAAGTTGGAAAGTTGCAGGGATGTCATACACATGACGTGCTCTACCGGCGTTTCAATCACCGTATAGTCGCTCGGTATGCCGACAGGCTTTATGCCTTTCGGTACCAGCGCATAGTGGAAAGTGCTGCTGCTTTCTTTTTGAGGGTCGTGTATATCCACCAGACGGACATGGTGCGGAAGATATTTCACCGTATAGCCTTTGGCATAGCACGGTACAATGGTAGCTGCCGTGTCTGTCGTAACCGGAGAATAGCCCGTTTCGGAAGAAGATTCGGTAGTAGTCTGTCTTGATTTTAAGCCGCAAGAGGTTACGCATAAAATGCACAGCAGTGCAATGCCTATGGCAGATATCCGGGTCATGACTATTGGGGTTTATAGAATTCGGGCACAATATTCGTCATTTTTGGGGAGATACGCAAATGCTCTTCCTGCAAATTGACGGATATTGTGCCTAAATAATCTTTAAAAGCCCATCAAGTCATTCAGTGCTTCACTCATGCTGGGATGTGTAAAGACAAAATCACGGAGGAAGGTATATTCCTGCCCGGTCTTCATAGCCATTGCCACCAGGTTGATGACCTCGCTCGATTCCGGACCAAACAGCGTACATCCCACTATCTTGTCCGTATCGGCGTCCACCACCACCTTGAAGAGTCCGTTCGTATCGCCCAAAGTCCTGGCACGCGGAATGGCGGCTACCGGCAGCTTGTTGACCTTTATATTCAATCCCTTCTTGCGTGCTTCCGCTTCGCTCAGCCCGATGCGTGAAAGCGGCGGGTCGATGAATACCGAATAGCTCACCGGGTCACGGTCGGACACCTTGCGTTCTCCCGCCCCGAAAAGGTCTTCGCGCAGAATGCGGTAATCATCCAAAGAAATGTAGGTAAACTGCAAACCGCCCTTTACATCACCGATAGCATGTATCTTGGGGTTGGTAGTCTGCAAATAGTCGTCCACCACAATGGCACCGCGCTCATTCACCTCTACACCTGCCGCCGCCAGATTCAAGCCAGCCGTATTCGGACGCCGGCCGGTAGCCAGCAGGATGGCATCTGCGTGTAACTGATGTTCCTCTCCCGTGACCGCATCCCGGTAAATGACGTCAGAGTCTTTCACGGACTGCACGCGTGCATTCAGCCTGAAAACGATTCCTTTCTGTTCCAATACCTCCCGGACACTGTCCGCAATGTCCCGGTCCTCCCGGGATATCAGTTCGGAAGAGCCCTCGAGCACCGTGACTTGCGAACCGAATGAAACATACATGGAAGCAAATTCTAGTCCGATGTATCCCCCACCTACAATGACGAGCTGTACCGGCAGCTCAGTCAGTTCCATAATGGAGGTGCTGGTATATACCCGTGGGTTACCTTGTATCCCCTCTATCGGTGGAATGACGGTTTCGGCACCCGTATTGATGAATATCCGGGGAGCTTGCAATTGTAATGTCCCTTCCACCATCCCAACTTCCACCACATCCGGACCTGCAAAGGAGCCGATACCCGTATAGACCGTTATATGAGGATTGTCGGCCAGATTGTGATAATTCTTCTGACGCAGGAAAGAGACGACCTCTTCCTTCCTTGCAATGGACTGACGATAGTATGCCTTCTTGACCTCCCAAGAAGCGTCTTTGTCCGCCTGCTTTGCCGCATGCACCAATGTTTTTGTGGGAATGCAACCGATATTGATACATGTCCCTCCATACATCTTTTCCGAACGCTCCACTACGGCAACGTCCAGCTTCCGTTTTGCCAACTCGGCAGCCAATGTCTTTCCGCCTTTGCCGAATCCGATGATAATGGCATCATACTGTTTCATACGTCTATTTCCTTAATTGGTTCAATACTCTTTTTGCACTGTCAGACAGTACGACAATGGCACCGGCAAGAATGGCCGTATCCTTGATGACCAAGCGCCCTGCCCCCGTCAGCAACGGAAAGCCGTGCTCCTCGCTTCCCAAGTCGGGCACCCACACCTCAGGGGTTGTCACCAGGAAAGAGAGGGTACCCATCGTCATGACAATGGCAAGTGCGGCTCCCGCCAGTCCGATTTTCGGAGAGAATATCCCCAGAAATGTCAGGATGCCGATGGCCATAATCAGAATGCCCAGACCGTGGGAGAAACCATACGTATTGTTCTCCACGTGCCACTGATGTTTCGCCTCATTGAACTCGCCCTCTTTCAGCTTATACTCCTTGTACTCCGGGGCACTCTTTGTATAAAAGAAGCTCATGAACGGGCTGTTCGCCACAAAAGGGACAATCCCTTCAGCCTCATAATTCCAGAATTTCAACCCACCAATCCATACGAAAATAACCAGGATGGCTACACGAATCAAATTAACACCCAACTTTTGAGTGGAAGCGGCCAGCGTCAACGCAGCCATAAACAAGTTTTGCAATTTCGTTTTCATCTTTGTTCTACTTTTTAAATGGTTTCAGTAATATGACTTGATTTTTGTTTTTGCAAAGTTCCTTGTTTTCCACCACGTACGAAATGGCAATTATTCCGCAACAGTTGGCAATTCTTCCCGTTTCACTCTTTTCCGGTAGTCCGAGACACTCTCGCCGGTCATTTTCTTGAAAAAACGGCTGAACGCGGACAAGTCTTCGAAGCCCAGAATGGAGCTGATTTCCTTAGCGCTTTTGTGGGTATACAGCAGCAATCTCATGGCTTCTGCCTCAATGCGGTCATGAATCACCCGTAAAGGGGAAGGCAACCCGCAGGTCGAGAACAGATTGGAAAGTGTCTTGGGAGAACGGCAAAGAATATCGGCATAATCCTGCACTTGCTTCTTCTCCTTGAAATGCCGGTCCACTAATACGTAATACTGCCGGATGATGTCAAACGTCTTTTCCTTCTCCTGCCCCACCCCAAAACGCTGGCGCGCAATGCGTGTGCAGGTAATGATGAAACGTTTCAAGACAATGCGCAGCATCTCCTCCTGCAGATTGTCATGGATGACCGATTCCTGCCGGAAAATGCGGACTATGTCATGCAGGTTGGAAGACTGCCCGGCAGAAAGTGCCAGTCTCATCACCTGGGAAGAGCCATAAAAAAGGAATCCATTGCAAGAGACCTCGTTGTCATGTCCATAGATGCAATAAAAATTGCTGTTGAATACAAACGTCAGGTATTCACCGTCCACCTCTTTTACCTCCAGGTGATGCAACGGGGTCAAGGTCACGATTTCATCCTTTTCCAGGCGCATGGGGATATGGTCTATTTCCAGAGTCAGCGTACCGCTCTGTACCCAAATGAATTTATACAGAGTCTTGTCACGTTGCAGCGACGCACGCTCATGGTAGCTGGAAGTCATGGCTATGTTGCCATTCAAGCGGGTGTTCAGTTGATAATCCATAAAAAACAGATTGTTTTAGTAAATAACAAAGATAGCGAATATCTTGTTTGCTACTGATTATTTCCCCACTTTTGTAGCCGTTTTGCTGTTCTTTAATTTTTAACCTTTAATGTCTTCATGCAAATGTTCCCCGTCATATTTGTATCTCTCGGTCCCGGCGAACCGGAACTGATTACCGTAAAAGGCTTGAAAGCCCTGCAGACAGCCGACTGTATATTCTGTCCCGAGACACTGGCCAAAGATGGAAACAGAGTTTCACGCGCAGCCGACATCCTATTGCAACTCGACATTCCGGAAAACACGGTGCACCGCTTTCCACTCCCCATGAGCAAACAGCGCGAAAAAGCCCTGAGCGCCTACGACGAGGTCTATATGGAGAGCTCCACCCTCCGGCAACAAGGAAAGAAGGTCTGTATCGTTGCCGAAGGAGATGCCGGATTCTACTCTTCCATACATTATGTATATGACAAACTGCAGGCAGACGGCATCCCCGTGAAGCACATCCCCGGTATCCCCGCCTTCATTGCCGCCGGCGCACTGGGCGGGCTCCATGTGGCCAGCCAGGAAGAGCGGCTGACGGTGATACCCGGCATTACTACGACAGAAGAGATAGAGAAACTGACAAGCGAAAACAGTGCGGTTGTCATCATGAAGCTGTCCAGATGCACCGATGAGATTCACCGCTGCATCCGCCTGCATCCCGAATACCGGTATCACTATTTTGAGAATGTAGGCACTCCGGAAGAGAAGTATATCAATGACAGCAAGCGGATAGCGACCATCCGCTTCCCCTATTTTTCCCTGCTTATCATTCGTACAGAGACCTTTTGAGCCCGATTTAATACAATTTCGCACGCCATAGGCATTATTTTAATGAAAATGGGTTACCTTTGCGCCGTTGAAATATAAAAAAGATAAGAACATGAAGAAAGTCGTTTTTTATATGATGCTGCTGGTTATGAGCATCGGTTATGCCTATGCACAAGGAAAGGCAGACATCAAATTCGAACAGACCACCCACAACTTCGGCACATTCTCCGAAAACAGTCCTGTGGTCAGCTACACCTTTAAGTTTACGAACGTAGGCGATGCTCCGCTTGTCATCCATCAGGCTGTAGCTTCCTGCGGATGTACCGTTCCCGAATATTCACAAGAACCGATAGCACCGGGAAAGACTGGAACAGTGAAAGTAACTTATAATGGAACCGGAAGATACCCCGGACACTTCAAGAAATCCATTACCCTGCGCACCAATGCCAAAACGGAAATCATGCGATTATTTATCGAAGGGGACATGACCGCTAAAGATGCCAAATAAGCATTTTACCATACAGAATTAAGGAGATTTTTTTAAATCTCCTTTTTTTTTGCTTTCTTTGAAGTCTATTAAAGAAAAACATAAAACTACAAAACCTATGAAACAAGAAGAAGAACCAATCACCGGCTTGCCGGAAAATGCGTTCCGTGAACTGAAACCGGGAGAAGTGTACAACCCTCTGATGAGCCCGGACAAGAAGTATTCAGAAGTAAATGCCTGGTCGGTGACATGGGGTATTCTGATGGCCATCCTCTTTTCGGCCGCAGCCGCCTATCTGGGGCTGAAGGTGGGGCAAGTATTCGAAGCCGCCATCCCCATCGCCATCATTGCCGTCGGCGTATCGGGTGCCGCCAAACGCAAGAACGCATTGGGCGAAAACGTCATTATCCAGTCTATCGGTGCCAGTTCTGGCGTCATCGTGGCAGGTGCCATCTTCACCCTTCCGGCACTTTATATCCTTCAAGAAACTTATCCGAAAGAAATCACCGTTACCTTTGCACAAGTCTTTATCAGCTCTCTGCTGGGAGGTGTGCTGGGTATTCTCTTCCTTATCCCCTTCCGCAAATATTTCGTGAGCGACATGCACGGCAAGTATCCCTTCCCCGAGGCGACAGCCACCACACAAGTGCTCGTCTCCGGTGAAAAGGGCGGCAGCCAGGCAAAACCATTACTCATGGCAGGTATTATCGGAGGTCTATACGACTTCATCGTGGCAACCTTCGGCTGGTGGAACGAGAATTTCACTACCCGCGTATGCGGCCTCGGCGAAATGCTGGCCGAGAAAGCCAAGCTGGTATTCAAGGTTAATACGGGTGCTGCCGTGCTCGGTCTGGGTTACATCGTAGGACTGAAATACGCGTCCATCATCTGTGCCGGCTCACTGGCCGTATGGTGGATTATCATCCCCGGTATGTCCATGATTTGGGGAGATTCCGTACTGAACCAATGGAACCCCGAAATCACGGCAACCATAGGCGCTATGGCTCCGGAAGAAATCTTCAAATACTATGCCAAGAGCATCGGTATCGGTGGCATTGCCATGGCAGGTATCATCGGCATTATCAAGTCTTGGGGCATCATCAAGAGTGCCGTAGGACTGGCTGCCAAGGAAATGGGAGGTAAGTCCAACGTGGAAGCCAGTGTGAAACGCACACAGCGAGACATCTCCATGAAGATTATCGCCATCGGTTCCATCATCACGCTGCTGCTGGTTGTTCTCTTCTTCTACTTCGATGTGATGCAGGGCAACTTGACACATACCATTGTAGCTATCCTGCTTGTTGCAGGTATCGCTTTCCTGTTCACCACCGTGGCAGCCAATGCCATTGCGATTGTGGGCACAAACCCCGTATCCGGAATGACGCTGATGACATTAATCCTGGCATCCGTAGTCATGGTAGCCGTAGGGCTGAAAGGTCCCGAAGGGATGGTTGCGGCACTGGTGATGGGCGGTGTTGTATGTACGGCACTGTCCATGGCGGGAGGCTTCATCACAGACTTGAAAATCGGTTACTGGCTGGGTAGCACGCCTGCCAAGCAGGAGACCTGGAAGTTCCTCGGAACCATCGTTTCTGCCGCTACCGTAGGTGGTGTAATGATTATCCTAAACAAGACATACGGTTTCACCAGCGGACAGCTGGCCGCTCCGCAAGCCAATGCCATGGCGGCCGTTATCGAACCGTTGATGAACGGTGTGGGTGCGCCCTGGCTGCTCTACGGCATCGGTGCAGTGCTGGCCGTCATCCTCAATTTCTGCAAGATTCCCGCACTGGCATTTGCATTGGGTATGTTCATCCCATTGGAACTGAATGTTCCGTTGGTAGTGGGCGGTGCCATCAACTGGTACGTGACCAGCCGCAGCAAGGATGCCGCTCTCAATGCCGAACGCGGGGAGAAAGGTACCCTGCTTGCCTCCGGTTTCATTGCCGGCGGTGCATTGATGGGTGTGGCAAGTGCTGCCATGCGTTTCGGAGGAATCAACCTCGTAAACGATGCATGGTTGCAGAACACCTGGTCCGAAGTGCTGGCGCTGGGTGCTTATGCCATTCTGATATTCTACCTCATCAAAGCTTCCATGAAAACCAAATAACTTTTAAATACCAAGAACATGAAAAAGATTCTACTTTTATCTTTTCTATTTGCAGCGACCATGTTATCTGCACAAAAGCCCGTTGAGCTGCCCCTATGGCCCAACGGTGCCCCCAATAACAACGAACTGACCAATTCCGGACAGAACCATAACAACGAATGGGTGTCCGATGTCACCACCCCTACCCTTACGGTGTACCCTGCCTCCCACCCCAACGGCATGGCCATCATCATGTGTCCGGGAGGCGGCTACGGGGGGCTGGCCATGAAGCACGAGGGACACGACATGGCTCCCTGGTTCAACACACAAGGCATCACCTATGCAGTACTGAAATACCGTATGCCCAACGGGCACCATGAAGTGCCCCTTTCCGATGCCGAACAAGCCATCCGCATGGTACGCGAACATGCCGCCGAATGGGGTGTCAATCCTCAGCGTGTAGGCATCATGGGCGCTTCTGCCGGCGGCCATCTGGCAGCTTCGCTTGCCACACTATACAGCAGTGACAAGACCCGTCCCGACTTCCAGATCTTGTTCTATCCGGTGATTTCCATGCAGAAAGGCGTTACCCATGGAGGTTCCCGTAAGAACCTTATCGGAGAAAATCCATCTCAGGAACTGGAACAAAAATACTCCCTCGAAAGGCAAGTGTCCCCACGCACTCCGCAAGCTTTCATCATGCTTTCTTCGGACGATGACGCAGTGCCGCCCATCAACGGCATCGGTTACTTCCTTGCCCTGCGCGACCATAAAGTACCTGCCAGCCTGCATGCCTACCCCACCGGCGGACATGGCTGGGGATTCCGGGACAACTTCACCTACAAGCGTCAATGGACGGAAGAACTGGAGAAGTGGTTGCGTGAAGGGCTCGTATTCCCGGTCTCTGAACCTACCACAAAGAAATAAAAGCAATTATGAATAAAAAGTATTTTTTACTCACTTGCCTCGCAGCGTTTCCCTTTGCCCTGACTGCTCAGGAGAACAATCGCTACGAAGAAATTACCAACCCCAAGCTGACAAGCATCAACCGGGAGCCTGCCCGCAGCACGTTCACCTCCTACGTCACGGAGGCTGATGCCGTCATCAATGACCGCAAGAACGGAACATTCCGCTTGTCCCTTAACGGGAAATGGAAATTCCATTATGTGGAAACCTTCGCCGACCGCCCCACGGACTTCATGATGGACCGTGTGGACGCCAGCCGCTGGCCGGACATCAATGTACCCGGAAACTGGGAGTTGCAGGGATTCGGTACGCCCATCTATGTGAACCAGCCTTATGAATTCTGTTCTTCGGGCTATCCTCCTTATTGGGACAAGCCCAATCCTCCATACGTTCCCCAAGAATGGAATCCCACCGGCACCTACCGCCGCGAGTTCACTCTTCCGGGAGACTGGGACGATAAGGAAATTTTCCTGAGTGCCGACGGCGTACGCGGGGCAGCCTTCTACTACCTCAACGGCAAGTTTGTAGGCATGAGTAAAGATGCAAAGACTCCGGCGCGTTTCAACGTCAGCGCCATTGCCAAGAAAGGGAAGAATGTCATTGCCATTCAGATACACCGCTTTTCCGATGCCAACTATCTGGAATGCCAGGACTTCTGGCGCATCAGTGGTATCGAACGGGACATTTACTTATATGCCCAGCCTCAAATCCATCTCACGGACTTCAAGGTGGAGTCTCCTTTGGATGAGAACTACCGGAACGGTATCCTCAAGGTAAAGGTGCAGTTTACCAATGAAAGCGGACAAAATTCCCCATTTGTCGTTGGTTACCGCCTGCTGGACAAGAACGACCAGCAGATAGCCCAGTCCTCTACTCAGGTCAGCGGTGACCAAACGGAAGTGGAATTCACCAAGAAGACCATCCAGGAACCCCTGCAATGGACAGCCGAAACGCCCAACCTCTATACCCTCGTCGTCAGCTTGAAGCGCCCGAACGGAGATGTGATTGAAGCGACAAGCTGCAAAGTAGGTTTCCGTACAGTGGAAATCAAGGACAAGCAACTGTTGGTAAACGGACAACCTATCCTCGTGAAAGGCGTGAACTATCACGAACACAACGAGAATACCGGTCACTATGTCTCCGAAGAACTGATGAAGAAAGATTTCGAGCTTTGGAAGAGATACAATGTCAATACCGTCCGCACCTGTCACTATCCCCAGCAGGAACGTTTCTACGAACTCTGTGACGAATATGGTATCTACGTCATCGACGAAGCCAATATAGAAAGCCACGGCATGGGTTACGACCTGCGTGTAGGCGGCACGCTGGGAAACAATCCGCTCTTCATGAATGCCCACCTCGACCGTACCATGAATATGTACGAACGGGACAAGAACCATCCGTCAGTCATCATCTGGTCGCTGGGCAACGAAGCCGGAAACGGATTGAATTTCTACGTTACCTACAACACCTTGAAGACGCTCGACAGTCGTCCCATCCAGTATGAACGCGCACTGTTGGAATGGAATACGGACATCTACTGCCCGATGTACGCTTCCCCTTCCTATCTGGAAAAGTATGCCCGGAACAAGGAGATGACGCGTCCCCTCATTCTTTGCGAGTATGCCCATGCCATGGGCAACAGCCTCGGCAACTTCCAGGACTACTGGGACATCATCGAGAAATATCCTATCCTCCAGGGCGGCTGTATCTGGGACTGGGTAGACCAGGGCTTTGCCGCCAAGACAGACGACGACCGTAAATACTGGACCTATGGCGGCGATTATGGCGAGAACGGCACGCCCTCCGACGGCAATTTCTGCATCAACGGCGTGGTATACCCCGACCGCAGTGTCAAGCCGCAGACAGAAGAGATGGGAAAAGTATACCAGAACATCAAGTTCCTTGATTTCGACAAGCAGACTTCCACCGTGAAAATCCGCAATGATTTCTCCTTCACCAATCTCGACAAGTACGACTTCTACTACATCATCCGCGACCACGGAAAGGAAGTCTACCGTGGCAAGATTGAAAATATCCATGCCGCACCGGGCAAGACGGTAACCACCGGCTTCCTGAACGGCATACCCAAAGAGAAACAGACAACGGGAGATGTGCGTATCGAGTTCTATGCAGCCATCAAGACGGCAGAGCCTTTCCTCCCGGCCGGCACGGTCATCGCACGCGAACAGACCTACGTCCATACTTTCTACAAGAAAGAGGCTACGGCACAGCAGCCCGCCACTTCTAAGGAAGAGGGAAATTTGGTGGCGTTCTCCGGTCCCGACTTCAAAGCCACCTTCGACAAGCAAAACGGTCTGCTCACCTCCTATTTATACAAGAAGCACGAGTACATACTGAACGGTCAAGGTCCCCGCCCATTCTTCTGGCGTGCACCGACGGACAATGATTATGGAGCCAACCTCCCCGTCCGCCTCAAAGCCTGGAAAGAGGCAAGCTATCAAGAACCAAAAGCCGAAAGTTTCCAAGTGACTCCGGGCAGCAATGCCACGACAATAAAGGTGACCTACCGTTTTCCACAGACAGATGCCCGTTGGGACATCACCTATAAGATATATGCCAGCGGAGTCATCAAGGTAGACAACCGGTTCGTGGCCGAAGGAGACCAAGCTCCGATGATACCGCGTGTGGGCCTGCGGATGCAGTTGCCGGAAAGCTTTACAGACTTGACCTACTACGGTCGCGGTCCGAAAGAGAATTACCGAGACCGCCGTACCTCCCAGTTCATCGGAGAGTACGCCATCCCGGTCAAGGATATGTACGAGCCGTATGTCCGCCCACAGGAGAACAACCATCGCACGGACATCTATTGGTGCGCCCTTACCGATAAGACGCAACGTGGTTTGCTGCTCATCGCCGACCGCACCTTTGAGCTGAACGCCTCCAACTATCCCCTGGAAAGTATGGACAGCGGCGATACGATTGACAACGGCGCTCCGCGTACCGAAAAGACCCATCACCGCCACCTCACCGACCCTCTGCCGGAAAAGATGGTCGATTTGTTCATTGATTACCGCATGATGGGTGTCGGTGGAGACGACAGTTGGGGCGCAACCGCCCATGAACCCTATCTGATTCGTCCGGGCAAAGAGAACGCCATTGAATACGGTTTCTCCCTTGTTCCGTTCGATAAAAAGGAGGATTATAAATATTTAATCCGGCAATATTGAATTTAATCCCTCCGGATTAAGCTTTTATAAAAAGGATGTAGTAAATTTGCTGCATCCTTTTTACGTTCAAGAACAATAATAATCAAAAGAAAGAAAAATGAAAACAATGACTAAATTTATGTTCAGCGCCCTCTGCGCCGCAGCCATGGTAACTTCCGTTTCTGCCCAGGGAGGGAAAGATATGTTGAGCAATGGAATAAAGTATCTGGATGTGCCATACGTAGCCCATACGCTGGAGGCAGATGGTCCCGAGGAACTCGTCATCAACTGCGATGAGGTAGACTGCACCACGCTGGTGGAATATGTGCTGGCAGAGACACTCACCCCCAAATTGGCCGACGGAGACATCTCGGAAAGCGCTTTCGCCGATAACCTGCAAAAAATCCGTTACCGTGACGGTAAAATCGACGGGTACACTTCCCGCCTGCATTATATTGCCGACTGGATAAACAATGGCGTACGCAACGGCTTCCTTCAAGATGTAACGGGCGCCATGAGTCCCGACACCGAACGGTTGTCCATCTCCTACATGTCTTCCCACCCCCAACTCTACAAGCAGCTGGCAAATTCTCCGGAGAACATAGCCAAAATGAAGAAGATTGAACAATCCTTGTCCGGCAAGGAAATTCACTATCTTCCCAAAGCCAAACTTCCCGCCGATGGTCTCCCGTGGATTAAAGACGGCGATATCATAGCCATCACCACCAACACTCCGGGGCTGGACGTAGCCCACATGGGAATCGCTTTCTATGCAGATGGCAAACTCCTGCTGGTACACGCTTCCTCTACCGACAAGAAAGTGGTCGTCTCCAAAGTCCCCTTGTCCCAAATGCTGAAAGACAATAATAAGTGGACGGGAATACGGGTACTGAGGATGAAGAAATAAAATGAAATCCTATATATGGAAAAGGCGATGAAGATTTGATTCTCCATCGCCTTTTCCATATATAGGATTGTTCGTTCCTATTCCTCCACAACAATATATTCATCAATATTCCGTGTTTCTTTACTGAAGTTCACACCCACTTTCACTAATTTCCTGCCATCCAATGTATAAGGAATCAGATAACCTTTCTCATCTATTTGCTTCAGAGCTGCGTCGGCTGTACCGTCCAGTTTGAACTCAAAAACATAAATAGCGGTAGGGGTATGAACTACTGCGTCCGCACGGCCGCGGCTGCTGCGAACCTCGGACCGGATGAACTGTCCCAGCAAAGTAAACACTACATGAAAAATAACCTGATAATGACGTTCCGTATCATCACTCAACTCGTACGGAATACCGGAGAAGAATATCTTAAGACGCTCCATAAACGCCTCCACATCCCCACTCTTCAATTCACGCATGAATTTAGCGATGTGGAAACCAGTTTCATCATCAGTAACTTTAGTATAAAAAGGAACCAGAAAATTGAGGAAACCATAACAAACTTCATCATTCGGAAATTGAAGCGTATAAAGGCAAACCTCCTTATCATAAGCTTTTATAGTCAAGTAACCGCTCTGATAAATCATAGGCAGAGGATTATTAGCTTCTGCACGATATTCAGAGAAGGCAGAGGCAGTAACCTCTACGCCATTCAGCAAAAGGCGAAGATCATAGTCACTCTTTTTTAATAAATCCACCAAATAAGTAGGTGTACCCGTCTGAAACCAGAAGTTGCCGAACTTCAATTTCTGGAATACATTCAGAAGGCTGAAAGGGTTAAAAAGCCCCACCGAAGTATCTTCACAAAAATGATAGCCGTCATATTTCTTTGCCAAACGAAAAATCGTTTCCTCCAAAGTCAGTTCTTCATTCTCACTTAACCGTTGTATTTCCGGGCCAAATGTTTTTATAAGTTCATCTTGTGTAATGCCGCACAAAGCATTGTATGCTCTATCCATGCTGATATCATTCAGCTGATTCAAGTCACTGAACACACTTACTTGCGCAAACTTGGTCACTCCGGTCAGGAAAACAAAACGAAGATAACGGTCAGCGCTCTTCAAGACACCGTAGAACGCTTTCAATATTTTCCGATACTCATCCAGCAAGTTCTCATCCAAGACCGCTTGAAGCAATGGCTTGTCATACTCATCAATCAGCACAACAACCTGCTTTCCCGTCAGCGTGCATGCCCGCTCTATCACGTAAGCAAAACGCTCCTCCGGACTACGGTCTTCCTTCTCCTGACCATAGAGCAGCTCCCATTTCTCCAGATATTGATTAAGCATAGCCGTCAGGTCAGCAGCAGTTTCATATTTCCGGGCATTCAAGTCAAGATGTAGAACAGGATACTGTTCCCACTTCGTTTCCAACTGTTCGATGGCCAAGCCCTGAAACAAGTCTTTGCGTCCTTGAAAGTAAGCTTCGAAAGTGGAAATGAGCAGACTCTTGCCAAACCGACGGGGACGGCTTAGGAAATAAGGAGTAGAAGTAGATGCTATTTGATAAATCATAGCAGTTTTATCTACATAAAGAAAACCGCCTTCACGTAGTTTATCAAAAGTCTGTATGCCTATCGGCAGCTTACGTATCTGTTCCATGTTATTATTATAACCTGATTGGTGTATGACAAAGGTACGATTTATATTTCAAAAATAAGACGAAAGGCGATGGAGATTTTAGTCTCCATCGCCTTTCATTATTTTACTAATCATCATTTCAGCATTACTCACGTAGACTGGTGCAATCCGAAATACTTCTTCATAAAACAGATATAAAGAAAACAAAGCAAAAGAATTATACCTGCCAAATACCAATAACTGTAACCTAAACACATTATATATCCTACGATGATGATTGCCTGCACTGCCATGTAAATAGAAGAAACCATTATATGGGGAATCTTCAGCTCATTCGCCATAATCTGATACAGATGCTTGCGATGCGGTAGCCCGATATTCTCATGAAGCATCAGGCGGTGAATGATAGTCAATACACTGTCTACCCCATAAACGGACAAAAGAACTATCCAGCTGAAATCACCCGTTCCAATGATAAGTCTTCCTATCAAAAAAAGAAGGATGAAGGCAATGCTCACCGAACCCACATCACCGGCAAAGCATTTGGCACGCTTGCGGAAATTGAAGAAGCAGAAGACTAGAACGGAACAGATAACGGTATAGATGAAATCCGCTTCTACAAAAGTAACCACCTCCTTATTGATATAGGCCAACGCAGCAAGAATAACCAGAGAATAACCTCCCGTTATCCCATTAATCCCATCCATAAAATTGTAGGCATTGATGATGCCCGTACAGACTATCAAGGCTATGACTATCCACCACCAGGACAAGGAGAACAGCCCCCACTGATAAAACATCATAGCCATAGCAGAGAAATGAAAAAGCAGTCTTGTCATCTGTCCGGTGGATTTTATATCGTCCACGAAGCTGATGAACGTCACCAGTGTCAAGGCAAGCAGGAACCAGGGATATTCAAAGTCACTCGTCAGGAAATAGGCCAACGCTCCGAAATAGAAAATAATCCCACCACCGCGTAAAGTCACTTTCGTATGGGAACTCCGCTCATTGGGCTTGTCGATGATATTGCACCTATCAGCTATTCTAAAATAAAAAAGTTCTGCTAAAAACAATAAGATTACAATTATCAATAAATACATGTCTTAAAAGTAAATTATCAAATTAAAAAGGTTTATCTTTGTGAAAAATAGAAAACACGAATGAGCCCTATAAAAAAAATAAAAGTCAACAACCTGGATATTTCCATTTCGATAGAAAGCAATAAAGACGACTACTTCTGTTTAACAGATATCATAAAAGATAAAGAAGGAGAAGATCACATACGAAATTGGATGAGGAATAAAAACACAATTGAGTTTCTAGGTACTTGGGAAATCTTAAATAATCCGGATTTTAAAGGTGTCGAATTCGACACCTTTTTAAATCAAGCCGGACTCAATAGATTTAATATGACTCCCAAAAAATGGATCGAAGCAACCAATGCTATAGGAATAGTCTCTAAAGCAGGTAGAAATGGTGGAACCTATGCACATAAAGATATTGCATTAGAATTCTGCTCTTGGTTCAATCCCACCTTCAAACTATATCTTTTAAAAGAATATCAGCGTTTAAAAGAGTTTGAAAATGACCCATTAAAAGTAGAATGGAAAATTAAGCGCATATTATCTAAGACAAACTATCACTTACATACTGATGCCATAAAAAGCTATATACTTCCTCAATCCAATATGTTAAAAGACTCACAATGGCTAATATATGCAAAAGAAGCAGATTTATTAAATGCAGCGTTATGGGGATGTACAGCCTGCGAATGGAGGGATGCAAATCCTGAATATGCATCAAAAGGCCTTAATATAAGAGACATGGCAAGCATAAATGAATTAGTCGTATTATCTAATTTGGAGTCTTTTAATTCTGAGTTAATCAAGTTATCTATACCCAAACAAAAACGTTTCAAACAACTGCAAGAAATGGCACAAAAACAGATCCAGCAATTGAACACATGGGAAACTGAAAAAAAGTTCAAACAAATAGATAATAATACAAATTTGATAGAATAGTGCTTATTCTATCAAATTCATAGTGAGAACGACTTTATCGTTCTCACTATCCCCTCCTCTGCCCTCACCGGCATTCTGTCAATACCAAGGGCAGCCTTTATCTTCGCATTACTCACCACATAATTCTCTGTCAACTTGCGCA